>Ga0209050_1000046_pt1 | contig 386466 bp, 362 predicted proteins | sample Araplavi_mTSA_r2_FD_184276 | JGI IMG/M metagenome (GOLD analysis project Ga0209050, IMG submission 184276) | Arabidopsis root microbial communities from North Carolina, USA - plate scrape MF_Cvi_mTSA_r2 (SPAdes) (version 2) | ecosystem: Host-associated > Plants > Roots > Endosphere | place... | reverse complement strand
TTTCCGGCAATCTCCTTCAACCCTTCAATTGCAAGCAGTTGCTCGGCCAGCAGCTTCTTCAACTTTGCGTTCTCGGACTCTAGGTCTTTGAGCCTGCGCGCTTCTGAAACCGTCAGTCCGTTGTACTGGCGGGGTATCGCAACGCAGGCTGTCCGTCAACTTATACAAATTGCGGCTTCAAGCGGCCAAGTGAAGCAAGTTGTCGCACATATCGTCCCTGAAAATCTGGCGTCATCGAAAGTTGTTTCACGCCTTGGATTCTTAAGGCGTGACACACCAATTGACCATGGCGGTACAACCGTAGTGCTTTGGACGCTCTCAATCGCAACCTGACAATTCGAGGCCTCGCAGGACTCTTTATGCATCGGTACTTGTTAGTCATTCTCTTTGCACTGGCCAGTTGCTCCGGCCGCGAGCGGTCAGTTGAGTGCAATGGCGTCGACGAGCCGTCAAGCGCTCAAAAGGCATCGGCCGCACACGGCAACCTGGCACCAGGCAGTGTCTCTGCCGACGACCCTCTGATGTCAGAAATTGCCTCCATTGTCGGCCCTGGCGCTACGTCATGCGGCCGTGTTCCACTCGGCCAAGACCCAATGAAAGCCTGGCAGTGCGCCGAGGATGCAGATCGTCGTGGCGCCGCTCATTGGTTTGCCATCCAGCGGGAAGGCATTGACTCAGACATTTGGCTAGCTTCCCTACGCACGGAATCGGGCCAGAAGTTCATTCTTTCCTACGATTCGAATTACATGGGTGGCCCAGGGCTTCAGCCGAGCTTCACCAAGTACGTCTGTAACGAGCGCATAGGGTTCTCGCCTGACCTGGGCCAGCCCCTTCACTGCGTCCGTCGGTGAGCCCTTTGAGCCTGCCGCTTGTGAACCGACCGTTAAGGTACTGGAGGATTACTATGCCGAATCGCGTAAAAGGCGGGCAAAGACATCGACCACCTCACGCCGGAAGACTTGGCGCCTGTCGACTCGTATCTGGCGTGCGCGCCCATGGGACAGGAAACACGACCAGGGCCGAAACCTTCAGGAAGGGCGGATCGTTCTTGGTCAGGTCGTTGCAAGGAAATAGGCGTCACAGAGCTGAAAGTACTGATGACTCATCCATGGCGCGTTGTGCGCCATCGTACCGCCCTTTAGGGACAGCACGATGGCGGCTATGAAGCAGCCTTAGTTTCCTGCCTGGTCGTGCGGCACAGTGACTGTCGCGCTCTTCTGCGTCACATTTCCGGCCTTGTCCGTCGCGGTGTACGTAACGGTATAGACGCGATCCCTCTCCGCACGTACGCTAAAGGTGGTGGCTGGGGTTCCGAACTCCGCCAGGACATCGCCCTTGCCGCTGTCCGGCTTGTTGCTGGTGATGTTGGTCAGAATCACCGACTCAAGGCCGGATCCGCCGTCAGCCGCGGTCAGGACTGCATTGATCGGCACCATCAAGTGATTTGGCGGCCAGATCTCGCTCTTATCGAGCGCCACCGACAAGGCCGGCAAAGTTTTGTCGACCTTGAACTCAATCGTCTTGACTTGTTCTACATTGCCCGCCTGATCGCGCGTGCGGTAGCCCAGCGTGTAGCTGCCTTCGCTGAAGGCGATCGCGTCGCCCGTGCTGACGGCCCATGCACCGCCATTGACCTGGTATTCCGTGGTCAATGCGCCGCCGTAGGCGCCCGGACTCACAGCCAGGGTCACCGAGACATCGGTCGTGTACCAGGTATTCCTGCCGTTCGGCGACGCCGGGCTCAGGGCTACGTTGGTGATTGGTACCTCCTTGAAGATGTTGTTGACCACGATGCTGGTCACATTCGACATATTGCCGACGGCGTCACTGGCGCGGGCATATACCGTGGTGTCGCTGGCCACGTGGATGGCGGCAGTGTATGGCATCCATTCGCCGCCGCCTGACATGTACTCCCTGACCGCAGCATCCTCCGGATAGGTAATGGTCACGGTAACGCCCTGGTTGGTTGGCGCATTGGTATCGACTGTCAGCACGGCGTTCACTGGGGGGATGCGATCAATATTGGCCACAGCGTACTGCGTGACGTTGGACAGGTTGCCAGCAGCATCGGACGCGCGTGCGAACAGGACGCCATTGTTGGCCATCAATACGGGAGCGCCGTAGGCCGCCCACGCGCCGTCCTCGCCAAGCTTGTACTCCCTGGTGGCAGCATCGCCCGGGAAGACGATCGTGACCGTCACGTCCTTATTGGTCGGAATGGTGATGTCCGCAGCGAACTGCGCATCCGCCGGCGCAACATGGTCGATGTTGGTGACGGCGTAGCTGGTGACGGGCGATACGTTGCCGACAGAGTCCACGCTTTGGGCATAGACGGTGGCGTTGTCGGTGACGGTCAGCGGCCCGGCATACGTCGCCCAGGCGCCGCTGTCGCCGATCCGGTACTGGCGCAGCACTACGTTGTCCGGATAAGTGATGCTGACGGTGACGGCGCCTTGCGTCGGGTCGGTGATGCTGGCCGTGAAGCTCGCCCCCGACGGCGGCACCTTGTTGATGTTGCCGACCGTGAGGCTGGCGATGGCCGACACGTTGGCGGCGGCGTCTGCACTGCGGGCGTAGACCACGGTGTTGCCGGTCACGACGACGGGTGCGCTGTACGCTGTCCAGGCGCCGTTGTCGCCAAGCTTGTATTCCCGGACTACGGCGTCGGTTGGATAGTAGATCGTCACGGTGACGTTCTGGTTGGTCGGAGCGGTGACGTCCGCGTACAAGCCGGCGATGACCGGCGGCGTTTTGTCCAGCGAGACCGTTGCAGTGTGTTTCGACTCAACGTTGCCGGCCCAGTCCACACTCCAGTAGGCCAGCGTATGCGGGCCATCAGCGGGGACGCGGATGCTGGCGCCGCTTTGCTGGGCGCCGCCGTCGATGGTGAAGTAGGTGGCTTGTACGCCCGAGCCAACGTCGGTAGCGCTCAGGGTGATGGTGGTGTCCTGGCCGACGGTGACGCCAGGTGCATCGGACTGGGTAACCGGCGCCGTGGTGTCCGCGCCGTGCAGTGAACCGTGCAGGCGAACTTCCGCCAGGTTGCCGCACCAGCTATTGCCGTTGAAGATGCGGATATAGCGGTAGGGGACGGCACTGGACACGGCGAGGTTCTGCCAGTCCTGCGTTTGCGCGCCGCCGCCGGTAAGGTTGGTCCAGGTAGTGCCGTCGTTGGAGCCCTGGAACACTACGCCTTTCGCACGCAGCGTCTGGTCCTGGCGCGCCAGCATTTCAACACTGGTCAGGTTGACCTGGTTGCCGGACTTGAAGTCGAAGACGATGTAGCTGCCCACGCAGCTGTTGGTGCTGCCGATGCGGAAGTCCGAGAACGTGCCGATATTGCTGTCGAACAGTGCATCGACTGCCGCCTTGGTGCCTGCCGCGCTATGGTAGGAAGTCTGGGACGAGTCGATCAGCGTTGCAATGGTGGAGATGTTGCGGATCACATCGGATTCGTCGACCACATAGAGGCTGCTACCATCGGTGGTCGCATTGGACGGGAATCCGGCGCTGCCATCCTGTTGCTGGTAATTGATGGCAAAGGTCACGCTGCCCGGCGCTACGTCCGGCGGCAGCACTGCGGTGGCAGTGAAGTTGATGTTGTCCGTCGTTCCAACCGTTGCTGCCTGGCCCTGGATGGTGACGCTGGCATTGGTGATTGGCGCCTTGGCCGAGAACTTCAGCGTGACAGTGTTGCCCGCAACAACGCGCTTGTTCAGCACCGTTGAAGGGCTGAGCGATTGCGCTGATGTAATCGATGCTGTCGCAATCTGTGCGCTGGACTTGGCCACGCCGTACAGTCGCAGTTCTGCCATGTTGCCGTACCAGTTGCCGCCGTTGTAGATGCGCAGGTAGCGGTAGGGAGTATTGCTGCTGGCCGTCAAGGTTTGCCAGTCCGCGTTATTGCCTGCGGCGTTGGTGATTGTGGTCCAGCTGGTATTGTCATTCGAACCCTGGACAACCGTGCCGTTGATGCGGCCCACCTGGTCCTGCCTGGCCAGCACTTCGACACGCGCCAGCTCCACCGTACCGCCGCCACGGAAGTCGAATTCGACCCAGCCGCCGTAGCCGCTGCCGTTGACGCGATAATCCGTGGCTGAAGTGATGTTGCTGTCGAAGAGGAGGTTGGCGGTTGCAATCGCATCGGCGGCGTTGCGGCCGCTCGAATCGGTCACTGCGGCAATGGTCGTGACGTCGCCGATCAGGCCAGTCAGGTCGGCGACGCTGAGCGAGCTGCCGTCGGTGGTGAAGAAGGTCGGTTCGGCATCAACGCCGGCGGCTGTCTTGTAGTTCAGCGTGAAGCTGACTTTGCCGTATGGCGCCGCCGTGTTGGCGACCCAGCTGGCGGTCCAGTTCACGTTGTCCGTGGTCGTGACGGTGGCGGGCTGGCCCTGGATGGTCACGACGACGTTGTTGATCGGAGCGGTCGATACGAACTTCAGCTTGACGGTGTTGCCCGGAACTATGCGGTTGCGCAGGGCCTGGTCGGAGCTCATGGTCACCGACGACAGCTGGTTCACCGTTTCGTAGCGCGTGCCGAAGATATGGAACTCGCCCAGTTCCAGCATGCTGCTGGAAGGCTCGATCATGGCGATCTTGAAGAATCGGTAGCGCTGGTTCTGCAGGTCGCTCTCGACCTGCAGGACCTGCATGTCTTCCGTCACCACCGTCATGGCCGGAGTCAGTCGGGTCCAGGTGCTGTTGTCGTTGGAACCGTACACGGTGGTGCCACCGATGCGTTCGGGGAAACTGGTGCGCACCTGCAGGCCAAAGGCGGTCGGCGCAACTTTGAAGCTGGGCCCGAAGTCCAGGGTGTGGGTCTGGTTTTGCGCCAGGTAGTACCCTACAAAGGAGTCGGGCGTGTTGTCCAGCGCGTTCGGCACCTGGCTGCCAAAGGTGGAGGAGGCGAGCATGTTCTTGTAGTTCAAACTGCCGTCACCGATGACCGGCGACATCTGCTGCAAGCCGGCGACGGCGGAGCGCAGGGTCGCCAGCTTCTGGAAGAACACTTCATCGCTCGCGCTGGCGACGACGCTTTCAATGTCGTTGTAGGCAGCCAGGTAGGTGGCCAGGGTCGAACTGACGTAAGGCAGGCTGGCGTTGTAGCTGGCGATGACGGCATTGATAGTCGCCTGGCGGTCAGTACCCACGACCACGGTGGCACGCTTGCTGGTGACACTGGTGCCATCCCATACCGAGATGACGAAGGTATAGGTGCCGGCCTGGGTTGGCTGCCACGAGAATGCGCCCGTGCTGGCATTGAAGCTGGCGCCAGGTGGCGGATTGTCGATGCGGTAGCTCAGCGTGGCCGACGCGCTGGAATCGGTCGCGCCGAAGTTGGCGGTAACGGCCTGGCTGGCGCCGGCATAGGTGTACAGGTCCAGGTCGGCGTTCCCGCCGGTGAAGGTTGCCTGGCTGAGGGTGCTGCCGTTGACGTTGATGTGGTCGATGTCGACCGTGGTGCCGGCACCGACAATCGTGACCGGCAGGAAGTCACCCAGCGAGCCGGCGTAATGGACGTACATCCACTGGCCGTTGGTATTCGGCAGCTGGATCGAGGTGCCGAAGGCCTGCATGGTGGCGATGCCATTGGTGCGTACCTTGAATGCGAGGTCGCTGGTGCCATAGCCATAGCCATAGACGGCGAACTTGCTGCCTTCGGCGGTGGCCGTGGTCTCGATGTAGGAGGCCGTAGCGTCGGTCTTGACGGCCGAGTTGCCATCGAGCGGCGTGAAGCGCGTCTCGACTTCGCGATACGGGTTGGTGATGGTCTTGACCAGGTACTTGCTGCCTTCGCTGGCTGCTGCGGCCGGAATGAAGATCCAGAAGTCGCCGCCGCCGTCGCCGCCATCCCAGTTGTAGATGGTGCGGTTGGCAAAGATGCGCGTGAAGTTTGGCGCGATCTGGGCCATGTTCGCGTTGCGAACATAGGTGTAGTAGTAGAACAGTTCCCAGGTATTCTGGGTCAGGCGGCCACGGTAGCTATCGGCCACGTCGCGGTAGACGACGGTCGGGGTGCCGTAGGCGTCTGTGTGCGAGGCGGTTGGAATCCAGGGAATCTCGTAGCCCTGCATGAAGGTGCCGAACAGCTCGGCCGCCTGCAGGATGCGGTCGCCCAGGAACTCGTACGGGCCGACAGCTTCGGGTGCGGTAGACGGCGTGCCTTCGACCGGGTCGACCTTGGTCCCCTGCGCCATCATGAAGCGCGCCAGGATCTGTGCGTTGGTGATGTCGCCGGCGCCATGGGCCTGGTCGCGTCCCATTTCCACGTGCTGCACAGCGGGCGTCACTTCCTCGCCGGTCAGGTCGTTCCTGGTCACCAGGCGGAAGAGGGCCTTGATGGCGCCATTCTGGCCCTGGTCGGCGGCAGTTTTGTTTACGGTGAACCATTCGACCGCTTCATCGTACCTGGCGCGGTTGCCGGTAAAGATCCAGCCCGACATCGCGCCGATGGTGGTGTACAGGTGTTGGTTCATGAAGTGGTCGTTGCTGCTGTCATCGGTATAGATGGTGGGCAGCATGAAGTTGTTCACGAAGTTGTTGGTGTCGTCTTCCGTCCACGCCAGCGAGGCGCTCTGGTAGCTGGTGTAGCGCAGGATCTCGGCCGCCCCCACCATCCGCTGCAGCGGAATGCCAGTGTGAATGTGGGCATCCGTGTAGTAGGCGAACTGGCTTGGATCCATCTGCGAATAAAGGCGGATGATGCGCAGTGCGTTGGCGCGATAGGTTTCGTTACCCGTTACGTAGTACAGGATGGCCTGGGTGTAGGCGGTCAGCGCATCGGTGACGAAGAGCGATTCCACGCCTTGGCTGTTCAGGCCGTAGTAGCGCGGCTTACTGGGATCGGACCCGTTGACGTTCTTGATGGTCGGCGTGGTCGATGCTGCGCCGGACAGCAGCATCTGGTTGAAATAGGTATTCCACGGTTCCTTTTGCGCGCGGACCTGGGTACGCATGTTTTCCAGCACGTCCTTGGTCAGGCCGACGCCGGGATGTTTGAAGCCGCTTGCATCGATTGTCTCGTTGATCGTCGGCTGGTAATTGGTGGCGATCGTGGTGATGTCCGCCGCATTTGCCGTACTTGCCAATAAACCTAATGAAACTGCCCAAGACAGGATACGTAACAACGCATCCTGAGATCTTAGTCTCTTCATTTGCATCTCCTCTATTTATCGTTGGTGGTATTCCCAGCTCACGGCGGTGCCGGCGCTGACGTTGGAATTCTTTTGAGGCGGAAGGGATGCAAACGGTGCTGCCGCGCGGCTGCGGGACATCCACAGATGCGACGAGCCAGCCAATGGCGCGGCAAAGGGTTTGAGCACGCTTGTCTCCTCGGTCGGTGTCGTATGCCCGATCCGTTATCGATAACATTAATGAGCGAGGCTGTCGCGCTCTTGATGTTTATTGCAGATTCTAGGTAACCGGGGCAGGCTTTACTTATGCCGTTTTGACGATTTGGGCTGCTTTTTTGGGATAGGTAAGTTCTACTGCTTGTCGATTTGATATCGATAACAGGTTGCGCTAAGAAAGCTTACCGGCAGCCCCTTGCTCTTGCCATCAGGACCGGCCATAGGGCAAACTGCCGCCATGAGTAAAATTGCAACCCAACAAGCTGTTAAAAATTCAGGGACGACGGCAAATCTGGATAGACGGTAAGCCGAAGCGCAGCAGGCAAGTGTCGCTTGTTGGACATTCGCCGACACAGGCAAAGCCATGGCGCGCCCAAAGCTGCTTAGCCACAAGGAGGAATGACTAATGACTGAATTTGCCAGCGCTACCGAATTCGAACTTTTTGAAAAACGATGGAGGTTCGTGTTCACATGCTTCGCCGTGATCTTTGCCGGAGCGCTCTTTGATCTCATGCTTCGTTCCCCGCATGGGGAAGAGGCGGTCTGGTGTTATTCCTCAGGAGCGGTGGCATTTATTGCCTGCCTTTTTGCTGCCTACAAGCTTCGTGATCCGATGCGCCACGAAGGAGTGATGGGCGGCCTTGATTTGCTTGATGAAGACTTGTCGCCAGGTGATCTGGATGATTGAGGTCACGATCAGGCCCGAACGATGATGCGCAAGGCCCTTAATTCCACTGCCATCTGGTGCGAATGAGCGCCAATGAGGTGCGGGAGCTGGTCAACGAAGGCATGAGCCGAGTCGCTTGAATTAATCGTTGAAAGGTGTGTTGCATGATTATCCGCGTTGCCACGAGCCACGACGCTCCCAAAATCGCTGAAATGGTCGGCGAACTTCTTGCCGAAATCATGGCGGCCATCGGCGAGCAGGCCTTCAACTTCGACCTGACGGCGACGATTGACCGATTAGGAGCTTTCATCAGCCAGGAAAAGTATTTTGTCTTCATTGCAGTCGACGGCGACTCCCTCGCTGGATTCGTGGCGTTGTATGAAAGCTGCGCGCTATATGCGGAAGGCGAGTTCGGCACGATTCCCGAATTCTATGTCCGCCCGGCTTATCGTTCGAAAGAGGTGGGCTTGCAGCTTCTTTCCAGGGTCAAGGAATTCGGCCGCTCACGCGGCTGGAAGCGGCTGGAGGTGACAACGCCACCGTTGCCCCAGTTCGACAGGACCCTCGCATTCTATGAACGCGAGGGTTTTGCCATCAGTGGTGGCCGAAAACTGAAGGTGGCATTGTGATCGAAGGCCCTTTTTATCATGGCACCAAGGCAGACCTGGAAGTCGGCGACCTCATTGGCCGCGGCTATACGTCCAACTATGGCAGCCGGCGGCAAGCCAATTTCGTCTATCTCTCCGCAACGCTGGAAGCGGCAACCTGGGGCGCCGAGCTGGCAGTGGGGGAGGGGCGGGGCAGGATTTACATCGTCGAGCCTACCGGTGCCATTGAGGATGATCCCAACCTGACGAACAAGCGTTTTCCGGGCAACCCAACCAAGTCATATCGTTCGCGCGAACCGCTGCGCATCATTGGTGAAGTGATGGAATGGACGGGGCACCCGCCGGAGCGGCTTCGGGAAATGCTCGATCACCTTGAAAAGCTCAAGGAGCAGGGTATTGAAGCAATTGAAGAATAAAGCGCGAACGTTTGCCGAGCGGGTTCTGAAAGTGAATCACGCGGGCGAAAACGGCGCAGTGCACATCTATGCGGGGCAGATGGTTCTTGGGCGTCTGACCGCGCCGGCGTTGATGGCGGAGCTGCGCGAATTCAGGGGGCACGAAGAAAAGCATCGCGAGATATTTGCCTCCGAGTTGCGGCGTCGCGGCGTGAGGCGCTGCCGCAGCTATGTCCTGTGCGGAATTGGCGGGTTCGTTCTAGGCCTGTTGACCGGACTCTTTGGCCGAACTGCCATTTCCGCAACGACGGTGGCAGTTGAGCGCGTGGTACTTGGCCACTTGCGGGAGCAATTGCGAGTCCTGCGCGGATGCGACGAGGCGGCAGTAGCCGCAATTTCGCAGGTCGTAGTGGAGGAGCAGGAGCATCACGACCGCTCGGCAGAACAGGCAGCCGGCGACAGGTTCTGGAAGGCTGTCCTGGCGCCTGTGGTGGCGTTTTCAACCGAATCGGTGATCTGGCTTGGCATGCGGCTGTGAGCTTGTGGAGCTAAGGTATCATTTGTGAAAATCTGATGGAGGTCCGTCGTGGGAACTGCATTCTGGATCAAGCGCTTCCTGCTCGTGCTGGCAGGGGCATTTGTGATCATCAGCGTGGCGCAGGCATTGCGTGGGCACGACTGGATGTACTCGGCAACGCAAGGCGCAATCTGGGGTGCATTGGGTGCGACGGTGTTCACGGTCGCGCGCTACCGGCAGGCGAAAAAACGGCAGCATTGCGCCCTGTGCAGGGATACGCCGGAGATGAGGGAGGGACAATGAAAACAATGTTGAGCGCGATCCTGCTGGCGGCAGTGGCCTGCACGGCGCAGGCGCAATTGCAAAAGCCGCCTGCCTACGACGCCGAGCTGGCGAAGTCGTTGGGCGGCAACGATAACGGCATGCGCAAGTATGTGTTCGTGGTGCTGCGCACTGGGCCGAACAAGGTGCCGCCGGGGCAGGAGCGAACCGAGATGTTCGCCGGCCACATGGCGAATATCCAGCGACTGGCCAATGAGCGCAAGCTGGCTTATGCCGGGCCGCTGGACGGCGTCGACGGCGCGCGCGGCATCTTTATCTTTGCGGTGGAGAGCATCGACGAAGCGAAGGCGCTGGTGGCCACCGACCCGGTCATCATCAAGGGGGAAATGGTGGCGGAATACCACGCCCATTTCGGCTCCGCAGGCCTGATGATGGTGAACCAGGTCCATTCGCAGATCAGCAAACCGGCGGCAAAGTGAAATTCTCCACAGTCCGCACCTTTGCCATGGCGCTGCCGGACGTCAGCGACGAGCCGCATCATAACTTTAGCGCGTTCCGTGTGAAGGGAAAGATCTTCGTCACCGTCCCGCCTGGGGAAGAATTCGTCCACATCTTCATTCCCGACGAGACCCGCGATGAAGTGCTGGAACTGTATTCGTCCTTTGCTGAAAAGCTGCTCTGGGGCAGCAAGGTGCTTGGCGTGCGGGTGGAACTGGCGAAGGCTGATGCCGCGGTAGTCAAGCGGATGGTGAAGCAAGCATGGGAGCACAAGGCGCCAAAGCGCAAGAGCGCCTGACATTCGGGGCGTAAAACCGACCATTCGTCCCTCCTGATCGACCATTCGTCGGCTCGGCCACCCGCGCGGGGCCAGGCGGCATTAGCATCCGGATTTTTAAGGAGACCTGGCCGTGACGAAATTACCTGCAGTTTTCTTTGCATCGCTCTCCCTTCTGCAAGCTACTTGCGCGATGGCCGAAACGCCGCTCGAGCAGCGCCTGGATGCCGCCCTGGCGCCGATGTTCAAACCGGACTGGCCAGGCGCCACGGTGATCGTCACGCGCGACGGCAAGCCGGTATTCCGTAAGGCGTATGGCCTGGCCAACGTGGCGGAGAAGACGCCGATGCAGCCGGACATGCAGCTTCGCATCGGTTCCATCACCAAGCAGTTCACCGCTGTCGGCATCCTGATGCTGGCGGAGCAGGGCAAGCTGTCGGTGAAGGACGATATTCGCAAGTACTTGCCGGACTTCCCCGACAAGGGAAGCACCATCACCATCGAACACCTGCTGCAGCACACTTCAGGCATTCCCAACTATACGGCGCTGAAGGCTTTCCGCAGCTTGCCCGAAGAAGGCGTGACCCTGGACCAGGTGCTTGGCGTCTTCGCCAAGGAACCGCTGGACTTCAAGCCGGGCGAGCGTTACAGCTACAGCAATTCCGGCTACTTCCTTCTGGGCCTGGTCATTGAGAAAATGTCCGGCATGAAGTACCACGACTTCGTTGCGAAGAATATCTTCGAGCCGCTCGGCATGCAGGATACGGCGCAGGAAGGTTTCGAGCGCAGCGCCAGGCGCCACATCAAGGGCCATCGCCTGAGCGGGAAAGAGATCGTGGCCGTGAAGGATATCGACGTAACGCTGGCCTATTCGGCGGGTGCACTGGTGACCACGGCGGACGACATGGCGCGTTGGGATGCTGCCGTCAGCAGCGGCAAGCTGCTCAAGCCGGCGACCTGGCGCCAGGCCTTCACGTCTTGCCGCCTGCCGCAGGATGCGCCATGCAACTACGGCTACGGCTGGAATATAGGCACGCTGGCAGGTCACAGGATGATCCATCATGGCGGTTCGATTCCGGGCTTTACCGCGCAGGCCCTGCGGCTGCCGGACGACAAGGTCTTCGTAGCGGTGCTCACCAATGGCAATGGCGGCGCAGTCAACACGCCCGTGATCGCCTACAAGGCGGCCGGTATCGCAATCGGCCAGCCGTTTGCCGAATTCAAGCCGATCGCGCTGGCGCCGGAGGCGCTCGATGCCTTCGTTGGCACTTACGTCGGCGCGGACAAGGTCAAGCGGGTGGTGCGCCGGGATGGCGACAAGCTGGTGATGCAGAGGGAAGGGCGCGATGCCACGCCGATCATGGCGCATGCGCCGGACAGCTTCTTCATGGAAGGATCGCTGGCGAGCCTGGAGTTCCAGCGCGGCAGCGACGGCAAAGTCCATAGCCTGCTGGTGCGCCAGCCTGGCGCAGACGAAACCGCATTGCGCCAGTAAAAAGAGGCCGCCAGCTTCACTGAGGGCTGGCGGCCCGGACGTGCCCGCGGCTAGCGCGTCATGAGGGAGGCATAGGCCAGCGGTTTATCTGGCAGGTCCTCATTCCAATATACGATGCTGCCACTGACATAGCCCTGACGCGAAATGACGATGTTGAGCGTCATGGACTTGTCTGCCGACTCGAACATGTTCTCGCCGGTTGCTATGATCTCCTTTTCCTTTTGCTTGCCTACCTGTGCGTACAGGCGGTTGGCAATGCGGTTAATGTACATCCTCTTGCCATTGGACAGATAGTATTCGCCCTTGTAGTTCTGCAGGTCGTCCGGCCAGATAAAGTATGGCGCGGGTTTGGCGGCCGGGATGATCACGCGGCCGGCATCGGGTTGTTGCTGCGCCAGGGCTTGAGTGCAGCACATGGCAAGCCCCAGTATGGCAGTTGCTCTATTCATGGCGCCTCCTTTCAGCGTGAGGCGAATTCCACCAGTACAGGCAGCGAGCCTGCACTGCGACTGCTATCGACATAAGCTACATTGCCGGTGATCTGTCCGTCCCAGGTGTATTTGATGTGGACGGAAAGCTTGCCGTCCACCGCGTGAAACTTGCGCAATCCTGTGGCGATCAATTCGTGCTTCGGTAACGAGCCAATCTGGCCATACATCTTGGCGCCTTGCCTGGTGAGGTACAAGGTCTTGCCGTTGGCGAGCTGGTAGTCGCCAATATATTCAAGGATATCGTCGGGCCACAAGGTGAGTGGCTTCACGTCCTTCTGGGCAGGCACCACAACTGTTTCGACCGAAGTCTGGCTTTGGGCTGGAACGCTAAAGACGAACAAGCCCAGGCCGCACGCGAGCAATAGGCGTTTCACGATAGCCTCCCATGGCGTCAGCGTGATGCAAACTGGATGCTGATGACCTTGGGTTCAAGGCCGGCCACCGAGGGCGCTTCGTCGATATAGTTCAGGCTGCCGCTGACGGAATCGTCATTGGCCCACACGAGTTCCATCCACATTTTTCCATCCAGTGCCTGGAATTTGCCGTTGCCGGCGCGGGTGATTTCGTGTTCGCCCTGTTCGTCGACCCGCGCATACATGCGCGTTGCTTTGCGGATCAGGTAGAGCGTCTTGCCGTTGGAGAGGTCGTATGAACCCTTGTACTTGCTGAATTCGTCAGGCGACATGTAGGTACGTTGAACCTCTTTCGAGGCGGGGATCAAAACTTTTTGTTCGGTGCTCTGTGCGTACGCCGAAAGGGCGAGCGCGAACAGGCAGCCGGTAGCCACTAACCGCTTCATGATTGCCTCCGTTGTTTTGGTGTGTGGCCAGGTCTCTAAAATTGCCTGGCTCTTTCAATATAGCGCCCGGTTGGGCGGGTTGCTACCCCTGTGTCACCAGGGCTCGTGGCCGGGGTGCGCAGGCTATTCCTCGCACGTGGTGCGAGGTATTGCGAGCATGGGTGCCAGTTCTCAATTGTTGTCTGGCACTTTTCAATATAGCCCTGGCAGGGGGCGACGGAAGTTCAATATTTTGATGAAACCATCAGTGGCGATACCTTGCGCATATGCCCCATCAACGCTGGTAGGTAACGCGATACACCTTGTGTGCGTGGTCGTCGGAAACCAGTATCGAACCATCGGGCATCACGGCGATATCGACGGGCCGGCCGCTCACTTCTTCGTTTTGCAGGAAGCCGTCGATGAAGGCGGTATCGCTGACCAGCTTGTTGCCATACAGGGTGATCAGGCGCACCTGGTAGCCGATCTTGTTGGCGCGGTTCCATGAGCCATGTTCTGCCACCAGCAACTGGTTGCGGTACTGCTCAGGGAACTGGGTGCCGGTGTAGAAGGCCAGGCCAAGCGGCGCCACGTGCGGGCCCAGCGCCGCCACTGGCGGGACGTAGGCGTCGCAGCTCTTGCCCTTGCCGAATTGCGGATCAGGCAGCACGCCGCCGTGGCAGTAAGGGAAGCCGAAGTGCATGCCGGCTTTCGGCGCCACGTTCAATTCGCAGGACGGCATGTTCTCGCCCATTTCATCGCGGCCGTTATCGGTGAACCACAGCTCTTTGGTGACCGGGTGCCAGGTGAAGCCGACCGTGTTGCGCACGCCGCGCGCGTACAGTTCCCAGTTGCTGCCGTCATGGTCCATGCGCCAGATCTTGGAGTAAGCCTCGTTTTCCTTGTCGCAGACATTGCAGGGGGCGCCGATCGGGATGTACAGCTTGCCGTCCGGGCCGGCCTTGATGTACTTGGCGCCGTGCCAGGTTTCGGTGGGCAGGTCGTTCTTGATGACTTTGTAGGCCGGCTTGCTGGCGTAGGTCTTTTCGATATCGTCGAACTTGATGATGCGCGAGATTTCGCCGACGTACAGCGCGCCGTTCAGCAGCGCGACACCGTTGGGATTGTTCAGGCCTTCGGCGACGGTGACGACTTTCTCGGCGACGCCGTCCTTGTTGGCATCAACCAGGGCATAGACCTTGCCTGCCTTGGTCGAGCCGACGAAGACCAGGCCGCTGTCGGTGACGGCCAGTTCGCGTGCGCCTTCAACCTTGTCGGCGTAGACGGCGATCTGAAAGCCCTTTGGCAGCTTGAGCGCCGGCAGGCCTTTGACCGTGGCGGCAGGCGCGCCGGCCGCTGGAGCGGTGCCGGCGGCGATGGACTTGCGGGCTGCTGCGTTGGCTGGCAGCAGGTACTCGGCCAGCTGGCTGAGCTGGGTGCTGTTCAGTTGCTGGTCCCAGGCTGGCATGCCTTTGTCGGCCACGCCTTTGCCGATCACGCGCACCAGGTTGGCCTTGGTGGGCTGGCCGTGCAGCCAGGTGGCGTCGGCCAGGCTGGGGCCGGCGGCGCCTTCCAGGTCCTTGCCATGGCATTGGGCGCAGTTGGCCTGGTAGAGCTTGTGGGCGGCGGACAGGTCGGGCGCAGCGAACGCGGGGGCGGAGAGCAGGGCGGCGGCCAGCGCCAGGATGTTCTTGTACATTGTTTTCCCTCTGGAATGACGAAAAGGCAGGCGGATTATCCGCCTGTTCCCTGTTTTTTGCATTTCGTCGCATATGGCGGGACGGTAGCAGGGGGCGCCGATATGATGGAACCATCGAAAAACAGTCATTCGGGGAGCGCAAAATGAAAATCGCTAAAAACATGGAAGCCATCTTCCTGGCCACCCTGCTGGTCCTTGGTGGTATAAATATGGCAACCATCGTTGCCACCAGTGCGATCCCGGAGCTGCCTTTTGTCCTCGCAGCGGCCAACCTGTGATCACGCTGATGACTTACCAAGGATTGATGATGAAGAAACCATTTCAGTTTGGCTTGCTGTTCACCGCGCTGTGTATGCTCCTGGGCCTGGCCCGTGCCGACGACACTACGACGGAAACGCGGGCCATCGATGCGCGCGTCGTGCGCGTCAAGCTCGACGGCGTGATCGACCTCAAGCTGCGGCGTGGCGACACTCCGGCGCTCAACATCACGACCGACAAACGCTACGTCAGCAAGGTGACGGCGGTGCAGACCGGCGACACCCTTTACCTCGATACGGAAAGCCGCGGCGTCAAGCTGAAATCGGCGGCGGTGAAGGTGGAGCTGGTGCTGCCGCAGTTGCGCGAACTGGTGTCGGAAGGCGTGGGCAGCACGGAGGTCAGCGGTTTCAGCGGCGAGAACATCGACCTTACCCTGGATGGCGCGGGCAGCATGAAGGTGGTGTGCGATTACAAGAAGCTGAAGGCCAACCTGGGCGGCGTGGGCAGCATGCATGTGTGGGTGACCGAGAACGAAAACGTCGACCTCGACCTGCAGGGCGCCGGCTACATCACGATCGGCGGCCGCAGCAAGAACCTGAAGGCCACGCTGGGCGGCCTGGGCGGTTTGAATGCGCAGCAGTTCAAGGCGGAGGATGTGAGCCTGGACTTGAGCGGCCTGGGTAACGCGACCATCAATGCGTCCAATAACGCCAACCTGAATCTGAGCGGACTGGGTTCCGTGACCGTGTACGGCAAGCCGGCCACGCGCAACGTCAGCGTCGATGGCCTGGGCAAGGTGAGCTGGAAGTAAGAGACATTCTGCAGTGCATAAAAAGAGATAAATCCAAGCACCATGAAAAAACTACGAGGCGTGTTAATCGCGCTCAGCATCGCACTGGGGCTGCAGGCCAGTGCGCATGCGGGGTTCGCGGAAGGGGCCACGGCGTATAACAACAAGAATTATGCGCTGGCCTACAAGGAGATCCTGCCGCTGGCCAAGGCGGGCAATACGGATGCCGAGCATTTGCTTGGCTTGATGTATTACATGGGCCGCGGCGTGCCGCAGGATTACAAGCTGGCGCTGACCTGGCATCGCAAGGCTGCGCTCAAGGGCAAGGCGGATGCGCAGTATGTGGTCGGGGCCATGTATTACACGGGCAACGCGGTGCTGCAGGACCATAAGGAGGCGGTGACCTGGTTCCGCAAGGCGGCGGAGCAGGGGCATCCGGATGCGCAGCAGGTTCTTGGGCTGATGTACCGGTATCACATTGGCGGCATGCCGCAGGATAATGTGATTGCGTATATGTTGTGGAACCTGGCGGCGGCGGGCGGCTCGGCCAATGCAGCGGAGCAGCGGGCGGCGGTGGCGCGCGGGATGTCGCAGGAGCAGATCGAGGAAGGGCAGGCGTTGTCGTCGGGGTGGAAGCGGAATACTCCGTTGCCGCGCAGTTCGCGGACTGGGGGCGGCTAAAAGCCCAGAACCAACCCCGCGGCCTATGAACTGTCAGGGTCAGACCCTTGGGTCTGACCCTGGTTTACCGGTTTTGAGGTAAAATCCCGCCCGTCATTGGGGAGTAGCCTCTCCTCCACCTCAGGAGGAGGCATATGTCAACACACTTGGCCCACAGGCCATGGCATATGCGGTCCCATACTTGGCAAGACCTTTGACCACAGCGCCGCCGATTTAGGCCGGGGGCGAGCTGTGGTCATTCGTCCGTGCCCGGCCTGGAAATACAATATGGAATCCCTCCTCGTCTCAACCGGTGTCGTCGCGCTGGCCGAAATCGGCGACAAGACCCAGCTGCTGGCCTTCCTGCTCGCCGCCCGTTTCAAGAAACCGCTGCCGATCATCGGCGGCATCTTCATCGCCACCATTTTCAACCACGGCCTGGCCGGTGCGCTCGGCGCCTGGATCACGTCCCTGCTGACGCCCGAAGTGCTGCGCTGGGTGCTGGGCCTGTCCTTCCTCGGCATGGCTGCCTGGACCCTGATGCCGGACAAGATCGAGGACGACGAAACCACTATCGCCAGCCGCTTCGGCGTGTTCGGCGCCACCCTGGTGACCTTCTTCCTGGCCGAAATGGGCGACAAGACGCAAGTCGCCACCGTGGCGATGGCTGCCCATTACCCGGATCCGCTGATGGTGGTGGCCGGCACCACGCTCGGCATGCTGATCGCCGATGTGCCGGCCGTCTTCGCCGGCGACAAGCTGGCCGCGAAAATCCCGCTCAAGCTGGTGCACGGCGTTGCCGCAGCCATGTTCGCGGGCCTCGGGCTGGCGACCCTGCTCGGCATGGGCGCGCGCTTCGGGCTGTAAGCGCTACAATCGCCTCTTTCCCAGAGAGGTGATGCCATGATGCGTGCAATCGAAATCCCGAAACCCGGCGCGGCCGATGTGCTGCGCCTGTGCGAGCGCCCGCTGCCGGTGGCGAAGGAGGGCGAGCTGCGCATCCGCGTGCACGCGGCAGGCATCAACCGGCCGGACGTGTTCCAGCGCATGGGCAGCTACGCGCCGCCGCCGGGGGCGACCGATATCCCCGGCCTCGAGGTGGCGGGCGAGATCGTCGATGGCGACCTGGCCGCCAGTGGCTTCAAGGTCGGCGACATGGTGTGCGCCCTGGTGCAGGGCGGCGGCTATGCCGAATACGTGACGGCGCCGGTGCAGCAGGTGCTGCCGGTGCCGCGCGGCCTGTCGCCGCTGGAGGCGGCTTCGCTGCCGGAAACGTTCTTCACCGTCTGGAGCAATGTGTTCGACCGTGCGGGCCTGGGCAAGGGGGAGACCTTGCTGGTGCAGGGCGGCACCTCCGGCATCGGCGTGACCGCGATCCAGCTCGCGCGGGCGCTTGGCCACCGTGTGTTCGCCACGGCGGGCAGCGATGAGAAGGCCAGGGCCTGCGAAGCCCTGGGCGCGGCGCGCGGCATCAATTACCGCACCGAGGACTTTGCGGCCGTAGTGCGCGAGCTGACCGGCGACACCGGCGTCGATGTGATCCTCGATATGGTGGGCGGCGACTACCTGCCGCGCGAGATCAGCTGCCTGGCCGATGACGGTCGCATCGCCATCATCGCGCTGCTGGGCGGCGCCAAGGGCACCCTGGACATGGGCCAGGTGCTGAAACGCCGCCTGACCATCACCGGCTCCACCCTGCGCCCGCGCTCGGTTGCGTTCAAGGGTGCCATCGCGCGCCAGCTTCGTGAAAAGGTATGGCCGCTGATCGAGGCGGGCGACATCAAGCCCGTGATCTACGAGAGCTTCCCGCTGGAGCAGGCGGCCAAGGCCCACGCGCTGATGGAAAGCAGCAGTCACGTGGGCAAGATCATGCTGCAGGTGCTTTAGGCTTCTTGCGGCTCCGAATTGAAAAAGGAGGCTAGCGCTGCTGCAAACAGGCCCAGGCAAACCAGGATGGCGGCGATGATGCTCATAAAGAAGAAGTACGCGCCCCCGGCATAGCCGCCCGGCAGCTTGATCATGCCGAACATGGCGCCGATTGCGGCAAGCGGCAGCAGGAGGAGGGCGCCGACCAGGTATTGCCGGAATTCGCGCCTGCCTTCCCCGTGGCGGTGTTCGATGCAGAGCTGGGCCAGTAATGTCCATGCAAGGATCAGGGTGCAGACTGACGTCAGCAGGGCGAGGCTGCCGTTTTCGTTGTCAACGGCCAACGGAATTGAACCCGCCGTGATCGACAGCGGCAGGGCCAGGGCAAAGCCAAAAGAGATGTCAAAAATATTATTTTTCATAGGGCGCGGAGTCTAGCGTTTGACCCGACTTTGGGGCGCACGCTACAATTACGGGTTATTAAAAATTAAGCTACTATGCGCCGCAAACTCGTCATCGGTAACTGGAAAATGAACGGCAGCCGTGCCGCCAACACTACCCTGTTGGCTGGTATCAAGGCTGGCCTGGGTGATGCAAAGGCCGATACCGCGGTCTGCGTCCCAGCCCCGTATCTGGCACAATGTCAGGCTGAACTCACCGGCAGCGCGATTGCCTGGGGTTCGCAGGATGTGTCCGCCCACGCTTCGGGCGCCTTTACGGGTGAGATCTCGGCGGCCATGCTGCTTGATTTCGGCAGCAAATTCGCCATCGTCGGCCACTCCGAGCGCCGCTCCTATCACAAGGAAAGCAGCGCGCTGGTCGCCCAGAAGGCGCTGGCCGCCGTGCATGCCGGCCTGGTGCCGGTGGTGTGCGTGGGCGAGACGCTGGAAGAGCGTGAAGCAGGCAAGACCGCCGACGTGGTCGGCGAGCAGCTGGATGCGGTGCTTGAGGTGCTGAGCGCAGAGCAGCTGGCCAGGATTGTGCTGGCCTATGAGCCCGTATGGGCGATTGGTACCGGCAAGACCGCCACCCCGGAAATGGCGCAGGAAGTGCATGCACTGCTGCGCGCCCGGGTGGCAAAGAAGGATGCGGCAGCGGCCGCCGGCATGCAGATCCTGTATGGCGGCAGCATGAAGCCGGAAAACGCCAAGGAGTTGTTGGCCCAGCCTGATATCGACGGCGGCCTGATTGGCGGTGCAGCGCTGAAGGCGGCGGATTTCCTCGCCATCATCGGCGCGGCATAAAGCAGGGCAATTTTATTAATTAAGGAATAGCATGAACTCTTTGTTCAATCTGGTCATCGTAGTGCAGGTCCTGTCGGCAATCGCCATCGTGGGCCTGGTCTTGCTGCAGCATGGTAAGGGCGCCGACATGGGCGCGGCCTTCGGCTCCGGCGCTTCCGGCAGCCTGTTCGGCGCCTCCGGTTCCTCGAACTTCCTGTCCAAATCGACCGCGCTGGCGGCAGCGATCTTCTTCGCTTCCACCCTCGGCCTGTCGGTATTGGCCAGCAAGGGTAATATCTCGGCTGGCGCTGGCGTGATGGATAACGTCAAGGCTCCTGCGGCGGCGCCTGCGCCGGTAGGCGGCGCGGCGGCGATCCCTTCGGCTGCTCCTGCACCTGCTCCTGCTGCCCCGGCAGCTGCAACCCCGGCTCCTGTCGAGGCGCCGGCTGCATCCGCGCCAGCTGCATCGGCGCCTGCGGCAGCGGCTCCGGCTGCTTCGCCAGCGAAGTAAAACTGGCAACTTTGAACTTTTTGCCGTTTTTCTTCTTGATTATGCGCAATGTGCATTAACAAAGCGACGATCACAGTGTAGAATAGCGGCCTATTGCCGACGTGGTGAAATTGGTAGACACGCTATCTTGAGGGGGTAGTGGCGCAAGCTGTACGAGTTCGAGTCTCGTCGTCGGCACCAAAAAAGATCAAAAGCCAGCAGGTCGTTTGAATCGTAGATTCAGGGCTTAGCTGGTTTTTTTACGAGGATGTGTCGTTTGATCCTGGTCTCAGTAGCAAGTGATTGGGGTCGAGCGTATTTCAACTAAGCTGCTTACCCATCGTGAACCTCGAAAATTACTTCCCCGTCCTGTTGTTCCTTCTCGTCGGCCTTGGCGTCGGCGTCGCCCCGCAAGTGCTGGGCCATATCCTTGGTCCGAACAAGCCTGATGCGGCCAAGCTTTCCCCATACGAGTGCGGCTTCGAAGCTTTCGAAGACGCGCGCATGAAATTCGACGTTCGTTACTACCTCGTCGCAATTCTGTTCATTTTGTTCGACCTTGAAACTGCATTCTTCTTCCCATGGGGTGTCTCCATGCGTGAACTGGGCTGGCAGGGTTACGTGACGATGATGGTGTTCATCGCCGAATTCGTGGTCGGTTTTTGGTATATCTGGAAGAAAGGTGCCCTTGATTGGGAATAAGCCATGTCTATTGAAGGCGTATTTAACGAAGGCTTCATCACCACTACCTTTGACACGGTAATCAACTGGGCGCGTACGGGTTCGATGTACCCGATGACGTTCGGTCTGGCTTGCTGTGCAGTGGAGATGATGCATGCTGGTGCTGCCCGTTACGACCTGGAGCGTTTCGGTTTCATGTTCCGTCCGTCGCCACGTCAGTCCGACGTGATGATCGTGGCAGGCACCCTGTGCAACAAGATGGCCCCTGCGCTGCGCAAGGTCTATGACCAGATGCCTGACCCGCGTTGGGTGATCTCCATGGGTTCCTGCGCCAACGGCGGCGGCTACTACCACTACTCGTACTCCGTAGTGCGCGGCTGCGACCGTATCGTGCCGGTCGACGTGTACGTGCCAGGCTGCCCGCCGACTGCAGAAGCACTGCTGTACGGCATCCTGCAGCTGCATAACAAGATCAAGAAGACCAACACGATCGCGCGGTAAGACCTTATGAACACACATCTGCAAACACTGGTCTCCGCCCTCGAGCAAAAGCTGGGCGAGCGGGCCTCCATCGTCGTCGCGCTGGGCGAAGTGACGATTACAGTCAAATCTGGGGACTACTACCAGGTAATGCAAGAGCTGCGCGACGACGCAGCTTTGCGTTTTGATACGCTGATCGACTTGTGCGGCGTTGACTACTCGACCTACGGTGAAGGCACCTGGGACGGCCTGCGCTTCGCGGCCGTGACCCACCTGCTGTCCGTGAACAAGAACTGGCGCCTGCGCGTCCGCGTTTTCGCGGCGGACGACGACATGCCGATCGTGGCCTCCGTGACCCCGATCTGGCGCGCCGCCAACTGGTTCGAGCGCGAAGCGTTCGACCTGTTCGGCATCATCTTCGAAGGCCACAACGACCTGCGCCGCATCCTGACCGACTACGGTTTCATCGGCCACCCATTCCGCAAGGACTTCCCAGTGTCGGGCTACGTTGAAATGCGCTATGACCAGGAGCAGAAGCGCGTTGTCTACCAGCCTGTGACCATCGAGCCGCGCGAAAACGTGCCGCGCGTGATCCGCGAAGAAAACTACGGGAAGTAAGAAATGGCTGAAATTAAGAATTACACCCTGAACTTTGGTCCGCAGCACCCTGCGGCGCACGGCGTGCTGCGCCTGGTGCTGGAGCTGGACGGTGAGGTGATCCAGCGTGCCGACCCGCATATCGGCCTGCTGCACCGCGCCACCGAGAAGCTGGCCGAGCAGAAGACCTACCTGCAATCCGTGCCGTACATGGACCGCCTGGACTATGTGTCCATGATGTCCAACGAGCACGCCTACGTGATGGCGATCGAGAAGCTGCTGGGCCTGGAAGTGCCGGTGCGCGCGCAGTACATCCGCGTGATGTTCGACGAAATCACCCGCCTGCTGAACCACCTGCTGTGGCTGGGCGCGCACGCGCTGGACGTGGGCGCCATGGGCCCGTTCCTGTACGCTTTCCGCGACCGCGAAGACCTGATGGACTGCTACGAGGCAGTGTCCGGCGCGCGCATGCACGCGGCTTACTACCGTCCGGGCGGCGTCTACCGCGACCTGCCGGACTCCATGCCGCAGTACAAGGCGTCGCTGATCCGCAACGCGAAAGCGCTGGCCGAGCGTAACGAAAACCGCCAGGGTTCCCTGCTGGACTTCGTGGAAGACTTCACCAAGCGTTTCCCGACCTATGTCGACGAATACGAAACCCTGCTGACCGACAACCGTATCTGGAAACAGCGTACCGTCGGCGTGGGCGTCGTTTCTCCTGAGGACGCAATGGCCATGGGCTTCACCGGCGCCATGCTGCGCGGTTCCGGCGTAGCCTGGGACGTGCGCAAGAAGCAGCCGTACGAAGTCTATGACAAAATGGACTTCGACATCCCTGTGGGCACCAACGGCGACTCGTATGACCGTTACCTGGTGCGTATCGAAGAGATGCGCCAGTCGAACAAGATCATCAAGCAGTGCGTGGCATGGCTGAAAGCCAATCCGGGTCCTGTCATGACCAGCAACCGCAAGGTCGCTCCGCCTAACCGCGTGGACATGAAGACCAATATGGAATCGCTGATCCACCACTTCAAGCTGTTCACCGAAGGCTTCCACGTGCCGCCGGGCGAAGCGTACAGCGCGGTGGAACACCCGAAAGGCGAATTCGGCATCTACCTGATCTCCGATGGCGCCAACAAGCCATACCGTATGAAGATCCGCGCACCGGGCTTTGCCCACCTGCAGGGTCTGGACGAAATGTCGCGCGGCCACATGATCGCCGACGCCGTGACCATCATCGGTACCCAGGACATCGTTTTCGGTGAAATCGACCGCTAAGGGCAAGAAATGCTGTTATCCCAAGAATGCTATAAAAAAATCGACCGCGAGTTGGCCAAGTATCCGGCCGACCAGCGCCAGTCGGCCGTGATGGCCGCGCTGGCCCACGCCCAGGTTGAACTGGGCTGGCTGTCGCCAGAAACCATGAAGGAAATCGCGGACTACATCCGCATGCCGGCCATCGCCGTGCAGGAAGTCGCGACTTTCTACAATATGTACAACCTGAAGCCGGTCGGCAAGCACAAGATCACCGTGTGCACCAACCTGCCATGCGCACTGTCGGGCGGCGTGAAAGCTGCCGAGCACCTGAAGGCCAAGCTGGGCATCGACTTCCGCGGCACCACCGAAGACGGTGCGTTCACGCTGATGGAAGGGGAGTGCATGGGCGCCTGCGGCGACGCACCGGTCATCCTGGTCAACAACCACCGCATGTGCTCCCACATGAGCAACGACAAACTGGACGCCCTCGTGGAGGAGCTCAAGAAATGACTTCCTTGCACGACCGTCACATCAATCCCCTGATCCTGAAGGATCTGAACGGCGACAACTGGCGCCTGGCCGACTACGTCAAGCGTGGCGGCTACTCGGCGCTGCGCCGCATCCTGGAAGAGAAGATCCCTCCGGAGCAGATCATCGCCGACCTGAAGACCTCCGGCCTGCGCGGCCGCGGCGGTGCGGGTTTCCCGACCGGCCTGAAATGGTCCTTCATGCCGCGCCAGTTCCCTGGCCAGAAATACCTCGTCTGCAACACCGACGAAGGCGAACCGGGCACGTTCAAGGATCGCGACATCATCCGCTACAACCCGCACTCGCTGATCGAAGGCATGGCCATTGGCGCGTATGCAATGGGCATCACCGTGGGCTACAACTACATCCACGGCGAGATCTTCCAGGAATACCTGCGCTTTGAAGAAGCGCTGGAAGAGGCGCGTGCCGCCGGCTTCCTGGGCGACAAGATCATGGGCTCGGAGTTCAGCTTCCAGCTGCACGCCCACCATGGCTACGGTGCCTACATCTGCGGCGAAGAAACCGCGCTGCTGGAATCGCTGGAAGGCAAGAAGGGCCAGCCGCGCTTCAAGCCGCCTTTCCCGGCCTCGTTCGGCCTGTACGGCAAGCCGACCACCATCAACAACACCGAGACTTTCGCGGCCGTGCCGTTCATCCTGAACATCGGCGCTGAAAATTACCTCGGCCTGGGCAAGCCTAACAACGGCGGCACCAAGATCTTCTCGATCTCGGGCGACGTTGAGCGTCCGGGCAACTACGAAGTCCCGCTGGGCACTCCGTTCGCCAAGCTGATGGAGCTGGCCGGCGGCATGCGCGGCGGCAAGAAGATCAAGGCCGTGATCCCTGGCGGTTCGTCCGCCCCGGTGATCCGCGGCGAGATCATGATGCAGACTGACCTCGATTACGATTCGATCGCCAAAGCCGGCTCCATGCTGGGTTCGGGCGCCGTGATCGTGATGGACGAGACGCGCTGCATGGTGAAGGCCCTGGAACGCCTGTCCTACTTCTACTTTGAAGAGTCGTGCGGCCAGTGCACCCCGTGCCGTGAAGGCACCGGCTGGATGTACCGCATGATCCACCGTATCGAGAACGGCCAGGGCCGTCCTTCGGACCTGGACATGCTGAACTCCATCGCCGACAACATCCAGGGCCGCACCATCTGCGCGCTGGGCGATGCTGCCGCTATGCCGGTACGCGCCTTCGTCAAGCAGTTCCGCGAAGAATTTGAATATCACGTCGAACACAAGCACTGCCTGGTGCCTGTTTCGGCTTACTAAGCTGCGATTATCATGGTTGAAATCGAAATTGACGGCAAAAAGGTAGAAGTCCCTGCGGGTAGCATGGTGATGGACGCCGCCAACAAGCTGGGTACCTACATCCCGCACTTCTGCTATCACAAGAAATTGTCGATCGCTGCGAACTGCCGTATGTGCCTGGTCGAAGTTGAGAAGGCGCCTAAGCCTTTGCCAGCATGCGCCACGCCGGTATCGGCTGGCATGGTCGTGAAATCCGCCTCCGACAAGGCTGTGCAAGCACAGAAGTCGGTGATGGAATTCCTGCTGATTAACCACCCGCTGGATTGCCCGATCTGCGACCAGGGCGGTGAGTGCCAGCTGCAGGACTTGGCCGTAGGTTACGGCAAGATGGAGTCCCGCTACGAAGAAGAGAAGCGCGTTGTGCCGCCGAAGGCGGGCAGCTCGCTGGTGGCGATGGAAGAAATGTCGCGCTGCATCCACTGCACCCGTTGCGTGCGCTTTGGCCAGGAAGTGGCCGGCGTGATGGAACTGGGCATGCTGGGCCGCGGCGAGCATTCCGAGATCACCACCTTCGTGGGCGAAGCAGTGAGCTCCGAAATGTCGGGCAACATGATCGACCTGTGCCCGGTCGGCGCACTGACCTCGCGTCCGTTCCGCTACAGCGCCCGTACCTGGGAACTGTCGCGCCGCAAATCGGTCTCCCCGCACGACTCCACCGGCGCGAACCTGATCGTGCAAGTGAAGCAGGGCTCCGTGAAGCGCGTGCTGCCGTTCGAGAACGAAGCAGTCAACGAGTGCTGGATTTCCGACAAGGACCGCTACTCCTACGAAGCGCTGGAAAGCGCCGAGCGCCTGACCAAGCCGATGCTGAAGCAGGGCGGCGAGTGGAAAGAAGTGGAATGGCAAGTCGCGCTGGAATACGTGGCGCACGGCCTGAAGAACATCAAGCACGAACACGGCGCGGACTCGCTGGCTGCCTACGGCACCGCGCACTCCACCGTGGAAGAACTGGCCCTGCTGAAGAAGCTGATGCACGGTGTGGGTTCCGAGAACGTCGACTTCCGCCTGCGCCAGAGCGATTTCGCGCTGGATGGCGAAGTGAAGCCATGGCTGGGCATGCCGATTGCTGAACTGAGCTCGCTGCAGCGCGTGTTCGTGATCGGCTCCTTCCTGCGCAAGGACCACCCACTGTTCGCGACCCGCATCCGCGCGGCCGTGAAAGCCGGCGGCAAGCTGTCCGTGCTGCATGCAGCCGACACCGAAAACCTGATCACCACCGCCAACAAGATCATCGCTGCGCCGACCGACTGGCTGGCTGCGCTGTCCGGCGTAGTTTCCGCTGTGGCCAAGGCCAAGGGCGTTGCCGCTCCTGCCGGCTTCGAAGGCGTGGTTGCTTCGGCTGAAGCTGAAGCCATCGCTGAATCGCTGGTGGGCGGCGAGCGCAAAGCTATCTTCCTGGGTAACGCCGCCGTGGCGCATCCGGAAGCGTCGAAGCTGCACGCTGCTGCACAGTGGATCGCTGATCAAACCGGCGCCAAGCTGGGCTACCTGACCGAAGCAGCCAACACCGTTGGCGGCTACCTGGTCGGCGCCACCGCGAAGAACGCGGCTCCAGCCTTCTCCGTGCAGAAGAAAGCCTACGTGCTGCTGAACGCCGAGCCGGAACTGGACGCTGCCAACCCGCAAGCTGCCAAGACAGCGTTGAACGCTGCCGAAATGGTGGTCGTGATGTCGGCCTTCAAGCACGGCATGGACTACGCCGACGTGCTGCTGCCAGTGGCGCCGTTCGCCGAGACTTCCGGCTCCTTCGTCAACGCCGAAGGCCGCCTGCAGTCCTTCAACGGCACCGTCAAGCCAATGGGCGATGCCCGTCCGGCCTGGAAAGTGCTGCGCGTACTGGGCAACATCCTGGGCCTGGGCGGCTTCGACTACGAGACCTCGGAATCGATCCGCGACGAACTGTTCGAAAAAGGCGCGTCCGACCTGTCGGCCAAGCTGTCGAACGTGTCGCGCAAGGCTGCCGTTGCCGGCGTGCCGTTCACCGCGACCGGCTTGCAGCGCCTGGCCGACGTGCCGATCTACTTCGCCGACGCCCTGGCGCGCCGTTCCGGCCCGCTGCTGGCGACCACCGACGCCGCCGCTCCGAAAGCGCACCTGTCTACTGCCGCTGCGCAGCAGATCGGCGTGAAGGCCGGCGACAAGGTCGAAGTGAAGCAGGGCTCCGGCTTTGCGATCCTGGAAGCGACCATCGACGCCGGCCTGCCTGCGAACGTGGTGCGCGTGTCCGCCGCACACGCATCGACCGCGATGCTGGGCGCGATGTTCGGTGACATCACCGTTGCTAAAGCAGGGGAGGGCAAGTAATGGCTCTGCCAGAAATGATTGATTCGATTAAAGTGATGGGCGAGGCCAACCTCGGCACCTTCTGGCCGTTCGTCTGGACCCTGGCCAAGATCCTGTGCGTGACCCTGCCCCTGATGGGCCTGGTCGCCTACCTGACCCTGTGGGAGCGCAAGCTGCTGGGCTGGATCCAGATCCGTATCGGCCCGAACCGCGTAGGCCCGAACGGCCTGCTGCAGCCGATCGCCGACGCACTGAAACTGCTCTTTAAAGAGATCATCGTCCCGACCAAGTCGAACAAGTCCCTGTTCTTCATCGGTCCTGTGATGACCATCATGCCGGCACTGGCTTGCTGGTCCGTGATGCCGTTCGCCCCGGGCGCCGCCCTGGCCGACGTCAACGCCGGTCTGCTGCTGATCATGGCGATCGCCTCGATGGAGGTGTACGGCATCATCATCGCCGGCTGGTCCGCCAACTCGAAGTACTCCTTCATGGGCGCGATGCGTGCATCGGCTCAGATGGTGTCCTACGAAATCGCGATGGGCTTCTGCCTGGTGATCGTGCTGATGGTCGCCGGTTCGCTGAACCTGTCGGAAATCGTGGCCGGCCAGCAGAAGGGCACCATGGCTGCCATGGGCCTGAACCTGTTCTCCTGGAACTGGCTGCCGCTGCTGCCGATTTTCGTCGTGTACCTGGTATCCGGCCTGGCTGAATGTAACCGTCACCCGTTCGACGTGGTGGAAGGCGAATCCGAGATCGTCGGCGGCCACATGGTCGAATACGGCGGCATGGCTTACGCGATGTTCTTCCTGGCGGAATACGCCAACATGATCCTGATTTCGATGCTGGCATCGATCATGTTCCTGGGCGGCTGGTCGGCTCCGATCGCAGCGCTGGAATTCGGCGGCGTGTTCGGCGGCTTCTTCTGGCTGTTCATCAAGACCTTCTTCATCGTGTCGCTGTTCATCTGGACTCGCGGAACGTTCCCACGTTATCGCTACGACCAGATCATGCGTTTGGGCTGGAAAGTGTTCATCCCACTGACCCTGGTTTACCTGGTCTTCGTGGCGACCTGGATGCAGACCTCCTGGAATATTTGGAAGTAAGAGAGCGAATACAGAATGGACCGATTGAAAGACTTCTTCGGCAGCTTCATGCTGACCGAACTGTTCAAGGGGATGGCGCTGACCGGCAAATACATGTTTGCCAAGAAGATCACCGTCCAGTTCCCTGAAGAGAAAACGCCGATCTCGCCGCGCTTCCGCGGCCTGCACGCCCTGCGCCGTTATCCAAACGGCGAAGAGCGCTGCATCGCCTGCAAACTGTGCGAAGCAGTTTGCCCGGCGATGGCGATCACCATCGAGTCGGAGCAGCGTGACGACGGCAGCCGCCGTACCACCCGCTACGACATCGACCTGACCAAGTGCATCTTCTGCGGCTTCTGCGAAGAATCCTGCCCGGTGGACTCGATTGTCGAGACCCACGTACTGGAATACCACGGCGAAAAACGCGGTGACCTGTACTACACCAAAGAGATGCTGCTGGCCGTAGGCGACCGCTACGAAGCGGAAATCGCGGCTAACCGCGCGGCCGATGCCAAGTACCGCTGATCGCCGAGGCTATAAAAATGAACTTCACTTCTATTTTGTTCTACGTCTTCGCTGCCATCCTGGTGCTGGCATCGCTGCGCGTGATTACCGCCCGCAACCCGGTGCAAGCGGCGCTGTTCCTGGTGCTGGCCTTCTTCCAGGCGGCCGGCATCTGGATGCTGCTGAAAGCCGAATTCCTGTCCATCGTGCTGGTGCTGGTGTACGTCGGCGCCGTCATGGTGCTGTTCCTGTTCGTCGTGATGATGATCGACATCGACATGGACAAGCTGCGCGCTGGCTTCTGGAACTACCTGCCGGTCGCTTCCATCGTCGGCGGCGTGATCGTGCTGGAAATGGCAGCCGTGATCTGGCGCTCGTTCCCGTCCACCGGCACCGCGGTGCCTGAGGCGGCCAACAGCATCGGCCAGACCAAGGCGCTGGGCCTGAAGATCTACACCGAGTACATCTACGCGTTTGAAATCGCGGCCGTGGTCCTGCTGGTGGCAATCGTCGCCGCCGTGGCCCTGACCCTGCGCAAGCGCAAAGACACCAAGGCTATCGACCCGGGCGTTGCCGTCCGAGTCAAGCGCAATGACCGCCTGAAGATCGTGAAGATGGACGCCACCGTCCACGCTCCGGTCGCAGCTGCGGAAACGAAGGAGGCACCATGACTTTATCCCTGGCTCATTACCTGGTCCTGGGCGCGATCCTGTTCGCGATCTCGATCGTCGGTATTTTCCTGAACCGCAAGAACGTCATCGTCCTGCTGATGGCCATCGAACTGATGCTGCTGGCAGTGAACATGAACTTCATCGCGTTCTCGCACTACCTGGGCGACGCGGCCGGGCAGATCTTCGTCTTCTTCATCCTGACCGTGGCGGCTGCCGAATCGGCAATCGGCCTCGCGATCCTGGTGGTGATGTTCCGTAACCTGGACACCATCAACGTGGAAGACCTGGATAGCCTCAAAGGCTGAGTTAATAACCTCGAATAATACGCATAAGGTAAATCATGACGGGGCAACTTAACCCAACCCTCCTTCTGGCCGTACCGCTGGCGCCGCTGGCAGGTTCCGCAATCGCGGGCCTGCTGGGCACCAAGTTCTTCGGCAATGTCGTCGGCCGCAAGGTGTCGCATAGCGCGACCATCCTGGGCGTGCTGATCGCTTTCCTGATCTCGTTCCAGACCCTGCTGCAGGTGATGGATGGCGCCACCTTCAACGGTGACGTCTACCGCTGGATGACCGTGGGCAGCGTCAAGCTGGCCGTCGGCTTCCAGATCGACGCGCTGACCGCGATGATGATGAACGTGGTGACCTTCGTGTCGCTGATGGTTCACATCTACACCATCGGCTACATGGCGGAAGACGAAGGCTACAACCGCTTCTTCTCCTACATCTCGCTGTTCACCTTCTCCATGCTGATGCTGGTGATGTCGAACAACTTCCTGCAGCTGTTCTTCGGCTGGGAAGCCGTGGGCCTGGTGTCCTACCTGCTGATCGGCTTCTGGTACACCCGCCCGACCGCCATCTTCGCCAACATGAAGGCCTTCCTGGTCAACCGCGTGGGCGACTTCGGCTTCATCCTGGGCATCGGCATCATCCTGGCCTACACCGGTTCCATGGACTACCAGGAAGTGTTCGCCAAGAAGGACGTGCTGGTCAACGGCACCCTGCCGGGCTTCGGCTGGGCGCTGATCTCGGTGGCCTGTATCTGCCTGTTCATCGGCGCCATGGGCAAGTCGGCGCAGTTCCCGCTGCACGTCTGGCTGCCTGACTCGATGGAAGGCCCGACCCCGATCTCCGCACTGATTCACGCGGCAACCATGGTTACCGCCGGTATCTTCATGGTGACCCGCATGTCGCCGCTGTTCGAAATGTCGGACGCAGCGCTGTCGTTCATCCTGGTGATCGGTTCGATTACCGCGCTGTTCATGGGCTTCATGGGCATCATCCAGAACGACATCAAGCGCGTGGTGGCTTACTCGACCCTGTCGCAGCTGGGCTACATGACCGTGGCGCTGGGCGCCTCCGCCTACTCGGTGGCCGTGTTCCACCTGATGACCCACGCGTTCTTCAAGGCACTGCTGTTCCTGGGCGCCGGCGCTGTCATCATGGCGATGCACCACGACCAGGACATCCGCAATATGGGCGGCCTGAAGAAGTACCTGAAGATCATCTGGATTACCTCGCTGCTGGGCTCCCTGGCGCTGATCGGTACCCCGTTCTTCTCCGGCTTCTATTCGAAAGACATGATCATCGAAGCCGTGCACGCCACCCACCTGCCGGGCGCTGGCTTTGCCAACTTCGCCGTGCTGGCCGGCGTGTTCGTGACCGCGTTCTACTCCTTCCGCATGTACTTCGTCGTGTTCCACGGCCCGGAGAACTTCGGCAAGGAACACCACCACGCGCACGATTCGCACCACGCTGACGAAGGCGAAGAGGACGACCACGGCCACCACGGCCTGGCTCCGGGCGAGAAGCCGCATTCGCCAGGCCTGGTAGTGACCCTGCCGCTGATCCTGCTGGCTATCCCGTCGGTCATCATCGGCGCGATCGCGATCGAACCTATGCTGTTCGGCAGCTTCTTCAAGGACGTGATCTTCGTCGGTGAAAACCACCACGCGATGCACGAACTGGCGGAAGAATTCCACGGCCCGGTTGCCATGGCAATCCACTCCCTGACCACGCTGCCGCTGTGGCTGGCGATTGCAGGTGTGGCTTCGGCTTACTACTGCTACATGGTCAATCCGAAGGTGCCTGCCTGGTTCTACGAGAAGTTCAAGTTCCTGCACACCCTGCTGGACAACAAGTACTACATGGACAAGTTCAACGAGGCTGTCTTTGCCCGCGGCGCGCGCCTGCTGGGCGAGGGCCTGTGGGCAGCGGGCGACCGCGCCATCATCGATGGCCTGCTGGTGAACGGTTCGGCGAAAGTGGTGGGCTGGTTCTCCAGCATCACCAAGGTGTTCCAGACCGGCTACATCTATCACTACGCCTTCGTGATGATCATCGGTATCCTGGGCTTCCTGGTGTACTTCCTGCCGTTTTGGCACGCTTAACAGCTGACGCAAAAGAGATAACAAATGCAGTCAACGATTAATACTCTACCTCCTTACCTCAGCCTGTCGATCTGGGTACCGATCGTCTTCGGCCTGATCGTACTGGCCATCGGCCGCGATACGCGTGCCGGCATGGTGCGCGTGCTGTCGCTGGTGGGCGCCCTGGTATCCCTGGTGCCGACCATCCCGCTGATGACGCAGTTCGACAAAGCTGCCCACGGCATGCAGTTCGTGGAAAAGGCCGCCTGGATCGACCGCTTCAACATCTTCTACTCGCTGGGTATTGACGGCCTGTCGATGTGGTTCATCCCGCTGACCGCCTTCATCACGGTCATCGTGGTGATCTCGGCCTGGGAAGTGATCACCGAACGCGTGGCGCAGTACATGGGCGCGTTCCTGATCCTGTCGGGCCTGATGATCGGCGTGTTCGCGGCCATGGACGGCCTGCTGTTCTACTTCTTCTTTGAAGCGACCCTGATCCCGATGTACATCATCATCGGCGTGTGGGGTGGTGCCAACCGCATCTACGCAGCGTTCAAGTTCTTCCTGTACACCTTCTTCGGCTCGCTGCTGACGCTGGTTGCCATCATCTACCTGTACAACAAGTCCGGCAGCTTCGATATCCTGGCCTGGCACAAGCTGCCGCTGACCATGGGCGAACAGGTTGCGATCTTCTTCGCCTTCTTCATGGCCTTCGCCGTGAAGGTGCCGATGTTCCCGGTCCACACCTGGCTGCCGGACGTGCACGTGGAAGCGCCGACCGGCGGTTCCGCCGTGCTGGCCGCGATCATGCTGAAGCTGGGTGCTTACGGCTTCCTGCGATTCTCGCTGCCGATCGTGCCTGACGCTTCGCACAAGCTGGCGCCGTTCGTCATCGTGCTGTCGCTGATCGCCGTGATCTACATCGGCCTGGTGGCCCTGGTGCAGAAGGACATGAAGAAACTGGTGGCGTATTCGTCCATCGCGCACATGGGCTTCGTGACCCTGGGCTTCTTCATGTTCAACGAGATGGCAGTGCAGGGCGGTATCGTGCAGATGGTGTCGCACGGCTTCATCTCCGGCGCGATGTTCCTGTGCATCGGCGTACTGTACGACCGCATGCACTCGCGCCAGATCGCCGACTACGGTGGCGTCGTGAACAAGATGCCAAAGTTTGCCGCACTGTTCATCCTGTTCTCCATGGCTAACTGCGGCCTGCCAGCCACCTCCGGCTTCGTGGGCGAGTTCATGGTGATCCTGGGCGCCGTGCAGTTCAACTTCGTGACCGGCATCCTGGCGGCGACCGCCCTGATCTTCGGCGCGGCTTACTCCCTGTGGATGGCCAAGCGCGTGATCTTCGGCGCCATCACCAACAAGCACGTGGAAGAGCTGACCGACGTTAACAACCGCGAGTTCCTGATGCTGGGCATCCTGGCGATCGCTGTGCTGGTGATGGGCCTGTACCCAGCGCCATTCACCGACGTGATGCAGGTTTCCGTGGCCGACCTGCTGGCGCATGCTGCTCAAAGCAAGCTGCCAGCCGTCGTGGCCCCTTGATTGCAGATAGGACCAAGTTTTCATGAATACCACTAACCTGATCCCGCTCTACGCAGAAGTCTTTCTGCTGATCGCCGCTTCGGCGATCCTGCTGATCGACATGTTCCTGGCAGAGGGCAAACGTGCGATCACTTACATGCTGACGCTGGCCACCCTGGTGGGCGCGGCCTTCTTCAGCTTTGCCGACTACACGGCCGGCAGCACGGTGTACGCGTTCTCGAACATGTTCATCAGCGACCCGATGGGCAACCTGCTGAAACTGTTCTCCTACCTGACCATGGCAATGACGCTGGTGTATGCACGCCAGTACTCCACCGACCGCGGCATGTTGGGCGGCAACCTGGGCGGCGAGTTCTACGTCCTGGCGCTGTTCTCCCTGCTGGGCCAGATGGTGATGATCTCGGCTAACAACTTCCTGACCATCTACCTGGGCCTGGAACTGATGTCGCTGTCGCTGTACGCCCTGGTGGCCCTGCGCCGCGACGACGCCCGCGCTACCGAAGCTGCGATGAAGTACTTCATCCTGGGCGCGCTGGCTTCCGGCTTCCTGCTGTATGGCATGTCGATGCTGTACGGTGCGACCGGCTCGCTGGATATCTCCCGCGTGGCCGCCGTGATCGGCTCCGGCACCGTCAACCCGACCATCCTGACCTTCGGCCTGGTGTTCGTGGTGGCCGGCCTGGCCTTCAAGCTGGGCGCCGTGCCGTTCCACATGTGGGTACCGGACGTCTACCAGGGCGCGCCAACCGGCGTGACCCTGCTGCTGGGCGGCGCGCCGAAGCTGGCGACCTTCGCCATCTGCGTGCGCCTGCTGGTGGAAGGCATGCTGCCGATGGCGTTCGACTGGCAGCAGATGCTGATGATCCTGGCCGTGCTGTCGCTGGCGATCGGTAACCTGACTGCAATCGCACAGTCCAACCTGAAGCGTATGTTGGCTTACTCCACCATCGCGCAGATGGGCTTCGTGCTGCTCGGCCTGATGGCCGGCGTTGTTGGCGGCCACGATACCACCCATGCAGCAGCTGCCTACTCGGCTGCCATGTACTACGCGATCACCTACGTGATGACCACGGTCGGCTCCTTCGGCCTGATCATGGTGCTGGCGCGCCAGGGCTTCGAAGCGGAAGAAATCAACGACTTCAAAGGCCTGTCCAAGCGCAGCCCGGCCTACGCGCTGCTGATGTCCGTGCTGATGTTCTCCCTGGCCGGCGTGCCGCCGATGATGGGCTTCGCCGCCAAGTTCGCGGTGCTGCAATCGGTGCTGGCGACCGGCGCTGTGTGGCTGACCGTGTTTGCCGTGATGTTCTCGCTGGTGGGCGCGTTCTACTACATCCGCATCGTGAAGGTCATGTGGTTCGACGAGCCGGCTGACAGCACCCCGCTGTCCGTCAATAGCGACAAGGGCATCGTGCTGGCACTGAACGGCCTGGCCGTTGTGGTGCTGGGCATGATTCCTGGCCCGCTGCTGAACGCCTGCCTGGCAGCCATGCAGAAGACCCTGGCTTCCTGATTTCCTGATCAATGGACGTCAATGCATCATCCTGGCTGGTCATCCTGCTTGCAGTGGTGGCCGCCAACCTGCCTTTCCTGAACGAGAAGGTATTTGCCCTGGTTCCGCTGAAAGCCGCACGCAAGCCATTTGTGGTGCGGCTGGCGGAACTGGCAGTGCTGTATGTCGCCGTCGGCGGCATCGGCATTGCGCTCGAATCCCGCATCGGCACCGCGTTCCCACAGAACTGGGAGTTCTACTGGGTCGCGGCTTTCGCCTTCCTGGTGTTTGCTTTTCCTGGCTTCGTGGTACGCTACCTGCGTAAACACCACTAATAGAACCGGTAAACCCGGGTCTGACCCGCTGGGTCAGACCCGGGTTTACCGGTTTAAAAAGCACCCATGGACAAACACCTAAAAGAAACCAAGATAGACGGCAGCATCGCCTACGACGGCGGCTTCCTGAAAGTCCACCGCGACACAGTCAGCCTGCCCGACGGCAAGCACACCAAGCGCGAATACATCCGCCACCCCGGTGCTGTAGTGATCATCCCCGTGCTCGACAACGGCAAGGTCCTGCTTGAGCGCCAATACCGCTACCCCAACGACCGCGTCTTCATCGAACTCCCCGCCGGCAAGATCGACCCGGGCGAAGACCCGCTGGCCTGCGCCATGCGCGAACTGGAAGAGGAAACCGGCTACACCGCCACCGACTGGCAATTCGTGAGCACCATCCACAACGCCATCGCCTACTCGGACGAGCACCTGGACATCTACCTGGCGCGCGGCCTGACCGCCGGTGAAGTGAAGCTGGACGACGGCGAATTCATCGAAACCATCACCGCCAGCGTGGACGAGATGCTGGACTGGGTCCGCAGCGGGAAGATCACCGATGTCAAGACCGTGATCGGCGCCTTCTGGCTCGACAAGCTGCGCTCCGGCGCCTGGAAGCTGGACTGAAGCCATGCACGCCCTGCGCAGCCTGATGCTGGTTGGAGCCCTCGCGGCAAACCAGGCGCAGGCAGCGCAGGTCCAGCGTACGCCGTTCCAGATCCGCTGCGAAGATACGATCAGCAAGACAGTGTCGGTGCTGTCGGCGCGCCAGAACGGCTATACCGTCAACACCCAGCTCTCGTACAAACAGCTATCTGCAATGCGCACCGAGAAGATGCCTGCGACAGGCTATGTGCTGGGGCTGACCCGCACTGAGTCGCGTGTGCAGATCGGGCTTGATGGCCCGATGCTTACCGATCCGGTCAGCGGCTATGAATGCGTGGCGCCGCAGATCAAGGTGCAGTTGACGTATGCTCCGGTGCGTATCTACGTAGGCAATGAGTTCCCACCGGGGACTTGCGGCTATGCGGAGATCCTGTCGCACGAGTTGCGGCACATGAACGCCTACATGGACCACCTGGCCAAGGTCGAAGTGATCGTGCGCGCAGCGCTGGCGCGGCGCTTCGAAGCCAAGCCGCTGTATGCCCCGGCCGGCACCGCGCGTTCGGCGCTGGCGCACGAAATCGACAGCGGCTGGCTGCCTTACATCAAGGCCGAAATGTCGAAGGTGGAGGTGCAGCAAGCGCTGATCGATTCGCCGGCCGAATATGCACGCCTGGGCAAGGCCTGCAACGGCGAAATACAAACCATTTTGAGGAAGTCACGTAGCAGAAAATGAAGCGATACTTCGCACTGATCCCCGCCGCCGGCGTCGGCGCCCGCATGGCTGCCTCCAGCCCCAAGCAGTACCTGCCGATCAACGGCGTGCCGATGCTGCAGCACACGCTGGAAGCATTCCGCCACAGCGACCTGATTGCGCACACCTATGTAGTGGTGAGCGCCGGCGACGGCTATATCGATTCCATCACGCCCGAGCGCGGCGTGACCATCCTGCGCTGCGGCGGCGCCACGCGCATGGATTCGATCCTTAACGGTCTGCGTGCCATCCGCGCCAACGTGGGCGACGACGACATGGTGCTGGTGCATGACGCGGCGCGTCCCGGCCTGACGCCGGCCCTGATTGCAAAGCTGATTGCCGCTGTCGGCGACCACGAAGGCGGCGGCCTGCTTGCGCTGCCGGTGGTGGACACGGTAAAGTCCACGCGCACGGGTACTGTGCAGACCACCCCGCGCGACGGCCTGTGGCTGGCTCAGACGCCGCAAATGTTTTCCTATGCGCTGCTGCTGCGCGCCCTGGCGCTGGCGCCGGATCCGAACGCTATCACCGATGACGCCAGCGCCGTCGAGATACTTGGCTTTTCGCCGAAGCTGGTCGAAGGCCACCCGCGCAACATGAAGGTAACGCTGCCGACCGATATCGCGATCGCAGAAATGTATTTAGGACAGGATTCAAAATGACGCAACTCCCATTCCGCATCGGCCAGGGCTATGATTCCCACCGCCTGGTTGAGGGCCGCAAGCTGATTCTTGGCGGGGTCGAGATCCCGCACGAACGCGGCCTGCTTGGGCATTCGGACGCCGACGCGCTGCTGCATGCGATCACCGACGCCATCCTCGGCGCGGCGGCGCTGGGCGATATCGGCAGGCACTTCCCGGATACGGCCGAAGAATTCTGCGGCGCCGATTCGCGCGTGCTGCTGCGCGAAGCTGCCAAGCGCGTGCGCGCCACCGGCTACGATATCGGCAATGTGGACTGCACCATCATCGCCCAGCGTCCCAAGATGGCGCCGCACATCGCCACCATGGCTGCCAATATTGCGGCCGACCTGGGCGTGCCAGTCGGGAATGTGAACGTGAAAGCCAAGACCAACGAGAAGCTCGGCTATCTTGGCCGCGAAGAAGGCATCAATGCCGAAGCTGTAGCGCTGCTGGTGCTGCGCGAGGGGGCGTAAGGCCATGACGTCACGCCAGCCGTCGCGCGAACCAGCGCCCGGCGCAGCGCTTGCCGCGTCACGCCTGCCGCCGCTCGAAGCCTCGCGCAACGTGCCGGATGGGGAGGCGGCGCAAGCCGCCAAAGCCGAAGCGCGCGAGCGCCGCGATGCAGCGGTACGGGGCGTGTCGTCGATGCAGGAGATGCGCGACGCGATCCGCACTGCAGCCCGAGCCTTGCCGGCCGTCGATGCCGTGCCGCGCGTACGCCCGATGAGCGCAACCGCGTTCCGCACACGGGCGCGTGAAGGGCTGCCATTCCTGATTCCCGGCGCAGTTGCACGCTGGCCGATCTGCGCGCTTGGCCCGGAAGTGCTGCGTGAGCGTTTTGGCGAGGTGCACGTACGGGCACGCGTTGGCGACTACGTCGGCACAGCGTTCGCGCCCGACCGCGCGATGCAGGACATGACCATGCGCGAGTATCTCGATCTCGCCGATGCCACTGAAGGGCTACCGCCATACCTCGGCAACCTCGAACTGCGCGAGTTGAATAGCCTGTGCCACTGGCCGGCTTACTTCGAAAAAATGGGGCCGCCGCGTTTCTGGATCGGCCCCGCGGGAACTGTCACGCCGCTGCACAGCGACTTCGACGACAACATCTTCGCGCAGGTGTGGGGCACCAAGCGGATTTTCCTCGCGCCGCCGCACCACGACGAATTCCTCTACACCCGCGAGGCCAATCCGGTCTTGTTCGGCAGCCCATTCGATCCCGAAGCACCGGACTTCGACCGCTACCCGCTGGCGCGCCAGGCCACGATGATCGAAGTGATCGTCCAGCCTGGCGACATGCTCTACGTCCCGGCTGGGTGGTACCACCAGGTGCGTGCATTGACATTCTCGCTGTCGTCCAACCGCTGGGCGCGGGGGAAGCCGTTTGCGCTCCAGGGCAGTGCTTAGGTCAATTGTTCTAACCGGTGCAGAACTCAGCGGCTTCGAAGTTCCTCATCGGGACTTCTTTGCTTCCTGTTGACGACTGAGGTAATTCAGGAGGATGCGAATTCCTTCTTCAATTTCTTCGCGTGTTGGCGGGCGACCATTGAACAGCAGAGTGCCTCGTTCGAAATCGCCGGCTTGCATTTCGGGACAATCTTCATTCAGGACAATGTCATCGTCGTCAAACGCGTCAATTGCGTCCCAATCCGTCTCGCTCACGTAGGACGACGGAATATTGACGGGCTTCTCTCTTGGTGGCTTTTCGAAAGGATATGACACGGAGATTTTCGCTTTCATCAGCATTGCTCCGAAAAACCCCGTCCTTCAGGGCGGGGAGTGAAAGGAGCCGGCCGCAAAGCGGCCGTTCTCCTTGAGATTAGTGAAATGCTGTATAAAATTACAGTACGATTCTCGTTTACCGCTTCCGTGTAAAGTCGAAACTCGGACTGCTGAACCAGCAGGCCCGTAAGGTCAATTTCGTCTGGAACTATTGCAACGACCGGCAAAAAGATGCCTTGCGGTTTGGTCGCCCTTGGCTGACCGGCTTCGACCTGAACAAGCTGACGACGGGAAGCAGCAAGGAACTGGAACTGCACTCTGGCGTGATCAATGCCGTGTGCGAACAGTTCGCCAAATCGCGGGCTCAGCATCGTCGGCCTTACCTGCGATATCGTGGCCGCAAGTCGTTGGGTTGGATACCGCTCAAAGGACGCGACCTGCACCGGGAAGGCATTGCGTTTCGCTTTGCCGGCAACACGTTTCGCGTGTTCTACTCGCGCCTGCTGCCGGAAGGGAAGATCAAAGACGGCACGTGCTTTGCCCAAGACAGCATGGGTCACTGGTTCCTGAACTTTGTGATCGAAGTTGTAGAGCCGCCAGCGCGACCGCTTGAGCGCGGTATCGGCATCGATCTCGGGCTGAAGGATCTTGCCACGCTGACCGAAGGCGAGAAGATTCCCGCCCCCTGCTTTTACCGCAAGGCCGAAGCGGCGCTGGCTACGGCGCAGCGGGCCCATAAGCGGCGACGCGTCAAGGCGATCCACGCGCGCACTGCGCGGCAACGGATGGACTTCCTGCACAAGAAATCGGTCGCGATTGCCCGCAACTTCGACCTTATCGCCGTTGGCAATGTGAATGCCAGTGGGCTCGCCCAAACCAGCCTGGCGAAGTCCGTGCTTGATGCTGGCTGGTCGTCCTTCCGGAGAATGCTGGCGTACAAGGCCATTAGGCATGGCGCGCGGTATGTGGAGGTGGATGAACGTTTTAGCACCCAGACCTGCTCGACTTGCGGAGAATTGCCCGAGTCGAGGCCGAAGGGTATCGCAGGCCTTGGAATAAGAGAATGGCAGTGCAGCGGATGTGGAAACGTACATGATCGTGATCGCAATGCTGCGCTAAACATTCTCCGTCGCGGACGTGCGACGCTGGAAGCAGGAATCCCTGTCCCTTAGGGCGGGGAGGACGTCAAAGCAGTAGGTCAACTTGGCAATTCGCCCTTCCACGAATCCGATCGTGTTGTAGCGCCGCTCGGCGTATGGAAAACGATCATCTTCAAAGGTGAATTCCAGGCCATTGAAGATTTTCCAGGCATCTCGGAAATCGTATTTATGTACGCGGAGGTTTTCTATGCGCTTTGATTCATCCCAGAGAATCGCCATAGTCAGTGTAGGCCTTTGAAAAAGGAGGTCAAGCAGCCGGGGCGGTAAGTTGATTCTCAAGCGCTTCGACGGCACATGTGTTGAGGTGGATCAGGTAAGATCGCGGGATGACTAGGGATACTTTTGATTACCGCGATGTGGCGGTGGAATCGGTCGAGGAATACGGCCAGGTGGTGGTGCGGCCTGTGAATGGGCAGGCGTTCAGTCCGGAGATGCGGGTTCAGTGTTCGCGGCAGTTGCGTGATACGGCGGTTTATCCGCTGGGTACCTGCTTCCTCGTGCTGGCGAAGATGACGGACCGTCTTGGTGGGGAGCCTTACCTGTACGTTTTCCACGGCGACCCGGTCAAAGTGCTGGAGCCTGCGCAATTGGAGACTTTCCTCAATGACCGCCGCCGCTTGCGGATCTAGGAGAATAACGATGAAGCTTGCTCTTGCAGCTTTGCTGGTGGCGCCCGCACTGGCGATGGCGCAGGCAGCCGATCCGCAGCCTGACGAACTGTTGCAAATTGCATTCCCGAAGTGGGTGGACGAGGAGGGCGGGCGTGTGCAGTCGATCCCGACCAGCGCCGCAACGCGCGCCTGGAATGCGAAGCAGGGCAAGAAGCGGAACGTCATCGTGACGCCACGCCAGGTAGTGCGCGTTGCGCCCGACCGTATCGTGCTGCTGGCGACCATGACGCCGGCCGGTGACGGCGGCGAGCCGCAAGTCGCGCATGGTACGCCGGCCGGCCTTGCGGCCTATACCTTCAAGCCCGGCAAGGACGGCTGGAAGGTCGCCAAACGCCAGGAGCCATTTGCCCTGCAGGGCTTTGAGGGACGGGCGCAGGTGGCGCCAGTGGCCTTATCGGCGGCGTCGCAAGCGGTGCAAGTTACCTGGGGAAGCTGCTGGCAAGGACACTGCGTGGATGTTTTCGCGCTGTATGCAATCGGCGTCGATGGCGTGAAGGCGCAGCCGCTTCTGCTGCAGAAAATTAAGGGCAACAACGTCTACTCGCGCCCCGATTGCGTCGACCGCCTGGGCGGCATCGTGCAAGGCCTGCAGCCTGCCGATCCAGCCTACGCCGACGAGAAAGTGCCGCCGGGCCAATGCTATGCCATCGAAGGCCGCTGGGATGTTACGGGCGCAAACGCGCTGACGCTGCGTTTCACTGGCGCGATGAGCAAGGCAGGCAAGGATGGCAATTCTCCCGCGCAGCGTATCGACCAGGCGATGAAATTCGAATTCCGTGGCGGACGCTACGTGCCCGCCTCCGGCAGCAATCCCATACCAGACGCATAAATCAAAGGAGACAAACGTTGATCAAGATTCGCGAAATTGACCACATCGTGCTGCGCGTCGTCGATGCCGACCGCATGATCCGCTTCTACACCGAAGTCCTTGGCTGCACCATCGAGCGCCGCCAGGACGAGATCGGCCTGATCCAGCTGCGCGCCGGCAGCTCGCTGGTGGACCTGGTGCCGGTCGATAAGAAGCTGGGCATGATGGGCGGCGCCGCGCCGGGCAAAGAGGGCCGCAATGTCGACCATTTCTGTTTCCGCGTCGAGCCGTTTGACGAGGCGGCGATCCGCGCCCACCTGAGTGCGCATGATGTGGCGAATGGTCCGTCCGAATCGCGCTATGGCGCGGAAGGCGAGGGGCCGTCGATCTACGTCAACGACCCCGAAGGCAACACCGTCGAACTGCGCGGCGCGCCTTACGCGAGCTGATTACTCGTCGTCGTCCTCGTCGTCTTTCTTGAGCTTCGAGGACTTGCGCGCTTCATCCGCAGCTGCTTTCAGCTTGCCTGCGTCGCCCATGAAATCATCCACGCTGTGATCTTTGCTCTGGCGTACTTCAGGCGGCAGGATGACGGACATATAGAGCTCATCGCGCAGGCGGCCTGCGCCTTCGTAGTTGCGCATCAGGATCAAGCCGGAACCCAGGGCCAAAAACACGGCACAGGAAGTAATGAAGGCGCGTGGCTTGTGCGGCTTCACGGTGCGCAAGTGGTTGTAGATCATCGCCACCAGGATCAGCATCACCACATGGTTGCCGTAGCGCGTGAACACTTCGGCCGACCAGGCATAGGCAAGCACGCTGCTTAAAGCTTTCCAGGCGCCTATCGCAACGAGCCCGCTGCCAAGGATGAACAGGTGGCGCCCGAGGCGCGCATGGCCGCCGAAAATGCGATTGGCCAGGGCCCAGACGCCGCTCCACACCATGCCGGCGCCAATGCCGGTGACAATCACCAGCAGGTAGCGGATGGCTTGGAAGGCGCCGGTGTCGGACAGCGCTTCGGTCACGCCCACGAACAGCGCAATCAGCGCCATGCCTGCCAGCGCCGGCACGCCGCCTTCCCAGGCGTGCATGGTGGTATCGGTGACCTCGGCTTCGACCGGGAATGCCGCGTCGCGCACGCGCAGGCGGGTGTGGCCGAGGCGGACCACGGTGGTGCCGTTGATCGGAACCGTGGCCTGGCGCTTGCCGTGCACCACGATGCCGTTCTGGCTGCCCAGGTCGCGCATTACGAGGGCGCCGTCTTCCGCCAGCTCCACTACGGCGTGGGTCGGGGCGGTATGCGCATCATCGAGGATGAAATCGTTGTTGTAGCCTCGGCCGATGGTGATCGGCAGCTTGTCGACGCGATGGCGATGCAGGACATCGCCATTACGCGCCAGGGTCTCGATAAAGAATGGGCCGTTCATTTCTTGCCCTCGCGCGCCAGCGATTCGAGGAAGGCGCGCGAGGCACGCAGGCCGTTTTCATACGAGACGCCACGGGCATCGAGGCGGCTTTGCAGGTTCATCTTGCCTTCGTCGGTGCTGGAGGTCAGCAGGGCGAAGTCGTACAGGCCGTCGAACTTGCGGTAGGCGCGCACGCACATCACGGCGCGCATCGGCAGGGTGCTGTTCTTGACGAATTGTTCGGTGCACATCGGGCCGGTCAGGCGCTTGTCCTTGTGGCTGCCGAAGCTCTCGTTCTTGAACGAATTACTGGACAGGACGGCGAAGCGTACTTCATCCAGTCCCGTGCTCTTCATGTACTGGTGCTGGATCTGCACCTGGCCGGTCTGCAGCGAACCGGAGACGAACAGCGAGGATTCCATCTGGCAGTTGGTGACTTCCACCTGGAAGGAATCGCGGTCGTTGGAACGCCCCCAGCAGCGCATCTGTTCCGACTCGCGCACCGGCACGGAATACGGCCCCATGGCTTTGGCGGTCAGCGGCTTGGCCAGCAACTGGTCGATCATGGCCTTCTGGTGCACCAGCAGTTGCTGCGCGACGACGGCGGTGAAATCCTTGGGCGGCTTGGCTTCCGGATCGACTTTCTTCAGCAGCTCCTGAGCGTAGCGCGCCGGGACCAGGAAGGACACCAGCTCGCCATCCAGGCGCTTGGAGACGTTGATGCCGGCCACGGCGCCGTCGACGGTGACACTTGGGCCGCCGCTCATGCCGGCATTGATCGGGCCCGTGAACATCAGCTGCTCGTAGAAGCTGCGCGCGATCACGCCGTTGAACGAACCTTCCGAGATGGCAAAGCCCAGGTCGAGCGGATTGCCCAGCGAGTACAGGTACTGGCCTTGCGTCAGCGTGACCGGCTTGTCGCCCAGCTTGAAGTAGCCGGTGCCGTAGCGGTTGACGCGCACCACGGCCAGGTCGTGCAGCACGTCCACTGCCAACAGTTCGATGTTGCCGCGCTGGCCGGCGGTATCGACCCATTCGCCGGTGTAGGTATCCGGATCAAGCGCAAACTGCGAAACGACGTGGTAGTTGGTCAGCACCAGGTTGGAGGTGCCGACCAGGAAACCGGAACCGACCGACGATTGGGTGCGCCCGGTTTTCAGCAGCGAACGTACCTGCAGCAGGTCGGCCTTGGCAGCGGAATAGAGTTTTTGCGCAGTGCTCGATGGTGTCGGCAGGGCGACTGCATCGGGGGCTTGGGCCGGAGCCTGCTGGGCGTTGGCTGCTGCGCAGCCCCAGGTCAAAGTCAGTAGTAATGCAAGTTTAGTGAATTTCATCTAATCCTTTGGCCGGGGGGAGTGGGGCGGGATTACAGTTCGCCGTCTTCGGCGGCTGGCGGGGTGACCGGGGTCATCATGTGCCCCAGCTTGAGCGCCTTCGTATTCAGGTAGTGCTGGTTGAAGGCATTTCGGTTGACCAGCAGCGGCACCCGTTCGGCGACTTCGACGCCAAGGCTGCCCATGGCGGCAATCTTGCGTGGGTTGTTGGTCATCAGCTTCAGGCTCTTCACGCCGAACTGTTTCAGCATCGGTTCGACCAGGGCGTAGTTGCGCTGGTCCGGCTTGAAGCCCAGTTGTTCGTTGGCTTGCACGGTGTCTGCGCCTTGCTCTTGCAGGCGGTAGGCGCGCATCTTGTTGATCAGGCCAATGCCGCGGCCTTCCTGGCGCAGGTAAAGCAGCACGCCGCGGCCTTCTTCGGCGATGCGTTTCAGCGCGCCTTCAAGCTGGGCGCCGCAGTCGCAGCGCTGGGAGAACAGCACGTCGCCGGTCAGGCATTCGGAATGGACGCGCGCCAGCACTGGCTCGCCATTGCCGATATCGCCCAGCACCATGGCCAGGTGTTCCTTGCCGGTGGCGTGTTCGACGAAGGCATGCAGCGTGAACTGGGCCCACGGCGTCGGCAGGGCGCACGAGGTGACGTAGTCCAGGTCTTCTTTTACCGGTTGTTCTGCGACGGGCTGCATGATGCTCTTTCAATCTTTGTATTGTGTAACCCTGCAATCATAACAAAAACCCGGTAAATCTGGGTCAGACCCGCAGGGTCTGACCCACAACGGTCTCAGAGCCAGTGGTTGCTCAAACCGTTGGCCGCGCCGCAGACTGGGTCTGACCCTGCGGGTCAGGCCCAGGTTTACCGGGTTAAGGCAAGTCAAACAGCAGCACTTCGACATTATCGGCGCCAGACAGCGTCACCGACTCCTCGCCAGTAATCTTGGCAGCATCGCCACCTTTCAACTGAGTGCCGTTGACAGTCAGCGTGCCCCGGATCACGTGGACATAAGCCTGCCGTCCTGCGCCCAGCGCATGCACCGCGCCTTCACCGCCATTCAGGATGGAAGCGTAGATAAAGGCATCCTGGTGCACCAGCACCGACCCTTCGCGCCCGTCCGGCGAGGCAATCAGGCGCAGGGCGCCGGTCTTGCTCTCCGGCGTGAAGTGCTTTTCCTCGTAGCCTGGCTCGATGCCGCCTTGCGAAGGCTGGATCCAGATCTGCAGGAAGTGCACGCCTTCACGGTTCGAGTGGTTGTACTCGGAGTGGCGCACGCCGGTGCCGGCCGTCATGCGCTGCACGTCGCCATAGTGCAGGACCGAGCCATTGCCCATGCTGTCCTTGTGTTCCAGCGCGCCGCTCAGCACATAGGAGATGATCTCCATGTCGCGGTGGCCGTGGGTGCCGAAGCCCTGGCCGGGCGACACTTTGTCCTCGTTAATCACCAGCAGCGGGCCGAAACCGACGTGGTTCGGGTCGTAGTAATGGCCGAAAGAGAAGCTGTGCTTCGAATCCAGCCAGCCAAAATTGGCAACACCGCGGTCTTCAGATTTGCGAACTTGCAACATGTTTATCTCCTTGTGCGATAATTTCGATCAGATGTTTCACAGTATAGGGGCGCTTTATCGTGTTAAAAAGCGAATAATTTGCCTGTTTATGATCGAAAAAATCGAATGCTCAGATTAAGCCTGGAAGCCTTGCAGATCGTGGACGCCATCGACCGTGGTGGTTCCTTCGCCGCCGCCGCACGGGAGCTGTACCGCGTGCCCTCGACCATTTCCTACACCGTTGGCAAGCTGGAAGAGGAGCTTGGCGTGCAGGTTTTCGAACGCTTTGGGCCGCGCGTTGAACTGACGCCGGCCGGCCACGAGTTGCTGAAAGAAGGGCGCTACCTGCTGAAGGCGGCGGGCGACCTGGAACAGCGGGTCCGGCGCGTGGCTTCGGGCTGGGAAACGGAGCTGTCCGTGGGGCTCGACTCCATGTTCGGCTCTGCCGTGCTGGCGCCCGACGTGCAGGCCTTTTACGAAGTGACGCAGCAAACCCGCCTGCGCCTGGTGCAGGAAACACTGGGCGGCAGCTGGGAAGCCTTGCTGGACCGGCGGGTGGATATCGTGGTCGGCGCGCCGGGCGACGGTCCGGCCGGCGGCGGCTATGTCTCGGAGCCGATCGGCCAGTTGAAATGGGTGTTTGCGGTCGCGCCGCAGCATCCGCTGGCCCAGGTGCAGGGCCGGCTGGGGCGCAACGAGCTGCAGCTCCACCGCGCGATCGCCACCGCCGATTCGGCACGCATGCTGGCGCCGCGCACGGTAGGCCTGGTACTCGGGCAGGACACGCTGACCGTGCCGACCATGCAGGCCAAGTTCGATTACCAGCTGGCGGGCCTGGGTTTCGGCTTCCTGCCCGAGCGCTGTGCGCGAGAAGCGATTGCGGCCGGCCTGCTGGTCGAGAAGCACGTCGAAGAGCCGAAGCCGGACGAAACCTTCTACCTGGCGTGGCGCAGTGGTGAATCCGGGGCGGCCTTGCGCTGGTGGCGGCAGCGCATGGCCGATCCGGGCCTGTTTGACCGGCTTTGCTGTCATCTGCCGAGTGTAGTAAGTACTCTGGCTCCATAAAATCCACCATTCCTGGATCTTTGTTGGAGCCAGGTCGCGGCGCAAACTATCCCTGACAACATCGAAAGGGATTGCCATGCTGGACTTCTACTACGTCGCGACACCCCAAGGGCAGCAATTGCTGATGTTCCTGGAAGAGACCGGATTGCCATTCCGCCGTATTCCCAAGGCGAAATCGCTGGCGATCGTCGACCACTGGCCGATGGATGCCGGCGCACCGCTGCCTCTGCAGGAATCGGGCGCCATGCTGCTCTACCTGGCGGAAAAGTCGGGCTTCGGCATGCCGGCCGGCATGCGCGCGAGGGCGGAGGTGCGGCAGTGGCTGTTCTGGCAGAAGGCGTTCGAATGCCAGGGCAACGAAACCGCTGAATTGTTCGGTGCGCTCGACAGGCAGCTTGCTGGCCGGGCCTACCTCTGCGGCGAGCAGTATTCGGTGGCCGATATCGCCTGCTTCCCTTGGGTCAGTGCACGCGGCGCCTACCTGGCCGCCTATCCCAGCCTGGCGCGCTGGTTCCATTCAGTGAGCCAGCGTCCGGCCACGCAGCGCGCCTATGGCGCCCCGGACCGCGTGGCGCTGGCTGAAGGCGAAGCACTGGCTGGGGTGTTGCCATGAGGCGCGCGGATGCGGTGAGCATGCTGTCGGTGGCGGCAATCTGGGGCGCGTCTTACCTGTTCATCCGCGTCGGTGCGCCCGAGTTTGGCGCGGCGGCGATGGGAGGGGTGCGGGCAGTGGCGGCGGCCTTGCTGCTGTTGCCGCTGCTGCTGTGGCGCGGCCAGCTGGCTGCGTTGCGCAAGCACTGGCGCGGCATCAGCTTTGTCGGCGTGACCAATGCGGCGCTGCCGTTCCTGCTGTTCAATTTCGCGGCGCTGACGATCCCGGCCGGGCTGTCGTCCATCCTGAGCGCGACCACGCCTTTGTTCGCGGCCCTGATCGGCGCCATCTGGCTGGGCGAACGCCTGACCCTGACCCGCATGGCCGGCTTGTCGCTGGGCTTTGGCGGCGTGGTGCTGCTGGTGGCGGGCAAGCTGCATTTCCTGCCGCAACAGGACATGCTGCGCACGGTACTGGCGTCGCTCGCTTGCCTGGCGGCGACTCTGCTGTATGGGATTTCGGGCAATTTCAGCAAGCGCTACCTGGCCGAAGCGCCGCCGCTGGCGGTGGCAACGGGCAGCCAGATGGTCGCTGCCGTGCTGCTGGCCGGCCCGGCATTGGCGCTGTGGCCAGCGGAAGCGCCATCGGCCAAGGCCTGGGGCGCGGTGCTGGCGCTGGCTGCTTTGTGCACGACCTTTGCGTATGTGTTGTTCTTCGGACTGATTGCACGGCTGGGCGCGAGCAAGGCGATGAGCGCCCTGTTCCTGATCCCGGCGTTTGGCGTGCTGTGGGGCTGCCTGTTCCTGGGGGAGACGTTCTCGCTGCAGATGGGAGTGAGCTGCCTGGTGATCCTCGCGGGTTGCGCGCTGACCACCGGGCTGGTGGAACCGTCGCGCTGGACGGTCCCGTTCATGACTAAACGCGCTTAACGCTTGTCATCGTTTTTGTGGCTTTGGCGGCCGGCTTCGGCATGCTGTTCAGGCGTGCCGCCGCGGGTGCCGCCACCACTGCCGCCGCTACCGCTTTGACGGCTGCCCGATTCGGAGGAACCGGACTGGCGGTTGCCGTCATTTTTGTGGCTCATGCTGCCGGCCTTGCGTGCTTCTTCCGAGGTGAACTCGTGCGCATTGCCGGATGCATGGGCTGCCTTGCCGCCTTCGCTGGCGATCTCACGCTGGCGTTCCGGGTCCATCGAAGCGAAGCCACGGTTGCTGGTATCGCCCGACTGTTTGTTCCCGCCGCGGTTGTCTTGATTACTGGATGCCATGATCATCTCCCATTTCGGTTCAAGGAGTCGTCATGGTAGGCGCGGCAGGGGGGCCAATTAATCAGAACACGCTACCAGACTTTGTAGGACAATGGCTCATTGAAAAGTAACTTTTTCGAGGCAGGCCATGTACCAGCTGGAGCGCTTTGTCGCTGCGCAGGAAGGTGTCTACCAACAGGTGGTGAACGAACTGTCGGCTGGACGCAAGCGTAGTCATTGGATGTGGTTCATCTTCCCGCAACTGGCGGGGCTCGGTTCCAGCGCGATGGCGCAGCATTACGCGATCAGCGGCCTGGCCGAAGCACGCGCCTACCTGGCGCATCCCGTGCTGGGGGCGCGCCTGCGCGAGTGCGGCGCGCTGGTGCTGGCTGTCCAGGGAGCCACAGTCCATGGTATCTTCGGGTCGCCGGACAATATGAAATTCCATTCGTCGATGACGCTGTTCGCGCAAGCGGCGCCGGATGAGGCGCTGTTCCGCGCTTGCCTCGACAAATACTTTGGCGGCGTGCCCGACCAGGCCACGCTGGACTTACTGCACAAGGAAAAACAATGACCCGTACCATCCTCGACGACGCCCACCTGCATCCCGCCATCCGTGAGCGCGTGGCGAAGAACCATGCCGACATCGTGGCGGAAGTGCAGGCGGCCATTGCGGCCAACCGCGTGGTGGTCGTCGGCATGCGCCAGAACCCGTTCCCGAAAAAGACCTGCCGCCTGCTGGACGCGCAAGGCACCAAGTACGCCTACCTCGAATACGGCAGCTATTTCAGCATGTGGCGCCGCCGCACGGCGCTGAAGATGTGGAGCGGCTGGCCCACCTTCCCGATGATTTTCATCGACGGCGTCCTGATCGGCGGCTTCAGCGACCTTGAGCGCCTGATCGAAAAAGGCGAGTTCACATCGCTGCTGGCGCCGCGCCTGCAGGGATGATGGACGCGCTGCCACTACGCCTGAATCCGGGCGACGACCTGCGCGGCGCCGTCGAACAGGCGTTGCGCGATGCTGGAGCTGCGGCGGGCTACCTGGTGCAGGGCATCGGCAGCCTGTCGGTGGCCCAGGTCCGCTACGCCGGCCTGGCGCAGCCGACCGAGCTGCTGGGCGACCTGGAGATCCTGACGCTGGCCGGTTCCGTGGCGCCGGACGGCGCCCACCTGCACATCATGCTGTCCGATGCGCGCGGCCGCGTATTCGGCGGGCACGTGGGCCGCGGCTGCATCGTGCGCACCACGGCCGAACTGCTGCTGGTGCTGCTGCCCGCGCACCGGTTCTCGCGCGAGCACGACCCGCTTACGGGCTTTGCGGAGCTGGCGATTCGACGCGCGCCAGGCTAGGCTTGCGTTCCTTCTGCAGGCGGGCCGCGACCTGTTCGGCGCCGGCAAAGGCGCGCACCAGGTTGCCGCCGGCGAGCTTGGCCAGGTCCTTGTCGCTCCAGCCGCGGCGTACCAGTTCCGCGAACAGGGCAGGGTAGGTCGATACGTCTTCCAGGCCTTCCGGATTGATCGAGCCGTAATAGTCGCCGGCGATGCCGACATGGTCCTTGCCGGCCACGCGCGCCACGTGCTCGATGTGGTCGGCCACCATGGACAAGGTGGCTTTCGGCTGCGGACCGGCCTTGGCGATATACGCTTCCCTGACGGCCTTGAATTCCGGGCTGTCCGGCTTGGCGCCGGCAGCTGCTGCAGCGTCGCCCAGCCCTTTGCCCCATGCCGCCACCTGCGGCGAAACGAAGGCCGGCACAAACGTCACCATCACCACGCCGCCGTTGGCCGGCAGCCGCTTCAACACATCGTCCGGCACGTTGCGCGGGTGTTCGTCCAGGGCGCGTGCGCTGGAATGCGAAAAGATCACCGGCGCCGCGCTGGTGTCCAGCGCCTGCTGCATCACTTCGGTGCTGACGTGGCTCAGGTCCACCAGCATGCCAAGGCGGTTCATCTCGCGCACCACCTCTTTGCCGAAGGGCGTCAGGCCGCCGTGCTTGCGCTCGCCCATGGCGGCGTCGACCCAGTCCAGCGTGCTGTTGTGGGTCAGCGTCATGTAGCGGGCGCCGAGGTCGTAGTAGGCGCGCAGCGCGCCCAGGCTGTTTTCGATTACGTGGCCGCCTTCCATGCCGATGAAGCTGGCGATCTTTCCTTCGCGTTTGGCCTTGGCGATATCGCTGCTGCGGGTGGCCAGCACCAGGCTTTCGGGATATTTCGCGATCATGCGGCGCGCCAGGTCGATCTGCTCCAACTGCGCGACGGCCCAGCCGCTTTTCAGTTCGCCCGGCACGTACACGCTCCAGAACTGGGCGGACAGCTTGCCTTGCTTCAGGCGCGCCAGGTCGGTTTCGTGCGGGGTGCGCTGGCGCAGGTCGTAGTGGTCAACGTCCATCGGATGCGCGGCGTCTTCGCGGATGGTCCAGGGCAGGTCGTTGTGGCCGTCGACCAGGGGCACGCGCTCCAGCAGGGCCTGGGCATGGCGCAGGGCGGCATCGCCAGCGAAGGCGGACGGGCAGCCCAGGACTCCGCACAGGATTGTGATGTACAGTCGGTTCAAATTATCTCCGTTGAAATAGCGATTATTTTTCAAGTATGCCGCAGCGCGAAACGCCGGTATACTCAGGCGGTTTCGCAAGGACTGAATCCGGAATTCTTCATGCATCGACATCGCGCGCCTGCCAGTGGTTTTACAATCATCGAACTGATTGTCGTTATGGTCATCCTCGGCATCCTGGCCGCCGTGGCGCTTCCGAAAATGATCAACTTCGGGGCCTCCGCCCGCATCGCTTCGATCCAGGGCCTGGCCGGATCGGTCAAGACTTCGATCAGCCTGGTCAAGTCGATCACTGCGGTCAGGGGCGAAGGCACGCCTGGCAGCCAGGCCAACATCACGTTTGTCGACCTCGATGCGGCCACCAAGATGCGGGTCTGGAGCGGTTATCCCGACCGCTGGTGCGACGGCATCGGCATCGCGCTGCAGGGCACCAAGATCCCGACCGGCGGCTGCTATCTTTCGCCCAGTGCCGTATCGACCGGCGACTATACCTTCTACGGCTACGGCAATAGCCAGATACCCGGCGGCGATGCCGGCTGGCGCATCGAAAACGCGCCGGACCCGAAGCTATGCTCCGTCCAGTACACTTATAACGGCTCTGGCGTTCCGGTCGTCACGGCGAACACCAGCGGCTGCTAACGGCGGCCGGGCGCGCGCAGCGGGTCGAGCAGGGCGCGCAGGTTGTTGTGGTCAATCTCGTACATCAATGCCAGCAGCGCGCCAAGCTCCCCTTTCGGGAAGCCTTCGCGCGCCATCCAGCCCAGGTAATGGCCTGGCAGGTCGGCCAGCTTGCGGCCCTTGTACTTCCCATAGGGCATATCGCGCGCCACCAGCATTGCCAGGTATTCCGGGTTCATTCTCTTACAGTGCTTTCACGGGTATGCAGATTTCGCAGGTGAAGCTGCCGTCGGTCTGCGTCGCGAGACTCTCGTAGCGCTCGAAACAGGGGCGCTCGTCGCATTGCAGCCCGCTGGAGGGCAGCCATTCCTTCATCATGCGGTTCCACACCGGGCCGATGTCGCGCGGCGAACCGGTGTAGCGGGTGACAGCATAGCGCCCGCCGGGCAACTGGGCAACGCTGAATTGCCCGCCGGGCTCAAAGCCTTCCGGAATCTCGACGCAGGCGTCGTAGCGGCATTTGTCGGCCGGGGTGACGCTCGGGTCGTCGTGGCCGATGCCGTAGCAGGTGGCGCCGGCCAGGCCGTGGCCGAGCATCCAGGGCATGACGGCCTGGGCCCAGAACTGGCCGACGGCCGGGCCGTAGGGGCCGATGTGGCGGCGGTAGGCGATGCGGGCCGGTGGCAGGTCGACGATGTTGACTTCCATGATCATTTCTCCGAATGGGTTGTTGGAGAAGCCATGTTCGCCGTTCGCGCCTGCGCCGGCCTGACCGTACTTGCTGTTCGCCTGATCCAGATTGCTATTTTGCGCCGCCAGGAACGCGGCTGTGCGTTCGGGCGTGCTGTTGCGCCACTCGGTCGGCGTGCTGCCGAAGCGGGTCTTGAAGGCGCGGGCAAAGGCTTCGCCCGAGCCGAAGCCGGTCGACAGGGCCACCTCGAGCACCGTGCCGCCGGCAGCCAGCTTGTGGGCCGCGACTTCCAGCCGGCGCCGGCGCACATAGTCGCCGATGGTCTCGCCCATCCAGCCGGCGAAGATGCGGTGGAAGTGGTAGCGCGAGAAGTTGGCGATGTCGGCCAGGGCCGGCAGGTCGAGCTGAGCGTCCAGGTTGCGGTCGATGTGGTCGAGCACCCGGTTCATGCGGCGCTCGTATTCGCTGCGCGGATCGTTCATGTGAGTGGATAGATGCGATCGAGGCTGCCGGGGCCGAAGTATTTTTCGTATTCCTTGGCAGCGTAGGAATCCATCATGCCGGAAATGTAGTCCACCACCAGGCGCTCGCGCGAGTCTTTCAGGCTGCGGATCGCCGGCGGCAGCAGGATGCCGCCCTTGTTGTAGTTCTTGTCGGTCAGGACTTCGAACAGGCCGCGGATGATCTTCTCGCCGCGCTTCTCGTAAAGCTGCACGTCCTTCTTGCGCAGGATGGCGCGCCACAGCAGGCTTTTCAGGCCGCGCGCCAGCAGGCCCTTGGTGCGGTAACCGAGTTCGGGTCCGTGCTTGCCCTCGACCACGGCGATGTCGCGGCACAGCTCGTGCACGATCTGCGAGGTCAGTTCCTTGCGCAGCACGATGGAATACTCTTCCGAGCTTTCCTGCATATCGCATTTCAACGCCTCTTCATGGGCGTGGTTCGCGATGCTGGCAAACTGTTCGTAGGCGGCGGAAAAGTCCTTGCTGATCCTGAATTCGTGGACGATCTCGCCCCAGGTAATGATGCCGAAGCTCAGCGCGTCCTCGACGTCGTGCGCGGCGTAGGCGATTTCGTCGGCCAGGTCCATGATCTGGGCATCGATGCTCTTGCGGACGGCGACGCCGGCGGCGTTGAGCTGCCCGATCAGGAATTCATAGTCATCGTCGTAAAGGAATTTCTTCGGATTGTCGGCGCGGCGCTGGAAGTACTTGGTGATGCCGAGCAGCGAGCGCACGGTCAGGTTCAGGCCTGCGTAGGCGTGGTGCTTCTTTTCCAGCGTGCGTAGGGTGCGGAAGGCTTGCGCATTGCCCTCGAAGCCGCCGGAACCGGCCACCAGCTCGTCCAGGATCTTTTCGCCATAATGGCCGAAGGGCGGGTTGCCGATGTCGTGCGCCAGCGAGCAGGTCTCCGACACCACGCTGCGCTCCAGCCCCAGGTCGGCCGCGATGGAACGGGCGATCTGCGCCACTTCCAGGCTGTGGGTCAGGCGGTTGCGGTTGAAACGGTTGGCGTCGACGCCGAGCAGCTGCATCTTGCCCTGCAGGCGGCGGAAGGAGGACGAATACAGCACGCGCGCATAGTCGCGCATGCATTCCTCGCGACCCTCGCTGCGGCCATCGGCCTGGGCGTGGACGCGGTATTCGAGAGGGAGTACCAGCGCCTCCTGGGCGCGGGCGAAATCGATAGTCTGTTGGTCGTACATTGTTTTCCTCAGGTTTGCAGGCGATTCTAAGGCGCTTCCGCATTCCGGTGTATATTGGCGCCCAAATTGTTTCATGGCTGGATAAAAAAATGTCACCTGTTTCACTGTTCCTCGTGGTGCTGGCTTACTTTGGCCTGCTGCTGGGCGTGGCCTGGGCCACTTCCCGCAATGCCAACAACGACAGCTTCTTCATCGGGAACAAGAGTTCGAACTGGATGCTGGTGGCCTTCGGCATGGTGGGCACCACGCTGAGCGGCGTGACTTTCATCAGCGTGCCGGGCGCGGTGGGGCGCGACGGCTTTGGCTACATGCAGATCATGATCGGCTACGTGCTGGGCTACATCGCCGTGGCCTATATCCTGCTGCCGCTGTACTACCGCCTGAAGCTGACTTCCATCTATCACTACCTCGACGTGCGGCTGGGCCGGCGTTCCTACCAGAGCGGGGCGGCATTCTTCATCCTGTCACGCACCCTGGGCGCCACCGCGCGCCTGTACCTGGTGGTAAACATCCTGCAGGCGGTGATCCTGGACAGCCTTGGCGTGCCGTTCTGGCTGACCAATCTGGTGATCCTGGCGATGATCCTGCTGTACACCTACGAGGGCGGGGTCAAGACCATCGTCTGGACCGATACGCTGCAAACGACCGGCATGCTGTTTGGCCTGGTGGCCTGCACCGTGTTCCTGCTGAACGAAATGAACCTGGGCCTGCTGGAAAGCCTGGAGCGCATGCGTTCTTCCGGCCTGGCGCGCGTCTTCACGACCGACATCAATAGCCCCGGCAATGCCTGGAAGCAGGTTGTGGCGGGCTTTTTCATCGTCATCACCATGACCGGCATGGACCAGGAAATGATGCAGAAGAATATCTCGGTCAAGACCCTGGGCGATTCGCAGAAGAACATGCTGGCGCTGAACGCCATCCTGGCCGGGGTGCTGACGCTGTTCCTCTTCCTCGGCGGCCTGCTTTACCTGTATGCGCAGCAGGTGGGCGTAACGGCGAGCGGGGACAAGATCTTCCCGGCAGTGGTGATGGGCCATTTGCCGGCCCTGCTGCAGCTGGTCTTCATCATTGCCCTGATCAGCGCCTTGTTCCCGAGCGCCGACGGCGCGATTACCGCGCTGACCTCATCCTTCTGCATCGACATCCTGGGCCTGAAACGGCGCGACGACCTGGGCGAGGGCGCGCAACTGCGCATCCGCCACCGGGTGCACCTGGGGTTCTGCGCCTTGTTCCTGCTGATGGTGATGGTGTTCAAATGGATCGACAGTGCCAGCATGATTGGCATGGTCCTGAAGCTGGCGGGCTATACCTACGGTCCGCTGCTTGGCCTGTTCGCCTTCGGCCTGCTCAGCAAGCGTACCGTGAACGACAAGCTGGCGCCATGGGTGGCGCTGGCCGGGCCGCTGCTGTGCGCCCTGGTGGACTTCAACCAGCAAATGCTGTTCGGCAGCTACCGCATCGGCCTGGAACTGCTGGTCATTAACGGCCTGCTGGTGATGGCTGGGCTTTACCTCATTTCTTCACCCTACAAGGCGAATGTCGCTTATAGTGTGAAGTAGTTACATTTTTTGCACTAGGAGTAAAGATGTCCCGCTCTGTTTTCTCGTATGTCCGCGGTGGATTTGCCTGGTTCTGGGGCGCCGTGGATAAAAGCCGCCGCGCCACCATGAACTTCCTGTTCCTGCTGGTGGTGGTACTGCTGATTGCCGCCATTTTCGGCGGCGGCGTCAAGCCTTTGGGTGACAAGACCATGCTGGTCCTGAACCTGGAAGGCGCTTTGGTGGAGCAATCGTCCGGCAGCAGCCGCGACGCGCTGATGGCCGGCCTGGCCGGCGGCGAAGTGCACAAGTCGGTGCAACTGCGCGATGTGTTGAACGTGCTCGATGCGGCGGCCAAGGACCCCCAGATCGCCGGCGCCGTGCTGGTGCTGGACGAAATGCAGGGCGGCGGCCAGGCCATGCTGCGCGAAATCGGCGCTGCGGTGGACCGCTTCAAGGCCAGCGGCAAGAAAGTGGTGGCCTGGGGTTCCAGCTATAACCAGCGCCAGTACCAGGTCGCTATCCATGCCGACGAAGTCTACCTGCACCCGATGGGCGCAGTGTTCCTCGACGGCTTCGGCAAATACCGCAATTATTACCGCGATGCGCTGGACAAGGTGGGCGTGACCGTTAACCTGATGAAGGTCGGCACTTACAAGAGCTTCGCCGAGCCGTTCATCGCCAACGGCCCGTCCCCGGCAGCGGCGGAAGCGGATGCCTTCCTGTACAACGACCTGTGGACGCGCTACACAGCCCAGGTGGAGCAGTTGCGCAAGATGCCGGAAGGCGCGCTGATGAAGACCATCGACAATATTCCTGCCCTGGTGGCCGACACCAAGGGCGACCTGGCCAAGGTGGCGCTGAATGCGAAGCTGGTCGACGGCCTGAAAACCAAGGACGAGCTGCGCGTGATGATGACCAAGCGCGGCGTCGACGATCCGGCGGCCAAGTCCTTCCGCCAGGTCAGCTACCACGATTACCTGGCGCGCGTGTTCCCCAAACTGACCGGCGACGCGATCGGCGTGGTCATGGCGGTTGGCGAAATCAGCGACGGCGATGCGCCGGCCGGCCAGATCGGCGGTGCGTCGACGGCGCGCCTGGTGCGCATGGCGCGCGAAGACAGCTCGATCAAGGCGGTGGTGCTGCGCGTCGATTCGCCTGGCGGCAGCGCCTTCGGTTCGGAGCTGATCCGCCGCGAACTGGAACTGACCCGCGCGGCAGGCAAGCCGGTGGTGGTCTCGATGGGCAATGTGGCGGCATCCGGCGGCTACTGGATTTCGATGGCTTCGGATGAAGTGATTGCCGACCCGGCCACCATTACCGGCTCGATCGGCGTGTTCGCGCTGTTCCCGACCGTGGACAAGGTGATCGACAAGCTGGGCATCCATACCGCCGGCCAGACCACCACATGGCTGGGCGATGCGGGCAATCCGCTGCGCCCGATGGACCCGCGCTTCGGCCAGTTGATCCAGAGCGCGATCGGCCACACTTACGAGGAATTCACCTCCAAGGCGGCCAAGGCGCGCAATACCACGGCCGACAAGATCGACGCCGTGGGCCAGGGCCGTGTCTGGACTGGCGCGCAAGCGCAGGAGCGCGGCCTGGTCGACACGCTGGGCGGCTACCAGGATGCCTTGAAGTCCGCGGCGCGCCGCGCCAAGATGACGGGCGAACCGCGCATCGTCTACATCGAGCGTGAAGTGTCGCGCTTTGACAAGGTGCTGGAGTACTTCGGCGCTTCGTCAGCGAAGGCTGCCGCCGCCAAGGCTTTCGGCGACCAGGCGCGCGCCTCGCTGCTGCCGGCCGGCGTACCGGCGGGCGTGGCCAGCGAAGTGGTGCAGGACCTGGGCTGGCTGAACGAGATGACGGCCCAGCGCAAGCCGTTCATGGCGCTGACCCACTGCCTCTGCAGCTCGCCCGATTAGTTTGTAGCATCTTTGTAAGCAGTTATTACAGGAAACAAGCCGCCAGCCAGTCTGGCGGCTTTTCTTTTGGGGCGCCGGTTCGTTCGAATTGTTTCTGATGTTTCTTGCCTAACGCATTTGGGCCGGGGCGCTGTGCTAGAGTCAATTCGACTACCTACCAAAAGAAGAAAGGGTCACCGTATGGAGACTCCAACAACATCCAATGCCCCGTCGAAACCTCGCGCCAGCAAGCGGGCGCGCTGGATCGGGGGAGTCGCCGCCCTGGCCGGGATGCTGGCCCTGGGCGGCCTGGCCTGGTACCTGACCCACCGCGGCCCTGCCGAAAGCGGGCCGGGTGGTCCGGGTACCCCGGCCGCCAGTGCGGCGGGACAAGGCGCCGGCGGCCGTGGCGCCGCAGGCGGTGGCGCGGGCCGGGGCGGTAGGGGCGGGCGCGGACCGGCTGCCACGGTCGGCGTGGCCACGGCTGAAAAAGCCGACCTGCCCGTCACGCTGGACGCGCTGGGCACGGTCACCGCAGCCGCCACCACGACCGTGCGCCCGCAAGTCTCCGGCATCCTGCAGAAAGTCCTGTTTAGGGAAGGCCAAATGGTGAAGGCGGGCCAAGTGCTGGCCCAGATCGATGCGCGACCGTTCGAGCTGCAACTGATGCAGGCGACCGGCCAGCGCGAACGCGACGAAGCGCAGCTGGAAAACGCCCGCCTGACCCTCGAACGCTACCGCACCTTGCTGTCGCAGGATTCCATCGCGCGGCAGGACGTCGATACACAGGCGGCGCTGGTCAAGCAGCTCCAGGGCACCGTCACCACCGACCGCGCCAACGAGGGCACGGCGCGCCTGAACCTTGGCTACACCAAGGTGGTGGCGCCGATCAGCGGGCGGGTGGGCTTGCGGGTGGTCGATATCGGTAACCTGGTGGGTTCAGGCGATGCCGGCGGCATCGCGGTGATCACGCAACTGGCGCCGATCGACGTGGAGTTTGCGGTGCCGCAGGACCGGGTCGCAGAGCTGGCGCCGCGCGCTGCGGACCTTGCCGGACAGCGCATGGTGGCGCTGGCGTACGACCGCACGAGGAGCACGGTGCTGGAGAAGGGCGAGTTTTATGCGCTGGACAACCAGGTCGACACCCAGACCGGCACGGTGATGGCCAAGGCGCGCTTTGCCAATGCCGGTTCTTCGCTGTTCCCCAGCCAGTTCGTGAACGTGCGGCTGGAGCTGCGCACCATCAAGGATGCCGTAGTGGTGCCGGTGACGGCCTTGCGGCACGGCTCTTCGGGCGATTACGTGTACGTGCTGCAGGATGGACAGACGGCGTCGCTGCGCCCGGTCAAGCGCGGGATTGCCACCGTGGACAAGGTGCAGATCGAGAGCGGCCTGGCGGCGGGCGAGCAGGTGATCACCGAGGGCGCGGACCGGATCAAGGACGGGGCGCGCGTAACGCTGCCGGCGCAACGGCCGGGGGCAGACGGCGAACACCCGGGCCGTTCGCGCGGCGAGGGCCGGGCAGGAAGGCATCGCGGAGATGCAGCGGCCGGTGGTGCTGCGTCCGGCGCGGCCGCAGGTGAGGCCGGGGCCGGCGGCGAGGGCGGCGGCCAATCGCGGCGTCATCGCGACGAAGCCGGTGTCGCGACGCCGGATGCCGGCGGTGATGCGGCCGGAGCAACCGGGCGGCGGACACGCGATGGCGCGGCTGGCTCGGGCGGCGCGGCGCGGGGCGAGGGCCGGGCAACGGACGGCGTGACGCGATGAGCCCCTCGGCGCCATTCATCCAGCGGCCGGTGGCGACGGCGCTGTTCATGCTGGCCATCGTGCTGGCCGGCCTGCTCGGCTATCGCTTCCTGCCGCTGTCGGCGCTGCCGCAGGTTGACTTCCCGACTATCCAGGTGCGTACCCTGTATCCCGGCGCCAGCCCGGAAGTGATGGGCCGCACTGTGACGGCGCCGCTTGAGCGCCAGTTCGGCCAGATGTCCGGCCTGCAGCGCATGAGTTCCACCAGCGCCGCCGGCGTCTCCATCATCACGCTGCAATTCAGCCTGGGCCAGACGCTGGACGTGGCCGAGCAGGAAGTGCAGGCCGCCATCAACGCCGGCGGCTCGCTGCTGCCGACCGACTTGCCGGCGCCGCCGGTGTACGCCAAGGTCAACCCGGCCGATGCGCCGGTGCTGACCCTGGCGATCACGTCGAAAACCATGCCGCTGACGGAAGTGCAGAACATCGTCAATACGCGCCTGGCGCTGAAAATCAGCCAGGTCAACGGCGTCGGCCTGGTGACGCTGAGCGGCGGCCAGCGGCCTGCCGTGCGCATCCAGGCCGACACGCAAGCCCTGGCCAGCTACGGCCTTGGCCTCGATACGCTGCGTACCGCCATCACGGCAGCCAACGCCAACAGCGCCAAGGGCAGCTTCGACGGTCCGACGCGTGCCTTCACCATCAACGCCAACGACCAGTTGCTGGCGGCGGACGACTACCGCCAGCTGATCGTCTCCTACCGCAATGGCGCGCCGGTCAGGCTGCAGGACGTGGCGCGCGTAGTGGACAGCGCCGAAAACGTCAAGCTGGGAGCCTGGGCCGGCCTGACGCCTGCCATCATCCTCGACGTGCAACGCCAGCCGGGCGCCAATGTGATCGCCACAGTGGACGCCATCAAGGAGCGCCTGCCGGAATTGCAGGCCAGCCTGCCCGGCGCCATCGAGGTGACGGTGCTGAGCGACCGCACGCACGGCATCCGCGCCTCCGTGCTGCACGTGGAGCTGGAACTGCTGCTTGCCGTGGTGCTGGTGGTGCTGGTGATCTTCGCTTTCCTGCGCAGCCCGCGCGCGACAGTGATCGCCAGCCTGGCGGTGCCCATCTCGCTGGTCGGCACCTTCGGCGTCATGTACCTGCTTGGCTACAGCCTGAATAACCTCAGCCTGATGGCGCTGACCATCGCCACCGGTTTCGTGGTGGACGACGCCATCGTCATGATCGAGAACATCGCGCGCCATATCGAAGAAGGCGAGAGCCCGATGAACGCTGCCTTCAAAGGCGCGCAGCAGATCGGCTTTACCATCATTTCCCTGACGGTGTCGCTGATCGCCGTGCTGATCCCGCTGCTGTTCATGGGGGACGTGGTGGGCCGCCTGTTCCGCGAGTTCGCGGTGACGCTGGCCATTACCATCCTGATTTCCGCCGTGGTGTCGCTGACGCTGGTGCCGATGATGTCCGGCCGCTGGCTGGCGGAACACAAAGAGCATGAGGCGACCCTGTTCGACCGCCTGGTCAAGCGCTATGACACCAGCTTGCAATGGGTGCTGGAGCGCCAGGGCCTGACCCTGCTGGTGGCCTTGGGCACGCTGCTGCTGACGGTGTTGCTCTACCTGTGGATTCCCAAAGGCCTTTTCCCGACCCAGGACACCGGCCAGCTGCAAGCCCGGATCGAGGCCGCGCAAACCGTGTCCTACGAGCGCATGGCGCAACTGCAGCGACAAGCGGCCCGCGCCCTGCTGGACGACCCGGCCGTGGCTTCGCTCAGCTCCGTGGTCGGCGTCGACGCTGGCAATAACACCATGCTGCATACCGGCAGCATGCTGGTCAACCTGAAACCGGACCGCGACAAGCTGCAGGTGGTGATGGAACGGCTGCGCAACCGGGTGGCGCAGGTGGCTGGCGTCAAGCTGTACCTGCAGCCCACGCAAGACCTGACCATCGATGCCGAAAGCGGCCCGACCCAGTACCGCGTTTCGCTGGAAGGCGCCGACAGCGCCACCGTGTCCGAATGGGCCAGCAAACTGGCCGAGCGCATGGCGGCGAAGGAGCGCCTGCGCAATGTGGTGTCCGACGTGGGCGCCACCGGTGCCGGAGCTTATGTCAGCATCGACCGCGACACGGCGTCGCGCCTGTCGATTACCGCCGCCGCGGTGGACGACGCCTTGTACAGCGCCTTCGGCCAGCGCATCGTGTCCACCATCTTCACCGAGACCAACCAGTATCGGGTGATCCTGGAAGCCGACCAGGACCGCATGGAGACGCCGGAAGCGCTGGGCAACCTGCAGCTGCGCACCGGCAGCGGCAAGCCGACACCCTTGTCGGCCATCGCCAGCGTGCAGGAGCGCCCGGCGCCGCTGCAGGTCACCCACGTGGCGCAATACCCGGCCACCACCATCGGCTTCGACGCCGCGCTGGGGGTGGCGCTGGGGCAGGCGGTGGACGCGATTCGCGATGCGGCGAAGGAAGTTGGCCTGCCGCAGTCGGTCAGCCTGACTTTCCTCGGCGCGGCGGGCGCCTACCAGGCTTCGCTGAGCAACCAGCTCTGGCTGATCCTGGCGGCCGTGGTGTGCGTCTACATCGTGCTGGGCGTGCTGTACGAAAGCTATATCCACCCGCTGACCATCCTGTCCACGCTGCCGTCGGCCGGCGTTGGCGCGCTGCTGGCGCTGATGCTGACGGGGCAGGAGCTCGGCGTGATCGGCATCATCGGCATCATCCTGCTGATCGGCATCGTCAAGAAGAACGCGATCATGATGATCGACTTCGCCATCGAGGCCGAGCGCGAGCAGGGCATGGCGCCGCGCGACGCGATCCACCAGGCGGCGCTGCTGCGGCTGCGTCCCATCCTGATGACCACCATGGCGGCGCTGTTTGCCGCAGTCCCGCTGATGTTCGGCTGGGGCGAAGGTGCAGAGTTGCGCCGTCCGCTCGGCCTGTCGATCTTCGGCGGCCTGATTGTCAGCCAGCTGCTCACGCTGTACACCACGCCGGTGATCTACCTGGCCTTTGACCGCCTTGCGCAGCGCCGCCGCCGGGGGCGCAAGGAGCTGGCATGAACCTGTCCGAGCCCTTTGTCCGCCGTCCGATCGCCACGGTGCTGCTGACGATCGGGCTGGCGCTGGCCGGCATCGCAGCCTTCTTCGTGCTGCCGGTATCGCCGTTGCCGCAGGTGGACTATCCCTCGATTTCGGTCAGCGCCAGCCTGCCGGGCGCCAGTCCGGACACCATGGCCAGCAGCGTGGCGACGCCGCTGGAGCGGCGGCTGGCCGTGATCGCCGGCGTCAACGAGGTGACCTCGTCATCCGGCAGCGGCTCGACGCGCGTCAACCTGCAGTTTGAACTGAACCGCAAGATCGATGCCGCGGCGCGCGAAGTGCAGGCGGCCATCAATGCCTCGCGCGCCGACCTGCCGGCCACGCTGCGCAGCAATCCGACCTACCGCAAGGCCAACCCGTCCGATGCGCCGGTGATCATCCTGGCGTTGACTTCGGCCACGCGCAGCCCGGGGCAGGTGTATGAATCGGTGTCGAACATCGTGCAGCAAAAGCTGGCGCAGGTGAAGGGCGTGGGCGACGTGGAGATCGGCGGCGGCTCGCTGCCGGCGGTACGCGTCGAGCTGCTGCCGTTTGCGCTGAACCGCTATGGCGTGTCGTCCGAAGACGTGCGGGCGGCGATCCAGGCCACCAACGCCAACCGGCCCAAAGGTGCGATCGAGGTGGAAGGCCGGCGCCTGCAGATTTATTCTGCCGCTTCCACGGCCAGTGGCGGGCGCAGTGCGTCCGATTACCGCGACCTGGTGGTGGCCTGGCGCGACGGTGCCGCGATCCGCCTCGACGACGTGGCGGAAGTGACCGACGGGGCGGAGAACCGCAACACGCTTGGCCTGTTCAACGGCGAGCCGGCCGTGATCGTGCTGGTGACGCGCCAGCCGGGCGCGAACGTGATCGAGACGGTGGATGCGGTGCGTGCGCTGCTGCCGCAATTGCAGGCGCAGTTGCCGCAGGACGTGAAGCTGCAGGTGGCCTCGGACAGCACCAACTCGATCCGCTCCTCTCTGCACGAGATCGAGTTCACCCTGCTGATCTCGATCGTGCTGGTGGTGCTGGTGGTGAGCGCTTTCCTGCGCAGCGCGCGGGCCACCGTCATTCCGGCGATTGCCACCGTGGTGTCGCTGCTGGGCACCTTTGGCGTGATGTACCTGCTGGGCTTCAGCCTGAACAACCTCAGCCTGATGGCATTGACGGTGGCTACCGGCTTTGTGGTCGACGACGCCATCGTGGTGCTGGAGAACACGGCGCGCCATATGGAGCAGGGCATGGAGCGCTTCGCCGCCGCGCTGCAGGGTGCCAAGGAAGTCGGCTTCACCGTGCTGTCGATCAGCGTGTCGCTGGTGGCGGTGTTCATTCCGCTGCTGTTCATGGGCGGGCAGGTAGGACGGCTGTTCCGCGAATTTGCCGTTACCCTGTCGGCGGCTGTGATGATTTCCCTTGTGATTTCGCTGACCACCACGCCGATGCTGTGCGCATGGCTGCTGCGGCCGGGCGTTGAACAGAAGCCGCCGGGGCGGATATCGCGCTGGTTCGAACGCGGCTTCGACTTCATCTTGCGCATGTACGAAAAATCGCTGGATTGGGCGCTGTCCAGCGCCTGGCTGGTGATGCTGATCCTGGTGTTCGTGGTGGGCCTGAACGTGTACCTGTATGCGGCGGCGCCGAAGGGATTCTTCCCGCAACAGGACACGGGGCAGATCAACGGCGGCATCCGTGCCGACCAGAGCATCTCGTTCCAGGCCATGCAGGGCAAGCTGCGGCAGCTGGTGAACATCATCCGCGACGATCCGGCGGTGGCGACGGTGGTCGGCTTCACCGGCGGCTCGCGCGCCGGCGGCGGTTTCATGTTCGTCAGCCTGAAGCCGGTGGCCGAGCGCGACGTGACGGGACAGCAGGTGATTGCGCGCTTGCGGCCCAAGCTGGCGCGGGTGACAGGCGTGTCGCTGTTCCTGAATACGGTGCAGGACTTGCGCATGGGCGGGCGGCAGAGCAATTCCACCTACCAGTACACGCTGAAGAGCGATAACCGGGCCGATTTGAAGCGCTGGGCATCGCGGCTGGCGGACGAGATGAAGCGGCAGAAGGCGCTGGTGGACGTCGACACCGACCAGGCCGACAACGGCGTGGAAACCTTCGTCGCAGCGGACAAGGATATGGTGGCGCGCATGGGACTGACCATGCGCGACGTCGACAACGCGCTGTACAACGCGTTCGGCCAGCGCCAGGTGGCGACCATCTACGATGAGCTGAACCAGTACAAGGTGGTCATGGAAGTGGCGCCGGAATACGCGCGCAGTCCCGAGGCGCTGGCCGATGTCTATGTCGCGCGCCGCGCGGCCGCCAGCGCGCAGGAGCTGGGCGGCGGCACCAGCGCTGCAAGCGCCGGGAGCACGTCTGGCAGCACGACTGGCACCAGCGCCGCTGGCAGTGCCGCGGGTGCCGGCGGCGCCACGGCCGGCGCGGGCAGCGTGGTTGGAGCCGGGATGCGCGACCCGTCCGGCGGCTCGGCCTTGAGCGCACAGGCGGAAGCGATGGTGCCGCTGGCGGCGCTGGCGACCTTCGCCGAGCGCTCCACCCCGGCGTCGGTAAACCACCAGGACGGCGAGCTGGCGACCACGGTGTCCTTCAACCTGGCCGACGGCGCCAGCCTGGGGGAGGCGCAGCAGGCGGTCAAAGACGCGGAAAACGCCATCGGCATGCCGAACAATGTGCGTGGCAGCTTCCAGGGTACGGCGCGCACGGCGCAGGACACCAACCAGCAGCAGCCGCTATTGATCGCCGCCGCGCTGGTGGTGATCTACATCGTGCTGGGCATGCTGTACGAAAGCCTGGTGCACCCGATCACGGTGCTGTCGACGCTTCCCTCGGCAGGCGTGGGCGCGGTGCTGGCGTTGCTGCTGTTCCGCATGGAGTTCTCGCTGATCGCCCTGATCGGGGTGTTCCTGCTGATCGGCATCGTGAAGAAGAACGCCATCCTGATCATCGACTTCGCGCTGGAGGCGGAGCGCACGCGCGGGCTCGATTCGCTCAGCGCGGTACGCGAGGCATGCCTGCTGCGCTTCCGTCCTATCCTGATGACCACCATGGCCGCGGCGCTGGGCGCGCTGCCGCTGGCGATCGGTTTCGGCGAAGGCTCGGAGCTGCGCCAGCCGCTTGGCATCGCCATCATCGGCGGCCTGGTCGCCAGCCAGTTGCTCACCTTATTGACCACGCCCGTGGTCTACCTGTTGCTCGACAAGATGCGCCTGCGTGGCGCGAAGGCCACATCATGAAAAAAATTCTTGGCGCGTTCACGCTCGCACTGGCCGGCTGCGCCACCGGCCCGGCCTACCATACGCCCAGCGCGCCGCTGTCGGCCGAATTCAAGGAAGCGCAGGGCTGGCAGCCGGCCGCGCCGGCGGACCTGCTGGAAAAAGGGCCATGGTGGGAGCTGTTCGGTGACGCCACGCTGAACACCCTGGCCAGCCAGGTGGAAGTGAACAACCAGAACGTGGCGGCGGCTGCGGCGCGCTATGCGCAGGCGCGCGCCGCCGTGGCCGAGCAGCGCGCCGCGCTGTTCCCGGTGGTGACGCTGGACGCCAGCGCCAACCGTAGCGGCGGGGGCGGCGATACGCGCACCGGCAACCAGTACCGGGTCAATATCGGGGCCAGTTGGGAGCCGGACGTGTGGGGCCGGTTGCGCGCGGGCGTCAGCGGGGCCCAGGCCAGCGCGCAGGCCAGCGAGGCTGACCTGGCGGCAGCGCGGCTGGCGGCACAGGGTGAACTGGCCGCCAACTACATCGGCTTGCGCCTGGCGGATGCGCAGCTGGCGCTGCTGGGCGAAACGGTGGAGGGCTACCAGCGCGTGCTGCAGATTACGCAGAACCGCGTGAACGCCGGTGTTGCGCCCAGTTCGGACCTGTTGCAGGCGCAAACCCAGCTGGCCAACGCCAGCGCCGACCGCTTGACGCAGCAGCGCCAGCGCGCCCAGCTCGAACACGCCATCGCCATCCTGCTCGGGAAGGCGCCGGCTGACTTCACGCTGGCGCCGGCACCCTGGACGCTGCAGGTGCCGCAGGTCCCGGTCGGCCTGCCATCGACGCTGCTGGAACGGCGGCCAGACATTGCCGCCGCCGAACGCCGGGTGGCGGCGGCCAATGCGCAGATCGGCATCGCCCGCAGCGCCTATTTTCCGAGCCTGAGCCTTGGCGGAAGTTACGGCGTGGCGGGCAGCCAGGCCGGCGGCTTGTTCAGCGCCTCCAACACCCTGTGGTCGCTCGGCCTGTCGGCAGCGCAGGCGGTGTTCAATGCCGGCGCCACCGGCGCCCGGGTCGACCAGGCCAGCGCCGCCCGCGACGTGGCCGTGGCGACCTATCGCCAGTCTGTCCTGGACGCGCTGGCGGACGTGGAAGACCAGTTGGCAGCCAGCCGTGTGCTGGCGCAACAACAGTCCTTGCGCGAGACTTCTGCCGCCGCCGCCAGCCAGGTCGAGCAGCAGATGCTGAACCGCTACCGCGCCGGCCAGGTGGGCTATACGGATGTGGTCACGGCCCAGGTCACGGCGCTCAATGCGCGCCGCGCGCTGTTACAGGCGCAAGCCGACCGGCAGTCAACCGCGGTGGCCCTGGTCCAGGCGCTGGGCGGCGGCTGGCACGCTCGCTAAGTCCTGCTGCAGGGTGTAACTGGCGGTTTGCCATTTCCTTGCTGCACTGGCATCATGGTGGAATGACTAACCCCCTAGTTTCTCCCGATCCGGATTCCAGCGAAACGTTACGGCACCGCCAGGCGGTGCAGATCGTCGGCATGGGCGCGTCGGCCGGCGGCCTGGATGCGATTTCCGAATTCCTTGCCTCCATGCCAACGCGCACCGGCATGGCGTTCATCGTCCTGCAACACCAGGATCCCTCGCGCCGCGGCCTGCTGCCGGAACTGCTGCGCCGCATCACCAGCATGGAAGTGTGCGAGATCGCCGATTCGATTGAAGTCCGGCCGGACCACGTCTACGTGGCCCCGCCCAGCCACGACCTGGCTTTTTCCAACGAAAAGCTGATGCCGGTGGAAGCCGCCGATGCCCATGCCCGCTACCCGATCGATTCCTTCTTCCGTGCGCTGGCCGCCGAAAAAGGACAGGCTGCCGCCGGGGTGGTGTTCTCCGGCATGGGTACCGACGGTACCGCTGGCCTGCGGGCGATCCAGGAAGCGGGCGGGGTGACGCTGGCGCAGGAGCCCAATTCCGCCAAGTTCGACTCGATGCCGCGCAGCGCCATCACGGCCGGCGTGGCCGATTTTGTCGCGCCGCCCGGCGCCATGCCGATGTGGCTGTGCCAGGTGCGTTCGGTGCCGCATGGCGGCGGCCACGGGGCGGCACGGGCCCGGCGCCAAGCCTTGCGCGAACTGATGTCGCTCTTGCAGCGCCATACCGGCAACAACTTCACCGAATACAAGATGAGCACCGTGCTGCGCCGCATCGAGCGCCGCATGAAGCTGCACCAGCTTGAGTCGATGGAAGAATACGTGGCGTTCCTGCGCGAGAACGCCGCCGAAGTCCAGTTGCTGTTCCGCGAAATGCTGATTGGCGTAACCAGTTTCTTCCGCGACCCTTCCGTGTGGGACCACCTGGCCAACGAGACCATTCCGGCACTGCTGGCGGCGCACCCGCACGGCGCCGCCTTCAAGGCCTGGGTGCCGGCCTGCTCGACCGGAGAGGAAGCCTACACCCTGGCCATGGTGTTCGACGAGGCCGTCACGCGCAATAACGAGGCGGGCAAGTATTCGCTGCAGATCTTCGCCACCGACCTGCATGGCGACGCCATCGACAAGGCGCGCCAGGGCATGTTCGGCCGCGGCGTGGAGGACAACGTCTCGCACGAGAGGCTGCAGCGCTACTTTGTGGCCGACGGCGCTGGCTATCGCATCCGCAAGGAACTGCGCAATATGATCATCTTCGCGCAGCAGAACATCATTTCCGATCCGCCGTTCACCAAACTCGATATTCTGAGCTGCCGCAATCTGCTAATCTATTTCAACCCTAAATTGCAGGAACAACTGATACCGTTGTTCCACTATGCCTTGAAACCGGAAGGCTTGCTGGTGTTGGGAAGCGCGGACACGCCCGGCAGTTACAACGAATTGTTTACCCCGGTACCCGGTTGCGGACGCATTTACCGCCGGCTGGATGCCAGCACGCAGCGGGTGGCGAATTATTTCCCGACCAAGATAGCGAAAACCGCGCAACCAAGTTCCATCGAAGTTACGACCATGACCATGAATGGCAATATCCAGACACAAGTAGAACACCTGCTGCTTAAAGCCCATACGCCGGCGGCAGTCATGATCAACAGCGACGGCGACATCCTGTACATCCACGGCCGCACCGGCACTTTCCTGGAGCCTGCTTCCGGCCGCGCCAACTGGAACATTCATGCCATGGCGCGCGACGGCCTGCGCTACGAGTTGGCGGACCTGATCGAACGCGCCAACCGCAGCGAGAGCACGGAATCAGTGCGCGAGTTGCTGTTCAAGGACGGCGCGGCATCGCTGCTGGTCGACATGACGGCCGAAGTGGTACGGGAGGACGGCCAGCCCGGCCACAACCTGCTGGTCACTTTCAATGCGGCGCCGATGCCGGCCCGCAAGCGCGGCAGCCGCGGCGCCGACCCGCGGCCGCAGGAGCTTGAGCAGCAACTGACCATGGCGCGCCTGGAATTGCAGGCCGTGCGCGAGGAAATGCAGACTTCGCGCGAGGAGCTGAAGGCCGCCAACGAAGAACTGCAATCGACCAACGAGGAGCTGCAGTCGACCAACGAGGAGCTCACCACCTCGAAGGAGGAAATGCAGTCGCTGAACGAAGAGCTGTATACCGTCAACGCCGAACTGCAATCCAAGGTGGACGACCTGTCGCTGGTCAACAGCGACATGAAGAACCTGCTGAACAGCACCGATATCGCGGTGATCTTCCTCGATAGCCAGATGAACATCCGGCGCTACACCAACCAGGCCACCCAGCTGTACAAGCTGATTGCCACCGACCTGAATCGTCCGCTGAGCGATATCGCCAACGACCTGGTGTACCCGGACATGGAAGACGATGCGGCCGAAGTGCTGCGCTCCCTGGTGTTCTGCGAGCGCCAGATCCCGACCCGCGACGGGCGCTGGTTCATGGTGCGCATCATGCCTTACCGCACCGTCAACAACGTGATCGACGGTTTGGTGCTAACCTTCGTCAATGTCACCGAACTGAAATTGCTGGAAGCGCGTTTAACGCCTGAAGGAGGCAGCAACAAATGAGCCGCACCGACGCCCTGCGCCAATGGCACGAGCTGCAAGTCAGCCAGCTGGAACTGGAAGTCCAGAGTGCCGCCCTGGCGGAGCTCGAGCGTCAGAAACGCGAGGTGGAGCAGGGCCTGCTGCGCTATGCAGGGCTGTTCGACCAGGCGCCGGTAAGCTACCTGGCGCTGGCGCGCGACGGCATGATCGCCGGCGCCAACCGCGCGGCGGCGGCCCTGTTTTCAATGCCGTTGCCGGACCTGCCGGGGCAGCCGGTGGAGCGCTTCATTGCGCCAGCCAGCCAGCCGGCGCTGCGCCAGCTGCTGGCCGGCCTGCACGCCGACGGCGCCAGCGCATCCATGGAGGGACAGCTGTTCGAGGGCGTCGGCGGCGCGCGCGTGCGCATCGAAGCCAACCTTGACCACGACGGCGAGGCGATCCGCATGGTGCTCAGCGAAGTGCGCTCGCATGAGCAGCACGATACGGCGCTGCGCCGTGCCTTCGCCGTGCTGGACAACCTGGGCGAGGGCGTGGCGGTGGCGGACGCCAACGGCGCCATCGTGGCCGTCAATCCGGCTTTTTCCGCCATCTGCGGCCTCAACGAAGCGCAGGCGATCGGCAGCGACCTGGCCATGCTGTGCGGGCACCAGTCAGTGCTGGCGGCATTGGACGGAGGTAGCTGGCAGGGCGAACTCACCGGCCAGCGCCCCGATGGCGGCGATTACCATGCCACGCTGTCGCTGCGCGCACTGGCGGGGAACGAGGGCGGAGTGGCCGGCGTGGTGGCGGTGCTGTCCGATATCAGTCGCCGCAAGCAGGTCGAATCGGCCTTGCAGGACCTGCACCGCAACCTGGAAACGCGCGTGGTGCAGCGCACCGCCGAACTGCTGCATGCCAACGGCCAGTTGCGCCAGTTATCGGCCCATATGGCGGCGGTCAAGGAGGAAGAACGCAAGCGCATCGCGCGCGAGATCCACGATGAACTGGGACAGAACCTGCTGGCGCTGAAGCTTGATATCGTGCAGCTCAACGAACGCATGGGCGGGCGCCAGAACCGCTTCGCGCGGCGGGTCGCGGCCGCGCTCGAAAACATCGACGCTACCCTGCGCAGCGTGCGCGGCATCATGAACGAACTGCGGCCCGCGGTGCTCGATCTGGGCCTGGCGGCGGCGCTTGAGTGGCTGGTCAACGACTTCCGCCACCGCAGCAGCCTGCATTACGAGCTAGAGCTGCCCGGCGAGGCGCAACTGGCGTCGATTGGCAGCGACGCCAGCCTGGTGCTGTTCCGCATTGTGCAGGAAGCGCTGGTCAACGTGCTGCGCCATTCGCGCGCCAGCGTGGTCACCGTGCGCCTGTGGGTGGAAGAGGGCGTGGTGCTGCTGGAAGTGGAGGACAACGGCATTGGCATCGCGCCGTCCTGCCGCGAGCAGCCCGGCTCCTTTGGCCTGATCGGGATGCAGGAGCGCGCCGATGCCCTGCATGGCAGTTTTACCCTCAATGAGTACGAACCGGGCGCTGGATGCTGCGTGACGGTACGCCTCCCTTTGTAAGCAAAAAGTCAATAGCCCTGCGCGCCGGGAACGCATATACTGCCGGTGCTTTTATACGTTCAGGGGACTGACTTGACTAAAAAACTCGCACTTTCGGCAGCGTTGCTAACAGCATTCGCTCCCGCCATGGCCGACGAAGGCCAATGGCAGCCGCACCAACTGCCACAACTGAAGGCAGAACTGAAACGCATCGGCATCACCATCCCGGCCGAGCGCCTGGCCGACCTGACCAAGCATCCAATGAGCGCCATCGTGTCGCTGGACGGCTGCTCGGCGTCGTTCGTGTCCCCTGATGGCCTAGTGGTCACCAACCACCACTGCGCTTACGGCGCCATCCAGCGCAATTCGACCGCAGACAAGAACTACATCGCCAACGGCTTCCTGGCCAAGACGCGCGCCGAAGAACTGCCGGGCGGCCCGACCACCCGCGTCTACGTGACCGACAAGCTGGAAAACGTGACCGCGCGCGTCAACGACGGCCTGGACAAGCTGACCGGCAAGGACCGCAACGCCGAAGTCAAAAAGCGCATCAAGGCCCTGATCGCTGAGTGCGAGACCGACAAGAACTACCGCTGCTCCGTGCCTGCCTTCCACCGCGGCGCCGAGTACTACCGCATCCGCCAGATGATGATCAAGGACGTGCGCCTGGTGTACGCGCCGCCTGAATCGATCGGCAACTACGGCGGCGACATCGACAATTACGAATGGCCGCGCCACACCGGCGACTACTCCTTCCTGCGCGCCTACGTGGGCAAGGACGGCAAGCCTGCCGACCCGTCGCCGGACAACGTGCCATACAAATCGAAGGACTTCCTGGTCGTTTCGGCCGAAGGCCTGAAGAATGGCGACCCGATCCTGCTGGCCGGCTATCCTGGCCGCACCAGCCGTTACAAGCTGCCGGTCGAAATCCGCTACGCGCGCGACCTGAGCTACCCGGCCATGGTGGCCGACTACCAGGCCGACCTCGACGCGATTGCCGCTGCCACCAAGGGCAAGGAAAACGACGTGGTGCGCTACGCCAGCGTGGTCAAGTCGATCAACAACCGCATGAAGAAAACCCAGGGCCTGCTGGACGGCTTTGCCCGCAAGGACATCGCTGCCATCAAGGACAAGCAGGACGCGGAATTCCGCACCTGGTACGGCAAGCAGGCCAGTTCATCGCCAGCCATGCTGGCCGAACTGGATGCCGCCATCGCCGCCGACATGGAACTGAGCGACGACGAATTCGCCTACGGCGTGGCGACCTACAGCGAACTGCTGAAATCCGCGCGCACCCTGTACCGCCTGGCTCTGGAAAAGCAGAAGCCTGATGCCGACCGCGAATCGGGCTTCCAGGAACGCGACCTGGCCAACATCAAGGCGCGCCTGAGCCGCCTGGAACAGTCGCTGGTGGCATCGGTCGACCAGGCCCGCTACGTCGCCGGCCTGCAGCGCTACGCCAAGCTGCCGCCGAAGGCGCATCCTCAGTGGCTGGACAACCTGGTGCCAGCCATGGCCGACGTGCCGGCCATGTACCAGAAGTCCGGCCTGGCCGATACCGCAACCCGCCTGGCATGGATGGACAAGGCGCCGGCTGATTTCGAGCAGTCCACCGACCCGTTCATCAAGCTGGCCGTGCGCATGCATGGCGCTGCGATGGTGCTGGAAGAGCGTCGCAAGGAAGTCGACGGCAACCTGGAAAAGATCATCCCGCAGTACATGGGGGCCGTGATCGCGTGGAAGAAGTCGCAAGGCAAGCCGGTCTACGCGGACGCCAACTCCACCTTGCGCGTGACCTACGGTACCGTGTCGGCCTACGGCGCGCGTGACGGCATCACCAAAGGTCCGTTCACCACCGTGGAAGGCATCGTCGAGAAGCACACCGGCAAGGATCCGTTCGACGCGCCGAAAGCGCTGATCGAAGCGGTGAAGGCCAAGCGCTACGGCCAGTTCAAGGACCCGGTGCTGGGCACAGTGCCGGTCGACTTCCTGTCCTCGGCTGACACCACCGGCGGCAACTCCGGCTCCGCGATCATGAACAAGCGCGGCGAACTGGTCGGCCTGAACTTCGATTCGACCTACGAGTCCATTACCAAGGACTGGTACTTCGACCGCGACATCACGCGCGCCATCCACCTGGACGTGCGCTACATGCTGTGGGTGATGAAGGAGGTTGACCACGCGGACAACCTGCTGAAGGAAATGACGATCAAGTATCCGCAGAAGTAAGCGGCAAAAAGGGGCTCCTGGTGAGCCCCTTTTCAATTTGGGGCGAAACTCTTAAACGCTCTTAAGCACTCTTATTTCCTCTTGTTCGTCCTTTTTTGCTCTTAAAACGAAGGGTTTTCTTACGCAGGTTCATTGCCTGTTTCCATTCACCTTCATTCGGAAAACGAATCCAAATCGTTGCCCATGCGTTGCGAAACGAACCGCCGACTCTATTAACAAACTGAGCTGGCGAAACGCTTTTGCCATCGAAGAGCAATTCGCGTCCTTCGACATGTGCAAGATAGCTTACTCGCTTGTAGACATTTCGCAGTGTTGTCCCCTCGGGAAGAAACACATTCTTCCATTGATAGCCATCAAGAGTTGGTGCGGAGCGTCGGGACTGCGCCGCCAGGAATCCATCCATCCACGCTTTGATCGCTTCGTCGACGATCTCAAACATTTCCTGTTTCAAGCCGTGTGTGTACATAAAATTTCCGAGGCCTTGGTATGTTTCAAGTGAGGCAGGCAAGCTGAAGAGTACTTTGGTCATGACATCCTCCGTCTTTCAAAAAAGCATGCAGAGTTTGACCAATCTAAGAGAAAAATAGTTCAAACAAGAGGTTCTAAGAGTGGATAAGAGCGAATAAGAGTTTCCCTCCAAATCGGGAGCCCACTACTACTGCCACCTGAGAATGATTCATAAGTTGCAACTTATGGGTTTTGCCGGGGCTGCGGGTCGTGGCATAATCCCGGGTCACCCAAACGCAATCCCATGAACGAAACCATTTCCCTGTTCGGCCTTGCCACCACCACGCCACTGGAGCTGGTGTCGTTCGTGCTGTCCGTGCTGACCGTGTGGCTGAACATCCGCCAGAACCACTGGGCCTGGTTGTTTGCCATCCTGTCTTCCGCCATGTACGGCGCGGTGTTCTTCGGCGCCAAGCTGTATGGCGACATGGCGCTGCAGGGCGTGTTCATCACGGTTTCGATCTGGGGCTGGTACCAATGGCTGCACGGGAACCACGGCAATCAGCTGGGCGTGTCGACCCTGGACACGCGCGGCCGCGTTGTGTGCGTCGTAGCGTGGCTGGTGGGCTTCGGCATCCTGGCCTGGTTCCTGCGCCGCTTTACCGACACCGACGTACCGAATGCGGACGCCTTCCTGACCGCCGGCAGCCTGGTGGGCCAGGCCCTCCTGTCGCGCAAGAAGATCGAGAACTGGCACGTCTGGATCATCGTCGACGTGCTGTACGTTGCGTTGTACGTGCATAAAGGCCTGATGCTGACGGCCGTCCTGTACGGCATGTTCGTCGCCATGGCTGTTGCCGGCCTCCTGGCCTGGCAGGACAGCAGCGACGAGCCGGAAGAAGCAGTCGTCTGGAAATGAAGCAGCCATACCGCGTCGCCATCATCGGCGCCGCATCTTCCGGCAAGACCACCCTGGCGCAGGCACTGGCTGAGCGCTACGGCGCCATCTGGGTGCCGGAATACCTGCGTGAATTCTGCGACACGCGCCAGAGCGTGCCCGTATCGACCGACCAGTTCCACATCGCCACCACCCAGGTCGCGCGCGAAGACGCACTGGCCGCGCAGGGCAGCCGCTTCCTGTTCTGCGACACCACGCCGCTGATGACGGCGGTCTACAGCATCCACTACTTCGGCGGCATCGACGAGCAACTCGAAAGCCTCGCATCGTCGCGTCAATACGACATTACCCTGGTCTGCAAGCCGGAATTCGCCTGGATACCTGACGGCCTTCACCACGAAGAACAAGATGTCAGCGGTATTATTGATGCGATCCTGCTCGAAGAACTTGCCCGTCGCGGCGTACCGTACACGCGCATCTCGGGCGAACTTGACGAGCGCCTCAAGCAAGTAGCTCAAATCCTGGGAGGTTGACGCATGAAAAAACTGCTCGCATTGGCCGCCATGCTCCCCCTGGCGGCGTTTGGCGAGACCGGTTACTACATGGTCACCGTCTATGACGTGGAAGGCCAGGCTTCAATCGACTACAAATACTGGAACGCCCACTACAAGAACTCGCGCAACACCGCGAGCCCGGAGATCGGCGTCGGCTACGGCGTGACGTCGCGCTGGTACACCGAGCTCACCACGCAATGGTTCCAGCGCGACGGCCGGCAGACGCGCAATACCGGCATCGAATGGCAGAACGACTTCCTGCTGACACAGGGACAGTACGACGTCGACGTCGCGCTGCACACGCTGGTGGAGCGCGCGCGGCGGCGCGATAACGGCTACTACATGGAATTCGGACCAGTACTGCAAACGCAGATCTGGCGCACCCAATTGAATTTCAACGTGTTCTTTCAGCGCGAGATGGACAATGGGGAGCACAACGAAACCGAACTGGCCTACCAGTGGCAGGTAAAGCAGCGCTGGAAACGCTGGTTCTCGCCAGGCTTGCAGGGCTTTGGCGAAGTGGGGAAATGGAACGACTGGCTGCCGTCGAAAAAGCAGTCGCACCGCGCCGGCCCGGCCTTCTTCGGCGAGGCCGGCCACTTCAAATATGAAGCGGCCTACCTGTTCGGCAAAAACTCGGGACGCGCAGCGAATTCGTTTTCGATGCGCGCGCAATATTTGTTCTGACAGTGCTTATGTCGCGGATAGATATTTTTTTTCAGGCCATCATGTTATATTGCTAATTTACAATAACGGCCAGTTCACGAGCCTGTCCCACGCGAAAGGATGCAATGTCGGCATATAGCCATTTAATGACTCACGACGGGCCGGAGCCTGTGCGTGAAAGGCAATTGCCTGAAAGTAGAAAGCCGTTGGGGGCCAACTATCAGGTACCAATACTTTGGCTGACATTATTCAGTGCGGCAGACTTTCAGCACATTAGCTTGCCCCCTTCCGAATCCGAAGATGGCGAATCGCCCGAATTGATTCCAACGCTGTTTGCGAAAACGTCTGATGCATTGCGCAATTATGCGCGTCACAAGGACGCAATTCGGAAGGCGCTCGCCGATCATACAGAGCAGATCGATGAATGGGAGGAGTTCATCGCGGCCCATTTAACTGCCGAGTTTGTTCAGATCGATTTTGAAGATTTCTACGGAGTCCTTGACGACTTCGATGCTGAACTAAGTAGCTGGATGGATGGCCTTGGGCGGCTGGAGGGAAGCGGTTGGGAGTCCTTGTGCGAGCAGGCTTGTTTGCATGATCGCCAAACCGCTCGCCTGGGCATGCGCGGATTCCCCCTGGGTCTCGACAACGGATGGGAAGAATGAAGTGATCATTCTTGAGGGAGCACGGGCCCGTGGGCCCGGCTCCTAAAAGCTGGATTAGAAATCCACCTGCGCCGACAGTTGGAAGGTGCGTGGCGAACCTGGGAACAGGTAGCCGCCCAGTTCCGGCGTCACATCGCGCCAGTAGAATTTGTCGAAGGCGTTCTTCACCTGCGCACGCAGGATCACCGACGAACCGCCCATGCGGGTTGCATAGGAACCTCCCAGGTTCACAACATGGTACGACGGCACCATGGTCTTGTTCTCCTGGTCGAACGCCTTCTTGCCAGCGAACTGCCAGTTCGCGTTCAGCTTCAGGCCCGGCACTTCAGCCACGGCGTAGTCAGCCCAGACCGTCGACTTGAAGTTCGGCACATTGGTCACGCGCTTGCCGTCCAGGCCTACCAGGCCGGTGCCTTCCTGTTCGGTATGGATTACCGCCATCGAAGCACCCAGCAGCAGTTCGCGCGTCACCTTGCCTTGTGCGGAGAATTCCAGGCCGCGGTGGCGTTCCTGGCCGCTGCGCACGAAGGTGTTAGTGTTTGCATCGGTGAACTCCAGGCCTTGCTCGATCTGGTACAGCGCGGTCGACAGCGTAATGCCATTGACTTCAGCTTTCGCGCCCAGTTCCACTTGCTTCGACTTGCCCGGCGCCAGCGCGCGGGCTTCATTGGTGGTACCGATCGGCGCTACGCTGCCGTACTGCAGGCCCTGGGCATAGTTCGCATAGTAGGACAGCTTGGCGGTCGGGCTGAACACCAGCGACACGTTTGGCAGCCAGAAGTTCTTGCGCACCGGGGCCACGTCCACTTCATTGCGGCGCAGGGAGGCATAGCGCACGCCGGTATGCAGCGCCAGTTGGTCGGTCAGGCCGATGATGTCTTGCACGAAGGCCGAGCGTTCATGATCGTTGCGGCGTTCGGAAACCGGGCCGACCTGTTTGTCGGTCATCGGTACCACGACTAGGTGATAGATATTGCTCACGCCAGCGTATTCGTAAACGTAATCGCCCCAGCTCTCGCGGTTGCTGAAGAAGGACAGGCCGGCAGCCAGTTCGTGGCGGATCGAACCGGTCGCAAAGCGGCCATTCAACTGCGCTTTGGCTGACAGCGGCTTCTTCTCTTCACCCAGGCTGCGATAGTCGTACACGTCGTAATCGCCGTTGGTGCAGTAGCCTGGCCACAGCGACTCGCTCGAGCAGCCGTAAGGGAAGGCGGTGTAATCATCGCGCTTGAAGCGATGCTGGTTGGCGCTCAGGGTCGCCTTCCACTCAGGCGAAAGCTGGTATTGGAAGTTGACGCCGATATTGCTGCTTTCGGTTTCCACCGGCTTGGCCCAAGGCTGGTCGTTCAGGAAGGTGTCAGCGTCGACCACAGGCAGGCTTGTGCCGCCGATCAGCTGGAATCCCGGCGCAGACTTCTGCGACTTCTTCTGGTAGTCGGCATCGATCTGCAGCAGCGCCTGTGGGCTGATGCGGAAGTCGAAGGCGCCGGACACGAAGCTGCGATGACCATCCGCGCCCTTGATTATGGAGCGCATGCGTTCGCCAGCAGCATTGAAACGGTAGCCGAAGCGGCGGTCTTCGAAGCGGCCGCCCAGGTCCACGGTGCCCAGCACGGAGCCGCGCTCGCTCACTTCAAACAGTACGGAGCGCAGGTTGTTTTCGGTCGGGCGCTTGGTCACGTAATTCACGACACCACCCGGTGCGGCAACGCCAGCCTGCAAGCCGGCCAGGCCGCGCAGCACTTCAATGCTTTCCTTGTTCTCCAGCGGGATCTGGGTATCGCCGGAAATCGGATGGCCATCCTTGCGGTAGGAATTGGCGTTATTCAGCTTGAAGCCGCGGATCGAGAACTGTTCGGCATAGCCGACGGCGTTGTAGGCGTCGCCGATGCTGGCGTCGAACTTGGCCGCGTCGGTGGCGCTGCGGATATTCAGGTCCTGCATTTGCTCGCGGGTCAGCACGCTGACGGAAGCAGGCGTCTGCAGCAATGGCTGGTCGCTGAAACCTGCCACGGACGCGCGCTCGGCGGCCACACGGTTGGCGGTGATGACCACTTCGGTCATTTTCTGGTCCTGCGCATGGGCGGCAGGTGCGAAGGCGGAAGCGATGGCCAGTGCGGCCAGGCTAATTTTGCTATTGATGCGGGTGCTGTTCATGATGTGCTCAAGCTGTACGTTATGCGCCAGCGGGAGAGCACGAGGGGTGAGAGCAGGGCCCGGTACTGCGGGCCTTCAACCATCTACGCTTTCCTTCGCTGGCATTATCCAGATCAGGTTCGGAGGGTATTTCTCACCCCGCGCACCTGCGCGAGGACCCCTAGCGAGGCGGTATTGTACTACAGGCTCAGTTGCAGCGCCTTGCGCACGTCGGCAGGCGTGATGTCGCGGCGTTCGCCCAGGCCTGTCAGGCCGGCGGCTTCCATGGCGGCCACGGTGGCGTCGATCGCTTCCGGACCCAGGCCGTACCCGGACAAACGGGTCGGCACGCCCATCTGCTCGAAGAAGGCACGGGTGTTGCCGATGGCCGCATCGATGCGCTCATCCTCGGTGCCTTTGCCGGCATGCAGGCCCCACACGCGCTCGGCGTACTGCAGCAGCTTGCCGCGCTTGGCTTCGCGGCGGATCTGTAAAACACCCGGCAGGACGATCGCCAGCGTCTGCGCGTGGTCCAGGCCAAACAGCGCGGTCAGTTCGTGGCCGATGCCGTGGGTCGCCCAGTCTTGCGGCACGCCGACGCCGATCAGGCCATTCAGCGCCATGGTGGCAGTCCACATGATGTTGGCGCGCACTTCCACGTCGTCCGGACGGGCCAGCACTTGCGGGCCAAGTTCCAGCAGGGTTTGCAGCAAGCCTTCGGCAAAGCGGTCCTGTACTGGCGCATTGGCCGGGTAGGTCAGGTATTGCTCGGTGGTGTGGACGAAGGCATCGACCACGCCGTTGCCGACCTGGCGCAGTGGCAGGGACAGCGTTTTCGCCGGGTCCAGCACCGAGAAGCGTGGATAAACGTGTGGGCTCATGAAAGCGCGCTTTTCCCGCGTCTCTGCGCGGCTGATCACGCTGGCGCTGTTCATTTCCGAGCCCGTGGCCGGCAGCGTCAGCACGGCGCCAAACGGCAGGGCGGCCTTGATGACTTTGCCGCCGATTTTCAGGATGTCCCAGGCATCGCCGTCATACATCGCTGCTGCGGCAACAAATTTTGTGCCGTCGACAACAGAACCGCCGCCCACGGCGAGCAGGAAGTCGATGTTCTCGCGATGGATCAGTTCCACCGCCTGCATCAGCGTTTCGTAGCGCGGATTCGGCTCGATGCCGGCGAATTCCAGCACGGTATGACCGGCCAGCGCCGCTCGCACTTCGTCGTACGTGCCATTGGATTTGATGCTGCCGCCGCCGTAGAGCATCAGCACTCGTGCATTGGAAGGAATATGTTTTGCCAAGGAGGCAATTTGACCTGCGCCGAAGATGACGCGGGTTGGATTGTGGAATTCAAAGTTTTGCATAGTGCCGGGCATTATCGCGCAAATCTCGCCCATCCGTGCGACACCCCGCCGGACGCCTTGCTACACTTGAGAAATCCGCGCCGCAGGCTGACAATGCGTGTACCCGCATGCCTAAGGAGAGTGAGATGACACAGGAACACGTGGTCGAGCCGCGCGATTATTTGAACGCCCAGGTGCTGGACATGCACCGGGCGCTAACGTCGCTGAGCGAGAAGATCGAGATGCTGGATTTGCAAAACCAGCGTATCGAAACGTGCACCGATCCCGAGCTGAAGCTGGTCATGGCCAGCCATCGTGATTCCACGCGCAAGCAGATCGCGATGCTGCTGGAATGGGTGCGCCGGCGCGACCCGAAAATGGATAAAGAAATGAAGGAAGCGCTGTTCAAGGCGGGACCGATCGCCGCGCAGTACCACTACGAATAAAGTCCTGGTATCGCGCTGCAAACAGAAAGGAAGTCGATGAAGTTGCAGCCGTACCGGGAGGGCAGCTGGTTTGCCATCCCGCTTAGAAATGGCGGGTATGCCACCGGACTGGTGGCCCGCCTGTCGCCGCAAGGAAAGGTCATGCTGGCCTACCTGTTCGGACCGATCCACTGGACGCTGCCGACCCTGGCGGACGTGCAGCCGTTGACGGCGAACGATGCGCTGAAGGTGATCCGCACCGGCGACATCGCGGTGGCCAACGGACGCTGGCCGGTGATCGGCAACACGGTCGGATTCCAGCGCAGCGACTGGCCGGTGCCGATGTTCATCCGCCGCGCCGATGCCTTGAAGCGCGCCTGGCAGGCAACTTACGGCGACGACCCGGCCAAGCCGGAGCGCGAGGTGTCCGTGCCATATGACACGGAGGGGTTGGAGAGCGATTCGCTGTTTGGCTACGGCTCGGCGGAACTGCTCATGACCAAATTGCTGGAGTAGGGGGATCCCTATGTACACGGGCGGCTGTTTTTGCGGCGCAGTGCAGTATGAAGCAGACGCGCCGGTCTTGAATTGCACCTGGTGCCATTGTTCGATGTGCCGCCGCTTGTCCGGCGCGCCCAGCGTAGCCTGGTTCAGCGTGGCCCGTACCCAGTTTCGCTATGTGCGGGGCAAGCCCGCTATCTACCATTCGAGCCCCGGCGTGACGCGCGAATTCTGCGGCGTGTGCGGCACCCACCTCACTTTTGCCGACGACAGCACGCCAGGGGAAATGGACATCACCACGTCCAGCCTGGACGATCCGGAAGCACTGCCGCCGCAAGACCACACCTTTTCCGATAATCGGCTGCACTGGGAGCCGATCTGCGACCACCTCCCGCGTTACCGCCGCACCCGCCGCGATGGCGCCCTTGAAAGCGCTTAGCTGTACTGCTTAGCCGTTCTGTTCAGACTCGCCTCGAGTCATCAGCCAAGGTCCGCAGCCGTCACATAACTAATCCAGTATCTATAGTTACAGAAAATTCCCTCCATCCGCCAGGCGGGTCCCATTCGCCTTCGCCATCGAGGCGCTGACCATTCACTGCATGCACAACCACGCCGTCGATGCCTAAATCTCCTTGCTTCCAAACCAAGTCACCAGCCCGAGAAAATGCTAGCGCCTGAGAGGCAGAAGTAACTAAGACGGAAAAATTCGAAGGAAAACTTGCCAAATCACCGTCGTGATACATATGACCGAAATATCCATCGAGCCTGTGGCTGGCTGTCATGCCTGTCCTCGTATTCACGACGAAAAGATATCGTCCGAATCCAATATAGGCGATGCCCTCTACACAATGGGCGTCTTGAAAGCATGCGATACCGGCGCTTGAAAGCACATCCACGCGGATTCTGATGCCACCGTCATCGGTAATGGCAAAGCTTGCTGCGACGGCCGTTTCGTTTCCCTCACCGCCAACTACAACGAGGCGTTCATACCGCCAATCTTCAAAATTGTCTGTGAATTGGATTTCCATATATCGATGTGATGGCAGGTAGGTGAAGCGATTCATTTGATTGTGCATGGTATCCACTCAGGTGCCGAAAGACTTGCGAAAGTGGTCAAATGAGTCGCTTCTATCGTGTCGAGCCATCAATTAGCGCAAGCATGTCGGCGAGAGGCACGGGTGGGCTATCAACTTCATATCCCGCGCGTTTCCGTTCGACGTAGAGCTTGCCTTCCCTTTCCCGTACGAACCACCAGGACACGCTTCCCGCGGCTTCGCTGACAAGTACCTGCTGTTCCGTCACCGGAAAGCTCGGACCCCATTCACCAATGCGCGAGGTGAACTGACGCGTGCCCCCTTGGACTGCGCCACGATAGACGTGGTCGACTTTGACTTCCATCGTTTGGCAGCCACCTTGATTCGTAATACATACAGTTTGCAGCCCATTCGGATTGACTGGCGGGTTGACAGGGCAAACCGGAGGGCAGTTTTCGGTACCCGATGGTTGCAAGATAACTTTCTGGACGTGACCTGTCAGCCAGACCTCCTGCGCGGAGGCAATGGAACAGGTCCCAGCCAGGATCACTGCAAGATGCTTGAATTTGATCATTCTTTATTCCTTAGGAAACGTCGATAGCCGATCTCGGCTGCCTCGCCGTAGGTGAAATCCAACTCCGCATCCGGGTTAAGCATGAGAATAATCTCGTCCGTTAGCGGTGCATGGTCGAACACGGCGCTTACTGCCTGATGATCTATGGGAATCTCAAAATAACCTTCGGCCCACGCTGCGTAAGCGGATGGCCCAGCGACCAGGAGGGATAGCAAATCGCCCGATCCATCTTCAAGCAGCGAGCCTTGCACTTTCGTCCAACTCGCATCGTCCGCCTTTCGCCAAAAGCAAAAAGTGGCGTTCTGCATCGAGAATGCCGGTTCATCCAGGAACGCTGAAAACTCGCCTGGAACCTGGGCTCGAATATTTGCGCCGAAGGACTGGTCAACTGCCAGTTCGTGAGCAAACCCTTTCAGGGCGGCTCCAACTGAATCAAACAGTAAGAACCAATCATCCCCACAACCGTCACGCATGGATGCCATTTCCATTCCTGGTGCCCAGTTGGTGTTGAAGCTGAAATAGCGGTACTGCCATTCTGGGCAAACGATGGCATCTAACATCGCCAAAGACTGAGTAATGGCACGGAGTGTCTGAATTGACGGCAGGTCGCAGGGTTGCATCACACTATTCGAGAGCATGTCGTTTATTGGTGCTGGCCTTTGTTTCGCCATTCATTGATCTGTGCTTGTACTTCAGATGCTTTACTGAGCATTGTCTCAAGCTCTTTCTCGGATGTGGACGCGGCGTTCTTCAAAATGTGATCGAACTTCTGCGCGAGGTTCGAGGCCAGTTCTTTAAGTTCGGGTGCTGCATTTGTGGCCTGTGCAGTTTCGTTCAACTCATCGATTGATCCACAAACGCGAAGGAATGTATAAATGAATCGACCAATTCGTTCATAATCAACGCTGTCATTCGATGCGGATTGTCCATGCATTGATTCTTTCCTTTCTGAGCTCCTGGCCAAACATGATTCGATGGCCGTCGATTGTGCGGATGTGCCGGGTCGCGATCATGTCGGTCATCGTTTCCCTTTAGTTGCACGCAGCTGCGCGCGTCAGTAATAGTTGGCGCTCTTGCTCGTTCTGCGTCAGCGCCGCCGCGCGCTCGAATTCGAAACGCGCTTCGGGCAGGCGTTTCAATTTGAAGAGGAAATCGCCCCGCACGCTCGGCAGCAGGTGATACTGCTTGAGCGCCGGCTCATCCACCAGTTGGTCGACCAGCTCGAGTCCCACGGCCGGCCCGTAAGCCATGGCCAGCGCCACCGCGCGGTTCAATTCCACCACCGGCGACGGTGCGCGTGTCGCCAGTGCCAGGTACAGGTCCGCGATCTGCTGCCAATCGGTGTCCTCGGCTCGGCGTGCGCGGGCGTGGCAGGAGGCGATGGCCGCCTGCAGTACATATGGCCCCGGCACGCGGTTCAAGGCCTGCGCACGCTGCAGCGCCGCCAGTCCGCGCCGGATCAGCATCTGGTCCCAGCGCGTCCGATCCTGCTCCAGCAGCAGTACCGGCTTGCCCTGGGCATCCGTGCGTGCGCGGGAACGTGAGGACTGAATTTCCATCAACGCCACCAGGCCATGCACTTCCGGCTCGGCCGGCACCAGCTCGGCCAGGATGCGCCCGAGACGCAGCGCCTCGTTGCACAAGGCAGGGCGCATCCAGTCGGCGCCGGCGCTGGCGGAGTAGCCCTCGTTGTAGACCAGGTAGATCACCTGCAGCACGGCAGCCAGGCGTTCTTCCAGTTCCGCGCCGCGCGGCACTTCGAATGGCACCTTGGCGTCGCCCAAAGTGCGTTTGGCGCGCACGATGCGTTGCGCTACCGTCGATTCGGATGCCAGGAAGGCGCGCGCAATTTCGTCGGTCGTCAGGCCGCCCAGCAGGCGCAGGGTCAGCGCCACGCGCGCTTCCATGGTCAGCACCGGGTGGCAGGAGATGAAGATCAGGCGCAGCAGGTCGTCGCCGATATTGTCATCGAGCTCGCGCTCCAGGTCCGGCGCGGCATCCTGCAGCAAGCCTTCGATTTCGTAAGTCAGCTCCGGCTCTTTTTCGTGCACCAGCTTCTGGTGGCGCAGGTAGTCAAGGGCCTTGTTCTTCGCAGCTTGCATCAGCCAGGCGGCGGGGCGGTCGGGCGTGCCGTTTTCCGGCCAGGTTTCGAGCGCGCTGACCAGCGCGTCCTGTGCCATTTCCTCCGACAGCGCGACGTCGCGCAGCATGCGTGTCAGGACAGCGATGATCTTCGCTTCTTCAATGCGCCAGACGGCGTCGATGGCGCGGTGGATGCTGTTGTCGTTCATGCGGCTACTTTACCATCATGGCCGCGACTGCGTGATAAAATCGGCAACTTTTCCAATAATGAACCGGGCGATGAAGAAGACCGTAGCGACAATCCGTGATGTGGCCGCCGCCGCTGGCGTTTCCACTGCCACGGTCTCCAAGTTCGTCAACGGCACGCAGCGCTTTTCCCCCGCAGTCGAAGCTCGCCTGAGCAGCACCATCGAGGAGCTGGGCTACCGTTCCAACCCGATGGCGCAATCGATGATCACCGGCCGCACCAAAGCTATCGGCCTGTCGGTGCTGGACATCGCCAACCCACACTATGCCAGCGTGGTCAAAGGCGCCAACCGCGTAGCCCAGGCCCACGGCTACACCGTGCTGCTGGTCGACACAGAAGAAACACCGGAGCGTGAGCGGCAGCTCCTGGAAGCCCTGAGCCGGCGCGTGGACGGCATGATCGTCTATTCGCGCACGCCGGAGGTGGAACTGGACTGGCTGCTGGCGCTGGACCGTCCATCGGTTTTCTTCGGCCGCCCGGATCACATCGGGTTGCCGTCCGTTGCCAGCGATGACCAGCTCGGCGCATTCATGGTCACGCGCCACCTGCTTGCGCAGGGCCACAAGCGAGTCGGTTACCTGGGCTATGCCAATTCGCGCCGCAACCCGGAACGCATGGCCGGCGTGCGCGAGGCGCTGGCAGCCCAGGACCTGGAATTGAGCGTCTTTGAAGCGGAAGCCCCGGTGTCGGGGGCGGGCGAAAAACTGTGCTCTTCGATCATGCTTGGCCGCCAGCCGCTTGACGCGCTGGTCTGCTTCAACGACCTGCTGGCGCTGGGATTCATGAAGGCCGCGCAGATGCTCGGCTTCCGCGTGCCGGAAGACATTTCCGTGGTCGGCTTCGACAATATCCAGTTCGGGAGCTTTGCCTCGCCGGCCCTCACCAGCGTGGACCTGAATAGCGAGCAGATGGGGGCAGCGGCAATGCAGAAACTCCTGGCCTCCATCGAAGGCCAGGAAGTCGAGCCGCTCACGGTGGTCAACGCGCAGCTGGTGCTGCGCGCCTCCACCGCTACGCGGCCTTAGATTGCGACCTTGCGCAGTTCTACTTCCATATCGCCCGGGTTAGGGTAGGGGTAGGACTTGACCCAGGCAATAACGTCGTCGCGCGATGCGGCATCGACCGCCCAATAGCCGGCGATCAGTTCCTTCACCTCGGCGAACGGACCGTCCGTGATGAACGGCTTGCCGCCGGTGAACTTGACGCGTGCACCGCGCGCTGTCGACTTCAGTCCCTCGCCCGACAGCGCAACGCCAGCCGCGATGCCGGCGTTGTTGGCGCGGTTCATGATGTCGATGATTTCCGCTGGCGGTTCGAAGTCCTGCTCCGCCACGGGATCGGAGCGCAGCAGGATCGCCCAGGCGGCATGCTTGGGCGCCGCGCCGGTGTCGAAGCCTACGCAGCCGCCGGGGCAGCCGGCTTCGCGCACTTCAACCACGGCGCTGCCTTCCGCGTCGGCCGAGGGCCAGCGCGCAGCCAGTTCGCTGGCGGCGCGGCGGTCTTCGGCCTCGATGAAGGTGAAGCCGGCCACGCTCACGTCCTGGAATGGACCTTCTTCGTACAGCCACTGGCCGTCGCGGCGGCGCATGCGCAAGCCGCCGTCGGCACTGGAGCGCAGCCATTTGGCACCCGGTACGGCCTGCACCAGTTCAGCGGATGGGAAGTTGTCCGATTCCGAGGTGGCGTCGGCCTTCCGAATAACCATGTACTGCATCTGAGTCTCCTTTAAACGGGCGCTGCTATCTTGCTGGCGATGCGCGCTTCCTGTTCACGCAGTTCGGGCGTGAATTCGGCGCCGAAATCCTCGGCCTCGAAGACCTGGCGGATTTCGATATCTGAGTCGGTCTCCATCGGATTGGGGCAGCGCTTGACCCATTCGATGGCTTCAGCGAGCGACTTTACCTGAATCAGCCAGAAGCCGGCAATCAGCTCCTTGGTTTCCTGGAACGGGCCGTCGATGACGGTGCGCTTGCTGCCTGAGAAGTGCACGCGGGCGCCGCGTGAACTTGGGTGCAGGCCTTCGCCGGCCAGCAGCACGCCGGCGTTCACCAGTTCCTCGTTGAACTTGCCCATGGCTGCGAGCAGTTCGGTTTTAGGCATTTTGCCGGCTTCGGAATCAGGGGTTGCTTTGACGATGAGCATGAATCGCATGGTGTCCTCTCAATTGAATTTAAAAATCAGCCTTTGCACTCAGGCGAGTTCTTCATCATTTCCTTCATCCCTTCTTCCATCTGCGCGGGAGTCAGGTCGCGTTTGTGGGTGGCGATCGACCAGGAGTGGCCGAATGGGTCCACCAGCACGCCGTAACGGTCGCCCCAGAACATGTCGGCAGGGGGCATCTTGGCAGTGGCGCCGGCATCGACTGCGCGCTTGTAGGCGGCGTCCACGTCTTCCACGTAAATATGCAGGGTTACTGGCGTGCCCTTGTAGTGTTTCGGGCCGAAGCAGCCGGCGTCAGGGAAATCGTCGACTAGCATGATGTGCGAATCGCCGATGCTGATCTGGGCGTGCATGATCTTGCCGCCAGGGCCGGGCATGCGGGAATTTTCTACCGCGTTGAAGGCTTTTTTGTAGAAAGCAATGGCATCGGCAGCGCCTTCGCAGACCAGGTGCGGGGTAACAGTGCGCATGCCTTCTGGAATTGGTTTGACAGTCATGGTGAATCTCCATTCGTTGTTTGGGAACTGGACACCGTTTGCGGCCTCCATATTCCCACGACGAACGGCGATGCGCCAGATCGACACGATTACAAAAGATTTTTTTCAGCCAGCCATTCCGGGTTGAACAGGCGGGCTGCGTAAGTGGCGCCGCGGTCGCACAGCAGGGTGACTATCGTGTGGCCCGGCCCCATCTGTTTTGCCAGCTCAACCGCAGCGGCCACGTTGATGCCGCTCGAGCCGCCTACGTACAGGCCTTCCTCGCGCAGCAGGCGGTAGACCATCTGGACGCACGCCTTGTCGTCGATGCGGATGGCGTCGTCGATCGGTGTGCCTTGCAGGTTTGCGGTGACCCGGCTGTTGCCGATGCCTTCCGAAATCGAATTGCCCTCGCTCTTCAGTTCGCCGTGCTTGATCCAGTTGTAGAGCGCGCTGCCGTAGGGATCGGCCAGCACGATTTTTACGTTCGGCTGCTGCTCCTTCAGGTAGCGGGCGACGCCGGCCAGGGTGCCGCCGGTGCCGGTAGCGCAGGTGAAAGCGTCGACGCGGCCATGCGCGTCGTGCCAGATTTCGGGGCCGGTTGTTGCGTAGTGTGCCTGGCGGTTGGCGAGGTTGTCGAACTGCTGGGCCCAGATGGCGTTGGGCAACTCTTGCGCCAGGCGGCCGGCGACTTTCTGGTAATTATTGTCGTCGGCGTAGGGGACGGCTTTGACGGGGCGCACTTCGGCGCCAAGGGTGCGCAGGATGGCGAATTTTTCCTCGGACTGGGTTTCGGGGATGACGATCACGCATTTGTAGCCGCGTGCGGCGCACAGGTGGGCCAGGCCGATGCCGGTGTTGCCGGCGGTGCCTTCGACGACGGTGCCGCCGGGTTTCAGGCGGCCGGAGCGCTCGGCGTCGAGGATGATGGCAAGGGCGGCGCGGTCTTTGACGGAGCCGCCGGGGTTCATGAACTCGGCTTTGGCCAGAATTTCGCAGCCGGTCTCGGCCGAGAGGCGGGCGAGACGGATCAGGGGAGTGTGGCCGATGGTGTCGGCGAAGCCTTGGCGGAGCATGACTTCAATTTAGTCCAAAACCCGCAAATCGGGGTCAGACCCGTAGGGTCAGACCCCCAACGGTCTCCTGTCCAGAGGTGGGGTTTTAGTGAAACCAGCGGCAGATGAGCAGACCGGTTTAAAGGGCGCGCAAAGAGATCGTGAACTTCAACCCGCCCCCCTCGCGATTGGACACCTCCAGCCCCGCCTCATGCCGCGACAGCACCCGGTCCACAATCGCCAGCCCCAGGCCAGCCCCATTGGCCTGCCCGCGCGCCGTATCCAGCCGCGTAAACGGCTTGAGCAACTGCGCAATCTGTCCCTCCGGCACACCTACGCCATGATCCTGCACCTCAACAATCACGCGCTTGGCCGTATGCATTCCCCGCACCGAGCACTTGATATCAATCTCGGTCACATCCGAATCCGGCGTCTTGCCATAGCGCCGGGCATTCTCGACCAGGTTGGCAATCACCCGCTTCAGGTCAGTGGCGTTCCCCAGCACATGCGCATGCTCTGGCAGCTCAGCCGTAACCTTCACATCGGGATGACGTCCAGCCTCATGCGCGCAATCGCTCAGCAGCGCCACCATGTCCACATTGATGAAGCTGGACGCCTCGGTCGGCTTGGCGTAATCGAGGAACTGCGCAATGATCGCATCCATCTGCGCAATGTCCGACTGCATGCCTTCGCGCGCTTCTTGCGACAGGTTGGCCATTTCCACTTCGAGCTGCATGCGCGCCAACGGCGTGCGCAAATCGTGCGAAATGCCGGCCAGGATCACGGCGCGGTCGGATTCGACTTGCTGCAAGTCATCCACCATCTGGTTGAAGCTGCGGTTGGCCTGGCGTACTTCCTGCGGCCCGACTTCCGGCAACGGCTCTGGCTGGCGGCCCTGGGCGATTTCGCGCGCGGCGGCAGTCAGCCGCTTCAACGGCAGGTTGATCAGGCTGGAAATCAGGGCAGCGCCAAGCAGCGAGACCAGCGCCACCACGCCGGCCCAGCCCAGCCATTCGACGGGGCCCTGCAGGCGTTCGCGCTCCAGCATCAGCCAATAGCGGTCGTCGGCAATCTTGAAGCTGACCCAGTAGCCGGGCACGCCATTCACTTCCGAGGAAAAACGGGTATCGGCGCCCAGCTTGGCACGCACCAGGGTCTGGATGTCGGCCATCAGGCCCGAGCTTGGCGGCGGCGCCACCTCGTCGTCATCCTCCATGGTGAACACGCGGATGCCTTCGTTCGACACCAGTTCGAACAGCAGCTCGCGCCGCAAGTCGGTGGCGGAGTGGGTGAGGGCGGCGCGGGTGATGGTCACTACCGACACCACCTGGGCGGCAGTCTGCTGCGCCAGCGGTTCGCGCTGGACGTAGTTGACCATGCCGAACCAGGCTGACATGGAGAGCGTGGTCAACACGCTCAGCAAGAGGAAGGTGCGCCAGAACAGGCCGCTGGTCAGCGACGCCGGGCGCGGCAGGCGGAATTTCATCGACAGCCCAAAATCAGCGTGGCTGGCCCTCAGGGATGAAGACGTAACCCAGGCCCCACACCGTCTGGATGTATAGCGGGCTGGACGGGTCCGGCTCGATCAGCTTGCGCAGGCGCGAAATCTGCACGTCCAGGCTGCGGTCGAACACCTCGTACTCGCGGCCGCGCGCCAGTTCCATCAGCTTTTCGCGCGACAGCGGCTGGCGCGCGTGGCGCGCAAACACCTTCAGCACCGAGAATTCACCGGTGGTCAGCGGCACGGTTTCGCCATTTTTCTTGAGCGTGCGCGTGCCCAGGTCCAGCACGAACTGGCCGAACTCGAACGTCTGCGGGTGCTCGGAAGGAGCGCCCGGAATCTCGTCCGGCTGCTTGCGGCGCAGCACGGCGCCGATACGGGCCACCAGTTCGCGCGGGTTGAATGGCTTGGGCAGGTAGTCGTCGGCGCCCATTTCCAGGCCCACGATGCGGTCCACGTCTTCGCCTTTTGCCGTCAGCATGATGATCGGGGTCTGGTCGCCGGCGCCGCGCAGGCGGCGGCAGATCGACAGGCCGTCTTCGCCGGGCAGCATCAGGTCCAGCACCAGCAGGTCGTAGCGCTCGCGCAGCCACAGCTTGTTCATGGCGGTGGCGTTTTCGGCGGTGACGACGTTGAAACCTTGTTCGGTCAGGTAGCGGCGCAACAGGTCGCGCAGGCGGACGTCGTCGTCCACCACCATGATCTTGGCCTGGTGGCCTTGCGCGCCGCCCGGTGCGGCAGGGGGATTAGTGGTGGTATTCATAAGGATGTTGATCTTGTTGAATTGTCAGATGCATGTCGCTATGGTAACGTCATATTGATTGCCGGTGCCATACCGGTGAAAACTCATTACAAATTCTTACAAACTTTACCGGGTCGCTCTTACTATGGGAAGTTCGAGCGCATACACTGCGGGCATGGATACGGCAAGTACGACGAGGACGGCGATGAAACTTGGTGCGAAAACAGGATTGGGCAAAGCGGCTTTGGCGCTGTGCGCCGGCCTGTGCTGCACCGTGATGGCCAGCGCGCAAGCGCAGTCAGACCAGCGCAATCGCCAGCAGGAGCGCCGCGAAGCGCCCCGCGACTTCCGTGACAATCGCATGAACGATGCCCGCGAAGCGCGCAATCCACGCCAGTATGAAGGGCGCTTGGACGATGCGCCGCGCATGATGGACGACCGGGACAACGCAGATTCGCGCCGCATGGGAGGCCGTATGACCCCCGACGAGCGCCGCGACCTGCGCCGCCAGATCAATGAAGCGGGCCAGCAAGTGTACTCCCTGCCACGCAGGCGCTGATTTTGTGACGTTTACGTAACGGCAGGAAAACTTTCAGCCCCAAAAACCTCCGGAATTTAATGTTTTGCGTGTAATATTGATTGCCCGCAAGACAACGCGCCCCGGCGCGCCCAAGATCAGGGCACTGGAGGAGGAGCTTTGTCCCAAATTGCACAACAGGAGAGCGCCGGCAGCTTGCCGGCCGGGGTAGTCCAGCGGCCCGACGGGGTCTACCTGGACGTGCGCCTGCTCGCGCCTGAACTGACCGCGGCGATCGACATCCTGTTCCGCAGCGGTTTTGTACTGCGCGGCCTGGATTACCCGGTGCTGGCGCGTGCCCTGTATGGCGTGGGGCCGGAACTGGCGCCCAATCCCGAACTGCTCGTGCGCATTGGCGACCGGCTGGAGCCATTCCCGGCCGAACGCAGGCCGCTGTACCGCAACGTCAAGATCCGCGACGGCGAAGCGGAATACTTCTTTGAACCGATCTACCTGCCGGCCGAGGAGTTGTCGGACGGCACGTTGCTGCCGGAACGCCCGGCCCAGCTCGATTTCGACGAATTCGTGGCCGACATGTGGCTGAAGAACGTGCGCTTCGGCATCCAGGTAGCGGCAGTAAGGGCTGCCCTGGCGGCACCGAAGGGCGAACGGGTGGCTGCAGCGCGCGACCTGGAACCGACGCCGGCGCAGGACGCGCGCGTGGTGGAGGTGGCCTCCGAGCTGCACCGCAGCGATGCGCCGCGCCAGCGTGCCGATGGTACGGTCGACCTGACCAGCTTCCAGAACCGTTTCCCCCAAATCAAGCAGGGCGTGCGCCTGCTGCAAAAACTGCCCGGCGTGCCCGGGGAGCCGGGCCGCAATATCGCCGGCCAGCCGCTGGCCGCGCTGGCGCCGAACGACGTGGATTTCAGCCGCTTTGCGGGCGAGGGCACGGTCATCGCGCGCGAGGCCGATGGCGAATTCCTGGTGGCCGCGCGCGAAGGCTTCCTGAACGTCGACCCGAAAAGCGGGCAGGTGGCGCTGAGCGACAAGATCATCAGCCGCGAAGGCGTCTCCGGCCGCACCACGGGCAACTTGGAGCTGATGGGCGCCTTCGAGGAGTTCGGCGACGTGCAGGAACTGCGCGACGTGAACGGCAGCGACATCACCGTGCACGGCGACGTGTTCGGCAATATCAACTCCAGCGGCGGCACCATTGTCCTGGGACGCAACCTGGTCGGCGGCCGCGCCATCAATGCCAAGGGCGATATCCGCATTGAAGGCGTGGCCTCCGGCGCCACCATCCAGACCGCCAGCGGCACGGTCACGATTACGGGGCGCGCCGAAAGCTGCGTGATCAGCGCGCCCAAAGTGGTGATTTCGGAAGCCTCCAATTGCGAGATCTTTGCCGACGAAGTGCAAATGGAACTGGCCATCGGCTGCGCCGTCGCCGGCCGCAGCGTGCTGGTGGAAAGCGCCGGCCCGCGCAAGAACAGCGAAATGTTCGTCTACGTGGTGGTGAAGGACGTCGCCGGCCACGACGCCGAGCTCGAAACGCTGCAGAAACAGGTCGCCGTGCACGAAGTTGAAATTGCCGCATGGCGCGTCGAGCATGACCGGCTGAACGCCATGGCCGAAGTGCGCAGCTACCTGACGCTGGCCGAAAAGCTGCGCAAGGGCGAAATTCATTTGACGCCGGCCCAGGTGCCGCACCTGAAGAAGGTGGCAGGCGCCGTTGCGCCGCACATCAAGCAGATCGGGCAACTGGTGCAGTCGATCAAGGTCGCGGAAGAAGCCATCGCCGGCGCGCGCAGCCGGCGCGACGAGCTGGAAGCGCTGAAGCGCGATGCCGCCGCCCGTTCTTCGGTGCGCGTCACGATGGTCGACGGCGAAGTCCTGGTGCGTACCCTCCCGCTGGGCGAGGCGGTGGCCGGCAATTTCATGGCGGCCGCCAAGGATTACAAAGCCATGTTGCGCGGCCCGAGGCTGGACAGCCTGGCCATCTTCGCCGGCTCCACGGGCAGCGTAAACTGGCATGGCGCTTCCCTGGCTGAGGCGAGCGTAGCGTAATGGGCCGTTAGCCGTACAATGGCGCAACAAGACAACCGGGGAGACATGGTGCCTGCAGACGCTGCCACGGCCGCCGCGGCGGCTGGCGATCTGCCATCGTCGCTGGTCCAGCGCGCCGATGGCGTGTATTTCAAGGCGGAAGCCCCGGCGGCGATGCTGCAGGCGGCTGCCAACCAGGTATTCCTCTCCGGCGCCAGCTTCCGCGGCCTTGATTACGGCGTCTTCATCCGCGCCCTGTACGGTGTCGGCCCGGAACTGCCGGATGGGATGGGCGGCCAGCCACTATGGCGCTTTGCCGACGACATCGTGCCGTTCTCCAGCGGGCGGCGCGACCTGTACAAGGCGGTCCGCATCGTCGGCGGCGAGGCGGAATACTATTTCGAACCCGTGTTTATCGAAGTGGACGGCGAGGCGCCTGTGCCTGCCCATCTCGATTTCGGCGAATTCGTGGCCGACATGTGGACCAAGGGCATTCGTTTCGGCATCGATGCGCCGGTGGTGCGCGAGGCGATCGCCAGCGGCAAGGTGGCGCGCGTGATCGTGGCGCGCAAGCTGCCGCCGGTGCCGGGCCGCGACGCCGCCATCGTCGAAGTATCGGAGAGCATCCACCGCTCCAACGCCCCGCGCCTGCTGGCCAATGGCCGCTTCGACCTGCACAGCTTCCAGAACCGCTTCCCGCAAGTGAAAGCCCAGGTGCGACTGCTGCGCCGCGAGCCGCCGCAGCCCGGCACGCGCGGCTTCGAGCTGTCGGGCATCGTGCTCGACCCGCCGCTTCCACGCGACCTGGAACTGACGACGGTGGCCGGGGAGGGCACCGTGGTGGAGCACCACGACGGCGTCGATTACCTGGTGTCCTCGCGTGAAGGCTTCATCAACGTCGACAGCAAAAGCAAGCGCATTTCCATTGGCCCCAAGATCGTCAGCCGCGAAGGCGTCTCCGCCAAGACCACGGGCAACCTGAAGCTCGATGGCGATTACGAAGAATTCGGCGAAGTGCAGGAGCAGCGCACGGTCGAAGGTGGCAACATCACCGTGCATGGCGACGTTTTCGGCAACATCGTCTCGCGCGGCGGCACCATCGCGCTGCAAAAGAACCTGATGGGCGGCAGCGCGAGCAATGCGGACGGCAATATTCGCGTGGCCGGCGTCGCCTCCGGCGCGCTGCTGCAGTCGAAAAAGGGCGAAGTCGTGCTGGGCAAGGCGCAGAACTGCGTGATTACCGGTTCGCGCGTGATCATCACCGAAGCTTACAACTGCGAGATCATGGCTGACGAAGTCCTGATCAAGCTGGCCGCCGGCTGCGCCATTGCCGCACGCCGCATTGAAATCGACAGCGCCGGCCCGCGCAAGCAGGCCGAAATGCAGTTGCATGTGATGGTGCCGGACACCAGCAAGTACGACGACAAGCTGGCTGAATGCGCCACCCGCGCGGAGAAGCACGAGCAGCAAGCGCAGCGCTGCAAGGAGCAGATGGACGCCATCACTGCCGACCAGGAAGTGCGCAATTACCTGCAACTGGCAAGCAAGGTGCGCAAGCAGGAAGTCACGCTGAACCAGGAGCAGCTGGTGCTGTTCCAGAAAATGGCGCTGAAAGTTGGCCCGTCATTGAAAATGGTGGCGCGGCTGCAGGTGGCGATGAAGGAAGCCCAGGCCGCGCAGCAAAAGGAGCAGGAGCTGGGCGAGCACGTCTACCGGCAGAAGCTGATGGTTGTCGGCGGCGCGCGCTGCACCGTGCGGCAGGTGGCTGGCGACATGGTGGTGCGCAAGCTGGTCTTCAATCCCGACCTCGGGCCGGCCTACCTGCTGCCGCCGAAGGAAGTGAAGCTGCGCGTCCGCGCCGCTTTGGGCACGCAGCAGCCGCTCTTCATCGGCAGCGGCGGCCAGTTCGACTGGAGCGGCAGCGCAGCTTAAATCGCAGCGTAGCAAGGCATCGCGCCCAGCGGCAGGTCGTGGAACAGATTGTGTTCGGTGTCGTTGATTTCGCGGTTGGCAGCAAGGATGCGGATCTTGGAGAGGTAATCGCCCACCGCCAGCACACGCGCCATCGGCGTCCTTGGTTCTCCCTTGCGCATGGTTTCCTGCTCGCGGATGGCCTGCGTGATCGAGGGCGGGAAGTTCCACGCTTCCGAAATGCCGGCCGAGATGGCAAGGCCTTCCTGCGCCAGGCGGGCGCGGAAAGTGGCCGAACCCAGCTCGCCGGGCTTGGCGTTCACGCTGTCCATCACGCGCAGAGCCGTCAGCAGCCCGGCATTCATCACCAGTCCCGCCAGGAAGGCTTCGAACGGATCGACGCCGAACTCCGGCGCCAGCATGCGGCAGGCCACGGCGCTCTTCTCGGACTGCTCCCAGATGCGCGGCGCCAGCAGCTTGGTGTAGTGGCCTGAATTCAGGTCGATGATAGGGCGGAAGGCGACCGTGGTGATCAACTGCCGCAAGCCTTCCTGCCCGACCACGATCACGGCATGTTCGACGCTGTTGATGGTGGTGGCCTCACCACTGTTCTGGATGGCGGCATTGGCCAGCCGCAGTACGGAACCCACCAGCACCAGGTCGTTTGAAATCTTGCGCGCGATATCGGCGCCGGCGAAATTCTCGCTGCGCAGGCTTTGCAGCAGTTGCGGGATCACGCCTGGCATGCGGCGCAGCATGTCGGCGGCATTGTGGCCCGATTGCGCGGCCAGGATCAATTCGTGCAACACGCGGCCTTCCGGCGCCGTCGTATCGAGCGATTCGTTTTCACGCAAGGCAAACAGCCAGCGCTGGAAGGTGGAATTGACCAGGTCTTTCTGTTCGAAGTCGGGGCCGCCTTCGAGGGCAGGCGACAGCACCGGGATTGGCGCAGGCGCAGGCGTTGGCCGCGGCGGCGGGGCAGGTGCGGCCGGCTGCGGCCGGCTTTCAGGTTTGGCGAGCAGTTGCTTCAGCCATTGGAACATGGGTGTTTTCCCAGCAATTGTTATGAAAGCATTGTAGCCCAGGCCGCAATCTTTGAGGATGGTCAAACTGCTTGCTGTTGCGTAACGGTACGATGGAACAGCGTATCACCGGAATCAGAGGAGCAATATGGAAGCCGACCTGCGACAGTACCTGACGTTCCGCCTGGGCGGCCTTGAATACGCGCTGGACTATCGCCGCGTGCAGGAGTTGCGTCCATTGAGTGCGCTCGAACGCATTGCGTCGGGTGGAGAAATCGTTGAAGGCGTGGCTTTGTCGCGCGGCGTCATCATGCCCATCGTGGACATGCGCATGGCGTTCGGCCCGCGCCCGCCGGTGCACGATCCGCGCACGGACGTGATCATCCTGCAGCTTTCGACTTGCGTGATGGGGATGGTAACCGACGGTGTCACCGACCTGGTGTCCCTGCCGGTCAGCGCGGTCCACCCCCTGCCGCATGTGGGCGAGGAGGTGGATTACCTGCTGGGGATGGGGCAGCTCGGCGAGCGCCGGCTGATCATGCTCGATATCGACCGCCTGATGGCGGTGCGGGGGACCGGGCGCCAGCGTCAGGCGGCCAGCGCTTCCAGTTGTTCCTGAAGCTCGAGCCATTCGCCTTCCAGCTGCTCCAGCTCCTTGCTGCATTCGACCTGGTCGGCCAGCAGGGTTTTCAGCTTAGGCTTGTTTTCCGCTTCGTAGATTGCCGGATCGGCCAGGGCGGCGTCGATCGTGGCTTTCTGCTCGCTGCGCTGGGCCATGGCCGCTTCCACCTTCTTCAGGCGGTTCTCCAGGGGCTTGCGCTGGGCCGACAGGCGCTGGCGCTGCTCGGCTTCCAGGCGTTTCTGCTCCTTGCGGTCGACTGGGGAAGCTTCGGCTGCGGCCGGCTGGCCGGCAGCCGGCGCGGCGCCGGCGGCAGCGGCAGCGGCAGGCTTGGCCAGCTTAGTTTGCAGCAGCCAGTCCTTGTATTCATCGAGGTCGCCGTCGAATTCGCGCAGGCGGCCGTTCTCGACGATGATGAACTGCTCGGTGGTGGCGCGCAGCAGGTGGCGGTCGTGGGACACCACCAGCAGGGTGCCTTCGAACTGGGCCAGCGCATCGGTCAGCGCCTCGCGGGTTTCCAGGTCCAGGTGGTTGGTCGGTTCGTCCAGCAGCAGCAGGTTAGGGCGCTGCCACACGATCAGGGCCAGCGCCAGGCGTGCTTTTTCGCCGCCGGAAAACGGGGCGATCTTGCTGGTGACCATGTCGCCCGGGAAGTTGAAGCTGCCCAGGAAGTTGCGCAGTTCCTGCTCGCGCACGGTCGGCGCCATCTTCTGCAGGTGCCACAGCGGCGATTCGTCGTGGCGCAGCATCTCCACCTGGTGCTGGGCGAAGTAGCCGATCACCAGGCCCTTGCCGGTGGTGGCGGTGCCGGTCAGCGGGTCGATATCGCCGGCGATGGTCTTGATCAGCGTCGACTTGCCGGCGCCGTTCACGCCCAGCAGGCCGATGCGCTGGCCCTGCACCAGCGAGAAGGTCACGCCGCGCACGATAGTCTTGTCGCCTTGCTCGGTGTGGTAGCCGCAATCAACGTCTTCCATCACCAGCAGCGGGTTCGGTGCGCTGACCGGGTCGCGGAATTCGAAGCTGAATTCGGCGGCCGCGCGCAGCGGCGCCAGTTCTTCCATCTTGGCCAGCTGCTTCATGCGGCTCTGCGCCTGGCGGGCCTTGGTGGCCTTGGCCTTGAAGCGGTCGATGAAGGACTGCAGGTGGGCGCGGGCGCGCTGCTGCTTCTCGATGGCGGAAGCCTGCAGTACCAGTTGCGCGGCGCGCTGGCGCTCGAAGCCGGAATAGTTGCCCGAGTAGCGCTTCAGCTTGCGGTCGTCGATGTGGACGATCACGTTCACGATCTCGTCGAGGAAATCGCGGTCGTGGGAAATGATGATCAGCGTGCCCGGATAGCGCTTCAGCCAGTCTTCCAGCCAGATGATCGCGTCCAGGTCCAGGTGGTTGGTTGGTTCGTCCAGCAGCAGCAGGTCGGATGGGCACATCAGCGCCTGCGCCAGGTTCAGGCGCATGCGCCAGCCCCCGGAGAAGCTCGCCACCGGCTGCTGCATCTGCTCCAGCGAAAAGCCCAAGCCAAGCAACAGCTGCTCGGCGCGCGACTGCACGGTGTAGGCGTCGGCGTCGGCCAGCTCGGTGTGCACGTGGGCGATTTCGATGCCGTGTTCCTGCGAGTCGGGGAGCGCTTCCAGGCGCGCCAGTTCGGCCTGCAGATGGCGCAGGTGGGCGTCGCCGTCGATGGCGTAGTCGATGGCGGTACGCGGCAGGGCAGGGGTTTCCTGCGCCACGTAAGCCATGCGCCAGCTTTTCGGGAAGTCGATGTCGCCCAGGTCCGGGTGCAGCTCGTTGCGCAGCATGGCGAACAGGCTGGATTTGCCGGCGCCGTTGGCGCCGATCAGGCCGATCTTGTCGCCTGGGTTCAGGGTCAGGTCGGCGTTTTCCAGCAGCGGCTTCAGGCCGCGCATCAGGCTGACGTTGGTGAAGCGGATCATTTTCTTGGTCGTTTCTTTAAAACCTGTAAACCGGTGTCTGACCCGCAGGGTCAGACACCGATACGCGGCTGCCGCAGGCCTGGTGTCTGACCCTGCGGGTCGGACACCGCCTTGCCGGTTTAGATTTTCAATTGGTCAGCAGTCAGCAGGAACACCATATCATCGCCCTGGCTGGTGGTCAGCCAGGTCAGTCCCAGCTCCCCAAACGCCGCCTCGGCAAACTCTTTCTCATTGCCGATTTCCACGATCAGCAAGCCGTCGTCGGTCAAGCGCTCGGCTGCACCTGCAACGATCTTGCGCACCAGGTCCATGCCATCGGCGCCGCCGTCCAGGGCGATCTGCGGCTCGTGCAGGTACTCCTGCGGCAGCTTCGACATCGAAGACGAGTTCACGTAAGGCGGGTTGGTGATGATCAGGTCGTATTTCTTGCCGGCCGGGACGTTCGCGTACAGGTCCGACTGGATCAGGTTCACCCGGTCTTCCAGCTTGTAGGTCCCGACGTTCTTGCGCGCCACTTCCAGTGCATCGGCGGAGATATCGACCGCATCGACTTCTGCGTCAGGGAAGGCGTCGGCCATCATGATCGCCAGGCAGCCGGAGCCGGTGCACAGTTCCAGGATGTTCGACACGTTCTCGGCATCGTTGACCCACGGCGCGAAGTAGTTCGGGATCAGTTCCGCGATATAGGAGCGCGGCACGATAGTGCGCTCGTCGACGTAGAAATTGTAGGTGCCCAGCCAGGCTTCGTTGGTGATGTAGGCCGCCGGCACGCGCTCATTGGCGCGGCGCTCGATCACTGCCAGCACTTCAGCCACTTCCTCCGGCTGCAGGCGCGCATCCATGAACGGCTCCAGGCGGTCCAGCGGCAGCGCCAGGGTATGCAGGGTCAGGTAGGCCGCTTCATCGTAAGCCTCGGCGCTGCCGTGGCCGAAGAACAGCTTGGCCTTGTTGAAACGGGTGACTGCGTGGCGAATCAGGTCGCGCGGGGTGGTGTACAGGGTGGTATCCATAGTGTTCTTCTCAGCGCAGGAGGTTTTCCAGGGTGCGGCGGTAGATGTTCTTCAGCGGATCGATGAAGCGGACTTCGATGTGCTCGTCGATCTTGTGGATGCTGGCGTTCGGGGGGCCAAATTCTATCACCTGGGGGCAGATCTGGGCGATGAAGCGCCCGTCGGAAGTGCCGCCGGTGGTGGACAGTTCAGTGTCGACGCCCGTTTCATCCTTGATGGCATGGCACAGCGCTTCGGACAGCGTGCCGCGCGGGGTCAGGAAGGGCAGGCCGGACAAGGTCCAGTCCAGCTGGTATTCGAGGCCATGCTTGTCGAGGATGGCATGTACGCGCTGGCGCAGGCCCTCGTGCGTGGACGCGGTCGAGAAGCGGAAGTTGAAATCGATGTGCAGGTCGCCCGGGATCACGTTGTTGGCGCCGGTGCCGGCCTTGATGTTCGACATCTGCCACGACGTCGGCAAGTAGTATTCGTTGCCGTGGTCCCAGACTTCCGCCACCAGGTCGGCCAGTGCAGGCGCGGCCAGGTGGATCGGGTTCTTCGCCAGCTGCGGGTAAGCGATGTGGCCCTGCACGCCCTTGATGGTCAGGCTGCCCGACAGCGAACCGCGGCGGCCGTTCTTGATCATGTCGCCGAGGGTTTTGTCGGAAGTCGGCTCGCCTACGATGCAGTAGTCGATGGTCTCGTTGCGCGCCTTCAGCTTTTCCACCACCTTGATGGTGCCGTCGGTGGCAGGACCTTCTTCATCGGAGGTGATCAGGAAAGCAATCGATCCCTTGTGGCCGGGGTTCGCTGCCAGGAATTCCTCGCAAGCGACCACCATCGCGGCAATCGACGTCTTCATGTCGGCAGCGCCGCGGCCATACAGCTTGCCGTCGCGGTGGGTCGGGTAGAACGGTTCGGATGACCATTTTTCGACCGGGCCGGTCGGCACCACGTCGGTATGGCCGGCGAACACCAGCACCGGACTCTCCGTGCCCTTGCGCGCCCACAGGTTGGTGACTTCGCCGGAGATAATGGTCTCGCAGTGGAAGCCGAGCGGTTCCAGCCACGATTTCAAATGGTCCTGGCAACCCTTGTCGTCAGGCGTAACGGATTCGCGGCCCAGCAGCTTCTCGGTCAGGTCGAGGGTACGGGAAGCGCTCATGCTGCGAAGATTTCCTGGTACATGGCGTCGTTGAAGCCGACGTGGGCTTTCGGGCCGGCGCCAACCAGCACCGGGCGCTTGATCACGGACGGATTTTCCAGCATCAGGGCGACGGCGTCGTCGGCGCTGGTAACGGCGGCCTTGCGCTCGTCGGGCAGCCCGCGCCAGGTGGTGCCCTTCTTATTGACCAGCACTTCCCAGTCCAGGGTTTTCAGCCAGGTGCGCACGGTGGGTTCGTCCAGGCCCTGTTTCTTGAAGTCGTGGAAGTTGAAGTCCAGCTGCTGGCCTGCCAGCCATACGCGGGCTTTCTTGACGGTGTCGCAGTTGGGGATGCCGTAGAGGGTAATCATTCGGAGAATAGTGTTGTGCGGGGGCGGCCCAGCGGCCGAAGGACGACATTATATCGCGCGATGGGCGTGACAAACCGTGCCCGTTTTGCTAATGTTTCCCAAAATCATCAACTAGATCTCCGGCATGACCATTCCACCCAAGACTGAAGCGAAGATCGACCTGTCGCATTCGAACTACCTGGAACGCCGTGCACTGGAGATGGCGCTGTCTCGCGCCGCATCCGATGCCGAACGCGCCGTCATCGAGCGCCTGCTGGCGCTACGCGACAAATTGCAAGTCGAGCGTGAGGCGCACGACCAACTGATGCTCGCCCGCCGCCATGCGCGCGGCGAGTTTTTCAGCGATGCCAAGGTCAAGGCCATCAACGCAATGGGCCCAAGCCGCAAGGAGATGGAGCAGACGGTCAACGATTACTACGCGAAGCAGGATGGCGCGATGGGCGTATTGAAGGCTCATGGGCTGTCGCATTTCGGCGCGGTGATGGTGTCGCGGCGCGGCAACATCAGCGCTTTCCCGGCTGACGTGATCGATGACGTGCGTCAGATGCGCAAGCTGGAGGAAGCCTTTGCCGATGAATGGATCGCCAGCATTGCCGATCCCGCCTACAGCGCCAAGCTGATGGAGCGCCGGCGTGACGCGGCCAGGATGTTTCGCACCGCGAGCACGCCAATGTGGCTGGTTGCCCAGCCAGCGTGCCCGCTGCAGCGGGACATGGATGCCGGCGCGCTTGGCCGCGCCTGGAACAAGCTCGAGTCGATCAGCGAGGACGCCGGGCTTCCTTCCCTGTCCAAGTACGTTGGCATCGACGGCCAGGCGGCGGAAGACGGCACGCCGGCGGCAGAAGTGCTGGCAGCCGTGAACGGACTGCTGGTTGCGATCGATGCGTCGACGAGAAAGCTGCCAGCCAAGAAAGCCACGCTGGCAGCCCTGGAAGACGTGCGCGCCATCCTGCAGTGGGCGGAGCAGCACCAGGCGCGAGTCTATTTTGACGTTGAATTCTGAGCGGTGACGTCAGGCTGCGCTGAAGGCCGGCACGTACACTTCGCTGAATTCCGGCGGCAGGCGCTTGGGGCGGCCGCTGGAAAGCTCGATGCACACCAGGTCCCAGCGGGCGCGCAGCACGGTGATATTGTCGCGCCGGCGTACCAGCTGGAAGCAGCGCTGCATCGACAGCGGAGAGTCGCCCGGCAGCAGCCAGGTGCCAAGCAATAGTTCTTCGCCCACATTGGTGGCGAAGATGTAATCGAATTCACTGCGGCGTATCGCCATGCCGCGGTCCAGCCGCTTATAGTCGGCCAACGTCAGGCCAAGTGCATTGGAATGCGCCCAGCCGGCCTCCTCGCACCAACGCACGTAGACTGCATTATTGGTGTGATCGAGGCCATCGATGTCGCCCGCTTGCGGCGTGACCGGCAAAATAAAGGGACCCGGCCGGTCCCAGATAACATCGGATTCCGCCATCAGCGCTTCTTCAGGATCGAGCCAAGCACGCCGCGGATGATTTCGCGGCCAACCTGCGAGCCGATGCTGCGCGCGGCGGATTTGACCATGGCCTGTACGGCCGTGTCGCGCTTGCTGCTGCCGCCGAAGATGCCGCCCAGGACATCGCCGAAGATGGAGCCGCCGCTGTCGGCCGGGGCTTCGGCTGGTGCTGGCGCGGTGCCTCGGCCCATCGGGGCGCGGCCGCCAGGGGCCGGGGCGGCACTGCCGCCGGCGTTGGTGTTGCCAACGCGGCCGGTCAGCTTCTCGTAAGCCGATTCGCGGTCGACGGCTTTCTCGTATACGCCGGCCACCACCGAGTTGTCACGCGCCGCCTGGCGTTCGGCTGGCGTGATCGGGCCGAGTTGCGAAGCCGGCGGCAGCACGAACGCACGCTGCACGATCTGCGGCGTACCTTTCTCGTCGAGGAAGGACACCAGGGCTTCGCCCACGCCAAGCTCGGTAATTACTTGCGCCACGTCGATTGCCGGGTTCGGGCGGAAGGTCTCGGCGGCGGACTTGACGGCCTTCTGGTCGCGCGGGGTATAGGCGCGCAGGGCGTGCTGCACGCGGTTGCCCAGTTGGCCCAGCACGGTTTCCGGAATGTCGAGCGGATTCTGCGTGATGAAGAACACGCCGACGCCTTTGGAGCGGATCAGGCGTACCACCTGTTCGATCTTTTGCAGCAAGGCCTTCGGCGCTTCGGCAAACAGCAAGTGGGCCTCGTCGAAGAAGAACACCAGCTTCGGTTTGTCGAGGTCGCCCACCTCCGGCAGGTTCTCGAACAGTTCGGATAGCATCCACAGCAGGAACACGGCGTAAATGCGCGGCGCGTTCATCAGCTTGTCGGCAGCGAGGATGTTCACCACGCCTTTGCCTGCCGCATCGGTCTGGATCAGGTCATCGATGTTGAGCATCGGCTCGCCAAAGAAGTGCTCGCCGCCTTGTTCTTCGATGGACAGCAGGCCGCGCTGGATGGCGCCGATGCTGGCGGCGCTGACGTTGCCGTAGCTGGTCTTGTAGTCGGCCGCATTGTCGCCAACGTGCTGCAGCATGGCGCGCAAGTCCTTGGTGTCGAGCAGCAGCATGCCGTTGTCGTCGGCGATCTTGAACACCAGCTGCAGCACGCCTTCCTGGGTATCGTTCAGGTTAAGCATGCGCGCCAGCAGGGTGGGGCCGAGGTCCGAAATGGTGGCGCGCACCGGATGCCCCTGTTCGCCGAACACATCCCAGAAAGTGACCGGGCAGCCGGCCCACTGCGGCGTTTCCAGCTTCAGCGCCTCCAGGCGCTTGGCCATTTTCTCGCCCAGCACGCCAGGCTTGGCCATGCCGGACAGGTCGCCCTTGATGTCGGCCATGAAGACCGGCACGCCGATATCGGACAGCGACTGCGCAATGCGCTGCAGCGTGACCGTCTTGCCGGTGCCGGTGGCGCCGGTGATGCAACCGTGGCGATTCACCAGGCTGGACAGCATGTCAAGGGAGAGGGTGTCGGTTTTGGCGATCGGCAGGGCAGTGCTCATATTGGGGCGGAATTTCTTGTTGAAATGAAATTCCGATCATACCACCGGAAAATCAGCTGCGACGATACCGGTGATGAGCGGCTCCCAGCGCCGCGAGGCCAAGCAAAAACAGCGCTGTGGTTGCCGGTTCGGGGACCGCAAGCGTACTGACGAGGTATTCGCTTCCAGAGCCTGTGGCAATGGTCGTGCCTTCGGGGACGATGAATTCGAGGGTTGCCGTGTTCCCGAAATGGGCGTAGCCGCCGAGAGCGCCAGTGACCTGTAGCAAGCCCGCGAGTGAAATCGGAACGCCGTATTCCAGCATATAGGTAGCTGACAGCCCAGTTCCGCCTGCGCCGGCCTGAAGCAGTGGAAGGTTGCCGAAATAATCGGCGACAAGTGCAATGGAATTATCGCCGACGCTCAGCGAAATTGTCATGCTGGCCGAAGTGCCGAGGGTCTGCTCCCCAACGGATCCCAGGCTGCCCTCGAAATGAAGGACGACAGTGACTTCCTGCGGGCCGCTGAGGCCGCCCAGTGTGATCGAATCGCTGAACTGGGCCAGGGACGAACCGGTGCTGAAGCTGCTACCGGCGGTTGTGCTGGCATATGAGCTGTCAACGCTGGCTTTGAGCACGCCATAGTCAGCCTGCGCAAAGATGGCTCCGAAAGCATCGGCGTAAGAGAGCACGCTGGTATCAGTGGCGGCTGTGGCGACAAAGCTTGGGGTGGTGCAGGGGGCTGCGCAGGAGACGTAGGAAATGCTCGACAGTAACGAGGCCCTGGCCGATGGCCCGCCCAACACCAAGCAGGCCAGCAGAAACAGACGTAGCAAGGATTTCATGACCCCTCCAGTCCGAGCATGACAAAGTCGGTTGCTGTTTGGAGGTGAACGCAAGAAACACGCCTGTTTGGGCAAGTTCCATGAATTCAGTGACTTATGGTTGCCGCTTTGTCGGGCTGGGGGGCAAGTGTAAAGATTTGCGACACGGCGGGCAGGTAGCCCGCCGCATGCGCGGAGGGGATTACGAGTTCAGGGTGAACTCGGTGAAGGAAGCGTCGGTCGGGGACTTCAGTTCTTCTTCCTCAACCTGCGGAGGCGCTTCCATGCCGTGGTTCAGCAGCCACAGCAGGTTGGTGGCCGAGTCGGCGTTGGCCAGCGCCTCGTCCTTGGTGATGGCGCCTTCCATCACCAGCTTGTACAGAGCCTGCTCGAACGACTGCGAGCCTGGCGACAGGGATTTTTCCAGCGCTTCCTTGATTGCGCCGATTTCGCCCTTTTCGATCAGGTCGGAGATATAGCGGGTGTTGACCATGATCTCGACTGCCGGCGTGCGGGTGCCGCCGCCGGCCGAACGGATCAGGCGCTGCGACACGATGGCCTTGACGGTCGACGACAAGTCCTGCAGCAGTGCAGGGCGGTTCTCGATCGGGTAGAAGGAAATGATACGGTTCAGCGCATTGTACGAGTTGTTGGCGTGCAGGGTCGCCAGCACCAGGTGGCCGGACTGCGCGTACGCCATGGCCGATGCCATGGTTTCGCGGTCGCGGATCTCGCCGATCAGGATGCAGTCCGGCGCCTGGCGCATCGAGTTGCGCAGCGCGGTGTAGAAGTCCTTGGCATCGCTGCCGATTTCGCGCTGGTTGACGATCGATTTCTTGTTGCGGAACAGGTATTCGATCGGGTCTTCCAGCGTCAGGATGTGGCCCGAGCGCAGTTCATTGCGGTGGTCCAGCATGGACGCGATGGTGGTCGACTTGCCGGAGCCGGTAGCGCCGACCAGCAGCACCAGGCCGCGTTTTTCCATGATCAGGTCGGCCAGCACCGGCGGCAGGCCCAGTTCGCCCAGCGGCGGAATGCTGGCCGGTACGAAACGGAAGACGGCGGAAATGCTGCCGCGCTGGCGGAAGGCGGACAGACGGAAGCGGCCCAGGTTGGGCACGGAGATACCCATGTTCAGCTCATTGGTCGTATCCAGTTCTTCCAGCTGCTCGGGCGAGCAGACCTCAGCCAACAGGGCTTGCAGGTTCTCGGGTTCGAGCTTTTGCTGGTTGATCGGGATCAGAAGGCCGTTGATCTTCAGATGCACCGGCGAGCCTACGGCAAAAAACATGTCCGAGGCGTTTTTTTCCTTCATTAGCTGGAACAGGCGGTCCATAGCCATTTTTTGGGTATCTCCTTGTTACGGTTATACGCCGCGCAGCAATTCGTTAATGCCTGTTTTGGCGCGGGTTTGTGCGTCGACGCGCTTGACGATGACGGCGCAGTACAGGCTGTACTTGCCATCAGCCGACGGCAGCGAGCCCGAAACCACGACCGAGCCGGCCGGCACACGGCCGTAGAATACCTCGCCGGTGGTGCGGTCGTAAATCTTGGTGGACTGGCCGATGTACACGCCCATCGAAATGACCGAGTTTTCTTCCACGATCACGCCTTCCACGATCTCGGAACGAGCGCCGATGAAGCAGTTGTCTTCGATGATGGTCGGGTTGGCCTGCATTGGCTCCAGCACGCCGCCGATGCCTACGCCGCCGGACAGGTGCACGTTCTTGCCGATCTGCGCGCAGGAACCCACGGTGGCCCAGGTGTCGACCATGGCGCCTTCGTCGACGTAGGCGCCGATGTTCACGTAGGAAGGCATCAGCACCACGTTCTTGCCGATGAAGGAGCCGCGGCGCGCCACGGCTGGCGGCACCACGCGGAAGCCGCCCTTGGCGAAATCTTCGGCCGAGTAGTTGGCGAACTTGGTCGGAACCTTGTCGTAGAACTGCATGGTGCCGTCGGAAGGCATGACCACGTTGTTCTCCAGGCGGAAGGACAGCAGCACGGCCTTCTTGATCCACTGGTTGACCACCCAGGCGCCATTTTCTTTATGGGCTACGCGCAGCGAGCCGTTGTCCAGGCCAGCCAGCACGTGGTTGACGGCATCGCGCACTTCGGCGGTGGCGTTGGACGGGTTGATCTCGGCGCGGTTGTCCCACGCGGTTTCAATGATTTGCTGGATACTCATGATTTAGCTAGTTGGTTACAGAATTGAACGATACGGCGCGCCGCTTCAAGGCCTTCCTCGGTTTCGGCAACCAGCGCCATGCGGATGCGATTGCGGCCCGGGTTGACGCCGTGGGCGTCGCGCGCCAGGTAGCTACCCGGCAGCACGGTGACATTGTACTCGGCGTGCAGGCGGCGGGCGAATTCGGTGTCGGACAGGCCGGTGCGGGTCACATCGGCCCACAAATAGAAGCTGGCGTCCGGCATTTGCACGTCCAGCACTTCCTGGATAAGGGGCGTGATGGCGGCGAACTTGGCGCGGTATTGCGCGCGGTTTTCCTCGACATGGGTTTCGTCGTTCCAGGCAGCGACAGAGGCGGCCTGCACATGCGGGCCCATGGCGCTGCCGTGGTAGGTGCGGTACAGCAGGAATTTCTTCAGCACTTGCGCGTCGCCGGCCACGAAGCCGGAGCGCATGCCCGGCACGTTGGAGCGCTTGGACAGGCTGGAAAACACCACCAGGCGGGCATACGGCTCGCCTTCCCGGGTCAATCCCAGGATGTTGGCCGCCTGCATGGCGCCCAGCGGCGGCTCGTCGCCATGATAAATCTCCGAGTAGCACTCGTCGGCGGCGATGATAAAGTTATAACGTTCGGACAGTGCGAACAGGTGCTCCCAGTCGGTCAGGGTCAGCACGGCGCCGGTCGGATTGCCCGGCGAGCAGATGAACAGCAGGCGCACGCGCTGCCAGACTTCTTCCGGCACGCTGTCGTAATCCGGCGCGAAATTGCGGGCCGGATCGGAATTGACGAAGTACGGCTCGGCGCCGGCCAGGAATGCCGCGCCTTCATAAATCTGGTAGAACGGGTTGGGGCACATCACCAGCGCGCCGGTATCGGGCGCGATCACGGTCTGGGCAAACGAGAACAGCGCCTCGCGCGAGCCGTTTACCGGCAGCACCTGGGTGGCGCGGTCCAGCGTCGGCAGGTCGTAGCGGCGCTCCAGCCAGGACGCGATGGCGTTGCGCAGCGCCTCGCTGCCGGCCGTCAGCGGATAGTTGGCCAGCCCGTCCAGGTTATCGACCAAGGCCTGGCGGATGAAGGCCGGGGTAGGGTGCTTCGGCTCGCCCATGCCCAGGCTGATAGGCTTGAAAGCGGGATTGGGCGTGCTGCCGGCAAAGAGCTGGCGCAGTTTTTCAAACGGGTAGGACTGCAGCTTGTCGAGATGTGGATTCATGGCGCATACGGCTGGTTGAACCATTGATTATAGCCGTACTGCGCAACAGTGGCGTTGCTGCAAAATTGACAAGGGGCTATGATCGTTTCATGGACGCCGCAACCTCCCAACCCGATGTGCTGCCGCAGGAACCGGTGCGCGACGCTGCCGTCACGCGGCGGGTGGGACAACTGCGCCTGGCCGCCGGCCTGGTGCAGGGTGCGGTGTTGTATTTCTTGTATCATGCCCAGCAGTCCGGCAACTGGCCGGCAAGCCAGCCGATGCTCTACCTGCCGCTGGTGCTGGCCGCCATCGTCCTGCCCGTCCTGCTGATTTCCAGCCTGGGCCACCTTGAGCGGCGGCCGCTGGCAATGTGGCTGGGCGCCGCCGCCGCAGTCCTGGCGGTGGTTGGCATGCACGACGCGTGGCGCAATGCCTTCGACCATGCGCCTTTGCTGCGCCCAAGCTTCCTCGTGTTCCCGTTCGTCATCGGTTTCTTTTTTGTCGCCCATAGCCTGGTGATGGCGGGGGCGCACGACCGGCGCTGGGTCGCCCATTACGCCACCTGCTTCGAAAGTGCCTGGAAACTGGCGATCCAGCTGTTGTTTTCCGCCCTGTTCGTGGTTGGTATCTGGATGGTGATGTGGATGGGCGCCGCATTGTTCGGCCTCCTGAAGCTGAATTTCCTCGAAAAGCTGCTGATGAAGTCCTGGTTTTCGGTGCCGCTGGTATGCCTCGCCTTTTCCAGCGCCATGCATACCACCGACGTGCGGCCCGCGATCGTGCGGGGCATCCGCAGCCTGCTGCTGGTGCTGAAAGCGTGGATCCTGCCCATCGCGGTGCTGCTGGTTGGGGGCTTTCTGGCTGCATTGCCGTTCACCGGCCTGGAGGTGCTGTGGCAGACGCGCCACGCCACCGCCGTGCTGCTGGCTAGCAGCGCAGTACTGGTGGTGCTGGTCAATGCCGCTTTCCAGGCGGGCGACGCGGCGGCAGGGCTGGCGGGCAGCGTCCGTTTCTCGGCGCGGCTGGCCTGCTTCCTGTTGCCGCCGCTGGCCATGCTGGGCGTGTATGCGCTCGGCCTGCGCGTGGCCGATTACGGCTGGACGCCGGATCGCGTGATTGCCGCAGCCTGCTTGCTGGTGGCAATGTTCTATGCAGGCGGCTATGTGTACGCAGCCGTGCGCCGGGGCGGGCCGTGGCTGGATGGCTTGCGCCAGGTGAACCTTGCGGCGGCCATGCTCTCGCTGGCGGTTGCGCTGTCGCTCTTTACGCCGCTTGCCGATCCGGCGCGCATATCGGTTGCCAGCCAGGTGGCGCGGCTGGCCAGTGGCGCAACGGCGACGGACAAGTTTGATTATGGATTCCTGCGCTTCCGCGGCGCGCGCTATGGCATGGAAGCCTTGCAGGCGCTCGCCGCCCACGGCGCAGGACCGCAGGCCGCGGCAGTGCGCCTCCGCGCGGCAAGTGTTTTGAAGCAGAGTTACGAGGATCGCGGGGAGGCTGGCACTGCCGGGCCGGCCGATATTGCCGCCAACCTGAGCGTGTGGCCGCAAGGCGTCCGGATGCCGCCTGGCTTCCTCGCGCAGGACTGGGCCGCTGTCCGCTATCCGGCGTGGGCGCCGGGCTGCCTGCGGCGCCCCGGCAGCCGGTGCGACGCGGTCTTGCTGGATGCCGACGGCGACGGCCGGCAGGACGTATTGCTGATCGGAGAAAACCGCGCCGATGGCGCGGCACTCCTGGCCGAGCGGGAGGGGCGGTGGCAGGTCATCGGCCGGCCACCCAAGTCGCTCGCCGGATGCGCCAGCTTGCAGCAGCGCCTGAGGGCCGGCGAATTTTCGCTGGCAGCGCCACGCTTGCGCGAACTCGAGGCTGGCGGCCAGCGGATCGTGCTGGCGCCGGTCGAATCCATCGAACCGGATTGCGCGCAGGCAGGTAGCGCTAGCCGCTAGCCACGCCCTGGCTCTCCAGCAACGCCTTCATGCGGCGCCAGTGCGAGCCGCGCCAGAAAACGCCCCGGCAGACGTCGCAGGTCAGGAATTCCTCTTGCGATGCGCGTACCGAAGGCGGAAGCTGTTCCGCCACCTCGGCCTTCGGCACCGGCCGCAGCGGCGCATTGCAAGCCAGGCACAGTGTGAACGGCCGCGCGCTGGCCGCCAGGTCCAGGCGCTGGAAGAGCTCCGCAAACTGCTCGGCAGGCTTCAGGGCCCGCACATAGCAGCCGTGCGTAATCCCGCGCCGCTTCAGCAATTCGCGGTCGCGGGTGAGGGCGACGCGGCCTTCCTCCTCCGACAGCGACGCCACGGTCGGATCGTCGATCCGGTTGTCGTACAGCGTATCGAAGCCCGCCATGCGCAGCAGCCGCGCCAGGCCGCCAAGGTGGGCGTCGGCCACGAAGCGCACCACGCGCAACGGCTCGGCGCGCACGCGCAGCAGCGGCCGCACGTCGAATGCCTCGAACTTGGGATAGACCGCCACCCGGTCCCCATCGCACAGGAGGCGCTCGAAGCCGGACGACTCGCCGTTAACCAGGATCAGTTCAACCTCGGTATGCGGCACGCCGAGCGCCTCGATCATGTGCTTGGTGGTGGCCGCGCGGGCGCACGGCACAGTGAACTCAACCTTGCGCCGTTCGCGCGGCAGGAAGTCGTTTAGTTCCTCGTAGAATCGGAATGTGGCGCTGACCATACGCCAGTATAAAGATTTGGCGCCTAAGCCGCCGCCGCAACAGGGCGCAGCGGGCAATCTTCCATCCGCTCGCTGAGGCGGTGCAGTAGTTCGCCGCGCAGCACTTGCAAGCCGTCGATGCGACGGTCGATTTCGGCCAGCTTGGCTTGCAGGGCCGTGCGCAGGACGGCCGCACTATTGTCTGCGGCCGATGCCAGCAGCGGCAGGTCGGCCTCGATTTCCTGCAGGGTGAAGCCCAGCGCCTGCGCGATACGGATATAGCGCAGCCAGTCCACCGCTTCCGTAGGATAGTCGCGGTAGCCGTTGGCGCTGCGGCGCGCCGCCAGCAAGCCGCGCTTTTCGTAATAGCGCAGGGTATCGCGGCTGAGGCCCGTCGCTTCTGCCAGTTCGCCGATCTGCATTTCGCCGCCTCCAAAAAAGTACTTGACCATGGAGTGTACTCCAAGGTTTAAGCTGCGCGGCATGAATACTTCAAATATCCGCAAACTGGTGCGCGCCAGCGCCACCTACGACCTGCTGGTGACGGCACCCTTCGCCACCCCATGGACCTTCGCCATCGCCCACGGCCACCTGTCCGCACTAAACGAAGCGTTGGGCGGGCCGCCATTGCCGGCCTTCGGCACCATCCACATGCTGTTCGCCTGCCTGCTGGGCAGCATCGTGCTGGTGTGGTCCTGGCTGCGGCTGCGCGACCCGCAGCCGCAGTTCGCCACCTACGACGGCACGGCACGCCTCATGTTCAGCACCTGGTTTGCCTGGACACTGGCCGGTGGCGGCATGCCGCTGGTCTGGCTGTTCATCGTCCCCGAATTCGCCTTCGGCGTGGCGCAGTGGTATGCCGTCCCGCCTTTATTCCGACGTGGCAGCGGCCGCCGCGAGGATCAGTTTGGCGACGTCGCCGGCGCGCGAAACGTGCGGTGAGTGGTCGGCGGGCAGGCTGACCACCTGTGCCGAGATACTCTTCGCCATGTCTTTTTGCAGGGCCGGCGCCAGCATGTTGTCCTGCTCGCTCACGAAGTACCACGACGGCTTGCTCTTCCAGGCCGGGACGCCGACCTTTTCTTCGAAATTGAGGCCGCGGATCGGAACCTGGGTTGCCGCCATCAGCTTCGCCTCCGCCGCCGGGACGAATTGCCCAAGATGTTTTTGTACCCCCTCAAGAGTAAGGGTGAGGAAGCCTTCCTTGTCGGCCACCAGGTGGCTGAAGCCCGAAGGCGTCGGGTAGCCCTTGGACGCGGACGCGATCGACTGTCCTTCGGCGGGAGCGAATGCCGCGATATAGACCAGCGATTTGACGCGCTCGTGCCGGCCCGCTTCGGTGATGACGACGCCACCCCAGGAATTCCCCACCAGGACGACCGGGCCGGCCTGCATGTCCAGCACGCGCTTGGTGGCGGCGACATCATCGGCCAGCGAAGTCAATGGATTCTGGACCGCCACCACTTTCAGGCCTTTTGCCTCGAGCTGAGGAATGACCTTATTCCAAACCGAGCCGTCGACAAAGGCGCCATGGACCAGGACCACGGTAGGTTTGACAGGAGCGGCGCCGCCGGCCGCGGCAGCGCTGCCCATGGCCGCCGCGAGAATGACTTTTTTCGTAAGGTGTTTCATCTGGATTTCCTTTCTGGTTGTGATGAAGCCACTATACGTAGGAAACTTTATGGGATAAATTGGGGAAATTGATCAACATTCAAAACGAATTGTTTCAAATGGATAGACTGGCGTGCATGGAGGTATTCGTCAAAGCGGTGGAGCTTGGTTCGCTCTCCGCAGCAGCGGAAGAGCTCAACATCTCGTCGCAGCTGGCAGGCAAGCAGATGCGGGCGCTGGAGCAGGGCCTCGGCATCAAGCTGCTGAACCGCACCACGCGCCGGCAAAGCCTGACGGACGGCGGCCGGATCTTTTATGAGCGGGCCAAGGGCATCCTGGCCGAGATGGAAGCCGCCGAAGCCCTGCTGGCGGAAACCCGCGCCGTGCCAAGGGGGCGGCTGCGCATCAGCGCACCGATCACCTTCGGCAGCCGCGCGCTCGCTGCGGCCATTCCCGAGTACCTGAAACAGAACCCCGAAGTCACGCTGGACCTCAGCCTGAGCAACCGGACGGTCGATCTCATCGAAGAGGGATACGATGCGGTGTTCCGAACTGGCGAGCTCCCCGATAGCGGCCTGCAGGCGCGGCGCCTGGCACCGTACCGCATGGTCTTGTGCGCGGCGCCGGCTTACCTCAAAGCGGCCGGCAAACCGAAAACGCCCCAGGACCTGAAAGTGCATGAGTGCCTGGTGTTCTCCCACACCACGCTGCGCACGGCGTGGGAGTTCGACGGGCCGCAAGGACGCGAATCGGTTTCAATCAGCGGCAGGTTCTCGACCGACAACAGCGAAGCCCTGCGCGCCGCAGCCGTGGCCGGCCAGGGAATAGTCCTGCACCCACACGAACTGCTGGCCGATGACATCGCCGCCGGTCGCCTGGTGCGGCTGCTGCCGGGCTACGAACCAGTAGCGCGGGCATTGCACCTGCTGTATGCGCCCGACCGGCGCATGACGCCAAAGCTGCGAAGTTTTCTCGACTTTGCTGTGCAGAGGTTCGGACCGGGGTAAGCTTAGGGCAAGCAGGTTTTTCCGCGAACCCTGGACACGGAGGAGTTATGCAAGCGCAACCTTTGATCGCTGTCAGCAACGTCGAAGCGGCCAGCCGCTGGTACCAGAAAACGCTGGGGCTGAAGAGCGGCCATGGCGGCAACGAGTACGAACAGCTGCTGCATGACGGACGCATGGTGCTGCAACTGCATCGCTGGGATGCCCACCATCATCCGCACATCGGCAATCCCGAACAGCGCCCTTACGGGAATGGCGCGCTGTTGTGGTTCTGGACCGACGACTTTGACGATGCGGTCGATCGCGCCACCGCGGCCGGCGCCACGGTGCTGGAGGGACCCAAGGAGAACAGCAATGCGCAGCACCGCGAACTGTGGCTGCGTGATCCGGAAGGATACGTTGTGGTGCTGGCCGGGCCTTATGGCGATGTCGGGATGTAAGCTGCGGAGATCAGCTTAGCCAGGTCGCACGCGCCACGCGAAGCATGTTGCGGCCCAGGACCTGCTCGATCTCGCTGGGCGCCATGCCCAGCTTGCGCAATTCCAGCGGCAGCGACCTCCAGGCGTAGATCGGCACGAACGCAGGCGAGCGGCCGGTGCGGTAGCCGGCCGACTCCGGCCACCACCAGCCGGGATTGAAGCCGCCGGGCGGCGTGTCGTCCAGGTCTTTTTCACTGAAGCAGATATCCAGGCCGACGCCTGCGTGGGCCACGCCCACCAGGTCTGCAACATACGCCACGTGGCGCGCCACGTCGGCCGCCGTCGGCTGCTCGCTGCCCAGGAACCAGGACAGGCCCGACACGCACACCACGCCGCCGGTCGCTGCGCAGGCCTGGATCTGTTCATCGGTCACATTGCGGCCGTGCGGCACCAGCGCGAACGGATTGGCGTGGCTGAAGACTACCGGCTTGCTGGACGCAGCCATGATCTCCAGGCTGCACAGGCGGCCGGTGTGGGAGCAATCGACGATGATGCCGGCGTCGTTGACCGCTTTCAGCACCCGGTGGCCCAGGCGGGTCAGGCCACGCGCCATATCGTGGCAGCCATCAGCCACATTGTTGTTGCGGTTGTAAGAGAACAGCATTTGCCGCACGCCCAGGCGCGCATACACTTCGGCCATTTCCGGCTGCTCCATCAGCGGCATGGCGCCTTCCAGGTCGAAGCCGATGGCCAGCACGCCGTCAGCGGCCGCCTGTATCACTTCGTCGACGCCGGCTACAAGGCGATAGCGCGCCGGATTGGCGGCGATGGTGGCACGGTAGCCGGCGATGACCGACATCACCTGCGATACGGGATTCATGTCCGCGCCCACAGCGATCGACACGTAGTTCACGCCAGCGGAATGGAGCTGGTCGAGCGGAGAAAAATCCGCCTGCGGATGCTGCGGCAGGCAGAGGTGGGCATCCCAGTTGATCATTTCTTGTTGTGATTGTTGGTAGATTGATAGCAAACGTATAGTCGCATGAAACCCGGCACAAGGTATACTGCCGGCTTATTCAATCCAGGCATGCCATGACATTCTCCAGCCTGGGCCTCGCGCCCGCACTGCTCAACGCCATCACCGAGATCGGCTACAGCACCCCCACCGCCATCCAGTCCGCCGCCATTCCGCCCGCCTTGCGCGGCGCGGACGTGCTGGGGCAGGCGCAGACCGGTTCCGGCAAGACGGCCGCCTTCGCGCTGCCGCTGCTGAATGCCTTACTGGAAGCGGGACGTCCAGCTTCCGGCCCGCGCCAGCTGTATGCGCTGGTGCTGGCGCCCACGCGCGAGCTGGCGGCCCAGGTTGGCGAAACCTTGCGCGGGCTGGCATCGCACCTGCCGTCGCCGGTCAAGGTTTCCGTCGCCTTTGGCGGCGTATCGATCAACCCGCAAATGATGGCCCTGCGCGGCGGCACCGACATCATGGTCGCCACACCTGGCCGCCTGCTCGACCTCATCGAGCACAATGCGCTCAAGCTGGATGGCGCTTCGGTGCTGGTGCTGGATGAAGCCGACAAGCTGCTGGACATGGGCTTCGCCGATGAAATCACCCGCATCATGGGGTTGCTGCCGGCACGCAGGCAAAACCTGTTCTTTTCCGCCACGTTCCCGCCGGCGGTGCAGGCGCTGGCCGGCAAGCTGCTGCACGAACCGGTGCGCGTCGCCACGCTGGACGAAGCAGCGTCCACGCCCGACATCACTCAGCGCGCCATTGAAGTGGACCAGGCGCAGCGCGCCTCGCTGCTGCGCATCCTGCTGAAAGAAGAGGGCTGGAAGCAGGTGCTGGTATTTGTGGCCACCAAATACGCCTCCGAGCACGTGGCCGACAAGCTGCGTCGGGGCGGCGTGGCAGCGGAAGCCTTCCACGGCGACTACAGCCAGGGCGCCCGCACCTCGGTGCTGAACGACTTCCGCGAAGGCAAGCTGAAAGTGCTGGTCGCCACCGACGTCGCCGCGCGCGGCATCGACATCGCCCAACTGCCGGTGGTGGTCAACTACGACCTGCCGCGTTCACCGGCCGACTACACCCACCGCATCGGGCGCACCGGCCGCGCCGGCGCCTCCGGCCTGGCGGTAAGCTTCATCACCCCTGACGCCGAGCAGCACTTCCGGTTAATTGAGAAGCGCCAGAACGTGCGCGTCGCGCGCGAACGCCTGGCCGGCTTTGAGCCCACCGCAGAAGCCAAGCCGCTGCCCCCTGGCGCCAACGACGGCACCGGCGGCATCAAGGGCAAGCGCAAGAGCAAGAAAGACAAACTGCGCGAAGCCGCCGCCAAAGCCAATGGATGAGCCCGTGTCAACCTTGGGGTCAGGCTCCCAGGTTGACACGAGCTCAAGCCTGGAGCAGCTGAGACTGTGTCAACTAAAGAGCCTGACCCCAAGGTTGACACGGGCTGGGCTGTTATGGGGTGGTGGCGAGCTTGATGCGGCGGCGCAGGCGTTCGGCTTCGGCGGTGTCGCCGGCTTGTTCGGCGCGTTGCAACTGCACATTCAGCCAGGCCAGCACGGCGCGCCGCCAGCCTTGGGCGGAGGCGGTGTTGATGGCCATTGTCACCAGTTCCGGCGTGGCGCGGTTGGCGCGCATCAGGGCGCCGGCTGCGACCATGCGCGATAACGGATCGCCGATGGCGGCAGCGGCCGTCGCAGCGGCGGTGTCGGTGGTTGCGCCTGCAACGGCGCGCTGAGGTCCGGGCAGCAGGGCGGCATCGCCAGGCGCGGCGCGTCCTGCCAAGTAGCGCGCATAAGCCAGGTCGGCCGCCGAAGCATCCGGCTGCAGCGGCGTGATGCCGGGGCACTCTTCAAAAACCAGTGCGGCCACTTGCACTGCGCAGCGCAGCAACTCGATTCGGATTGCCAGCGCTGGCTGGGCCGTGCTGCCGACCTGGCTGCGTGCCAGGCCGAACTCGCGCTCGGCGACGGCTGTCTTGCCTTCCATGTAGGCGGAAGTGGCGCGCTCGGTCGCGCCGGCGGCGTTCAATTGCCAGTCCGGCACGCGCGGACCGCTGCTGCAGGCGGTGAGCAGGGCGGCAGTCAACGCTGCTGCGAATGACGTCATTCTCATGGGAGCTTGATCTCCGGTTCGCTGCGCTTGAACGGCCATTTGCGGTTCAGCTCATTGATCATCTGTTCCACCTTGCGCAGGTTGGCGTCGACTTCGGCGCGCAGGGCGCCCAGGTCCTCCGTGGCGGCGCGGGTGTTGGCGCCGACGGCCTGCGCTTCCACCAGCACGGCGTCCAGCTTCTTCAGCGAATTGCGTGCGTCGGCCAGCAGGGCATTCAATTGCTGCACCGCCGCCTGGGTGTCGTTGGCCAGTCCTTTTTCGCCGAACACGCGCTTGTCGGCGTTTCCCACCAGGCTGTCGGCCTTGACCACCAGCGAATTGGCGTTGCGCAGCAGCTCGCGGGCCTTCTGGTCTTCGCCGGCCAGCACGCCAAGCGCGCCGCCAGGGCCGTTCAATTTTTCGGTGACGCCCTGCACATTGCGCAGGCTGGTGCCGAGCGCGGATTCTTCCGCCGTCAGCGCGGCCAGGTTGTTCAGCAAGTCCTTGGCCGATTGCAGCAGGCGCGGGATTTCGGCAGCCATGTCGCCCACCAGCAGCGCGCGTTCGGCGTCGGGCGGCAGCGGCGGGTCGGCCGGGATGCCGGTGAAGGCGCGCAGCTTGGCGCCGCCCACCAGGCTCTTTTCCAGCGTGAAGATGCTGGTGGTGCGCAGCCAGTGCGCGTCCTTGCTCGGCACGTCGACCAGGATGCGCGCCTTGCCGTCCGGCGCCAGTTCGATGCGCTGCACGCGGCCGATCGGGAAGCCGGCGAAGGTGACGTCCATGCCGACCGCCACGCCTTCCGAATCGTCGGCGGTCAGCACCAGCCTTTGCGTCGGCTCGAATGCGCCGCGCGCGTACATCAGGTACATGACCGCGCCAAGCACCAGTGCGACCAGAAGTGCCAGCAGGGCCACCGCCTTGGCTTCCGCATTGTGGATCGGCGCCGGTTCCGGGCCGGAAGTTGGGGGAGTCGTTTCGCTCATATCGTCAATAGTAATTGCCCATCAGGGATGCCGCTTCCACCACCAGGATGACGGAAAACATGCGCACCATGTCTGCCAGGCCATGCGCAACGCCGATGCGCCGGAGCGGGCTGGAAGCGCCGCTGTAATAGGAGGATGCCAGGGGAATCACCGCCACTGCCAGGCTGAAAAACACCACCTTCAGCACCAGGATCAGGCACACGGCCGGATTGAAAATCTGCCCCACCACCCGCGTGTAGCCGGGCAGTGCCCATGGCGTAAAGCCGTACATCACCACGTAGGCCAGTACCAGCGTCACCAGGCAGCTGACGGCTGCCAGCATCCACACCGCGAACACGCCGGCGGCGGCGCGCGGATAGAACTGGGTGCGCAGGGCGGCCCGGGCATCGGGCGTGTGGCCGGCAAGCCTTTGCTGCGCGAATTCGACGCCGGCCGGCAGCGTGGTGCGCAGCGCGACGAACAGGGCAGCCGTCAGGGGCACCAGCTCCAGCACGAGCACCCGCACCACCATTTCCAGCGCATAGCGCGACAGGCCGTAGCTCGCCGAGGTGACGACGACGATGCGGATGATGACAAGGCTGATCAGCGCGCAAAGCACGGAGAACCAAGCCAGGTTGACGGTGGTGGCGACGACGATCTGTTCGGACAGCATGCGCCGGTTGTCGCGCCGGTAGCTGGATGGCGCCATGGCGCGCGTCAGCAGCAGTGCGGCGAACTGCAGCAGCTGCCACCAGCTGGTCAGCCATGCGATTGCAGAGCGGTGAGCGTTCATGGTTGGCATACTAGCATTAAGGATAAGCTATGGTGTATCGTACTATGTTATGAAACTACTAAAACTGCTCATGGCAGCAGCCCTGGTGTGCTGCTCTTTCGTGGCTTCGGCCGCCCCGGATCCCGCTACGTTGCTGCCGCTTGATCCCCAGATCAGGACCGGCAAGCTGGCAAACGGCCTCACTTATTACATCCAGCAGAACCGCCGCCCGGAAAAGCGCGTGGAACTGCGCCTGATTGTGAAGGCCGGCTCGGTGCTGGAAGACGAAGACCAGCTTGGCCTGGCCCACTTCACCGAGCACATGGCCTTCAACGGTTCGACCCATTTCAAGCGCCACGAACTGATCTCGTGGCTGCAGTCGGTGGGCGTGAAGTTCGGCGCCGACTTGAATGCCTACACCAGCTTCGATGAAACGGTGTACATGCTGCCGATCCCGGTCGACAAGAAGGAAAACCTGGACAAGGGCTTGCTGGTGCTGGAAGACTGGGCCCAGGGCGTGACTTTCAACGATGCCGACATCGAAAGTGAGCGCGGTATCGTGCTGGAAGAACTGCGCCTGGGCAAAGGCGCGACCGACCGCATGAACAAGGTGCTGCTGCCGAAGATATTCAATGGTTCTCTGTATGCGAGTCGCCTGCCGATCGGCAAGGCGGAAGTTCTGAAGTCATTCAAGCCGGAGGCGATCCGCCGCTTCTACAAGGATTGGTACCGCCCCGACCTGATGGCGGTGATTGTCGTCGGCGACATCGATCCGCAGGAAGCGGAGCGCCTGGTCAACAGCCATTTCTCGAAGCTGGTCAATCCGGCCAAGGCGCGCCCGCGCATCTATCCGCCGATCCCGGAACGCAAGGAATCGGAAGCCATCGTGGTCACCGACCGCGAAGCGCCGTCCAACCTGGTGACGATCCGCTATCCCTTCATGGAACGCACCGAGTCGAAGACGGTCGGCGAATACCGCTCGCGCATGGTGGAACTGCTGTCGGCCGCGATGCTGAGCCAGCGCATCGCCGAACTGTCGCAGCAATCCAATCCTCCGTTCCTGCAAGGCTACAGCAACATGGCCAAGGCGGTGCATGGCTACCAGGCTTTCGTCTCGAGCGCGGTAGTGGGCAAGGCCGGTGCGCTGCCAGCCATCCGCGCCGTGGTGGAAGAGGGCGAGCGCGCGCGCCAGTTCGGCTTCAGCGCGGCGGAGCTGGAGCGCGCCAAGAAGAACTCGATGCGCTTCATCGAGAACCTGTACAACGAGCGTGACAAGACCGAGTCCTCTGCGTATGTGAGCGAGTTCACCCGCCACTTCCTGGATGGCGAATCGATGCCGGGGATCGAGAACGAATTCGGCTATTACAAGGACCTGCTGCCGGGCGTCACGCTGGAAGAAGTCAATGCCCAGGTGCGCAGCGCGATTCCAGTCGGGCAGAAGAAGCTGGTGATCTTCATGGGGAACGACAAGTCGGGCACTGTCGTGCCGCAGCCGGCACAGATGCTGGCAACCGTCGATGAGGCCGAGAAGGCCACGGTATCGGCCCATGAGGAAAAAGCATTGGCGGCGAGCCTGATGGCGCAGCCGCCGAAGGCTGGCCGTATCGTCAAGGAGACGGCCGACAAACTGCTTGGCACCACCGAATTGCTGCTGTCTAACGGCGTAAAGGTCGTGCTGAAGCCGACTGACTTCAAGAACGACCAGGTCCTGATGAGCTCTACCCGCTTCGGCGGGCAGTCGCTGGCGGAAGAGGGCGATATCGTCAATGCGCGCTATGCCTCGGCCATCCTGGCCAGCATGGGCGTCAACGGCTATGCGCCGCTCGATTTGCAGAAGATGCTGGCCGGCCGCAGCGTGCGTTCGGCTTTTGCCATCGGCGGCGTGACGGAAGGCTATGGCGGCGGCTCCAGCAGCGGCGACGTGGAAACCATGCTGCAGCTGGCCTACCTGCAAATGACGCAGCCGCGCCGCGACCAGGCGCTGTTCGATGTGTTCATCGACAAGCAGCAGGAGCAGGCACGCAATGCCCAGGCGCGGCCGGAGGCGGTGCTGACGGATACCATGCGTACAACCATGTTCGGCAATCACCCGCGCGTGGGCCTGACGCCGCGTCCCGAAGAACTGGACGGCATTCGCCTGGACCGTGTGATGGCGCTGCAAAAGGAGCGCATGTCCAGCGCTTATGGCATGACGTTCTTCCTGGTCGGCAGCTTCGACCCGGCGAAGATCAAGCCGTTGCTGGCCACTTACCTGGGAGGCCTGCCGGCTGCGAAGATCGCCACCGAATACAAGGATCGCCACGTGCGCCCGGTGCGCGGCGTGGTAAAGAAGGAAGTGCGCCGGGGGCGCGAACAAAAGAGCCAGGTCAGCATCGCGTTTTCGGGCGAGGCCACTTTCAACGAGGTAGAGCAGATGCGCCTGCGCGCACTGGTCGAAATCATGCAGATCAAGGCAACCGAAGCCTTGCGCGAACAGCGCGGCCTGGTCTACACGGCGAACATCTCGGGCGGCATGGCGCGCCATCCCTACGCCAACTACGCCATCAATATCGGCCTGCCGACCGCCCCGGAAAACGTGGACAAGGCGATCGAAGCCACCTTTGCCGAAGTGCGCAAGCTGCAGGAGAAGGGTCCGGAGGAAGCCGACCTGGCCAAGGTCAAGGAAAACTGGACCAGCAACTACCGCAAGGCGCTGCGCGAGAATGGCTGGTGGATCGTCAACCTGCAACAGGCGCTGGTCAACAAGACCGACCCCAAGCTGCTGCTGCGCCAGAACGAAATGATCGCCAGCCTGACCGTGGCGGACGTGCAGGCTGCGGCCCGGCGCTATTTCGACTTCAACAATTATGTGCAGGTGGTGATGCACCCGGCCGAGAACAAGCCTGAGGCCAAGCCAGACGCAAAGCCGGACGCAAAGCCGGAAGCGCCCGCTGAAGCTGCTAAACTGCCGGACTGATTGTGATTTTGAGTTGTTTTAAATGCATGGTTTCCGTCCCGACCTGGCGCGCTGGCGCCAGCTCCCATCGCCTGCCTGGCTGGCGCGCCTGCTCGCAGGCGTGCCGGTGCTGGCCGCGCCGGGCGGGGCGTGGCGCCTGTTTGAAGTAGGCTGCGACAGCTTCGCGGCCTATCAATCCGGCCATATCCCCGGCGCCGGCTATATCGACACCAACCGCCTGGAACGGCAGCCGCTGTGGAACAAGGTGTCCGACGATGCCTTGCTGGCGCTGCTGCTGGAAAACGGCATCCGCCACGACACCACGGTCATCCTGTACGGCCGCAATTCGCTGGCCGCTGCCCGCGCCGCCCACCTGATGCTGTACGCCGGCGTGGCCGACGTGCGCCTGCTCGATGGCGGCCATGACGGCTGGCTGCGTGCCGGCCATGCGCTGGAGCAGGGCGGCGGCCCGGCGCCGCTGGCTGCCGCGAGCTTTGGCGCCGCTTTCCCGGCGCGCCCGGACTTCCTGATCGACACCGCCCAGGCGCGCGAACTGCTGCAGCAACCGGACGGCGCCCTGGTCAGCATCCGCACCTGGCAGGAGCACGTCGGCGCCACTTCCGGCTACAGCTATATCGATGCGCGCGGCGATATTCCCGGCGCGCGCTGGGGCCGTGCCGGCAACGATGGCGATGTGCACAGCATGAGCGAATACCAGCACGCTGACGGCACCATGAAACCTTCGGCGGAGATCAGCGCGCTGTGGCGCCAGGCGGGCATCGAGCCCGGCCAGCGTACCGCGTTCTACTGCGGCACCGGCTGGCGGGCTTCGCTGGCATTTTTCTATGCCTGGTTGATGGATTGGGAACGCATCAGCGTGTACGACGGCGGCTGGTGCGAGTGGAGCCGGGTCAATCCGCCTGCATCATGTAGCGGATCGCGGCCTTAAGCTGATCGGCATCAAGCTCCGGCTTGCCGCCGCGGGCAGGCATTGCGCCCACCCCTTGCACCGCGTTGCGCACCAGGCCATCCAGGCCGCCGGCGCGCGCCATGCGCTCCTGCCACTCCTTGCGGTCGCCAAGCTTGGGCGAACTGACCATCACATTCTCGGTAGCGTGGCAGGCGATACAGACCGATTCGTATGTGTCACGGCCTAGCCGGCCCTGGCTTTGGGCCAGGGCCGGCAGGCTGGCCAGCAGCCCGCAGGCTGCCAGCAGGGCGGTTGCCAGCCGCATGATTATTTCTTTCCTTCCTTGGCGTTGAACATCTCCTTGGCGTAGACGATGCCCAGGCCATAGCCGCCGCCGTGTTCAGAAGCGATCTTCATCACAGGAGCGTAGGTCTCGCCGCGTGCCCAGTCGCGCTGCAGTTCCAGCATGTATTGCAGCCAGGTCACTGGACGGGCGCCGGCCTGCACCATGCGCTGTACGGCCATGTCATGCGCTTCCTTGCTGACGCCGCCCGATGCATCGGTCACGATGTATACCTCGTAGCCCTGGTCGATGGCAGAAAGGACCGGCTGCACCAGGCATACCTCGGTCCACAGCGCCGCCATCACGACTTTCTTGTGGCCGTTCTTCTGCACGGCGTCGACCACGCGCTGGTCTTCCCAGGTGTTCATGGTCGTGCGGTCGATCGGGGTCTGCTCAGGGAAGACGGCCTGCAGTTCGGGGAAGATCGGGCCGCTGAAGGATTTGGCTGCGACGGTGGTGAGGATGGTTGGTACCTTGAAGGTCTTGGCTGCCTTGGCCAGGCCGGTGACATTGTTGCGCAGTTCGGCGATATCGATGGAGCGGGTCGCGAAGGCCATTTGCGGCTGGTGGTCGATCAGCACCAGGGTGTGGTTCTTCGGCGTGAGCAGCTGTTCTGCAGGCGGTGCGGCATGGGCGCTGGCGCTGAAGGCGAGGATGACTGGCAGTGCTGCCTTGATCAGGGATTTGAAGTTCATGGTGTGCTCCTTTGTAATGGGTTGCGGTGGAATGAACTTTAATAAATTCGCCTGTCGTAATAAACTGTGTAATGTGCAAATGATATTTACGCAAAATGGAACAATATGACCTGACCGACCTGCGTGCCTTCATCACGGTGGTGGAGAGCGGCAGTTTTGTGCGGGCGGCGGAACAGCTCGATGTCAGCACCGCCGCCATCAGCCGCCGCATCGCCACGCTGGAGGCGGCACTCGGCACGCAATTGATCACGCGTACTACACGCCGCAATGACATTACCGATGCCGGGCGCGCCTTCTATGCCGATGCGCAGGCCGTATTTCAGTTGCTGGACGAAGCGCACGACCGCGTGCGCCAGGGCCAGGACAGCGCCAGCGGCACCTTGCGCGTAGCTGCGCCGCTCAGTTTTGGCATTCAGAAAGTGGCGCCGGTGCTACCGCCTTTCATGAAGCGCCATCCCGGCCTGAAAGTGCAATTGCTGCTGGAGGACCGCACCACCGACCTGCACGCGGAAGCAATCGACGTAGCGCTGCGTATCGGTTTCCTGCGCGATTCCGCGCTGGTGGCGACCCGCATTGGCACCGTCGGCCGTGTATTCGCCGCGTCGCCCGCCTACCTGCGTCGCGCCGGCAAGCCGAAGACGTTGGTCGCACTGCGCGGCCACTCGGTGTTAAATTACAGCTTGCTCAGCGTGCGCGAAGAGTGGGGACGGCTGATTGGCGACCCGGGCGAACAACTCGACCTGAAAGTGCCTCTGGCGGCCAATAATGCGGAGGCGCTGGCCGAATGCGCGATACAAGGCATGGGCATTGTGCTGCTGCCGGAATTCGTGCTGGCGCCGGCACTGGCGGACGGCCGCCTGGTGCAGCTTCTGGCCGATGCCAGCCCGGAACCTTTCGGCCTGTTCGCGGTGCGGCCTTCGCGCCAGTTCACGCCGGCCAGGCTGCGGCTGTTCATCGATTATTTGCGGGAGTGCGGTTTTTGAAGGAGGTGCACCGTGGAACACCTGCCTGGCCCCACCGGCTTGCCGTTGCTGGGGAACGTTGGAATCGATACGGCCCATTTCCATCAGCAACTGGAGCAATGGGCGCGCGAGTACGGCCCGATTTACCGCATGCGCCTGATGGAACGGCGCTTCGTCATCACCAGCCGGCGTGCCGATATCGCGCAGATCCTGCATGACCGTCCCGACCAGTGGCGGCGCTCGCGGCGCGTGGCCAGCATTCTCGAAGAAGCGGCGGCAGTAGGTGTATTCGCCGCCGAAGGCGATGACTGGCGCCGCCAGCGCAAGCTGGTGATGCATGCGCTGACCCCGGAAGTCATCAACCGTTTCCATCCCAGGCTGTCGGCCATGGCCGAACGCTTGCGCCTTCGCTGGCAGGTTGCGGCCGAAGCGGGGCAGCCGCAACGCTTGCTGCGCGACCTGAAAGCCTTCGCGCTTGACGTCGCCATCGGCATGGCCATGGGGCAGGACCAGGACATGGTGCAGCACGAAGACAATCCACTGCAGCAGGATATCGAATTCGTCTTCACCCAGGTGGCGCGCCGGCTGGTAGCGCCGGTTGCCTATTGGCGCACCGTCAAGCTGCCGTCAGACCGTGCCACCGAAGTCGCCGGCCAGCGCATACGCCTTGCGGTGGACGGCTTCGTTGCCGATGCGCGGGCCCGCATGGCAGCCAACCCGGCGCTGTACGACAAGCCGGGCAACCTGCTGGAAGCAATGCTGGCGGCGGCAGACATCGCGGGTTCCGGCATCAGCGACGAGACAGTGCGGGCCAATGCCATCATCATGGTGTTCGCCGGAGAGGACACCACAGCCAACACCATCGCCTGGCTGCTTTACCTGCTGTCGCGCAATCCGCGAGCGGCAAAGCGCCTGGCCGAAGAAGCCGATGGCGCGGACAGTCCCGCGCAGATGCCCTACCTTGATGCCTGCATTCAGGAATCCATGCGCCTCAAGCCGGTAGCGCCTATCCTGGGTGCGGAGGCGGTACAGGACGTGGCACTGGATGGCGTGCAGGTTCCGGCCGGCACCGTGGCCTTCATGCTGCTGCGCCACGCCTTCGAGCGCGAAGTACCGCTGCCTGACGGTGCGGAATTCAGGCCGGAACGCTGGCTCGAGCCTGTGATGAAGCAAAAGCTGGAAGATCCCGCCCGCAAGATGGTTCCCTTTGGCGGCGGCCCGCGCTTCTGCCCGGGGCGTTACCTGGCCATGAGCGAGATCCGCGTGCTGATGTCGATGGTGGCGCGCAGTTTCACGATCGAGGCCGTGCCGGGCGCACCGCCGGTGGAGGAAATGTTCACGGTCACCATGACGCCGAGCACCCTGCCGGTACTGTTACGGCCGCGCACCCTGTGCTAGGCTTGCAAGCATATCAATATTGACAGAGGGGGGCTGCATGCTGAAAAAGATCTCGATGGGCTTGATCCTGGTAGTAGTTGTGATCCTGGGGCTGGCGCTGACCCAGCCGGACAGCTTCAAGGTGCAGCGCAGTGCCAGCATCAAGGCGCCGCCGGAAAAAATCATGGGCTACCTGAACGACTTTCACCAATGGACGGCCTGGTCGCCATGGGAGAAGAAAGACCCCAACATGCAGCGCACCTTTGATGGCGCCGCAAGTGGCACGGGGGCGGTGTACGCCTGGAATGGCAATGGCGAAGTAGGGCAAGGGCGCATGGAAATCATCGAGAACGCGGCGCCCACTCAGCTTGCCATCAAGCTCGATTTCATCAAGCCTTTCGCTTCTTCCAATCGCGCCGAATTCGCGCTGCAGCCGCAAGGCGAGTCCACCGTGGTGACCTGGACCATGACCGGCCCGAGCCTGTTCGTGACCAAGGTGATGGGCGTGTTCTTCAACATGGACAAGATGATCGGCAAGGACTTTGAACAAGGCCTGGCGCAGTTGAAGGCGGTCGCGGAAAAATGACGGCAACGGGAAACAGCAAATAGCTTAACAGGGCTATACTGAATCTAAATACTCCGCCGGGGGCTGCCATGAAACCAATCCTGCTGTTTGCCGCAGCCATGCTGGCTGTCCAGAGTACATTGGCTGGCCCTCTGCGCAACGACCACCCCATCGTCGGCACCTGGCGCTTCGAATTGCCTGACGGCTCCTGCCATGAGATGTACCGCATCCGTGCCGACGGCTCGGCCCTGATCACCAGCGCTGCTGAGATAGCGGAATCGGAATTCGAGATCGACGACCAGCCCGACAGCGACGGTTTTTACCGTTCCAACGACAAGATCGTGAAAGACAACGGCAAGAAGGATTGCACCGGCGAGATCACCGAGATCGGCCACGTGATCCAGTCCTTCATCGTGTTCCACCCCTCAAACAATATGTTCCTGATGTGCCAGCGGCGCGATATGGGCAGCTGCATCGGCCCCTTCATCCGCGTGCGCGGCACGGAAATCTAGCCTAGCGGCCCGCCGCCCGCCATGCCCCCGGATTCATGCCAGACCACTCGCGGAAGGCATGGGTGAAAGCACTTTGTTCCTGGTAGCCAAGCAGGAAAGCAATGTCGACCAGCGACAGGCCAGGCTGGCGCAGGTAGTCGCGCGCCAACCCAAAGCGCGCTTCGTCCAGCACTTGCTGGAAGCTGGAGCCTGCATCGGCCAGCTTGCGCTGCAGGGTGCGGGGCGCCACCGCCAGGTCTTCCGCCACACTGGCGACGCGTACCTGGCCTTGCGACAGGCGGCGCACGATGGCTTCATGCACCTGCGCCACGATGCCGGCCGACGCCGGCGCGGCGCGCTGTTTGAGGAGCTGTTCGGCGTGTTGCTGCAGCACGGGGTAGAGGCTGACGTCGGCATTCGGCACCGGCCATGATAACAGCGCCGCTTCAAACTGCGCCACATTGGACATCGCATTGAACCTGGGCAGGGCGCCGAACACGCGCATGTATTCGGCGTGGCCGGCCGGGTCGCCGCCGTCATGCATCAGCGACAGTTCGGCCGGCGGCAGCGTGGTGCCGGCCAGCCAGTTGCCGAACACGCGGATGCCGGCAAACACGCTGTCGGCCAGGTGCCGGTGCTGCGCAGGGTAGTTCGAATGCCAGGTGTAGTCGGCCAGCGCGCCGCGGACTTGCAGGGTGGAGCGTCCCAGGTCGTGTGCCAGCTGTTCGTAGCGCATGGTTTGCTCGAATGCCTGGCCGAAATCGCGGCAGCTTAGCAGGATCAGGCCGTACACCGTGTAGGTGCCAAGCTTGACGCGCTCGCCCACGTGCAGGCCGAAATGCGGGTCGTCGGCCAGCCGGGCTGCAATATCGAGCAGCTTCACATAGGTATCCGCAGGCAGCGCCTCCGGCAGCGGCTCCAGCGTGCTGGCGGCCAGGCCGGCGGCACGCTCAAGCGCTTGCGCCGTCACGCCGCGCGCAGCCGCCGCTTCCAGCATGGGTTGCAGATAGGAGCCCGCGACGCGGGCAAGCTTGGCATGATCGAACAATTCGGCTGGCATGAAAAAGCAAGACTGGCGGGCAGCAATGGATTAAAGTTTATTGAGCAAAGTATAACAAGGGATTGCATATGAAACGATGGAACGGTTGGGGCGAGGAGACGGTCGAGTACCCGCTGCATGACGACGCGCTGGCTTTCCTGGCCAGCCGCATTGGCCCGGGCACGCCGGTACAGGATGCCAGCTTCGATGCGGCTGCCGTCTCGCTTGGCGAATCGCGCCTGCCCGAGCATCCATTGATTGATACGAGGCAGGCGACCCGCCTGCGCAACGCACTGGGGCAAAGCCTGCCGGACTGGCTCAAGCTGCGCTACGGCCGCATCGGCAGCGCGCCGGACGGCGTGGCGTTCCCTGAAAGCTCGCAGCAGGTGCGCGAGCTGATCGATTTTGCGCAGCGCCATGGCGTGTCCCTGATCCCGCAGGGTGGCGGCACCAGCGTGGCAGGCCACCTGACCGCGCCGGTTGGCGACAAGCCGGTTCTGGCAGTGAACATGACACGCATGGGGCGCCTGCACCACCTGGACAAGCAATCGCAGCTCGCCACCTTCGGCGCCGGCGTGCTGGGCCCGGACCTGGAGGCGCAATTGCGTGCCCACGGCTACATGCTGGGGCACTTCCCGCAATCGTTCGAATATTCCACCCTGGGCGGCTGGATCGTCACCCGTTCGTCCGGCCAGCAGTCCCTGCGCTACGGACGTATCGAGCAGATGTTCGCCGGCGGCGTGATGGAAACCCCGCACGGGCGGCTCGATATCCAGACCTTCCCCGCTTCCGCAGCGGGCACCGACCTGCGCGAGATCGTGCTGGGCTCCGAAGGCCGCATGGGCATCCTGACCGAGGCCACCGTGCGCGTGAGCCCGGTGCCGGAATACGAAGCCTTTCACGCCATCTTCTTCCCCGACTGGGAGCGTGCGGAAGCAGCCGTGCGCACGCTGGCGCAGGCGCGCGGCGGCCTGTCGATGCTGCGCCTGTCGAACCCATTGGAAACGGTGACCATGCTGGCGCTGGCCGGCCATAAGCGCCTGATCGGGCTGCTGGAAGGCTGGCTGAAGCTGCGCGGCTGCGGCGAAGGCAAATGCATGCTGATGATCGGCGCCAGCGGCCCGCGCGCGCAGGCCCGCGCCGCCTTGCGCAGCGCCATCGCGGCCTGCCGCGGCTACAGCGGCGTGCACGTCGGCCGCCGCATGGGCGACAAATGGAAGGAAGGCCGCTTCCGCAACGTCTACCTGCGCAATGCGGCCTGGAAGCACGGCTATGTCATCGACACGGTGGAAACGGCGGTCGACTGGCCGCGTGTTTCTCTGATGATGCGGGCGGTGGAAGCGGCTGCGGCCGGTGTGCTGGGCGGCCTGGGCGAAAAGGTCCACACCTATACCCACCTGTCGCACCTGTATGCGCAGGGCGCCAGCGTCTATACGACCTTCGTCTACCGCCTCGGCGGCGAGTTCGAAACCGACATGGCGCGCTGGCACGCGCTCAAGCACGCGGTCAGCATGGCGATTGTCGACAACGGCGGCACCATCAGCCACCAGCACGGCGTGGGCAGCGACCACGCGCCTTACCTGGCTGCGGAGAAGGGAGCGGCGGGCATCGCCGCCATGCAGGCGCTGTTCTCGCACTTCGACCCGCAGGGCATCATGAATCCGGGCAAGCTGCTGCCGGCGGGGCAGGCAGCATGAAGCCGGCGGCGGTCCACGCCGGCAAGAACGGTGCGCCGCACTGGATGCCGGGCGGCCGCCCGCAGGTGGCCGCATTGCTGGCGCAGGAGTGGGACTTGCTGGTGATCGGCGGCGGCATCACCGGCGCCGGCATACTGCTGGAAGCGTCGCGTCGCGGCCTGCGGGCCTTGCTGGTGGAGCAGCGCGACTTTGCCTGGGGCACATCGAGCCGTTCTTCCAAGCTGGTTCACGGCGGCCTGCGCTACCTGAAGGAAGGGCAGTTTGCGCTGACCCGCGAGTCCGTGCACGAGCGCGATGCCCTGCTGCGCGACGCGCCGGGGCTGGTCGAGCCACTGGGCTTTGCCTTTGGCGACTACCTGGGCCGCAGGCCGGGCCGCCGCGCCTTCCTGCTTGGGCTGGCGATCTACGACCGCATGGCGGGCCAGCGTGCGCGCCACTATTTCGGCACGCAGGAATTTCTGGCGATGGCGCCGCATATCCGTACCGAAGGCCTGCAAGGCGGCATCTGCTACCAGGACGCGAGGACTGACGACGCACGCCTGGTCATGCGCGTGCTGCACGAGGCGCAGTCGCATGGCGGCATTGCCGTCAACTACTGCGCGGTGCACTCGCTGGCCGGTGGGAAGACCGGGCGTGTGCGCGGCGCGCAGGTGCGCTGCGAGGTGAGCGGCGCGACGTACGAGGTGCAGGCAAAGCTGGTGGTGAACGCCACCGGCGCCTGGGCCGACCGCCTGCACGAAAAGCCCGCCGCAAGGCTGCGGCCATTGCGCGGCAGCCACCTAGTGCTGCCGGCATGGCGCCTGCCGCTGGCGCAGGCGATCAGCCTGATGCACCCGCGCGACGGCCGACCGGTGTTCGCCTTCCCATGGGAGGGCGTCACCATTGTCGGCACCACCGACGTCGACCATCCCGCCGACCTGCAGCGGGAAGCCGCCATCACGCAGGACGAAACCGACTACCTGATGGCAGCCCTGCATGACCAGTTCCCAACGCTGGCGCTCACGGAAGACGACGTACTAGCGACTTATGCCGGCGTGCGCCCGGTGATCGACACCGGCAAGGCCGACCCATCGAAGGAAGCCCGCGACCACGTGCTGTGGCAGCAGGACGGCCTGCTGACCGTCACCGGCGGCAAGCTCACAACGTTCCGCGCCATCGCGCTGGACGTGCTGCGCCACGCTGCGCCGCAACTGCCGCACTGGCAGCCGGACCTGGCGCCGCAGGCCATTTTTGCGCCGCCAGCCGCCGCCAGGCCGAAGCACCTGCCGCCAGGCCAGGGCAGGCGCCTGCAGGGCCGCTACGGCGCGCAAGCCGAGGCGCTGGTCGCCGCTGCGAAAGAAGGGGAACTCGAGGAGATTCCCGGCACGGAAACGCTCTGGGCGCAATTGCGCTGGGCCGCGCGCCATGAATCGGTGCAGCGCCTGGAAGACCTGATGCTGCGGCGCAGCCGCCTTGGCATCCAGCTCGCCAACGGCGGCGCCGCGGTACTGGGCCGCGTCCGTGCCATCTGCCAGCCGGAACTGGGCTGGGACGACCAGCGCTGGGCTGCCGAAGAAGCCGCATATCTGGCATTATGCCGGTCAAATTACAGCCTGCCGAAAGCACGCGAATGAGCAAATACCTTCTCTCCATCGACAATGGCACGCAAAGCGTGCGCGCGCTGCTGTTCGACCTGCAGGGCAACCTGGTCGCCAAGACGCAGGTTCACTTGCAGCCGGCCTACTATTCCGAACAACCCGGCTGGGCCGAGCACAAGGCCGAAGGCTATTGGGACGCCGTATGCGCCGCCTGCCAGCGCCTGTGGACCGTCACCGACATTCCGCGCAGCGCCATCGCCGGCGTAGCCGTCACCACGCAGCGCGGCACCGTGGTTGCCGTCGACAGCGACGGCAAGCCGCTGCGCGCAGCGATTACCTGGCTGGACCAGCGCCGCACCGAGCAAGTGCCGCCGATCGGTCCATTGTGGACGGCCGCCTTCAAGTTGGCGGGCGTGGACGGCACCATCGACTACTTCCGGCGCGAAGCGGAAGTCAACTGGATCAAAGCCCACCAGCCCGGCGTATGGGAGCGCACGCACAAGTTTCTGCTGCTGTCCGGCTACCTGAATCACTGCCTGAGCGGCCGCTTTGCCGACTCCATCGGCTCCCAGGTTGCTTACATGCCGTTCGACTACAAGCGCCACGCCTGGGCCGGAGCCCGCGACTGGAAATGGCAAGCGCTCGCCGTGCGCCCCGACCAGTTGCCGGAACTGCTGCAACCGGGTGAGGTCATTGGCGCCATCAACGCAAATGCGTCAGCCGCAACCGGCATCCCCGAAGGCGTGCCGCTGGTGGCCGCTGCCGCCGACAAGGCCTGCGAAGTGATCGGCACCGGCGGGCTGGAGCCGCACATCGGCTGCCTCAGTTACGGCACCACGGCCACCATCAACACCACCACCAGCAAGTACGTCGAAGTCACGCCGTTCATACCGCCATATCCTGCGGCCATTCCCGGCGCCTACACCACCGAAGTGCAGATCTTCCGCGGCTACTGGATGGTCAACTGGTTCAAGGAGCAGTTTGGCCATCTCGAACAATCGGCCGCCGTGGAGCAGGGCATGCTGCCGGAAGCGCTGTTCGACCGCCTGGTGAACGAAGTGCCGCCCGGCTCGATGGGCCTGATGCTGCAGCCGTACTGGAGCCCCGGCATCAAGGTGCCAGGACCGGAAGCAAAAGGCGCCATGATCGGTTTCGGCGACGTGCACACCCGAGCCCACATGTACCGCGCCATCCTGGAAGGCCTGGCCTATGCTTTGCGCGAAGGCCGCGAGCGCATCGAAAAGCGCAGCGGCACCAGGATCACGGAATTGCGCGTGGCAGGCGGCGGCTCGCAAAGCGACGCAGCGATGCAGCTCACGGCCGACATCTTCGGCCTGCCGGCAGCGCGCGCGCACGTGTATGAAACCAGCGGCCTCGGCGCCGCGATCGCCATCGCAGCCGGCCTCGGACTGCACAAGGACTTCCACAGCGCCATCAACGCCATGACGCGCAAGGGCCGCGTCTTCCAGCCCGACCCGGCGCACCGCAAGACTTACGACCAGCTATACCACCGCGTCTACCTGAAAATGTACAAGCGCCTGCAGCCGATGTACGCCGAGATCGCCGCCATCACCGGCTATCCGGAAAGGCTCTAACGTTTGGCGAGGGCGGCGCGGGCCGCTTCGATGGCGGTGGTGGGGGGGCGGGTAGCGCGCACCTGGTTGCGGCCGTCTTCCTTCGCCGCGTACATGGCGCGGTCGGCGGCGACGAACAGGGATTCGATATTGTCCGTCGGCGTCGGGCATAGCGTCGCGACGCCGATGCTTACCGTTATGTGCGGGGAGGTTGCCGAACGCGGGTGCGGGATGTGCAGCGATTCCACGTGGGTGCGGATCGATTCGGCCATCTGGAACGCGGCGTCGGCATCGGTCTCGGCAAACAACAGCACGAATTCCTCGCCGCCGTAGCGCGCCGCCAGGTCGGTCACGCGCAGCGCATGCGCGCTGATTGCCTGCGCTACCTGCTGCAGGCAAACGTCCCCTTGTGCATGGCCCAGCGTGTCGTTGTACAGCTTGAAGTGGTCGACGTCCAGTACCACCAGCGACAACGGAGCGCCGGTGCGCATGGCGCGCTGCCATTCCTTCTCGAGGAAGGAGTCGAAGTGGCGGCGGTTGGCAATCTTGGTCAGCGGGTCGATCATGGCCGCGCGCTGCAGCGCGTCTTCCGACAGCTTGTGGTGGGTGATGTCGTGCAGCAGGCCAATGAACAGGGGCTGGCGCAGGAACATCGGCGTCAGCGTCAGGTCCATGCACACCGACTTGCCGGTGCGGTGGCGGATGATCACTTCGCGCGTGCCGTGGCTGTGCGCCGCTTCCGGATTGGCGGCGTAACGCGCAAAGTATTCGAGGTACTCGTCGGCCACCAGCGGATTGAGCAGGTCGGAAATCGATTTGCCCGCCAGTTCGTGCGACATATATCCGAGGTACTGGTCGCAGGCCGGATTGGTGAACTGGATGCGGCCATCGGCTTCGATGATCAGCAGGCCTTCCGCCATGTTGTTGACGATGGTGCGCAGACGCTCCGACTGTTCCTGCTGCGTCTCGGTGGCGAAGCGGATCTGCAACTGCGTGCGCACGCGGGCGCATACTTCGGCCATGCGCAGCGGCTTGCCGATATAGTCGACCGCGCCCAGTTCGAAGCCGGTCACCACGTCTTCCTGTTCGTTGCGGGCGCTCATGAACAGCACCGGGATGTCCTCCGTCGCCGGATGCGATTTGAGGTGGCGGCAGGTCTCGAAGCCGTCCATGCCGGGCATGATCACGTCCAGCAGGATCAGGTGCGGGTGCACGCGGCGCGCGATTTCCAGCCCGCGCTCGCCGGAGTTGGCGACATAAGTCTGGTAACCCTGCTCGACCATCAACTTGCGCAGGACGGAGAGGTTGTCCGGCGCATCATCAACAATCAAAATCACGGCGTCGCGCCGTGGCGAAAAGCTGGTACCGCCTTGATTCATGCTGACTAGGGGTGAGTAGGATATGGGCTTGATGATACCGTGTTGCCAATTGGAATTGTGGAAATTCAAGGAAGGTTTGGCCTAAAAAAGACGTTGGGTTGTTGATAGTTGGTGAAAGTTTCCGGTGAGCTAAGGAAAGTTGTGACATTGTGTGTATATCTGAACACTTCCGCTAACTTTCTGGCAACGGTAATTTGCGTGATTTTTGCATGATTTTTATCTTTCTGAAAAACAATAGAATGGCGTTTCTTTAACTCGTTGAGATAGCCATGAAAAAACAAAAGCTGCTGCTGGTTCCCGTCCTGTTTGCCGCTGTCGCCTTGTCGGGCTGCAAGGTCATCGACACCGGCGAGGTGGGCTTGCGCGTCAACTTCGACAAGACGGTGGAAGCCGAAGAACGCGTGGCGGGCAGTTTCAACCAGACCATCGTCGGCTCCATCCTGACCTTCCCGATCAAGGACGTCAGCGTCGACGTGCGCGACCTGATGCCGCTTGCTGCGGACAATTCGACCATGAAGGACTTCGACCTGGCGGTGATCTACAACATCACGCCGTCGGCGGTGTCGGACCTGTGGGTCAACAAGAGCCGTTCTTTCCACACCCAGGACGCTAGCGGCGACATCTACCTGATGCACGCCTACATTTACCAGACCGCGCGCAATGCCGTGTACAAGGTGGCGCGCAAGTACGAGGCGCTGAACATGAACGACAACCGTTCCCAGATCGAGGAAGAGATCCAGGCCACCATGATCGCCACGCTGAACGATGAAAAGCTGAACGGCATCACGATCTCGCAGGTGCGCGTGGGCGGCATGGTCCCTAGCGATGCGGTCAAGGCCAGCGCGGATAACCTGGTGCGCGCCAAGAACGAGGAGAAAACCAAGGAAGTCGAGGTGCAGATCGCGAAGAAGGAGGCCGAGCGCATCGCGGCCCTGAATGCCAATGCCGGCGCCATCTCCTATATGCAGGCGCAGGCCCAGATGAAGATTGCGGAAGGCATTGCAGCGGGCAAGGTGCAGACTGTGGTGATTCCGTATGACTTCAAGGGCATGGTCAACATCACGAGCAAATAAATAGGCGCTGCCGTCCTCGCGTGTCATAATCGAAAAGCGATTGGCGAGATCGGGAGGGCGGCATGCGAAACTTCTTGCGCGCATTGGCGCTTGTGCTGGCAGTGCCTTGCTTGCCCGCACAGGCTGAAAAAGCTGCTGCGCCAACCTGCCCATCGCGGTCCATCGTGGTCGGCCTCTACGAGTTCGGCCACTTCTATCACGCCGGTGCGGGCCTGGACAAGGACGTGGCGGAAGAACTGCGCAAGCGCAGCGGCTGCAATTTCTCCTACAAAGTCCTGCAACGGCGGGCGATCTGGCCCGCCATGCAAAGCGGCACCGTCGACATGACGCTGTCGGCCACCGCCACGCCGGAGCGCATGGTGTTCGCCTGGGCCGAACCGTATATATGGGTGAAGAACATGGTCGTCCTGCGCGCCGACGCCGGCGCCAGCGTGCATTCCATGGCGGACTTCATTGCAGCCCCTGAACTGAGGCTTGGCTTCGGGCGCGGTTATGCTGCAGGGCCCGCGTATGAAGAGTTCGTGACACAGTTGCGCAATATCGGCCGCGTTGAAGATGTCGATGATGGCGACCGGCTGTATGCCATGTTCAAGGTCGGCCGTTTCCAGGCACTGCTTGCGCCGAAGCTGGTATACACCAGTTACCTGAAAGACGAAATCAAAGCCGGCGCCGTGCGCATCGAGGATTGGGGCGGGGCGAAGCAGCGCGGGCCGGCCAACCTGATGATCAGCAAGAAGCTGTTCAGCGCCGAGGAAGCGCGGCGCTGGGCGAGCCTGCTGAAGGACATGCGCGCCGACGGCACCCTGCAGCGCCTGATCGCCCAGTATGCCGGGCGGGACGAGGCGGGCAGGATGCTGTCGCCGGCGCCGTAGTGCTTACTGCCTCAGCGTCGGCGCGGCGTAAGCCGTGGTGCGCGCGAGTTCTTCGCGCGTGAAGCTGGCACGCGCGTCGTCGCAGCCGATGTTGGCGGCGCATGCTGCCTGCAAGGCTTCCAGCCGTTGGCGCCAGCTTGTTTCGGCTGCTTCCATGCGGGCCAGCGCTTCCACCTGTTCCGCGGGCAGCCTCTCGCTGCGCAGCCGATAGACTTCCTGTTCACCCTTGCCGTGGCGGCGTGCGTCGCGCACCGCGGCTTCAACGCTTGCGACGGCGGCCTTGGTGCTGGACGTCGGGACGGCGCTGCGTGGCGTTGCCTGCGCGGGCTGGGCGGCCGCAACGGATGCCGCCTTGCCGGCACTGGCTCCTTGCGCTGCGGCGGCCGGCGGCGCCGGCGGCAGAACCGAAGGAGCGGGCGAGGGCGCTGGTGCGCCGGTCCGCCACAGCGCTGCCGCCAGGACGACCGATGCAATGGCTATCGTGGCGCGCATCATTACAGCCCGCCGATGATGCCGAGCAGGTTGTCGTAGATCGGATAGACCGCCCATGACGGCGCATCCCACCCGATCACGTCAAAGTGGTCGTACTGGTCGTAGTAGCCGATATAGTTCCAGCTGCCCTTGACCGGCGCGCCGTCGAAGTTGCGCTGCGGCTGGCCGGAAGGTCCGCGCATCGAGACCGTGTTCACCACGCCGTCATTCGGGTACCACTCGGGCGAGCGATAGGACCCCATGCCATGCTGCAGGATCGACGGCACCACCCATTCGCCGGCCGTGTTCTTCAGGAAGAAGATCATGTCGTTGCGGGCGTACTGGTAATCGCTGCTCTGGAACGGAGCAATCACGCGGTCGGTGTTGTTGCAGCACCAGTGACCCTGTTCCGTGGCGCGCGAACCGATTGAAAAATAGTAGACGTTGGGCGACGTTTTTACCCAGCCGTTCAATTGGCTGGCGCCGTCCGGCGCCAGGTCCCACTGCGCGGCGTCGTGGTTGGACAGCTGCCAGAACGGTGCGCCGCGCGTGCGGTCGATGAAGTCGCCGATCGACTCGGCAGGCCCTTGCGCCAGGCCGTATTGCTCGAGCCGGAACTTGTAGCCACTGCCGCCTGAGCCGCCCAGGCCCGCCACTTCGACGATGCTGCCCGCCAGTTCGGAGACCTTCGGCACGAATTCAACCACCACGTCGCGCAGCGTGGTGCCGTTGTGGGGCGAGGAGATCGATGTCGCGCTCTTGACCCAGCCCACTTTGCCGCCCGCGTACAGGGCGCCGCTGCCTTCCGTGCCGGGGCCGTTCGGCGCGCCGTTTTCCAGCAGCTGGATCAGGATGCGGATGGTCTGGCCGCCCTGGCTGTGCGACACGAAATGCACCGGGTGCTGGGCATCCCATTGCGGATACAGGGCAAGCGGGTAATTGTTCGGGTTGTTGGCCGGGTCGGCGGCCCAGCATTTGCCGGCCGGTTTCTGGATGTGGCCAGCGGCTGCATTGTCCGCCGTATGGCGCGTGCCATAGTCGGCGCAGCCGCCCTTGATCTGATAATACAGTTCGACCGCACGATCCCAGTTCGAACTGACCGGGCCTACGCCGGCAGTGAACACCGCGCGCTGCGAACCGCGCATGTGGGCGGCGATGTCGTTGAAGCCACCCCAGTACTTGAAGCCGGTGGCTGCAAAGGTTTCCGGACCAAAGCCCAGGAAGCCGTGTACCAGCACGACCGGGTCGTTATTGGCGGCGTGGGCGGAGGAGGCGGCCAGGCAGGCAGCGAGGGTAAGGCTTGAAAGCACTTTCATGCGGTTGTCTCCGGTGGTTTTTTGTGTGATTCATTTCACCACGGGGAGATTGCGCACGGTTGCCGCACGACCGTGCCTGCGGAGCCAATCGCAATGCACGGCGAGCCAGCGGGGCCGCTTAATCGAGTTTCGAGAGGATTGCCATCAGCTTGTCGTACATCTTCAGTGCGGCTGAAGGCTTGCCGTCCCAGCCGATCACGTCGAAGTGGTCCATGCCCTGCATGGTTCCGACGTGGTTCCACACGCCTTTGACCGGCTGGCCGGCCAGCGCCTCGATCCTGCTGCCTTCCGGGCCGGCCATGCTGATGGTGTTGACTACGCCGTCGTTGGCGAACCAGCGCTGGTCGGTGGGCACGCGGCCGGGGGCGGTTTGCTGGAACGATCCCATGCCGTGCTGGCCAAAGGACGGCACCACCCATTCGCCAGCCATGCCCTGCAGGAAGAAGATCATGTCGGGGCGCGGATACTGGAAATCCTTGCCGAACAGGTTGAGCGACTCGGTCGCTTGCGCGCTGATCGAGAAGTAATAAACGTCAGGCGAAGTCTTTACCCAGCTGTTCAATTCGCTGGCGCCATCGGGCGACAGCTCCCATTGCGCCGAATCGTGGTTGTCCAGGCCCCAGAACGGGTGGCTGCGGGTGCGCGCGAAAAAGTCGTCGATCGACTCCGCCGCGCTGGCCTTCATGTTGAACTGCTCAAGACGGAACCTGAAGCCGGCGCCATTGGAACCGCCGGCGCCCATGGCCTGCACGGCCAGCCCGGCCAGCGTCGAGGCATCGGGCAGCCAGCCGATCACGATATCGCGCAGCGTGGTGCCATTGTGCGGCGTGGCGATGGAGGTGGCGCTGGTCACCCAGCCGCGTGCGCTGCCGTTGCCGACGGTGCCCTGGTCCATCAACTGGATCAGGGTGCGGATGGTCTGGCCGCCCTGGCTATGCCCGACCAGGTGGATCGGGTGCGCGGCGTCCCACTGCGGATACAGTGCCAGCGGATATTTTTCGGGATTATCGGAAGAATCGGCTGCCCAGCATTTGCCGGCAGGCTTCCGGATATGGCCGGCGGCGGCATGCTGCGCCGTGTGGCCTGCGCCATAGTCGGCGCAACCGCCCTTGATCTGGTAATACAGTTCGATGGCGCGGTCCCAGTTCGAACTGACCGGCCCGACGCCGGCGGTAAATACTTCACGGCCGCTGCCAGCCTTGATGTGCTGTGCGATATCGTTGAAGCCACCCCAGTAGCGGAAAGAGCTGCCCAGCGTCGTGTTGTCGAAGCCGAGGAAGCCGTGTACCAGCACCACGGGAGGCTTGCTGTCGGCGGCGTGCGCGCCGCCGACTGTCAGCCAGGCTGCGAGGATGAACCTCGAAATGAACTTCATCCTGCGCAGGGCGGGCTTACATGCGAGCTTTGATCAGCTTGCCCAGCACTTCGATGCCGGCGCGGATGCGATCCGGCGGCACGGTCACGAAGGACAGGCGCAGGGTGTTGGTGGCTGGCTCGTTGGCGTAGAACGGTGCGCCCGGCACGAAGGCGATCTTGTTCTTGATCGCTTCGTCCAGCAGTTCCATGGCATTGATGTGCTGTGGCAGCTCGACCCAGATGAACATGCCGCCGTCCGGTTTGGTCCAGGTGGCTTCTTTCGGGAAGTGCTGGTCCATGGCGTCCAGCATGGCCTTGCACTGGTTGCCGTACAGTTCGCGGATGGTCGGGATGTGTTTGTCCAGGAAGCCGTCCTTCACCACTTCGTGAACCACCATCTGGGTCAGTTGCGCGGTGTGCAGGTCGGCGGCTTGCTTGGCCAGTTCCAGGCGGCGCACCATCGGCAGCGGAGCCACAACGTAGCCCAGGCGGATGCCCGGGGTCAGCACCTTGGAGAAGGAACCCATGTAGATCACGCCTTCCGGATTCATGGCGACCATCTTCGGGCTAGGCTGGCCGGTATAGGACAGCGCGCCATATGGATCGTCTTCGATCAGCGGCAGGTTCAGGCGGGCGCAGGTCTCCACCAGTTCCTGGCGGCGCGCCACGGACAGCGAACGGCCGGTCGGGTTCTGGAAGTTCGGCAGCGCGTACAGCAGGCGCGCGCCTTCGGCGATGGCGTCCAGCGACGATGGCACCAGGCCATGTTCGTCGGTGGCGACGGAATGGAATTCAGGACGGTACACCGAGAACGCCTGCAGCGCGCCGAGGTAGGACGGGGTCTCGACCAGCACCTTGCTGCCTTCGTCGATCAGCACCTTGCCGATCAGGTCCAGCGCCTGCTGCGAACCGGACACCATCAGCACCTGCTCAGGAGCGATCTTGGCGCCGTTCTGGGACAGCGAATCGGCGATCCACTGGCGCAGCGGCATGTAGCCGTCGGTCGGGCCGTATTGCAGGGCGACTTTGCCGTTGGTCGACAGCACTTTGTCGAACGCTGCCTGCATGATCTCCACCGGGAAGGTGGCTGGCGAAGGCAGGCCGCCGGCGAAGGAGGTGATTTCAGGCTGCTGGGTGACCTTCAGGATCTCACGGATGAAGGAAGCCTGCATGCCCTTGGCGCGCTCGGAGAAGTTCCACTGCAATGGGTTTTGGTTTTCGATTTTCATAGTAAGTCTCGTATCAGGCGATTTCGGCAATCAGTTCAATTTCAACGCAGGAGCCCAGTGGGATCTGCGCCACGCCAAAGGCGGAGCGGGCGTGCTTGCCGGCGTCGCCGAACACTTCGCCCAGCAGCTCGGAGCAGCCGTTGGTGACCAGGTGCTGTTCGGTGAAATCAGGAGTGGAATTGACCAGGCTCATGACCTTGACGATGCGCTTGACGCGGGTCAGGTCGCCGCCGCAGGCCGCCTGCAGGGTGCCGATCAGGTCGATGGCGATGGAACGTGCTGCCTGTTTGCCTTCTTCGGTCGAGATATTCTTGCCCAGTTGGCCGACCCATGGCGCGCCGTCTTTCTTGGCGATGTGGCCGGAAATGAATACCAGGTTGCCGGTTTGTACGTACATGACGTAGGCGGCCGCTGGGGTAGCTGGGGATGCCAGCGTGATATCGAGCGACTTCAGTTTTTCGTAGACAGACATGTGATTTCCAAGAAAAAAGGTTCCGTGAATACGCTATTGTACTCTGCACGTTGCCGAATTCGTCACGGTCAACGGGCCACTTTCATGCGTTTTCCTGCGCCGACAACTGCGATTACGGCAAAAGTGAACAGAATATGCTCAATTTGCAAAGTTTCGTTCAGGACCACGGCAGCGGCGACCAACGATAATCCGGGCTGCGCCAACTGCACCTGGCCGACCCTTGCCACGCCGCCTAGCGCCATGCCCCGGTACCAGAAAAAGAAGCCGATGAACATGGAAAACACGGAAACGTAGCTGAAGCCCAGCCAGGCGCTGGCTGGTGCGGCGGCAATGCTGGTCCAGTCGCGCCATAGCAGCCAGATGGTGGCCGGCGCGGCCAGCGGCAGGGACAGCACGAGCGCCCAGCCGATCACCTGTTCGCCGCCCATGGTTTGCGACAGGCGGCCGCCTTCGGCATAGCCCATGGCAGCCAGTCCCACGGCGGCGAAGACCGCCAGGTCCGCCGCATGCAGGCCGCCGCCGGACTGGTGCAGCGCGAAGCCGACTACCAGGGCGCTGCCTGCGGCGGCCATGCACCAGAAACCGGCCGAAGGCCGTTCGTGGCCGCGCAAGGCCGCGAACAGGGCGGTTGCCAGCGGCAGGATGCCGACCAGCACTGCGCCGTGCGAGGCGGGCAGGGTGCGCATGGCGAGGGATGTCAGCAGCGGGAATCCAATCACGCAGCCGACGGAAACTGCCAGCAGGGTCGGCAACTGGGCGCGCGCCGGCAGCGGGGCGCGTTTCCAGCGCAGCCAGCACAGGGCCAGTACAGCTGCTGTCACGGCGCGGCCCATGGCCACGAAGAGCGGGTCGAGGCCGGCGACCGCCAGGCGGGTGAAGGGCAGCGTCAGGCTGAAGATGGCGACGCCGATGAAGCCTAGCAGCATGCCTTGGGTTTCACCGGCCAAAACCGGCAGTTGGATGTCAGACTCACGGGGTCTGACACCTGCCCGCAGCCGCCGCGTCATCGGTGCCTGACCCTGCGGGTCGGGCACCGGGTTACCGGTTTGGCGGTCAAGCTCCCACGAAGGCCCATCATGCGAATACGGCGTCATGGCAACACCTCTGACAACACCCGCATGATCTTCTCCGCATCGACATTCGCCCCGGTCAGCGGCAGCCCCACCTTGCACCCCGCCACGCGCGGATCATGCTTGAGGCGCAAAGCCGCCGCCAGCGCCGCCGCGCCCGCGCCTTCGGCCAGGTTATGCGTCGCCCGGTAATACAGCCGGATCGCCCGCGCCACTTCCTCGTCGCTGACGGCAACCACATCATCCGCAAAACGCTGCACGATCTCCAGCGAACCCGCATCCGGCGTACGGCAAGCCATGCCATCCGCCAGCTCCGTGGTCGTCGGCGCCTCGCGCAATTCGCCGCTGCGGAACGACTCCATATAAGCCGGCGCGTGGCTGGATACCACGCCGATCACACGTGTGCGCAGCCCGAGCGCTTCGCGCGCTGCAACGGCAGCGCAGAAACCGGAGCCCTGGCCGATCGGCACGAACACGGTATCCAGCTGCGGCTGCGCATGGAACAGCTCCATCCAGTAGCTCGCCACGCCCGCCACCAGGTCCGGATGGCACGAGGGCACCATATGCAAGCCCTGCTTGCGCGCCAGCGATAGCGCATATTCACGGCTGGCCTGGAAATCGTCGCCATATTCAACCAGGTCCGCGCCGAGCCCGCGCATGGCGGCATTCTTTTCAGCGCTGTTGCCGTGCGGGACCACGATGGTCACTTTCACGCCATGCCGGCGCGCAGCGAAAGCGAGCGACTGGCCATGGTTGCCGCGCGTTGCCGACACAATACCTGCCACGCCAGGCTCGCGCTCCAGAAGTCCATTGAGATAAACCAGGCCGCCGCGCACCTTGAAGGCGCCGGTCGGCGTATGGTTTTCATGCTTGACCCAGGCCTCCGTGCCCAACGCCTCGTTCAGCAGCGGCCAGGAGAACTGCGGCGTGGCGGGCATGGCGCCATAAACGATGGTGGCGGCGGCGTCGAGTTCGGCACGGGTAGGCAGCAGGTTCATGGCGCAGGCTCCTTTAATCACTGGAAGTTTGAAGGGGATGGGTGTATCGTAGAATAAGTAACCAGTACAGTACCAATACACTCGTACAGATAATCTCACGCACTGTGATGGTGATATGACCAATACAATCCTGCTCAGCCGCGAAGGCGGGGAATCGCTCAGCGACCAGATCGTGCGCAGCGTGGCGGCCCGCATCGACGACCGCGTGTTGCGCGCCGGCGCCCGCATGCCGTCGATCCGCCAGTTCGCCACCGCGCACGGCGTGTCGCCTTTCACCGTGGTCGGCGCCTACGACAAGCTGGTTGCACGCGGCTACCTCGAATCGCGCCGCGGCGCCGGCTTCTTCATCCGCGACCGCGCGCCGCTGCAGGCGCCGCAAGCGGCCGCACGCGAACCGGGCCTGGCGCAGCCGGAGGGCACGCAGGGACTGGACGTGGTCTGGCTGGTGCGCAATATGTTCCGCACCGTGCCCCATCAGTACATGCCGGGCACCGGCGTGCTGCCGGCCGACTGGCTCGATGGCGTGGCCATCGGCAATGCGCTGCGCGCCATCAGCCGCCAGCACAGCAGCATTCTCCTGAATTACGGCGTGCCGCAGGGCTACCTGCCGCTGCGCCAGCACCTGCAGCACAAGCTGGCGGAGCTGGAGATCGGCGCCACCCCGGAGCAGATCGTCACCACCGCCGGCGTGACCCAGGCACTGGACATGGTGGCGCGCGAATTCACCCGCCCCGGCGACACGGTGTTCGTCGACGACCCGGCCTGGTTCCTGATGTTCGGCTCCTTTGCCGCGCTGGGCGCGCGCGTGGTCGGCATCCCGCGCCTGGCCGACGGTCCCGACATCGCGCAACTGGCGGAACTGGCGGCGCTGCACAAGCCCAAGCTGTACGTGATCAACTCGGTGCTGCACAACCCCAGTTCAACCTCGCTGTCGGCTGCCAAGGCTTTCCAGATCCTGCGCATCGCGGAAGAACACGGCATCACCATCGTGGAAGACGATATCTACTGCGACCTGCACCCGGGCAGCAGCGTGCAGCCCGCCACCCGCATGGCGGCGCTCGACCAGCTGAAGCGCGTGATCTACCTCGGGGGCTTTTCCAAGACCATGGCCGCCAACCTGCGCGTCGGCTTCATCGCCACTTCGGAGGAGATGGCGCAGCGCCTGGCCGACCGCAAGATGCTGCAGACCCTGACCACCAGCGATATCGGCGAAAGGGTGGTGCACAAGGTGCTGTCGGAAGGCAGCTACCGCAAGCACACGGAGCGCATCCGCACCCGCCTGGACGGACTGCGGGCGCGCACTGTGCGACAGCTCGAGAAAACGGGCATGCGCATCGCCAGCGCGCCGCCGGCGGGCATGTTCGTGTGGGTCGATGCGGGACGCGATACCAACGTGTTGACCGAAAAGGCCATGGGGCAGGGGTTGCTGCTGGCGCCGGGCAGCCTGTTTTCACCGAGCCAGCTGCCGTCGCAATTCATGCGGCTGAATATCGCCGCGCTGCAGGCGCCGGAGATCTGGCGTTTCCTGCAGCGCGAGCTGACAGCCTAGTTTTCGCCGTGCATGGCCACTTGCGACGCGGCGATCGCTTCGCTGACGGCGGCCATGCTGACTGGGGCGTCCTTGCCCAGCACCAGCCGCACGTCGCTGGCCGTCAACTGCTTGCTGGCGAGCTGCGCTTTGCCTTGCAGCGCCTTCTGCAGGCTGGCGGCCTGCTTTTCGAAGCCAGGGCTGTACTGGATGATGGTCGTTACCTGGTTGTAAGGCTTGCTGTTGCTCAGGCGCTCGACCGGAATCCCCATCTGGCCCAGCAGGCCGCGGAATCGGCGCGCCATGCCGGTCACGCCGTTTCCGTTGGAGACTTCCAGGCGCGCCATGCGCACCTTGTCGGCCTGCGCCACGGCTTGCACGGCGGGCTTCGGTGCAACGGCGGCGATGTTTGGTGCCGCGGGAATGACCGGCGCGGCTGCCGGCTCGGCGGCAACGCGGGCTTTCAGCTCGTAGACATTGCCGGCGATTTTGATCAGTTCCATGCGGCCCGCAATTTCGCGTGCGGACGGCGAAGGCAGGACGCTCAGTTGCTGCGGTTCCTTGCGCGGAGCGCTGGCGGCGGCCGGTGCAGGTTCGGCTTCGGCCAGCAGGGCCGTATCAGGCTTGGCCACGTCTGCTGCAACAACGGAAGGCGCAACGACGGAGGGCGCCGCGGCTGGTGCCGCAACCACTGACGGCGCCACGGCAGCAGGCGCTGCGGCAAACGGCACCGCAGCGGCGGGCGCGGCAGCGAGCTGCTGTGGCCCTGCACCGGGCGCCTTGCCCATAGCCGCTTCGGCCAGCTGCAGGTTCTGGAAGGCTTTCGGACCGGCGCCCAGCGCCATGGCGCGGCGCAGGGTCTGCGCGGAGCCGGCGTAGTCGCCCATCAGGTACTGCACATAACCCAGGTTGGTATGCGGCTGGGCCTCGCCCGGATAGTCATTGACCAGCGCCACCAGCGCCTTGCGCGCCGATTCCAGGTTGCCTTGCTGCGCCTCGATGACCGCCACCGCATTGCGCGCGTCCAGCTGGTTGGCGTCCAGGGCCAGCGACTGGGCGTAGGCGCCGAGCGCCAGGGCCATATGCCCCCGTTCATGGTGGAAGCGGGCCAGCCGGTTCCAGCTGGCTGCCTGGTTGCCCGGCATTTCGCCGCGCACCACCGGCTGCACCGCCAGCGGACGTGAAGGAGGCGGGGTGGCGCATCCCTGAATCAGGCCGCAACCCATTGCGGCCAGAGCGATTGGCGTGAGCTTGATCATGGCGAATCCTTTCTAGGTGGCGCCGGCCATCGTCGGCAGCAGGACACGGTAAATCGAAATAAACGCAGGCCCCATCAAGACCACGAGAAGCGATGGGAAGATGAAGAAAATCAGGGGGAACAGCAATTTCAAGGCGATCTTTGCGGCAGCTTCCTCGGCCCGCTGGCGGCGCCGGGTACGCAGCTGCTCCGACTGTACGCGCAGCGAATCGGCAATGCTGGTGCCGAAGCGCTCGGCCTGGATCAGCATGGCCACCAGCGCGTCCACATCCTCGACACCGGTACGCAGCGCCAGGTTGCGCAGCGCGCGCTCCTTGGCCAGGCCGGCGCGCAGCTCCAGCGTGACCAAGTGCAGTTCATCGGCCAGCACCGGGCTCTTGATGCCGATTTCGTCCGCCACCCGTAGCAGCGCCGCATCCATCGCCAGGCCGGCTTCAACGCAGACCGTCATCAGGTCCAGAGCGTCGGGGAAGGATTCGAAGATCTCGCGCTGGCGGCGGTCGATGGCGAACTGCAGCAGGTAGTTCGGCAGGTAATAGCCGATGGCGGCGGCCAGCAGCAGCCAGATCATCAGCAGGTTACCGCTCAACTTGGAGTTCGACATCACCAGGGTGATATACAGCGTCAGCGGCAGGGCAATGGCCAGCGCCGTCTTGGCCGCAAAATACAGCCCGCCCATCGACGCATGGCGCAAGCCGGCGTTCATGAAGCGCGTGCGCAGCGGCGAATGCTCCCATTCTTCCGACTCGCTGGACAGCTTGGCCAGCGGCGCCATCCATTGCGCGAGCCGGGTCAACAGCGTCGAGTTGATGCGGCGGTTCTGGCGCGCGGCTTTGGAGGGCTGGTCGGTGACCGTCTGCAGGCGCTCCTGCACCGTGCTGCCGGAAAATCGCGACAGCACGGCATAGGCGCTGCCGAACACCAACATGAACAGCAAGCCGAGGAATGCTAATTGCAGGATACTCATGGCAGGCTCCCGTCAGACGCGAATACGGATGATCTTGCGCATTACCAGCACGCCCATAAACATCATGAACAGCGCCGCTGCGACCATTTTCTTGCCGGCGGGATCGGTAAACAGCACGGCCAGGAATTTCGGGTTGGTGATCTGGATCACGGCGGCGGCGCAGAAGGGCAGCAGGCCCAGTACCCAGGCCGACATCTTGCCTTCCGCCGACAGCACACGGATCTGGCCCAGCAGCTTGATGCGCTCGCGGATGATCTTGCTGATATTGTCCAACAGCTCGGCCAGGTTGCCGCCCGTCTCGCGCTGGATCATGACGGCGATCACGAAGTAGCGCAGGTCGGTGCTGGGCACGCGGGTGGCCAGGTTCATCAGCGCGTCGTTCATCGAGATGCCGAAATTCACTTCATCGAAGGTGGCGCGAAATTCGTCGGCGATCGGCTCGCGCATTTCGTCGCCCACCATCTTCATCGCGGTGGGGAAGGCGTGGCCGGCGCGCAGGGCACGTCCGATCAGGTCCAGCGCATCGGGCAGTTGCTGGTCGACTTTCTGCAGGCGCTTGCTTTTCTGGCTCATCACCCACAGCGTCGGCATGGCCACCGCGAACGCCATCAGGGCCAGCATGAGCAGCAGCGGCATGCGCAGCCACAGGCATAGGCCGCCCATCACGAACGGCGCGATCAGGGACAGGACGATCAGGTCCGACACGGTCCAGGTGACGCCGGACTGCTCCAGCAGGCGATCGAGTTGGCTGACTCGTGGCATTTGCAGCAGAAGGCGCTGGAAGGCCGGCGTTTCGCTGAGCAGGCGCTTCTTGATCATGGTCTGGCTGTCGCCGCTGACCTGGCCGCCGGCCGACATCAGGCGCAGGCGGCGCGCCACCCGTTCGGCTTCCGGGCCCTTGGCCGAGTTCCAGCTCAGGTACAAGCCTTCGATCAGCAGCACCACGGCCAGGAAGACCAGGATGCCGGTTGCGTAGTAGAGGTAGTCCATGGTTTACATCCTCTTTTGCACGGTTGGGTCGAACATATCGTCGGGCAGGCTGACGCCGAAGGTGCGCAGGCGTTCGCCGAAGCGCGGCCGCACGCCGGTGGCGCTGAAGTGGCCCTGCACCGCGCCGTCGGTGCCAAGGCCGGTCTGCTTGAAGCTGAAGATCTCCTGCATGGTGATCATCTCGCCTTCCATGCCGGTAATCTCCTGGATCGAGATCACCTTGCGCTTGCCGTCGGTCAGGCGCGCCACCTGCACCACCACGCCGATCGCGGAACTGATCTGCTGGCGCATGGCCTTCACCGGCAGGCCGGCCGCGCCCATGCTGATCATGTTTTCCAGGCGGGTCAGGGCGTCGCGCGGGGTGTTGGCGTGAATGGTGGCCATGGAGCCTTCGTGGCCGGTGTTCATGGCCTGCAGCATGTCCAGCGCTTCGGCGCCGCGCACCTCGCCCAGGATGATGCGGTCGGGGCGCATGCGCAGGGCGTTGCGCACCAGCGCGCGCTGCGTCACTTCGCCTTTGCCTTCGATATTCGGCGGGCGGGTTTCCAGGCGCACCACGTGCGGCTGCTGCAGCTGCAGTTCGGCCGCGTCCTCGATGGTGACGATACGCTCGCTATGCCCGATATAGCCGGAGATGGCGTTCAGCATGGTGGTCTTGCCGGAGCCGGTGCCGCCCGAGATCAGAATGTTGACCTCGCTCTTGCCCAATGCCTGCAGGATGGCGGCCATGGCCTCGGTCATGCTGTTGAAGTTGATCAGTTCAGCCATGCCCAGCGGATCGGCCGAGAAACGGCGGATCGACAGCACCGGGCCGTCGATGGCCAGCGGCGGGATGATCGCGTTGACGCGCGAACCGTCCGGCAGACGGGCGTCGACCATCGGGCTCGATTCGTCGATGCGGCGGCCCACGCGCGACACGATCTTGTCGATGATCTTCATCAGGTGGGCATCGTCGTTGAAGGTGATCGGGGTCAACTCCAGGCAGCCCTTGCGTTCCACGTAGACCTGGTGCGCGCCGTTGACCAGGATGTCGGACACGTTGGGATCGGCCAGCAGCGGCTCCAGCGGCCCGAAGCCCAGCACTTCGTACTGGATGTCGCGCGTCAGGTTGCGCCGCTCGCTGTCGTTGATGACCACCGAATTCTCGTCGAGCAGGCGCTCCACCAGGATCTTCAGTTCGTCGCGGATCTGGTCCTGCGTCAGGCGCTGCATGCTTTCCAGGTCGACGCGGTCGAGCAGCGTCTGGTGGATGCGGTGCTTCAGCTGCTGGTAGGCGCGGTTGTCGATCGCCTCCATGCTGCGCAGCGGCGACACGGTGCCGTTGAGCGGCGCGGTGGCGCCAAGGCGGTTCCTGAGGGTTTGGGCTGGGATCTGCATGATGCGCTCCGGTTACTGGTCATGCGCCGCTCAGGCGCGCTGGAGAATTCTGGACAGCCAGCCGCGCGCCTCGTTGTTGCTGTCGCCGGCCAGGGTACGCGCCATGTCTTGCAATGCCTTGGAGATCGGACTGGTGCGCTGCAGCTGCAGGATCGGCACTCCTTGGTTGACCGAGGCCGCCGCTGCGTCATAGTGGTTGGGGATGGTGCGGAACATTTCCATGCCATACGCTTGTTCGCAATCGCGCAGCCGGATATCGCCGTTGTTTGAATGGCGGTTCACGATCAGGTGGATTTTGTCCTTGCGATAGTCGAGCGAGCGGAACACCTGCAGCAGGCGCTTGCCGTCGCGGATATACGGCAGCGTCGCCTGCAGGATGGGGAAGATCATGTCGGCCTGGTCGAGGGCGCGCACGGAGACGGCATCCAGGCTGCGGCCGATATCGAGGATCACGAAGTCGTAGTGCTGGCGCGCCAGGCGCAGCAGGGCGTCGATATGTTCCGGGTGCACGTCGTTGGCCTGGGTCGGATCGTCCGGCGCGGCCAGCACGTGGAAGTTGGGCGTCACCTGCACCATCGACGAAACCAGCAGCGTGTGGTCCAGGCGGTGCATTTGCTGCGCCACGGTGGCCAGGCTGGCGGCCGGGCGCTGGTCGGACACGAACAGCGAAGCGTCGCCGAACTGCAGGTTGAGGTCGAACAGGGCCACTTTCTTGCCTTCGGCAGCTGCCAGTGCGTAGCCCAGGTTGGTGGCCAGGAAGGTGGCGCCGCTGCCGCCCTTGCAGGATATGAAGGTCAGCACCTTGCCCAGGGCACGCGCGCTGACGTTGCGCTTGTCGTCGATGCGGCGCACGGCGGCCAGCAGCTGGCTCGGGTCGATCGGGACCGGCAGCACTTCGCGCACCCCGGCGCGCATGGCCTGCAGCAGGAAGTCGGGGGTCTGCTGCTGGCAGGCCAGCACGATGGACATGTCGGGGTTCTGCATGGCCAGCGTTTCCAGGCGCTCCAGGTCGTCGTCATTGAGCAGGGACTGCGCCACCAGCAGCAGGTCCGGCACGCCGTTCTCGAACCCCTTCACCTTGTTCAGGACGGTGGGCATGACGTCGACCTGGTCGGTCAGGCTGCGTTCACGCAACAGGCGGGCAATTTCGAACAATTGCTTGTCGTTGCTGGACAGGGCGGTAATCTTCATGGTTCTCCCCTCAATCGTTGAAGCCCAGGCTTTCGGCGTGCATGGTGACGCTGGCATCGTGCATCGGCAGGGTGCCCCAGCTGCTGAACCGCAGAAACAGCGGCTGGTAGTTCACGCCGCTCAGTGTCACGCGCACGCTGTACAGGCAGACGGTGGCGCGCGAGGCATCGGCGCACGCCGACATATTGTCGCCGGGGCTGCTCGGCTGTGATCCGGACGCCACCACGTCGCCGGCGGCATTCAGGTAGTCGATCTGCACCACGGCGGCGTCGACCTCGGCCCCGGCCGGCAGGTGGCTGCCGCCGAACAGGGTTTCGGCCGTAATTTCGCTGCTCTTGCTGGTCCAGCTGACCACAGCCAGGCGGGCGCCGCGCCGTACCGCTTCCTGCATGGTGTTGGTGAGGTACATGAAGCGGCCGATTTCGAACATGAACAACAGCAGCGGCACCATGATGAACATCATCAGCAGTGCGAATTCGACCGCCACCACGCCGCGCTGGCTGGTGCGCCGGGACGGAGACTGGGGGGCAAAGGCAGGCATGGCATCCTCTCAGTTCATGTAGCGCATGGTGGTGCTGGGGGCCAGCCAGGCGTCGCTCGAACCGAGCGGCTTGACGAAGGGGACCCAGGCGCCAAGGCGGATCTTGTAACTGGTGACCTGGATCTTCACCCCGGCCGGAGCGACGTTGTCGGTGCAGGCCCCGGCGGCGTAGGTGGTCCCGGTCAGGCAGGTCACGGTCACGTTCCCGTTGGTGAAATCGCTGAGCCCGACCGCCTGCGCGGCGACGCGCACGGAATCCTTGGCCGCGTCCACGGCGCTGCTTGCGATGGTGGCTTTGGCTGCCACCGACATGGTGCGGGCGGCGTCGCGCGTGGCGCGAGTCAGCACTTCGTAATACCAGAAGGCCCGGCCGAACTCGACCACGCCGGCCATCAGCGTCAGCAGGATGGTCAGGACCAGGGCCAGTTCCACCAGGGCTACGCCGTCCTGGCGTTGAAGGGAGGCAAGGCGGGTGCGCATGGCGATCACCTGTACAGTTTGACGGCGGCGTCCGGCACCGGTTCCACCAGGCCGACGAATTCCACATCAAGGCGGTTGCCGCCGGCGCCGCCGAAGCTGGCGCGGCGCAGCATGAAGAAGCGGCCGATACCCACTGCCGTCATCTTGCCGCAGGAGGCGCCTGGCGAGTTGATCGGAGCGACGCGGCAATCGACCATGATCAGGTTGAGTACGCGGCGGTCGGCCACGCCCGGGGTGGATCCGGACGGGTTCTGCCAATAATTGCTGTCGCCGGTCTGGTTGTAGGGCGCCGGCTGGTAATCGCTGGACATGCCGCTGCCCACGCTGGTCGGGTAGTTGGCGGTGTCGAAGTAGTCAAGGCCGCTGGCGACCGTGCCATACATCTTGCCCGGATCGGCTGCGCTGCGGCTGGCGTTGGCCTGGGCCAGCGTGATTGGCGTATCGGCTGCCGGCGGCGTGGCCGAGGTGGCGGTCACCGGCCGGGTATAGGTCCAGAGCGGGCCGTAGTCGGCGAAGTTGGCATAGGAGCCGCCCGACGGGCCGCCGGAGCTGGCATCCGGGAAGGGGTAGTTCGGGATGATGGCGCTGCCCGAGGTCCGGGTGGTGACCGTCATGCGGTTCGGATAGGTGCCGGCACCTGCCTCCATCCAGTGGATGGGCGGGGTGCTGGAAGGAGTCGGGGTGCCGCTGTTGACGCAGCCGGTGCCGGTGCCGCGGCAGAAGAATTCCTTGACGTTCTTGTCAGGCGGCGCCTGCGCCGCCACGCAAGGCGAACCGGTGTAGTCGCCAAAGCGCGAGTTGAGGGCTTTCTCGATGCTGCTGCTCATGCCGGTATTGGTATAGACCTGGCCGGTGCTGCCGGTTGTCAAGACCGCGCTGTTGCCGTTGCAGACGAAGGGCGCAGTGGCGGCGGCCGAACTGGCGGACGAATCGCAAGTGCCGCTGCCTGGGCTGACCGGGTTGATCAGGTACGGGTCGTAGGTCGCGCCGCCCAGCGAGCCGAGCGAGAAGGTGTTGTAGGCCACGCCGCGGCGGAAACCGAATTCCACCAGTTCGGTGACGCCGGAGGCATAGGTGTACTTGGCGGTGCGGTGGTCAGGGTCGGCGGCGCAGATGCCGATCGGAGTCACCAGCGTGACATAGCGGCCGGCCACCGCCACCCCCTTGGTGCTGGTGGTTTCGATGCCGGCCACCTGGATCAGGTAGGTGTTCAGAGTCTTGCTGCCGGTGTCGACCTTGACGAAGGACAGGTTGGCCGGGGTAACCTTGGCGGCGGCGGCGCTGATCCAGGGGCCGTCCGGCGAGCTGCTGAAACTGAAGTCGGTCTCGGCCAGCGACAAGCCGACACTGAAGTCATATTCATGCCTGCCGCCGATCAGCGTGCCGCTGGCGATGGCGGCATTCACGCCGGCCGTCGTGTTGTTCAGGTCCTTGGCAGCAGCCAGGGCGGACGCGTCGGCGGCATTCTGCAGTTCCGCCTTGGCGATGTAGAGATGGCCGAGGTCCACCACCAGCCCGCCCAGCGGGATCAGGACCAGCAAGAGCAGCAGCCCCGTCATGACGGCGACGGCACCTTTCTGCCGGCGCGGGAACCTCGTACCTGGATGCATGACTGCCTCCTCTCTTATTTGCCGACGCCGATGGTGAAGGCATTGCTTTGCGGTTCAGGCGACTTGTACGACTTTTCGTAGGCCTGGTAGCTGGAGTGGGCCGTGCTGCCGGCCACGCCGTTCGGGTTGCGCGCGTCGGCGCGGGCGCCGGGATTCAAGGTTTGCGCATTTTTCAGGTCGGTCATGGCGTGGCCCAGGTTGGCCTCGGTGTGGGGCGCCACCGCCACGCAGCCGGACAGTGCCAGGGGCAGCAGGGCGGCCAAGCCGGGACGCAGGAATGTGCGGTTCATGTTGCCTCCTAGTTCAGGTCAAAGCCGCCGGCCTGCTTGGCTGGCTGGGCAGGTTGCTGGGATGGGCTACGTTCGGGCGGCGTGCCTTCCATCTTGCCGTTGAGCAGGCGCTCGGCGCGCGACGGGTCGCGGTAGTTCGAAGTCGGCAGGTTGTTGTCGGCAAAGTCCGGCGGCAGCGGCTTGACCAGGTGCGGCGTGATCACGAACACCAGCTCGGAGCGGTCGGTCTGGAAGTCGTTGGAGCGGAATAGGGCGCCCAGCACCGGCACTTCGCCCAGGAAGGGCAGGGCCTTGATATTGGTGACCGTGTTGTTCTTGATCAGGCCGCCGATCGCGAAGCTCTGGCCGTCGTACAGTTGCACCGTGGTGGCGGCGCGGCGCGAAGTGAAGGAAGGCAGGATGGCGGTGCCGTTGATGCCGCCGGCCGAGATGCCGATGCCGTCCTTGTTCAGCTCCGACACTTCCGGCGCCACTTTCAGGTTGATGCGGCCGCCTTCCAGCACGGTGGGCGTGAAGCGCACGGCTACGCCGAATTCCTTTTCCTCCAGCGAGATGCGGCTGACGCCGTTGTCCGAGGAATTGGCCACCGGGATGAAGATCTTGCCGCCGGCCAGGAAGCTGGCTTCCTGGCCGCTGATGGCCATCAGGTTCGGTTCGGCCAGCATCTTCACCAGGCCGTCGCGCTTTTGCGCATCGATGGTCAGCGAGTTGCCGTTGCGGCGGTTGACCGCGTCGAACAGGCCGGGGTTGCCGGTCAACAGATTGGACAGCAGGGTATAGGTCCAGTTGCCGATCGTATGATTGAGGCCGATGCTGGCGCCAAGCTGGTCGACCAGGGTTTTCGACACTTCCGCCACTTTCACTTCCAGCATCACTTGCTGGGGCGCGGCGATGGTCATCATATTGATCACCTTGACCGACAGCTTGCCCTCGGCAGCCTGCGGCGGCTGCGGTGCGCCGCCGGTGGTGGCGGCGCCCGGCCCGCCACCGGTAGGACGCGGGCGGCTGACGAAGGCGTTGGCCAGCTGCAGCACATGTTCGGCCATCACGACATCGGGCACGGTACCGCGCAGCACGATGGAGTCGGCGGCCGAGCTGACCTGCACCATGCCTTTGCTGCCGGTAAGCTTGTCTATGCCGTCCTGCAGCGAGTTGGTGTCGGCGCTGACGGTCAGGTCGGCAATGATGGTGTCGCCGGTCTTTTGCCACAGGATCAGGTTGGTGGTGCCGACCGTGCGGCCCAGCATGTACAGTTCGCGCGGGTTGAGCAGGATCACGTCGGCGATGCGGGCGTCGCCCACCGCCACCCGTGCCGCCGGATGCTGCAGGCGCACGATGCTCGACTTGCCCTCCGCCAGCAGCATGGCTGGGGCCAGCTCGGTGCGGCCCTCGGACATCGGGACCGAACTGGATTCGGGTGCCTTGGATGCGACCGCGGCCGCGCCTTTCGCCTTCATCTTGGGCTTTTGCGCAACCACGGCGGCTTCGGCTGCCACCTGGGCGGCGGCCGGCAGGAGGGGCGCGGCGATCAGGGCACCCAGCAGGGCCCCTTGCCAGCGCAGGCTTACCTTCATTGTGCTCAGTTTTTTCATGGAAGCGCTCCGGTTGCGAAGTCAGAATTGTTGGCTGGTACGGTCCAGCCCCTTGATCATCTCTACCTTGGTGCCAGGATTGGCCGGTACCGTGGCCACCTTGCGCACCGGGGCAGGGCGCGGTGCGGGTGCCGGCTGGGCGGCGGTTTTCGGCGCCGCAGCGACCGGGGCTTGCGCACCGAGCAGGGTAGTCTTGGTGGCGCCGGTGGTCAGTACCGGGTCGGGATCGACCTGGTTGCGCAGCACCAGCGACAGGGTGCCCACGCTGCGTGCCAGGTCCAGTTTTTCCACCTGTTCCGGCGTCAGTTCCAGCGTCACCGCATTGACCACTTTCGGCTTGGTCTCGTCGCGCGAGGATTCCTGCGCAACAGCCAGCACCAGGATGCGTTCCAGGACGATCTTGGAGATGGTCGGGTCCTTGTTGCCGGTGCGCTGGCCTTCTTCCTGGGTATTGACCAGGATGTCGACATAGTTGCCTGGCAGTGCGAAGCCGGCCACCCCCACCACGTCGTTGACGCGTACGGTCATGGCGCGCTTGCCCTCGGCCACCACCGCCGACAGGCCGCCCTGGGTGCCCGGGGGCGCCAGTTTGGATTCGAGGATAGGCTCGCCGCGAATGATGCTGCTGCGCGTGACGCGCGATTCAAGCAGCTTGTCGTCCTTGATCGCACCCGGCGGCTGCACCGATGCCGGCCAGTCGACCAGGCGCACCATGTCCGGCGTGATGCGTGCGCCCATGCTGATGTCGATCTGGGCCACAGCCACCTTGGCCGTGTTGCCGCTTGCTTGCGCGTTGATCCAGCGCGCCGCCACCACCACCGCCACGAAGGCCAGGGCGATGGCTACCACCATCATGATCAGTGCTCGTGTATTCCTCATGATTTTCCCCTTGGCTCACGCGCCAGTAAAGTAATTGTTCCAAGCCCATTCCAGCGATGCCAGGTCCAGCGTCGGCAAGCGCCCCTCGTAAGCAGCCAGGTCGCGCAACTGCGAAACCAGGTCGCGCGGATAGCAGGCCATCAGCGGCCGTTCCTGCAATTGGTGGTGGCGCATCAGCCAGGCGAAAGTCTCGGCATCGAAGGGTACCGAATAGCGCTGGCATACCTGGCGAAATACCGTTTCATACTGTTCCGGCTGCAGCGGCCCGATGTGGATTTTGTAGCCCAGGCGGCGCAGGAAGGAGCCGTCGGCCAGCGATTCGGGCGGCATGTTCGAAGAGAACACCACGACCACGTCGAAGGGCACCGGGAACTTGTAGCCGTTCTGCAGCGAAAGGTAGTCGACCTGGCGGTCCATTGGCACGATCCAGCGGTTCATCAGTTCCACCGGCGAGCAGCGCTGGCGGCCCAGGTCGTCGATGATGAAGATGCCGCCGTTGGCTTTCAGGTGCGGCGGCGCCTGGTACAGGCGGGTGGCTGGATCGAAGCGCAGGTCGAGCGCCTCCAGGGTCAGTTCGCCGCCGGTGATCACGGCTGGGCGCTGGCTGCGCACCCAGCGCTGGTCGCGCGGCGTGCGACGGTCGAACAGCATGCCCGGTGGGGCCGTGTCTTCGATGGCGGTGTGCACCACCGGGTCGAACACGGGAATGATGTCGCCATCGACCAGCAGCGCATACGGCACGGCGATCTGCCCTTGCAGCAGGCCGTTCAGGCGCTCGGCCAGGTAAGTCTTGCCGCTGCCTGCAGGACCGTGGACAAAGATGGCGCGGCCACTGTTCATGGCCGCGCCCAACTGGTCAAGCACTGCCGGGCTGGCGACGATGCCGTCGAAGGTCTTGCGGATATGTTCGCGCTTGACGTTCATCTGGGCGACGCTGTGCGCGCGCACCCGTTCGGCATAGTCGGCAAAGGTTACCGGGGCGGCGCCCGCATAGGCGTCGCGGCGGACAAATTCGGCGGCGCGGGCGCGGCCGGTATCGGTCAGGTTATAGACGATGTCGGCGTCGGTGTTGCTGACGCCGCGCCGAATCATTTCCACCAGCTTTTCGGTGCGCATGAAAGTGATCACCGGGTCGAGCACCGACAGCGGCAGCTTCAGGTGGCCGGCTAGCTCGTTCAGCTTGATCTGGCCGCGCTGGTACAGGACCTTGCTGGTCAACTCCACCAGCAGCAGGAAGGGCAGGCCGGTTTCCTCGACCGTGCGGGGCGCGGGAACGCGCAGCGGGTCGTCAGCCCAGGAGCGCTTGCTGGTTTCTTCAAAATCGGCAGGCATAGCAGGCCTCGCTTATCGAAGGGATTAATCGTCTAGTGCCACAAGTTCCAGCCGGCGAGCCAGCTGGATGCCGCAAAGGCGGTAGTGCCGGCCGCGATCGCGACCGCATAGGGCAGACGCCCGGTGGTGCCATGCTGTACGCCCAGTGCCATGCCGCACATATTGGCCAGCACGCGCGGCAGGGTGCCGTGATACACGGCTGAGCCGAGGGCCAGCAGGCCGCCGGCCAGCAGGCTGGCCAGCACCGCGGCGGCAGTGTCGGCGGCGCCGAGGAAGGCGCCTGCCATGGCCATCAGTTTGACGTCGCCGGCGCCCATCGCATGCAAGGCATACAGCGGCAGCAGGGCGCACAGGCCGACGGCAAAGCCGCCCAGGGAGGCCAGCAGGCCGATCGAGCCGAATGGGCTGTGGAACAGGCCGGCGCCGTGCGGCACCACGGCCTGGAAGGCGAGGGCGGTCGCGGTCCCCGCCAGGATGATGGAATTCGGGATGCGGCGGCTGCGCAAGTCTTCCGCTACCGCCAATGCCAGGAACAGCAGCAGGGCGAGGAAGGGAGCCAGCGGGCGCAGGTCGGTATTCATTTGCTGATGGCCAGGACGATCTGGTCTTTGACGAGGGTGTACATGGCGTTCACCTGGGAGCCGACGAAGCCGACCGAAACGATGATGACCACGACGATCAGGCTTGCGATCAGCGCATATTCGATGGCAGTGACGGCGCTCTCGCTCTCAATGAAGTGCAGGATAAGCTGTTTCATGATGGCTCCGGCCGTTGGAAGGAAAAATGTCCGGGGCATGGCCCCGGACCAGGAGGGGGGTGTTCCTGCGATTACGTGGTGGTCAGCTTGCCGCCGACGTAGCTGAAGACATTCTCCAGGTTGGTGCCGACCAGGGTCACGGCGCCGATGATGACCACGGCGATCAGGGCAGCGATCAGGCCGTACTCGATTGCGGTTACGCCTTCTTCGTCACGGATAAATTTTTGGATGGCTTTCATGATGGAACTCCTTCAGGTTGTTGTTGCAGACGTTTTGCACCAAAGTGTTTGCAGTGTTTGGTTTGACCCGCTCACATGCCCTTTCCAAGCGCCAGAAGCACAATGATGCCGACGACAACTGTCAGTGAGGCTACAAGTACATATTCGTAAAACGAGCGCTCCTCTTCTTTCAGGAAGGTGGAGGTTTCGATACTGGTTTGCTCGTCGTTACGCATTTTGTACTCCGGACATGGTTGTGTTGGCCCTTGCCTGGTTCTAGTCTCAGCCGACATGTCTGCCGTGCTGATGAGTCCACTTTAGGCCTTTGCGTTTTGACTTCCATCAACCATCTGTCCTTTTCTCGCTGTGACAGATGTCCTTTTTTTCCAAGCGGAATCAGGACATTTGTCCCGATTCAACGAAGATATATAAGGGGAAACATTTTCGGCACCCCTGCCGGTAGTGGGCAAGGGGCGAGGGAGACGCTACAGGTCGGCCTGGTCGAGCCTATGCTTGGTGGCGAAGACGTACAGGTCCAGGCGGTTGGACACACCGAGCTTGTGGTAGATGGCAGTCAGATGGTTGCGCAAAGTGTGCTCGGAAATAAACAACTGTTGCGCCAAAGCCTTGTTTACCGCCCCGCCACCTGTTGCAATCAAGCTGCAGATGCGGCGTTCCTTGGCGGTGAGCTGGGCAATCTTGTCCAGTTCCGGGTCCTGCCGCCGCGTTGCCTGCGGGTTGCGCATGGCTTCGAACACGCGGCTCAGCATGACGCCATCGAGCCACAGCTCCCCCTCGTGCACTTTTTCGATGGCTTTCAGGACGATCTCGGCCGGCTCGTCCTTGCTGACCACGCCACGCGCGCCCAGCATGACAGCGCGGTCCAGCAGTTCGCGGTCGCGTGTGCCGGACAGCACCAGCACGCGCGCGCCGTTGCAGCCGGCCAGCAGGCGCGGCATGATGTCCAGCGAGCAGGTGCCGCCCAGGTCGATGTCCAGCAGGATCACGTCGGGCAGCACCTCGGCTGCCATGGCCAGTGCACTGTCGCAGTCGCGCGCGGTGCCGACCACGATCATATGGGTCGCTTCGCTTTCAATCAGCTTGCCAAGCCCCCATAGCAGGGTCTTGTGGTCGTCGACCAGCATGATACGGATACGTTTGTCTAGCTGCCCCATAAGCACCTCACACCGGAATCACGATCTGCACTGCTGTGTTGTTCTGGCGGCCACGCTGCACGCGCGCTTCGCCGCCCAGCGCGGCGGCGCGTTCAGCGATCGAGCTCGGTGTAAAGTCTAGCACCGGCTGGCCCGCACATTCATTTTCAATCCGCACAGTGAGCTGTCCGGCAGTGCAGGCCATCTCGATGTAGCCGTTGCGCGCCGTCGTATGCTTGCAGATATTGCTCATGCCTTCGTTCACGATCTGGAACACCTCGGCCGCCAGGCGGTCGCTCATGTGCAGCTCGCCCTTGGTTTCCACATTGATGTGCACGTCGTAGAACTGGCGCAATTGCGCCGCTTGGCGCCGCAAGGCGATCAGCAGTTCCGGCTCCTTCATTTCCAGCCCGCCGCGCAGGCTCTTGGCGTAGTTGCGCAGGTCGCGCACGACTTGCGAGGTGACATCGAGCAGGTTGTCGAGGTCGGGCACCAGCGGGTTGCCGGGGTCGGCTTTGAGGCGGATGCCGGACACGCCGTGGCGCAGGCCAATGTAAGGCTGGATTGTGGTGTCATGCAAGTCGCGTGCGATGCGCTCCCGCTCACGCAACACCGCTTCCGATGCCATGCGGTCCAGCAGTTCAATATTTTCGATCACGGGGAAGGCCTGGGCCGCGATCTGCAGCAGGAACAGGGCGTCGGATTTGCTGAAGTGATGGTTCTGCGAGACCACGATCAGGCGCCCCGAGCCGCGCCGCAGCGGCAGCGGCACTGCAATCAGGGACTGGGCATCAAGCAGTTCAGCCAGGGTGGCGCCGGCATCGGCGTCTTCCGGCAGCCAGCGGTGCTGCACGCTGTCGTAGGACTTCAGCTGCAGCACGCGGCGCAGCAAGGCATTGCGCGGCTGGCGCAGCAGCAGGATGGCTTCCTCGCCGCAGATCAGCAGTGGCGCTGCCGCGTCCGGCGCCAGGTTGCTGGCATGGATCGGGCGCCCGGCGTTGGCGGAGCTGGCCGCGCGCAGGGTCCAGCTGGCGGCGCTGTTGTCGTGCATCAGCAGGACGCAGCTGTGCGCCCGGTAAAACTGGCGCGTCTGCTCGAGCACCGAACTGATGGTGCGGTCCACGCCGAAGCGCGGGTTGGACATCTGGCTCACCGCGTGCAGCAAGGCCATGCGCTGGCGCTGGATCACCGCCATGCCGCCCCAGTGGGCGATCATATAGCCCAGGGCCAGCAGGAAGGTGGCGCGCAACATCAGCAGCACCATTTCGGCCTGGCTATGCGTGTACAGCGAGGTCAGGGCGAAGGCCAGCGAGGCCACCATGGTGATGCGGGCGCCCTCGTCAAAACCATGGCTGAAGGAGGACGTCAGGATGGCGAAGAAGAACAGCAGGAAGTAAAAGCTGGAATCGCCGCCGGTGACGTAGACCATCAGCGTAAACCAGCCGACGTCGAGCCAGTACACCAGCTTGCTGCGCACCATGATGGCGCGGCTGGCCAGCATCAGCAGGGTGACGCTTTGCAGCAGGTAGGCCAGGAAGACGCCCAGGGACAGCAGGTCGGCGCGGCCGGCCGGTTCCACCACCAGGGTAAACAGGCAGGCTACGGCCAGTACCAGGCGCATCCAGCGCACCATGGAGGCGTCCGAAGTATCCTTCGGCAGGGTCGCGTGCAGCAGGCCTTCGTTGATCACATTCTCTCCGGCGCGTTGTTGTTACCATGCTAAGAGAACCATTAGTCCTTGTCCACAACAAGGTTGTATTTTTGAAACGTTGCAGGGCCTTGAATTTGGCCGGGCCGGCCCCATGTGGGCCATTCCGACGTCCCGTATAAGACTATTGAGGTAAAAATGGCAGAAAACAAGCAAACCATGGGGTTCCAGGCAGAAGTCAAACAACTTCTGCAGTTGATGATCCACTCGCTCTACTCGAACAAGGAAATCTTCCTGCGCGAGCTGGTCTCGAATGCCTCCGATGCGGCCGATAAGCTGCGTTTTGAGGCGATCAACAACGATGCCCTGTACGGCAACGACCACGAACTGAAAATCCGTGTCAGCTTTGACAAGGAAGCGCGCACCATCACCATTTCCGACAACGGCATCGGCATGAGCCGCGACGAGGCGATTTCGCACCTCGGTACCATTGCCAAGTCGGGCACCAAGGAATTCTTCGGCAAGCTGTCCGGCGACCAGCAGAAAGACGCGGCCCTGATCGGCCAGTTCGGTGTCGGTTTCTATTCCGGCTTCATCGTGGCCGACAAGATCACCGTCGAATCGCGCCGCGCCGGGCTGGCGGCGGAAGAAGGCGTGCGCTGGGAATCGGCGGGCGAGGGCGATTACTCGATCGAGCAGATCAGCAAGCCTGGCCGCGGCACCGACATCATCTTGCACCTGCGCGAAGGCGAGGATGAGCTGTTGTCGAGCTGGAAACTGAAGTCCATCATCCGCAAGTACTCCGACCATATCTCGCTGCCGATCCAGATGCAGAAGGAAGAGTGGGATGAAGAGAAGAAGGAAACCGTCCTGAAGGACGAGCTGGAAACCATCAACCAGGCCAGCGCCCTCTGGGCCCGCGCCAAGAGCGAGATCACGCCGGAACAGTACGAAGAGTTCTACAAGCACGTGTCGCACGACTTCGGCGCGCCGCTGGCCTACACCCACAACCGCGTGGAAGGCCGCAGCGAATACACCCAGCTGCTGTATATCCCGGCCAAGGCCCCGTTCGATCTGTGGGACCGCAACAAGCGTGGCGGCATCAAGCTGTACGTCAAGCGCGTGTTCATCATGGACGATGCCGAGCAGCTGATGCCGACCTACCTGCGCTTTGTTAAGGGCGTGATCGACTCGGCCGATCTGCCGCTGAATGTATCGCGCGAGATCCTGCAGGAGTCGCGCGACGTGAAAGCGATCCGCGAAGGCTCCACCAAGCGCGTGCTGGGCATGCTGGAAGAACTGGCCAACGCCGACGAGCAAGAAAAGAAGGACAAGTACGCCACCTTCTGGACCGAATTCGGCCAGGTGCTGAAAGAGGGCATCGGCGAAGACTTCGCCAACAAGGAGCGCCTGGCCAAGTTGCTGCGCTTTGCTTCCACCGCCAACGAAGGCGACGAGCAGACCGTGTCGCTGGAAGCCTATGTCGGCCGCATGAAGGAAGGCCAGGACAAGATCTACTACGTCACCGCCGACAGCTTTGCCGCCGCAAAGAACTCGCCGCACCTGGAAATCTTCCGCAAGAAGGGCGTCGAAGTGCTGCTGCTGACCGACCGCGTCGATGAATGGATGCTGTCCTTCCTGAACGACTTCGAAGGCAAGGAACTGCATTCCGTGGCGAAGGGCGGCCTGGACCTGGGCGCGATGGAAGACGAGGCGGAGAAGAAGGAACACGCCGAGACCGAAACCCAGTACCAGGAACTGGTCGGCAAGATGAAGGAAGCGCTGGCCGGCAAGGCCAAGGACGTGCGCGTCACGTTCCGCCTGACCGATTCGCCGGCTTGCCTGGTGGCCGACGAGCACGAGCTGTCGGGCAACCTGCTGCGCATGCTGAAAGCGGCCGGCCAGGATGCGCCGGAATCCAAGCCTATCCTGGAAATCAACCCGCAGCACCCGCTGGTGACGCGCCTGAAGTATGAGGATGCCTCCAGCGCGAAGTTCGGCGACTGGGCCCACATCCTGTTCGACCAGGCCTTGCTGGCCGAAGGCGGTACCCTGGCCGACCCGGCATCGTTCGTCAAGCGCATGAACGAGATGCTGCTGTCTAAGTAAGCACCTGCCGCTCCGGGTTGGGCACAGGCCCGTCCCGGAGCCGTTTCCTGCAGCAGTAGATCATTCCGGCCAGTACCAGCGGCGCAAGCTGTACCGGCGCCAGCAGCGTGAGGGCCAGCGATAGCACCGGCAGCAGCCACGCCAGCACCAATAATTCCCTCTCTCCCGGCAGCCAGCCGCGCTGCATGCCGTCCCTGGCGATCCACGCGATGGGAAAAGCGAGCCAGGTCAGGTCATAGTCGAAGCCGTAGGGGCTGACGAAGAAGCTGGCGCACATGAGCAGCGAAGCGCGCAGGGGCAGTGGCCCTTTGTCGCGCCAGCTGCGCCACACCAGCCATCCCACCACCAGGGCCGCCAGCAGGTGCGCGCCATATGCCAGCGCCGGCGGCATGCCCAGCGAACGCACAGCGGCGAATACGCTGGGCATCTTGAACAGGGGCAGGTCGCCGGTTTCCACCCTTTGGCTGGCTAGGCCCAGACCGGCATGGAAGGCACTGAAGGTCTCCACGCCCAGCACCAGCGCGCTGGCCGCCACAAAGATGGCGGCAGTCACGGCGGCGGCCGCGAAGGCGCGCCAGGCGCCTGCCGCGACCAGGGCCAGGGGGAAGAACACGGCAAGGTGCGGTTTGACCGCCAGCAAGCCGATGCAGGCGCCGGCCAGCAGCGGCCGGCGCTCCAGCTGCAGCATGGCGGTTCCGGCCAGGACGGCGGTCAGGAAACCGTTCTGGCCGTGCATCAGGTTGATCCAGACAGCGCCGGAAGCGAGCAGGCATAGCATGCCGTCGCTATTGCCGATGACGCGCCAGCCCAGCCACAGGTAGGCTCCCAGCGTGACGGCCATGAAGCCGATGAAGGCGGCGGCATAAGGTAGGCTGGCGAGCGGGTACACGGCCAGCAGGAACGTGGGCGGGTAATACCAGGCACGCGAGGGCACGCCCGGCACCGCGATCCGCTCCGCCTCCGTCAGCTTGCTGCGGTCGTATGCGTCCTGCGCGCGTCCTTCCTGCGCAAGGCGGGATGCGCCCCAGAATGTGACGAAGTCGCTGCCCAGGGTGTAGCTCGGCCCGGCAGCCGGGGGCTTCGATGTCGCCATGATGCCGATGGCAAAAAACAGGAAGCAGGCCAGCGATAGTGCTGCCCCGGCGCACATGCGTTTCCGGCTAAGCCAGTGTGGCGGGTTGCGCATGCAGGGACTCTCCATCGTCGGATGAACGGATGCGCCGCCACAGCAGCCAGGTCATGGCAGCCAGCACGGGCGGCGCGGCAAGCAGGTACAGTTTGGCCAGTGGCGCCAGGGCGGCCGGCAGGATCCACAGCATGGCCAGCAGCTCGCGTTCGCCTCGCCGCCAGCCGTGTGCGATGCCGTCCAGTGCCAGCCAGGCGGCAGGGAAGGCCAGCCATGCCAGGTCGTAATCGTAGACATACGGGCTGACCAGCAGGCAGGCCGTCATCAGCAACGCGTTGCGCAAGGCGGGCGACGCATTGCCGCGCCATGCGCGCCAGACGAAGCACGCTGCGGCGCAGCTGCAAACCGCTTGCGCGCAGTAGGCCGCAAACGTGGGCAGCCCAACCAAGCGCATGGCGGCGAACACCGAGGGCATCTTGTGCAAGGGCAGCTTGCCGTCTTCCAGCATTTGGCGCGCAAGGCCCAGGCTATCCAGGAAGGCGACCAGCGTCGGCATGCCCAGTACCGACACGCTGAGCCCAGTCAAAGCCAGGGCCGTGACGGCGGCGACTGCCAGCGCGCGCCATGCGCCGGCGGCAAGCAGCGCGATCGGGAAAAGCAGCGCGAGGTGAGGCTTGATGGCCAGGGCGCCAAGGCAGATCCCGGCCAGCACGGGGCGCTGCTTCAGGTTGAGAAGGCAGCAGGCGGCAAGTGCGGCGGTAAGGAAGGCGTTCTGGCCCTGCATGATGTTCAGCCAGGTGCCGCTGAAACCGGCCAGGCACCACATCGCCGCATTCCCGGTCGCGATGCGGCGGAAGACGGCAACGTAGGCGGCAAGCGTGGCGGAAATGAACACGCCGAAAGCCAGGAGGTATGGCATCAACGCCAGCGGCAGCACCAGCAGGAAGAAGGTCGGCGGGTAAAACCAGGCGAACACCACGCGCAAGGCCGGCACGCCCGCCTGTTCGGCGCCAAAGATCGCTTCCGGTCGATATGCCGCCGCCGGGTGCCCGTCGAGGGCCAGGCGGGAGGCGCCCCAGAAGGTGATGAAGTCGGTCCCGATCGGACGGCCCTTGGCATCCACCAGCGCGGGGGAAAGCCATAGCAGGGCTGCAAAGGCAGCCACGACGCCGATCACGACTGTGCGGGAATAGAGCAGGATGCGCTCACGGCCAAGCCAGTGCTGCTTCATCGAGGTCCTCCTTGGGCTTCTACGGTATCATTGTTTGACCAGAGCCCACAAGGAACTGCCCGATGCCGAACCACTGGTGGAACCGCAAGCGCATTGCCGTCTACACAGGCGCCATCCTGCTGCTGCAATTGGCGGTGCTGGCCATCGGGATGCAGAAGGCCGACATTGTCGCCACCGATTTCCGTATTTTCCGCGCCGGCGCCGGCCTGGCGTTTCAGGGACAGGCCGCCGCCGCCTACGACCCGCAAGCCTTGTTCGCCGCCATGCAGCAGTCCACGTCGGGCGTACTGAAGCCCAACCCGGCCTACCGCTGGTTTTACCCTCCCGGATTCTTGCTGCTGCTGATGCCGCTGGCCGTCCTGCCTCTGATAGCGGCATACGCAGCATGGACCATGGCAGGCCTTGCGGCAGTCTTCGCGGTCCTGCGCCGCATTCTGCCGCAAGGCGGGTTCATCTTGCCGGCGCTGGCGTTTTTCCCCTTGTTCCATACGGTGGTGGTGGGCCAGAACGCCTTGCTGACAGCGGCATGCGCTGGCGGCGGCATGCTGCTGATGGAGCGCAGGCCATGGCTTGCCGCCTGCTGCTTTGCGGCGCTGTCGGCCAAGCCGCACCTGTTTATCCTGCTGCCCGTGCTGCTGGCCTGCAGCGGCACCTGGCGCCTGTTGTTCATGACGGCCAGCGTCGCCGCGGCCGCGAACCTGCTGGCCATCGCCATCCTCGGGCCGGGCCTGGTGCCTGAATTCCTGCACAGCCTCGCCGCGGCGCGCCAGCTGGCGGAAAGCGGCGACCTGCCGGCGGTACGCATGCCGACCGTCTTCGCCATGTTGCGGCTGGCCGGAGCCGGGTCGGTGGCGGCGCTGGCGAGCCACGCCGCCGTTGCCCTGCTGGCAGTTTCTGTCGCCTGCACGGTCTGGCGCAAGTGTCCGGACATTGCCCTGAAGGCCGCCGTGTTCATGCTGGCGACGTTGATGTTGAGTCCGCACCTGTTCGAGTACGACCTGACGTGGTTCGGCATGGCGCTGGCATGGCTGGCCAGCCACTGCCGGCGGCACGGCTGGCCGCATGGCATGCGCACGACGCTGGCGGCCGCCTGGCTTTTCCCCTTGCTGAGCGAGATCTCTTCGCAGCTGCTTCATCTGCAACCCATGCCCTTGTTGCTTGTCGCCCTGTTGCTGGTGATTTTCAGGCTGGCTGCGCTGCGCCGGCAGCGCGAATGCGCCGCCACAGCATCCACATGAAGGCGAACAGCAGCGGCGGCCCGGCCAGGATCGGCACTGCCTTGCCGAGCGGCGCCTGGACGATCGGCAGCAGCCACAAGGCAAGCATCAATTCCCTTTCGCCCGCATGCCATCCTTCCCGGGCAGCATGCAGGCCAAGCCAGGCCATGGGAAACGCCAGCCAGGCAAGGTCATAGTCATAGATGTAAGGACTGACCAGCATGCTGGCCGTCATCAGCAAGGCGTAGCGCAGGCCGGCCGGCGCAGCACTGCGCCAGGCGCGCCAGACCAGGGTGGCAGCGGCGGTGGCGCCGGCAGCCTGCGCGGCATACGCCAGCCATAAAGGAAGCTGCATGACGCGCATGGCAGCGAACATCGACGGCATCTTGACGAGGGGGAGCAGGCCCTGTTCGAGCAAGGCGCGGGCAAAGTCCAGTTTGGCGAAAAACGCCGTCAATGTCGCCGGCCCGAGTGTCGCCACGCTGGCGATGGTCAAGAGCAGCGCCGTGACGGTCGCCACGGACAGCGTGCGCCACGCCCGCGCTGCAACCAGGGCGAGCGGGAAGAGCAGGGCCAGGTGCGGCTTGACCGCCAGCAGGCCGAGAAACACTCCGGCCACGGCCGGACGGCGCCCGAGGCAGTGCAGCGCGGCGGCCGCCAACGCCGCCGTCAGGAAAGCGTTTTGCCCCTGCGTCAGGTTCAGCCACAGCCCGGAGAAGCCAGCCAGCGCCCACATGGCTTCCGGCCGGCGCACCACGCGCCAGAACACAGCGCAATACATGGCCAAGGTAGCTGCCATGAACAAAGCATACGCCACGATGTAAGGCGCCAGCGCCAGCGGCAGCACGAGCAGGTAGAAAGTGGGCGGATAGAACCAGGCAAACTGCACTTTCAAGCCGGGCACGGCTGCCTGTTCGGCCACGTACAGTGCCGGCAGATGATAAGCTGCGGCCGGCGCGCCGTCGAGCGCGAGCCTGGAGGCGCCCCAGAATGTGATGAAGTCGGCGCCAACCGGCCGGCCCTGCTTGTCGAGGTAGCCGTTGGCATGGACGATCCAGGAGATATAGATCGACGCCAGCGAGACCAGGGCCGCAAAGGAATACAGCAGCAGCCGCTGCCTGGTCAGCCAATGCGGCTTGCTGGACTGCATACCGTTTCCTCGTCAGGACTCAGCGAGCGCCGCACCATCAGGCCCAGCAGGGCGAGCAAGGCAAACGGCGCCAGCTGCACGTTGGCGAACCTGGCGAAGATTTGCGAGGACGCCGGCAAAGTCCAGGCAACCACCAGCCAGAAACGCTCGCCGGGCCGCCAGCCATGCCGCATGCCGTGCACGCCCATCCAGGCAATGGGAAATGCCAGCCAGGTCATGTCGTAAGCGTAGACATAAGGGCTGACCAGCATGCTGGCGGTCATGAGCGTGGCGCAGCGTACGGCATGGTGCCGGCTGTTGCGCCAGACAAGCACCACCATGCCGGCTGCCATGGTGGCGACCAGCAACTGGGCCGCGTAGGCCAGCGTCAAATCGACCGCGTGCATGCGCAAGCCGACGAAGGCGGTCGGCATCTTGAATGCCGGTAGCATGCCGGTGCTGACGAGTTGCTGGGCATAGGCCACGTTGTCGCGGAAAGCATGGAATGTTTCCCCGCCCATCAAGCCGTAGCTGGATAGCACCAGGGCCAGCGCGGTCACCGCGGCGCTGGCGATGGTGCGCCAGGCGCCGATTGCGATCAGTGCGAACGGGAACAGGACCGCAAGGTGCGGCTTGATCGCAAGGCAGCCGAGGAAGACGCCGGCCAGCACGGGCCTGGCCGGCAGCAAGACCAGTGCCGCTGCTGCCAGGCTGGAAGTGAGGAAGGCGTTCTGGCCATGAAAGGCCGTGGAAACCGTAGCGGGGAACGCGATGATCAGCAGCCAAGGGCGGTAAGGAGCGCAAATGCGGAACAGCAGCACAATGAAGGGCGCCAGTGTCAGCGCCACGAACAGCGGGTAGGCCAGCCAGAAGTCGAGCAGGCCAAGCGGCGCGACCAACAGCAGGAAGGTAGGCGGGTAGAACCAGCTTGCCCATGGCGCCGGCGCGCGCAAGCTGCTGTCTGCCAGCTGCATGACGGGGAACAGTTGCGCCATGTCGTAAGGCGCCGTAAAGCGCCCCTCCAGCGCTAGGCGCGCCGCGCCCCAGAAGACACGGAAGTCATCGGGCCAGGGGGAGCCGAACCTGGCCGAGGCCGATTCGGCATATTTCCGCATGCCGGCGGGCCGCACGATGAACTGCAGGCAAAGCAGGATGGCCGGATAGATGCGCATGCGCTGCGCGGTGAGCCAGTGGCCATCGTTCTTCATATGGTGACAGGCAGCAGGCGTGCCGACAGCACGATCAGCACAAGGAAGATGGCGAGGATGCGGCTGACACGGTCTTTCAGGGCGAACACGATGGGGTCGTCGTGCATCCGGCCGCGCCGCGCTACTAGCCAGACGCGCGAGACCCAGAACATCAGGAGCGGACAGGCCAGCCAGATCAGTTCGGGGTGGCTGTACATCTGCGCGGTCTTGCTGTCGTGGATGTACATGGCCAGCACCAGGATCGCCAGGTAGCCTGAGGAGATGCCCATGGTGGCGACCAGCCCGGCATCATCGTAACGATAGCCGCGGCCGCGCAGGTAGGCGTCCTGGGCCTTGCCTTCGCTCGTTGCGCTCAGTTCGCTGTAGCGCTTGACGAAGGCCAGCGACGTGAACAGGAACATGGAAAAGCACAGCAGCCAGAACGAGGTCGGCACGCGGATGGCGACGGCACCTGCAATGATGCGCAGCGTATACAGGCTGGCCAGGATCAGCACGTCGACCAGCGCCATCTGTTTCAACAGCGCCGAGTACAGCATGGTCTGGACCAGGTAGGCAATGATCAGGATCGTGAAGGTGGCGGACAAGGCCAGCCAGGACAAGCCCACGCCAGCCAGCAGCAGCAGTGGCCAGGTCAGCCAGGCCTGGCGCAAGCTGAGGGCGCCGCTGGCAATGACGCGTTTGCGCTTGCTCGGGTGCTGGCGGTCGGCCGCGACATCGGCCAGGTCGTTCAACAGGTAAGCGCTGGAGGCCACCAGGCCAAAAGTGAGAAATGCGATCGCTGCTTCGAACACTTTGCCCGCGTCGCCATAGCCATGCACGCCCAGCAAGGGGACGAACACCAGCACGTTCTTGGCCCACTGGTGGATGCGCATCGCGCGCAGCATGGTGAGCAGCGAAGGCCAGGACTGCCTTTCATTGGATGCCAGCAGCTCATAGCTGCCGGCATCGGCAGGCCGTTCGCTGCAAATCCTGTCGAACAGGTCCAGGTGTGCCGCGATCGCCTCGGCATGCTGCCGCTCGCAGCGTGCCACCAGCACCAGTTCGCGCCCCGCCGCCCGCTCGGAGCGCAAGATGTCCAGGATGGACTGGGAATAGGGTAGTGTTGCCGGGTTGAGTGCCGGCCCGGGCTGGCCTGTCCCGCCGAAAGCGAGGGTGAACGCATGGGGCAAGCCGCGGAAAGGATGGCGCGTAATGGTGCGGTTGGCCAGTTCGGCCCGGATGGAAGTGCGCAGCAGGACCCAGTCAAGTTCGACCAGCAAGGGCAAGGTACCTGGGGCGCTGCGGCAAACGTCGCTATCTGGCATCGGCAACTCCTTCGCGGCTCAAGGCATAAATTTCGTAACCGGGCTTTTGCAAGGCTGGGCGCAGCAGCTTCATGCGCCAGCCCTGGCTGGCCAGGCTGCTCAGCGTTTGCTCCCAGAACGGATCGCCGACCAGGGCCATCAGATGGGTGGCCCCGGCTTGTTGCGCGATCGTGCTGAGTGCCTGCGGCCGCTGGCGTCCGGTGGAAGGCAGGGTGAGCCTGCGGTGCGCCTGTGCAGCAGCCGGGTCCTTCAAGCCGACCAGGTCGATCAACTGCAACTGGGTACTGAACGAGAGATAGCCAATATCATGCGCCGCCAGCCTGGCATCGCGCGGCAGGTTGGCGGACGCCCAGCGGCTCGCCGCATCGAGGTCTGCCATGACCTGCTGCCGCTCGAAATACCTGGCCACGGTGACAGGCAGGGTCAGCACGGTCAGCGCCAGCAGCACCGCGTGCGCCAGCCGCAGGTGCGGCGCGCCTTCGCCAGCCAGGAGCAGGCAGCAGAACGACATGGGCGCCAACACATGCAGGTAGCGAAACTCGTTGTAGTGCAAGCCATAGGGCAGGGACCATTGGTAGGCGGCCAGGAAGAGCAGCAGGAAGCCGAACATGAAATAACCAGGGGTGCTGCGCCTGAAATACAGGAATCCAATCACCAGGCCAACCGTCATCGGGTGCAGTGCACGCACGATGGCCCAGCTGCGCACGCCCCAGGGCAGCGTGGCGCTGGCGAAGAAGGCTTCCTTGGCCCCGACGGTGGCGGGGAGCCAGGCGCCGGTGCTGGCCAGTTGCCACGCCAGCCAGGGCGCGCTGGCGAGCAGCACGGCGCACACGTCGTAACCCAGCTGGCTCGGCGCGCGCCCATGCCGGTACCAGCGATAAGCGAGCAGGAGAGCCGTGGCCGCTGCCAGATCGGGGCGTGTGAATGGCAGCAGGCCGAGCAGGAAAGGCAGGCATCGCGAGCGGTGCCCGTCAAGGCTCCATGCCAAGGCCCAGGCCAGCATGGCCATGGCCAGTCCGGTCTCCAGGCCGTTCAGCAGCTGGTAAGGCGTGTAGGACACCAGGGCCGCCATGAGCGCTGCCTGCAGTGCTTGCGTCGTGCTGCAGCCGGCGGCCAGTGCCATGCGCGCAATGCCGGTGACATAAGCCGCTGCTGCCAGCACCGAGAGCAGTTGCAGCGCCTGCACAGCGGGCAGGGCCAGGGAAAGCAGCGCCAGCAACGCCAGGTGGAGCAGGCTGGTTGCCCCGAGCAGAGCGGGTACCCCGGGAAAATTCCATTCCGGCCGGCCCAGCAGAACCTGGCTGTTGTGCAGTGTGATGTAGGCATCATCCAGCGGGAACCATGGGCCGCCGGCGCGTGCCAGGAGCAGCAGACCGCCTACGCAGGCGCTGGCGGCAACAGCATAAACCCAGGTAGCAGCCCGCGGCACCGCGGGTAGTGAACGTGTCAGCATCCGATGCCTCCCGCATTAATACTAATGCATTTGCTTTTTTGAAATCAAATGCCAGCAAGGGCCACATTGTCCCAATTTTGCGACAGACGCAGGGACTGTTGCGCCGGCTGGCGGCCTGTGCAAGACTCTTTTCAATTTCGCAATCAGAGTGAAAAGGCTGCATGAAGCTTGCCGTCGTCTATCTCCTGCTGGCAGTGATTGCCACGTTATGCAATCTGGCGACACAAGATGTGGCGGTGCGCCTGTATGGCGGGCCCGGCAATCTGTGGCTGGCGATGCTGGCGGGCACCGGCGTGGGCCTGGTGGTCAAGTACATGCTGGACAAGCGCTTCATCTTCAGTTTCCGCGCCGATAGCCTCGGCCACGAGGGCTATGTCTTCGTCCTGTACACGCTGGTCGGCATCGGCACCACGCTGCTGTTCTGGAGCGTGGAATTCGCCTTCGACTACCTGTTCCACACCCTTGGCGCGCGCTACACCGGAGGCGCCATCGGACTGGCCCTGGGCTACCTGATCAAGTACCGCCTCGACAAACGCTATGTGTTCCGCCAGGTGGCCGCATGATGCTGCATGGCTGGGGCCGCTACCCCCTGGTCGAGGCGCAAGTCGTGGCGCCGGCCAGCCTGTCCGAGCTGGCGGCGGCATTGGGCGCGCCGGCCATTGCGCGCGGTCTGGGACGCAGCTATGGCGACAGTGCGCTGGCGCCGCGCGTCATCAGTTCCCTGCGGCGCGACATGCTGCTTGGCTTCGATGCCGAGGCCGGCGTGCTGCATTGCGAAGCCGGCGTTGCGCTCGACACGATCCTGCAGGTGATGGTACCGCGCGGGTGGTTCCTGCCGGTCACGCCCGGTACGCGTTTTGTCACCGTGGGCGGCGCCATTGCCAGCGACGTGCATGGCAAGAACCACCATTGCGATGGCTGCTTCAGCGCCCATGTGCAGGACATCGAGATGATGCTGGCCGATGGCAGCGTAGTCATGTGTTCCGCGCGCCAGCATGCGGACCTGTTCCGGGCCACCTGCGGCGGCATGGGGCTGACCGGCATCGTGCTGAGTGCCCGGCTGCGCCTGCTGCGCATCGCCAGCAGCCAGATCGAACAGCTCACCCTGCGCGCACCGTCGCTGCAGGCAGCCCTTGAATTGTTCGCCGGGCACGGTAACGAAACCTACTCGGTGGCATGGATCGACTGCATCAGCCGCGGCAAGGCGATGGGCCGTTCGCTGCTGATGCTGGGCGAGCACGCGCCCGATGGAGGGCTCGGCATGGCACGCACGGGGCGCCTGGCGGTACCCCTGGACATGCCGGCCGGCTTGCTGAACCGCCGTACCATCGGCGCCTTCGATGCGCTGTACTACCATTGGCCGCGCGGCAGGCGCCAGCGCGTGCATTACGAAAAGTTCTTTTATCCGCTGGACGGCATCGCCCAGTGGAACCGCTTGTATGGCAGGAATGGTTTCGTCCAGTACCAGTTCGTGCTGCCGGACGAGGCGGGAACGGCGGGACTGGCCGCCATCCTGCAGCAAATTGCCGCCAGCGGGCGCGGCTCTTTCCTCGCGGTTCTGAAGCGGCTGGGCAGGCACAATGGCAACCACTTGTCCTTCCCGCTCGCGGGCTATACGCTCGCGCTGGATTTCAAGGTTGAGCCGGGCCTGTTCGAGATGCTGGAACGGCTGGACAGCATGGTGCTCGATTATGGCGGCCGCCTGTATCTGGCCAAGGACAGCCGCATGTCGGCCGCCACCTTCCGCCGCAGCTACCCGCAATGCGAAGCCTTCCAGCAAGTGCGCGAGCGCTACGGCGCGCTGGGCCGCTTCGCCTCCGCACAATCCCAACGGCTAGGACTTTGACATGCAGCGTATCCTGATTGTCGGCGCCACCTCCGCCATCGCCCTGGCTGCCGCGCGCATCTTTGCGCAGCGCGGCGACACCCTGCACCTGCTGGCGCGCAGCGAAGAAAGGCTGGCGGCGCTGGCCGCCGACCTGAAGCTGCGCGGGGCCGGCGCGGTCAGCTATGCCGCCTTCGATGCCAACCAGCTGGAGCAGCACGGCGCATTACTGGAACAGGCTGCCCAGGCCATGGGCGGCATCGACGCGGCGCTGATCGCGCACGGCACGCTGGGCGACCAGCGCGCCTGCGAAGCCGATTTCGCCCTGGCGCTGCAGGAAGTGCACACCAATGCGATCAGCGCCATGTCGCTGCTGACCATCCTTGCCAACCGCATGGAAGGGCAGCGGCACGGCACGCTGGCCGTCATTGGCTCGGTGGCCGGGGACCGGGGGCGGCAATCGAACTATGTCTACGGTTCGGCCAAGGGCATGCTCGACATCTTCCTGCAAGGGCTGCGCAACCGGCTCTACAAGTCCAGCGTGCGGGTCGTGACCATCAAGCCCGGCTTTGTCGATACCCCGATGACTGCCGCTTTCGCCAAAGGCGCCTTGTGGGCGACGCCGCAGGCGGTGGCGCCTCGCATCGTAAAAGCCATGGACCATGGCTGGCCGGTGGTGTACACGCCGTCATTCTGGCGCCTGATCATGGCGCTGATCCGCGCAATCCCCGAATCATTGTTCAGAAAGCTCAGCCTTTAGTGCGAGCGGTTAGATTTGGTGAGACTTTATCTCCGTGTCAAGCGGCATAATCAAAGCAAGCCCGCCTTCGCGAGGATTGCATGACGGAAGTTCGCAAGCAGCGCATTCTCATCGTTGACGACCAGAGCGTCCACACCGTGGCGTTGTGCGACGTGCTGCGCCAGTACCAGTTTGATGCCGAAGGCTGTGCCAGCGCCGAGTCGGCGCTGGAGCTGCTGCGCAGCCAGTCCTTTGACCTGATGCTGTCCGACCTCAACATGCCGGGGATGGACGGCATCGGCCTGGTCAAGGAAGCCCTGCAGCACGACCCCGACCTGGCCTGCATCATCATGACCGGCGAGGGCAGCATTGCCACCGCCGTGCGCGCCATGCAGGGCGGCGCCCTTGACTACATCGTCAAGCCCTTCAAAGCGTCCTCCCTGTTGCCGGTGCTGGCGCGAGCCCAGGCCACGCGCGCCCTGCGCCTGGCAAATGCCGAGCTGGAGCGCCAGCTGCGCCAGAACGTGATGGAGCTGGCAGAAGCCAACCATCGCCTGGAACAGGCGCGCACCGCGGCCGAGCACGCGAATGCGGAGAAATCCCGCTTCCTGTCGAACATGAGCCATGAGCTGCGCACGCCGCTCAACGGCATCCTCGGTTTCGCGCAAATCCTGGCGGCCGACAAGTTGCCGGCCACCCAGCTCGAGAAGCAGCGCTTTGCGCGCAATATCGTGCAATCCGGCCAGCACCTGCTCAAGCTGGTCAATGAAATCCTCGACCTGGCGCGCATCGAAGCGGGCAAGGTGCCGCTGGCGATGGAAGCAGTGGACTTGCCGACAGTGTTGCAGGAATGCCGCATGATGGTGACGCCGCTGGCGGCCAAGCGCGATATCAGCCTGGGCTTCGGCGAGGTGCCGGAACGGCGCTTGTGCGCCGACCGCACGCGCCTGGTGCAGGTGCTGATCAACCTCTTGTCCAATGCTATCAAGTACAACCATGACCAGGGCCGTGTCGCCGTGGCCTGCGACGAACTCGATGGCAGCCGCCTGCGCATTTCCGTCAGCGACACCGGGCCGGGGCTGGAACCGGACCAGGTGCAGCACATCTTCCAGCCTTTCCACCGCCTCGGACGCGACGAAGAAGAGGAGGGCAGCGGCCTCGGCCTGGCCCTCACCCGGCGCGTAGTCGAGGCCATGCAAGGCGCCATCGGCGTCGAGAGCCAGCCGGGCCAGGGCAGCACCTTCTGGGTGGAGTTGCCGCTGGCGCCGGAGACAACCCAACAGGTGCAACATGCGTAGCCGAACCATGCAGGTCCTTGCGGTGTTGTTCATTGTGCTGGCGCTGGGCGTGGCCTGGCTGTGGCAGCAGCAACGGCGGCCGGCCATGCCGCCGACGTCGCTGGTGATCGCGGCCAATACCGAATATGTCGGCACTTGCGCCGTCGTGGCGGCGCAGCAGCGCGGCTACTTCGCCGGGCAGGGCTTGTCGGTTAAGGTACTGCCGTTCTCGAGCGGCAAGGCGTCGATGCAGGCGGTGGTCGACGGCAAGGCCGACGTCGGCACCGTGGCCGACATTCCAATCGTTTTTGCCGCGATGGATGGCGTGCCGGTCAAGGTGCTGGCCACCTTCTTCCGCACCGGCAAGGACCACGGCATCATCGGCCGCCGCGACCATGGCGTGCTGACGCCCGCCAGCCTGAAGGGCAAGCGCATCGGCGTCACGCAAGGCACCTCGGGCCAGTTCACGCTGGACGTGTTCCTGAACTGGCAGCGCATGGACGGCAGCGAGGTGACCATGGTCAATTACAAGCCGGAAGAGCTGGGCCAGGCGCTGCAGCGCGGCGACGTTGATGCCGTGGCAGGCTGGGAACCGTTCCTCGGCGCGATGCGCAAGCAACTGGGCGATACCGCGGTCAGCTTTTCCGGCGAACAGGCGTATGAGAGTATCTACAACCTGGTGGCGCTGCAGCGTTTCACCGGCGAGCGGGCAGCCATCATCCCGCGCCTGCTGCAGGCGATCGAGCAGGGCTCGGCCTGGTGCGAAAAATCGCCGCAGGAGGCCCAGCCCCTGCTGCCGGCAACCGCCAAGCTGAACCGTGCGGAAGTGGTGGCTGCGTGGCCGACCTACCACTTCGGGCTGGAGCTGGACCAGTCGCTGCTGCTGGCCTTTGAAGACCGCGCCCGCTGGGCCATCCGCAACCGGCTGGCCAATTCGCGCGAAGTGCCGAATTTCCTCGACAATGTCTACCTGGAAGGACTGGGCGAGGTGCGGCCGACTGCCGTCACCGTCATCCATTAAGCCTCATGAAGATTATCACTCGCCTGAAGTGGGCTCAGTGGCTGTGCCTGGCCGGCGTGGCGCTGGCCGTGCTGCTGATGATTGGCGCCACGCGCCAGGTCAAGCAGGAGTTGCAGCGTAATGAACGCGCCGGGGAAATCGTGAGCGGGGTGGTGGCGCTGCGCTACCTGTCGCTGGAATACGCGCAGACGCAGGAGCGCCGCTCCCACGTGCAATGGCAGTTGCGCAAGGAATCGCTGCAAGGCTTGCTGTTGCGCGACGACCTGTTCAGGGAAGACGAGGAGGGGCAGTTGCTGCGCGACTTGCAGGAAAGCCTGCCCCTGCTGGCACGCCATTTCTCGGAACTGCTGCTGGTACGGCAGGAGCTGCGCGCCACCCCCGAGCGGGCCGAGGTCCTGCACTTGCTGGAAGCGCGCCTGTTTGGCCAACTGATGTCGCGTACCCAGGACATGATCAAGGATGCGGAGGACCTGGCGCGCCGCAGCCGCCAAGGGGTGCTGCGGGCGCAGCAGAATGCCTCTGCCGTGGCGGCCGGCCTTGGCCTGCTGCTGGCGCTGACCGTGCTGGGCGCGCTGGCCTTGACCATCCGCAGTGTGGCCCATCCGCTGGAGCGCTTGCGGCGCGGGGCCGAACTGGTGGGTTCCGGCAAGCTGGACTTCCGTATGAATATGAACGCCGTCGATGAAGTGGGCGACCTGGCGCGTGCTTTCGATGCCATGACCGAACGCCTGCGGGCCACCACCGTGTCGCGCGACGAACTGGTTGCCGTCAATTCCGCGCTGCACGACGAGATGGCGGTGCGCCATGGCGCCGAGTTGAAAGTGCAGGCCCAGCTCGGACGGCTCAGCCTGCTGCACCAGATGACGCGCTCGATCGGCGAACGGCAGGATTTGCGCAGTATTCTGCAAGTGCTGGTGCGCAACCTGGAAGACCAGTTGCCGGTGGACTTTGCCTGCGTGTTCCTGTTGCAGGAAGGCGTGCTGGAGGCCAGTTGCGTCGGCCTGGGCAACGCCCTGCTGCCAGGCGATGCGTCGCTGAAGGAAGGGGCCCAGGTCTCGATCGACAACAACGGCCTGTCGCGCTGCGTGAAGGGGCAACTGGTGTACGAGCCGGACATCGGCGGCAGCGAATTCCCGTTCCCGCACCGGCTGGCGCGCGGCGGCCTGAATTCCCTGGTGCTGGCGCCGCTGCAGGCCGAGAGCGTGGTGTTTGGCGTGCTGGCCGTGGCGCGCACCATTCCGAATGCCTTCTCCAGCGGCGAATGCGAATTCCTGCGCCAGTTGAGCGAGCACGCCGCGCTGGCGGCGCGCCAGGCGCAGCTGTACGGCGCGCTGCAGCAGGCATACCACACCCTGCATGCGACGCAGCAGTCGGTTACGCGCGAAGAGCGCCTGCGCGCCCTGGGCCAGATGGCCAGCGGCATCGCCCATGACATCAATAACGCCATTTCGCCGGTGGCGCTGTACACCGAGACACTGCTGGAAACGGAAACCGGGCTCAGCCCAAGCGGCCGTAACCACCTGCAGGTGATCGCGCGCGCCATCGACGACGTGGCGGCAACGGTGGCGCGCATGCGCGAGCTGTACCGCCGCCGCGAACCGCAAATGGAACTTACCAGTGTCAGCCTGAACGTGCTGGCGCAGCAGGTGGCCGACCTGACGCGGGCGCGCTGGAGCGATATGCCGCAGCAGCGCGGCGTGGTGATCAACATGAAGCTGGAACTGGCGCCGGGGTTGCCTTCCGTGATGGGCTCCGAGCCGGAAATCCGCGAAGCCCTGACCAACCTGGTGTTCAATGCCGTCGACGCCATGCCGGAAGGCGGAGCGCTGACCCTGCGCACCCGCAGCACCGGCGAGCATGCGATTGTCGATGTGGTGGACAGCGGGGTCGGCATGGACGAATCGACGCGCCGCCATTGCCTGGACCCCTTCTTCACTACCAAGGGTGAGCGCGGCAGCGGCCTGGGACTGGCCACCGTCAACTCGATGGCCGAGCGCCACAGCGCCGTGGTGCAGGTGGAATCGATGATCGGGCAGGGCACCACGGTGTCGCTGGCCTTCCCCTTGCCGCAGGCGCATCCGGCCATGCCGCCGCTGGAAGCCCCGGCCACCGCGGTGGCAGTGGCCGAACCGATGCGCCTGCTGGTGATCGACGACGACCCGGCCGTGCTGGCCTCCATGACCACCATCCTGCAGCGCGATGGCCACACGGTGGTGGCGGCCAACGGCGGCGCCGCCGGCATCGAGCAGTTCAAGGCATCGCAGGAATCGAGCCAACCCTTCGATGCCGTCTTCAGCGACCTTGGCATGCCGCACGTCGATGGGCGCAAGGTGGCCGGCTGCATCAAGGAGCTGTCGCCCAGCACGCCGGTGATCCTGGTCACGGGCTGGGGCCAGCGCCTGATCCCGGAAGGCGACGTCGATGCCAAGCCGGCCAGCGTGGACGAAGTGCTGAGCAAGCCGCCGCGCGTGCGCGAACTGCGCGAGGTGCTGCTGAAAGTGCACAAGGTCGGGTATAGTCCTGCGTCATGAATGATCCAATCGACTTTGCCGCGCACCGGGCGCGGTTGTTTGCCATCGCCTATCGCATGCTGGGCGTGCGCGCCGATGCGGAGGACGTGGTGCAGGATGCCTGGATTCGCTGGCAGGGCGCCGATACCGGCGGCGTGCAATCGGCCGAAGCCTGGCTCGTGACGGTGGTGACCCGGCTTGCCATCGACCGCCTGCGCGCCGCCATCGCCGAACGCGAAGCCTACGAAGGCCTGTGGCTGCCCGAGCCGCTGGTGGCGATCGACGAAGAAACGCCGGAAGCCCAGGCCGAGCGCGCCAGCGACCTGTCGCTGGCCTATATGTGGCTGCTGCAGCGCCTGGGGCCGGAGGAGCGCGCCGCCTTCCTGCTGCGCCAGGTGTTCGATTACGACTACAACGAAGTGGCCGAGCAGCTTGGCAAGTCCGAAGCGGCCTGCCGCCAGATGGTGAGCCGGGCCGGCGACCGGGTGCAGCAAGGGCAGTCGCGTTTCGACATTCCGGCCGACACCCACCGCCAGCTGTTGCAGCGCTTCGTGGAAGCCTCGGCCAGCGGCGACAAGGCGGCAGTGCGCGCCTTGCTGGCGGAAGACCTGGAACTGGTGGGCGACGGGGGCGGCAAGGTCAAGTCCTTCGGCATCGTCATTACCGATCCGGACAAGATCGCGGCGCTGTATGCCGGCATGCACAAGCTGGGCGCCATCGAATACCGCGCCGCCATGGTTAATGGCGAACCGGGCTTGCTGCGCTTTGTGGACGGCCAGCTGGAGTCGGCGCAGGGCTTTGCCACCGACGGCGAGCGGATTACCGGCATCTATGTAGTGCGCAACCCGGACAAGCTGGCGCACATTCTTAACTGACGTGAGCAGGCTGGCAGGCTGCGGAGGGATTGGATATGTTGAGCGAAACCCGCGAGCGTGGCCTGCAGCTTGGAATGCCCGACCTGCTGCGTGCCATACAATACCTGCCGGTCGGCATGTCCATCATCGACCGCGACCTGCAGTTCAGGTTCTGGAACGAGACGTTCTGCCAGTGCCTGGATTTCCCCGATAGCCTGATGCAGCCGGGCGTGCTGCTGGAGGACCTGTTTCGCTTCAACGCCCTGCGCGGGGAATTCGGGCCCGGCGATCCGGAAACCCAGGTGCGTCAGCGCATCGACCTGGCGCGCCAGTTCGTGCCGCACCGTTTCCGGCGCACGCGCGCCAATGGCACGGTTTTGCAGGTGACCGGCCGCCCCATGAGTGACGAACAGGGCCGGGTCATGGGTTTCGTCACCATCTATGAAGATGTCACCACCGAGGCGCGCCAGCAGCAGGAGCTGGAGCAGGCGCACCAGAAGCTGCTGTCGGCCTATGAAGACTTGCGGCGCGCCCAGCTTGACAATAGCGCGCTGGAGAAGGACCGCTTCAAATACTACCAGCTGGCCGTGCGCGACGCCGTGACGGGCTTGTACACACGCCACTATATGGAAGATGCCGCCGCGCGCCTGCTGCAGCAGCACGAGCGCGACCCTGCCGAACGGGTGGGCCTGCTGGTGTTCGACATCGACCGTTTCAAGCAAATCAATGACAACTACGGCCACCTGGCCGGCGACGTGGTGCTGCAGCGCATCGGCGGAGTATTGAACAGCCATACGCGCCGCGTCGACATCGCGGTGCGCAACGGCGGCGACGAATTTGCCATTTTCCTGCCCAAGCTCGACCTCGAGCACAGCCTGCAATTTGCCGAACGGGTACGCGGCGAAGTGCGTGGCCAGCGCTTTGAAGGCGCGCTGGCCGGCATCGAACTATCCATCAGCGCCGGCGTGGCCGAGCACCAGCCGGGCGAAACGCTGGGAGAACTGCTGCAGCGTGCCGATGCTGCCCTGTATGCGGCCAAGCGCGCCGGGCGCGACCGGGTGTGCACCTTCCCCGCCCACCCTGAAAAAAATCTTTAGCCGGGCTGTCACAAACCGGCGGGCTGCTCCGTCTAATGGGTAAGAAGGCCGCACTGTGCGGGCTTTGCCATCAGACCGAAAGGAATTCCATGAGCACCCTGCGTTACAACTACTTCCAACTGTCCCAGAAATCGTTCCAGAACCTGCTGGCGCTGTCGAATGGCCTGAACCGTGAATTGCTGGGCAAAAAGCTGGTGGACCTGGTCCTGCTGCGGGTGTCGCAGATCAACGGCTGCGGTTTCTGCATCGACATGCATTACCAGGACTTGTTGAAGATGGATGTCGATCCGCGCCATGTGAACGCGGTGGCCGGCTGGCGCGAGGCGCCATTCTTCAGCGAGCGCGAACGCGCTGCGCTGGAATGGTCTGAGCTGATCAATGCGATTCCAGTCCGCGATCCCGACGACGCAGCTTACGCCCGTGTCCAGGAGCATTTCTCCGGCGAAGAGATCGCGGAACTGGGTTTCGTGGTTGCGGTCATCCGTTCCTGGAACATGCTGAACGTGGCGTCGCGCAACCCGATTCCTCGTTAATTTTCCCGCTTGCGCAGTAACAGCAAGGGCAAGCCGGCCAGCAGCATGAGGATCTGTGCCGGCTCGGGAATCGGCGCCGCCAGGAAGCCGCGGATTTCACCGCTCGGGTAGACGTTCGAGTGGATGTTGAAATACGCGGCGCCGGCATTGAGTCCGGCCAGTAGCGCGGCTTCGGCGCCAGCCGTGGTGCCGCCGTTATTGGCCAGGAAAGTCGGATTCCAGAACGAATCTTGCGATGTATCGAAGAACGAGGCGTAGCTGCCGCTGGTTTCGTTCTCCGGGAAGCCGGTCAGTGTCGGCAGCATGGTGGCGACACCCGCAGTGCCGTCACCCGGCACAGCGGTGCAGCAATGGATGTGGGCAGCACCGCTCAGGCCTGTCAGGTCGGTAAAGCTGGCTGCAATGGTCATGTAGTGGTTGTCGATATCGAACAGCACGGTCACATCGCCCATGCCGGTCGAAGCGTTTGGCGGCGATTCCGCCGCGCCGCTGAGTGCGGCGTTGAAGACGAGTGGATCCGCTTGCGCGGCGCCGCAAGCGGCGACCAGGGCCAGCGTCGCCAGCCCCTTTTTCAGATGAGTTCCCATTAGGTGGCTCCTCCATGTTCGCGAGCCCATGATAACGGTTCCCCCCGTGTAACAACAAGCAGGCGCGCAGTACAGCGCGCTTATTGTCGCTTCAAGCGTGCATGGCGTGGCGCACGCTTAACACCATCACTTGACGTTCTTCATGAGGAAGGTAGCCTGGCCGCAACTCTTCTGCGAGTAGGCGATGGCTTCCTGCGAACAGCTGCGGGATTTGCCGTCCTTGGCGAAGCAGACGCGCGCTTCGCGCAGGAAACGGCCGCCGGAACCGCAAACAGGCAGCACGGAATCCTTTGCCAGCCACGGATTGGCTTTGTGGAAATCGGCCTCGAACTGGCCGGGCGTCACCCGCACCGGCTGTTGCGGGCGCGCGAAGGCGGCCGGGATCTTCAGGCTGTCGCGCAGCTTGGCACTCAGCGCCAGGTAATCCTGCGGCTGCAGGCCGGAGCAGCTGCCATGCTTGTTCCATTCATGGAACAGCAGTTTTGGCGAAGGGTAGAGCGATTCGTACTGGTCGCGCAGGCTATTGGAAATCCTGATGCGGCCGCAGCTTTCCGGGTAGCCGCGTTCGAATTGCGGCCACAGGCCGTGCAGCACGAAGCCAAGCTGGCGGCCGGTGGCGCATTGCACTGGATCGCCGCCACCACGGCCGGCGCAATATTCCGGCGACCAGGACAGCGACATCACGTAGTAATCGAAAACACCGGGGCGGTCGTCGCGTGCCATGGCTGGCAGTGCGCACGCCGCGGCCAGCAAGGCAGCGAGCAAGCGTTTCACAGGGCGGTCCTCAAAGCGAACAGTTCAGGGAACAGTACCACATCGAGCATCTTGCGCAGATAGGACACGCCGGCCGTGCCCCCGGTGCCGGTCTTGAAGCCGATCACGCGCTCCACCGTGGTGACGTGGCGGAAGCGCCAGAAGCGGAAGGCGGTCTCCATGTCGACCAGCTTTTCCGCCAGCTCGTACAGGGCCCAGTAGCGGGTGGTGTCGCGGTATACCTCGAGCCAGGCTTTCTGCACCGACTCGTTGGCCACCTTAGGCTGGGTCCAGTCGCCGTCCAGGCGTTCGGCGTCGATGTGCAGGCCGTTACGCGCCAGCAGGCGGATCGCTTCGTCGTACAGCGAAGGCGCACGCAGCGCCGCGTCGAGCAGGGCATGGGCTGCCGGCGCCTGCTGGTGCACCGCCAGCATATTGGCGTTCTTGTTACCGAGGATGAATTCGATTTCGCGATACTGGTGCGACTGGAAGCCGGACGACGAGGCCAGGTAAGGGCGGATCGCGGTGTACTCGGGCGGGGTCATGGTGGCCAGCACGTCCCAGGCATGCACCAGCTGGTCCATGATGCGCGCCACCCGGGCCAGCATCTTGAACGCCGGCGGCAGGTCGTCGCGGCGCAGGTGGTCGACCACGGCGTGCAGCTCGTGCAGCATCAGCTTCATCCACAGTTCGCTGGTCTGGTGCTGCACGATGAACAGCATCTCGTTGTGGTTGGGCGAGAGCGGGTGCTGCGCGTTCAGGATCTTTTCCAGGCCCAGGTAGTCGCCATAGCTCATGGACTTGGAGAAGTCCATTTGCGCACCGTGCCACTCGGCGCCTTTCTTTTCTTCGGTCATGTCGTGTCTCAGGTTACAGCGCCGCGGGCGGCAGTGATGTCGTAGGCTTGGTCGTGCAGGATCTGCTTCAGGATTTCCACCGCATCCCAGACGTCGGCGAAACTGGTGTACAGCGGCGTGAAGCCGAAGCGCATGATTTCCGGCTCGCGGTAATCGCCGACCACGCCGCGCGCGATCAGGGCTTGCATCACGGCGTAGCCGTGCGGATGGGTGAAGCTGACTTGCGAGCCTCGGCGCACATGGTCGCGCGGCGTGACCAGGCCCAGCGGGTGGTTCGGGCAGCGCTGCTCCACCAGGGCGATAAACAGGTCGGTCAGGGCCAGCGATTTGGCGCGCACCGCATCCATGGTGGTTTGCGCGAAGACGTCCAGGCCGCATTCCACCATCGCCAGCGAGGTGACCGGCTGGGTACCGCACAGCGCACGGCCGATGCCGCTGGCCGGGGCGAAGTCGGGCGCCATGGCAAATGGATTGGCGTGGCCCCACCAACCGGACAACGGGTGGCTGAATTTGTCCTGATGGCGTTGCGGGACCCAGATGAAGGCCGGCGAGCCCGGGCCGCCATTCAGGTATTTATAGGTGCAGCCGACCGCGAAGTCGGCGCCGTCCGCGTGCAGGTCGAGCGGGACCGCGCCGGCGGAGTGGGCCAGGTCCCATACGATCAGCGCGCCGTGCTGGTGGGCGAGGGCGCTGGTCGCCGCCATGTCGTGCTGGTAGCCGGTGCGGTAGTTTACGTGGGTCAGCATGACCACGGCGACGTCGGCGGTGATGGCGGCCGGGAGCTGGCCCGGGCTGTCGACCAGGCGCACCTGATAGCCGCGGTCGAGCCAGGAAGTCAGGCCCTGGGCCATATAGATATCGGTCGGGAAGTTCGAACGCTCGGTGATGATGACCTTGCGGCCGGTGTGCGCCTGCGCGTGCAAGGCGGCGGCCAGGGCTTTGAACAGGTTGATCGAGGTGGTGTCGGTGACCACCACTTCGCCGGCCTTGGCGCCGACCAGCGGGGCCAGCTTGTCGCCCAGGCGTTTCGGCATCTCGAACCAGCCGGCGGTGTTCCAGCTGGTGATCAGGTCCTTGCCCCATTCCTTGGCGATCACCTCGGTGGCGCGAGTGAGGGCGGCTTTCGGGCGGGCACCCAGGGAGTTGCCATCTAAATAAATGACTCCGGCAGGCAGGTCGAACTGCTCGCGCAGGGGCGCCAGGGTGTCCGCGGCGTCGCGGGCCAGGCAGTCGGAACGGGAAATCATGCGGCGTTTTCCTTGAGACTTAAACAAAGTGAGATTGTAGCAACCTTTTCTTGGCCAAAACCGGTAAACCGGTGTCAGACCCGCAGGGTCTGACACCGTCACGCGGCCGCCGCTGGCCAGTGCCTGACCCTGTGGGTCAGGCACTGCTTTGCCGGTTTTCTCTTCTAAGTCATTGATTTCAAAAGAATCAAAAAATTTTCAAATTTTTTTTCAAAAAACCCTAAAGTTCCCCAAACCCCTGCCGTTACCGTTTTTAGAAGCCCGGTAAAAGGCTTGCTGTTCGGCAGTTTGGAATGAGTGAAAAAAACTTAAAATTTTTTGCTCGGAACCCTAAAGTTCCCCCAAACCCTGCCGTTACCAGTTCAGATGTCGCAAAAAAGCACCACGGCGCCATCGCATTTTTACCCTCGGCTCCTGCGTTTTGAGCGAGACCGAACGCCCCGCAAACCCGCGCCAATACTGGCGTTGCCCCTCTATGGGCAGCCCTCTGTAGGACAAAATCCTACGGGGTTCTTTCGCCTATTCCCGACCCAAAATACAGAGTGCGGCCTCTATGCGCTTTGTGCCGCCTCCAGCAGAATGTATCTCAACAGCAACGAATATTGCGTTGCAAGCTGAAACTGACTGGAGATGGACATGACCGCAAACGACATGATGGCTGAAATCCGCGATGCGAACCTGAGCTACCTGATGCTGGCGCAGCAGATGATCCGCGCCGACAAAGTCACCGCGATCTTCCGACTCGGTATTTCCGCCGATATCGCCGACCTGATCGAAGGCATGAGCAATGCCCAGATCCTGAAGCTGGCAGGCGGCAATATGATGCTGGCCCGCTTCCGCTTCGACGACAGCGCCATCCTCGGCATGCTGACCAACTACAATAAGGACCGTTCCCTGGCCCAGTCCCACGCCGCCATCCTGATGGCCGGCCAGGCTGTCGAAGAAATTGCTTAAGGAGCGACGCCATGAGCAAGAAGAGTGTGGTGACCGAAGCGCAGGAAATCCAGCTGGCCATCGAGCTGATCAACCTGGGCGCCCGCCTGCAACTGCTGGAAACCGAAGTGTCGCTGTCGCGCGAACGCCTGCTGAAGCTGTACAAGGAGCTGAAGGGCGTGTCGCCGCCGAAAGGCATGCTGCCTTTCTCGACCGACTGGTTCCTGACCTGGCAGCCGAATATCCACTCCTCGCTGTTCATGAATATCCATAACTTCCTGGTCGAGCACGCAGGCGCCACCGGCATCCATGCCGTGATGAAGGCTTACCAGCTTTACCTGGAACAGATGCCGCCGGCCGCCGGCGAAGAGCCGCTGCTCTCGCTGACCCGCGCCTGGACCCTGGTCAAATTCGCAGGCAGCAATATGCTGCAGCTCAAGCCTTGCACATGCTGCAAAGGCAAGTTCGTAGTCGATGCCATGGACCTGAACCGGGACTACAAGTGCGGCCTGTGCCACATGCCTTCGCGTGCCGGCAAGACCCGCAAGGCCAAGGATGCCGCCGAAGCGGTCGCTGCTTGATTGGGATGGTGTCAGACCCTGTGGGTCTGACAACGGGTTGCCGGTTTAGGTTTCGGTGCATGCGCGCTCAAAACCGGTAAACCAGTGCCTGACCCGCAGGGTCGGACACTGTAGTGCCAACGATGCTGGCCCGGGTATACTCCTGCAATGAATTTTAGAGTTCCCGCCTTCCAGGCGCTGCTGGTCCAGGCCGGCGCGGTGCTGCCATGCGCCGCGCTGGCTGTCGCGCTTGAATCGTTCGGCCACGGCCTGAGCTTGCTGCAGGCCGCGCTGCTGCAGGGTTTGCTGGCTGCCGGCATCAGCTGGAAGATCGGGCTGGCGCGCTGGTGGATAGTGATCCAGCTATTTTTCCCTATCGCTTTATTGGCCGGGCTGGCAATGCATATGCCGCCATGGCTGGCCGGCGCCGCCTTCCTGGTCTTGCTGGGCTGGTACTGGTCCACCTACCGCACCCAGGTCCCTTACTATCCATCGAATCCGGCCGTGTGGCGCGCCGTGCTGGCCGAGCTGCCGCAGGGCAGGGGGCTGCGCATGATCGATATCGGCAGCGGCCTCGGCGGCTTCACCTTGCACCTGGCTGCTGCGCGGCCCGAATCGGAAGTGGTGGGAATTGAACTGGCGCCGGTGCCGTGGCTGGTGTCGCGCTTGCGGGCCGCGTTGTCCGGCAGCCGCGCGCGCTTCGTGCGTGGCGACTATGAACAGTTAAACTTTGCAGAATACGACCTGGTGTTTGCTTACCTGTCGCCGGCCGCCATGCCGGCCCTGTGGAGCAAGGCCCAGCGCGAGATGCGGGCCGGTAGTTTGCTTGCCAGTTATGAATTTGAAATTCCAGCTGCAAACGGCATCAAGACCATTCGCACCACAGAGGGTGGTCCGCTCCTTTATATAAGAGCATTTTAGAGGCAGTTTTCCTTGCCGCAGAGGCGTCTTCACGTTATTGTAGTTCCACTGTGGAATATTATTGCTTTTAACTAGCTATCGGGGAGTTCGCGCGCTTGTTAGTCATTGTCGGTTACCTCATCGTCCTCGGCTCCGTTTTTGGTGGTTTCGCGCTGTCCGGCGGCCATCTGGCGGCCCTGTTCCAACCTCTGGAACTGCTGATGATTGGCGGCGCTGCTGCGGGCGCTTTCTTTGTTGGCAATAACGGCAAATCGATCAAGGCCACGCTGGCCGCGCTGCCGACCCTGTTCAAGGGTTCACGCTATACCAAGGACTTGTACATGGAGCTGATGTCGCTCCTGTTCGATGTGTTGTCCAAGGTGCGCAAGGAAGGCCTGATGTCGATCGAAGGCGATATCGACAAGCCGGAAGACAGCCCGCTGTTCAGCAAATACCCGGCGGTGCTGGAAGACCACCACATCATCGAGTTCATGACCGATTACCTGCGCCTGATGGTGTCGGGGAATATGGATGCCTTCCAGATCGAGAACCTGATGGACAACGAGATCGATACCCACCACCAGGAAGGCCATGTGCCGGCCCATTGCATCGCCAAGCTGGGCGACGGCCTGCCGGCCTTCGGTATCGTGGCGGCGGTGATGGGCGTGGTGCACACCATGGAATCGGTGGGCATTCCGCCGTCCGAGCTGGGCATGCTGATCGCACACGCGCTGGTCGGTACCTTCCTCGGTATCTTACTGGCCTACGGTTTCGTCGGCCCGCTGGCCAGCCTGCTGGAGCAGAAGCTGGAAGAGTCGACCAAGATGTTCCAGTGCGTGAAGGTCACGCTGCTGGCCAGCCTGAATGGTTACGCCCCGGCCCTGGCTGTGGAATTTGGCCGCAAGGTACTGTACTCTACCGAGCGCCCAAGCTTCTCCGAGCTGGAAGAACATATCAAGAAATCGAAGTCGAAGTAATGGAAGCGAGGACCTGTCATGGCTGAAGAAGGCCTGCGGCCCATTGTCGTCAAGAAGATCAAGAAAGGCGGTGGCGGCCACCACGGCGGCGCCTGGAAGATCGCTTACGCCGACTTCGTGACGGCGATGATGGCGTTCTTCCTGCTGATGTGGCTGCTCGGCTCGACGACCAAGGGTGACCTGAACGGCATTTCCGAGTACTTCAAGACGCCGCTGAAAGTGGCCATGCAGGGCGGCTCCGGCAGTGGCGACAGTTCCTCGGTGATCCAGGGCGGCGGCTCGGACCTGTCGCGCCGTACCGGCCAGGTCAAGATGACCGACGATCCGGCCCAGAGCAAGACTTACAACCTGGATGCCGCCAAGAAGGCGCTCGAGGCGGAAGAGCGCTCGCGCCTGCAGGCCCTGCGCGCCCGTATCGAAATGACCATCGATACCAACGCCGAGCTCAAAAAGTTCAAAGAGCAATTGTTGCTGGACTTCACCAGCGAAGGCTTGCGCATTCAGATCGTCGACTTGCAGAACCGCCCCATGTTCAATGCCGGCAAGGCTGACCTGCAGCCGTATGCGCGCGAAATCCTGGAAGCCATCGCGCCGGCCCTGAACGACGTGCCCAACAAGATCGGCCTGTCCGGCCACACCGACTCCACGCCATATTTCACCGAAACGGGGTACAGTAACTGGGAACTGTCGGCCGACCGTGCCAATGCCTCGCGCCGCGCGCTGCTGCATGGCGGACTGGCCGACAATAAGATCCTGCGCGTGGTGGGCCTGGCCAGCGCCGCCCACCTGGACCGCGCGGATCCTTTCAACCCGATCAATCGCCGCATCAGCATCATCGTGATGAACAAGCGGACCGAGGAAAATGTGCTGCGTGACGGCGGCAAATTGCAAGTTGGCCTCGATACCGAAGCAACGCAAGCCGCGGCGGCAGCGGCACCGGCTGCGCCGGCAGGGAAGAAATAGGGGCTTTATGACAAGAAAGAAAATCCTTGGCTCGCATGTGAAACGGCTGTTGTCCGGCGTATCGGACCATGGCCGGCGCCACCTGACGGAAGTCGAGACCGACCTGTTGCAGACCAACCTGCTGCTGGAAGAAGCGATCGACAAGCTGACCCGCAATTTCATGGCAATCCATGAAGCCGTCAGCGCGCAGCAGGCCACCATCGAGCTGCTGCTGCAGGGCGGCGATCCGACGGCGGAAGACAAGGCGCGCCTGAAAGAAATGAACGAGCAGGTGAGCGGCTACGTCAATGCCGCCATTACCAGCATGCAATTCCAGGACATGACCAGCCAGCTGATCGACCGCACCCTGAAACGGGTCACCGGCTTGCGGGAATTCCTCGGGACGCTGGGCGCGCACGGCGCCGAAGTGGTGCCGGAATCGGGCAGCGACGAGATCGTGGACCTGCTAAGCAAGGTCAGCATGGCGCTGGCGATCCAGAGCCTGGAGCTGCGCAGCGTGCTGCGCAAGGCGGTCAGCCAGAAGCACCTGGAAAGCGGCGACATCGAACTGTTCTGAACCTACACAGACGCATACAAAAATTTTACTAAGTGAGAAAAAAAGATGGCTAAAACAATTCTTGCAGTCGACGACTCCTCCTCGCTGCGCCAGATGGTGGCTTTCAGCCTGAAGGCAGCCGGCTACCAGGTGGTGGAGGCAGTCGACGGACAGGATGGCCTGGAAAAGGCCAAGCTGCAAACCGTGGACCTGGTGCTGACCGACCAGAACATGCCGCGCATGGATGGCCTGCAGCTGATCAAGCTGCTGCGCGAGCAGCCGTCCTATGCCAAGGTGCCCATCCTGATGCTGACCACCGAATCGTCCGACGAGATGAAGGCCAAGGGCCGCGCCGCCGGCGCGAATGGCTGGCTGGTCAAGCCTTTCGACCCGCAACGCTTGATTGAGGTAGTGAAGAAGGTCATTGGCTAATTAAGGGGTGTGGCATGACCATCGATATTAGCCAGTTCTACCAGGTCTTCTTCGACGAAGCGGAAGAACTGCTGGCTGAAATGGAGCGGCTGCTGCTGGGCGTCGACGTCGAGTCGCCCAGCGAAGAGGACTTGAACGCGATTTTCCGTACCGCGCACTCGGTGAAGGGCGGGGCGTCGACGTTCGGCGTGACCGACATGACCGAAGTCACGCACGTGCTCGAGACGCTGCTGGACCGCATCCGCAAGGGCGAGATGGCGCTGACGTCGACCCATGTCGACGCCTTCCTGGCGGCCAAGGACATCCTGAAGATGCAGCTGGACGGGCACCGCCTCGGCAGCGCCGTCGACCAGGAGGCCGTGGGCGACGTGCGCATGATGCTGCAGGAGCTGGCGCAGGACGTGCACATCGAAGCGATGACGCCGGTGGCGCCGGCCTTCAATGCCCAAGACGCGCAGGCGGTGGACCACAGCGGCGGCAAGCGCTTCCGCCTTGAACTGCCACCCATGGTGCACCGTGAAGTGGAGGCGCTGGCAGCCGAGCTTGGCCTGATGGGCCATGTGGAACTGACGCCGCTGGACGCCGAGCGTCACGCCATGATCGTCACCACCCACGAATCGCTGGACGACATCGTGGCCATCTGCTCCTTCGTGATCGATGCCGACCAGATGAAGGTCAGCGAGCTGCCGGCCCTGAGCCCGACCCAGGCCGCGCGCGAGAACGCCGAGCGTGAACGCCAGGAAGCGGAGCAGGGCTACGGCTTCTTCGACCCGCTGCCGGCTGCCGGCGCGCCGGCGCCATCGGCCGATGGCGAAGGTTATGGCTTCTTCCAGCCGCTGGAGCAGATCCGCGCCGACGCCGGCGCCGCTGCCGAAGATGCGCGTGGCTACGGCTTCTTCCAGCCGCTGGAAGTGATCCGCGCCCAGGCCGGCATCAAGGATGCGCCGGCCGAAGCGGCCAAGCCGACCGAAGAGCAGGAAAAGAAAGCCGCCCGCAAGGAGGCGGAAAAGCAGGCCCACGCGCCGGCCGGCGGCGAATCATCCTCGATCCGGGTGTCGGTGGAAAAAGTCGACCAGCTGATCAACCTGGTGGGCGAACTGGTGATTACGCAAGCCATGATCGAGCAGCGCGCCGGCACGCTGGACCCGGTGCTGCACGAAAAACTGATGAGCGGCATTTCCCAGCTCACCCGCAACACGCGCGACCTGCAGGAATCGGTGATGTCGATCCGAATGATGCCGATGGACTTCGTGTTCTCGCGCTTCCCGCGCATGGTGCGCGACCTGGCCACCAAGCTGGGCAAGAAAGTCGAATTCGTCACCAGCGGCGCCGCCACGGAACTGGACAAGGGCCTGATCGAACGCATCGTCGACCCGCTGACCCACCTGGTGCGCAACTCGATCGACCACGGCATCGAAATGCCGGACGTGCGCAAGGCGGCCGGCAAGTCCGAAACGGGGCGCCTGTTCCTGTCCGCTTCGCACCAGGGCGGCAGCATCATCATCGAAGTGTCGGACGATGGCGGCGGCTTGAACCGCGATAAGATTTTGGCGAAAGCCCGCCAGAACGGCTTGCCGCTGTCCGATAATATGAGCGACGCCGATGTGTGGCAGCTGATCTTCGCCCCTGGCTTCTCGACCGCTGATACCGTGACCGATGTGTCGGGCCGCGGCGTCGGCATGGACGTGGTCAAGCGCAATATCACCGCCATGGGCGGCACCGTCGACATCCGTTCGGCCAAGGGCTTCGGCACCACGATTTCGATTTCCCTGCCGCTGACGCTGGCCATCCTGGACGGCATGCTGATCCAGACCGGCGACGAGGTCTACATCCTGCCGCTCGGCTTCGTGCTCGAATCGCTGCAACCGGCGCCGGAAGACGTGAAGGAAATCAGCGGCAAGGGCCGTGTCATCAAGGTGCGCGGCGAATACCTGCCCTTGATTCCGCTGTACCAGATTTTCGATATCGCACCGCGCTTTACCGATCCGACCCAGGGCATCCTGGTGATCGTGGAAACTGAAGGCAAGAAGGCCTGCCTGTTCGTGGACGAACTGGTGGGCCAGCAGCAGGTCGTGGTCAAGAACCTGGAATCGAATTACCGCAAGGTGACCGGAATTTCCGGTGCCACCATCCTCGGCGACGGAGGCGTGTCGCTGATCCTGGACGTGACGGCGCTGGTCCGTTCGTCGCGCCAGCTGGTTGACGAATCAAACTTTGTGAAGGAAGCACCATGAGCGACGCAGCAAGCGCCGGCACAGCCGTCCAGGAATTCCTGGCTTTCAAGCTGGGTTCCGAAGAATACGGCATCGATATCCTGAAAGTGCAGGAAATCCGCGGCTATGAAGCGGTGACCCGCATCGCCAACGCACCGGAATTCATCAAGGGTGTGATCAACCTGCGCGGCATCATCATCCCGGTAGTGGACATGCGCATCAAATTCAAGCTGGGCGAACCGGTGTACGACCAATTCACCGTGGTCATCATCCTCAATATCAACGGCCGCGTGGTAGGCATGGTGGTCGATTCGGTATCGGACGTGACGTCGCTGACGGAAGACCAGATCAAGCCGGCGCCGGACATGGGCACGGCCTTCAGCTCGGAATACATGATCGGCCTCGGTACCATCGACGAGCGCATGCTGATCCTGGTCGACATCCAGCGCCTGATGTCCAGCCCGGAAATGGGCTTGAGCGAAAAGCTCGCGGCGTAAGACATAAAAATACAAATCCAGAAGGATACGAGGGGAGAGAACAACATGAATGTGCGCGAATACAAGATAGGCACACGGCTCGGTTTCGGTTTCGGGATCATCTTGCTGATCCTGGTCGGCACCGTGCTGCTGACCAATGTGCTGAACTACCGTAACAAGTCGGCTCTGATGACGGGCCTGGACCTGGCCGGCGCCAAGGAATCGCAGGCGCAGTCGATGAAGAGCGCGATGCTGGAAATCGGCATCGCCATGCGCAATATCGGCCTGCAGTCGGACGTCAGCCTGATGCAGAAGGAAGAAGAGAAGGTCAAGGCCAACCGCGCCCGCTACGACGCGGCCCGCACCAAGCTGCAAAGCCTGGGCCTGAACGACGCCGAGAAGAAGGTGGTGAACGACATCACCGCCCTGCAGACCGACGTCGACGCGGCCTTCAAGGAAGCCATGGGCCAGATCATGGCCTTCAACGCCGAAGGCGCGGCGAAAGTCATCGCCGGCCGCATCGACCCGCTGCAGCAGCAGACCCTGGCCGCCCTGAACAAGCTGGTGGACCTGCAGCAGGCGGCAGTTGCCGACTTCAAGGAAAGCTCCAACAAGGCCGACCGCAACCTGACCCTGTGGATGGTGGTGCTGGCGGCGGTAGCGGTCGGCGTCGGCATCCTGTGCGCGCTGGTGATCACCAAGTCGATTACCCGTCCGCTGTCGGGCGCGGTGGAAGTGGCGCAGAAAGTGGCTGCCGGCGAACTGACTTCGCAGGTAACGGTGGAAGGCAAGGACGAAACGTCGGAGCTGCTGCAGGCGCTGAAAGACATGAACGAAAGCCTGGCCAAGACGGTGGGCATGGTGCGCACCTCGACCGATACCATCACCACCGCCTCGCAGGAAATCGCCACCGGCAATGCCGACCTGTCGGCCCGCACCGAATCGCAGGCTTCCTCACTGGAGGAAACCGCGGCTTCGATGGAAAACCTGACTTCCACCGTGAAGCAGAATGCCGACAACGCACGCCAGGCCAACCAGCTAGCGGTTTCGGCTTCCTCGGTGGCGGAGAAGGGCGGCCACGTGGTGTCGCAAGTGGTCGACACCATGGGTTCGATCAAGCAGTCCTCGACCAAGATCGTCGACATCATCGGCGTGATCGACGGCATCGCCTTCCAGACCAATATCCTGGCGCTGAATGCGGCGGTGGAAGCTGCCCGTGCCGGTGAGCAGGGCCGCGGCTTTGCCGTGGTGGCTTCCGAAGTGCGCAACCTGGCGCAGCGCTCCGCCGCCGCAGCCAAGGAAATCAAGGCCCTGATCGACGACTCGGTCGACAAGGTCGATGCGGGCGGCCGCCTGGTCGATGAAGCCGGCCAGACCATGGGCCTGATCGTCACCTCGATCAAGCAGGTGGCTGACATCATGGGCGAAATCACCGCCGCCACCCTGGAGCAGAGCCATGGCATCGAGGAAGTCAACGCCGCCATCGGCCAGATGGACGAGATGACGCAGCAGAATGCCGCCCTGGTGGAAGAAGCGGCTGCTGCCGCCGAATCGATGCAGGAACAGGCCAACAACCTGGCCCAGGCGGTATCGATCTTCAAGCTGGCCGGGGACGAATTCGCCAAGCGCGCGGCGCCGCCGCCGCGCAAGGCCAAGCCGGCGATGCCGGCGCGCAGTACGGCAGTGGTGCCGGCCGCTCCGGCCGCACAGCCGCCGAAGAAGAAGCTTGCGGCTGCCGCCCCATCCGGCGACGACTGGGAAGAGTTTTAATGTCCATGTAACCGCGGAGAGCTGACAAAATGGCGCTGACCAAAGAGACCGTGAAAGAGTTTGATTTCAACGGCAAGGATTTTGAACGGGTCCGCGCAATGATCTACAAGCGGGCCGGCATCGCGCTGGCCGACTCCAAACAGGAGATGGTGTACAGCCGCCTGGCGCGACGCTTGCGTGCCACCGGCATCAACAGTTTCGTGCGCTACCTGGACGACCTGGAAGCAGGGCGCCTGGGTAACGGCGAATGGGAAGCGTTCACCAATGCGCTGACCACGAACTTGACCTCGTTTTTCCGGGAATCGCACCACTTCCCGCTGTTGGCCGAGCATCTCAAGGCCAAGCGCGGGGAGCAGATCAATATCTGGTGCTCCGCCAGCTCCACCGGCGAAGAGCCGTATTCGATTGCCATCACCTGCTGCGAGGCCTTCAATACGCTGACGCCGCCAGTACACATCCTGGCCACCGATATCGACACCAATGTGCTGGCCACGGCCGCCAACGGCGTCTACCCGATGGAACGGATCGACAAGCTGTCGCCCGAGCAGCAGCGCCGCTTTTTCCTGAAGGGGCGCGGCGCCAATGAAGGCATGGCGCGCGTGCGCCAGGAACTGCGCTCGCTGATCACTTACCGGCAGGTCAACCTGCTGGACGAGAAATGGGACATCCGGCCCGGCTTCGACGTGATTTTCTGCCGCAACGTGATGATCTACTTCGACAAGGCGACGCAGCGCAAGATCCTGTCGCGCTTTGTCCCCTTGATGAAGCCGGATGCCCTGCTGTTTGCCGGCCATTCCGAGAACTTCCTTTACGTGTCGGACGCTTTGAAGCTGCGCGGCAAGACTGTCTACGAGCTCGATGAGCGCAAGAGGGCATGACATGGATAAAGAACAATTCGCGACCAACGTCTATTACGACCGCACCTTCGACTGCGACGCGGCCAAGATCCTGCCGGGCGAGTACTACTACACCAACAAAGATATGCTGATCGTGACCGTGCTCGGCTCCTGCGTGTCGGCCTGCATCCGCGACCGGCTGACCGGCCTCGGAGGCATGAACCACTTCATGCTGCCGGACGGCGGCGCCGACCAGGGCAGCCCGGTATCGGCCTCGGCGCGCTATGGCACCTACGCGATGGAAGTGCTGATCAACGACTTGCTCAAGTCCGGGGCCCGGCGCGACAATCTGGAAGCCAAAGTGTTCGGCGGCGGCGCCGTGCTGAAAGGCTTCACGGCGATCAACGTCGGCGAACGCAATGCCGCCTTCGTGCAAAGCTTCCTGAAAAACGAGAAGATCCGCATCGTGGCCGAGGACCTGTTGGACATTTATCCGCGCAAGGTGTATTTCTTCCCCAAGACCGGCAAGGTGCTGGTCAAGAAACTGATGCAAACCCATAACGACACCCTGGCGCAGCGTGAGAACGATTACGCCAACCGCCTCAAGTCGAAACCGGTGGCGGGCGAGGTCGAGCTGTTCTGAAAGACATAAAAAATGAACAAGATCAAAGTCCTGATTTGCGACGACTCGGCGCTGATCCGCAGCGTGATGAGCGAGATCATCAAGGGCCAGCCGGACATGGAAGTGGTGGGCGTGGCGCCCGATCCGCTGGTGGCGCGCGAGCTGATCAAGCAGACCAACCCGGACGTGCTGACGCTGGACGTCGAGATGCCGAAGATGGATGGCCTCGATTTCCTCGAGCGCCTGATGCGCCTGCGGCCGATGCCGGTGGTGATGGTGTCCTCGCTGACCGAGCGCGGTTCCGAGATCACCTTGCGCGCGCTGGAGCTGGGCGCGGTGGACTTCGTCACCAAGCCCAAGATTTCTATCCAGTCCGGCATGCGCGAGTATGCCGACCTGATCTCCGACAAGATCCGCGCCGCCTCCAAGGCGCGGGTGCGCGCCCGCACCCTGCCGGCCGCCGGCGCGGCCGGGGAAGGGGCGGCGCCGTTGCCGCAATTACGGAACCCACTGATGTCCTCGGAAAAACTGATTATCGTCGGCGCTTCGACGGGCGGCACGGAAGCCATCCGCGAATTCCTGATGCAAATGCCGTCGGACTGCCCGGGCATCCTGATCACCCAGCACATGCCGGAAGGTTTCACCAAATCGTTTGCCAAGCGCCTCGATTCGCTGTGCAAGATCTCCGTGATGGAGGCGCAGGGCAATGAGCGTGTGCTGCCGGGCCATGCCTACATCGCGCCCGGCCACTCGCATCTGCTGCTGACCCGCTCCGGCGCCAACTACATGACCAAGCTGGACCAGGGCGAGCCGGTCAACCGCCATCGCCCTTCGGTCGACGTGCTGTTCCGTTCGGCGGCCCAGAATGCGGGCAAGAACGCGGTTGGCGTGATCCTGACGGGCATGGGCAAGGACGGTGCGGCAGGCATGCTGGAGATGAAGAACGCCGGGGCGTATAATTTCGCGCAGGACGAAGCTAGCTGCGTGGTGTTCGGCATGCCGCGTGAAGCGATTGCCGTTGGTGCAACGCACGAAGTCGGAGCCTTGCAGGCGCTGCCCGGCATGGTATTGGGTTATCTTGCCCAGCATGGCTCGCGTGCATTGCGCGTTTGACACGTGATTGACAGTTTTGGGGTAGTTAGTTCGCCTTGGAGCAACGAAAATGCTATCCTACAACTTGCTGGGTACACCACTTTAATTAATAACCGCGTAAGTAGAAACAACGGAGCAATTCATGGCTGATCCAAAGATGAAATTTTTGGTTGTTGACGATTTCTCCACGATGCGTCGCATCGTGCGAAATCTCTTGAAAGAACTGGGTTATGCCAACGTGGACGAGGCAGAAGACGGCGTGATGGCGCTGGCTAAACTGCGCGCGGAGCAATTCGACTTCGTGGTCTCCGACTGGAATATGCCGAATATGGATGGCCTGACCATGCTGCAGAACATCCGTGCCGACCCCGCACTGGCCAAGCTGCCGGTGCTGATGGTGACCGCCGAGGCCAAAAAGGAAAACATCATCGCGGCTGCGCAAGCAGGCGCCAACGGCTACGTGGTGAAGCCGTTCACCGCAGCCACCCTGGATGAAAAGCTGAACAAGATTTTCGAAAAGCTGGGCGCCTGATCCCGGTTGTACCAGTAATTCGCGGCGGCGGCGCCCTGGCTGCCGCCGTTCCCTCCTGAGTCAAGCATAAGACCACGTATGCATCAGACACATTTCCTGGTTCGTGAACCCCTGCTCGATCCCGAGCAGCGCGTGGTCGGATACGAACTTACATGGCAGCAGGAAGCTGCTGCCCATGTTCCAACCCTGGAAGAGCTCGAAGGCCTGGTCGGCTTCGTTGCCAGCCAGGTGAACCATCCTGAACACGGTTGGCTGCTCAAGCAGAAAACCCTGTTCCTGCAAGCCGTGCCCGGCATGCTGTCGACCGATTCGATGTTCGACCTGCCGCCGGAACATACGGTGCTGTCGCTGAAGACCTCCGAGCTGGCCAATCCGGCCACGCTGGCGGCGGTGCAGGGCCTGCGTGCCGGCGGCGTCGGCATCCTGCTGCGCGAAGCCGACCTGGCGCGCGTGGGCAGCCGTCTTGGCACTATCTGTTCCTATGTCGAAGTGCGCTTCACCGGCGCCGATGTGGCTGCGCAGGCGCGCGCCTATTCGCTGTTGAAGACTTCCAGCATCCGCATGGTGGGGCGTCCAGTCACCACCTGGTCCGATTTCGACGCCTGCGCCGCGTTGGGGCTGGATGCCTTTGTCGGCAAGCTGCACCTGACGCCGCGTCCGGGCAGCGAAGGGCAGGGCTTGAACCCATCGCAAACCATCATCCTGCAACTGATGCAGATGGTGAACGCCAATGCCGACGTGGCCCAGCTGGAAAGCGTGCTGAAGCGCGATGCGGCCCTGTCGTACAAGTTGCTGAAGTACATCAATTCGGCCGGCTTTGGCGTGGGGCGCGAAGTGCAGTCGCTGAAGCAGGCGATCCAGCTGCTGGGCTACCAGCCGATGTACCGCTGGCTGACGCTGTTGCTGGCCACGGCATCCACCTCCGGCTTCTCGCCGGTGCTGCTGGAGACTGCCGTGGTGCGCGGCCGCCTGGCTGAATTGCTGGGCCAGAAGGCACTGGGCAAGCAGGATGCCGAAAACATCTTTGTGGCCGGCATGTTCTCGCTGCTGGACCGCCTGCTGGGCATCCCGATGAAGGATGTGCTGCAGGAAATCCAGTTGAGCGACGAAGTGGTGAAGGCGCTGCTGACGCGCGGCGGCAAGTACGGTCCATTCCTGGCGCTGGCAGAGGCTTGCGAACTGAATTCGAACCTGGTTAGCTCGCTGGCCGATTCGCTTTCGCTGTCGCCGGAAGACGTCAACAAGGCCCACCTGTCGGCACTGGCCTGGACCCAGAGCGTCACCACCTGATCGTCCCGGAGGGCCCGTCGCTGGGCGCGTCCCCCGTCCCGATTCTTGTGCGGTAAACGACGAAGGGCAAGCTGTTGCTTGCCCTTCGTCGTTTTGGCGGCTGCCTGTTTGCGCTTATTTGCTCAGGCGGTAGCGCTGTTCGCGGTACAGCAGCGAAGGCGCGATTACATGCGCCATCGCCTGGTCGAATTGCGCTTGCGTCGGCTTGGTATCGGTCAGCTGCAACTCGCCTTTGACAAAGTCGTAACGGCCAATCAGCGGCTCCTGGCTCGGGCGCAGGATGGTCGCGGTATCGCCTTCCAGCCAGGTGAAGTAATTATCGAACTGCATGATCGCGCGGCCCGGGGTGGTGCTGTCCTTGACGAAGTCGCGCCCGATCATCGGGTGGCTGCTCGAAACGCCGATCATCGACAACAGGGTAGGGCCCAGGTCGATCTGGCTGGCCAGGGTGGTGATGCGCTTCGGCGCCACGTCCGCGCCCAGGATCAGGCCAGGGATGTGGAACTTCTTGATCGGCATCAGGCTGTTGCCGTACACGCGGTTGTCATGGTCGGCTACGATCAGGAACACGGTATCTTTCCAGTAGTCCTGCTTCTTCGCTTCGGCGATGAACTTGCCCAGGGCGTAATCGGCGTACTTGACGGCGTTGTTGACGGTCTGCTTGGCAGGGTCATGCAGTTCGATTTTCCCGTCGGGGAATTCGAACGGCTCGTGGTTGGACGAACTGAAGATCAGGCTGAAGAACGGCTTCTTCTGCGCATGCAGGTGCTTGAGCCGCTCCAGCGATTTGTCGAACAGGTCTTCATCGGAGGCGCCCCAGCTGCCGACGAACTTCGGCTGCATTTCACTGCGGTCGACCACGTTCTGGAAGCCGTTGCCGGTGAAGAAGCTGCGCATATTATCGAAATGGGCCTCGCCGCCGTACACGAATTCAGTCTGGTAGCCCTGCTTGCCCAGGCCCATCGCCAGCGTGTAGAAATTCTGCTGCGCCAGCGAGAGCTTGACCACGCTGCGCGCCGGCGTTGGCGCATTGCCGGCGACGACGGCCTCGATACCGCGCACCGAGCGCGTGCCGGTGGCATACAGCTGCTCGAACCACCAGCCTTCGTTTTTCAGCTTTTCCAGTTCCGGCGTCACGGGCAGGCCGCCCAGCGATTGCACGAAGGTGGCGCCCAGGCTTTCCTCCAGCACGATCACCAGGTTAAGCGGCTTGTCGCGCTGGATGGCGGCTTGCTGCGCATGCAGGGTCGGCAGATCGGGATGTGCGAACTGGTAGTCGCGCAGCCACGGGGCGGCAGTCACCGTCGGGAATACTTTCTCGCGCGGGAATTTGCCGTAGATCTCCGACGAGTTGGCTTCCTTGCGCATCGATGCAATGGCGTCGATCACCGACCAGGGCGAGTTGATGATCAGCGAGTTCACCATGGCGTCGCCGGTCAGCGCGAAGGTCGCCGGGTTGGCCGGGCGGTGTTCGGTGGTGGAGCGGATCTGGAAGCCCACCAGCAGCACCAGCAGCGGCCATGTCAGCAGCAACAGCTTGGGGGACCACATGCCGGTGCCGGCGGAGGCCGACTTCAGCAGGCGGAATACCAGCATGGTCAGCAGGGCAGTGCCGCCGATGCCAAGGATTACGGCCAGGCGGAAGCCATTCCACAGCGTGGCGGCCACTTCCTTCGGGTAGGACAGGTATTCGATGAACAGGCGGTTTGGCCTGAAATCGTACTGCATGATGAACTGCGGCGTGGACAGTTCCATGAAGATGATGAACAGCAGCGCCAGGCTGGCCCAGGTCACGGTGAACAGCTGCCACGCGCGCGCCGAATAGCGCTGGGCCAGGAACGGCGCCAGCACCAGCGGCAGTGCCAGCAGGTAGCCAAGCAGGATCAGGTCGGCGCGTACGCCCTGTACCAGGATTTCACCGAGGATGCCGGTGGCACTGACGCGCTCCCACTGCCAGGCCACCAGGCCAATGCGCGACAGTGACAGGATCACCAGGCCGGCGAGCACCATCTGCACCAGGGTGGCGTAAGGACCTGCCCATTGGGTCAGGCGCGCGAGGCGGGCTGCGGTTCGGTTCATGTTCTTAGCCCATCATGGCGCCGGCGCCGGCGCTCAGCAGCCAGGCGGTCAGCAGCAGGAATACCATCAGGCAGCTGAACAGCTTGTCCACCAGGCGCGCTTCGGCGGTCTGCTGGAATACGGCAGGCTGGCCATAGCCAAAGCCCAGGAAATAGGCGGCAAAGATGGTGGACATGTAATGCACGGCGCCGAACAGTTCGCCCAGTTCGCCCTTGCGCGGATGGTCGATCAGCACATGCGACAGGGCCACCAGCACCAGGTAAACCAGGGAGACCGGCAGCGGCGGCAGGTACACGCCGAACTTCTCGACGAAGTTGCGCACGGCTGGGCGGGTTCGCGCCAGCAGCGGCAGGATCACGTTGTGGGTCAGGCCGGCCAGCAGGATCATCTTCAGCATGATGGTCTTGTGGATGCTGCCGCTTTTGCCGATCGCCAGGTTGTGCAGGTTGGTTTCTCCCTGGCGGTTGTTATGGGCGAAGAACTCGGAAGACTGAACGTGCAGGATGCGCTGGAACCAGCTGATCTCTTCCATTGCCGCGGCCGCCACCAGCAGGCCCAGGCCAAGCATGCCGAGGGTAGCCAGGTCAAAGCCGCTGCGCTTCCAGCGCTCAACGCCGGCGAATACCAGCAGGCCGGCAGTCATGGCGAAGCACAGGAACTGCATCCATTCGACGATGCCGTCTTCGGTCAGGACGCGCATCAGTTGTTCGCTCGACCCCCTTACCGACACTGCCAGCAATAGCGCGAAGATATTGATGGCAATGCCGGTCAGCAGGACCGGATGCGAATACCACTTACGATTTACCACTGACTACTCCTTGATTGATATTGTTTGTTGCAAGATTGCGTTCCCGTTTACGCCAGGCCTCGATCGCCAGCGACAGCACGGCCCAGATCCACAGCATGGGATCGAGCAGTGCGTCCCACAGGTTCCCCGTGGGCAGGCGCAATAAAGTGAACAGCGTGAGGGCGCCAAGTGTAGCAAAGGCTTGCGGGCGCGAGCGGCCCTGGATAATCCAGGCTACGCACAGCGCCATGGCAGCCAGCGCGAACAGCGGCGCGCCGCGCGGGCCGAAACCCCAGAAATACAGGCCCAACGAAACCAGTCCCAGCGCGTCGAGATAGAGGATTGTACCAAGCAGCGCGATCGCGCTGGCGAGGGAGGGCGGCAGGACGGCCCTGGCGGAACCCGGCCACCAGGGTTGGGCCAGGCGCGCCAGGCAAAGGCCAACCAGCAAGCCGCTCGGCCACTGCAGCGCCAGCGCAATCCAGTAGGCAGGCGAGAACTGTCCTGGCAGCAGCGTCAGCACGACCATGGAGCCGAGCAGCAACGCGGTGGCGCGGCGTGACAGTTGACGGGATGCTGGCAGCAGAGCGGCAACCAGGGTTGCCAGCACGACGCCCCAGGCCAGCTTGCCATACGCGATTTGCAGCAGCAGGTCAGGCAGGGTCACTCCGAACCTCCATCGAAATCCAGTTCGATGACGTGATGGGCAATCGCTTCGCGGCGCGAGGTGTAGGTAATATGCAGTTCATCGCCGACCTGATGCAGGTCGGGGTAGGAAAATTCCTCGCCGGCGCTGCCATGGGCGATATCGGTCACATGCGTCCACTGGCGGCCGTCATTGGTGGTCGACAGGCGCAGCACATTGCGGTCGGAACCGCCGGGCAGCACGTGGTTATGCAGCAGGGCGATACTGCCGTTGCTGAGGCGCAGGGCGCTGAGGGAAGTACTCTGGTTCGGCAGGGAGAGCGCCGGCAGGTCGTCCCAGTTGACGCCACCGTCGTTGCTGCGCGCATGCTGGACCCGCTGTTCGCGGCTCGCGTCGCGCATCCAGGCGTGCACCTCGGACGAGGAGAAGGGCACGATGGTCGGCTGCAGCGTCGTGATGCGGCTGCCAATGCGTGAAATCCAGCGCGGGTCGCCGTGCTGGTCGAAGGCCAGCATCAGCGGGTATTTGATGCCCATCTCGAAATAGGCCGGCAGCAGCCAGCCGCCATCGGCCAGGCCGACCGGGGTGGTGCGGACCAGCATGCTGGTATTGAAGAGTGGCGACATCGGCAGCACGCGCTTGACCGTGAAGCTCTTGCCCTGGTCATCGGACACCATCTGCACTACACGCGACGCGGCCCATCCGCCAAGGCCCGTGGCCACTACAAACAGGTTGAGGTGCCCTTCGGGCGAGGCCCAGGCAACCGGGTTGCCGACGCGGCGCACGCCATAGCCCAGGGCGGCCGACAGGGACTCACGGCTGGCCACTTCCCACGGCTGGGCCCAGGTCTCGCCGTTCCAGTGCGAGGCATAGACTTTCACGTCAGGCCCGCTTTCGCGGCTGCCGGCCCACCAGAATGCGGCCATGCGGCCGCCAGGCAGGGGCGTCATCGCGCTGGAATGCGCCATGGGAGCGTTGGGCGGAGTTGGCAGCAGGGTGGCGCTGCGCGGAATGAAGCTGACCTTGCCGTGTTGGGCAGGGGCGACCAGCATGGCCGGGTTGGCAACGCGTGCGTTGAGCCAGCGCCTTGCCTCGACGCCGGCAGCAATGACCAGGACGGCCACGCACATCACCTTGATATAAAGGGATGCGTTGCCGGTTCTGTCTTGGGTGCTATCAGCCCTGGTGATGGCGCTAGCGCCCAAACGGAATTCCATCCTGATATTCCTATTTGCTAAGGTTCGATCTGCAAGTGAAAATTCACAAGTGGAGCATCCTACAATAAAGAAAGCTTTTGTGGGAATTTTCTGAAAGATCGGTTCCCGGCTAGCAAAAACTTAGTTGCGTCAAATCAACATTTGGAGTCATTAAGCGGAAATATTGTCTGCGTAGCATCGGGAACAGGCTGGTTTACAGGAGGCGCCATGTTCTTCATCCGATACTGCTGGACCTTGTCGCTCAAAGCGCAATTGGCAATTGGCATCGCGCTGCTGGCGGCGCTGGCGTCGGCGCATGGCAGCAATGCCCAGGCCGATGAGTTTGCAGCACTGCATCAGGCGCGCTGCATGCAGCAACCTGGTTTGCCAGCGGCCGAACTGTGCGCGCTGCGCACAATCCAGCTGGCTTCGCAATTGCATGGGGTGGAATTCGGCGACCAGGTCGCCGAAGCGTTGCGCTGACGTTGCCAATCAATTGCGGAACGGCTGCAGCACTTCTTCGATAATGTCGACATGGCTTGCGAGACCAATTGCGTGGCCCAGGCCGTAAGCTGCCGGCCCGATCTTTTTCGCGGCAATTGTGTTGGATCGGTGGAACTTGATCTTGTCTTCCATGTCGAGGAAGAAATAGCGCCGCTCGTCCTCCGGCAGTTTCACCAAATCGAGGATCACTTCGCCATCACCCATCAAGAAGACCACCGGCTTGTGGGGCAAGTTAAAGCCATTCAGTACCTGATAATCCAGCACAGCCTCAGGAGGCACTGGCCGGAAGGTATTGCCGCCGTCAAGGAGCAGGTTGGCATAGGGGATTTGCACGCGTACCTTTGCGCCGTTACGCGCCGAGTAGCTGATGCTGATATCCAGGTCGTAATAGGCGTTGACGGTACCGGTGTGGACGATCGCAGAACCACGTTGGCAGAATTGCACTGCCTGACTCGTCCCGGGCAGATGGTTGCCTTTGCCGTCGCGCATGACTGTGTCCGGCGGCAATGCATGTCCTGCCCCCACGATGGAGTGGTCCTGAAATACCTTGATCAAGGCTTCGTACTGGCGAACGGTGCGCTCGTAAATTGCGTTATCCCCTTTGGACGAGGCGTAGGTACCGTCTCTTTTGCGGCCCGACGTTATGGGGGGAATGCTGTCACCGCGCCGGTAGGCTTCGAGGAAGCGTGCGGCATCGGTCACAATGGCTTGAAGGCGATCGGCAGAAAACAGGCGCAGCAGACCGGGAATCGTCAAGCGTCCGTCGCAAATTGCTAGCAAGTTGCGCTCAATTGCACGAACCATGCCGGACTCGGCCTCGCCGTCACTCAGCAGGTCAACCATGATCGCGTGGATTTCTGCGCGCGAGTGGTTCGACATCTCGGCTTCGCGCAGCGACGCAGCCAGCTTGCGGCATGCTTTGGGAATGCCATCCAGGCTCGCCTCCGCAATGAACTCACGCTCGATGGTGGCGCAGCAGCCGCAATCTTCCAATGCGAGCTGATAGCGGTTTGCGGTACGCAAATCAACGCCGCGTTTGACAGTCAGTGACGGCATCGCCAATGCGCCTTCGGCGTCGGCGGCGCTACGGCCCAGCAAGGACGCCAGGCGGCTGACGGTCCCGGCGCGGTCGGCTGTTTTGCGGATGCCGCGCAAGGTGACGCTGAAGGTCGTCAACCTGCGCTCAGATTTCGAGGTTGTCGATCAGGCGGGTAGTGCCGAGCTTGGCGGCGGCCAGTACCACCAGCTTTTCGCCTTGCGCCAGGTCGCCGGCATTTGGCGGTTGCAGGTCGCTGCGTTTGCGGATCGAAATGTAGTCGGGTTTCCAGCCGCGGGCTGCCAGTTCGTCCATCGCTTTGTGCTCGAGCTGGAACACGTCGAGGTGGCCGCCGCGCACTTCGTCTGCCACCTGGTTCAGTGCACGGTACAGCGCCGGGGCTTCGGCGCGTTCGTCCGCCGACAGGTACATATTGCGCGAGGACAGGGCCAGGCCGTCATCCGCGCGGTAGGTTTCGGCGGCGATGATTTCGGTCGGCATGCCGAGCTGGCGCGCCATATTGCGCACGATCATGAGCTGCTGGTAATCCTTCTTGCCGAACACGGCCACCTTGGGCTGCACGCAGGAGAACAGCTTGGTCACCACGGTGCACACGCCGCCGAAGAAACCCGGGCGGAATTCGCCTTCCAGCGTATTGCCCAAACCATCCGGCGGCTGCACGCGGTATTCCTGCGGTTCCGGATACATATCCTTCTCGGTCGGCGCGAACAGCACGTAGACGCCTTCCTTCTCCAGCTTTTCCACGTCAGCCTGGAAGGTGCGCGGGTATTTGTCGAAGTCTTCGTTCGGGCCGAACTGCAGGCGGTTCACGAAAATGGATGCGACCACCGGGTCGCCGTGCTTGCGCGCCAGGCGCATCAGCGACAGGTGGCCCTCATGCAAGTTGCCCATGGTTGGCACGAAAGCGGTACGTAACTGGCCACTCAGCTGGTCGCGCAGTTCTTCGATATTGGAGATGATTTTCATAGTTTTTGTCAGGCAGGCGAATACGCAAGACGCACGTAAATCGGTGCGAACGGCTCCGCCTGGGTAATTTCAATCAGGGTTTCCTTGGCCAGCTCCAGCATCGCCACGAAGTTCACCACCACCACCGGCGGCGGCGCTTCCGGGTTGAACAACTCGGTAAATTCGATGAAGCGGCTCGATTGCAGCTTGCGCAGGATGGAGGTCATGTGCTCGCGCACCGACAGCTCCTCGCGGGTGATTTTATGGTGCTGCTTCAGCGTGGCACGCTTCATCAGCGTGCGCCAGGCGTCCTGCAGGTCGACCACGGCCACTTCCGGCCAGGTCGGCACCAGGCTTTGTTCGATAAAGATCTGGGTGCGCACGAAGTCGCGGCCGACCTGGGGCAGGGTGTTCAGGTCGTAGGCAGCCAGCTTGATCTGCTCGTACTCGAGCAGGCGGCGCACCAGTTCTGCACGCGGGTCTTCCGCTTCCACATCGAGGTCGTGCTGGCGCTGCGGCAGCAGCATGCGCGACTTGATCTCGATCAGCATGGCGGCCATCAGCAGGTATTCCGCCGCCAGCTCGAGGTTGGTCTTGCGGATCTCTTCCACGTAGCTCAGGTATTGCAGCGTCACCTGGGCCATCGGGATGTCGAGGATGTTGAAGTTTTGCTTGCGGATCAGGTACAGCAGCAAGTCCAGCGGGCCTTCAAACGCTTCGAGGATGACTTCCAGCGCATCGGGAGGGATGTAGAGGTCGTTTGGCAGCTTCAGCACCGGCTCGCCGTACAGGCGCGCAAAAGCGGCGCCATCGGCTTCCGCCGTGGCGCTCGCATCGGGTGGCGCGCCTTCCGCGCCGCTGCCTGGTCCGCCTGCGTCAGGCGGCAAATCCGCGGCGACGGCCAGTTCAGCCTGTTCGGCCTGTTCGTCCACCGCGTCTTTTGGCGACATGCTGTGTGCCGTCCCGGCTCTTATACCTTGTTCTGGTACACGTAAGCCTGTTGCTTGACTGCCGAAGCCTTGTTACGGGCCTGGTCGTCCAGCGAGGTCGACGGCTTGTCCCACAGGATCGCGCGGCCGGCTTGCTGGCCAGCTTCGATTTGCGGGTTCTTGGCCTTCAGGTCCTTGATGAACAAGGAATGGTCGGATTCGTATTTGTGATTCTGCTTGAGGAATTTCATATTGTGAAAATAACTGGGTTCAGCAACGGACATTTTACCGTCTTTTCTCGTTAGAAACGATGCCGGATGCCAGCGACGTAGGTATTTCCCTTGCTAGCGTTGCTAATCTTGTCGTACATCAGCACCGCATACAGGTCGGTGCGCGGCGAAACGTTGTAATCATAGCCAGCGGCGCCGGTATCGCGATGGAATTCCGGCACCACTTTGGCCTTTTCGGTCAGGCGCGACCACGCCACCATCCAGCGCCCGGCGCCGCCATGGGTTGGGATGGTGAAGCCGGCGTGCACCGAATGGGCGTCGCGTTCGCTGACCTTGGCCTGGTGGTCGGAATAGGAAGCGAACAGCTTGATCGCCTTGAAGTCATAGGACGCCGCGGCAAGGTAGGTCCGCTGTTCCGGCACGGCCGCACTCAGGCCTGGTCCGAAGCGCACATTCACTGCGCCCACTGTCACAGCCAGCTCTTTGCCGACATGTTTTGCGACTGCCGCCCAGTTGTTGTTATGCGCACCAGGCTGCTCGCCCAGCGAATACTGGGCGACGAAGGTGGTGTCATAGACCGGGTTGGAAGCGTATTGGATAGAGTTGCTCCAGCCGGTATCGCCCAGGGTCGCATTGCCGCCGACCGCGGTGTAAATCTGGTTGATCAGCGGCGAAAGGCGGGTGGACGGCCCGAAGGGGTTGATCTGTCCGGCGGCGACAAACAAGGGATTGGCAATGCGCCCCATGCGCACCAGGCCGAAATCGCCGGCCAGGCCGACATTGGCGTTACGGGCAAACATGGCCTCGCCGGGGAAACGGCCCGCCTCGCCGGTATCGCCTCGGAAGAAGCCTTCGATCTGGAACTGGGCTTTCAGGCCGCCGCCCAGTGCTTCCGTGCCGGAAAAGCCGTAATAGGAGGTGATCATGCCGCCGCTGTTGACCGCATTTACGGCTTGCGGTGCGCTGGCAGTCGCGGTGCGGCCGGCGAATGCGTCAACGACGCCGTAGATCGTGACCTGGGTTTGCGCCGAAGCGGCGAAGGGAAGGATGAGGGAGATGGCTGGGAGCAGTCGTTTCATGGATACCTTCTTAATATTGTTGTTTAGGCCTCGTGCTGCGCCCCCATTGTCACTGCTGCCCAGTCCGGCGACAAGTGAATCTTCCCCGGGCGTGGGCGTGGAACCACGCGCCGGTTTGCCAGCGCACAGACGTGCAAAGGGGCGCAAGCGACAGTGACCGCTCGATTCCAGTAAGGGAGGCCGCCATGACCCAGAGCAAACAACTCAGCAAACAGAACCGCCAATCGGTGCAGAACGTCGAGTCCGACCAGACCGGCAACAAGAACACCGCCAAGCGCAATACGAAGAACGAGCAGTCCCGCACCAAGGCCGGTAGTGACGAGGGGGCGGGCGGCGGGGCAAAACAGAAGGCCAAGCGCGGTTAGTTCAGAAATAGCGTATCCTTGCGGGCACAATGAAAGCCCGCACAGCAATACTCCTGACCATACCGCCACTGCTTTGGGCAGGGAACGCGATCGTCGGGCGCCTGGTGGTACACGATGTGCCGCCGATCCTGCTCAACTTCCTGCGCTGGGCAATTGCGTTTGTCTTGCTGCTGCCATTCGCCGGGCCGATTTTTCGTCGCGGGAGCGGGTTATGGGTGAACTGGCAGCGTTTTGCTGTGTTGGGGCTGCTTGGCATCGGGCTCTATAACGCCCTGCAGTACCTCGCCTTGCAAACCTCGACCCCAATCAATGTGACCTTGGTTGCCTCAGGCATGCCGGTCTGGATGATGCTGACCGGCTGGCTGTTCTTTGGCGCCGGCGTATCTCGCCGCCAGGTGGCGGGCGCGGTATTGTCGATTGCCGGCGTATTGCTCGTATTGGCGCGCGGCGAATGGTCGCATTTGATGGAATTGCGCCTGGTGGCCGGCGATATATTCATGATCCTGGCAACGATTGCCTGGTCGCTATATAGCTGGCTATTAACTCGCACAAATGGCCCAACCGATATTCGGGGAAATTGGGCCAGTTTCCTGCTGGCGCAGGTGGCATTTGGTACTGTGTGGTCGGGGCTATTTGCTGTGGGCGAGGCCGCAATTTCTTCCGCGGTCATTCATTGGAGTCTACCGCTGCTTGGTGCGCTGGCTTATGTGGCAATTGGCCCGGCGATTATCGCATTCCGTTGCTGGGGTGCTGGCGTGCAGCAGGCAGGGCCGGCAGTTGCATCATTCTTCGTCAATCTCACGCCATTATTTACGGCGTTGCTGTCTTCCCTCATCCTGGGTGAGTCGCCCAAAATTTACCACGCCATTGCGTTTGTCCTGATTGTCGGCGGAATTATTATCTCCTCCGGGCGTGCGACTGCTAGTCGCTGAAACTGATATTTTCAAGTTTTCCGTAGGAGGTTGACATGCGATTCCTCGGCCTCGCCGCGTTGACAGCGGCCATTCTCCTTACAGCTTGCCAGAAGCCACCACCCAAGCCGCCCAAACCGATCGCCAGTGTAAGCCAGTCAATGGCGCGATCGTGCCAGAAGCTGGCGCAGATCGATTAACAGGAGTCAGTGCAGGTGGAAGATTCGAGGCGGGAGCAATATTCGAGCAGATGGGATTTGAGCGGCGCTGTTTTCTTGGTCGAGCCGATATAACAGATTAAGCGCCTCGCCAATAGCTTTCCATACCAAGGTGTTTATTTTCCTCGGCCATAAGCGCCTAGCGGGTATCCCAGATGTACATGGGTTGCCGGTTCTCGCGGTGGACGAACCAATACTGCCATTTGTGCGTGGTCAAGCGACGCCATTCACCACTGACAATATTCAGCGACCACGAATCGATGTTTTGACGGAAGGGTTTGCCGGCGCCCGTCCAAGCCTCAGTGCCTCAGCATCCTGCGCATGACCAGCGGCGCCGGTTCCAGTGGGTTGGCGTGGGAGTATTCGAGTTCCTCGGCCAGGGTGAATTCGTAGGCTGTGTAGAAGTCGATCAGCTTGGGCTGGTCGCTGCGCACGGCGAGGCGCAGTTCTTCGATGCCAGCGGCCAGGGCGTGGTGGATCACGGCTTCCAGCAGGTGCTGCGACAGGTTGGTGCCGCGGTAATCGGCTACCACCCCCATGCGCAGGATTTCCCACACATCAGGCTCCGCATCGAGCGGCAGCCAGCGCACGGAACCGATCGGCGTGTCGCCGTCGAGCAAAATAAAACCGCCGCCGTCGCGCAGGTGGTCGGCGACGTAGACGGCGGTTTCACGGTGTCCGCTGGAGGTGACATTGACCTTGCCGGCCCACGCTTTGCGCGTGAGCTCAGCGATCAGGGGCGCATCTTCAGCAGTTGCTTCGCGGACGATTATGTCCATGCTTAGCTGATGCGCATGCCCGGCGTGGCGCCTGGCCATGGGTTGAGGATGTAGATGCCCGGATTGGCCTTCTCATCGACCGCCGAGGCGGCCATCACCATGCCTTCCGAGACGCCGAACTTCATCTTGCGTGGCGCAAGGTTGGCTACCAGGACGGTCAGCTTGCCGACCAGGTCTTCCGGCTGGTACATCGACTTGATGCCGGAGAAGACGTTGCGGTGGCGGCCTTCGCCTGCGTCCAGCGTCAGGCGCAGCAGCTTGTCGGAACCTTCCACATGTTCGCAGTTGACAATCTTGGCGATACGCAGGTCGACCTTGAAGAAATCGTCGACCGAGATTTCAGGGGCGATGACTTCGATGCCGGTTTCGGTGACGGCAGGGGCAGCAGGAGCCTTGGACTTCGTGGCTTTCTCAGGCTTGGCTGCGGCGGCTGCGGGAGCAGCGGCGGCCGGTGCCGGCGCGTCGAACAGGTCCTCGATCATCTTGGCGTCCACGCGGGTCATCAGGTGGCTGTAGGCGCCGATGGTGCGGCCCAGCAGCGGCTGCCATGCAGCGCCCGATGCCACCGAGCTATCGGCCCAGGTGTAAGCTGCATCGTTCAGGAAGGTGCGCACGTTGCTCGCAACGCCCGGCAGCACTGGCGACAGCAGGATGGTGAGCTGGCGGAACAGGATCAGGGCGGTGGTGCAAACGTCGTGCAGTTCGGCCAGCTTGGTGTCATCCTTGGCCAGCACCCACGGTTTGTTCTCGTCGACGAAGCGGTTGGCCACGTCGGCGATTTCCATGATTTCACGCAGGGCCTTGCCGAATTCGCGCGCTTCGAAGTTGGCTGCGATGGAGGCCTGGCGCTCTGCGCCGTCTTCGGCCACCAGGGCTTTCTTGATCCATTCCTGCGAGGATGCGGACAGTTCGGAAGCCAGCTTGCCTTCGAACTTCTTGGCGATAAAGCCAGCGCAGCGGGAGGCGATGTTGACGAACTTGCCGATCAGGTCAGAGTTCACGCGCGCCACGAAGTCGTCACCGGTGAAGTCCAGGTCTTCGACGCGGGAGTTAAGCTTGTAGGCCAGGTAGTAGCGCAGCCACTCTGGATTCATGCCCAGGTTCAGGTAGCGCAGCGGCGAAATGCCGGTGCCGCGCGACTTGGACATCTTTTCGTTGTTCACGGTCAGGTGGCCGTGCACGGCAACCTTCATGCGGTCGATGGTCGGGTGCTTGGCGAATTGCAGCATCGCAGGCCAGAACAGCAAGTGGAAGGACACGATGTCCTTGCCGATGAAGTGGATCTGTTCCGTGCCCGGATCGGCCAGCAGCGCGTCGTAGTCGATGCCTTTCTTGCCGCAGTAGTTCTTCAGCGAAGCCAGGTAGCCCACCGGCGCGTCCAGCCAGACGTAGAAGTATTTGTTCGGCGCGTCAGGGATCGGGATGCCGAAGTAGGGCGCATCGCGCGAGATATCCCAGTCCGCCAGCTTTTCGCCGGCTTCGCCCAGCCACTCGGAGACCTTGTTCACCATCTCAGGCTGCAAACGGCCCGGGGTGTTCAGCCAGTCGCGCAGGAATTCGAAGCAGCGCGGATCGGACAGCTTGAAGAAGTACTGTTCCGAAGGCTTCAGGATCGGGGTGGCGTTGGTGAAGACCGAGTACGGGTTGATCAGGTCGGTCGGCTGGTAAGCGGCGCCGCACACTTCGCAGTTGTCGCCGTACTGGTCCTTGGCGTGGCACTTCGGGCACTCGCCCTTGATGTTGCGGTCGGCCAGGAACATGCCCTTGACCGGGTCGAAGAAGCGGTCAACGGTCTTGGTCTGGATCAGGCCAGCATCGCGCAGCTTGCGGTAGATGCCCTGGGACAGTTCCACGTTTTCCGGCGAATCGGTGGAATACCAGTTATCGAAAGCGATATGGAAACCGTCCAGGTACTGCGGGCGGCCGGCGGCAATCTTGGCCACGAATTCCTGCGGGGTGATGCCTTCTTTTTCAGCGGCGATCATGATCGGGGTGCCGTGGGTGTCATCGGCGCCCACGAAGTGCACTTCGCGCAAACCGTCGCCCTCGGCCTGCATTCGCTGGAAACGGACCCAGATGTCGGCCTGGATGTACTCCATCATGTGGCCGATGTGGAAGGCAGCGTTTGCGTATGGCAGGGCAGTGGTGACGAACAGCTTGCGAGTCATAATTGATGCGCTTGTAAGGTGGATAAAAAGAGCATTTTACCAGCGGATGCGCTAGACTGCGCCATCACCAATGGAGAATTGCATGAGTATCACCGTAGATGACGTCAAATCAGCACTGTCCAAAGTAATTGACCCTAATACTAACAAGGACTTTGTGGCCTCCAAATCGGTCCGCAACCTGAAGGTCGAGGGCGGCGAAATCAGCCTGGAGATCGAGCTGGGCTACCCGGCCAAGTCGCAAATCGAATCGATCCGCGCCAATGTGCTGGCTGCCTTGCAGCCGCTGGGCGCGAAAGTGAACCTGAACATCGCCAGCAAGATCATTTCCCACAGCGTGCAGCGCGGCCTGAAGCTGATGCCGAACGTGAAGAATATCATCGCCGTTGCTTCGGGCAAGGGCGGCGTCGGCAAATCGACCACCGCTGTCAACCTGGCGCTGGCGCTGGCGGCCGAAGGCGCGTCCGTGGGCGTGCTGGATGCTGATATTTACGGCCCGTCGCAGCCGATGATGCTGGGCGTTTCCGGCCGTCCGACCACTTCCGACGGAAAGACCATGGACCCGATGGAAGGCCATGGCATCCAGGTTTCCTCGATCGGTTTCCTGATTGACCCTGACGAGCCAATGGTGTGGCGCGGTCCGATGGTCACCCAGGCCCTGCAGCAGTTGCTGGAACAGACCAACTGGCGCGACCTGGACTACCTGATTGTCGATATGCCGCCAGGTACCGGCGACATCCAGCTGACCCTTTCCCAGAAAGTGCCTGTGACCGGCGCCGTGATCGTGACTACGCCGCAGGATATCGCGCTGCTGGACGCGCGCAAGGGACTGAAGATGTTCGAGAAGGTCGGCATCCCGATCCTGGGCGTGGTGGAGAATATGAGCACCCATATCTGCTCGAACTGCGGCCATGTGGAAGAAATCTTCGGCCATGGCGGCGGCGAGAAAATGTGTGCCGACTTTGGCGTGGACTTCCTGGGCGCGCTGCCGTTGAAGCTGGCGATCCGCGAGCAGGCCGATTCGGGCAAGCCGACTGTAGTCGCCGAGCCGGATGGCGCTGAAGCGGCAATCTACAAGGCGATCGCACGCAAGGTAGCCGTGAAGGTGGCCGAAAAGGCAAAGGATATGAGCAGCAAGTTCCCTAGCATCGTCATCAAGCACGACTGATGCTGCGCGCCATCCCTTGCGCGGCACTTGCCGCACTGGCCGGTTGCTCGGCATTGCCACCGGTTGCGGAGGCGCCTACGCCAGTTCGTGCGGCAGCATGGGTGCCGCAGCAGCACGCAGCCACCACTGAGCTGCGCGGCCTGTCCGTCGTGAGCGATAAGGTGGCGTGGGCCAGCGGCGCCAAGGGTACTGTGCTGCGCACATTGGATGGCGAGCACTGGTCCCTGCTCGCGGTGCCCGGCGCGGACGCTTTCGACTTCCGCGATATCGAAGCATTTGACGCCAACACGGCCATCGTGATGGGCGCCGGCCCCGGTGCGGCCTCGCGCATGTACCGCACACGCGATGGCGGCGCCAGCTGGCAACTGCTGGTCGTGAACAAGGAGACCGAAGGTTTCTGGGACGCCATGGCGTTCTGGGATGCCCGCAACGGCATCGTGTTTGGCGACCCGGTGCGCGGCGCCTTCCAGATTCTCGTGACCAGCGACGGCGGCGAAAGCTGGCAGCCGGTGAACGACCCTGACGGCCTGCGTGCACTGCCGCAGGAGGGCGCGTTCGCCGCCAGCGGCACCTGCCTGAGCGTGGGCGGGAAGGGCGATGCATGGTTTGTCACCGGTGGCGCAGCCCAATCGCGGGTGTTCCGCTCGGTCGACCGAGGGCAAAGCTGGCAGGCGGCGACGCTGCAGATTCCTGCTGCCGCCGCAAGCAAGGGCGCGTTCTCGGTCGGGTTTGCCGGCAACGGGCGCGGCATTGTCGCAGGCGGCGATTACAAGGAACCATCGCTGGGAACTCTCAACGGAGCCATAAGCGGTGATGGCGGGGCAGGCTGGCTGCCCGCGCAAATCCTGCCAGCCGGCTTCATGTCGGCGGTAGTGCCTGTGCCGGGGACGAGCAGCACCTTCGTTGCCGTTGGCCTGGCCGGTTCGGGCTACACCCGTGACGGCGGCAAAAGCTGGACAATTATCGAAAAGGAAACGAAACTGAACGCCGTTGGCTTTTCAGCTTCCGGCGCCGGATGGGCAGTCGGGCCGAAGGGCCTGATCGTCAAATACGTAGGCACCCCTCTCAGATAAGGAGACAGACATGCAGAAGATCCTGGCGGCCCTCGCAATGACCCTGGTTGCAGGCGCAGCGGCAGCGCAATCGGTGGATTTCACCGAGCCCAAGAACGGCGCGGTAGTCAGCAGCCCATTCAAGGTGAAATTCGCCGTGACCGGCATGGAAGTGAAGCCAGCCGGCACCATGGACAGCAACACTGGCCACCACCACCTGCTGATCAATGGCGACAGCATGAAGGTCGGCGAATCGATCCCCTTCGACGAAACCCACCTGCACTTCGGCAAAGGCCAGACCGAAACCGAAGTCACCCTGCCACCCGGCACCTACAAACTGACGATGCAATTCGCCAACGGCGCCCACCAAAGCTACGGCCCCGGCCTGTCCAAGAGCATCACCGTCACAGTCAAGTAACTGGTGAAAGTCGGGGTCAGGTCTGGCAATCGGACAAAATGTCCGATTGCCAGACCTGACCCCGACTTTCATTACAGGTAGAATTACGCCTTTATATTTTTCGCTTTCCACTCGAAATGACTCAAGTCCGTACCCGTTTCGCACCTAGCCCGACCGGTTTCCTGCATCTTGGCGGCGCGCGCACTGCGCTGTATTCCTGGGCTTTCGCACGCCACTTCGGCGGTACTTTCGTGCTGCGTATCGAAGACACCGACCTGGAGCGTTCGACCCCGGAAGCGGTGCAGGCGATCCTGGATGGCATGGAGTGGCTCGGCCTGCAGCATGACGAAGGCCCGTTCTACCAGATGAAGCGGATGGACCGTTACCGCGAGGTGGTGGCGCAGATGTTGGCTGCCGGTACCGCCTACCATTGCTATTCGTCGCCGGAAGAAGTGCAGGCCATGCGTGACAAGGCGACTGCGGCCGGCGAAAAGCCGCGCTACGACGGTACCTGGCGTCCGGAAGAGGGCAAGACCCTGCCGCCGGTGCCGGCTGACCGCAAGCCTGTGGTGCGTTTCAAGAATCCGCTGGATGGCGAGGTGAGTTGGACTGACGTGGTCAAGGGCCCGATCACCATTTCCAACAAGGAGCTGGATGACCTGGTCATCGCCCGCCCAGACGGCACCCCAACCTACAACTTCTGCGTTGCGGTGGACGATTGGGATATGCAGATCACTCACGTTCTGCGCGGCGACGACCACGTGAACAACACTCCGCGCCAGATCAACATCCTGCGCGCCATCGGCGCCAAACTGCCGGAGTACGGCCACCTGCCGATGATCCTGGGTTCCGACGGCTCCAAGCTGTCCAAGCGCCATGGCGCCGTCAGCGTGATCGACTACGCAGACAAGGGCTACCTGCCGGAAGCCATGCTGAACTACCTGGCGCGCCTGGGCTGGTCGCACGGCAACGATGAGCTGTTCTCGATGGAGCAGTTCACCGAGTGGTTCAACCTGGAAAGCCTGACCGCGTCGTCGGCGCAGTTCGACTTCGACAAGCTGGCCTGGGTCAACAACCACTGGATCAAGCAAGCCGACAACGCCCGCCTGGCCGAGCTGGCCAAAAAGCCGCTGCTGGCTGCCGGCGCCGTCTTCGAAGGCGCGCCTGAACTGGCCACCGTGATCGGCCTGCTGAAGGACCGTGCCAATACCATCGTCGAACTGGCTGACGCTGCAATGCTGTTCTACCGCGCGCCAAACCCTGATGCCGCCTTGATGACCCAGCATTACACCGATGCCGTCAAGCCTGCCGTGGCCGACTTCGCCGCCCGCATCGCTACTGTCGAGTGGACCAAGGAAGCTATCGCCGCCATGATCAAGGAAGTGCTGGCTGCGCATGGCCTGAAAATGCCTCAACTGGCCATGCCGCTGCGCCTGATGGTGGCCGGCCAACTGCAGACTCCCGCTATCGATGCAGTGCTGCAATTGTTCGGACGCGCCACTGTGGCGGCCCGCCTGAGCAAGTTTGCGTAAATAATTTCGACAATCTTGCAAATTAGCATTTGCAATTTAAAGAAGGGCTGCTATACTTCTGTCTCCTTCGAAAACGGGGGTATAGCTCAGCTGGGAGAGCGCTTGCATGGCATGCAAGAGGTCAGCGGTTCGATCCCGCTTACCTCCACCAGTTTAGCGAAGGAAATGCAGTAAAAAGTAGTCCAGGGTCCCCATCGTCTAGAGGCCTAGGACATCACCCTTTCACGGTGAGTACCGGGGTTCGAATCCCCGTGGGGACGCCAAGAGCAGTAACAATCTGTGCCAGCATGGGGGGTATAGCTCAGCTGGGAGAGCGCTTGCATGGCATGCAAGAGGTCAGCGGTTCGATCCCGCTTACCTCCACCAACGCGGCAGAGATTGATAGTAGTAACGGAAAGTCCATATGGTCCCCATCGTCTAGAGGCCTAGGACATCACCCTTTCACGGTGAGTACCGGGGTTCGAATCCCCGTGGGGACGCCAAGCTTTTCGCATTATGTTGTGCCCAGGGGGGTATAGCTCAGCTGGGAGAGCGCTTGCATGGCATGCAAGAGGTCAGCGGTTCGATCCCGCTTACCTCCACCAACAAGGCACAACGTAGCAATAGTCCAACAGGTCCCCATCGTCTAGAGGCCTAGGACATCACCCTTTCACGGTGAGTACCGGGGTTCGAATCCCCGTGGGGACGCCAGCATTTCTTCTTACTTCCATCCAAAACTGCCTAAAAAGCGTGCAAGCTTAACTCCTTTGCATCTTCGTGGTTTGCGTACTAATATGAGTTACGGACCCTGCACAGGAGGAAGTCATGGAACTTCGCGTGTTGCAATCGCATCGCTGGGTGGCGCGCCAGGCTGACTGGACCGCCGCAGCCATCGCCGGTTTCGGAGCCGGCGGTATCCTGATGTTGATGGAGTTGTTATGGGCCACCGTGCAAGGCGGTGACCGATGGCTGACAACCCGGATGGTAGCGGCGATGGTCATGGGCTGGGAGGTGCTGCAAACTTCCGGCTACGATCTGACCGTCGTGATTGCGGCGCTGGCAGTCCACTATATCCTCGGCATTACCTTCGCCATGATGCTGGCGGCCATCATCGCGCCGTTCCAGCTCGACTCGAGCATGGGCCTGGTAGCGCTGACCGGCGCCGCGTTTGGTGTACTTCTTTATGTACTGAATTTCTATGGCATGTCAGGCGCCTTTACCTGGTTTGCCGATTTGCGAGGATGGACAACCTTTGGCGCCCACGTCGTGTTCGGCGCCTGCTGTGCCGTGTTTTACCGCATGCTTGAGAGGCCAGAAAAACGCGAGTGAATAAGCCTTAGCAAGGTCGCCCCGCCAGTGAGCGGGGCGTAGCCGTGTGTAGTTTCCCCATAACTAACCGGGCTTATCATTATGGCGTTGGCAATCTCCCTTATCCTGATTGTTCTTGGCGCGATTATTTTTCACTGGCTCAGCCCATGGTGGCTGACTCCCATAGCCTCCAACTGGCAGGCGATGGACGATGCTTTGATGATCACGCTCGTGATCTGCGCCGCTCTCTTCATCATCATCCACCTGTTTGTCGCCTATGCCGTGGTCAAGTTCCGCCACCGCGAGGGCCATCGCGCCGCGGCGGAATCGCATAACCGCAAGCTGGAGTGGTGGCTGATTGGCGCTACCTCCCTTGGCATCGTGGCGATGCTGGCGCCTGGCCTGAACGTGTATGCCAAGCTGATTTCACCGCCGGCCAATGCCAGCGTGTTCGAAGTGATGGGCAAGCAGTGGGACTGGCATTTCCGCTTGCCGGGCAAGGACAATAAGCTCGGCGCGACGGACGTGCGGTTCATCAACGCCACCAATCCTTTCGGCATCAATCCGGAAGATCCGGCAGGGCAGGACGATGTGCTGGTCGACGGCAGCGAAATCCACATCCCGCTCAACCAGCCGGTGAAAGTGATGCTCCGTGCGCAGGATGTGCTGCATGATTTCTATGTGCCGCAGTTCCGCACCCGCATGAATATGGTGCCGGGCCTGGTGACTCATTTCTGGCTCACGCCAACCCAGACCGGCCGCTTCGAGGTGCTGTGCGCCCAGCTTTGCGGAGTGGGGCATTCGAATATGCGCAGCGCGGTGGTGGTCGAGGAGCAGGCGGTCTACGACGCGTGGCTGGCGAAGCAGCCGACCTTCAGCGGTCATGGCGCCGTGGGCGGCGTCGGCGGGCCGGCTGAGCCGGGCAAGCAGGGCAGGCTGATCGCGCAATCCAAAGGCTGCGTGGCTTGCCACAGTGTTGATGGTGCGCCGAGCGTCGGCCCGACCTGGAAGGGCTTGTTTGGCAAGCAGGAAACGCTGGAGGGTGGTGTCACCGTTGCGGTGGATGAAGCCTACCTGAAGCAATCCATCAACGACCCCAAGGCCAAAGTGGTCAAGGGCTTCCCGAACATCATGCCGCCTAACCAGTTAAGCGATGAAGAAATGGCGGCGATGATCGACTACATCAAGACTGTACGCTGAGGAGACCTCGCATGTCTTATGGTGAAGAGCACGGCCACGACGACGAAGGCCATCACGCCCCGCAAAGCTTCTGGACCAAGTATGTCTGGAGCCAGGATCACAAGGTCATCGCGATACAGTACACGCTGACGGCGCTGTTCATCGGCACCGTCGGCTTGATCCTGTCGGACCTGATGCGGCTGCAGCTTGGTTTCCCCGGCCAATTCAAATTCATCGACCCGAACAGCTATTACCAGTTCATCACCATGCACGGCATGATCATGGTGGTGTACCTGCTGACGGCGCTGTTCCTTGGCGGCTTCGGAAACTACCTGATTCCCCTGATGGTCGGGGCGCGCGACATGGTGTTCCCGTTCCTGAACATGTTGTCGTACTGGTTCTACCTGCTGGCCGTGGTGGTGCTGTGCGTGAGCTTTTTCGTGCCGGGCGGACCGACTGGCGCAGGCTGGACACTCTATCCGCCGCAGGCGATCTTGCCAGGTACTCCGGGCGTCGAGTGGGGCATCATCGTGATGCTGGTGTCGCTGGCGATCTTCATCGTCGCGGCAACCATGGGCGGCCTGAATTACGTCACCACCGTGCTGCAGGCGCGTACGCGCGGCATGACGCTGATGCGCATGCCGTTGTCGGTGTGGGGCATCTTCGTGGCGACCATCCTGGCGCTGCTGGCATTCCCGGCGCTGTTCGTCAGCGCCGTGATGATGTTGTTCGACAAGACGTTGCACACCAGCTTCTTCATGCCAGCCCTGGTGTCGATGGGACAGCAGCTTGACTACAAGGGCGGCAGCCCGCTGCTGTTCCAGCACCTGTTCTGGTTCTTCGGCCACCCTGAGGTGTACATCGTCGCGCTGCCTGCTTTCGGCGTGATTTCCGACCTGATCAGCGTGCATGCCCGCAAGTGCATCTTCGGCTACCGCATGATGGTGTGGGCCATCGTGATCATCGGCGGCTTGAGCTTCGTGGTGTGGGCGCACCACATGTATGTCAGCGGCATGCATCCGTGGTTCGGCTTCTTCTTTGCCACGACTACCCTGATCATCGCGGTGCCGACTGCGCTGAAGGTCTATAACTGGACCCTGACCTTGTGGCGCGGCGACATCCATTTGACGGTGCCGATGCTGTTTGCGCTGGGCTTTATCAGCACCTTCCTGATCGGCGGGCTGACCGGCCTGTTCCTCGGGAACGTCAGCGTCGATATTCCGCTGTCGAACACCTACTTCGTGGTGGCGCACTTCCATATGGTGATGGGCGTGTCGCCGGTGCTGGCGGTGTTCGGCGGCTTGTATCACTGGTACCCCAAAGTGACGGGCCGTATGTACAGCGAAGCGCTGGGGCAGGCGCATTTCTGGATTACCTTCATCGGCGCCTATGCGATCTTCTTCCCGATGCACTACCTCGGCATCCTTGGCATGCCGCGCCGTTACTACGCTTACGAGAACTACGCTTTCATTCCTGAGTCGGCTCATACACTGAATGCCTTTATCTCCGTCGTGGCTCTGATCGTTGGTGTGGCCCAGTTGCTGTTCCTGTTCAACCTGGCGTGGAGTGCGCGCAAAGGAACCGTAGCAGGCGGCAATCCGTGGCGGGCGGCCAGCCTTGAGTGGTACACGCCGCAAACTCCGCCGGAACATGGCAATTGGGGACCTGAACTGCCGTCCGTACACCGCGGCGCTTATGAATATGGCGTCGACGGCCCCGGTGCTGGCGGCGATTACATTCCGCAGAATGCGGGGCCCGAGTACGGTCCTGATCCGCACGCCCCGCCGCCGCATCCCAAGGCGCACTTGACGCCGCACCATGACCCGGCGGAGGTGCCGAAATGAGCGCCAATGCGACATTGCGGGCAGGCGGCGGGATTCCTGGCCAGCCAGGCGGCGAGGGTGGTTCGCACGGTGCGCGCGACAGCGGTCCGGCCTGGCCGGATGGCGCGCGCAGGATCGGATTGTGGGTCTTCATGGTGGTCGTCACCACCTTGTTCGGATTGTTCGGCGTGGCTTACATGATGCGCGCTGCGTATGAAGACTGGCGGCCAATCACCTACGTGCCGTGGCAACTGTATTGCAGCACCGGGCTATTGGTGCTGTGCAGCCTGGCATGGGAGCTGGCGCGGCGCCACGTCGCTGCCGGCCGGCGCGAAGCTGCGCGCAGCACCTCGATTGGCGCACTGGTGCTGTCGGCGATGTTCGTGCTGTCCCAACTGTATGCCTGGCAGGCGATGACTGCCGCCGACTACAGCGTGGCTGCCAATCCCGCCAACAGTTTCTTCTACCTGATCACAGGCCTGCATGCGCTACATGTGCTGGGCGGAATGGTGGCGGGTTCGTTTGCAGTGCGCAGGGCAGGGGAGGCAATCGGCTTGTGCGCGCAGTACTGGCATTTCCTGTTTGTTCTCTGGCTGGCGGTGTTCGCCTTGCTGTACCTGGTGACGCCTGAGCTGGTCAGGGCCTTCTGCACAACGATAGGCATTCCAGTGAGGTGAGGTATGGATACCGGCACCAACGACATGAAAGGTTTCGTCTCCGACTGGGCGGGCGACCGCGTCGCGTTCCGCGTCCCGTGGGGCAAGGCGATGATGTGGATCTTCCTGCTTAGCGACACCTTCATTTTCGGCACCTTCCTCACCGGCTATATGTCGGTGCGCATGGCCACCACTTCGGCGTGGCCCAATCCCAGCGAAGTGTTTTCGCTCACAATTGCCGGAACCAGCTACCCGCTGATCCTGATTGCGATCATGACCTTCGTGCTGATTACCAGTAGCGGCACGATGGCGATGGCGGTGAACTATGGCTATCAGCGCAACCGCAAAATGGCCGCAACGCTGATGCTGGTGACTGCGGGCTTCGGCCTGCTGTTCGTGGGCATGCAGGCTTTCGAGTGGAGCAAGCTGATTCACGAAGGTGTGCGGCCGTGGGGCAACCCGATGGGGGCGGCGCAATTCGGATCGTGCTTCTTCATGATTACCGGCTTCCACGGACTGCACGTCTCGGCGGGCGTGATCTATTTGTCGATCATCGCGCGGCGCGTGCTGAACGGGCATTACGAGAAAAAGGGTTATGACATCGTCGAGATCACCGGCCTGTATTGGCACTTCGTCGACCTTGTCTGGGTATTCATCTTTGCATTGTTCTATCTCTGGTAGGAGGCCGTCATGTCCGAAGCTACCGCCGCGCATCAGCAGCACCCGATCGGGACCTACGTCAAAGTCTGGATCCTGCTGTTTGTATTGAGCTTCTTTTCCTACCTGGTGGACTTCTTCCACTTGCAGGGCATGCTGCGCTGGTCGCTGATCCTGATTTTGATGGCGCTGAAAGCCGGCTTTATCGTCGCGGTTTTCATGCACATGAAGTGGGAGAGGCTGGCGCTGATTTTCGCGATTACCTTGCCGCCATTGGCGATTCTCGTGCTGGTGGGGATGATGTCGGCGGAGTCACATTATGTGAACACCAATCGCATCGAACACTTCGCCGTTGCGCCCTTGAAATGAGGCTTGCACGCTGATATAATTCGCGCACGCTTTTACGACGTCCCCATCGTCTAGAGGCCTAGGACATCACCCTTTCACGGTGAGTACCGGGGTTCGAATCCCCGTGGGGACGCCAAGTCATTTCAAAAGCGTAGTGCAAGTCCAGGGTCCCCATCGTCTAGAGGCCTAGGACATCACCCTTTCACGGTGAGTACCGGGGTTCGAATCCCCGTGGGGACGCCACAGATTAGAATGAAGCCGCCTAGTGCGGCTTTTTCGTTTTCCGGCCTATGTCAACCAGCTTGTCCCTCGATCTATTTTGCAAAGTTGTCGATAACTTCGGCGACATCGGCATTTGCTGGCGCCTTGCGCGTCAGTTGCAGCGTGAGCACGGCATCGCCGTCAGGCTGTGGGTTGATGACTTGCGATCGTTCCAGCGCATTTGCCCTCAAGTCGACGTGGCCGCCGAGCAGCAGCATATTGACGGCATTGCCGTGCGTCATTGGGCTACGCAAGAGGGTGAATTTGCACCGGAAGATGTGGCGGACATCGTGATCGAATTCTTCGCCTGCGACATTCCGCCTGGCTATATCGCCGCGATGGCGCAGCGCCAGGAGCGCCCGGTGTGGCTGAACCTCGAGGGGCTGAGCGCGGAAGAGTGGGTGGAAGGCTGCCATAGCCTGCCGTCCAAGCACCCGCGCCTGCCGCTGACCAAGTATTTCTTCTTCCCGGGCTTTACCGAAAAAACTGGCGGGCTCTTGTACGAAAAAGGCCTTGAAGCCGAGCGTCGCGCCTATATCTCCGATCCCGCCGCGGCATCTGCTTTCCTGTCCGCGCTGGGCGTAACAGTGGCCGAGGCGGCAGCGATGAAGGTGTCGCTGTTCTGCTATCCGTACGCGCCGGTCGCGGAATTGTTCGGGGCGTGGCGAGATGGCGAGCAGCAAGTAACCTGCCTGGTGCCGGAAGGCGTGGCGAGTGAGGCGGTAGCAAACTTCCTCGGCCAACCGGCTGTGCCGGGTGCGGCGCGTAGCGAAGGCGCGTTGACTGTGCGCGTGCTGCCGTTCGTGCCGCAACAGGATTACGACAAGCTGCTCTGGTCCTGCGACCTGAACTTCGTGCGCGGCGAAGATTCCTGGGTGCGGGCGCAGTGGGCTGGCAAATCCTTCATCTGGCACATTTACGCGCAAGATGAAAACCTGCACCATAAGAAGTTGCGCGCTTTCCTGCAGCGTTATGCGGCAGGCAGTGCGTTCGATGAGTTCTCGCTGTGCTGGAACGGCGCGGCTCAGGGCGACTGGCCAACCTTGTGGAAAGCCCTCGCAGCGGCAATGCCTGAAATTTCGGCAAAGTCGTCGGAATGGCAACAAAAAATCCTGGCAAACGGCGATCTGGCCACGAATTTGACTAATTTTTGTGCATCGCTCAGGTAATACATCACAACCCCGTGCTATAATGCACGGTTACTGCAACTCCCCTTAACCGGTATATATTCGCTATGAAATTCGCAAAAGAGATTCGTGTCGGCAACATCATCATGGTTGAAGACAAGCCATTCATCGTTCTGCGTTCCGACGTCAACGGCTCGTCGCGCACTGGCTTCACCTACAAGTGGAAGATGAAAAACCTGCTGACCGGCGCCCCGCTGGAAAACGTGTTCCGCGGCGACGACAAGTTCGACGTGGTCGTTCTGGACAAGAAGCCAGTGACCTACTCGTACTTCGCTGATCCACTGTTCGTGTTCATGGACGAAGAGTACAACCAGTACGAAATCGAAGAAGAGAACATGGGCGAAGCAGTCAACTACCTGAAGGACGGTATGGAATGCGAAGCTGTCTTCTACGACGGCAAGGCAATCTCCGTGGAACTGCCAACCACCATCGCTCGCCAGATCATTTACTCGGAGCCAGCTGTTAAAGGCAACACCTCCGGTAACGTTCTGAAAGAAGCCAAGCTGGAAAACGCCATCGAAGGCCGCAACTTCTCGATCCAGGTGCCACTGTTCGTGTCCCAGGACGACGTCGTCGAAATCGACACCCGTACCCACGAGTTCAAGAAGGTTGTTCGCGCCTAATTGCAGCAAACTGTTGCAAACGCGCAATAAAAAGCCCGCTGATGCGGGCTTTTTTGCTTTTGGGCAGTATTAATTACTTGCAAACTGCTGGTATTCTACTGGTTTGTGCTTTTCTTGACTGAGGGCGTACCAGATGGATCGAAGGGGTTTCGTGAAGTTGGGGTTGGCTGCCGGCGGGGCAGCTGGTTTGCCGCGTACGCAGGCTGCGGTACCGTCTGTGCTCGATGCCGGAGTCCAGCATCAGCAAGACCTGATGGCAGCCAATAAGCTGACCTCGCACGCACTCACCTCGCAATACCTGGCGCGGATCAATACGATCGACAAGTCCGGCCCCCGCATCAACTCCATCATCGAAATCAATCCCGAGGCGCTGAAGATTGCGCGCGAGATGGATCGCGAACGCCATCAGCGCAAGCTGCGCGGGCCCTTGCACGGCATTCCGGTACTCCTGAAAGACAATATTGCGACAGCAGACCGCATGAGCACCACGGCCGGTTCGCTGGCGCTGGCTGGCATCCGTGCGGCACGCGATTCGCATGTGGCGGCGCGCTTGCGCGAGGCCGGCGCGGTCATCATCGGCAAGACCAATTTGAGCGAATGGGCGAATATGCGCTCGAGCCATTCCGTCAGCGGATGGAGCGCGCGCGGCGGCCTGACCCGCAATCCATATTCGCTGGACCGTAATTGCAGCGGCTCCAGTTCCGGTTCGGGCGCCGCGATTGCCGCCGGACTGGCGACGCTGGCTGTCGGCACCGAAACCGATGGCTCCATCGTATCGCCCGCATCGATCTGCGGCCTGGTCGGCATCAAGCCGACGATTGGGCTGGTGAGCCGCAGCGGCATCATTCCTATTGCTCATTCGCAGGACACCGCAGGCCCGATGGCGCGCAGCGTGTCCGACGCCGCATTAATGCTGGCCGCGATGGCAGGCATCGATCCGAACGATCCGGTCACGCAGGATGGCGCCGGCAAGGCTGCTGACTATTCATCGGCCCTGAAGCGCGATGCCTTGCGCGGCAAGCGCCTCGGCGTTGCCCGCAATTTCTTCGGCGGCAGCGATGGCGTCGATGCTGAAATCGAAAAGGCGCTGGAGGCGTTGAAGGCGCAGGGCGCCATCCTGGTTGACGTGCAGGTGCCTAATACGGAGAAGTACGGCGACAGTGAAACCGAGGTACTGCTGCATGAATTCAAGGTCGATCTCGCGGCCTATTTGCGCGACTATGCGCCGAACGCGAAGGTCAAGAACATGGCCGACCTGATCGCTTTCAACAAGCAGAACGCCAAGCTGGAAATGCCATACTTCGGCCAGGAATACCTGGAGCGCGCGGAAGCCAAACCGGGTCTCGACAGCCAGGCTTACCAGGATGCGCTGGCCAACAATCACCGTTATTCGCGAAAAGAGGGCATCGACCTGGTGTTGAAAGCGCATGAACTGGATGCGCTGGTTGCCCCGACTGACGGCACGGCATGGTTGACGGACTTTATCAACGGCGACCACTATCCGAAGAGCTTCTCGTCCCCGGCAGCAGTCGCCGGCTACCCACACGTCACCGTGCCCGCGGGTTATGTGCGCGGCCTGCCGGTTGGCCTGTCCTTCGTCGGCACCGCTTTCAGCGAAGCGGCGTTGATCGGCATGGCCTACGCTTTCGAACAGGCGACGATGGTCCGCCGCGCCCCGCAATTCCCACCATCAGTTTCAGTGGCGGTGGCGAGATAATATGGCGGAAATCGATTAGTAAGCATTGGCGAGGCCTATCGTCATTGCTGTTTTGCGCTGAACTGACGGATCGAAACGTTTGAGTTGATCTTCCGGTGTCTTCGGCAGATCAGGGAATCGTAAAGGACTACTTGGAGAAGTCATGCATCGCATACGGTCAATATTTCAGTTCGCGCTGGGTGTGTCATTTCTTGTCGCAATTGGATGGTCGCTAATTTGGTTGATTCGCACATTTGCGACGTACATCGCCACGGTTCCGAAGGAATTGGGGGCGCCAATTATTGCTGCAGTAGGTACAGTTCTTGTTGCAACTTTGACGATCGTTCTCGGCAAGTATTTTGAGCGCAAGAAGGAGCTTGATGCCCTATATCGCGACAAAAAAACCGAGGTGTATGATGACTTCCTGAAAAAATTCTTCGAATTCTACTTCTCCGGTGGGGAGGATGTTGAGGCGAAGGATATGGTCCCATTCTTTCGCGATTTCTCACGAAAGCTTGTGTTGTGGTCCGGGCCTGAAGTAATTGAGGCATTTCTCGCGTGGAAAGATCACTTAGCAAAAGGCACTCCCGATGCAAAATCGATTTTCTTGACCGAGGCCTTTCTATTGGCAGTTCGCAACGATCTTCGTCATTCGAACAAAGGAATTCGACGAGGTCTGTTTGCTCGCATGTTTCTTCAAAACAGTGAACTATTCTTACTTATGGCAGCCAAGAATCCAAATTTAACTTTGGAGGAGTTGACTGAGTTCGAAAAGGCGCTTTCAACTGCACAGGCTGAAATTGCGGCTAAAGAAGCGTGAGGTCGCCTTTACGAGGAAATACCTATGAGATGCTGGTCTCATACGTCAATAAAGCGCATCTTGAAGTTGCGGCCTTTGAAGCTGCCGAAGTCGCCTCCCGGCATGGTGCTGGTGGCCTTCAGGCGGGAGAAGGCGTCGTGGGCGAAGCGGCGATCCAGCGCGACGTAGGTCTGGAATTCGGTGACGTTGATCTTGCCTACCTGTTCCTTGGTCAGGCCGCCGTCGCCGCATAATGCGCCCAGCACGTCGCCGGCGCGCAGCTTTTCCTTCTTGCCGCCTGCGATGCAGAGCGTCAGCATTGGCGCCGGCTCCGCATTCACGAACTCGTCTTCCGCCAGTTCCTTGATGTCGTGCCATTCGACCGGAGCGCCCTGGTAGTCCTCGATCAGCTTGACCCACTTCTTTTCATTCGGTGCGCACAGCGTCAAGGACAGGCCTTTTTCGCCGCCGCGGCCGGTGCGGCCGATGCGGTGGATGTGGACTTCGGTATCGCGCGATACGTCGGCGTTGATCACTGCTTCCAGGTTGGCGATGTCCAGGCCGCGCGCGGCGACGTCGGTGGCGATCAGGATGGAGCAGCTTCGGTTGGAGAACAGCACCAGGATTTCGTCGCGTTCGCGCTGTTCCAGTTCGCCGTACAAGGCGAGCGCCGAAAAGCCTTCCGCATGCAGTTCATCCAGCAATTCCTTGCAATGCACCTTGGTGTTGCAGAAGATGATTGCGGATGCCGGCTGGTAGTGCTTGAGCAGTTTGCCGACGGACTTGTCGCGGTCGTCGAAGCCGATTTCGTAGAATCGCTGCTCGATCTGGCCGCCGCTGTGCTGCGCTTCCACGGTCACTTCGACTGGATCGTAAAGGAAGGCTTCCGTTGCCTGGCGGATGTCGTCCGGGTAGGTCGCCGAGAACAGCAAAGTCTGGCGGCGCTTCGGGCAGGCGCGCACGATGCCGGCGATTTCGTCGTAGAAGCCCATGTCGGTCATGCGGTCGGCTTCATCCAGCACCAGCATCCGCACGTTGGACAGGTCGAGCGATTCGCGCGACAGGTGGTCGCGCACGCGGCCCGGGGTGCCGACCACGATGTGGGCGCCGAATTCCAGCGAGGCGATTTGCGGGCGCATTGGCGTGCCGCCTGTCAATACCACCACCTTCACGTTCGGCACGCAGCGCGCCAGGCGGCGCAGTTCATTGGCTACCTGGTCGGCCAGTTCGCGGGTGGGGCAGAGTACCAGTCCCTGCACGGCAAACCAGGCGGTATTCAGGTTGCACAGCATGCCGATGCCGAAAGCTGCGGTTTTGCCGCTGCCGGTCTTGGCTTGTGCAATAAGGTCGCGCCCTTCCATGATGGATGGAAGGCTTTGCGCCTGGATCTCGGTCATTTCGCGGTAGCCCAGCGAGTCCAGGTTGGCAAGGAGTTTTTCGGACAGTGGCAGGGTAGCGAAAGAGGTCATTTTTTAGTCCCGCCGCCAGATGGGCAGGCCGGTGAGGTCCAGGTTGGGATCATTCTGCCAGATTGGCAGGCCGCTGGCGTCGGTTGGTCCGAGTTCGCCGAGCAAGTCGAGTTGTTCCTGTTTGCGCGGAGAGCGGCGCACACGCGGCGGCGGCGGAAGCTTGGCTTCCGGCGTCATCGGCTCTGCAGGCTCGAAGCCAGGCAGGTCGATTGTCGCGTTGTCTTTTTTATCTCTCATTATCCGTCGCAGAAAACAAAAGCCCGGCTGAATCAGTCGGGCTTCCTTTTAGAACCGGCGGATTGTAACACGGACAACCATGTCAACGGAAGGCGAGGGCTCCCGTCAGGTCGCCCGGCGGCAGCGCCCCGCGCTCGGCGAAGGCCTTGTTGCGCTCGGCCAGGCCCTCCAGCAAAGGCAGGCCATGCAGGCGGGTGATGAAGCGCAGGATCGAGGTGGTGTCGTAGAAGCTGTGGTCCACCGTCGACTTCTTGGCGAACGGAGACACGATGATGGCCGGGATGCGCGAGCCGGGGCCCCAGCGGTCGCCCTTCGGCGGCGCGACATGGTCCCACCAGCCGCCGTTTTCGTCGAATGTCACCACCACCACCATGTTTTCCCACTGCGGCGATTTCTTCAGGTGCTCCAGCACGTTGACGATATGCTGGTCGCCGGACTCGATATCAGAGTAGCCGGCATGCAGGTTCAGGTTGCCCTGCGGCTTGTAGAAGCTCACTGCCGGCAGCTTGCCTGCCACCACATCGGCCAGGAACTTGTTCGAAATCGGGCTGTCACCCAGGCCGCCGTCGCGGATATGGGCGGCGCGTTCGGCGGTGCCGGGCGCGAAGCTCTTGAAATAGTTGAAGGGCTGGTGATGGTACTGGAAGTTCGGTTTGCTGCCGCCGCCCTTGTGGTCCAGCGCTGCCTGGAACGCGCCGCCGTACCACGTCCAGCTCACGCCTTTGCGCGAGAGCAGGTCACCAATGGTGTCGTAGGTTTGCGGCGGCAGGTAGGCTGGATCTTCCGGATTGGCGTGCAGCGGGTCTCCACCTGGCGCCGGCCGTACGAAGCTTGGCTGGTAGGGCGGGGCCATGGTGTTGACCGCGAATCCGTCGGGCGTGATGGCGCCATCGTTCGCGTAGTGCGGCCGGCCTTCCAGCGCGGATTTCGGGCTCTTTGGATCAAGGGCCAGCGTATGGCCGGTCGGGCCATCGGACAGGACGGCAATCTTGCGCTTTGCCGGGCTGTTGGCTGCGTTCGGATAGACCGGGCAGCGGCCGGAGATGAGGAACTGGTGGTTCAGGTAGGAGCCGCCGAAAGCCGCCATGAAGAAGTTGTCGCACAGCGTGTATTGGCGCGCCACTTGCCACAGGCCGAGATTCTTTTCCGTCTCGCCGTAATAGCCCATGACCATCCCGCCGGTATTGCCCCAGGCGACAAAGCCGTCGTTCTTGCCGCCGTTGATCTGCATCTGGTTCTGGTAGAACAGGTGCCACAGGTCGCGCGTGATGACCGATTCCGGCAGCGGCTTGCCTTCGGCGTCGACCAGCTTGAACGGCGCGTTCGGCAGGCCGGTCAGCTGGTCCTCTTTGAGTTCGTACCGCTTGCCGGCGATATCCTGCGGTACCGGCACCAGGCCGCCCCAGACTTTCGGCAGGGTCGGCAGGATGCTGCCATCATAGTCGCGCTGCTGGTAGTCGGCTGGCTTCAGCGCCGACATTGGCGAAGCAAGGCCGGGGAAATCGGCGAACAGGTTATTGAAACTGCGGTTCTCCAGGTAGATCACCACCACGTTCTTGACGTTGGCCTGCAGTTTGTCGTCCAGCGATATGGCCTTGGCTGGCTGGGCCGGTTTCGACGCGGGGGCGGCGGTTACGCCTGGCAGGCTGGCTGCAAGGCCGGCGGCGCCGGCTGCCTGGAAAATGCGGCGGCGCGTCGGGCTCGCCGGCAAGTCTTTCGAGATGTCTTTTTCGTTCACGCGTTACTCCTTGCGGTTCTTGTCGCGTGCAATTGTGACAGTTCGATTACAAAAAGGCGAGGGTGCCGCGCTGGTAGGTTTCGCGAACTTCGGCGATGGGCTGGTGGGAGGCGGAGTACAGCACCGCCGCATGCTCGAACAGCGCGGTTGGCGAGTGCAGCATGGTGCTGGAGAAGGTGCGGCGATAAGGCGCCAATGGCCGCACCACTTTGCCGAACGGGGTGTCGGTTTCGTCCAGCAGGCGATTCATCTCCGGCGTCAGGCGGCTGGGAACGTACCAGTTATCCGCTTCGGAAAACAGATGTGCGCCACAGTAAAGTTGTACGCGGCGATATTTGATGTCGGCGCTCATCACGCCCAGCCGGGCAAGGGTTTCTGCGCCCGCTGGTTTATCCGTGCCGCGCACCAGGCGGGCCACGATTTTCGGTTCGGCCGCCATGGCATGGTCGGCACACCATTTTTCCAGGGTCAGCGTGGCGCTGTCGGCGGCCAGTATATCGGCGCTGAGCTTTTGGGCGAGCACGTCGGCCTGCTCGCCAGGACCGGCGCAGGCTGCCAGGAACAGGACTGGGATCCAGCGTAAGCACGATGAAATCTGCATTGGCGCACCCGGAAATGAAAAAAGCCGTTGCAAAGGCAACGGCTTTTTGAATCTGGTTGCGGGGACAGGATTTGAACCTGTGACCTTCGGGTTATGAGCCCGACGAGCTGCCAGACTGCTCCACCCCGCGTCTGAGGCAAGCATTATAGCCCACACATTTCGGTTCCGCAAGGTCGATTTATGCGATTCCCAGGCGCCAGAGGGAAGTAATTTCTGCCGAGCGGGCGGCATGGAGCGGGTCACTGGCGTCGCTGGCTTTCGGATGGACTGGACGTGCGTCGAGGCGGCCCAGTACTTTCAGGCCGGCAGCGGCGATCCATTCTTCCAGTTCCGCGCGCGAACGCAAGCCGAGGTGCTCGGCCAGGTCGGACAGGATCAGCCAGCCTTCGCCGTTTGGCGCCAGGTGGGCCTTCAAGCCGGACAGGAAGCCGCGCAGCATGCGGCTGTCGGGATCGTAGACGGCATGCTCCACCGAGGAATTCGGGCGGGCTGGGACCCAAGGCGGATTGCAGACCACCAGCGGCGCCTGGCCAGGCGGGAACAGGTCCGCCTCCAGCAATTCGACCTGGTCGTCCAGCATCAGGCGGGAAAGATTGTCTCGGGCGCAACTGAGGGCACGCTTTTCCATATCAGTGGCGACCACGCGTTTCACACCGCGCTTGGCCAGCACAGCGGACAGCACGCCGGTACCCGCGCCGATATCGAAAGCCAGCTCCGAAGCGCCTTTCGGCAGCGGGGCATCGGCCACAAGCTGTACATACTCCCCGCGCACAGGCGAAAACACGCCGTAATGCGGATGGATGCGTTCGCCCAGCGCAGCCACCGGCACGCCAGCCTTGCGCCACTCGTGGGCCCCGATCAGGCCTTGCAGCTCGCGCAGGGAAATCACGAAAGCATCTTCGCCACGGCCATAAGCCTCGTTGCAGGCCAGCGCCACGTCAGGCGCGCGGCGCAAGGGAATGCGGTAGCCGGGTTCGAAAGGAATCAGCAGCATGGCCAGCGTACGGGCGCGCTGCGACTGGGCCTGGCGGTGCAGGTGGAAAGCTTCAGTGGCGCCGGCCGGCGTTTTGGCGGCAGCCACCTTGCGGCCCTTGCCGCCTTTGGCCTTCTTATGGTCGGCGCGACGGGCCAGCGCCTGCAGCAGTTGGCGCGCGTTCTGGAAATCGCCGCGCCACAACAGGGCGGTGCCTTCGCAGGCGAGGCGATAGGCGACGTCGGCGTTCATGGTGTCGTCGGCGACCTGCACGCGCTTGGGCGGCGGATTGCCTGATTCGGAATGCCAGCGCGCGGAGCGCGGCTCGCCTTGTTCTGTCCAGTGGATTTCTTGCATAGTGGCTTTTCTAATGAAATTCGGGGTCAGGTCTGGCAATCGGACAAAATGTCCGATTGCCAGACCTGACCCCGAATTTCAATTCAGGAGGCAGCCATTATACGCGGGCTCAGGCTGCTGGCGGTTCCTCAGGGGCCGGGGCGATGGCTGGCGCCGGCGGGTCGATTGGCACGGCGGTGGATTGCGGTGGATCGATCGGCGCGGCTGCCGCTGCTGGAGGGTCGATATCGGTTGCAGGCGGATCGATGTCAGTTGCCGGTGGATCGATGTCGTCGCTCGGCGGGTCGATTTCGCCGCTACGCGCAGCTTGGCGGGCGGCGTTGGCGGCATGCGCCAGTTCCGCAGCCTGGCCTGGCTCCGATTGCAGGCGGCCATAAGCCTTGGCCTTTTCGCTGGCGTTCGCCGGCAGGTAGGTGTCCAGCGACGATTCCGAATCGACCAGCTTGAGCAGGCGCATGGTCAGGTTGCCGGCGTCGCTTTCCTGGCCCTGTTCGTTCTGCTGCTTGAGGGTGGCGCTGATATTGCGGTCCATCAGGCGGAACAGGTCTGCCAGGCTGCCTGGGAAATCGATGTCCGGGAATTCCACTTCCGGCAGCGGCATGGCCGGGTTCTGGTCGGCTTGCTCCTTGCGGCGCGTTGGCACGCTGGAGGCGGCGCCGGCGGTCATCCTGGCTTCGTACTGGATTTCCACTTCAAAGCTCAGCTTGCGGCCGTCGGCGGTGGTGATGGTGCCTTTGCCGAGGAAGTGGGAGTTCTCGTCCAGGCTGAAGCCCAGCGCATCGCTCACGCCATCGGCGCCTTCGGCATGCAGGGCGCCGGCAGCGAAACTTGCATTCGATTCCAGTGCCACGGAATCAAAGGAAATCTTGGCACCCTTGGCATTGTCGCCAAGCAAACTTTTTGCAAAACTGCCAATCAGGTCCTGGGCCATGTCGACGGTTCGGTTGCCCAATTGGTCGACGCGCTTTTGCAGGTCGACAGCGTTGCTGGACAGGGAAACCGCGCTATCCGCGTTCACGTCCCTCACTGCATTGGCGCGCGAAGGCTTGCTTTCCGCCTGCGTGGTAGCAGGGGACAAGGAAGTGTTCTGGTACTGGCGTGGGCCGATGGAGTTTAGCGGGTTCATGATAGGAAACCTTTTAGGTGCACTACCCCCTGATACGGCAAGTTTCCGATTTTCTTGAGGTTTATCAATGATGATGGGTCCACAAACCGTTCGATTCCAGGTAGGACTTGACGGCTTCCGGGGCGCCGGTGGCGTGCAGTTTCACTTCGCCGCAGGTGCAGACACCATAGTACGGCGTAATGTGCGAGCATGCAGAAGTTTTCTGCAATGCAACCTTGACTGCTTTGCTGCAGTTCGCGCATTTGAAGGTGAGGGTGCGTGGGGCTTTCAGGAACATGGCCTAGACTCCGGGCAAAAGGACGATTTTATCAGGCAAAGATATCAATCGTCGCTTGCTTTTCGGAAAGCCCATAGCCGCGCTGGATTTCTTGTTGCCTTGCTGAAAGCTCAGCCTGGGCTTGCTGCGCCATCTGGGCGGCGCGTGCCGCCACGCTGCGGTCCGGGCCGGACGGATCGGCAGGCGCCAGGGCGGCGGCCTGGATCTGGCGCGCCTTGCTGATGGTTTCTTCCGGCGTGCGGCCGGGCGAGGTGTCGATATTGACTTCTCCGCCCACGGCATAGTTCACGCCATTCGGGCCGCGCTGGTAGGTATAGGTGGCACCGGATGTGGCAAGGCCGCCGGCTGCCGCAAGGTGGGCTTGCTCATGCTGGCGTACCTGGAGGTCGCGTGCCTTGAGCTGGTCGATTTTGGCCTGGTCTTCGGGAGAGAATTCCTGCTGGGCGGAGGAGGCCGACTCGGCACGCGTAGCGCTGCGCGCAGGTGCGCTGGCCTGCTGCGCATAGGTGCTTGACGATTGAATGGCGCCGATTCCCATTTACACATCATAACAAATTCGCCGTCGCATTCCGTCAACTGGCCGCCACTTCTCGCGTTGAAGGAGTGACCGTCATGCCGATGGAGGTTTACGATGGATAAGTCCAAGCAACCTAGCAAGGAAGCAGTGCGCAACTGGCTGCAGTCGCGCCAGGAAGAACGCCGTCCTTTGCCCGACCCGCAGCAGATCCGCCGCGAGCTGGGATGGGAAATGGTGCGCGCCGAGCAGGACGAGCGCACCTGGCGCCTAGCTGACTGAGACTGCGCTGCGACCGTTGGCTGCGGGCTGCACCACGATCCTGGTGGCGATCCGTTCGGTCATCTCCTGCACGTGGGAGATCACTCCCACTTTCCTTCCCATCGACTGCAAACCATCCAGCGCGTCCATCGCGACGCGCAGGGTTTCCGCATCCAGGCTGCCAAAGCCTTCGTCGATGAACAGCGATTCCACCCGAACGCGGTTGGACGACAGCGAGGCCAGGCCGAGCGCCATGGCCAGCGATACCAGGAAGGATTCGCCGCCGGACAGCGAGTGCACCGAGCGTTTTTCGTCGCCCATGTGCAGGTCGCGCACCAACAGGCCAAGCGAAGGTTGGGCGGGGTTGTCGATGCGTTCCAGCTGGTAGCGCGGCGCCAATTGCGCCAGGTGGGCGTTGGCGTAGCCAAGCAGCACGTCCAGGGTGAATTGCTGGGCGTAGTTGCGGAATTTCTTGCCGTCGGCAGACCCGATCAGTTCATTCAGCTGCGCCCAGCGGCGTTCGTTTTCCTGTTGGCGGGCGATGTCGGCCAACAGGGCTTCGGCGGACTTGCGGCGGGCGTCGTCCTGCGCCAGTTGCAGTTTGAGGGCTGCAGCATGGTCGTTGGCCTGCTTGCGTTCTTCCTGCAGCGCTGCCAAGGCCTGTTCGAGATCCTCGGCGCTGCGTTGTTCGCCTTGCGGCGCGCTGGCCAGGTGCGCCGCGTGCTGCGCTTCGCGTTCCGCCTGTACCGCTTTGGCAGAGGCCAGGGACTGGTCAATCGCCTGGAGACTGGTGCGTTCGTCACGGATCGCTTGCTGGGAGTGGGCGAGCAGGGTGCGAAGGGCGTCCAGGCTCTCGATACCAAGCGCCTGGTGGTCTGAGAGCCAGGATTGCAGGCGCGCGGCGGCGCTTTCTGCGGCCGAGTCGAGCGCTGCAAGGCGTTTCACGGCCTGCGCGTGGGACTCTTCGGCGCGGGCGCGCTGCTGGGCAGCTTGCTGGGCGGACTCCTGGCGGGCTTGCAAGCTGGCGCGGGCGGCGCCGACTGCCGTGCGCAGTTCTGCTTCCACTTCGCGTACCGATCGGCCCTGCCAGAGGGCCAGGCGTTCGACCGTCGCGGCATCGCACGCAGCGCGTGCTGCTTCTGCGGCGGCCCGGGTGTTATCGGCGTCCGCTGCGCTGCGCTGCTGGGCGACGCGGAGCGCCTGCAGTTCGACCGCCAATGCGGCGATGGCCGCGCTGCGTTCGTCGGCAGATTGGCGTTGCGCCTGCCACTGCCTGCTTTCGCGCGAACGCTGTTCATGGAAGCGCGCCGGGCTTTCTTTCCATTCATCCTGCCAGCCGGCGCGCGCCAACGGCGCGTCAAGCTGGTCGAGCAGGTCGGCGATCTGCAGGGCGGTATCGATGCGCTGCTCGTCCAGGGCTTTGTGCTGCGCTTCCGACTGCGCCAGGGCTGCCTGGGCGGCGGAGAGCGCCTGCTGATGGCGGCTGCATTCGGCTGCTGCTTGCTCGCAGGCGGTTTGCGCCACTTCGCGGGTGCGGGCGGCTTGGCGGTGCGACTGTTCCTGGCTTTCGAGGGAGCGCAATGCCGATTGCAGTGCATCGGCATGCGTTGCCAGCCAGTGGGAAACATCATCGTCGGCAGCGGCCTGCCCTACGACTTCGGCGAGGGCGCGGAGGGCAGCTTGCCAGCGCGGCTGGGCGGTGGCGAGTGCATTGTCAATGCCATGCTGCTCGACGCTGATCGCCGCCAATTGCTCGACACTGGACTGCAGGCGCGCTTGCTGTTCCGCTTCGTGCTTGATATTGCGTTGCAGCTTGTCGCGGCAAGCTTGAACTTCGGCCTGTAATTGCGCCAGCATGGCGTGTAGCGGACCGTCTTCGTGGCGGTAAGGATGTTCGTGCGAACCGCAAACCGGGCAGGGAGCGTCGTCCTGCAATGTTGAGCGCAGCTTTTCGACGCTCTCGCCTGTTGCGGCTTCGGCCAGTTTTAATGAGCGCTCGGCTTGCGTCGATGCGGCGACAAGCGCCAGGTTGGCCTGGCGGGCTGCCGCAACTTCGGTTTCCGCGCTATCGCGGGCTGTCTGCAAGGCGGTGATGCGCGCCGCCAGGTCCTGCTGGCGCGCGGACAGTTGCGCCAATTCCTGCCAGGCGGCGTTTGCATCGGCCAGCAATGTGCGGCGCTGGTCCAGGTGCTGGCGCTGCCGGGCGATGCTGTCGGCATCGATGGCGGCCAGCGTCTTCGTGGCTTGTTCGCGTTGGGACTCTGCCTGGCGCAAGCGTTCGGTGGCTGCATCCAGGCTGTTGCGGGCATGCGCTTCGTCCTGGCGATGGCGTGCCACCGCCTGCTGAACGGTTGCCAGCGTTTGCGATTGCTGGTCGGCCCGGCTGGCTTGCTGCCCGGCTTGCGCAAAAAGTACGTCCCAACGCGCCCAGTCACGCGCCAGCGCCGACCAGTGCTCGTGCGCGGCCAGCCATTGCTCGCAAGCCTGCTGCTCGTTGGCGAGCGCCTGTTGCTGCGCTTCGCGTGCGCCGAGGGCGGCCCGCGCGGCGGAATCGGCTTGGGCTGCGGCGTCGCGGACGCTGGCGGCCTGGACGAAGGCCGACTGCAGCGATTCCAGGCGTGTATCGAGCGCTTTCGCCTGGTCCAGTAGTGGCGCGGCGGCTTGCTGCGCTTCTTCTGCTGCGGCGAGGGCGCTACTGGCCTGCTGGGCGTCGCCGGTCAGTACTTCCAATGCCAGGCGAGTGCGTTCAGCTTCCTGCTCTGCGAGCGCAATTGTGGCCTGCGTGGCGGCGCGTTCGGCTGCCAGTCGAACGACTTCGTCGTCCAGGGCGCGTGCAGGCTGCACGGCATCCAGCTGTACTAATACGGCACGGCGCGGTGCTGCCGCTTCGGACTCGAGCTGTCGCTGTTGGCGATGCTCGCGTGCGTGCTGCATCGCTATGGAAAGGCGTTCGGTTTGCTGGTGCCAGCGCAGGTCGCCTTCCAATGCCGTGACCCGCTGGGCAGAGGCATGGAGGGCAGCTTCGGCAGCTTCGGACTGCGCGATCACCTCATTGCGCTGCTCAGGCGACAGCGGTTGCTGGTTGGCCAGGCCGGCGGCGAGCGTCTTCAAAGCCAGTTCTTCGGCACGCCAGCGTTCAAAGGCGCGCTTTGAAATTTCGCTGTAGATGCCGCTGCCGGTCAGGGTTTCCAGCAAGGTTCCGCGTTCGTCGTCCCGGGCTTTGAGGAAGGCGGAGAACTCGTTCTGCGCCAGCAGCACGGCGCGCGTGAATTGGTCAAAACTCAGGCCGATGCGCTGCACGATCTCCGCCATGACCTCGGTTTTTTTGTGGCCCAGCGGCTGCAGGCCCGGCAGCTTGTGCAGCGACATCGTGGTCGGCTGCAGCGCGCCGGCGGCCTTGGTCCTGGCGCGCCAGACGTTCCAGCGCGCGCGGTAGGACTCGCCGTCGTTGCCGACGAAATCCACCTCGGCCCAGCCCTCGGCGGCGCCGCGCCGCAGCAGGGTGCGCGGGTCTTGCGACGATACCGGGTCGCCCACATCGGGCGTCTTGCCTTCCGCCTTGTGCAGGCGCGGCGTGTCATCGTAGAGGGCCAGGCACAAGGCGTCGAGCAGGGTGCTCTTGCCGGCGCCTGTCGGGCCGCTGATGGCGAACAGGCCCGCGTCCGATAGCGGCTGGGAGGTGAAGTCGACGGAAAATTCGTCGGCCAGCGAGGCAAGGTTCTTGCCCGCGATGCGCAGGACCCTCATGGCTGCACCAGTTCGGCAAAGGCGGCCAGTTGCTCGGGCGGCACTTCAACCCCATAGCGTTGCTGGTACAGGCGCTTGAAGATATCGTCCGGCTGCAGGGTGGCCAACTGGTCGAGCGACAGCGCGGCTTCCTCAAAGGAGGCGCGGGCCGCGCTTGAGGTTTCGATTTTCGCCAGGCGCACAGGCTTGCCTTGCAGGGCTTCTTCAATCGCAGCGCGCAGCCCCGGCTCAGGAGCTGTGAGCTTCACGCGCACCTCGAGCAGCGGTTGCTGTTCGAGCGGAGCATCGGGAAGCTCCAGCGCGGCCAGGGCGGCTTTCACTTCGTCCAGCGTTGCCGGCTTTTCGGGTACACGCAGCAATTGCACGGCGCGCGGGATGGGCAGGGCTGTGATCTCGCCAACCTGGGCGCCTTGCAGGTCGATGCGCAATACCTGGTGCGCATAATTGGTCTCTGCGAAAGAGAGCGGGATTGGGCTGCCGCAGTAGCGGATGTGGGCGTGCGGCCCGACTTGCTGCGCCAGGTGCAGGTGGCCCAGCGCCGCGTAAGCGATGGGCGGCGGGAAGATGCCGGCAGGGAGCATCTCCGTGCCGCCGATCACGATGCGCCGTTCCGAGTCGGCCGACATGGTGCCGTTGACCATATGGCAGTGGCCCATAGCGACGATTGCCTGCCCCTCGGCGGCGCGGGCGCTTGCCAGTTCCAGTGCCTGGCGATACAGCTCCGCGATGCCGGACAGGTAGGGATCCGGCTGCGGCGCATCTTCGCCCTCAGGCGCTTCCGCAGGCGCCAGGCGCGGTACGTCGCCATGGCGCAGGAAGGGAACTGCCAGCACCCATGCCGCAACAGTGCCGTCCTTGCCGGTCAGCGGCACCAGCAAGCGTTCCATGGCGATATTGCCGTCGGCATCGCGGTGCGGGTAGCCGATCACGGTCGTTCCGTGCACCTCCAGCAAGGGACCCGGAGCCTCGAGCCGGCCTGGCGAATCGTGGTTGCCTGCAATGACGACAATATCTAGCTGCGGCGCGCGGGCGCGGGCCTGCTGCAGGAAGGTGTAGAGCTGGCGCTGCGAAGCTGCCGAGGGATTGGCGTTGTCGAAGATATCGCCAGCCACCAGCAAGGCGTCGGCCTGTTCGGACACGATGGTATCCAGCAGCCAGTCGAGGAAGCGCTGGTGCTCGTAGGAACGGTCAAAATTATGCAGCGACTGGCCAAGATGCCAATCGGAAGTGTGCAGCAGGCGCATGAAATGTAAAGCAGGGCGTGGGAAGCGCAAATATAGCGCAAACAGCAGGCGGATGTCTTGATCCCGGTCAGGCTGCGTTCGGCGAACGCATTTCCGGCAACGGCTCGCCGCTGCGGAAGGTGTTGCGGCCAGCCTGTTTGGCTTCGTACAGCAGCAAATCGGCGCGTTTCAACAACTCGGCCGGACTGACATCCTCGTCGCGATAATAGGTCAAGCCGATACTGGTTGAGACATTGGCCAGGATGCCATCCAGTTCGAACGGCTGCTGCATGGCATGTACTATCTTGGAGGCGGTGACTGCTGCATCCTCGGTCTTGGAGATGTGGTCCATGATGATGGTGAATTCGTCGCCGCCCAGGCGCGCCACGGTATCGCTGGCACGCACGGTATTGGACAGGCGCGCTGAAAACGCCTTGAGCAGGGCATCGCCGACGGCGTGGCCATAAGTATCGTTGACCGGCTTGAAACGGTCGATGTCGAGGTACATCACGGCCATCAGGCCGCGGTTTTCACGGCACGCCGCCATGGTTTCGGTCAGCTTTTGCAGGAAGCCGGCACGGTTGGTCAGTCCGGTCAGCGCATCCACCTGCGATAGCTTGAGCAGGCGCTGTTTCTCGCGTTTTTGCGCTGTCACGTCCTGCCGCATCACGTGGAAGCCGATTACAGTAATACCGTCTTCATCCAATTGGGGGATGTAAACCACGTCATAAGTGCGCAAGTAGTCGCCGGTGTCGTCTTCTTCCTCGAAGGTCAGGGTTTCGCCGCGCAGCACCCGGGCAATATAGGGCTGCAGCATGGCATAGCGCTTCTCACCGACGGTCTCCTGCACGGTGCGCCCGGTGACTTGCAGGCCGGTCTTGCTGAATTCGCGCTCGTACGCCAGGTTGTGAAAGCGATAAATCTCTTCGAAGTCGACATAGGCGATCATGGCCGGCAGGGTATCGGCGATGGTGCGCAGCCGCGCTTCGCTCTCGCGCAGGGCCATGACGGACTTGCGCACGAGGGTGATGTCGTCCAGCGTGCCGACGTAGCCGGCGATCGCATTATCGACCACGATCGGCGCCACTTTGATCGAGGTCCAGACGATCTTGCCGTCCGGGTGCACGCAGCGCAGGGTCTCCTGGAAAGCCTGCTGCGTGGTGTTCAGGTGGCGCAGCGACGCGCGCAGCATGTCGCGGTCGTTCGGATGCACGGCATTGAACCAGCCGTCCCCCAGCGCGGTCTCGCGTGCCATGCCGGTGATGGCCTCGAAGGTCCGGTTGACGTAGGTGCACTTGCCGTCCTGGTCGGCGCGCACCAGGCCAAGCGGCGAGGCATCGTTGACGGCCTGAAGCTCCGCCTGGTTCTGGCGCACGGCCATTTCGGAGCGCTTGCGTTCCGTGATATTGCGGGCCGTGACGGCAACGCCGTCCTCGATGGCGACGATCTGGTGCCGCAGCCAAAGCGCCTCGCCGAAGACAATCGATTCGAATTCTTCTTCCAGCGGTTCGCCGGTCCGCATCACTCCCATGCATTTGTCGAACAGGCCTTCGCTGTGCCAGTGCGGCAGCATGTCGCCCATGCGCTTGCCCAACGCTTCGTCCGCAGGGTGACCGAGAACGCGCGCGCCACGCTCGTTCACGTCGACCAGGATGAAATCCGTAATTTCGCTGTCGCTGCCGCCGGCGCGGCAAGCCTTGATCAAAAACAGGGCGTCCAGGCTGGCATCGACGGCCGCATGCAGCTTTTCGCGTGCATAGGTCGCTTCGCGGGTGCTTTCGCGCAGGCGCTGCGCCTGGCGCGTCAGCAGGAAGCTGAATACCAGCACCACGACGGAAACAATGGCGGTAACCCCGAAATACAGGCGCCGCTGGCTATAGTATTTGGCCAGCGCGTGCTCCTTGGCGTCGCCCACCACGGCAGTCAGCGAATAGCGCGGCATGTCGCGGAAGCCGTAGATGCGTTGAGTCTTGTCGACCGGCGTCTTGAGAATCAGCTCTTCCGGCAGGTTGACCGGATCGGCCGGCGCTACGTAGTCGATGGTGTCGGTAATGAACAGCTTTTCGTCGACGCGGCCGGTGGCCAGCGCGGTATCGCGGCTGATTAGCATGACCAGGCCGCCTTCATCCACGTGCAGGCGGTCGTAGTCCTCCACAAAGTAAGCGGGATCGATCATCAATACGATCACTCCCGCGAACTTGCCGGCCTTGTCGTCCAGCCGGCGCGCGATCTGGATTTGCCACTTCTTCGTGATCGGTTCGACCATCGGATTGGTGACCAGGGCCGCATCCCCGGCGGTCGTGGCCAGCGCCTTGAAGAAGCCCAGGTTGGCGGAATTGGCCGGGAAGACGCCGTTCATGCTGTCCACCAGCTTGCCATTGGCGTCAATCAGCGCAATCGGTAATTCAAGGCGGGCCGGCATGACCGAATCAAGCAGGCCGCCGCGCTTGCTGAATTCAGGCAGGCGCAGGGCGCCGTTGGTTTCTTCGAATTTAAGCTTGAACAGCTGGGTGGCGTGGTCCGCCTGGCGCAGCAGGTGGCCGGAGTGTTCTGCCAGGGTGCGTGCCAGCGAGTGGCTATGCTGCACGGCGTCGTAGTGCGCGCTTTCGGCATCCTGTTTGAGCTGGTAGAAAACGTCGGCCCACATGATCACCAGCAAAACCAGCGTGAAAGAGGGCAGCAGTATCATGCGATACAGCTGGCGGAAAAGCTGACGGGCGGTTGACTTTGGCACAGGCTTATTTTGCGCCCAAACCCCGGCAGTGGACACAAAAAAACGGATCAATGCTGCCTTGCAGCCACCATCATTCACAAAATGCCAAGAAATACTGTCAATTCGCTATTAGAATAGGCGTTCATCCCTATAGGAAGCTAGTCTTGACCGAACTGAATCTTTCCCTCGCCGCGGCACGTGCCTTGCACCTGGCTGCGCAGGGCTTGCTGCAGCCGCGCCGGCGCAAGGCGCAAAAGGCCGACGTGCTGGAAGCGATCCGCAGCATGGGCGTGCTGCAGATCGACACCATCCACGTGGTGGCGCGCAGTCCTTACCTGGTGTTATGGAGCCGGCTGGGCGACTATCCCCAGCCATGGCTGGAGGAACACCTGGCCGAAGGTGCGTTGTTCGAGTACTGGGCGCATGAAGCCTGCTTCGTGCCGATCGAGGATTATCGCTTGCTGCGCCATCGCATGGTCGACCCCAGCGCGATGGGATGGAAATATTCTGTGCAGTGGATGAAGGAGCGGCGCGCCGACGTTGATCGCGTGCTGCAGCATATCCGCAGCAATGGGCCGGTGCGGTCGGCCTACTTCGAGCGCACTGACGGCAAGGGCGGCGGCTGGTGGGAATGGAAACCGGAGAAGCGCTCGCTGGAAGTGCTTTTTACGGCGGGCGAATTGATGATCGCGCGCCGCCACAATTTCCAGCGCGTCTATGACCTGGCCGAGCGCGTGCTGCCAGGCTGGGATGATAGCCAGATGCCGGGCATGGACGAAACCCGGCGCGAACTGGCGTTGAAGTCCGTGCGCGCGCTGGGACTGGCGCGCAGCGCCTGGGTGGCCGATTACTACCGAACCAAGCCGCCGCGTCCCGACCTTGAGGAGCTGGCCGACGAAGGCCTGCTCCTGCGTGCCCGCGTTGATGGCTGGAGGGACACTGTCTATATCCACCATGAACTGGCAGACCTTGCGCAAGCCGCTGCAAACGGCAGCCTGTCGCCGACGCTCACCACCATCCTGTCGCCGTTCGACCCCGTGGTATGGGACCGTCGGCGCGCGGTCGACCTGTTCGATTTCGACTATCGCCTGGAATGCTACACGCCTGCCGAAAAGCGCCGCTATGGCTACTTCACGCTGCCCATTTTGCGCCGCGGCGCACTGGTCGGGCGCATCGACGCCAAGGCGCATCGCCGCGGCGGCATCTTCGAGCTGAAAAACCTGGCGCTGGAGCCTGGGGCGCGCGTGACCGACCGTTTCGTGCGCGATGTTGCGGGCGCGGTGCAGCGCCTCGCCAACTGGCACGGCTGCCCGCATGTACAGGTGCAGGCCAGCGAGCCGCCCGAGTTCGCGGCGACGCTGCAAGCGGAACTGGACGCACAGGGAGTCGAACAATGAAACTGGCTCCAGCACCTCAACGCGTGGTCGGCAGCGACGGCAAGCCGCTCCTCGGCCGTTTTTCCGGCGCGGCGGAATCTTTTGACTGGCACCTGCTGGCCGGCGAACATGCGCGCAGTAGCCTGTGGCGCCGTTTCCATCACAAAAAATGGCACTACGTCTCGCTGGTATCGGAGCAGGTGATGGCGGCCGTGGCCATCGTCGACCTGGGCTGGACCAGCACCTGCTTCGCCTACGCCTTCGACCGCAACGACGGCGACATGATGGCCAATTTCTCGCAAGACGGACTGCCGGGACGCCTGTCGGTCGGCGTCGGCGAGCACGCAGGGGCTGCCAGCTGGTTCCGCACGCGCAGCACCCAGATCAGCATCGAACCGCTGGAAGGCGAAAGGTACCGGCTGGCTTTGCGTTGCCCGTACATGGAGATCGACGCCGAATTCGGCCCGCCTATCGCACCGCTGCTGCTGGCCACCGGTCCGGTGCAGGGCGGGGCGCTGCACGGCACCCAGAAGTCGCCCGGCATGCCGTTGACGGGCGAAATACGCACTTTCCGCGACGAATACAAGCTCGATGGCGGCGTCGCCAGCTTCGATTACTCGAACGGCTTGCTGGCGCGGGAGACTTCCTGGCGCTGGGCCTCCGGACATAACCTGGAAATGGGCTTTAACCTGCAGTCCGGCTATTTCGGGGGGCATGAAAACGCGCTCTGGATCGACGGCGAAGTGGTGCCGCTGGCGCCGGCGCACTTCATCTTCGACCCGCACGACCCCATGCAGCGCTGGCACATCTTCACTGAAGACGACCAACTGGAGCTGTACTTCACGCCGGACGGCGCGCGCCGCCAGGACCGCAACCTGCTGGTCGCCGCCAGCCGCTACATCCAGCCGGTCGGCCATTTCAGCGGCTGGGTGCGCAGCGAACCGGAAGGCCCAAAACGCATCGTCACGCAGTTGGCCGGCGTGACCGAGGACCATTATTCACGCTGGTAAGGGAGCGCCGCCATGAGCATCAGGAATATGGACAGCCTGTTCGAGCCCGGCTCGGTGGCCATCTTCGGCGCCTCGCTGCGGCCCGACCGCATGGGCACCCAGGTGATGAACAATATGGCGGAAAGCGGCTTCGCCGGCGCCATTTGGCCGGTCAATCCGAAATACGAGCAGCTGCGCGGCGTTCCCTGCTATCCACGCCTCTCGGCCTTGCCGCGCGTGCCGGACCTGGCCATCATCTGCACGCCGCCGGAAACCGTGCCGGCCCTGATCGCCGACCTGGGCGCGCGGGGCACGCGCGGCGCCATCATCCTGACGCCGGTCAGCGACACCATCCGCCAGCAGGTCATGCGCGCTGCGCGCCCCTACCTGTTGCGCATCCTCGGCCCCGGTGGCATCGGCCTGGTAGCGCCGCTTGCGGGCCTGAACGCCAGTGCCGCCCACGCCGGCGCCAAGCCGGGCAAGACCGCCTTCATTTCCCAATCGGCGACCGTGATGACGGCGGTCCTGGACTGGGCGCAGCAGCATGGCCTTGGCTTTTCGCGCGTGGTATCGCTGGTCGAGGGCGGCGATATCGACCTGGGCGACATGCTGGACTACCTGGCGGAAGATGATGACACGAGCGCCATCATCATGCACATCGAATCGGTGACTTGCGCGCGTAAGTTCATTTCCGCCGCGCGCCTCGCCGCGCGCAGCAAGCCGGTTGTCGTGCTGAAGGCGGGCCGCAGCGGCGACGACAAGGTGTACGACGCCGTGATCCGCCGCGCCGGCATGTTGCGCGTGTATTCCTCGGCCGACCTGTTCGATGCGGTCGAAACGGTGGCGCGCGCACGGCCAACGCGGGGTACGCGCCTTGCCATCATGAGCAACGGTAGCGGCACCGGCAAGCTGGCAGCGGACTGCCTGCAATACGTGCACGGCAAGCTGGCCCAGTTCTCGCCCGATACCGGCAAGCGCCTGCGCAACGAGCTGCCTGCAGGCCTGCTGCTGGCCAACCCGATCGACATTGGCGGTGAAGCCAGCGCCGAGCGCCACGTCGCCGTGGCCAGCGCCTTGCTCGCCGACCCGGGTGCGGACGCGCTGCTGGTGGTGCATGCGCCATCTTCGGCAGCGGCCAGCACCGGCGTGGCGCAGGCTTTGGCGCCGGTGCTGCGCCAAAGCGGCCGCAGCGTGCTTTCCTGTTGGCTGGGGGGCGCCTCGGTCGCCGGCGCAAGGCAAATCTTTGCCGATGCCGGCCTGCCGACCTACGATACGCCGGAAAAAGCCGTGCGCGCCTACAGCCAGGTAGTGCAGTACTCGCGCAACCAGGCCTTGCTGATCGAGGTGCCGGGCCAGGTGCCGGCGCACTCGGTGCCGGAGCGCCAGGCGGCGCGCACACTGGTGGAAGCCGCGCGCGCAGCCGGCCAGGCTGAATTGGCGCATGCCGACCTGGCCGCGGCGCTGGCGGCTTATGGCCTGCCGCTGGCCAGCGAGCCGGCTGGCGGCAATGTGCAGCAGCTTCGCATCGCCATGCAAGTCGACCCCGTATTCGGCCCCGCCATCAGCGTTGGCCTGGGAGGAAGCGCCGGGCGCGTGGTGGACGACCGCGCCGTCGGCTTGCCGCCCCTGAACACGGTGCTGGCGCGCGATATGCTGAGGCGCACTGGCGTCGGCCGCGCCCTGGTCGATGAACGAGAAATCCTGTGCGGCGCGCTGGTGCACGTGGCCGAATTGGTTGCCGACATCGGCGAAATCGCCACATTTGAAATCGATCCCGTCACCGTGGCAGGTGGCAAACTCCGGGTGCACGGGGCGCGCGCCACGCTCGGCGCGCGGCGGGCCGAAAGCAGCATGGCGATCCGCCCCTATCCGCAGGAACTGGAGCAGGAAATCCAGTGGCAGGGTGCCCCGCTGTTGCTGCGCCCGATCCGTCCTGAAGATGCGCCGGCCCATGTACGTTTCTTCAGCCAGCTCGCCCCCGACGATGTGCGCCTGCGTTTCTTCTCGGCGATGAAGGAACTGCCGCCGACCCAGCTGGCGCGCCTGACCCAGATCGACTATGACCGTGCAATGGCCTTCATCGCCACCCGCACCGGAGCGGATGGCCAGGCGGAAACGCTGGGCGTGGTACGGGCGGTTGCCGACCCGGATAACCAGAAAGCGGAATTTGCCATCATCGTGCGTTCCGATCTGAAAGGCAAAGGCCTGGGAAATATCCTTTTCCAGAAATTGCTTGACTATTTCCGCAGCCGCGGGACACGCGAAATCACAGGCGAAGCGTTGTCCGAGAATATCGGAATGCAACAACTTATGCGCAGATTCGGCGGAACAGTGACGGCGTCGCGAGAAGCTGGTATGGTTGATCTTCGCCTTGCGCTGGATTTGAAAACCTCCTAAATTGTGGAGGGCGCGTGACGTTACATTGATGTACGTCAAAGCGAACCTGTCGGGCTAACTTACACTTGTACTTCCGTTTCCGCGTAGCGATATTTGGGAGCAAGAATGTTAACGGCCACATATACATTAGTTGCGCTATCCGTTGAACAGGCTAACGTGCGCCTTAGTCTGCTGTCGTTTCAAAAATACGTGCAATCGACGCTGTTGCGGCAACAGCGCCTGACGCTCTCCCAGCTTGAATATGCTTGTGAAACCCTGGAGCGCCTGTACCAGGCCTGCCATTGGCGCAAGATCGAGCTGTACCTGATTCCCGCGCTGCAAAATGCGACGGAACAAGCCAACCAGTTGCTGGATGAATTGAGCCGGTTGAACCAGTCTGCCCTGTCGGTGATCCGGCGGCTGCAGGCGGATCTCGATTCGGCGGTGGAATATAGCGAACAGCAAGTGGCGGAAATTTGCGAATCGATCGAGACATTCTGCTCGGTGCTGCTGCAGCGCCTGGAGAAAGAGGAAAAGGAACTGTTCACGATTGCCCGTACCACCATCGGTGGCGAGGCCTGGTTCGACATCGCGAACAAATTCCTGGCCCATGACGCTCAAGTGGTGGAAGCGCGCCGCGTGCCGGCCTCCGCCGAAAAAGACAGGAAAGCCTTGTCGCAAGCGAAGCAGGTGCGTGCCTCCCTGCGCGACGAAGACGAGGCCGTGGTTCCTGTGCCGAAGCTGCGCTACCACCGGCGCACGCGTTCGGCCCATCGCGCCGCTGCGGATACGGCCTGAACACGCCGCGCCTGCATTCGCCGCCCCTGCCGGGCGGCGCTGCGCTATGATGGTGGTTTTGATCCATTCATAGCACAACTATGTTTGAGTTCCTTTTCAAGCAGCAGGCCAGCCAGGCCAGCGTTGCCGGCCAGCCGAGTTCCGGCGGGTCGCAGGCGCCGCTCGGCACTCCCGCAGAACGCCGCTCGGCGCAAGCCGAGCTGGCCCGCAATCTCGCGGGCGACGAGACTGCTGCGGTTGAGCTCATCCTGAACAGTGAATTTGCCGACGTGCGCCTGGCAGCTGCCGAGCATGTCATTTCCCAGGACGCGCTCGAGAAAGTGCAGCAGGCGGTGCGCAACTCGGACCGGCGCGTGGCCAAGCTGGTGCAAGGGCGGCTGGATGCGATCCGGCATGTGCAAGCCGAGCAGAAACAGGCCCAGGCATGCATTGCCCTTGCGCAGCGTTTGTTGGCCGATGAAAAGCTGACTCCCAACCTGGTGGCAGACCTGGACCGCCAATGGAAAGTCGTGGATGCAGCGCCCGCAGCAGCGGCTGAATTTACCCATGTGCGCGATGCGCTGGCCGAGCGGCTGGAAGCCCAGGTTTCCCTTCAGCGCTCCATGATCGACGCGCTGGCGGTGCTGCGCAAGCATCCCGATGCAGCCGAAGTGGCGCGCCTCGCCAGCGAGCATGAAGTCCATATGGCGTCGCCCGAGCGCGGCTCGCTCCCGCGCCATCTCCTGAACGATTTCGATGCAGCGCTGGCGGCCGAGCGTGCTGCACAGCAGCCGGTGGCCAGCACCACGCCGGCAATGCCAGCGACGCCGGCCGCTCCGCTCACGGAAGGCGAGGCCAGCCCGGCGGGCGGCAACGACGCGGGCGCCGGGGAAAAAGCCGCACCGCCGGCACTGGTCAGCACCGCGTCGCCGGCCCAGGGCGAGGCTGCGAGCCGCGTCGACGCTCACGAAGCCGCTGCTGCGCGACCGCCGCGCCCTCCCAAGGAAAAACACAAGCCTTCGCCCGCCGAGCAGGAAGCCAACCGCCACTTCATGGACCTGGTGGAAGCCATGGAGGCCGCCCTGGCGCAGGGACAGCTCCATATTGCTGCCGAGCATGACAAAACGCTGAAAGAGAGCAAGACCGGCCGCCTGTCGCCAGCCCAGGCCGAACGCCTGGCCCATGTGCGGGCCGACCTCAAGCGCCTGGGCGACTGGGCGCGCTGGGGCGGCAACGTGTCGCGCGAAGAACTGGTGCATGCGGTGGAAAGCCTACCGGCCGAAGGCCTTGGCATGAGCGAGCTGGCCAAGAAGGTCGGCAGCATGCGCGAACGCTGGAAGGCACTCGACGGCGTCTCCGGCGCCGCGCCAAAGTCGCTGTGGGAAAAATTCGACGCCGCCTGTACCGCTGCCTATGCCCCCGCGGCCGCCCACTTCAAGCAACTGGCCGACGAACGCCACGCCAATGCGGCAAAAGCGCAACAGCTGGTCGATGAAGCAAATGCCCTGATTGCCAGGGACATGGCGCAACTGGAAGCCGCCGGCGGCGCCCAGGTCGACCGCGAAGAATCCGCCTCCGGCAACCTGCCGCACACCCATGACTGGCGCACGCTGGCTTCGTCCACGCAGCGCCTGCGCCAGGCCTGGAGCCGCCTCGGCACCATTGACCGCAAGGACAAGAAGCGCCTGGATGCAGCCTTCAGCAAGGCGATGGACGCCCTGATGGCGCCGCTCGACTCGCAACGCAAGATTGAAGTGGCGCGCCGCGAGCAATTGATCGAGGAAGTCGGCAAACTGAATCCGCTGGACCGCCACACCATCGACACCCTGCGCCGCCTGCAGGAATCCTGGCAGGGCCACGCCCGCGCCTTGCCGCTGGAGCGCAAGACAGAGCAGGCGCTGTGGCAGAAATTCCGTGGCGCCTGCGACCAGATTTTCGCAAAGCGCAAGGAACACGCCCACGCTGCCGACCACGAACGCAAGGCCCACCTGCATGCGCGGGAAGCGATTTGCGCCGGGCTGGAATCGGCCACATTCGAGGGCGACGACAAGGCCATGCTGGCCGCCATCGGCAAGGCCCTGAAAGATGCCGCTGCTGCCTGGCATGCCTCCGGTGTGGTGCCGCGCGCGAGCGAGCAGAAAATCGACCAGCGCTACCGTGCTGCCGTCGGCGCGCTGCAGTCGCAGGCCGATGCCATCCGCAAGCGGGCCGGCGCAGCGCAAGCCAATGCCCTGCGTGAAAAGCTGCGCCTGGTGCAAGCGCTGGAAAGCGCACTGGCCGGGCAGGATGAAATCGATGGCGCCGACTGGGGCAAGCGCTGGCAAGACCTTGCAGGCTTGCCGGCCGAGCAGGAACGCACCCTGCGCACCCGCTTCGATGCCGCACTGAAAGCTGCCGGGGAGGGCGCTGCTGCGCGTGCCGCCTATGCCGGCCAACTGGAAACCAACCGTGAACGCCTGCTGTCAGAAGTGCTGCGCCTCGAAATCGTGGCCGGCATCGACAGCGGCGCCGAATTTGCGAAAGACCGATTGAAAATGCAGGTAGAAGTATTGCAGTCCTCCCTGAAGTCCGGCCAGAAGCCGGCCAGCCACGCCGCCCAGTTCCTTGCCCTGTGTGCCATGCCAGCACTGCTGGACGCACGCACTGCCAGCCGCATCGAGCAGCTGCTCCGCAAGATTGGTGCGGAGGGCAAATGAGCGAAGTAAGGATCCAGGCAGAGGACTTCGACCTGTCGCATGAAGTGGCACAACTGCGCGCCGGGAACGCCAAGGTTGGCGGTATAGTCACTTTCGTCGGCACGGTGCGCGACCTGAACGAGGGCGCCTCCGTCGCTGAAATGGAGCTGGAGCATTACCCGGGCATGACCGAGCAGTCGATCCAGGCCATCGTTGACCAGGCCAAGGCCCGCTGGCCGATCTATGGCGCGCTGGTCATCCACCGCGTGGGCCCGCTCAAGCCCATGGACCAGATCGTGCTGGTGGCGGTCATTTCGCCGCACCGGGGCGAGGCCTTCTCGGCTTGTGAATTTATTATCGATTACCTCAAGACCGAGGCGCCATTCTGGAAGAAGGAACAGACGCCGGAAGGTGCCCGCTGGGTTGATGCACGCACGAGTGACGACGATGCGTTAAAGAAGTGGTCTTGAAATGTAACAACGCATCCTCATGTTGTCCTTGACAATTCATCAGGAGCGTTTGAAATGCGCCAAGACAAACTCACAACAAAACTGCAAGAAGCACTCGCCGATGCCCAGAGCCTGGCCGTTGGCAACGACAATCAATACATTGAACCTGCGCACCTGCTGCTGGCCCTGTTGAACCAGGAAGACGGCGGCGCGCGCTCGCTGCTGCAGCGCGCCGGCGTGAACGTCGGCGGGCTGGCGCAGGCGTTGAAGCATGCGCTGGAGCGCATGCCCAAGGTGTCCGGCGGCGACGTCACGGTCAGCCGCGAGTTCGTCAATATGCTGAACCAGGCCGACCGCGAAACCCAGAAGCGCGGCGACCAGTTCGTTTCCAGCGAAATGGTGCTGCTGGCGATCACCGAAGACAAGGGCGATGCCGGCAAGCTGGCGCGCGAGAATGGCCTGCAGCGCAAGGCCCTGGAGACTGCCATCGATGCCGTGCGCGGCGGCGCCAAGGTCGACTCGCAGGAAGCGGAAGGCCAGCGCGAAGCCTTGAAGAAGTACACCCTTGACCTGACCGAGCGCGCCCGCATGGGCAAGCTGGACCCGGTGATCGGCCGCGACGACGAGATCCGCCGCGCCATCCAGGTGCTGCAGCGCCGTACCAAGAACAATCCTGTGCTGATCGGCGAACCAGGCGTCGGCAAGACCGCCATCGTGGAAGGCCTGGCCCAGCGCATCGTCAACAACGAAGTGCCTGACTCCCTGCGCGGCAAGCGCGTGCTGTCGCTCGACATGGCAGCGCTGCTGGCGGGCGCCAAGTACCGCGGCGAGTTCGAGGAACGCCTGAAATCCGTGCTGAAAGAGCTGGCGCAGGACGAGGGCCAGACCATCGTCTTCATCGACGAATTGCACACCATGGTCGGCGCCGGCAAGGCCGAAGGCGCCATGGACGCCGGCAATATGCTGAAGCCTGCGCTGGCGCGCGGCGAGCTGCATTGCCTCGGCGCGACCACGCTCGACGAGTACCGCAAATACATCGAAAAGGATGCTGCGCTGGAGCGCCGCTTCCAGAAGATCCTGGTCGACGAGCCAAGCGTGGAGGCGACCATCGCCATCCTGCGCGGCCTGCAGGACAAGTACGAGCTGCACCACAAGGTGGAGATCACCGACCCTGCCATCATCGCGGCGGCGGAGCTGTCGCACCGCTACATCACCGACCGCTTCCTGCCCGACAAGGCGATCGACCTGATCGACGAAGCGGCGTCCAAGATCAAGATCGAGATCGACTCCAAGCCGGAGGTGATGGACAAGCTCGAACGCCGCCTGATCCAGCTCAAGATCGAGAAGGAAGCCGTCAAGCGCGAAAAGGACGAAGCCTCGCGCGCTCGCCTGCAACTGCTGGACGATGAAATCGCCAAGCTGCAGCGCGAGTACAACGATTACGAGGAAGTGCTGAAGGCCGAAAAAGCCAATGTGCAGGGCACTACCCACATCAAGGAAGAAATCGAGCGTATCAAGCAGCAAATGGAAGAGGCGACCCGCGCTTCCAACTGGCAGCGCGTGTCCGAGCTCCAGTACGGCAAGCTGCCGGAACTGGAGTCGCAGCTGAAGCAGGCCGAGGCCGCCGGCGCCGCCGAGCAGGCAGGCGACAAGCCGAAGCTGCTGCGCACCCAGGTCGGCGCGGAAGAAATCGCCGAGGTGGTCTCGCGCGCGACCGGCATCCCCGTGTCGCGCATGATGCAGGGCGAACGCGACAAGCTGCTGCACATCGAAGAGAAACTGCACGAGCGCGTGGTGGGGCAGGACGAGGCGATCAACGCCGTGGCCGACGCCATCCGCCGTTCGCGTGCCGGCCTGTCGGACCCGAACCGTCCGTATGGCTCCTTCATGTTCCTCGGCCCGACCGGCGTCGGCAAGACCGAGCTGACCAAGGCGCTGGCCAACTTCCTGTTCGATTCGGAAGAATCACTGATCCGCATCGACATGAGCGAATTCATGGAGAAGCACTCGGTGGCCCGCCTGATCGGCGCGCCGCCGGGCTACGTGGGCTACGACGAGGGCGGCTACCTGACCGAAGCCGTACGCCGCAAGCCTTACAGCGTGATCCTGCTGGACGAGATCGAGAAGGCGCACCCTGACGTGTTCAACGTGCTGCTGCAAGTGCTGGACGATGGCCGCATGACGGACGGGCAGGGCCGCACCGTGGACTTCAAGAACACCGTGGTGATCATGACGTCCAACTTGGGCTCGCAGAAGATCCAGTCGCTGGACGAGTCCGATCCGGCAGTGGTGAAGCTGGCGGTGATGGCCGAGGTGCGCGGCCACTTCCGTCCGGAGTTCATCAACCGGATCGACGAGATCGTGGTATTCCACGGCCTGGACGACAAGCATATTGGTTCGATTGCCCGCATCCAGCTGCAGATCCTGGAGCAGCGCCTGAAGCGCATGGACATGGGCATGGAAGTGACCGACGCCGCGCTGCAGAAGATCGCCGAGGCAGGGTACGACCCGGTATATGGCGCGCGTCCGCTGAAGCGCGCAGTGCAGCAGCAGATCGAGAATCCGCTGTCGAAGCTGATCCTGGAAGGCCGCTTCGGCCCGAAAGACACGATCCGTATCGATGCCGAGGGCAACGACCTGGCCTTCCGCAAGGCCTAAGCTGACCGACAGGGCGCCCGGCAGTCAACCGGCTGCCGGCGCCTGACTTCTCCCGTCGCCGCCCAAATAAACTCGTTGAAGCAGCCGTCCTGTTCCTTCACACGGCGTACGACCCAGCCGTCGGGCTGCGTCCATTGGCAGACCACCCATTGTTGCTGCAGGCTGCTGCTTGCTTGCGCCATCGCGTTGCTGAACAGGCTGAATGTTCCGGCGCTGCGCAAACCGAATAGTTCCACCGGCACCCAACGATAGGCCCGCTTGTCGCCGGGGGCAATAAACCGGACCAGGACATCGCCGGATTTGCAGATCGTGGCGGAGGTCTGCACATTGAATTCGTTCAGGACGCCGGCGAATGGGGCTTCGATGCAACTGATGTTCTTGGTCCAGAGTGCAACTTGTTGCTTGCCTTCCTGGGATTTGAGGTAATCGACGACCACCTGGATCAGGGCAACGGCCAGTCCGGGATAGACCAGCAGCCATTGCCACCATTTTTCTGGCAACTTAAAACCGGATGACATACAACCTCCAATTTGCGTAAACTCGTGCATCTGACAGGAGCACTGCATGAATGAGTCAAAGTTGGCGGGCCGGCTGGAATTCCTGCGCGAAGCGGAGCGGCTGAAAGGCGTCCTGCGCAGCGGTTTCACCTCGACCGGACGGCCCGAAAGCACCGCCGAACATAGCTGGCGGCTGGCGCTGATGGCGCTGGTATTTGCCGACGAACTGCCCGGCCTCGATATCGCACGCGTGCTGAAGCTGTGCATCGTGCACGACCTCGGTGAGGCAATCCATGGCGACATACCCGCAATCCACCAGCACGCCCATCCTGGCAAGTCGGCGCAAGAGCGCGAAGACTTGCATACGCTGACGCGCGACCTCGACTCTCCTGTGCGCGAGGAGATAGTCGCCCTGTGGGACGAGTACGAAGCTGCCGCCACGCCAGAAGCCCAGGCCGTGAAAGCGTTCGACAAACTGGAGACCATCCTCCAGCACAACCAGGGCGCTAATCCGCCAGATTTCGACTACGCCTTCAACCTGGGGTATGGCCGCAAGCACACCGCCACGGCGCCATTATTCGAGAGGCTGCGCGAAATGCTCGACGCCGAAACAAGTCAACGCCACCGGGCCGCGCCTCCGAAATGAGTGTATGCAGCGGAAAGGGCGGCTGGCAAGCGCAGCCAGGACGCAATCAAAAGCAGGTTTGATCTAAATCAGTTGCGGGTGTTGAAGAACTCGGTCGGCGGGCAGCCGAAGGTCTTGCGGAACATGGCAGTAAAGGCCGACTGGCTGGCGTAGCCGAGTTGATCGGCAACTTGCGACAGTGGCATGCCGCGGGCAATCAGCGGCGCGGCATGCGCCAGGCGTGCCTGCTGGCGCCATTGGCCGAAACTCATGCCGAGCTCCTTCTCGAACAGGCGTGCCAGCGTGCGTTCGGAAGCGCCCGCGCGCTGGGCCCATTCGCCGAGCGTTTGCGTATTGGCCGGCTCGGCAAGCAAGGCATTGCACATCGACTTGAGGCGTTTGTCGGTCGGCATCGGGACGCGAATCGGCAGGGTTGCCAGGCGCGGCAGTTCGTCGAGAATCAGCTCGGAAATCAGGCGCGAACGCTCGGACGGCGTGGCAGGGTCTTGCTGTTCAAGGGCCGCGACCAGTTCCCGCAACAGGGGCGAAAGCTCCAGTACCCGGCAGTTCTCGCCAGGGAAGGGATCGCGGGTTGCCGCGACAAACACGGGACGCAGGCGCGCCGTTTCTACGACCGTTACAGCGTGTTCGATGTTGGCGCCGATCCAGACGGCGCGCTGCGGCGGCACGATCCAGCTGCTGTCGACGGTACTGACCCGTATCACGCCATCCAGAGCAAGCGTCAGCTGGGCATAGTCGTGCTGATGCGGTTTCAGGATGCGTGCGCTGTCCAGGTCGCGCGCGATCATTGTCACAGGGCGCGCCTCGGTCGGGTCGCGGTGCTCGACGTATTTATCCGTGTGGGTGACAACCTTGATGGGCATAGGATTGGCGGTTTCGCGACAAAGGATGTCATGTTAGCGGAAAACAGACGGGTTTTGTCTGCGTACACTTGTCGATATGAACACTAAAACCCTACTCAAACAAGATGCGCGCGTGATCGGCCTGGTTGGGCTGGCGCATGGCGTCTCGCATTTCTATCACCTGATCCTGGCTGCGCTGTTTCCCTGGCTGAAGACAGCGTTCGGCCTGAGCTACTCCGAACTGGCGCTGCTGATGACCGTGTTTTTTGTGGTGTCCGGCATTGGCCAGGCAATGGCGGGCTTCGTGGTCGACAAGGTTGGCGCGCGCCGCGTGCTGTTCTCCGGCATGGCGATGCTGGGCATCTCGGCGCTGGTGCTGTCAAATGCCCAGAATTACGCCGGCCTGATGGTGGGCGCGCTGATGGCAGGGATGGGCAACAGTATCTTCCACCCGGCGGATTACACGATCCTCAACCAGCGCGTTTCGCGCGACCGCCTGGCGCATGGCTTCTCGGTGCATGGCATCAGCGGAAGCATTGGCTGGGCCGCTGCCCCGCTGTTCCTGACTGGCGTAGCAAGCGCCACCGACTGGCGCACGGCCTTGCTGTCGGCAGCCGCCTTGCCCGCGATTGTGCTGGCGATCCTGTGGTGGAACCGCGAAGCGCTGCGGCCGGACCCGATTGTCCAGCATGCCGCAGGCACGCAGCAGGGCGGTTCGTTTGAGTTCCTGCGCCTGCCTTCGGTGTGGATGTGCTTTGGCTTCTTCTTCCTGACTGCGTTGGCGCTGGGGGGCATCCAGAGTTTCGCTTCGACCGGCCTGGTCAAGCTGTATGGCATGTCCCTGGCAATGGCAACCAGCGCGTTCACGGCGTACATGCTGGCATCGGCGCTTGGCATGATGCTGGGCGGTTTCCTCGGCGCCGGTCGCAAGAATCATGACCGCACCATTGCGGCGGCGTTTGCGCTGGCTGCCGTACTTGCGTTATTGCTTGGCCTGGCCGTAGTGCCGGCTTGGGGCGCGCTGGTGCTGATGGCATTGGTTGGCTTCTTCTCCGGGATTGCCGGACCGTCGCGCGATTTGATGATCCGCGCCGCCGCGCCGAAGAATGCCACCGGCCGGGTGTACGGTGTGGTGTACTCGGGCCTGGACAGCGGCCTGTCGGTCGGCCCGCTGCTGTTCGGCCTGATGATGGACGCCGGCAAACCGCAATTCGTCTTCGCCGGCATCGCCTTCTTCCTGTTGCTGGCAATAGCCACTGCCACCGGAGTCGGCAGCCGTACCCGCGCCACCGCCAGTGCCGCCGCCTGATATAGTCGGGGCATCTTCCCTAACTGTGAGTGATGCCATGAGTTTTGCTACGACCGACCTGTGCGACGACAATCCTGGAAAACTGGAAGACGGCAGCCTGCAAGTGCTGCCGCCAGTCTTCCGCCACTTTGGCAAGCGGACCCTATTCGCCGGCCCGGCGGCGACGCTGAAGGTGCACGAAGATAATGCGCTGGTGCGCGCGACCCTGGAAACCCAGGGCGAGGGCAGGGTGCTGGTGGTCGATGGCGGTGGCAGCGTGCGCCGCGCGCTGGTCGGCGGCCAGCTTGGCCTGCTGGCCCAGAACAATGGCTGGGCGGGCGTGATCGTTGATGGCTGCGTGCGCGATAGTGCGGAACTTGCGCAGTGCGATGTCGGCATCATGGCCCTGGCTACGCATCCCCAGCGCAGTGCGCGTGAAGGCGTCGGTAAGCGGGATGTCAATGTGCAGGTCGCTGGCGTTGCGGTGCGTCCCGGCGACTGGATTTATGCGGACGCGGATGGCGTGCTGGTGGCCGGAGAAAAGCTGGCGTAGCCTGGGGTGCTTTCCATAATGTGAAATCATCATTTCATGCCATGGAAAGTGCACAAATTCAATAAACCTTGTTGCTCTCGAAATGAGAAATGATATTCCGTATCATGGAATGCTTGTGCTAAGTTTTTGATTATATGAATAAAAGTAGTGCTTATATGTCTTATATAAGACAATTGTTGCACTGAACAATCAAGCCTAAGATATCTCTAACGGTTTTCGTTTTCTAACGCTTTCGTAGGAGATCAATCATGGCTACTCGCGCCGAACAAATCGCTGCCCTTCAGCACGACTGGGACACCAACCCACGCTGGAAGGGCGTCACGCGCACTTACACCGCTGAAGACGTGGTGCGCCTGCGCGGCTCGCTGGCGATCGAACATACCCTGGCCAAACGCGGCGCGGAAAAGCTGTGGGACCTGGTGACAAACGAGCCCTTCGTCAACGCGCTGGGCGCGCTGACCGGCAACCAGGCCATGCAGCAGGTGAAGGCTGGCCTGAAGGCGATTTACCTTTCGGGCTGGCAGGTGGCGGGCGATGCCAACCTGGCGGGCGAGATGTACCCGGACCAGTCGCTGTACCCGGCCAATTCGGTGCCGATGGTTGTTCGCCGCATCAATAATACCTTCCAGCGCGCCGACCAGATTCAATGGTCGGAAGGCAAGGACGATATCGATTTCTTCGCGCCTATCGTGGCCGATGCGGAAGCCGGTTTCGGTGGCGTGCTGAATGCGTTCGAGCTGATGAAGGCCATGATTGAAGCCGGTGCTTCGGGCGTGCACTTCGAAGACCAGTTGGCTTCGGTGAAAAAGTGCGGCCATATGGGTGGCAAGGTGCTGGTGCCTACCCGCGAGGCGGTTGAAAAGCTGACTGCGGCCCGCCTGGCGGCAGACGTGATGGGCACATCGACCCTGGTCATCGCCCGCACCGACGCTGAAGCGGCGGATTTGCTGACGTCCGATGTGGATGACAACGACAAGCCTTTCTGCACCGGCGAGCGCACGGTGGAAGGCTTCTACAAAGTACGCAATGGCCTGGAACAGTCGATCTCCCGCGCGCTGGCCTATGCTCCTTACGCTGACCTGGTGTGGTGCGAAACCGGCAAGCCGGACCTGGGTTTTGCCAAGGCCTTCGCCGAAGCCGTGCACGCCAAATTCCCGGGCAAAATGCTGGCCTATAACTGCTCGCCTTCTTTCAACTGGAAAAAGAACCTGGATGACGCGACCATCGCCAAGTTCCAGAAAGAGCTGGGTGCGATGGGCTACAAGTTCCAGTTCATCACGCTGGCCGGCTTCCATTCGCTGAACTACGGCATGTTCAACCTGGCACACGGCTACGCGCGCCGCCAGATGTCGGCCTTCGTGGAGCTGCAGGAAGCCGAATTCGCCGCCGCCGCCAAGGGCTTCACCGCAGTCAAGCACCAGCGCGAAGTCGGTACCGGCTACTTCGACGCCGTGACCCAGGCCATCCAGCAAGGCCAGAGCTCCACCACTGCGCTGCATGGATCGACGGAAGACGAGCAGTTCTTCGACGAGACCAAGAAGGTCGCTTAATCGCGGGTCATGAACACGCAGTCCAGCAGGATGCCCGACGGGGGCTGGTACTGCGTGTTATAGGTGGCTGGCGCACTGGCTGCGCAGCGCGCGCGTGCGCAGTTCCCACAGGGCGGGAATGTCGGCGCTGGACGCTGGGAGAAGGGCGATCATCTGGCCAGTGTATCGCAGGCCTCGATGCGCATGAGATAATGCGGGCAAATCTTATTTTCCCGCTTTTCTATGTTCAGTTACCGCCACGCGTTCCATGCCGGCAATCACGCCGACGTCCTCAAACACTTTGTCCTGGTCCAGGTCCTGGAATACCTGAACCAGAAGGACGTCCCGTATACCTATATCGACACCCATGCCGGCGCCGGCGTCTATTCGCTGGACAGCGCACAGGCTACCAAGACCGCCGAATTCGAAACCGGCATCGGCCCGCTATGGGATCGCGATGACCTGCCGGAGCCACTGGCTGACTTCGTCCAGCTGATCAAGGACCTGAACCCTAGCGGCAAGCTGCGCTTCTATCCGGGTTCGCCGTATTGTGCCGAGATCGTGGCGCGTGAAGAAGACCGTATCCGCCTGTTCGAGCTGCATCCATCGGACGCCAAGATCCTCGCCGATAACTTCCAGAAGCTGGAGCAGCACCAGGCCGCCAACGGCCGCCGTCCGGCTGCGCGCGGCAAGCGTGTGATCGTCAACAAGGCCGATGGCTTCCTGGGGGTGAAGGCGTTGCTGCCGCCGCCATCGCGCCGCGGCATCGTGCTGTGCGATCCTCCGTACGAGGACAAGCAGGACTACAAGAAGGTCACGGACATGCTGAACGATGCGCTGAAGCGCTTCCCGACCGGCACCTACGCGGTCTGGTATCCGGTACTGCAGCGCATCGAGGCGCGTAACTTTGCCGAGCGCCTGAAGCACCTGCCTGCCAAGAGCTGGCTGAACGTGACCCTGTGCATCAGTACGCCGACCCCGGACGGTATTGCGCTGCACACCAGTGGCATGTTCCTGCTGAACCCGCCCTATACGCTGGAGCCGATGCTGCGCCAGGTCATGCCTTACCTGGTCCAGGTCCTGGGCCGCGATTCCGGCGCGCAGTTCACGCTGGAGAGTGGCGAGGCGGCCACAGGCAGGAAGACGCCGCAGCGCACAACATAAAAATGTTGCCAAGACTGCACTAAAGGGTATAGGCTTGTAACCATGAGTCTTAGCAATGGGGAAACCCATGACAGCCGTGGTTGAAAGTGAAGTGCCGATCCCAATGCCGTATGCCAATCAGTTCTTCTTGGCACGGCAACCCATCCTCAACCGCAGCCAGCGGCTCGTAGCCTACGAGCTGCTCTACCGAAATGCCGAAGTCCACGAAGCCCGTGTGACGGACGGTACCCATGCCACTGCTTCCGTAATTGCCCACGCTTCCGAGCTGGGCATGGAGCAGGTTGTCGGCGACCAGCTTGCCTTCGTCAATGTCGATGCGACGGGGTTGATGAGCGATTTCATTCACTTCCTGCCGAACGATAAGGTCATCCTCGAGGTGCTGGAGTCGGTGGAACCGACGCCGGAGGTGCTGAAGCGGGTGCAGGAGTTGAAACAGGCCGGCTACAAGTTCGCCCTGGACGATGTGGCGGGCGAAAGCGATGCCGTGACCGCGTTGCGTCCCCTGATGGATGTGATCAAGGTCGACATCAAGCAGATCGAGCGCGGCAACCTGCCGGCGCTGGCGCGCAACCTGCGCAACCCGAACCAGAAGCTGCTGGCAGAGAAGGTTGAGACGGTCGAGGAATTCCGCGAATGCATGGACCTGGGCTTTGAATATTTCCAGGGCTATTATTTTGCACGGCCGGTAATCCTGAGTGGGAAGAAGATCACGCCTTCGCAGCTCTCCATCATGCACCTGCTCGATTTGCTGAACCAGGATGCGGACCAGCGCGAAGTGGAGCGCAGCGTCAAGCATGACCCCTTGATTTCGCTGAACTTGCTGCGCCTGGTGAATACGCCGGCGGTGGGGGCACGCTTCCGCATCAACTCGGTCGGACATGCGCTGATCGTGCTGGGGCGGCGGCAGTTGCAGCGCTGGCTGCAGATCTTGCTGTACGTGAAAGGCTCGGAATTCGATTCGCCGCTGTTGCAGATGGCAACCACGCGCGGCAAGACCATGGAGCTGGTGATGGGCCATGTGCGGCCGTCGGAACGGGTGGCTGCCGATATCGGTTTTACCGTCGGCATCATGTCGCTGATGGATGCGCTGTTCTCGGTGCGCATGGGCGAGATCCTCGACAGCGTCAATGTGCTGGACGAGGTGCGTGATGCGCTTTTGCATCGCGAAGGCGATTATGGCGATGTGCTGCGCCTGATCGAGCTGATCGAGCGCGCGCAGGAGGGACGTGAGTTGACCGGCATCCTGCACAAGCTGGACCTGGCGCCCTCGGCGCTGTATGCACTACAGCGCGAGGCCTTTGAGTGGGTCAATGAATATGCCCACTCGGTCCAATAGCTTATTGGGCCAGTAGCAGGAAGACTGTTGGCTTCTTGTGGAAGTCCGGCGCCTTGCCGGCGTCGAGCAAGCCTTTCCATTGCGCGCCTGTCCGGGTGCGGATCGTTTCCGTTGGCAGGCTGATGTCGGTGGCTACGCAGATCAATGTGGTGCCGTTGCATGCGCCGACCAGCGCTTCCAGCATGGCGGCGTTGCGATAGGGCGTTTCGATGAACAGCTGCGTTTGCTTTTCCTGGCGAGAGCGGGTTTCCAGGTCTTTCAAGCGTTTGGCGCGCTGCGCGGCGTCGGTCGGCAGGTAGCCGTTGAAGGCGAAGCTTTGGCCGTTCAGGCCGCTGGCCATCACGGACATCAGGATGGAAGAGGGGCCTACAAGCGGACGGACCGGGATGTTGTTGGCGTGAGCCAGGCGGACCAGGTCGGCGCCGGGGTCGGCTACAGCCGGGACGCCGGCTTCGGATAGCAGGCCGACGTCGTGGCCGGCTTTCAGCGGTTCGAGCAGGGCTTGCAGCGCGGCTTGTGGCGTGTTGATGTTCAGTTCGCTGATAGCGATTTCCTGGATGGGCTTGGTGGTGCCGACTTGCTTCAGGAAGGCGCGGGCGGTTTTGGCGTTTTCGGCGACGAAGTGGGTGAGCTGGGAGGTCAGTTGCTGCACGTGCTGGGGGATGACCTGGTCCAGGGAGTCGGTTGGGCCGAGGGTATTGGGGATGAGGTATAGGGTGCCGTTCATTTTTTTAAACCGGTAATGCGGTGTCAGACCCACAGGGTCAGACACCGGTCTGCATACTGTGTTGGCCGGTGCGCCGTAGGTGTCTGACCCTGTGGGTCGGACACCGGTTTACCGGTTTTGGAAAAAGCCGACGCCCGCGGCGCGCAGCATGCCAGTCAAGGCAATCAGCGGCAAGCCCGTGAGTGCCGTCGGATCGCTGGAATCAATCCGCTCGAGGATCGCAATCCCCAGCGCCTCGTTTTTCGCGCTTCCGGCACAATCATAGGGCTGCTCGATGCGTAGGTAAGCGTCCAATTCCTCATCCGCCAAATCGCGGAACTTGACCACGGTCTGGATGTCTTCAAGCTGGTGCGTATTGTTGCGCCCGTCCCACAGGCACAGCGCGGTATGAAATACCACCTCGCGCCCGCGCATTTTCTGCAATTGGGCCAGGGCATTGGCATGATTGCCAGGTTTGCCGATTTGCTCATCGTCCAAAGTAGCGACCTGGTCCGAGCCGATCACGAGTGCACCTGGATGGCGGGCGGCCACAGCGGCAGCCTTCTCCCGGGCCAGGCGCAAGGCGGTAGCAGAGGGTGTTTCGCCCGCTTGCGGGCTTTCGTCGATATCGGGCACATCGACCGTAAACGGCAAATGCAGCCGCGACAGCAGCTCCCGGCGATAGGCCGAGCTGGATGCAAGAATGATGTTGGTTGTTTTCATCAGGGAAATGTTATATGCTCTCTGCGCCGTAGAAAAAGAGCGAAAAGTCTCGCAAGTCTTTGACGCGGCGTGGAAAATCCTGTTATTATCGCAGGTTTTCGAGGGAAATTTTAGCCAATGAATGCTTTTGAGATCGACGCCTTTGAATTTTGTCGGACCAACAGCAGCAAGGAAGGGGTAACTCCCGTCGCTGAAATGACCCGGCTTAGCAAGGAATGCGCTAACACTTCCGGTGAGGTGGCCTGGAAGGTGGAGGGCAGTTCCAGCAAACAGGGCTTCCCGCAGATGCGCCTGACCGTTGCCGGCAAAGTGCAACTGGTGTGCCAGCGCTGCCTGACCCCGTTTGAATACGAAATCGATTCGTCGACGCTCCTGATGCTCGGCAAAGACGACGCGGATGCGGACGAAATCGAGGAAATCATTGATGATGAAAGCATTGACGTGATCGTCGGTGCGCGCTCCATGAATCTCATGGACCTGGTTGAAGATGAGGCCCTGCTGGCCTTGCCGCAGTCGCCGAAGCACGAGGTGTGTCCTGATACCTCGCTGGTCGACTCTGCGAAGAATGAGAAGCCTTCGCCTTTCGCAAGCCTCAAGGGCTTGAAGGCAAACTAAACGAATTAATCAGTTTGTAGTAGCAAAGAACGTGTCAAAACGCGTGCAGTAATCGAGTTTGGCATGGATGTAAAAGCTCGATTCGCATGTTTTTGCGCATCGGATGTGTTAAAATCTTAGAACTTTAGTATTAGGAGTCATCATGGCTGTTCAACAGAACAAGAAATCCCCGTCGAAGCGCGGCATGCACCGTTCGCACGATTTTCTGGTAGCACCGAACCTGGCCGTTGAGCCAACCACCGGTGAAACCCACCTGCGTCACCACATTTCGCCTAACGGCTTCTATCGTGGTCGCAAAGTGCTGAAGACCAAGAACGACGAGTAATCGACGTTTCGCTTCAGCGACAAGACAAAGCGGTGCTACGCAGGATTTTCTGACGTCGCGCCGCTTTTTCTTTGAGTTATACAATGACAATCAAAATCTCTATCGACTGCATGGGTGGCGATCACGGCCCCTCAGTCACGATCCCCGCAGCACTCTCTTTCCTCAAGCACGAACCGAATGCCGAACTGGTCCTTGTGGGCCTGGAAGATGTCCTTCGCGCTGAACTGAAGAAGCACCACGCCGAGGCCGAGCCGCGCCTGACCATCCTTCACGCTTCCGAACAGGTCACCATGGATGACCCGCTCGAGGTCGCTTTGCGCCGCAAGAAGGATTCGTCGATGCGCGTGGCCATTGAACAGGTCAAGAGCGGCGCCGTGGCCGGCTGTGTTTCGGCCGGCAATACCGGCGCCCTGATGGCTGTTTCGCGCTACGTACTGAAAACTATGGCCGGCGTCGACCGTCCTGCCATCTGCACCATCATGCCCAACAAGCTGGGCAAGCCGACCTATATGCTGGACCTGGGTGCCAACGTGGATTGCGAACCGCACCACCTGCACCAATTCGCTATCATGGGTTATGTGCTGGTGCAGGCGATGGAAGGCATCGAGCGCCCGACCATCGGCTTGCTGAACGTTGGCACGGAAGACATCAAGGGTAATGAAGTGGTGAAAGCCACGGCTGCCTTGCTGCGCGCCGACCACGAACGCGGCGCCCTGAACTTCTACGGCAACGTGGAAGGGAACGATATTTTCAAAGGCACCACCGACATCGTCGTCTGCGATGGTTTTGTCGGCAATGTGACGCTGAAGGCCGTCGAAGGCCTGGCCAGCTTGTTCAAGGTGGTGCTGACCGAAGAATTCAAGCGTAACCCGATCACCATGTTGGGTGCGCTGATTGCGCGCAGTGCGCTGCGCATGATCACCCAACGCCTGAATCCTGCCCGCTTTAACGGCGCCGGCCTGCTGGGCCTGCGCGGCCTGGTATTCAAGAGCCATGGCGGGGCAGGCGTGGAAGCCTTTGAATGGGCAATCCGCCGCGCTTACGAGGCGGCGCATCATGATTTGCAAGAGCATCTGTCGGCGATGATTGCCGAGTTGATGCCGCAGGAAGAGACGACACCACAAACGAGAGACACGCATGACCCTGTACAGCAAGATCGTAGGCACGGGCAGCTACCTGCCTGAGAAACGCGTCACCAACCATGAACTGGCAGCCCAACTGGCTGCCAAGGGCATCGAGACTTCGGACGAGTGGATTGTGTCGCGTAGCGGCATCTCCGCTCGCCATTACGCGGAGCCTGAGCAGGCTTCGTCCGACCTGGGCGTGATCGCTGCCAAGCGCGCGCTGGAAATGGCCGGCATGCAGCCGGACGATATCGACCTGATCATCGTCGCCAGTTCCACTCCCGACTTTTACGGCAGCTTCCCAAGCACGGCCTGCATCGTGCAGAAGAAGCTGGGCATTTCCAATACTTGCGCAGCGGTAGACGTGCAGGCTGTTTGCAGCGGCTTCGTCTATGCGGTGGCGACGGCTGACAGCTTCATCAAGTCCGGCATGCACAAGAACGTGCTGGTGATCGGCGCGGAAGTGTTCTCCCGTATCCTGAATTTCGAAGACCGCACCACCTGCGTGCTGTTTGGCGATGGCGCCGGCGCGATTGTCATGAGCGCGTCGCAAGAGCCTGGCATCCTCGCGTGCAAGCTGCATGCTGACGGCCGCCATTCCGATGTGCTGCGCGTGCCGGGTAGCCTGTCCAACGGTGCGATTGACGGCAGCGCCTTCCTGTACATGGACGGCCAGGCGGTGTTCAAGCTGGCTGTGTCGGTGCTGGAGAAAGTCGCGTACGAGGCGCTGGATGTGGCAGGCATGACTTCCGACCAGATCGACTGGCTGATCCCGCACCAGGCCAATATCCGCATCATGAACGGTACTGCCAAGAAGCTGGGCATGGAGCCGGAAAAGATGGTGGTGACTGTCGACCAGCACGGCAATACTTCCGCAGCATCGATTCCGCTGGCGCTGGACGTCGCAGTGCGCGATGGCCGCGTGAAGAAGGGCGATGTGGTGATGATGGAAGGCGTCGGTGGTGGCTTCACCTGGGGTGCTGTTCTCGCCCGTATGTAATAAAATGCAGTCCTTTTTAGAATAAGAAGTCTAAAGGTTGAAAGATGAATAAATTCGCGTTCGTATTCCCAGGCCAGGGTTCCCAGGCCGTGGGCATGATGGAAGGCTTTGCCGGTAACCCCGTTGTTGCGCAGACCCTTGCCGAAGCTTCCGACGCATTGCAGTTCGACCTGGCCAAGCTGATCGCTGAAGGCCCGAAAGAAGAACTCGACCTGACCACCAATACCCAGCCGGTCATGCTGACCGCTGCCGTGGCAGCTTACCGCGCCTGGATCGCCGCCGGCGGTCCGGTGCCAACCGTGGTTGCCGGCCACTCGCTGGGCGAGTACTCGGCCCTGGTTGCTGCAGGCGTGATTTCTTTCAAGGATGCCGTGCCGCTGGTGCGCTTCCGCGCGCAAGCGATGCAGGAAGCCGTGCCAGTGGGGCAGGGTACCATGGCTGTGATGCTGGGCCTGTCCGATGAAGACGTGCGTGCAGCTTGCGCCGAAGCGGCTGCTGCCGTGCCGGGCGAAATCGTGGAAGCAGTTAACTACAATGCGCCAGCGCAAGTCGTGGTCGCCGGCCATACCGCCGCGGTCGACAAGGCTTGCGAAATCGCCAAGGCGAAAGGCGCCAAGCGCGCCATGCGCCTGCCGGTTTCCGCGCCGTTCCACAGCTCGCTGCTGAAGCCGGCTTCGGATCGCCTGCGCGAGTACATGGCTTCGATCCATTTCAATGCGCCGCAAATCCCGCTGATCAATAACGTGGACGTGGCCGTGCTGAACGATCCGGCTTCGATCAAGGATGCCCTGGTGCGCCAGGCTGCTTCCCCGGTGCGCTGGGTGGAAACCATGCAGAAAGTTGCTGCCGAAGGCATCACGAATGTGGTTGAATGCGGCCCGGGCAAGGTCCTGATGGGCCTGGCCAAGCGTATCGATCCGGTCCTGGTTGGCGAAGCCATCTACGACCAGGCGACCCTCGAGCGCATGCTGGAAACCCTGAAATAAAAAAGGATGACAATGACTCTCGCTAATCAAGTAGCACTGGTGACCGGCGCTTCGCGCGGCATCGGCAAGGCAATCGCACAGGAACTGGCCCGCCAGGGCGCCAAGGTGATCGGCACCGCCACCACCGAAGCCGGCGCAGAAGCGATCTCGGCTTACCTGGCCGAAATCGGCGCCGAAGCAGGCAAGGGCATGGTGCTGAACGTCACCAACGCCGAGCAGTGCGCTGCCATCATCGACGATATCTCGAAAGCCTACGGCGCCGTCGGCATCCTGGTCAACAACGCGGGCATCACGCAAGACCAGCTGGCCATGCGCATGAAGGACGAGGAATGGGACAACGTGATCTCGACCAACCTGACTTCGGTTGGCCGCCTGTCCCGTGCCGTCCTGCGCGGCATGATGAAAGCGAAGACTGGGCGTATCATTAACATCACCTCCGTGGTGGCGTCGGCCGGCAACCCAGGCCAGATGAACTACGCTGCCGCCAAGGCCGGCGTCGAGGGCATGACCCGCGCCCTGGCCCGTGAAATCGGCAGCCGCAACATTACCGTCAACAGCGTCGCCCCTGGCTTTATCGATACCGATATGACCAAGGCGCTGGGCGAAGACCAGCATACGGCCCTGCTGACCCAGATTCCACTGGGCCGCCTGGGCAAGCCGGAAGATATCGCGGCAGCCGTCGCTTTCCTGGCCTCGCCAGCAGCCGCATATATTACCGGTACCACCCTCCACGTGAACGGTGGTATGTATATGAATTGATACGGTTTTGCGGCATAATGCCGCACGATCGCATCATTTAATAGTGATTTCAACGTAGATCAAATCAAACGTCGAAATTAGTTTATAGGCGCGCAAACCTGCTAAAATGCGCGCTTTCCGTAACAACATATTGGAGCCATAACATGTCGGATATCGAACAACGCGTTAAGAAAATCGTCGCTGAACAACTGGGCGTCGCTGAAGCAGACATCAAGAACGAATCCTCCTTCGTGGACGACCTGGGCGCCGATTCCCTCGACACCGTTGAGCTGGTAATGGCACTGGAAGACGAGTTCGAAATGGAAATCCCAGACGAACAAGCTGAAAAGATCACCACCGTGCAGCAAGCGATCGACTACGCAACTGCACACGTCAAGGCCTAATCGAAGCCCTGACTCTCCGATCCACTCCGGGAGACTCGCTTGAGTTCTAAAAACCGTCGTGTAGTGGTCACCGGCCTCGGTGTTATTTCCCCCGTCGGCAACAGCGTTGCCGACGCGTGGAAAGCAATCACCGAGAGCAAGTCCGGGATCGCAAACATTACTAGTTTTGACGCATCGGCCTTCTCCACCCGTTTCGCGGGTGAAGTGAAGGGCTTCAACGTCGAGGACTACCTCGACGCCAAAGAAGCGCGTCACATGGATAAATTCATCCACTTCGGCATGGCCGCTGGCATCCAGGCAATCCAGGATTCCGGCATCACCGTGACTGAAGAAAATGCCGATCGCATCGGCGTGATCATTGGTTCCGGCATCGGCGGCTTGCCGATGATCGAAGCACAGAAGGAAGACTACGACAAGCGCGGTCCGCGCCGTATCTCCCCGTTCTTCGTACCGGCCTCGATCATCAATATGATTTCCGGCAACCTGTCGATCAAGTACGGCATGCGCGGTCCAAACCTGTCCATCGTGACGGCTTGCACCACCGGCCTGCATTCGATCGGCGCGGCTGCTCGCCTGATTGAATACGGCGATGCGGATGTCATGATCGCCGGCGGCGCGGAATCCACCGTGTCGCCACTGGGCCTGGGCGGTTTCGCTTCGGCCCGCGCACTGTCCGCGCGCAACGATGACCCAGCTACCGCGTCCCGCCCATGGGACAAGGACCGCGACGGTTTCGTGCTGGGCGAAGGTGCGGGCGTCATGGTTCTGGAAGAGTACGAACACGCGAAAGCGCGCGGCGCCAAGATCTATGCAGAATTGCTGGGCTTTGGCATGAGCGCCGATGCATATCACATGACCTCGCCTCTGGAAGATGGCGCTGGTGGCAGCAAGTCGGCGCAGAACGCGCTGAAGAACGCTGGCATCAACCCTGACCAGGTGAACTATGTGAACGCGCACGGTACCTCGACCCCGCTGGGCGACGTGGCTGAAGTCCAGGGTGTCAAGCGCACCTTCGGCGACCATGCCAAGAAGCTGGTTGTCAGCTCCACCAAGTCGGCCACCGGCCACCTGCTGGGCGGCGCTGGCGGCCTGGAGTCTGTGTTCACCGTACTGGCAATCCACAACCAGGTGATCCCACCGACCATCAACCTGTTCAACCAGGATCCGGCTTGCGATCTGGACTTCTGCGCCAACACCGCGCGTAATGCCACGATCAACTATGCGCTGAAGAACTCCTTCGGCTTCGGCGGTACCAACGGCAGCCTGCTGTTCGGTAAAGTCTAAACGGAACTTCCAAGCCTCGCCCTGGTCTTAGGACCGGGGCGAGCGCTTCCGCTGTACCCCCAATTCATTGATTCCTATGTCGATCGCGGCATCTGTCGCTGTTCGTCCGTCGCCATGCCTGCGTGTTTTGCGGGCAGGGATTGTTGCGTCCGTGCTGGCCGTCGGAGCCTGGAGCGGCCAGCCCTTGCTGGCGGCCGCGGCCCTGGCGAGCCTGCGGCGCGAGGCCAATTGCAGCCGCATTGATATTTCCGGTGTCGGAGAAGTCCGGCTGACGGTATACCGGAAACAGTGCCGGGCACGCTTGCTGGACGGCTGCACAGTATGGCCGGGCGCCTTGCTGCTGCACATGGAGCTGGACGGCGGCCGGCGCATGTGGCTGGCCTTGCTGCCCGATTCGGTCGCGCGCGGCGCGTGGCGCCCGCTGCAGGCCGCAGTACGGGCGCAACTTCAAAAAATGTGAACCAATCGTCGCGGGGCTGATCTGATGAAGGTAGATCCAGATCGTGAACTGGTGGAGCGGGCCCGGGCAGGGGAACGGGCGGCGTTCGACCAGTTGGTGGCACGCTACCAGCGGCGCTTGCTGCGGCTGGTGCTGCGCCTGCTGCGCGACCAGGCCGAGGCGGAGGACGTGGTGCAGGAGACTTTCCTCAGGGCGTACCGGGCCTTGCCCCGCTTTCGGGGCGAAGCAGCGTTTTATACCTGGCTGTACCGGATTGCCCTGAACGGGGCGCGCAATGCCATCCTTCGGCGGCGGCAGCGCAGTGCGCCGCAGGGCATCGCGCCGTCCCAGCTTCCTGCGCCGGTGCCGGAGATCGGCACGCCGGAGTCGATGTTGCTCAGCAAGCAAGTGATGCTGGCGATTGATGGCGCGCTGGAGGCCTTGCCGCTGGAACTGCGCACCGCCATCGTGCTGCGGGAAATTGAGGGCTTGAGTTATGAGGAAATTGCGCAAATCATGGAGTGTCCGCTGGGAACCGTGCGCAGCCGGATTTTCCGGGCGCGGGAAGCGATTGCGCGGCGCCTGCGGCCCTTGCTGGATTTGCCTGTTGATAAGCGTTGGTGAGGAGGGGTAATGATCTTACTGCCGGATGAAGACGAGCTGCCTGTCGGTGCCCAGGTCAATGCCGTGATCGGGGAGGCGTTGCGGCAAAGCGTGGCCGAAGTCGAGCCGAGCGCGGACTTCGAGGGGCGGCTGGCTGCGGCGCTCGATGCCGCTGAGCGCGCCTCCGGGGGAGAGGGTGAAGCGGCGGGCGCGGGGTCGCCCAGCGCGCCGGGCGAGGCTGGGCAGGGCTCGGAAATGGTGGAAGCGGCCTCTTGAAACGTCGCGGGGGCGCCCGCAACATATCGTCACAATATCCGGCTCCCGTTTAACGCGAAGCTGATTTATATTGCTTGTTCTTCATTGACTTCACAAAAACGCAACCATGAAAAAAACCATGATTTCTGCGCTGGTACTGAGCGCAGCCTCCCTCGGCCTGCCAGCCGTTGCCGGTTTCGCGCCCGCCTATGCGGCGGCTCCCGCCGTGGCCGGTTTGCCGGACTTTGCCGACCTCGTTGAGCGAGTCGGTCCGGCAGTCGTGAATATCCGTACGACGGAACGCATTACCCAGAAAGACGTCGACGCGGCCGGCCAGGCCGATGAAATGCAGGAATTCCTGCGGCGCTTCTTCGGCGGCCAGATGCCGCGCGGCCAATCGCCGCGCCGCCGCAACCTGCCGACTCCTGGCCAGGAAATCCAGCGCGGCATCGGCTCCGGCTTTGTGGTGTCGGCCGACGGCTATGTGCTGACCAATGCCCACGTGGTCGACGGCGCCGACGAAGTGTACGTGACCCTGACCGACAAGCGCGAGTTCAAGGCCAAGGTGCTGGGCGCCGATGCCCGCGCCGACGTGGCCGTGCTGAAGATCGACAGCGGCGGCAAGCTGCCTTACCTGACCATCGGCGACCCGAACAAGGCGCGCGTGGGCGAGTGGGTGATTGCGATCGGTTCGCCGTTCAACCTGGAAAACACCGTGACTTCCGGCATTATCTCGGCCAAGGCACGCGATACCGGCGACCTGCTGCCCCTGATCCAGAGCGACGTGGCGGTCAACCCGGGCAACTCGGGCGGCCCGCTGATCAACCTGCGCGGCGAAGTAATCGGCATCAATTCGCAGATCGCGACCCTGTCCGGCGGCTATAACGGCATTTCCTTCGCGATCCCGATCGACGAGGCAATGCGCGTGGCCGACCAGCTGAAAAAGTCCGGCAAGGTAACGCGCGGCCGCCTGGGCGTGCAGATCGGCGAGCTGAACAAGGATGTGGCCGAATCGCTGGGCTTGAAGAACAACAAGGGCGCCGAAGTGACCCAGGTTGAGCCGGGCAGCCCGGCCGACAAGGGCGGCCTGCGCGTGGGCGACGTGGTCATCAAGTACAACGGCAAGGACATCGACCGCTTTGCCGACCTGACCCGCATGGTGCTGGGTACCACGCCGGGCACCAAGGCAACCCTGACGGTATGGCGCAAGGGGGCCCCGGCCGATGTGCATGTGACCGTGGGCGAGGCTGATCCGGACAACAAGGTGGCAGGCCGTTCGAGCGGCAAGAAAGGCGAGAAGAAGGATGAGGCGCCTGCCACGGCGGTCAATGCGCTGGGCTTTGTGGTCAGCGACCTGACCGCTGCGCAAAAACGCGAATTGGGCGTGACCGGCGGCGTGATCGTGGAAGACACGGACGGCCCGGCCGAGGCTGCAGGCCTGCGCCAGGGCGATATCCTGCTGATGCTGAATAACCAGGACATTGTGGACGCCAGGCAGTTCAACGCTGCCGTGGCCAAGCTCGATCCGAAGCGGGCCGCCGCCGTGCTGGTCCGTCGCGGCAACCAGGCGCAGCACTTCTCGCTGCGCCCGGCGCCAGCTTCCAAGTAAGCGCAATACCCTCCGACGCCGCCGCGCGTTTGTCGCCCCTCAAGGCGGCAAGCTCGCGGCGGCGTTACATTTGGCTGGTCCCGTTTTCGCACGGAGGAAGCCATGCCGCATGAGTTTGACAAGCCGCATCCACCGGCAGAAGATGGTCGCACCGAAGTTCGTGTGACAAGGCTGGAGGTTGAAGTAATGGAACATCGAGAGCGCATGGCCCGCCTGGAGGAGCGACTGGACAAGATGGCGACGAAAGAAGATGTAGAGCGCATGGGCGCGACAATCATCAAGTGGTGCATCGGATTGATGTTTGGCTTTACGACCTCGACTATCGTGGTAATGACTTTCGTGCTTAATTACGCGTCGCCGCCGCAAGGGCGATTCGCCAAGCTGGAACCTATTGCTGCGACGGCAGTCCAGCCTGCGCCAATCATCATCACCATTCCTCCCGGCGCGCTACAATGGCAGCCCGCGCCCGAGGGGGCGCAGACTAGCCCACGCAAGCCCTGAATGCACTTTACCCTGTACTCCCGCTCCTATTGCCACCTGTGCGAAGACATGCTGGCCGCCCTGAATGCCCTGCAAACCCCTGAAAAGCCGTTCACGGTCGAGGTCATCGACGTCGACTCCGACGAGGCCCTGGTGGCGCGCTTCGATGAGCTGGTGCCGGTGCTGTTCGCTGATCTCAGCGAGCCGGAGCTGTGCCATTACTTCCTGGACGAGGCTAAAGTACGGGCCTTGTTGTCGAATTAATTGCTGTTCTCACAAGGTTTCTCTAGAAATCCGGCTTTCCCCTCTGAAATCCGGTAAAATGCCGGGGGTTACCCTTGCATTGATTTCCATAAAAAGGCGCTCAAGCGCCTTTTTGTTATAGCTCGTTTCGATTTTTAATGAACAACATTCGCAATTTTTCCATCATCGCCCACATTGACCACGGCAAGTCCACGCTGGCGGATCGCATCATCCAGCTGTGCGGCGGCCTGTCCGACCGCGAGATGGAAGCGCAGGTCCTGGACTCCATGGACCTGGAACGTGAACGCGGCATCACCATCAAAGCCCAGACCGCAGCCCTGAAGTACAAGGCGCGTAATGGCGAGGTCTACAACCTGAACCTGATCGACACCCCGGGCCACGTCGACTTCTCCTATGAAGTGAGCCGCTCCCTGTCCGCCTGCGAAGGCGCGCTGCTGGTGGTCGACGCGTCGCAGGGCGTGGAAGCGCAGACCGTGGCCAACTGCTACACCGCGCTCGACCTGGGCGTGGAAGTGGTGCCGGTGCTGAACAAGATCGACCTGCCGAACGCCGACCCGCCGACTGCCATTGCCGAAATCGAAGACGTGATCGGCATCGAGGCCGGTGACGCCGTGCAGTGCTCGGCCAAGACCGGCCTGGGCGTGGAAGACGTGCTGGAATCGATCATCGCCAAGGTGCCGCCGCCAAAGGGCGACCCCGAAGCGCCGCTGCAGGCCCTGATCATCGACTCCTGGTACGACGCCTACGTGGGCGTGGTGATGCTGGTGCGCGTGGTGAACGGCACCCTGCGTCCAAAAGAAAAGATCCGCCTGATGGCGACCGACTCGGTGCAACTGGTGGAAGACATCGGTATCTTCTCGCCGCGTTCCGTCTCGCTGCCGCAGCTGACCGCAGGCCAGGTGGGATTCGTCATCGCCGGCATCAAGGAACTGAAAGCCGCCCGTGTGGGCGACACCATCACCCATGCGCAAAACGGCGCTCCGGCCCCGCTGCCAGGCTTCAAGGAAGTCCAGCCGCAGGTGTTCGCCGGCCTGTTCCCAGTAGAGGCCAACCAGTACGACGCGCTGCGTGACTCGCTGGAAAAGCTGAAGCTGAACGACGCCGCGTTGCAGTTCGAGCCTGAAGTGTCGCAGGCGCTGGGCTTCGGCTTCCGCTGCGGCTTCCTCGGCTTGCTGCACATGGAAATCGTTCAGGAGCGCCTGGAGCGCGAATTCGACCAGGACCTGATCACCACCGCGCCGACCGTGGTGTACGAGGTAGAAAAGCGCGACGGCACCGTGATCCACGTCGACAACCCGTCGCGCATGCCGGACCCGAGCCACATCAATGAAGTGCGCGAGCCGATCGTGACCGTCAACCTGTACATGCCGCAAGAGTATGTCGGTTCCGTGATCACCCTGTGTATCGCCAAGCGCGGCATCCAGATGGATATGGCTTACCACGGCCGCCAGGTGAAGCTGGTGTACGAAATGCCGATGGCCGAAATCGTGCTGGACTTCTTCGATAAGCTGAAGTCCACCTCGCGCGGCTACGCTTCGATGGACTACGAGTTCAAGGAAAACCGCGCTGCAGACGTGGTCAAGGTCGACATGCTGATCAACAGCGAGAAGGTCGACGCGCTGGCCATCATCGTGCACCGCGCCAATGCGCCATACCGCGGCCGCGCCGTGGCGGCCAAGATGCGCGAACTGATCCCGCGCCAGATGTTCGACGTGGCGATCCAGGCAGCCATCGGCTCCAACATCATCTCGCGTGAAAACGTGAAGGCGATGCGCAAGAACGTGCTGGCCAAGTGCTACGGCGGCGACATCACCCGTAAGAAGAAACTGCTCGAGAAGCAGAAAGCAGGTAAGAAGCGCATGAAGCAAGTGGGCTCCGTGGAGATCCCGCAAGAGGCGTTCCTGGCAATCCTTCAAGTGGAAGAGAAATGACATTGCAATCCATCCTGGGCAATTTCGCTTTAATCCTGTTCGTCCTGATGGTGGTGACGGGGATCATCTGGGTCCTCGACCTGGTGGTGTTCTCCAAGCAGCGTCGCGCTGCCGCCAACAAGGCCCTGGTCGAATACGACGAGCGCATGGCGCGTTCGGCTGCCAACGGCATCCGCATGGACGAGCAGGGCAATGCCCGCGCCAAGCTGGAGGCGGACATCCTGCGCCAGCCAACCTGGATCGAATACTCGGGCAGTTTCTTCCCGGTGATTGCGCTGGTGTTCTTCCTGCGCTCCTTCCTGTGGGAGCCGTTCAAGATCCCGTCGTCCTCGATGGTGCCGACCCTGCTGGTGGGCGACCTGATCCTGGTGAACAAGTACACCTACGGCATTCGCCTGCCCATCCTTAACAAAAAGGTTGTGCAGATCAACGATCCGCAGCGCGGCGACGTGATGGTGTTCAAGTATCCGAAGGATATGAGCCAGGATTACATCAAGCGGGTGATTGGCGTGCCGGGTGATAAAATTGTTTATCAAAACAAGCGCTTAACGGTGAACGGCCAGGTCATTGGCTACACCCCGATGGAAGACTACCTGGAAGAAGGGACTCTTACTTACCAGAAACAATTCACCGAGCAGCTTGGCAACGTGCAGCACCGCATCCTGAACAATGAAAAGGCGCCGCCGGTCCTGATTGGCCAGGTGGACGACAATTACCCGCACCGCGAGGCATGCACTTACAACTACGAAGGTTTCTCGTGTGTAGTTCCTGAAGGAAATTACTTTATGATGGGCGACAATCGGGACAATAGTGCCGACAGCCGTATCTGGGGTTTCGTACCAGACAAAAATATCGTAGGCAAAGCCTTCTTTGTCTGGATGAACCTGGGTAATTTCAATTTCGACCGTCTTGGCGGCATTCGCTAAGCAGACAGGGGAGAGCAGAACTTATGCGCAAGCAGCATGAACGTGGTATTAGCCTGATTGGCTTGATTATTGTCATCGCAGTACTGGGTGTCTTAGGTTTGATCGGTGCCCAGGTGCTTCCTACTTTCATCGAGTATCGCGCCATTGCGGGGGCTATCGACCGCGCGAAGAAGGATGGCGGCGATTCGATCAAGGGGATCCAGGAGTCCTTCAACAGGAGTGCGGAAGTAGGCTATATCACTTCGATCACTTCGCGTGACTTGATCATTGAGCGCAACGGCGCTGAATTCGACGTTAGCTTCGCATACGAAAAGAAAATACCGCTGGTTGGTCCGGCCAGTCTCTTGCTGGAGTACGAGGGCACGACAGTAAAGGCCGGCGCAAAGAAGAAGGCTGAATAATAAGTGATGAATTTACAGTTATTGCAAACCAGGTTGGGCTACACGTTCCAGGATGCTGGATTGCTCCAGCAGGCCCTGACGCACCGTAGCCACAGCAGTTTGCATAACGAACGGCTGGAATTCCTCGGCGACTCGATCCTTAACTGCGTGGTCGCCTCCATCCTGTACGAACGTTTCAATTCCCTCGACGAGGGCGACCTGTCGCGCGTGCGCGCCAACCTGGTCAAGCAGCAATCCCTGTTCGAAATCGCCCAGAAGCTGGAACTGTCGCAGTTCCTGCGCCTGGGCGAGGGCGAACTGAAGTCGGGCGGTTTCCGCCGCCCATCGATCCTGGCCGATACGCTGGAGGCCCTGCTGGGCGCCATCTACCTCGATGGCAGTTTCGACCAGGCCGCGGCCGTGATCCGCGCCTTCTACATTCCGATCCTGGACTCGGTGGACCCGCAGACCCTGGGCAAGGATGCCAAGACCCTGCTGCAGGAATTCCTGCAATCGAAGAAGATCTCCCTGCCGCTGTACAACGTGGTGGCCACCCATGGCGCCGCCCACAGCCAGGAATTCGAGATCGAGTGCCTGGTGCCGAAGCTGGGCATCCAGGTGTTCGGGCGTGGCGGCAGCCGCCGTGCGGGCGAGCAGGCCGCCGCCAAACTGGCATTGGAAGTCGCCGAGGAAGCGCTGAAGAAGGCGCCATCGGCCGGACGCAAGCCGCGCCAGCGCTCGGCCCAGCTCAAGCTGGCCGGCATCGCCACGGTCCAGGGCGACACGGCGGCGGACAAGAAGCTGGCCAAACAATAACTGAATTGAGTTTGCATCATGACTAGTGCACCTACTCCCGCCGGCTTCCGCTGCGGTTACATCGCCATTGTCGGCCGCCCGAACGTCGGCAAGTCGACCCTGATGAATACGCTGATCGGCGCCAAGGTCAGCATCACTTCGCGCAAGGCGCAGACCACGCGTCACCGGATCACCGGCATCCAGACTGTCAGCGACGCGCAGTTCATTTACGTCGATACGCCGGGCTTCCAGACCCGCCATTCGAACGCGCTGAACAAGACGCTGAACAAGACCGTCACCAATACGCTGGAATCGTCCGACCTGATCCTGTACATCGTGGAAGCGGGCACCTTCGGCCAGGCCGACCAGCAAGTGATGGACCTGCTGCCAAAGAACGTGCCGGTGATCCTGGTGATCAACAAGTCCGACCGCGTGAAAGACAAGGCCGTGCTGATGCCGTTTGCGCAGCAGGTTGCCGAGAAGTTCCAGTTCACCGCGATCGTGCCGGTCAGCGCCAAGCTGCGCTTCCAGCTCGATGGCCTGCAGAACGAGATCAAGAAATACTTGCCGGAGAATGAGCCGATCTTCGGCGAAGACGACATCACCGACCGCAGCGAGAAATTCCTGGCGTCCGAAATCGTGCGCGAAAAGCTGTTCCGCTTCGTGGGCGACGAACTGCCTTACACCAGCACCGTGCTGATCGAAAAATTCGAACAGGAAGGCAACCTGCGCCGCATCTTCGCCGCCATCCTGGTCGAGCGCGACAGCCACAAGTCCATGATCATCGGTAACAAGGGCGCGCGCCTGAAGGAAGTCAGCAGCCAGGCCCGCCTGGACATGGAAAAGCTGTTCGGCGGCCCGGTCTACCTCGAGATCTGGGTGAAAGTGAAATCCGGCTGGGCCGACAACGAAGCCGGCCTGCGCGCATACGGCTACGAGTAATGCCTGTTACAACAGCCGAGCCCGTGTCAACCTTGGGGTCAGGCCCCAGCCGGGACACGAGCACGGCCGTACCAGCCCCGCCGGCGCAAAAGCGCCGCGCGCCGGGGCAGCAGCGTACTGTCGGCACCCGCGTGACGGGCCAGCCGGCGTTCGTGCTGCACTCCTATCCGTACAAGGAAACCTCGCTCATCGTCGAGCTGTTCACGCGCGACTACGGCCGCGTGGCGCTGATCGCGAAGGGCGCCAAGCGTCCGCATTCCCAGTTGCGCGGCGTGCTGCAAACCTTCCAGCCGCTGACGACCGGCTGGACTGGCAAGAACGAGCTGCGCACGCTGACCGATGCCGATTGGGTCGGCGGCATGCTGCCCCTTGAAAAGACCGCGCTGCTGTGCGGCTTCTACCTGAATGAACTGCTGGTCAAGCTGACTGCGCGCGATGACGCGCACGCCAAGCTGTTCGACCATTACGTTTCCACCCTCAATCAGCTGGCCCACAACGAACCGGCGCCGATTGTGCTGCGCAAGTTCGAAATGGCGCTGCTGAAGGAAACCGGCGTCGCGGCCGACCTGACGCGCTGCACCGCCACGCGCACGAAAGTCCAGGCCGATGTACATTATGTGGTGGATCCTGATCGCGGCCCGCGCCCGGAACGCGACGAGGACATGGCGCCGCGCGTCGCCGGCAAAACCCTGCTGGATATGGAGCGCGAGGATTACACGGATCCTGCCACGCAGGCGCAAAGCAAGCAGTTGATGCGCTACCTGTTGTCCTGGCACCTTGGCGGCGCACCATTGAACACGCGCCAGATATTGATCGATTTGCTGCAACTTTAAGAAAAGAATATGAGCTTCCTGTCTCCCTCCGGCACTGTTATCGACCTTGGCGTGAACATCGACCACGTCGCCACGCTGCGCAATGCGCGCGGCACCGTGTATCCGGACCCGATCCGCGCGGCACTGCTGGCCGAACAGGCCGGCGCCGACTGCATCACCCTGCACCTGCGCGAAGACCGCCGCCACATCAAGGATGCCGACGTGATCGCCCTGGCGCCGCAGCTGGTAACGCGCATGAACCTGGAGGCGGCCGTAACGCAGGAAATGATCGATTTCGCCTGCCGCATCAAGCCGGCCGACGTGTGCCTGGTGCCGGAGAAGCGCACCGAGATCACCACTGAGGGCGGCCTGGACGTCGTTCGCTTCTACAAGGAAGTGGAAGCCGCCGTCAAGCAGCTGCAAGGGGAGGGCATCCGCGTGTCCCTGTTCATCGATGCCGATGAAGAGCAGATCAAGGCCGCCGCAGCCGTTGGCGCGCCGGTGATCGAGCTGCACACCGGCGCCTACGCCGATGCCGAGGGCGACGCCCAGGAGCGCGAGCTGGCCCGCGTCAAGAATGGGGTGCGCTGGGGCGTGCAGAATGGCCTGAAGGTCAACGCCGGCCATGGCCTGCATTACACCAACGTCCAGGCGATCGCCGCGATTCCTGAAATCGCGGAACTGAATATCGGCCACGCCATCGTTGCGCACTCGATCTTTGCCGGCTGGGAGAATGCCGTGCGCGAGATGAAGGCGATCATGGTGTCGACCCGCCTGGGCGCAAAATGATCTACGGGATCGGGACGGATGTCAGCAAAGTGCCCCGCATTGCCGCCGCGCTGGAGCGCAGCGGCGAGCGCTTTGCGCGCAAGATCCTCGGTCCGGAAGAATTCGCGGTCTACCAGGAGCGCTGCGCCCGCAGCCCGCTGCGCGGCGTGCGCTACGCCGCCACCCGTTTCGCCGCCAAGGAAGCGTTCTCCAAGGCGCTCGGCCTGGGCCTGCGCCCGCCGATGACCTGGCACACGGCGCAGTTGCTCAATGATGATTTGGGCAAGCCCTATATGGCCTGCAGCGGCGCGCTGGGCGAATTCATGTTGCAGAATGCGCTGGTGGCCCATATCTCGGTGAGCGATGAAGAAGATTACGCGGTCGCCTACGCGATCGTCGAGCGAGCGAATGACTGAAGAAACCCAAGACCCGCGTGAACAGGTGCTGGCCACCGTTGCCAAGCTGCCAAACCTGCCCGGCGTGTACCGCTACTTCGACGCCGAAGACAAGGTGCTCTACGTAGGCAAGGCGCGCGACCTGAAAAAGCGCGTGTCGAGCTACTTCCAGAAGAACCTTTCGAGCCCGCGCATCGCGCTCATGGTCGAGCGAATCGCGCGCCTGGAAACCACGGTGACGCGCAGCGAAGCCGAAGCCCTGATCCTGGAAAACAACCTGATCAAGGCCCTGCAGCCGCGCTACAACATCCTGTTCCGCGACGATAAGAGCTATCCCTACCTGAAGATCACCGGCGACGAGATCCCGCGCATGGTGTATTACCGCGGTACGGTGGACCGCAAGCACCAGTATTTCGGCCCGTTCCCGTCCTCGTGGGCGGTGAAGGAGTCGATGCAGATCCTGCAAAAGGTTTTCATGTTGCGCACCTGCGAGGACAGCGTGTACATGAATCGCACGCGTCCTTGCCTGCTGCACCAGATCGGCCGCTGCAGCGCTCCCTGCGTCAAGCTGATCGCGCCCGAGGATTACCGAAATGACGTCAACAACGCGGCGCGCTTCCTGCGCGGCCGGCAGACGGAGGTACTGGAGGAGCTGGAGCAGAAAATGCTCGCCTACGCCACCGAGCTCAAATTCGAGCAGGCGGCTGTGGTGCGCAACCGCATCCAGTCGCTGTCCAAGGTGCTGCACCAGCAATCGATGGAAACCACCGGCGACCAGGACGTCGATATCCTGGCCGTGGTGGTGCAGGGCGGCCGCGCCTGCGTCAACCTGGCCATGGTGCGCGGCGGCCGCCACCTGGGCGACCGGGCGTACTTCCCGACCCATGTGATGGACGCCGAAGTGGTGGCCGAACGTCCGATCGAGCAGGAAGTGCTGGCCGCCTTCCTGGTGCAGCATTACACCGAGAAGTCGATTCCCGGCACGCTGATCCTGAATATCGAATTCGACCAGCCGGAACAGATCCTGGCGCTGCAGGAGCAATGCGGCCACCGCATCCACCTGATTTTCCAGCCGCAAGGCCAGCGCCGCCAGTGGCAGGAGCTGGCGCAGAAGGGCGCCGAGATCTCGCTGGCGCGGCTGCTGTCCGAACAAGGCTCGCAGCAAGCCCGCACCCGCGCCCTGGCCGAAGTGCTTGGGCTGGAAAACGAAGACCTCGACACCCTGCGCGTGGAGTGTTTCGACATTTCGCACACGGCGGGCGAGGCGACGCAGGCTTCCTGCGTGGTGTTCCACCATCACCAGATGCAGAACGGCGAGTACCGCCGCTACAACATCAACGACATCACGCCGGGCGACGATTACGCCGCCATGCGGCAGGTGCTGACGCGCCGCTACGAAAAGGTGGCTGGCGGCGATGGCGTGATGCCGGACGTGGTGCTGATCGACGGCGGCAAGGGCCAGGTCGAAATGGCGCGCCAGGTCTTCGTCGAGCTGGGGCTGGACATCAGCCTGATCGTCGGCGTGGCGAAAGGCGAGGGCAGGCGTGTCGGCCTGGAGACACTGGTCTTTGTCGACGGCCGCGAACCGCAGGAGCTGGGCAAGGAATCCGCGGCTCTGATGCTGGTCGCCATGATCCGCGACGAAGCGCACCGTTTTGCCATCACCGGCATGCGTGCCAAGCGCGCCAAGGCGCGCCAGACCTCGCGCCTGGAGGAGATTGAGGGCATCGGCGCCAAGCGCCGGCAGAAGCTGCTATCGCGCTTTGGCGGGTTGAAAGGCGTGATGAATGCCAGTATCGAGGACTTGAAGTCGGTGGAGGGAATTTCCGATACCCTGGCTGAAGAGATCTATCGCCAGCTTCACTGAAAACCGGTAAACCAGGGTACGACCCAAAGGGTCGGACCCTGTCTGATCGACTGCTGCGGGGTTGGTTCTGGGCCTAGACCCATCCCCCTGACCGCAGCGCAGACAGGGGCCGACCCTATGCCGGATGGCCGTCCCGTCGGACCCAGGTTTACCGGTTTTCGCAGTCAAATTGGCTTTGATCGCGCCGCCGTTATACACTAGCGGCGCGTCATTACAATTCTTATACACCGCATATGCCTTTCAACATCCCGATCCTTCTGACCTGGTTGCGTGTAGCGCTGATTCCCCTGGTCGTAGGCGTGTTCTATCTCCCCGTCACTTGGCTTACCCCGCACGAACGCAATCTGGCCGCCACGCTTATTTTCATTGTCGCCGCCGTCACCGACTGGTTCGACGGCTTCCTGGCGCGCCGCTGGAACCAGACTTCGGCCTTCGGCGCCTTCCTCGATCCCGTGGCCGACAAGCTGATGGTGGCCGGCGCCTTGCTGGTCCTGCTGAACCTGGACGGAGGCCGCTGCCACCCGATCGTCGCCTTCATCATCATCGGCCGTGAAATCACCATTTCCGCCCTGCGCGAATGGATGGCCCAGATTGGCGCCTCGAAATCGGTGGCGGTCAGTTCGATCGGCAAGATCAAGACGGCGGCGCAAATGAGCGCCATCCCGATGCTGCTGTACTACGACGTGCTGTGGGGCGCGATCGATACCCGTTTCTGGGGCGACCTGCTGCTGTGGCTGGCCAGCGTGCTGACCGTGTGGTCCATGTTCTATTACCTGAAGAAGGCATGGCCCATGATCAAGGAACGTTCCGGCTCGTTATCGTAAATAACAATATTGCCCCTTGACAGCGTCTTTGGATCATCTATAATGCTGGCCTGCTGTTGATGACGACGCAGCGATGCGAAGCGGGAGTAGCTCAGTTGGTAGAGCGCAACCTTGCCAAGGTTGAGGTCGAGAGTTCGAGACTCTTCTCCCGCTCCAAAAAGTCATCGGCAACAAGGTAGTAAAGAAGCGGTAATAATCGCACTGGAAATATGAGAATGTTTCTGCGATAATGCGGTTCCTCTGAAATGCGGGAGTAGCTCAGTTGGTAGAGCGCAACCTTGCCAAGGTTGAGGTCGAGAGTTCGAGACTCTTCTCCCGCTCCAGTTCACTGGAGCAGCAGTAGTAAAATGAAATAACTCCATGCGGGAGTAGCTCAGTTGGTAGAGCGCAACCTTGCCAAGGTTGAGGTCGAGAGTTCGAGACTCTTCTCCCGCTCCAAGTTTTTCAAACCCATGCGGGAATAGCTCAGTTGGTAGAGCGCAACCTTGCCAAGGTTGAGGTCGAGAGTTCGAGACTCTTTTCCCGCTCCAGAATTCTTAGAAAGAACCAGGCCTCGCCGGTTGTTTCTTCCAGCCTTACGGCGGGGTAGCAAAGTGGTTATGCAGCGGCCTGCAAAGCCGTGTACGCCGGTTCGATTCCGGCCCTCGCCTCCAAAAAATGAAAAATCCTCGCCTCGGCGGGGATTTTTCATTTGCGGCTTCGATTTTTGCGTAAATCACACAATTGGCGAGATAGTCATGGAAAAGCCAGTCAAGACTCCCAAACAAGCATTCAAGTTAATGATTGAAACCTGGCGCAGGGCAGGGAGCTTCTTTGCCAGCATCGAAGTCTGGCTGATGGTGCTGGTTGCTGCCGCCATGGTCGGAGGCGTATTCCTCGCCGCGATGGGCGATGCCCGCAGCCTGTTGGCAGTCGGATTCTCGGTCGGCTACCTCGTGCTGCGGCCAGTGCTGCATGCCAAGGGAATCCTGAGCTGGCCATTCCTGTAAGCCCGCAAACTGCCGGGCTAGTCCTTGAGGATCAGTTCACCGTGAGCTTACCGGTGCCTGCATTGCTCAGGACCGATGCCTTCACCGCCGAAGCATCCAACGGAGTGACCGAGTATGGCAGGCTCCAGCCGACCTGGTTGCTGAAGCTGCAGCTGGTCGACAGGTTGAGTGCTGCACCGTTCAACAGCGAGCCCGCATCCGTGATCGCGCCGGTCAGGCTGGATGAGCCCGGATTGGTCACGACGTTCGGGCAACTGGTGGCGCCGACGATCTCAAAGGCGTTGTTCTGCGAAATGATCTTTGCCTTGTAAGCGACGCCGATGCTGTAGTGATGCGGATAGACCGCGTGCGAACGGGAGCCTTCGAAGTAGTTGTTATACACGTGCACTTTGCCGAAGCGCACGCGCGGCCCACGTTCGGCCACGTTCAGGAAGTGATTGCTGTGGAAGGTGACGGTGAGGTGGCCGTCGTCGGTTGTCTTGCTGTCCGAAGAACCGATCAGGTTGTTCTTCTGGTGCAGCTCGAAGCGGTTGTTCGACACGGTGACATAGTCCGAACCATTCTTCACGTCCAGCGCTCCATCGTGGCATTGCTTGACCTTGCCGTTTTCGATAGCGAGCTTGTCGTCGGTGACTGGCGCGTCGGTAAACACATTGTGGTCGACCCAGACGTTGTGCGAGTTCGAAATGGTGATGCCGTCGTACTCCGAATTCCAGTTGCCGCTGCTGCCGTCGTTCGGATCCCAGACAGGGTAGAGCGAACATGGGTTCTGGATGGTGAGGTTGCGCACGATGACGTTCTGCACGCCGTTCAGCACGATGTTGCCATTGACCAGGCGTGCGTCGCTGCCCACGCCAATCAGGGTGGTGTTGCTGCCCAGCTTGATCTGCAGGCGCAGGCCTTCATCGGTGGAGCTGGTAAATGGGCCGCCGTTATCGGCTGCAGCCATGTCGATGGTGCCCTGCATCTTGATGATCTTCGGATTGTCGCCTTGCGCCTTGAGCGCGGCGACCAGCTGCGAGCCGCTGTTGACCAGATAGATGGCCGACGCCGGTGCAGCAGCGCCGCCGGTGGTGCCGCCGCCTTGTCCGGCCCAGCCGGTTGATGGCGCTGCTTCCTTGGTGGCGTCAGTGGCCGGCGTGGGAGTTGGCGTTGGGGTTGGTGTCGGCGTCGGGTCTGTGCTGGCCAGCGGGCCGATTGCGCACTTCTTGGCCAGGCCGGGGTAGGGGTCGCTGCCGAAGGTGCTGGTGCTGCACAGGATGTCGCCCGAGAAGGTCTTGATCACCCATTTGTCCTTGATCCCGTAGGACACCGAGCGGCTGCTGGCACCTACCTTGCACGTGCCGCCCTCATCGGCACATTTGGAATAACCGCTCGGCCAGTCGACTGCGTACGAGCTGGCGGAATATATCAACATCAGGGCACCGCAAATGAAGCTTTTCTTCATGGTTCAGTATCTCCAGACTTTGTTATAGGAACGACATAAAGTTACAACCCCAACCACCCTATGTCGTCAGACATCCTACCACGTAAACCAGAAGTTGCAATAGTGCATTAAATTCATCCACTGAAAATCACTACGCCCTATAGCAGAGCGTTGCATTCGATGGGTGGGTTGTATGACAACTTGTTGGCGTAAATCGCTTAGACTGTCCACCCCAGTTACTTTCGGAGCGGCCAATGGCTAAAACACTCAAAGCGGGCATCGTCGGTTATGGCTTTGCGACCAAAACTTTCCATGCGCCACTGATCTCGGCGGTGCCTGGCCTCGAGCTGGCGGCTGTCTCCTCCGGAGACGCGGCCAAGGTCGGCGCAGACTGGCCGGAGTTGCCGGTGTTCGACTCGCCCGAGGCCCTGTTTGCCTGCGAAGAGATCGAACTGGTGGTGATCCCGACGCCGAACGAAACCCACTTTCCGCTCGCTGCGCAGGCGCTTGCTGCCGGCAAGCACGTGGTGGTCGACAAGCCGTTCACCCTGAGCACGGGCGAGGCGCGTGAGCTGATTGCGCTGGCGCGCCGCCACGATCGCCTGCTGTCGGTGTTTCACAACCGCCGCTGGGATTCCGGCTTCCTCACCTTGCAAGCCGTACTGCGCGAGGGTTCGCTGGGCCGCGTGACGCATTTCGAATCGCATTTCGATCGTTATCGGCCGAAGGTCCAGCAGCGCTGGCGTGAGTCGGCGGGCCTGGGCGGCGGCTTGTGGTACGACCTCGGCTCGCACTTGCTGGATCAGGCGCTGCAACTGTTCGGCACACCGGAAGCGATCTGGCTAGACACGGCCAGGCAGCGTGATGGCGCGGTTGCGGACGACTGGTTCCACGCGCTACTGCGCTATGGCGAGATGCGCGTGATCCTGCATGGCAGCGCACTGGTGGCCGCTACAGGTCCGCATTTCGCGGTACACGGCACCAGCGGCAGCTTCGTCAAGTTTGGCCTCGATCCGCAGGAGGACGCGCTCAAAGCCGGCTTGCGGCCTGGCGCGCCAGACTGGGGCGCCGATATGAATGTTGGCCGGCTCACGTTCCAAAGCGGCGACGCGGTCGCCGGGCAGGCGGTGCAATGCGTGCCGGGGGACTACCTCGCTTATTACGCAGCGATCCGGGATGCAATCCGGCTTGGCACCGCCAACCCCGTCCCGGCGGAGCAAGCCTTGCAGGTCATGCAGCTCATTGAACTCGGCATGGAGAGCGCGGGAGAGGGGCGCCTGCTGCCTGTTAGCGGAAGTGCCGAAACATCAGTTTGATATGATGAACCAGTTGCGCCTGCCGCATTGACCATCAATTTGCCGAATCACCCGATGCTTGAGAATACCGAACCAACTGCACCATCGTTTATCAGCCAAATAGGAAAGCCGTTTCTTCGCGACCGCATGCTGCATGTCCTGCTGGCCGTGGCTATCGCACTCTCCATACTGTCGCCACATCCGTTTGCGGATTACGTCACCTGGGTTGACTGGCACACGATCGCGACGCTTGCCGGGATGCTGCTGCTGACCATGGGCATCGAAGTCAGCGGCTACCTGGAGCACTTGGGACGTCTCATCATCAATCGGTTGCAGCAAGAGCGTGTATTGGCCATTTTCCTGGTGACAGCATCGACGGTGCTGTCGACCGTCCTCACCAACGACATCGCGCTCTTTATCGTGGTTCCGCTGACAGTTGGGCTCAGGGGTATTAAAAACCTGCCGGTTGGCCGCCTTGTCATCTTTGAAGCGCTGGCAGTGAATGCCGGTTCTTTGCTGACTCCCATTGGCAACCCGCAAAACATCCTGTTGTGGCAGCGCTCGCATTTGTCCTTTGCCGACTTCACCTGGCAAATGGCGCCGCTGGCGCTGGCGATCTTTTCGATCTTGCTGGTGGCGACCTGGTTCTGCTTCCCCAAGCAGACCATCCACGCCGAGTTGAAGGACGACGCCGCGTCCTACAGGGCAGGGCTGCTCAGGACGTGCGCGCTGCTCTACCTCGCGTTCCTGGTAGCGGTGGAAATGGGGTATCCAGGCTGGGGGCTGGTTGGCGTGGCGATCGCCGTCCTGCTGTTCTGCCGTGAGATCATTGCAAAAGTCGACTGGTCCCTGATCATGGTGTTCATACTGATGTTCATCGACATCCGCCTGCTGTCGCAATTGCCGTTCATTCAGGGCTGGGCCTCGGGAATTCCCCACTATTCGCAGCTTGAGCTGTATTTATCGGCCTTGCTTGGCTCGCAGGTGATCAGCAATGTTCCAGCGACGATCATGCTGGTCCAGTATTCGACGGCTTACAAGGTCATTGCATTCGGGGTGAACGCGGGCGGCTTTGGGCTGGCGATCGGCTCACTGGCCAACATCATTGCCTTGCGCATGGCTCCCGAGCGCCGTTTGTGGCTGCGCTTTCACCTGTACTCCTTCCCATTCCTTGTTATCTCGGCGCTGATAGGCTGGGTGCTGCTGGCCTAGGGCCGCGGCTCATTTGGGGGCAAACAGCGCCGCGTGGACTGCCGCGCGTTCGGCCGACTTGTGCTGGAAGGCTTCGCGCGCCGCGACTACCTCCTGCTTGTGCGCCATGGCCCAGTCGTACAGCACCTGCAGCGGTTCGAGCAGGCTGCGGCCGAGGGGCGTCAGTTCATATTCCACCCGGGGCGGGATGGTCGGGTACATGGTGCGCTCCACCATGCCGTCCTGCTCCAGGCCTTTCAAGGTCAGTGTCAGCATGCGCTGGGAGATGCCCTCCACGCGGCGCTGGATTTCGTTGTAACGCAGCGGCTCACCGCGCAGCGTGCCGACCACCATGACCGTCCATTTATCGCCGATCCGGGCCAGGATGTCGGCCACGGACGTGCATGCCGAGTGGTCAACCCCACGCACATCTGTGTTCGTATCGCTCATTTCGGTGCCTCCTTGTATGAAACCTCCATGAGTCTAACATGGCGTCACGAACAATTTGTTCGTTTCACACAGGAGTAGCCCATGAAGATTTTGCACATCGATTCCAGCGTCAACGGCCAGCAATCGGCCAGTCGCCAGGTCACCGCCGCCATCGTGCGGCGCCTGACGCAAGCCGATCCTTCCGCGTCCATCACTTACCGCGACCTGGTTGCCTCGCCGGTGCCGCACCATTCCGAAGGCCGCGCGGGCGACAGCGTGCCGCTGCAGGAATTCCTGGCGGCGGATGTGGTGGTGATCGGGGCGCCGATGTACAACTTTTCCGTCCCGAGCCAGCTGAAGGCGTGGATCGACACCCTGGCGGTGGCTGGCATGACGTTCAGCTACGGCGCCGGCGGTCCGCAAGGCCTATGCGGCGGCAAGCGCATCATCGTCGCCTCGACACGCGGAGGCATTTACAGCGCTCCATCTCCGGCGGCAGCAATGGATCACCAGGAAAGCTTCCTGCGCAGCTTCTTTGCGGGATTCCTTGGCGCTGCCGTCGAATTCGTGCGTGCTGAAGGCATCGGCCTTGGAGAAGAACATCGCCAGCGCGCCATGCAGCAGGCGTTGAACGACGCTGCGGCGCTGCAAGCGGCATAAAGGCAAGCAAGGAAATGCAATGAAACCATCGCGCCGTATCCTGACCCGAACCCGTGGCATGGGACATGGACCCATTACACGGCTGATGAGCCCCTCCGACCTTGGCCACTACGTCAAGCCCTTCGTGTTCCTCGACATCTTCGATGCCGGCGGCACGATGCTGCATGCCATGGGCTCCATGCCGCTCCATCCGCACTCCGGCATAGCAACTGTGACGGTGTTCACCGAAGGCCGCATGCGTTTCAACGATCCGCAAGCAGGGAGCGGAACGATCGCCTATGGTGGCGTGGAATGGATGCGCGCGAGTTCCGGCGTCTGGCACGGCAAGGAAATGACCGTCGATGATGTGCCGCGAATCCAGGGCTTCCAGCTTTGGCTGGCATTGCCGCCCGAACTGGAGAACGCTGAGCCGGTCAGCCGCTACATCGAGGCGCAGGATATGGTGACCGCCGGCCCTGCGCACGTCATTGTCGGTAATTACGGCGGCGCGCAAAGCCCGGTGCCGGCGCCCGCAGGCGTCAACTACCTGCTCGTCACGCTGCTTCCCGGCGAGCGCTGGACCTATCATCCGCCTGCCGGACACAAAGTCGGCTGGCTGGCCATAGCAAAAGGCCAGCTCGATGCCGGCGGTGCGATCGGCAGCGGTGAAATGGTGGTGTTCGAAGAAATCGAAGACGCCATCGGCCTGGCCGCAGGCGCGGAGGGCGCTGTCTTCGTACTGGGTTCTGCCGTGCCGCACCCGCACCTGCTGCACTTGGGTTCGTACTCGGTCCATACTTCCGAAGAGGCGCTGGAGAAGGGCGAACGGCGGATCGCGGAACTGGCCCGCAAGATGCGGGAAGACGGCGACCGGCGCACGGCGGCGGGGACGATCCCCGTCTACCGATGAAGGAAATTCACTGCCCCTTCCGTAGAGCTACGTCGCCTCGCGAGGGGGCGTTGCGGTCGTGGCCGGATACAGCCAGCAGAACAGGGCCGTTGCCGCCGCCATGCCGGCCAATTGCGCCAGGATGAAGCCCGGCGCGTCGGCCGGCCGGATGCCGGCAAAGGTGTTGCTGGCAGCGCGCGCCAGCGTCACCGCAGGGTTGGCGAAGGAGGTTGAGGCGGTGAACCAGTAGGCAGCCGTGATATATGTGGCGACCGCAAATGGTGTGATGGCGGGGCGGCTTCGCGAACAGCCGATGATTACGCCGACCAGGCCGAAGGTGGCAATGAACTCGCTCCACCATTGCGCGGGACCGGAACGCACATGTTCGGAGGCGAAAAACAGCGCTTCGCCGAACATGCCGTGCGCTGCGGCGACACCGGCAAAGGCCCCGCCTACCTGCACCGCGATATACGGCAGGACTTCGGCGGCTGGCATATTGCGCTGCCAGGCTTGCGACAGCGTTACGGCAGGATTGAAATGTGCGCCTGAGATGGCGCCGAACATCAGGATCAAGGCAACCAGGCCCGCGCCGGTGGCGATGGTGTTGGCCAGCAGCGCGATGGCCACGTTGCCGCCGGCGAGGCGTTCGGCCATGATGCCGGAGCCAATTACCACTGCCAGCAGCAGGGCCGTGCCGAGCGCTTCGGCTACCAGGCGTCGTGACAGCGTCATGGCTGCACCTCGCCGATGCGGTCCAGTTCCGCCTTCATGCGTGCCGGGTCTTGCTTCAATTCTTCCAACGGCAAAGCGAAGAAGGTTTCGATGCGATGGCGCAGGATGCGGTAGGCCTTCATGAACGCGGCGTCGATTTGTTCGTCGGTGCCGGTGGCATGGGCTGGGTCTTCAACGCCCCAATGGGCGCGCGTGACCGGACCGAGGTAGGCTGGGCAGGTTTCGCCGGCGGCGCTGCCGCAGACGGTGATGACGATGTCCGGAATGACCGGCAGGTTGTCCCAGGACTTGCTGTGATAGCCCGCGGTCGAAATGCCTTCCCTTTCCAGCAACGCCAGCGAACGAGGGTGGACATAGCCGGCGGGCTTGCTGCCTGCGCTGATGGCATGCCAGCCGACAGGGGCCAGGTGGTTGAAGGTTGCTTCGCCAAGTATGGAGCGGCAGGAATTTCCGGTGCAGAGAATCAGGACGTTCATGGGTTGCAGCATTTGATGTTGGCGGATGGAGCGCAGCTCTGGCCGCCGCAGCAGTTATCGGTCAGGAAGGAGAGCACGCCGTTCATGGTATCGAAGTTGGCGCTGTAGATGATGAAGCGGCCTTCCTGCTTCGGCTCGATCAAGCCGGCATTGGTCAGCTCTTTCAGGTGGAACGACAGCGAGGAGGGCGCAATGTCCAGCTGTTCGGCGATCTTGCTTGCTGCCAGGCCTTGCGGGCCAACCTGGACCAGCAGGCGGAAAGTATTGAGCCTGGATTCCTGGGCCAGTGCGGCCAGCGCGGCTATGACCGATTTCGTTTCCATTGATTGGGTTCCCGAGGTGGAGTGGCCGGATTATCGCATAACGCTACGACAATTCAAAGATTATCGAAATATGTTGACAGGATGGGCCGGCGAGCGCTAATCTTCGTTCGTCGATTGACGAATGACTTAATGAAGATGACTGGCTGCTGTACCCCCAACCCGAAGATTGACCTTCCGGCACTGGATGCCGACGAGGTGGCAATGCTCTGCAAGGCACTGGCGCACCCTGCGCGGGTGCAGTTGCTGCGCTACCTGGCCGCATATGGAGCTTGTTATTTCGGCAGCCTGGCCGATGTGCTGCCGCTGGCGCCATCGACGATTTCGCAGCACGTCACCATCCTCAAGCAGGCAGGGTTGATCCTCGGTTCTTCCGATGAGCAGCGCGTTTGCTATTGCGTCAATCCCGAGCGGCTGGAGCAGTTCAAGCAGCTGATCGGCAGTTTGTAAAAAATTTTTCCCCTTTTATTCGTAATTCGACGAATAAGGAATAAAGTGTAACCCGTCTTCGAAAGGACCGCATCATGACGAAACTGAATGAGCTCCCTGTCGCTGTACTTGGCGCCGGCCCCGTGGGGCTGGCCGCTGCCGCGCACCTCCTGCAGCGCGGCCTGCGTCCCATCATCTTCGAGCGTGGCGACGACGTGGGTGCGAACCTGGACACCTACCGGCACGTGCGCCTGTTTTCGCCGTGGCAGTACAACGTCGACAAGGCGGCACGCGAACTGCTGGAGCGCACTGGCTGGCAGGCGCCGGCAGGCGACGGACTGCCCACCGCTGGCGAACTGCTGGATTCCTACCTTGTGCCGCTATCAAGGCTGCCGCAGCTTGCTGGTGCGTTGAAGCTTGGGAACCGCGTCGTGCAGGTCACGCGGCAGGGCTTCGACAAGGTGAAGAGCCGTGGGCGGGAACTGGCGCCATTCCTGATCCGCGTAGCGGGGCCGAATGGCGAACAGGATTACCTTGCGCGTGCAGTAATCGATGCGAGCGGAACCTGGTCGAATCCGAATCCGCTCGGAGCCAACGGTGTTCCGGCACTCGGTGAAGAGGACCTGCGGCAGCGCATCGCCTATGGCATGCCGGATGTCGCGGGGCTGCAACGCTTGGACTATGCAGGCAAGCGCACCCTGGTGGTCGGTGCAGGCCACTCTGCAGCCGGAACCTTGCTGGCGCTGGCGGAACTGGCGGAAGCCGTACCGGGAACCTCCATCGTATGGGCGACACGCGGCGAGCAACTGGCCCGTGTATTTGGTGGCGGCGAAGCCGATGGCCTTCCAGCCCGCGGCCAGCTTGGCCTGCGGCTCAAGGCTTTGCGGGATTCGGGCAAGTTGGAGCTGCACACCAGCTTCCACTTGAACGCGCTGCAAGAGGAGGCAGGCGCCATCACTGTTGTCGGACAAAAGCCTGGCGGCCAGCAAGAGGTGATCGAAAGGATTGACCGCATCGTCGCTGCGACAGGTGCACGCCCCGACCTGGGCTTGACGCGAGAGATGCGCGTTCGCCATGACCCATGGCTGGAAAGCACCGATGCGCTGGCGCCCTTGATCGATCCGAACGAGCATAGCTGCGGTACCGTGCGGCCGCACGGGCACCGAGAACTGGCCCACCCCGAGCCAGAATATTATGCCGTTGGCGCCAAGAGCTACGGCCGCGCCCCGAACTTCCTGATGGCGACCGGATACGAGCAAGTACGTTCGGTGGTTGCGAGCCTGGCTGGCGACATGGCGGCCGCTGACGATGTTCAACTGGACCTGCCGGAAACCGGGGTATGCAATACAAGCTTTGCTTATGATGGCGAGGCAGAGGCGGACAAAGGCTGCTGTGGCGGCCCAGCCCTGGATGCCGGTGCCGCGTGCTGTGCATTGGACGAAGCTGAAAAGGCCAAGGGACAGGCCGGTTGTTCTACGTTGGCGGCTTGCAGCCCGCGCCCGAAGAAGAGCGCATGCTGCGCATGACTCCGGGAGAACATGTTGAAAACGTTCCTCGCACGTTGTTTCCTGCCCCTTGCGCTGATGCTGAGCCTCGGCGTGTTCCTGGCTGCCAGGCGGTCTGGCGGCAACCTTGAACTGGCGGTCCTCATTCCGAGTGTGTTGATCCTGGTGTCCGCAAGCCTGGCGGAACGCCAGATGGCTTACCGGCATGACTGGAAGACAGGGCAGGGCGACCTGCGCACCGACATCACCAGCGCAGCGCTGCTCTTCGCCGTGGTCGATCCGATGTTGAAGTGGCTTTTGCCGCTGCTGGTGCTGGCGCTGGCAGGCAAGGAATGGATGGAGGCTGGAGTTGCCATCTTCCCGGCGCACTTGCCCTTTGCCGCCCAGGTCGTGGTTGCCACGTTGCTGGCTGAATTCACTGCTTATTGGTCTCATCGCTTGCATCACCGGCTGCCTTCCCTGTGGTGGCTGCACGCTTTGCACCATGGCAGTGAACGGCTGTACTGGCTGAATAATTTCCGCATTCACCCTTTGAACTACGCCATCAATTACGTGCTTGGCTTTGCGCCGCTACTGTTGATTGGCACGCCGCCGGACGTGGTGCTTGGCTATCTCGCTCTGACCTACCCGGTCCTGATGCTGCAGCATGCCAACCTTCCGTTACGTAGTGGCTGGCTGAATTATGTGTTCAGTACCAATGAAGTTCATCGCTGGCACCATGCCGACAATGCGCTGGAAGGCGATCGGAACTTTGGGCGCGCCCTGGTCCTTTGGGACATGGTATTCGGCACCTTCCGCTATCGGCCGCAGGGCAACGATCCGGCAGCCGTGGGCCTGTACCGGCCAAGCAGCTACCCGGCCAGGTCGTCGTTTGCGAAGCAGGTGTGGTCCATGTTCATGCCGGGCTGCTGCCGGGCCGCAATCTAAGGGAGGGCTTGTGCAGCTTCGAAAACCGGTTGTCATCCTGGCGTTCACGCAAGTGCTTTCGTGGGGCATGCTGTACTACGCCTTTGGCGTGCTGGCGAGCCGCCTCCAGGCGGATCTCGGGCTGAGCGCCAGCCAGGTATTTGGCGCGTTCTCCTGGAGCGTATTGGTGGCGGGGGTGGCGGCGCCGTTGGTCGGGACCTGCATCGACCGTCATGGGGGCCGCTGGATCATGGTGGCGGGTTCTGTTGTCGCCGCGATGGGGCTTTGGCGGCTGGCCGTCGCCAGCTCGTTCCAGGGCTACATATTGGGCTGGAGCCTGGCCGGCATCGCCATGTCAATGACCTTGTATGAAGCGGCGTTTGCCACTTTGAACCGGTCGCTTGCGAGCGACGCCGGCAAGGCCATTTCGACGGTGACGCTGCTTGGAGGCCTCGCCAGTACGGCCTTCTGGCCGCTGACCGAAGCGCTCGCGGTGCGCGTGGGGTGGCGGGAAACGCTGGAGCTTTATGCGTGCGTTCAGTTGCTTGTCTGTGCGCCAGCCCATTTCCTGCTTGACGGAGCGCGGGTGCATGAGGCGTCCCTGTCGCATCACCGCGGCGTCACGCTGCCGCAGGCGGTACGGCACTCAAAGTTCTGGCTGCTGGCAGCGGCATTCGCGATCAATGCCTTTATATTCGCGGCGCTGTCCGTGCACTTGATCCGCGTCGTGCGAGCCTTGGGGCATTCGATGGAAATGGCGCTGATGCTTGCCGCGCTGGTTGGTCCAATGCAGGTTGCAGGACGCCTTATCGAGCGAACCTGGGCCAGCCGAACGCCGCCAGCCCTCGTCGGCATTTATACGTTTGCTGCGTTGCCCGTCGCCCTGTTTTCCCTTGCCGCATACGGCAACGAGGCATGTGGCGTTGCCGCGTTCTGCCTTCTGTACGGGCTGAGTAACGGCGTGCTGACTATTCTTCGCGGCACCTTGCCGGCTGCGATGTTCGGGCGGCGGCATTACGGGGCGATATCGGGCGCCTTGGCCGCACCGGCTTTGCTGGCCAAAGCCAGTGGACCATTGCTGTTTGCCGTGGTGCTGGACCAGGGCGGGGCGCAACAGGCGCTGGTGCCGCTGGTGCTGGTGTCGCTGGCCTCATTTGCCGTTTTCACGCGGGCCATCGGCAAGCGCGCAAGCTGGACTGCCGACGCGGCGCTCCATTAGCACGACGTCTCGCCACACTCCATGCAATTGGGCCATCCTTTCGCGCTGCCCGACCTGGCGGAATCCGGCACGGGCATGCAATGCCAGGCTGGCGGTGTTTTCGGGGAATATGCCTGCCTGCAAAGTCCAGAATCCGTGGCGCTCCGAAGCAGCAACCAGCTCGCGCATCAGGGCGCTGCCTACGCCCTGGCCATGGGCGGTTGGCGCGACGTAGACGCTGACTTCGGCCACCCCGCGGTAGACCGGGCGTGCCGAAATCGCAGCCAGGACCGCCCACCCGACAAGGGCATCGTCCTGTACGGCCACCAGGCGGCATGCCTGCAAATGGTTGGCATCCCATTGCTCCCAAGTGGGCGCTTCGGTCTGGAATGTGGAGTTGCCGCTGGCGATGCCTTCTTGATAGATGCGGCGAACGTCGGCCCAATCCTGCGGGAGCATGGCGCGTAGCGTTAGTTGTGGCATGTGCTTTCCTGTTTTTCTCGGGGATTGTCCAAGGCGGACTTCAACGCCTGCAAGGCATGGTGCAATGCAGCCCGCTGCTCAGGCGGAACGTTGGCCAACACCGTCTCCGAGTGACGGTTCAACTGGCGATTCAGTAAGGTTGCGCGGGACTTGCCTTGTGCTGTGAGCGTCAACATTACGCTGCGCTTGTCCTGCTCATTGGCCTGCCTGGATAAGCTGCCTTCCGATTGCAGTGCCTCGACCGCCCGGCTGATCCAGCCTTTGTCGAGCCCAAGGCGAGCGACGAGGGCTTGTTGCGGAAGGGGACCATCGCGCAGCAGTTCATTGAGAATGTGGCAGCGAACCGTCTGGCCGCCATCCATGCATGCTGCGCGCTCGCGCTGGTCGCGCACGAACAAGCGCACGACCTCGCGGAAAAGCTGTGCAGTGTTCTCTTCGCGGCTCATATCCAGGAATGTTGTTGGTGACAACCAAATTCTAGGGTTTGGCGGTTTGGTTGTCAAACACAACCAAGCGGGCCTTGTTGCGTGAGGGGAAGATTGATAATAGTATATTGTTGTTGAAATAATTCGAGCGCAGGATGAAGGATCCCTATATCTCGCAAGACGCAAAGGAAAACTGGGGCAATAGGGTGCTCAACCTGGCGTCCATTTTCCTGCCATGGATCTTGATGGCCGCGATCGCGCTGGGCACCCGGCAGCCGCTTGCGCCAACAGTCGCGACTTCGCTGGTCTTTGCTGCCTTCTTTGGTTTAACGGTGGCCGGTGTCGCAATCGGCTTGCACCGCTATTTCACGCACCATGCCTTCAAGACCAGCAGGGTGGTCAAGGTGTGCCTGGGTGTTCTCGGGACCTGGGCGATGCAAGGCGACATTACGCGCTGGGTGTCCGATCATCGGCGACACCATCGTTTTGCAGACAAACAGTTCGACCCGCATTCACCCTGGTATTCCGACCGAGGGCCGATTTCGAACCGCTTCCTGGGCTGGTTCCACTCGCACACTGGCTGGATGATTTATGGAAGGGTGTCGCAGCCAGCGCGATATGCGCCGGACTGCCTGGCCGATCGCAGCATCGTCATCCTCTCAAAATACTACTGGCTGATCGTCGGCACTGGGCTGGTTTTGCCAGGCCTGGTTGGCTATTGGGCTGATGGGGAAGATGAGTTTTACCGCTGCCTGTTCTGGGCCGGCGCCGCGCGGGTCGCACTGCTGCACCAATTGACCTGGTCCGTTAATTCGTTCGGCCACCTGTTCGGGCAGAAGGTGCCTGGCAGCGATAACGAGGCACGGGACAATATTTTCTTTGCGCTGCTACTGCTTGGCGAGGGCTTGCACAGCCACCACCACTGGCGTCCCACCTCCGCAATGAATGAGCCGAAGCATCTTGATCTTGGCGGATGGATCATTCGCGGGTGGGAAAAGCTCGGCCTGGTCTGGCACCTGCGATAAAGCCGTGCAAGCGTATCTGCTGGATGGAAGCCCGCTTCATGCGGGCTTTTTTTTTGACCAAGATTTGTCTTGTTGACAAGTTTAGGATGATTGTCCTAATATCGCTTCCATGACAGATAAAACGACACGCGAACGCATTGTTGAAGCGGCCGACTTGCTGTTCTACCAGCAGGGTTATGAGCAGACTTCCTTCAGCAACGTTGCCGAAGCAGTGGGCATCACGCGCGGCAACTTCTACTATCACTTCAAGACGAAGGACGAGATTCTCGATGCGGTCATCGGGCGCCGCCTGGCATCGACCAGCGAAATGCTTGCGGGCTGGGAGCGCAAGGGCGATGGTCCTGAAGACCGGCTGCTTTGCTTCGTCGATATGCTCACAGCGAACCGGGCAAAGATCATGAAATATGGTTGCCCGGTCGGTACGCTTTGTACCGAATTGGCAAAGCTGGATCATCGCTCACGCGACGACGCCAACAAGGTGTTCCTGCTATTCCGTTCCTGGCTGCGCAAGCAGTTCGAACTTCTTGGCAAGGCAGGACAAGCCGACGACCTGGCGATGCACTTGCTCACGCGCAGCCAGGGTGTGGCTACCCTTGCCAATGCATTCCACAATGAAGGGTTTATTCAAAAGGAAGTCGCGGCTTTGCGCGACTGGATAAAAGGAGCGAGACCATGTTTGTCGTAACACTGCGTTTTTCAAAGAACAAGAGCCAGGCTGCCCAGCATATGGATGCGCATAAGGCGTGGATACGCAAGGGTGTGGAGGACGGCGTTTTCCTGCTGGCGGGAAGCCTGCAGCCGAGTGCGGGCGGCGCCATCATTGTGCACGATATTTCCCTGGCGGCGTTACAGGAACGCGTAGCTTTGGACCCGTTTGTTGCTGAAGGCATCGTCGATGCCAACATTCTTGAAATCATGCCTTCCCTGACCGATGAACGGCTGGCGTTCCTGAAGGCGGAGGTTGCGGCGTGAACGAGCTGTTTGCCGGTCCGGATGGCGCAGCGCGGTGCCGGTGGTGCGGCGCCGCGCCGGAATTCCTGCACTACCATGATTCGGAATGGGGTTTCCCGGTGGCGGATGACGCGCGCTTGTTCGAGAAGCTATGCCTTGAGGGCTTTCAGTCCGGTCTAAGCTGGCGGACAATTCTGGCCAAGCGCGAGAACTTCCGGCGCGCCTTCCACAATTTCGATATCGGCCGCATCGCCTGTTATACCGAGAGGGACGTGGATCGCTTGTTGTCGGATGAGGGGATTGTGCGGCATCGCGGCAAGATCGAGGCGGTCATCAACAATGCCCAGCGCGCCGGGGAGCTGATCGCAAGCGAAGGATCGCTGGCGCGGTTCGTCTGGAAATTCGAGCCTGCCGGCGATGCGGCTGCAGCTCCGCAAACCGCCTCGAGTTCTGCGGAATCGGTCGCCTTGTCCAGGTCACTGAAAAAGCTTGGCTGGAAGTTTGTCGGTCCGACGACTGTCTATGCGTTCATGCAGGCCATGGGATTGATCAATGATCATGCGCATGGCTGTGTTATCCGCGCGCAAGCAGAGCGCGCCCGCTCGAGGTTCAAGCGACCTTGATTGCAGGGCTGCGCGCGGCGATGGGGGCGCCGTGGCGGACTGCGGTCATCTCCGCCACGATGGCGACCGCGATTTCCGGCGGCGTATGGCTGCCGATGGGCAGGCCGATTGGACCGTATAGTCGCGCCAGTTCTTCCGGCGAAAAATCGAAGTGGCGCGACAGGCGTTCGCGGCGCTTGCTGTCATTCAGGCGCGAACCGACCGCGCCGACGTAGAAGGCCGGCGAACGCAGAGCTTCCAACAGCAGCATATCGTCCAGCTTTGGATCGTGCGTCAACGCCACAACGGCGCAGCGCGAATCCGCGTGCATGGACAGGAAGGCATCGTCCGGCATGGTGGTGACCAGCTTGGTGCCCGACACGCGCCACTCGGCGCCGTATTCGTCGCGCGGTTCGCAGATGGTAATGTCGTAGTCCAGTGCTTGCGCCATCTGGGCAAGGTAATAGGAAATCTGGCCGGCGCCGACGATGAACAGGCGCCATTGCGGGCCGTGGACCGTGCGCAGCCGCTGGCCGTCCCAGCCCAGCGTGTCGCCGCGCTGGGCGGTGCGCAAAGTCGTTGTGCCGCGCTCCAGATCCACCTCACGCAATGCCAGTTCGCCGCGCTCCAGGCGGCTGGCCAGTTCGTCCAGCTGCGCGGCATCCGGCTGCGGTTCGACCACCAGTTGCAGCGCGCCGCCGCAGGGCAGGCCGAAGCGCGCGGCTTCGTCCTGGGTGACGCCATAATCCAGGCTGAACGGAAAGCGTTCGCCGAGTCGCCCACCGCGCATGCGGTCGATGATGTCGTCCTCGACGCAGCCGCCCGATACCGAGCCGACGGCCATGCCGTCGTCGCGGATCACCAGCCATGAACCGGCCGGGCGGGGCGCGGAGCCCCAGGTGTGCGCCACAGTCACCAGCGCATAGCGCCGTCCTTCGGCCGCCCAGCGGCGGGCGGCCTCCAGGACCTGCAGGTCGACACTTTCCATCAGGCCTTCAGCTCCTCTGTGCGGATCGGCAGGCTGCGCACGCGTTTGCCGGTGGCGGCAGCCAGCGCGTTCGCCAGCGCCGGCGCCAGCGGCGGCACGCCCGGCTCGCCGATGCCGGTTGGCTTCTCGGCCGACGGGGCGATGTGCACTTCCACTTTCGGCATCTCGGTGATGCGGATAGGTGCGTAATCGTGGAAGTTGGATTGTTCCACCGCGCCGTCCTTCAGCGTGATAGCGCCATGCAGCACCGCTGACAGAGCAAAGCCAACGCCGCCTTCCGCCTGCGCGCGCACAATGTCGGGATTGACGACAATGCCGCAGTCCACGGCGCACACCACCCGGTCGACGCTGAAGCTGCCGTCGGCGTTTACGGTCACCTCGGCCACTTCGGCGACGTAGCTGCCGAACGATTCATGCACCGCGATGCCGCGGCCGCGGCGCGTGCCTGCCGCGCCTGCCGGCAGCGGCTGGCCCCAACCGGCTTTTTCAGCAGCGAGTTTCAGCACGCCCGCATGGCGGGGGTGCTTATCAAGCAGCGCCAGGCGGTAGGCGACTGGATCCTGGTTGGCGGCGCCTGCCAGTTCGTCGATGAAGGTTTCGGTGGAGTAGGCGGTGTGGGTCGAGCCGACCGAACGCCACCAGAGCACCGGCACCGAAATGTCTGTCGGCGTATGCAGCTCGACGCGCTTGGCCGGAATGCCATACGGAAGATTGGCTGCCCCTTCGACGGACACGGCGTCGACGCCGTCCTTGATCATCATGCCGGCAAATGCAGTGCCGGCGATAATCGATTGGCCAACCAACCGGTGGCGCCAGGCTGTCGGGCGGCCATCTTCACCCAGCGTCGCCTCCAGCGTGTGGTGGAAGGCAGGGCGGTAGTAGCCGGCTTTCATATCATCCTCGCGCAGCCAGACCATCTTGATTGGCGCGCGTGACTTGGCGGCTTTGGCGATCTGCACGGCTTCCAGCACGTAGTCCGCGTCCTTGCTGGCGCGGCGGCCGAAGCTGCCGCCGGCGTAGAGCATGTTGAGCTTCACTTTCTCGGGCGGCAAGCCAAGCAGGGCGGCGACCGACGGCTGGTCGATGGACTGGAACTGGGCGCCGTACCACAGTTCGCATTCGCCTTCGCCGATGCGCACTACGCAGTTCAACGGCTCCATCGGCGCGTGCGCGAGATAAGGGAAGTCGTAGGCGGCGCGCAGCACGCGGCCCTGTCGCGCAAAGGCGGCCTCGGTATCACCCGAATTATGGGCGACCAGGCCGGGCTGCTGTGCCAGCGCCCGAAATTGCTTGAAGACTTCCTCGCTGCCCAGCTTGAAGGCCTTCGATTCGTCCCAGACGATCTTGAGCGCGTCGCGGCCTTTCTTTGCGCTCCAGGTGTCGTGCGCCAGGACTGCCACGCCGGTTGGAATCTGCACCACGTTCACGACGCCTTTGACAGCCTTGGCCTTACTGGCGTCAAACGACTTGACCGTGGCGCCAAAGCGCGGCGCATGGGCTACCACGGCCGTCAGCATGCCCGGCAGGTGGATGTCCTGGGTGAACTGCGCGCGGCCGTTGACCTTGTCCGCGCTGTCCTTGCGCGGTGCGTGCTTGCCGATCAGCTTGAAGTCCTGGGGGGATTTCAGCGCGACGTCAGCCGGCACCGGCAACAGCGCGGCAGCCGGCGCCAGTTCGCCGAAAGTGGCCTTGTGCGTGCCATGCGAAACGATGCCGTCGCTGACGCGGATCTCGCCGGCCGGGACTTTCCATTGCGCGGCAGCAGCCGATACCAGCATGGCGCGTGCGCTGGCGCCGGCCTTGCGCATCTGCTCCCAGGAGTTGGCCATGGCGGTACTTCCGCCGGTGCCCTGGATCGGGCCAAATGCCAGGTTGTTGTAGCGGCTGGCGTCTGCCGGTGCGCCTTCGACGCGAACCTGGGACCAGGCCGCGTCAAGTTCTTCGGCCACCAGGGTGGCAAGGCCGGTGTATGCCCCCTGGCCCATTTCCACGTGCTTGGCGATGACGGTCACCGTGCCGTCGGTACCTATGCGGATGAAAGCGTTTGGTTCGAACTCCGGCGCGGCCGCCGCCGGGGCGGCGTGCGTGCCGGGCAGGTAAATGGCCAGGGTCAGGCCGGCGGCGGCTTGCACAGCGCTGCGCAGGAAGTCGCGGCGGCTGCCGTTTTCAATGCGGGGATTCATGTTCATGCCAGCTCCTGTGCGGCTTCGTGGATGGCGGCGCGGATGCGCACGTAGGTGGCGCAGCGGCAGATATTGCCGGCCATGGCGGCGTCAATGTCGGCATCCGTTGGCTTGCGGTTGCCCTCCAGCAGGGCGACGGCGCTCATGATCTGGCCGGACTGGCAGTAGCCGCACTGCACCACGTCCAGCTTCTTCCATGCCTCCTGGACCACCTTGCCGATGCGCGCGCGGTCGACGCCTTCGATGGTCACGATCTTCTTTCCGACCGCAGCCGACACCGGCGTGCTGCAGGAACGGATCGGCGTGCCGTCAAGGTGCGCGGTGCAGGCGCCGCACAAGCCCATGCCGCAGCCATATTTGGTGCCGGTCATTTGCAGCTTGTCGCGCAGGACCCACAGCAATGGGGTGTCGGCTGCGACGTCGACGCGCGTCGCCTTGCCGTTGATATTCAGTGTGATCATTCCGTACTCTCCGCTCATGTGGAAATGCAAGCTTGCATTCTATTGAGCGGGTTTTCGTATCTGATAGCACGATCCCACCGATTTCTTGCCTGATCCTCTTTGGCGTTTCAGGCGGCAGCGACTTCGCGCCGCATGGTGTCGATGTCGCGCTTGGGCGGCGCGCCGAACAGGCGGCTGTATTCACGGCTGAACTGCGAAGGGCTCTCATAGCCGACCTTGAACGCCGCGCTGGCTGCATCGAACTGCTCGTTCAGCATCAAGCGCCGCGCCTCGTTCAGGCGTAGCCATTTCTGGTATTGCAACGGGCTCATTGCAGTCAGTTGGCGGAAATGCAGGTGCAGGTTGGATGCGCTCATTTTGACGTGCGCCGCCAATTCGTCGACGCGCAGCGGCTGGGCGTAATGCACGCGCAGCCATTCTAGCGCGCGGGCAATGCGAAAACTCTGGCTGCCTACGGCGGCGATCTGGCGCAGGCGTGCGGACTGGTCGCTGAGCAGCAGGCGGTAGTGGATCTCGCGTTCGATCAAGGGCGCCAGTACAGGCAGGGCATCCGGCTCGTGCAGCAGGGCGATCAAGCGCTGGAAAGGTTCGGCCAGCGCGGGCGTCATGCTGCCGATGGCTGCCACGCCCTGGCCCGTAATATCGGCGGGCGCCGGCAGCTTGCTGTTGGTCGCCAGTTCGGCAATGGTGCGCAGGTCAAGCTTGTAGACCAGGCCGAGGCAGGGGCGGTCAGGCTGCGCTTCCAGCACCCGCGAGCTGCCAGGGAGGTTGAGCGCGGTCACCATGAACCGCGTTGCATCGTAGCGGTAGCATTGTTCGCCGATGACCAGCTGCTTGGCGCCCTGGGCGACGAACACGATGCTGGGCTCCACCAGGCATACCTGGGCCGGCGTCGGTTCGTGACGGCGGTACAGGTACAGGTTGGCAATGGGGGTAATGTAGTCGTCCTGGTGCTGGGTCCAGTGGGCGATGCCTTCGGCCAGAGTTTGCATGCGGTTCCCGATAAAGTATCAACTATGGTGGCGGATCGCCTCGATCACAAGGGCGAGCGCGCGCGAAGTGTGCCGGCGGCTCGGATAGTAGGCGTGCAGGCCGGGAAAGCCCGGGCACCAGTCTTCCATCACGCTGACCAGGCGTCCGCTGCTCACATAGCCGCCTGCCAAGTCTTCGGTCAGGAAGGCCAGGCCACAGCCGCTAAGCGCCGCTTGCAGCATCTGGTAGCCGCCGTTGAATACCAATTGCCCGCGCGGCTGAAATTCGACGCTGCGCCCCTCATGCTGCAATTCCCAGGCATAGATGCCGCCACGTGTGGCCAGGCGCAGGCCGATGCAATTATGCTTCATCAGCTCCTGCAACGTTGCCGGTGCGCGGCGATGCGCGAAGTACTCCGGCGAGCCTACGATCATCGTGCGCGTGTCCGGCGTCAGGCGCACTGCGACCATATCCTGTTCGAGCATGTCGCCCCAGCGCACCCCGATGTCATAGCGCTCGGCCGCGATATCCACCATCCGGTATTCGGCGCTGATCTCGACATGAATGTCCGGGTATTGCAGCAGCAGGGGCGCGAGTCGCGGCCACAGTACGTTGTCGATTACGTGGTCGGTCGCCGTAATGCGTACGGTGCCGGCCGGCTTGTCGCCCATATTGCTGACTGCGACAATCTCGGCGTCGATCTCTTCCAGCCGAGGCGCGACATTTTGCAGCAGGCGCTCGCCGGCCTCGGTCGGCGAGACGCTGCGGGTAGTGCGCGTCAGCAGGCGCACGCCAAGGCGCGCCTCGAGCGAACGGATAGTATGGCTGAGCGCCGATTGCGTCATGCCCAGCTTGAACGCGGCGCGCGTGAAGCTGCGCTCGCGCGCCACTGCCAGGAACACGAGGATGTCGCTGATGTTATCGCGTGCCATTGGCTCGATGTTTTGTTGACGATCGCTCGATTCTACTATGCACTGCGGGCGGCGCGCCCGGCCATGACCGCCACGATGGCGGCAGCCACCAACACTGCGGCACTTGCGCCGAAGGTGGCCTGGTAACCGTTGGCGTCAAATAGTATCCCGCCCACCGTTGCGCCGGAGGCGATCGCCAGCTGGACCACTGCGACCATCAAGCCGCCCCCGGTCTCGGCGTCGTCGGGCAGTGCCTTGGCCAGCCAGGTAAACCAAGCCACCGGTGCGGAAGTACCTACCAGGCCCCAGGCTGCCAGCAGCAGGGCAGTGGCGATGGCCGATGCGCCGAACACGGGGAGCGCCACCGCGATGAGCGCCATAATCAGCGGAATGACGACCAGGATCCGGAACAGGCCGTCCTTCAGCAAGGCGCCGATCAGGGTGGTGCCAACCAGTCCCGCCACGCCAATGACCAACAGCAGCAGCGACAGCAGGGAAGCATCTGCCTGGGTCTTCAACTCCAGGAACGGCCGCAGGTAGGTGAAGAGCGCGAACTGCCCCATGAAGAACAGGCTGACCGCCAGCATCCCGAAGGCGACGGGAGGGCGCTTCAATAATGCGAAGGCACGGCCGGCGCTTACCTTCGATGCGGATGGCATCGAAGGCAGGCTGGCCAGTTTCCAGGCCAGGGCAAGCGCCGCCACCGGCACCAGGCAAAAGAAGGCGCCGCGCCAGCCAACCATCGCGCCGAGGTAGCTGCCAAGGGGCGCTGCCACCACCGTTGCCAGGGCGTTGCCGCCATTGACGATCGCCAGCGCCCTGGGCATGTGATGTTCGGGCACCAGGCGCATGACTGTTGCCGCCGACATGGACCAGAAGCCGCCGATCGCGACCCCGACAAATGCGCGGCCGATCATGAAGACCGTGTAGTTGGGCGCGAATGCGGCAATCGAACCGGCAGCGATCATCAACAGCGACATGCTTACCAGCAGCAGCTTGCGGTCAAGCTTGCCGGCCAGGGAAGAGATGAACAGGCTGGTCATCACGGCAAAGGCGCCGGAGACGGAGATTGCCTGGCCGGCCTGGCCTTCGGTGATGTGGAGGTCGGCGGCGACTGGCGTCAGCAGGCTGACCGGCATGAATTCCGATGCGACCAGGGCGAACGCACCCAGCGACATGGCGAGCACGCCGCCCCAGGCAGCAGGCGTATCCTGCCTGGCGCCGGCAGTCGTAGTGATTTGTGGATGCATCGGATTAGCCTGCAAGAGTAGCGTTATCGATGACAAAGCGGTACTTGACGTCGCCCTTGAGCATGCGTTCGTACGCCTCATTGACTTCATCGGCCCGTATCATTTCGATGTCGGCCACGATGCCGTGTTCAGCGCAGAAGTCGAGCATTTCCTGCGTCTCAGGAATGCCGCCGATCATGGAGCCTGCAATGGAGCGGCGCCGGGTAATCAGGCTGAACACCTGCGGCGACGGATGCGGCGAGGCGGGCGCGCCGACCAGCACCAGCGTCGCGTCCCGCTTCAGCAGGACGGTGTAGGCGTCCAGATCGTGCGGCATCGCCACGGTATTGATGATCAGGTCGAAGCTCTGCGCGTGCGCTGCCATGGCGCCGGCATTGCGCGAGACCACGACTTCGTTGGCGCCCAGCGCGACAGCATCGCTGACCTTCGATTCCGAAGTGGTAAAGGCGACGACATGCGCGCCCATTGCCCGCGCCAGCTTGATGCCCATATGCCCAAGCCCGCCGATCCCCACAATGCCGACTTTCTTGCCGGGCCCCGCATGCCAGTGGCGGAGCGGCGAATAGGTGGTGATACCGGCGCACAGCAAAGGCGCTACTGCCGCCAGCTGGTCCGCCGGGTGGCGCACGCGCAGCACATAGCGTTCGTGCACGACGATCTGCTGCGAATAGCCGCCCAGGGTGTGGCCCGGCGCGTCCGGAGTCGGGAAGTTGTAGGTGCCGACCATGCCGTCGCAATAGTTTTCCAGGCCCGCCTCGCAGTCGCCGCAATGCTGGCAACTGTCAACGATACAGCCGACGCCGACCAGGTCGCCGACCTGGAAACCTGAGACGTGCTGTCCCACCGCCGACACCCTGCCGACAATCTCGTGGCCCGGCACGCACGGGAACACCGTGCCCGCCCACTCGGCCCGTACCTGGTGCAGGTCGGAATGGCACACGCCGCAAAAGGCGATGTCGATCTGCACGTCGTGTTGGCCCGGGGCGCGCCGGGTGATATTCATGGATTCCAGCGCTTGGTCGCCCGCATATGCGCCATAAGCTTTCACAGTCATGGGGGATGCCTTTCAGTTATTTCAATGGAAGACCAGCATGGTAGGTGCTGGCGCCGACGAGAGGATGGCCTTGCATTGATTGGGCTTATGAATGACGTTCATCAATATAGGCATATATGAGCGTACATTGATGATCCGAATTGATGAAAAAGTTGCGAGGGACGACAATGCAGTACGCACACCTGGGCCGGACAGGCCTGAAAGTCAGCCGCCTGGGGCTCGGCACGATGAATTTTGGCGACGTGAGCGATGAGAAGGCTAGTTTCGCGATCATGGATGCGGCGCTCGATGCCGGCATCAACTTTATTGACACGGCGGACGTCTATGGCGGCCCGCAGAAACCGGACATCGAGAAGGGGTACGGGCACTCGGAAGAGATCATTGGCCGCTGGATGCACGAGCGGCAAGCGCGTGACAAGATTGTCCTCGCGACCAAGCTTTACCAGCCGATGGGCTACGGCCCTAACGACCGACGCCTGTCGGCTTACCATATCCGCAAGGCCTGCGAGGATAGCCTGCGGCGCCTGAAGACCGACCGCATCGACCTGTACCAGATGCACCATGTCGACCGCTTCACGCCATGGGAAGAAATCTGGCAGGCCTTCGAACTGCTGGTGCAGCAGGGGAAGGTGCTTTACGTCGGCAGCAGCAATTTCGCGGCATGGCACATCGCCGTGGCACAGGGCGCTGCGAACGCGCGCCATTTCCTTGGGCTGGTGTCGGAGCAAAGCCTGTACAACCTGGCGAATCGCACCATCGAGCTGGAAGTGGTGCCGGCGTGCCGCCATCTCGGTGTTGGCGTGATCCCGTGGAGCCCCCTGGCCGGCGGTTTGCTGGCCGGCGCCCTCGGCAAGGCATCGCAAGGCCGGCGAGGTGCACAGGCTGATGCAATTGCGCGCCACCGGTCGCAGCTGGAAGCATACGAAGCGCTTTGCCGCGACCTGGGCGAGCATCCATCGGACGTGGCACTGGCCTGGCTGCTGCACAATCCCGCCGTCACTGCGCCCATCATCGGTCCGCGCACCAAAGAGCAACTGGCAGCAAACCTGCGTGCCGTCGACATTTCCCTGTCTTCGGAGGTACTGCGTCGCCTGGACGAGATCTGGCCCGGCCCGGGCGGTGAAGCGCCGGAGGCCTATGCATGGTGACACGCAGCGCCATCTTTCTCGCTATCGGTCTCTCGTGCGGCTTGCTTCCGCTGGCAGCAAGCCATGCAGAACAGGAAAGAAGAATGTTAAAGATACAGATTGAAGTAGACGGAAACCGGGTGATCGCAGCTCTCGATAACAGCGCTGCAGCCCGTGATTTTGCCTCGCTGCTGCCGCTCACGGTCACCCTGGAGGATTACGCGTCCACGGAAAAGATCGCCGATCTGCCGCGCCGCCTGTCGACCCTTGGTGCGCCGGCCGGCAGCGACGCCCGGCAAGGTGACTTGAGCTATTACGCGCCATGGGGAAACCTCGCCATTTTCCTGAAGGACTTCAAGTACTCGGAAGGCCTGGTCACGATCGGCAGGATCGAATCCGGAATGGATGTCCTTCGAAGAAAGGGCGCCATCAAGGCTTCAATTCGCATCGTCGGGACACCTTGATGTATACCAATTAAATACCAATATGTTGAATTGATGCTAATATCACTCCCCTTGGCCGATTTGGCGCGTCACTATGGGGAGGCACATGGATCGCAGGCGGTTTCTGGAGTTGTCGGGCGGAGCGTCAGCTGCTTTGCTGGCAGGTTGTGGCGGCGGTTCGGGCAGTACTACCTCGCCACCGGCGCCGCCCGGGCAGGCTGGTCCGAACTGGGCCAGCCTGTCGGCGGCGCTAGGCGGCGAACTGCTGCGCCCGGGCGATACCGCCTATGCCGCCGCCAGCTTGCTGGCCAATATGCGTTTTGACGGTACCAAGCCGGCGGCTATCATCAAGTGCAAATCCGTCGAAGACGTCAGGGCAGGCCTGGCTTTCGTGCGCAGCAACCAGCTCGCAGTAACGCCGCGCTGCGGTGGCCATAGCTGGGCCGGAACCTCGACCACCACCGGGGTAGTGCTGAACGTCACACCCATGAACGCGATCGAGGTCTATGCCAACGGCACGGCAAAGGTTGGCGCTGGTGCGCGCCTGGCCGAGGTGTATGACAAGCTGATTGCCCACGGCGTCTGCATCCCTTCCGGTACCTGCCTGACAGTGGGCATTGCCGGCATCACACTGGGTGGAGGCATCGGCATCCTCGACCGGCAATTCGGGCTGACCTGCGACAACCTGCTGGCGGCGGAGGTGGTGACGGCCGATGGACGCCTTCTTAACTGCGACGCGAGTACGGAGCCTGACCTGTTCTGGGCCCTGCGTGGCGGTGGCGGCGGCAATTTCGGGGTAGCCATGTCCTTTACGTTCAAAACCCATCGAATCGAGGACATTACCGTCGCCCGGGCCGATTTCCGTTTCCAGGATTTTGCCGCGATGTTCGATGCCTGGCAGCGCTGGCCGCAATCGCTGCCAGACAATGTCTGGGCGCAGATCTACATTCAGTTTGGCAGCGGCGGCGCGTCATGCACCGTGACGGCCTATTGCCTCGGTACTTCCGGCTTCCTGCAACCTTATTGGAACGCATTCCTCGCTGCGACTGGCGTAGCCGGCACCGATATGAGTACCGCCATCAGCCAGCTCCCTTACCGCGATGTGGCATGGAGCATGTGCGCCGGCATCCCGTTGAACCAATGCAGCTTGAGCGGCTACTCGCCCGAAGGCCGGAAGACGCGCTACGACGAAGTGCTTAGTTCGGACTTCTTCAATGAGTTGCTGCCAGCGGCCGGCATCGCGGCATTGAACCAGTCTGTGAAAGATGCCATGGCGGCGGGCATCTCCGGCTCATATATTTTCGATCACATGGGCGGCGCAATCGGCCGCGTGGCAACCGATGCAACGGCCTTTGTCCATCGCAAGGCCTTGTTCAGCGTGGAATACGCTACCTGGCAGTCCCGCACTATTTACGACACCACGTTCCCCAACCGCATGCGCAGCGTGATGTCTGCCTGGAGCAGCGGTGGCGCGTACGTGAACTATCTCGATCCGCTAATGAAAAACTGGCAGTCGGCGTACTATGGGGGCAATTATGCTCGCCTGTCGATCGTCAAGAAGCAGTATGACCCCGGCCGGGTATTCAACATGGCGCAGGGCGTGGAGCCAGCATAACGCTTAAGGGCAAGCTGGGGTGCCCGCCGCCTGGCTGCGCACAGCCTTCGCGATATCCGCCGCAACCTTGGCTACGGCGCGGCGATGGCCCATGACCAGTGCGTCGTAACCGGCGGCGACGTCTTCGCGGGCGGTACTGCGGCAGGTCAGCACCCGGCTGCCTCCCGCCAGCCGCACACTCCAGACGGCATCGAGCAGGGCGTATTTTCCCGGCGCCGATTCGAAGCGCTGTACGTTGGTGCTGATGCGGTAGACCGCGGCTTTTTCCGGCGGCTGGGTGCGGAAGACGTCGATGGCGCCTAGTTCGCCGGAGATGGCCAGCGACAGCGCCTGGCCAATTTCCGATGCCGGCGGCGAGGACCAGCGTTCCTGCTCCAGCAGGTCGATGCGTCCCTCGCCGGAGGTTACCACCAGCTGGCTGCGCGCTACCTGCTGCGGCACCGTCACGTTCTGCACCTCGATGTAGTAACCGGGATTGGGCACGCTGGCGGCTGGCGCCATGCCGTTGCTGAGGCTATAGAAGCGTTCCGGCGGCGAGCTGGCGCAAGCTGCCAGCGACAATGCAAGCACTACACAAGCTGACAGGGCGGGCCGGCGCATCATTTGTTCTCCTTCGCAGGCTGGGGTTTGGCGCGGATCAGCGCTTCCGGATGGCGCTGGAGGTAGTCGGACAACTCGTTGAGCGATTGCAGGGTCTGCGTCAGCTGCTGCAAGGCTGCGCGCAAGTCGGACTGCACCGGCGAATCCTGCTGCAGCACCTGCTGCGCCGCGCCGAAGGTCTGGCGCGCTTCGCCCAGCGTGGACTGCAGCTCCGGCACCAGTTGCGAGTCGACCTTCTTGAACAGGTTGTCGGCGCTCTTCAGGGAGTCGCGCAAGTTGTTGCCGATCTGGTCGAACGGCACTTTATCGAGCTTGCGCGCGATGCTGGCGATCTGCGCCTGCAGTTCATCCAGCGCGTTCGGCACGGTCGGCACTTCGACCGGATAGGTGTTCATATCCAGCTTGACCGCCGCCGCATTGGGGAAGAAGTCCAGTGCGATGTACAGCTGGCCGGTCAGCAGGTTGCCGGTGCGCAGCTGGCCGCGCAGGCCGTGGCTGACCATGCGCTCGAGTACCAGCGGGCCGGCATTGCGGTCCTTCTCGTCGGTGACGGTTTCCTGGAAGCGGCGGCCCAGGCGGCCCGGGTACATATCCACCGTGACCGGCATGCGGAAGTCTTTCTTGACCGGGTCGAATTCGACGCCAACCGAACGTACTTCGCCCAGCACGATGCCGCGGAAGTCCACCGGCGCCCCGGGCGAGAGGCCGCGCAGCGACTGGTTGAAGTAGAACACCGTTGTAATCGGCGCGCCATCCTGTTCGCGCATGGCGCGCGCCTGGTCGGCCGCCAGCGGGAATTCGGTGCCGGGAGCCGCGACCGTGTCCGGCTTGCGGCCGGTGACCGATTCGAAGCCGATGCCGCCCACCAGCAGGGCCGCCACCGATTGCGTGTTCAGCTTGAAGCCGCCCGAGTCGAGCTGCAAGTCGACGCCGCTGGCATGCCACCAGCGGGTGTTCTTGCCGACGTACTGGTCGTAGGGTGCATTGACGAAGACCCTGATTGCCACGCCCTTGCCGTTATCTTCCAGGTCGTAGCCGATCACCTGGCCAACCGGGATGCGACGGTAAAACACGGGAGAGCCGGCGTCGATCGAGCCAAGCGAGTCGCCATGCAGGGTGTAGTGCGAGCCTTTCTGGTCGCCCGCCACTTGCGGCACCTTTTCCAGGCCCGTGAAGTCGTGGGCGCTTTCCTTCGACTTGCCGGCGTCGACGCCGATGTAGGCGCCGGACAGCAAGGTGCCGAGACCGGATACGCCGCTCACGCCGATGCGAGGCTTGACCACCCAGAAGCGGGTGTCGGACGCGGTGAAGCGGCGCGCGTCCTTGTTCATGTCGATGGTCACCAGCACCTTGCTCAGGTCCGGCGACAGGGAAATCGCGCGCACCTGACCAACGTCGACGTCCTTGTACTTCACCTTGGTCTTGCCGGCTTCAAGTCCCTCGCCGCTGCGGAAGCTGACCACCACGGTCGGTCCCTCGTCGAAATAGGATTTGGCGACCAGGCTGATGCCGATCAGCGCCGCAATCAGGGGCACCAGCCATACCAGCGAAGGCAGCCAGTGGCTTGCCTTTTCAAGCTGCGGCTCGGGCAGGGGAGCGCCGGCGGTGTTGGCTGGGGTGCCTTCGTGTTCAGGCATGTTTTTCTCCATTTGGCGGGACCGGGTCCCAGATCAGGCGCGGGTCGAACTGCATCGAAGCCAGCATGGTCAGCACGACGACGGCGCAAAACGCCAGGGCCCCGGGCCCGGCGGTGATGGTGGCAAGCGACTGGAATCGTACCAGTGCCACCGTCAGGGTAATAACGAAGATGTCCAGCATCGACCAGCGGCCGACGAATTCCACCATCCTGTAAAGCACGGTGCGCTGCAAGGGCCGCCAGCGCGAGCGCCGCTGCGCCGTCCATGCCAGCAAGGACAGGGCGGCCAGTTTCAACAGCGGTACCAGGATGCTGGCGACGAAGATGATTACTGCCAGTGCGGGCGAGCCACTGTCCCAGAAAAACAATATGCCGCTGATGATGGTGTCGTCCTCTTTGCCGAACAGGGAGTGCGTGTACATCACGGGCAGCAGGTTGGCTGGGATATAAAGGATGGCGGCGGCAATCAGCAGCGCCCAGGTGCGACCCAGGCTGTAAGGATGGCGGTGGTGCAGGTGCGCGTGGCAGCGCGGGCAGTCCTGGTGCGCCGCGCCGCTGCCTGCGGACACCAGCCCGCAGACGTGGCAGGACAGTGCGGCCTGCGCAACGGGTGGCGGCACATCCGGCTGCGGCGTCAACGCGTCGCCCAGGTTCCACAGGATTTTCGGATCGAAAGAAACCACGATGGCCAGCATCAGCGTCAGGGCTGCGAACGCAAAGAGGCCGGGTTCCAGCACCACGGTGGCCAGGCTGGTCATCTTGACGATGGTGATCAGGATGCCGATCATCAGCACCTCCGTCATGCCCCAGCGCCGCGCCAGGTAAACGGCATACAGCAGGAGATTGAAGGACTTCGGCTTGTGGCCAAGCGCCAGGGCGAGCGTGACGTGCAGCAGCGCTAGCAGTTCAATCGCCGGCAGCAGGATGGTAAACAGGAAGACCGCCGCAGCCACCAGCGGCATATGTCCCTGCCACAGCACGAGGATGGAGCCCAGAAGCGTGGCCCGCGAGACGTTGCCGCTCACTTCCAGTTCAACGATCGGATAGCACTGCGCGATCACATACGCGATCAGGGCAGCCAGGACGATGGCTGCCATCCGGCTGGCGTCGGAGTGGATGCCGCGGTAAAGCACCGAGCGGCAGCGCACGCAGCGCGCCTTCTCGCGCGGACGCACGGGGCGCCGGCGATGCAGCACGCCGCAGTCATGGCAGCTAATCAGATCGTATCGATGCACTCGTTTAGCAGGAACTCAAATATGCCAGCATGATACGACATTTGACTTGAATGTCCGGACTCGTGACTATTCGATAGACTCCAGCCCCCCTGGTTAGGATAAAGTCTGCGGCCGCTTAAAGCGCGAACCTAAATTAAACAGAATGAAAATACCGTCACAGTCCATCCTCCTCGTTTTCCTGGCTCTTTCCAGCACGATGCTTCAAGCAGCACCCATCGAACTTAGTTGCTCGTCGTCCGACACGGAAAAAGAACAAACACGCATCCGCAAACTCGCCCCCGGGGTGGCGGTTCGAAAAGGAGCCCACCTGCTGAAGGTCACGACTGCGACGGGCGTCCAATCTTTCAAGGACCAGCCCCCTTATGATGAGCCTCTTGACGGACTTCACCATTACTTTTGCGACCGTAAGGAAGGCTTCATCCTGGTCAAAGTCGAAGACGGTGGCCTGTTCACCGGCAAGCTGGTAAACGAACAGACCGGAGCGGTTATCGAAGGCGGAGAGAGCGTTTACTTCTCCGAAGACCGACGCGCGTATCTTGCGAGCGAACAGCCGGATGGCATGGATGGAAGCGTGTGGAAAGTGTATTCGGCGAATGGCAAATTGTCCTGGTCCGGCTATAACTTCATCCGGGCCAGCGATCCGAATGAGCGGTACGCGGACCTGGATACGCCGACCTGGATGCCCAACGGCGAGTTGGTTGCGAACGCCGCTTGCAGCTCAGACCCGGACCGCAAATGGAAGGTCAAGCTGGTCAAGAACAGGGACCAATGGGATTGGGCACCTCGGAAGAAGTGCCCGACCCCAAAATCGAACTAGCAGGTGACAGGATTTTGAAGTGTTCTTTGCGCTGTCGCCACCGCCTCGCTGCCGCTAATCATGACGGAGATCTTCCTGACGGCGGTAGCGCGTACGCCGGTCGGGGGTGAACGTTTCCTGGCCGGCGGCAGTCTTGGCGTGGGCAGTCGACTGAAGGCGGGCCTGGGTCGGGATCGGAAGTATGCGGGGAAGGCGAACGCGGCTGGCCAGTGGCTTAAAGGGCGGCAGTACAGTCGAGAATCCTGCCGGTGTCTGGGCGGCCTGAATCGGCGCCGGCATTGGCGCAGGAACAGCTCGCAAATTCGGCCGTTCCAAATCTCGGCGATAGGCGTCAGCGCGCCTCCAATTGCTTTCGTCGGGCAACAACAGTGCCAGTTCGGCCCAAGCGCTACGTGAAACGCCTTTGCAACGGCAGATGAATGCATGCGGCGAGACCGCCGCGGACAAGCCATTCTTCGATCGCCAATGAGGCAAGTTCACCGGCGCTCGCCTCGGTGGGGTGAGCTTCAACGAATTGCAATAGCCGGCATAAGGTGTTGGCCGGTATCGCCAGGGTCGTTATGTCTTTCATGCTGTTTTCCTCCGCTGTTTTGCGCTGAAACGCGCTGTTTTCCGCTGCTTCTTTGTCTTGGACCGCGTGTCTCGGAATAAGTTCAAGAAAAAGTGCAGCGGAAAACAGCGCAAAACAGCGGAAAACAGCGGGTCATTTCAGCGGAAACGCCATAAGCAAGTGAATCGACTTCCCGTTCACAAAGCGAGTTCCGGTGCCTCGTGGAAAATCGGGAGCACGTGTTCGGCAATCTCCTGGAAGGTTTCGCCCAGCGGGCGGCGGTTGCGGCGGAAATGCAGGCCGACGTGGTCGACACCGGCTGCCCGGAGTGCACCCAGTTCCTCGATCAGGGCTTCGCGGCCGCCGCGGAAGCCGAAGCGCCAGCGCTGCATCGGCTCATCGGCGCGCTCGCTCAAGTCCATGTGGATGAACGTGGCATATGGCTTGTCGCCAGCCACGGCGCGCCAGGCGGCCACACGGCGGGCATGGTCCTCCGGCGTGCCCGGATAAGCCAGGCTGCCGTCCATGTTCTGACCGACCCACGCCGGGCTTTGCTGGGCCAGTCCGGCCACCAGCAGCGGCGGTGGCGCTTCCATGCGCGGCAATACTTTCAGTCCGGGCGGAAGGCTGGACTGCGCACCATCGCGCAGCAGCGCCACTTGTTCGCGGAAGCTGTTTCCGCGTTCGGCGAAATCGCGGCCGAACAAGGGATACTCGACAGGCCGGTCGCCGCTGGCCACGCCCAGCAACAGGCGGTTGCCGCTCAAGCGCTGGATGGTTGCCGCCGACTTCAGCGTGAGCAACGGCTCACGGATCGGCAGCACCACGGCCGCCGTGCCAAGCAGGATGTCGCTGGTGATACCAGCCAGGTAGCCGAGATAGGAAAACACCTCGAACACCTGGGCCGCATCGCCGAAGGACGGATCGTACATCGGCACATCGCGCACCCACAGGGCGCGGAAGCCCAGGCGGTCCGCCAGTTGCGCCAGTTCGGCATGGCGCTGCAGGTCCGGTTCGCCGGGCAGGCGCCCGGCTTGCTGCCTTGCCTGGTCGCCGGCATGCGTCCAGTCGTTATCCAGCGGGGCTTCGATGCCGATGCTGAAGCCGCCGTCCGTCAGGCGAGCCAAAGTAGCGCTCATGGTTGACTCCCGGTTCAGATCGAAGAAGCAGCGGAAGCCGAAGCATTGCGGCGGCCGGCATTGCCAAGCCAGACCAGCGCCAGGCCGCCGGCAGCAAGCGCCGCACCCACCAGCGGTACCGCGGCATAGCCCAGGCCCTGGCCGATCACCACGCCCCCAAGGGCGGCGCCCACCGCGTTACCCAGGTTGAAAGCGCCGACGTTCACCGACGAAGCCAGGCCAGGCGCCTGGGCCGCGGCCTGCATTACCCGCATCTGCACCGGCGGCACCATGCCGAAAGCGGCAGCGCCCCAGACTACCAGGCCAATGGCGGCGCCAATTTCGGTCGTCATGACCAGCGGCAGGACAGCCATGGTCACCGCAAGCACCGCGAGGATCAGCTTGGTGGCGCCATCCAGCGACCAGTCAGCCAGGCGGCCGCCCAGGCTATTGCCGATGGTGAAGCCGATGCCGATCAGCACCAGGGCGAAGGCCACAAAACCGGGGCTGGCATGGGTGATTTCGGCCAGGATCGGGGCCACGTAGGTGTAGAGCGCAAACATGGCGCCGGAACCCATGACGGTGGTGCCCATCGCCAGCAGCACTTCGGGGCGGGTCAGCACTTTCAGTTCACGGCGCAGGTCGGGCGCCTTGCCCGGTTCACCCTTGGGCAGGGCCAGCCACAGGGCGGCGATGGTCACCAGTCCCAGTACGGCGGTGCCGGCAAAGGCAACGCGCCAGCCGACTTGCTGGCCGATCCAGGTGGCCGCAGGCACGCCGCCGATATTGGCAACGGTCAGGCCCATGAACATGGCAGCAATGGCGCTGGCCTGTTTCTCTTTTGGCACCACGCTGGCGGCCACCACGGCGCCGATGCCAAAAAAGGCGCCGTGATTGAGGCTGGTGATCAGGCGCGACAGCAGCAGGGTGGTGTAGCTGGGTGCAAATGCCGACAGCAGGTTGCCGATGGTGAAGATCAGCATCAGCGCCATCAGGGCGGCGCGCTTGCCGAAGCGGCTGAACAGCAAAGTCATCACCGGCGCGCCCGCCATGACGCCGACAGCGTAGGCGGAGACCAGCATGCCCGCAGTGGGAATGCTGACCTGGACGCCGTCGGCGATCACGGGCAGCAGGCCCATCGGAGTGAACTCGGTGGTGCCGATGGCGAAGGCGCCGGTGGCAAGGGCTAACAGGGCGGTAGAGGATCGCATTGGAACAGACTCCTTGAGTTATTCAATGGATCGCAGTGTACCGGGGCAATATTTGCGGATTAAGCCCTGTATCCGCCAAACACTTTTGATTTTGCTTCAATAATCATCGCTTCCCGGCGGCCCGTGCCGGACTTGACCTGGATCATTTGCAGCGAGGTGGCGGCTTCTTAACATAGGGACAGGCATCGCAGCCGATGCCCACTTCAACCAATCAGAAAGCGAGGATTATCATGGCAAAAAACCTGACCCGTTTCGACCCGTTCAATGACATCGCGCGTTTCGAACCCTTCCATGCCATGGAAGACTGGCTGCGCGACTTCAACCTGCGTCCTGCGCTGGGCGACTGGGCGGTCGAGCCACGTATCAAGATGGATGTCGAAGAATCGGATAAGGCCTATACCGTGAAAGCCGAGATCCCTGGCGTGAAAAAGGACGATATCCAGGTCGAGGTCGATGGCAATGTGGTTTCCATCAGTGCCGAACTGAAGCGTGAGCAGGATGACAAAAGCGGCAAGACGGTGCGCTCTGAGCGCTACTACGGTGCGCAGCGCCGCAGCTTTACCCTGGCCCACGATATCGATGCGGCCAAGGTGGAGGCCAAGTACGCTGAAGGCATCCTGTCGCTGGTACTGCCCAAGCTGGAGGGCAAATCCAGCAAGCAGGTGACCATCAATTGAGCCTTGCAGGCGGGCGGCGCCCCGCCGCCCGTCCTGGCCTCAATGCGCCATCAGCACCGGCAGGGTGGCGCTGGCCAGTACGGTTCGGGTGGCGCCGCCCAGCATGATTTCACGGTAGCGCGGATGGCCATAGGCGCCCATCACCAGCAGGTCGGCTTTCACCTTGTCGGCCATGGCCAGCAAGGCTTCGCCAGCGTCGCCGGCAGCACTTTCGCTGCATACGTCAACCTTGACGCCGTGCCGCGCCAGGTACGTGGCAATGTCGGCGCCGGGCTCCTCGCCGTGTTCACCGCCGCCACTGACCGGGTCGATCATGCCGAGCACCACGTGTCCGGCGCGGCGCAGGATCGGCAGCGCCTGGGTCATCGCCCGGGTGGCCTGGACGCTGCCATCCCACGCCACCAGCACGGTCACGCCGATGGTGGGGAAACTGCCGGCAAACGGCACCACCAGCACCGGGCGGCTGCAGTTGAGGATGACCTGTTCCGGCAGATCCTGCAGCATGCCGCCCGTGGCGGGATCGTCGCGGTCGGCCTGGCCCAGCACCACCAGGTCGGCATAGCGCGATTGCAGCAGCAATCCGCCGTAGGCGTCATCGTTGACCAGGCGCCCTTCACAGGAAGGCAAGCCAAGGGTTCCCGCCAGCTGGACCAGCTTGTCGAGCGCCTGGCGGGCGCTGTCGCTGGCCATTTGCGCCAGGTCAGGGCGGATCACCTGGTAAGGCTGGTCGTCATGACCGCGATAGGCGTAGCGCGATATGCCGGTCATCGCGGCACAGACCAGGTGCGCCTGCTGTTGTTCGGCCAGCATGACTGCCAGCCGCAGGCGCGTGGGGGCGCTGCGCGCTGCATCTGCATGGAGCAAGATCGTCTTGTACATGATGTCCTCCTGGAGTAGTGGTTCCAGCGTGGCGGCGCACCGCCGAAGCAAAAGCAGGCCGGGCTAGGTCGCGCCGGCCTGCCGTATTGCCAGTACCAGGTTCCGGTCCTGGCTGGCAATGTGGAACGGCAGCCACTCGCGCAAGGCTGCCGCAGCCTGGCGCGCCGGCGCCGGGTTGCCCTGTTCCAGCGCTGCGGCGGCATGGTGCAGGCCGGCCTGCATGCGGGCATGCTGTTCACGGTGCTGGTGGGCGTCGGCGCACTGGTAGTGTTCCATCCAATGCTCTTCATGGCGGAAATCCTGTTCGAGTGCAGCCACCATCTGGTGATAGGCCGCGCCGAAGCTGCCGGCCGGCTGTGCCAGCAGCGCATCGATCATGTCGAACAGGCGCTCGTGAAGCTGGTCGAGATGCTCCCGGCTGCCCGGCGGCATTGGCTGCATGGCGCCCCCCGGCTTCAATGCGACAGCAGCACCGGCAGGCTGGCCTGCGCCAGGACGCTGCGCGTGGCGCCGCCCAGCACCATCTCGCGCCAGCGGCTGTGGCCATAAGCGCCCATGACCAGCAATTCGGCGCCCGCGTCGCCGGCCAGCGCCAGGATGGCCTGGCCGGCGTCGGCCGACTGTGGCCGCACCAGCACCTCGACCTTGATGTCGTGGCGCGCCAGGTACAGCGCGATATCGGCGCCGGGCTCCTCGCCGTGGTCGCCCTTGGCCGGGCCGAATACGGCCAGCGTCACCTTGTCGACCCGCTGCAGCAGCGGCAGCGCGGCGCTGGCCGCGCGCGCCGCTTCCCGGCTGCCGTTCCAGGCCAGCAGGGCGTGGCGCGCCGGCGGGGCAAAGCTGCCTTTGCGCGGTACCAGCAGCACCGGACGGCCGCCATGCAGCAGGATCTGCTCCGGCAAGTCCAGCAGCAAGCCGCCTTCATCGTGGTCGTCGGGATCGGCCTGGCCCAGTACCAGCAAGTCGGCATAACGCGCCTGCAGGCAAAGCCCGGCATATTCGTCCACATTGTGGCGCCGCTGTTCGTGCGGCACCCCGACGCGCGTGGCAATCTCCTCGAAGCGGGCCAGTGCCTGGTCCGCGCGTTCGGCGGCGTGGCGCAGGTGATCGGCAATCAGTACGCCGCTGCCTTCGTACGGGCTGCCGGCCGGCATATAGCGCGGCACGCCGGTCATGGCGGCGCCGATGAGGTGGGCGCCTTCCCGTGCTGCCAGTTGGGCAGCCAGTTCGAAGCGGGCGGCGGCGTTGGGGGCGCGGTCTGCATGGACCACGATAGTGCGGTAGGGCATGATTGTCTCCTTGATGGCCCGGGTGAACCTCCGTAAGTGGTATGCCCAGTCTGCACCCGGCAGTGCGACGCAATCCATGACCTGGATCAAGTGCGGCAGGGCTGGCCGGCCATGCCTGGCGCTCAGCCTGCCGGCTGGCGCGGCGCGGGCCGCCAGCCCGGTGCGATGCGGCCGTCGACCAGTCCGATCACGCGGTCGGCGGCGCTGGCAAACTCGGCATCGTGGGTCACCGCCACCACGGTCTGGCCGGCATCGGCCAGGCTGCGCAGGATCTGGCGCACATTCAGGGTCGCAGCCGAATCGAGGTTGCCGGTCGGTTCGTCGGCCAGGATCAGCAGCGGATCGTTGGCCAGGGCGCGCGCCAGGGCGGCACGCTGGCGCTGGCCGCCCGACAACTGGGACGGATATTTCGCAGCCTGGTCGGCGATGCCCAGCTGCGCCAGCAATTCGAGGGCGCGCGCCTGCGCCGCGGCATCGTCGCGCCGGCCCAGGCGTTGCATGGGCAGCAGCACGTTTTGCAGCACCGTAAATTCCGCCAGCAGGAAGTGGAACTGGAACACGAAGCCGAGCTTGGCCAGCCGCAGTTCGGCCAGGCGGTCGTCGTCGCAGGCGCTGGTGTCGTCGCCGTCGAGCCAGAGCTGGCCGCTGTCCGGGCTGTCGAGCAGGCCGAGCAGGTAGAGCAGGGACGACTTGCCGGAGCCGGACGGTCCCATGATGCAGATGAATTCGCCGCGCTGCACCTCCAGCGAGACATCGTCGACCAGGGTCACCGGCGCCTCGCCCGGCAGGCGGCGCAGCAGGTGTTCGGCGCGCAGCACCGGGCTCATAGCGCACCGCGCAAGGTCATGACCGGCTGGAGCTTGCCGCCCTTGCGCGCCGGCAGGTAGGCCGCGCCCATGCAGGCAGCCATGGCGAAGCCCACCGCCAGCAGGTACTGGTCGGCGCCCCACCAGACCGGCATCTTGACCACGTCGCTAACGCCGGGCGGCTTGAGCTCGATGCGCGCCAGCACGTGCATCATGCCGTAGCCCAGCAGCAGGCCGGCGGCGCTGCCCAGCAAGCCGATCACCATGCCCTGGTACAGGAAGATGCGGCGGATGTCCGCGGCCTGGAAGCCCATCGCCTTCAGGATGGCGATGTCGCGCCGCTTGTCGACCACGATGGTGGAAATGGTGTTGTAGATGCCGAACGAGGCCACCACCAGGATGGCCGTCACCACGCTGTACATGATGATATTGCGCACCAGTAGCAAGCTCAGCAAGTCTTCCGAGGCCTCGCTCCAGGACACCGCCTTGTAGCCGATGCTCGCTTCGATGGCGGCTGCCACTGCGCGTGCCGCCTGCGGGTCGGCCAGCTGGATGATGAAGCGGTTGACGCGGTTGGGGCGTTCCAGGATTACCTGGGCGCGCTTGAGCAGGGTGAAGGCTTCGGCCTCGTCGTAGCCAGCGTTGCCGGTGCGGAAAATGCCGACCACCTTCATGACGCGGCTGCCGCCGCTGGCGCCCAGCACATTGACCGTGCTGTCCAGCCGCAGCTGGAATTTGTCGGCCAGGCCCTGGCCGATGATCAGCCCATTGGGCGCGGCCGACAGGTCGTCCAGCGTCCCGGCCACCATCTGTTCGTCGATGGTGGAGACATCCTTCATGCGCGCCGGCACCACGCCCGACAGGCTGACGCCCTGCTGCTGGCCGGCGAAGGTCAGCACGGCCGAGCCGCGCAATACGGGCGCCACGCGCACGCCGGGCAGGCTTTCGATCGCTTCCAGCTTGTTGCGGTAGTTGCGGATGCCGCGCGTTTCCTGCTGCGGCTTGACGTTGCTGATGGCCAGCGCAGCGCCGGGCCAGCGCAGTTCAACCGGCTGCACGTGCGGCGTGCGGTACTGGTCCATGACGGTGATGTGCGGGCTGTTGTCGACCAGGCGCTTCAGGAAATCCTGCTCCGAGCCGCGCATCAGGGCCGAGACGGCGAGGAAGAATGCCACGCCCAGCATGATGCCCAGCAGCGACACCAGGGTCGAGCGCGGGCGCTGGCGCAGGTGGGCGAGGGCGATGGCGAGCTGGACGCGCACGGCGTTTCCTAGCGCGCCGGCGGCGGTGGCTGCGGCGCCGGCTGCGGCCTGGCCCAGCGGCCTTCCGACAGCGCGGCGTCAGGCTGCGCCACGACCTGTTCGCTGCCGTCCAGGCCCTGGCGCACTTCGACGCGCTGCGGGCCGCGGATCCCGGTTACGATGCGGCGCTGGCGCAGGCGCTGGCCTTGCACCAGCCACACCAGGTTGTCGCGCACCGCGCCGGCCGGCAGCAGCAGGGCATTGTCGCGCCGTTCGACCACCAGGTTGGCGTCGACCGTCATGCCGGTCTGCAGGGCGCCGGGCGCGGGCAAGGCGATGCGCACGCGGTAGCTGCGCGCCACCGGATCGCCCTTGGGCGTGACTTCGCTGACCGTGCCGTCGAACACCTGGCCGGGCAGGGCGTCGGCCTTCAGCAGCACGGGCTGGCCGCGGTGCACGCGGTTGATGTCTTCTTCGTCGATCTCGGCGGTTACGCGCAGCGGGGCGCAGCAGGCCAGCACGAACACCGCCTGGCCGGGACTGATGTACTGGCCCACTTCGCCATCGCGGCGAATGATGATGCCGTCGGCGGGCGCCACCAGGGCCATGTAGTCGCGCTGGGCGCGTACCCGGCGCAGGGCTGCTTCCGCGGCCTTCAGCTCGGCCTGTGCGCGGTCCGCTTCGCCCGCCGTGACAAAGCCGCGCGCGGCCAGCGTGGCGGTGCGCTCGTGCTGGCTGCGGGCATAGGCAACACGGGCCTGCTGCTCGTCGACTGTGCCGGACAGGTCGGCGTCGTCCAGCCGGGCCAGCAACTGGCCCTTGCGCACCTTGTCGCCTTCATCCACGGCGCGGGCGGCCAGGCGGCCGCCGACGCGCGGCGCCAGCGGCAGCATGACCGTCGGTTCCACCGTGCCGGTAGCGTAAATGGCGTCGACCGCCTGGCCGCGCTGCGGCGTGACCACGCGCACCGCCAGCGGCCCGGCCTGGCGCCAGGCCAGGGCGGCCACGGCTGCCAGCAGCAATGCCGCGCCGAAGCCGTAGCGCCAGCGTCTTGCAGCAAGAGAGGAAGTAGCCATAGGCAAGCTCCGCAAACCGGGACGGCCCAGTGTGGAGGAGGGCCGCTACACAGTATATGACCTGGATCATGTTTGTTGTGTGCTCAATCATTCCGCCCGGACTTGACCTTGGTCATGTGCAAGCCGTGGCGCGCCCGCTAAGGTGGGTTGGTGATCAACGCCCGGAGGAGCAGCATGCAAGAGCCGGAATGGCAGGGTTTGTCCCATGAGGAAGCGCGGCGCCGGCTGGCCGCGCAGGGGCCGAACAGCCTGCCGCAGTCGCAGCGGCGCATGGCAGCCTTGCTGCTGCATACGGTGCGCGAACCGATGTTCCTGATGTTGCTGGGGGCGGCCGCGCTCTACCTGGCGCTGGGCGACTGGCAGGAAGGCGCAGCGCTGCTGGTGATGGCGGCGCTGACCATCGGCCTGGCCCTGTTCCAGGAGGGCCGCACCGAACGCGCCTTGCAGGCCCTGCGCGACCTCAGTTCGCCGCGCGCCCTGGTGCTGCGCGAAGGGCGTGCGCTGCGCATTGCCGGCAGCGAGGTGGTGGAGGGCGACTTGCTGCTGCTGGCCGAAGGCGACCGGGTGGCGGCTGACGCGCTGCTGCTGCAGGCGACCGGCTTGCGTGTCGATGAATCCCAGTTGACCGGCGAGTCGATGGCGGTTTCCAAGTGCCCAGCCGGCGCCACGCTGGCGCCGGACGCACCGGGCGGCGACGGCATGCCGTTCGTGTGGTCCGGCTCCCTGGTGCTGCAGGGCGATGGCCTGGCGCGCGTCAGCGCCACCGGGCCGCGCACGGAGCTGGGCAAGATCGGCAGCAGCTTGCAGGCGGTAGGCAGCGAGCCCTCGCCGATGCAGCGCGATGCCAGCCGCATGACGCGCCTGATGGCGCTGGCCGGCGTGGCAGTGAGCCTGCTGGCGGTCGCGCTGTACGGCTTGCAGGGCGGCGGCTGGCTGGCGGCCATCCTGGCCGGCATTGCGCTGTCGATGTCGCTGCTGCCTGCCGAATTCCCGGTGATCATGACCGTGTTCCTGGCCATTGGCGCCTGGCGCATGGCGCGCGTGCAGGTGCTGACGCGGCGCCTGCCGTCGATCGAGGCGCTGGGCTCGATTACCGTGCTGTGCACCGACAAGACCGGCACCCTGACGGAAAACCGGATGGGCGTCGAGCAGTTGTATGCCGACGGCGAGTTCCTGCAAATGCCGCCGCCGGCCCAGGCCGGGCTGCCGGCCGCTTTCGATGAACTGGTGCGCTTTGCCGCGCTGGCCAGCAAGCCGCGCGCCAGCGATCCGATGGAGCAAGCCTTCCACGCCCTGGCCGGCGGGGCGCGCCAGGATGGGCTGCTGCGCGAATACCCGCTGTCGGCCGGCCTGCGCGCCATGACGCAGGTGTGGGACGAGGGCGAGGACGACCTGGCGACGGTGGCCGCCAAGGGCGCCCCCGAGAACATCGGCGCCCTGTGCCGGCTGGACGATGCGCAGATGGCCGCCGTGCGCGCGGCAGCCGACCGCATGGCGGCGCAGGGCTTGCGCGTGTTGGGCGTGGCGCGTGCCCGGCATGCGGCTTCCCTGCTGCCGCCAGCGCAGGACGGCTTCAGCTACAGCTTCCTTGGCCTGATGGGACTGGCCGATCCCCTGCGCGCCGAAGTGCCGGACGCGGTCGGGCAATGCCATGCCGCCGGCATCCGCGTCATCATGATCACCGGCGACTACCCGGCCACGGCCAGCAGCATTGCGCGGCATGCCGGCCTGCCGCAAAGCGAGGTGCTGACGGGCGAAGAAGTGGAGCGCCTGGACGATGCCGCCTTGCGCGAACGCCTCGCCAGCGCCACCGTGTGCGCGCGCATCAGCCCGATGCAGAAGCTGCGCATCGTCGAGGCGCTGAAGGCCAACGGCGAGGTGGTGGCCATGACGGGCGACGGCGTGAACGATGCGCCGGCGCTGAAGGCGGCCCACGTCGGCATCGCCATGGGCCAGCGCGGCACCGACGTGGCGCGCGAGGCGGCGGCGCTGGTGCTGCTGGACGACAATTTCGCTGCCATCGTGCGCGGCATCCGGCTCGGGCGCCGCATCTTTGCCAATATGCGCAGCGCCTTTTCCTATGTGTTCGCCATCCATGTGCCGATTGCCGGCATGGCCCTGCTGCCTGCCTTGCTGGGATGGCCGATGCTGCTGTACCCGATGCACATCGCCTTCCTTGAACTGGTGATCGGACCGGCCTGTTCGCTGGCCTTTGAATACGAGGCGTCCGATGCCGGCGCCATGGCGCGCCCGCCGCGCCGGCCCGACGCGCCTTTGCTGGAGCACGCCACCCTGGCGGGCGCGCTGGTGCAGGGCGTGGTGGGCTTGCTGGCGACCGCGCTGGCTTATGCCTGGGCGCTGCAGCAGCTGCCGGCGCCGGCCGCGCGCGCGGCGGGGTTCGCGGCCCTGGTGCTGGTCAACCTGTCGCTGATTTTTTCAAACCTGTCCGCCGCCCGCAGCGCGCTGCGGCCCAGGACCGCCGGCAACAGCGTATCGCAACTGGTGGCGGCAGTGACCTGCACCATGCTGCTGCTGGTGCTGTACGTGCCCGCGCTGGGGCAAGCCTTCCAGTTCGGCGTGCTGGGCGCGCTGGAACTGGGCCTGGCCGTGGCCGTAAGCCTGGCCTGTTTTGTGGTTAACCTGGCGGCCATGCGCGCCGCCGTGCGCTGGCAGCGCCCCATTGAGAGGAAAGCATGAGCATTCGCAACCTGGAATTCCTGTTCCAACCGGCCTCGGTGGCCGTGATCGGCGCCTCGGAGCGCCCGCACAGCGTGGGCGCCACGGTGCTGGCCAATGTGCTGCAGGGCGGCTTCAGCGGCCCCGTCTGGCCGGTCAATCCCAAGTACACGGCGCTGGGCGGGCGCACGGCCTACCACCGCGTGCGCGACTTGCCGCACGCGCCCGACCTGGCGCTGATCTGCACGCCGCCGGCTACGGTGCCGGGGCTGGTCGAGGAACTGGGGCAGATGGGCTGCAAGGCCGCTGTGGTCATCACGGCCGGCCTCGACGCGGCGCAGAAAACGGCCATGCTGGCGGCGGCGCGGCCGCACCTGCTGCGCATCCTGGGGCCCAATTGCGTCGGCCTGCTGGTGCCGGGCATCGGCCTGAACGGCAGCTTCGCCCACTTGCCGGCGCTGCCCGGCAAGCTGGCCTTCGTGTCGCAGTCCGGCGCCATGGTGACCGGCATCCTGGATTGGGCGCGCAGTCGCAATATCGGCTTCTCGCGCTTCGTCTCGCTGGGCGACGGCAGCGACGTCGATTTCGGCGACGTGCTCGATTACCTGGCCACCGACCGCAGCACCGAGGCCATCCTGCTGTACATGGAAGACGTGCGCGCGGCGCGCAAGTTCATGTCGGCGGCACGCGCCGCGGCGCGCAGCAAGCCGGTGCTGGTGGTGAAGTCGGGGCGTTTTGCCGAAGGCGCGCGGGCCGCCAATTCGCACACCGGTGCGCTGGCCGGATCCGATGCCGTGTACGAAGCGGCCATCCGGCGCGCCGGCATGCTGCGCGTGCTGAGCACCGAGGACCTGTTCGATGCGGTGGAAACGCTGGCCGCCGGCCGGCCGCTGGCCGGCGAGCGCCTCGCCATCCTGACCAATGGCGGCGGTCCCGGCGTGCTGGCCACCGATGCGCTGGTGGGCGCGGGCGGCATCCTGGCGGAGCTGGCGCCGGCTACCCTGCGCCGCCTGGACGAAGTGCTGCCCGCCACCTGGTCGCACGCCAACCCGGTCGACATCATCGGCGACGCGCCGGGCCGGCGCTACAGCGAGGCGCTGCAGGCGCTGCTGCACGACGAAGGCGTCGACGCGGTGCTGGTGATGCACGCACCGACTGCCATCGTGCCGTCGATGGAAGTGGCGCAGGCGGTGGCGGCAACAGCGCGCGGCAGCAGCCGCAATGTGCTGTCCTGCTGGCTCGGCGGCGAGGGAATGGCGCCGGCGCGGCGCGTGCTGGGCGAGGCCGGCGTGGCCAGCTTCGGCACGCCGGAGGATGCGGTGGGCGGTTTCATGCAGATGGTGAACTACCGCCGCGCGCAGCAATTGCTGATGGAAGTGCCGGCCGCCGCCGCCGGCGACTTCTGCCCGGACCAGGCGCGCGCGCGGCAAGTGATCGCCCATGCGCTGCAATCGAGCCGGCAGATGCTGAGCGAGCCGGAAGCCAAGGAGGTGCTGGCCTGCTATGGCATCCCGGTGGTGGAAACGGCCATTGCCGACCGGGTGGAGGCGGCCGTACTGCTGGCCGGGCGCATCGGCTACCCGGTGGCGCTGAAGATCCTGTCGCCGGACGTCACCCACAAGACCGAAGTGGGCGGCGTCGCGCTCGACCTGGTAACGCCGGAGGCGGTACGTGCCGCGGCGCTGGCCATGCGCGAGCGCCTGCATGCGTTGCATCCGAAGGCGCACCTGCGCGGCTTCACGGTGCAGGCCATGGCGCGCCGGCCCGGGGCGCATGAACTGATTGTGGGCGCCAGCTGCGATCCGGTGTTCGGGCCGGTGATCCTGTTCGGCCAGGGCGGCATCGCGGTGGAAACCATCGGGGACCGCGCCCTGGCGCTGCCGCCGCTGAACCAGGTGCTGGCACGCGACCTGGTGGGGCGCACCCGTGTCGCGCGCCTGCTGGCCGGGTATCGCGGCCGGCCCGCGGCCGACATGGAGGCGCTGTGCACGGTGCTGGTGCGCATCGCTACGCTGCTGGCCGACTTGCCCGAAGTGCAGGAGCTCGACATCAATCCGCTGCTGGCCGATGAACATGGCGTGCTGGCGCTCGACGCGCGCATGCGGGTGGCCACTGCAGCGCAAATCGGGCCGGCACGCTTTGCCATCCGGCCTTATCCCGCGGAGCTGGAAGAAAGCATGACGTGGGAAGGCAGTACGCTGCAGCTGCGCCCGATCCGCCCGGAAGACGCGCCGCAGCACAGCGCCTTCTTTGCCGCCCTGACGCCGGAAGACGTGCGCTTCCGCATGTTCGCGCAGATGCAGTCGCTGCCGCCGGCGCAATTGGCGCGCTGGACGCAAATCGACTACGACCGCGAGATGGCTTTCATCGGGACCCGCATGGGCCCCGGCGGGCCGGAAACGATCGGCGTGGCGCGCGCCGTGGCCGATCCCGACAACATCCGCGCGGAATTTGCGGTGGTGGTGCGCTCCGACCTGAAAGGGCGCGGGCTGGGCGCGCTGCTGATGGAGAAGATGCTGCGCTATTGCCGTGCGCGCGGCACGCAAGAGCTGGTGGGCGAAGCCCTGCCGGAAAACCTGCGCATGCTGCAGCTGGCGCACCACCTGGGCTTCACGGTGGCGCCGGCCGTGTCGGAAGGCGCCATTGGCATGCGCCTGGTGCTGAGCGGCCCGGTGGGCGGGGCGTAGCTTAGCGCGGCAGGGCCGCGTCGCCATCGAGCAGGCGCGCTGCCTGTTGGTTGCGCGCCTTCAGCTCGCGCACGCGGCGGTCGCAGCGGTGCACTTCGAGCAGGCCCTTGATCGACAGGTAGCTGCCGAGCACGACCAGTATTGCGCTCAGAACCAGCAAGGGCCAGAGCAGCAGCACTACTTCATGGAAGCGATAGCTGCCGGAGGTGGCGATCAGCAGGCCCAGCACCGACAAGGGCAGGGCAAAGACGGCAATGCCGGTGCGCAGCAGCGACAGCGCCGTGCGCTCCTCCGACAGCAGGAGCTGGATCTCGTTGGTGAGCAGCAGCAAGCTGCCATGCCCGCTGTCCTTCATTGGGTCATCAACAGCGGCACCGGGCTTTGCTCGATCAGGCTGGCCGTGGTGCTGCCCAGTACCCAGTCGTGCATGCGGCTGTGGCCATAGGCTCCGGCCACCAGCAGGCCGGCGTGGTTCTGGCGCGCCAGCTCGCACAGGGCGCTGCCGGTTTCCACCACGGTCTCCAGTCCCACCACGCGCACATTGCGGTGATGGCGGGCCAGGTACGCCGCCAGGTCGGCGCCCGGTTCGGCGGCCATGTCGATGCGCTCATTTTCCGGGTTGACCACGGCGATCGTCACTTGCGAGGCACGCTGCAGCAGTGGCAGGGCGAAGGCCAGCGCACGGCTGGCGCCGGCGCTGCCATTCCAGGCGATCATGACGTTGTCGAACTTCGCCGCAGGCTGGCGCAGCCCGGGCGGAACCAGCAGCACCGGGCGCACGCATTGCGTAACCAGGCGCCCCGGCAGGCGTGAAGGGGCCAGCACGCCGTAGTCGGCCACGTCCTGGGTGCCGGCTACCAGCAGGTCGCAGTAGCGCGACTCCAGGATCAGCGCTTCGACCGCCGAGGTGTCGAGCAGGCGCGATTCGAAGGAATCGACGTCCGCCTCGAAACACTGGCGCTCGAAAGCCTCGAGCCGCTGGCGGGCCTCCTGGCGCAAGGTTTCGGGATCGGGCGTGGGCATGACAGCCATCGGCGCGCCGGTCGACATCAGCGTGTTCAGTTCCAGCCAGCCGCTGACGGCAGTGCCGACCAGGTGGGCGCCATGCGCCTTGGCCAGGCCCGCAGCAACGGCAAACGTGGCCGGCATGCCGGAAACCGGGCTGACGTGGACAACAATTGTCTTGTACATGATGTGCTCCCGAGTCGGATTTATGACATTTTCCAATGCAGCCACCAGAAGCTTGCTACCACCAGCAGCACCAGCAGGCCGATGCTGTGCCAGCCACGCCGGATGGCCTGTTCCGGCCGCCCCGGCTTTTCGCCATTGAGCATCGATGCCACCAGGTTTTCGTGATGCAGCCGGCCGCTTACAATGACTGCGGCAATATGGACCAGCACCAGTGCCAGCATCAGGTTGGCGAATGTTTCATGAACTTCTTCCCACAGTTCGGCGCTGGATTCCTGCAGCGCGAACCAGCCGGTTGCGGCGGTGGCTGCACCGAGTGCCAGCAAGGCGAGAATGGCCACGGCTCCCGCCGGGTTATGGCCAAGGAAGTGCTGCGGCCTGCGGTGCAGGAGTGAGCGCAGGTAGCTTGCCACTGCTGCAGGACCGCGTACAAAGTCGCTGAAGCGCGCATAGCGCGAGCCGATGAAGCCCCAAACCAAGCGAAATACGATCAGGCCGGCCATGGTGTAGCCAAGCGTGACGTGCACCAGCCGCCATTCCTCGTTTTCCGACGTCAGGTAGTCGCCGGCAAAGCAGACCACCAGCAGCCAGTGGAACACGCGCACCGGCACGTCCCAGACCAGGATGGCGGCGGGTGACGCCTGCGTGTTTTCTGCATTGTCCATGGTCTGGCCTTTCCCTATGGGTATGCAGATCATGCTATTGCCCCGGCGGCCATTGCATCAATGATCCAGATCAAATTGACAGCATACGCTCCAGGCGGCGGGCGAGCCGAGGTTTGAGCCGGAGTTCGCTCTCTGTCATCGGCCACGCACTGCGCCTGCGGCATGCCGGGTGACTCGGTTAGCCAACCTTGATCGTATCCGCAAGATGCGTGTAGGCGGCGGAAATGCGGCGCAAATGGCGCGATTCGCTATGCGTCAGCAGCCACAGGTCGGTCGAGCCGTCGTCGATTTCTTCGCTCAATTGGCGCAGGCCTGGCCGCTGCCTGGCCAGGAACAGGGGCAGGATGCCGACGCCCAGGTTCTGTTCAACCAGCTCGGCCACTGTCAGGATGCTGCTGACCCTGAACGCCGGAACGACGGACGGGAAGTGTTTGCGCCGCCACAGCACCGAGGGATGCTCGGGCAGTGCTTCGTCCGGGGCAATCCAGGCACAGGCACCAGCCATGACGTCGTCCCAATCCGGGCCGCCACGGCACGCCGAACCATACAGCGCGACGCGGATGCGCCCCAGGCATTTGCCGATCAGGTGAGGAGGCGGCTTCCTGGTGGCGCGCACGGCGATGTCGGCATCGCGCCGACTCAGGTTGGCGAGCTCATTGCCGGTATAGAGCTCGAATTCGAGCCGGGGATGCTTTTTGCGCAGTCCCTGCAAGGCTGGCGCCACCAGCCCGTGCAGTACCGTGTCGGTGGTGGTGATGCGCACGCTGCCGGCGACCTGGCCCGGTTCCGCCTGCACCGAGGAACGCGCCGACTCCAGTACCGATTCCATTCTTTCGCCATGTTCGGCCAGGGCCTGTGCCAGCTCGTTCGGCTGGTAGCCGGTGCGCGAGCGCTCGAACAACGGTGCGCCCAGCCCGCGCTCGATCTTCTGCAAGGCGCGGAACACAGTCGAGGCGTCCAGGCCAAGGCGTTCGCCGGCTTCCGCCAGCTTGCCGCCGCGCGCCAGCGCCAGGACGAGTTGCAGGTCGCCCGGGCTCAGCTTGTATTGCGCTTTTGCATTCATGGATTTCAAAAATGCCTATTTCATATGCGTTCTCGCAATAGTACATTAAGCGCTGTCCATTCACTGAAGGAGGCAATCATGGGCCCGACTATCTTGCGGCTGGCGCTTGGCAGCATGTGGATTTCACACGCGCTGCTCAAGCTGCTGGTTTTCACTTTGCCTGGAACGGCGCATTTTTTTGAAGGCGTCGGCTTGCCGGGCTGGCTGGCCTATCCGGTATTTGCGGCGGAACTGCTGGGCGGCCTGGCGCTGGTGTTCGGCTTTTACGCGCGGCATGTGGCGCTCGGCTTGCTGCCAATCTTGTTGGGAGCGACCTTCGTCCACCTGCCCAATGGCTGGGTATTCAGCAACCAGGGCGGCGGCTGGGAGTATCCGGCATTCCTCTGCATCGCATCGATTGTGCAATGGTTGCTGGGCGACGGGAAGTTGTTAACGGTTTCTGTGGAAAACCCTGTTAACAAGGCCGTGCGCGGCCAGGCAAGTAATTGATTCAATTGATGAAAGTTCTCGTGCGCAAATAAAGGGCAATCGAAACAAGCCGTTCGGCAACACCTGCTATAGTGTTTTATCGACAATCTTCGTGCAGGACTGCCATGCTCCAGCCGCAGAATAAGCAGACTGATGCCTTTATCTCGACCGGCATCGCCGGCCTGGACACCATCCTGGCTGGCGGCCTGACCAAGGAACGCCTGTACCTGCTTGAAGGCGATCCCGGAACGGGCAAGACCACCATGGCGCTGCAGTTCCTGATCGAGGGGGCGCAGCGCGGCGAGCCGGTGCTGTATATCACGCTGGCGGAAAACGAAGTGGAGCTGCGCGCGGTGGCGCAAGCGCACGGCTTCCGGATGGACGGCATCACCGTGCACGAAATCATTCCGGCCGAAGGCGTGCTCGATCCGGCCGAACAGTACACGGTGTTCCATCCCTCCGAAGTTGAGCTGGGCGAGACCAATCGCTTGATCCTGGCGCAGATCGAGAAGCTCTGCCCGACCCGGGTGGTACTCGACTCCTTGTCGGAACTGCAACTTCTGGCCGGGAATCCCTTGCGCTATCGGCGGCACGTGCTTGCACTGAAGCAGTACTTCGCCAAGCGCGCCTGTACCGCGCTGTTCCTGGACGATAAAACGGCAGTGGGCGGCGACCAGCAGGTGCGCAGCATCGCGCACGGCGTGATCTCGCTGCAGCAGGTTGAATCGGGCTATGGCGCCGAACGCCGCATGCTGCGCGTCCTGAAATACCGTGGCATCGACTACCGGCGCGGGCCGCATGACTACGTGATCATTTCCGGCGGCGTCGTGGCCTATCCGCGCATCGTGGCGGCCGAATCGCGCGAGCTGGTCAAGCGGGACCAGGTGGCGAGCGGGCTGCCGTCCCTTGACGCCTTGCTTGGCGGCGGGATCGAAGAGGGTTCCAGCACCCTGATTTCGGGCCCGCCGGGCACCGGCAAGTCGAGCCTTGCGGCCCAATTCGTCAAGGCCGTCACGGACCGCCGGCAGAAGGCAGCCATGTTCGTGTTTGAAGAGGCCTTCAATACCTTGCTTAACCGCGCGGATGGCATCGGCATGGACTTGCGCACACCGCTGGCTTCGGGATTGCTGACCGTTAGCCAGATCGATCCGGCCGAACTGTCGCCCGGGCAGTTCGCGCACGCGGTGTGCAAGGCTGCCGACGACGGGGCGAAGGTGATCGTGATCGATAGCCTGAACGGCTACATGAATGCGATGCCGGAAGCGCGCTTCCTCACCATCCAGTTGCGCGAGGTGCTGACCTACCTGGGACAGCGTGGCGTGGCGACCATGCTGGTCGGCGTGCAACAGGGCCTGATCGGACCGATGGGCACCAATGTGGACGTCAGCTACCTGGCCGATAACGTGCTGTTGCTGCGCTATTTCGAAGCTGGCGGCGCCATGCACAAGGCCCTGTCGGTCTTCAAGAAACGCGGCAGCCGGCACGAAACCACCTTGCGCGCCTTCTCGATCGGCGAAAAGGGGATCGAAGTGGGGCCGGTGCTGAAAGACTTCCGCGGCATCCTGACTGGGGTTCCGGTCGCGGTGGACCAAGCCAGAGGGGAAGCAGGCAATGAGTGAGCGGGAACAGCGCATCGTCATTTTTGCCCCGGTGGGCAAGGATGCACGCCTGATCGAGCAGGTGCTGGGCCAGGCGCGCCTGGCTTGCCACATCTGTCACGCACCGGACCAGGTTGTGACGGAACTGCGGCAGGGCGCCGCCGCTCTTTTTGTAGTCGAAGAAGCCTTTAACGATGCATTCCTGCGCGAGCTGACGGGCTTTCTTGCTGCCCAGCCAGCCTGGTCCGACCTGCCGGTGCTGGTATTGAGCAAGGAAGGGCTGGATTCGCCCGGCATACAAAGGATCTTTGAGCAAGTCGGCAACGTAACGCTGCTGGAACGCCCGGTACGCAGGGCAACCCTGGTCAGTGCGGCGCTGTCGGCAGGGCGTGCCCGCCGGCGCCAGTATGAAATGCGCGAGGTCGACCGCCGCAAGGACGAATTCCTGGCCATCCTCGGCCATGAACTGCGCAATCCGCTGGCGCCGATCCGCACTGCGATGGACGTGCTGAATACCATACCGGACACCGATCCCAGGGTGCGCAGCATCAGCCAGGTGGTCGAACGCCAGGTGCGTCACCTGACGCGCCTGGTGGACGACCTGCTCGACGTGGCCCGCATCACCAACGACAAGGTGGCGCTGCAACGCGAGCGCGTCAGCCTGGCGACCGTGCTGCAGCACGCCGTGGAAATCTGCCGCCAGCAGATCGACGCCGGCGGCAATACGCTGGACCTGCGCCAGCCGTCCGGCAGCGTGCTCTTGTTCGGCGACCGCGCGCGTCTGGTGCAAAGCCTGGCCAATGTGTTGAGCAATGCGGCCAAGTTCTCGCCGCCGCGTTCCATCATCCACCTGTGCGCCGACGTGGAAGGCGAGGACATCGTGTTCACCGTGCGCGACCATGGCGCCGGGCTGGAGCCGGAGGCGCGCTCGCGCATCTTCGACCTGTTCGTGCAGGGACGCGCCGGGTGTTCGCACTCCCTCGGCGGGCTGGGGATCGGGCTTAGCCTGACCCAGCGTTTCACGAACATGCATGGCGGCAGTGTCTCGGTCGCCAGCGGGGGCGCCGGCAAGGGGTGCGAGTTCGTGCTGCGCATGCCGATTGTGGTGGCTGAACGCCGCAGCAGGGAGCGGTCGGCTCCGGGGGCATCCCGGGAGCATGCCGACGACTCGCTGCGCATCATGGTGGTCGATGACAATGTAGACGGCGCGGACATGTTGCAGGTAATGCTGGAAATGGAGGGCTGCACGGTCGCCAAGGCCAATGATGGCCAGGCGGCGATCGCCCTGGCAGGACGATTCCGTCCCCATGCCATCCTGATGGATATCGGCCTGCCCGATATGCAGGGCTACGAAGCGGCGCGGCGCATCCATGAACTGGAAGGCGGCGAGGACATTGTCTTCATCGCCATGACCGGCTGGGGGCACGACGAGGCGCGCCGTCACGCATCCGACGCCGGCATGCAGCATTACCTGGTCAAGCCGGTGGATTTGGATGTGCTGCGCAAATACCTGTCCGAAATCCGGAATCAGGCCTTGCAGCGCGCCTGAGCGCCTGCTTACTGGGCCGCGCTGGCGTTCAGCGAGACGCCGCTGAAAGTGGCGTAGGAGCGGATGCCGATGTGCCAGGCCCCTGCTTGCGGATTGGCCAGCGCGCAGGACTCGGTATTGCCGGTCTTGTAGGGACGGCAGGCGTAGTCGTTGGCGGTGGGCTGCGCGCCAAAGCGGACGTACAGGTCGCCGTCGCCGCTGCCGCCGCTCATGTTCACGTTCAGCGTATTCGCGCATTCAGGCACGTTGATGGTGAAGTAAAGCCAGTTGCCGGCAGTGGCGGACAGGTTGGACTGGTTCAGCGTCACGCCGGCGCATGGCAGGTTCAGGGTGCTTGGCAGCGAATGCAGCAGGGTGGTGGCGACCGAGCCGTCCGCGGCAAACGTCACCTGGTACAGGCGGTCGAATTCCGTTTCTGCGATGGCGCTGCCCGGATCGCCGCCCAGTTGCCGGATCAGCTCGGGCGTGGTGTCGGAATGGCCGACCACCAGCGCGTTGTCGGGCAAGGCGCGCAGTTGCTGCGCGAATGCGGCGAGCTGGCCGCCATCGTAAGTGGTGACCGGCAGGTTCAGGTAGGTGGCCAGCGGTTGCGCAGTCTGCTGCGTGCGCTGGTATGCCGTGGAGTAGATGTGCCTGACTTGCGCGTCCTTCAGCGTGGCGGCGATGTTGGTGGCGCGTACCTGTCCTTCCGCGGTCAGCACAGGGTCGGTGCCGGTGGCCGCTTTCTCGGCGTGGCGGGTCAGGTAAATCGTGTTGGCGCTGGCTGGAACCTGTGCTGCGCAAAATGCCAGCGCGAGGCCGCCCAATATGCTCTTCATGTAGTCTCCCGGAATAAATAATTTCACAATGTTGTATTTAAGGCAATAATGCCTCGGGAGGATACGGCAATTTGGCCGGCGCGTCACGCGGCGCACGAAACGATCATGGATTATCGATGCGCGATATCCCGCCACGCCTGCCGTTGCGGTCGAAGGCAGCCACCTGGATCACGCCGCGATCGGCGATTGGTCCCGCCACCAGCGGGCTGGCGGCATGCGGCTCGGTGCCGTCGCTGCTGTAGCGCAGGGCAAGGCCGGGCAGGGCATGGTTGGCGTGGACCTTGCCGCCCTCCCTCGACAGGCCGGGCGGGGCGATGCGGTAGTTGACGGGACCCAGCGGTGCAGCGTCGAGGTCGAGGCGCGGCAGCACGCGCTGGCCTAATACATTCACGAAGCGTGACCAATCGGCGCGGCGCAAGGCTGCTGCCCTGGCGGGATCGGTTTCGTTGCCCCATGCAGGTTCGGCGGCCCAGGCACGTTCGGCCATGGCCAGCAGGCGCGGCACCAGCAGGTAGTCGATCAAGGCGGGATCCCGGATGGTTTCGGTCCACAGGGCAGCTTCCAGGCCGCGGATGCGCTGCCTGCCCGCATCGCTCAGGCTCTTGTCGAGCGGGATGATGTTGTAGACGTCATCGAGCTCGATATAGGCGGCCCAGTTCACGCCCGGTTCGTCGGGATTGAGGTTGTGGCTCATGTCCAGGTACTGCCTGGTGGCCGGCGCCAGGATCACATCGTAGCCGGCATTGGCAAGCCGGTAGCCCAGGTCGGCCGCGGCGCCGACGTTGTTCCAGACGTGGAGCCGGAAACCGCGCTCGGCGAAATGCGGGTTCGGCACCAGCTTGCGCGTTCCCAGTTCCTCCCACCCCGCGGTTGCCACGCCTTGACGGCGCACGATGGCGTCGACCCGGTCGTAGAAATAGTCCCACAGGTCGGCGGTGGACTGCATTTTATGCCGCGCCATCAGGCTGCGGCTGGCCGGGGATTTTTCCCAGGCGCCCGCCGCGAGCTCGTCGCCGCCGACGTGCAGGGTGCGCAGCGGGACGCCGGCTTCGCGGTGCATGGCGGCGACCTCGCCCGCCACGTGTTCGATGAAGGCGTAGCTGGACTCGAGGCCGGGATTGATCACATTGTCATGGAAGTTCTGCGCTGATTTGTACTGCGACCGGTCGGCCAGGTCGTTCAGCAGGTATTTGCCGGCGTCCGACTGGCCGGCGGCCTTCATGCGCCGATAGCGTGCCTCCATGGCCTGGACCGCGGCGCGCGCGTGGCCGGGCATTTCGATTTCCGGGATGACCTCGATATGGCGGGCGGCCGCATAGCGCAGGATCTCGATGTAGTCCGCGCGGGAGTAGTAGCCGCTGCCGTGCGGATCGCCGGCGCTGGGGCCGGAACCGTAGGCCGGCTGCAGGCGCACGCCAGGTTTTGCGCTGTGGCCGCGCACCGCGCCGATGCTGGTTAATTCCGGCAGCCCGGCAATTTCAAGGCGCCAGCCTTCGTCGTCGGTCAAGTGGAAGTGGAAGGCATTCAGCTTGAAGCGCGCCATCAGGTCGAGCAGGCGGAAGATGGTTTGTTTGCCCTGGAAGTTGCGGCTGACGTCCAGCATCAGGCCGCGATAAGCGAAGCGCGGGGCATCGGTCACGGCCAGCAGCGGCAGGTCCACTGCTTGCTGCTTTCCGGCGGCGGGCAGCGGCAGCAGGTCGCGCAGCGATTGCAGGCCGTGTGCCACCCCGGCAGGGCTGTTGCCGGTGATCGCAATGCCATCGGCCGTCACGGCCAGGGTATAAGCCTCGGGCGAGGCCTGGCCGGCGACGGCGCCGGTTGCGAGGCGCAAAGTGGTGCCGGACGGCGCTGCAGCGCTGGCGGGCCAGAATTGCTTGAACAGGCTGGCGGCAAGGGCGGCTTCCTGTTCCAGGCCGCCAGCGGCCAGGATGGCCGGCGCTGCTGCCAGGTGCAAGATGCCGCGACCTTGCTGCAGCTGCAGCGGGGTGGGGAAGATGGGCGGCAGCGCGCTGACCGGCAGCACGTCCGTCCCTGCGTTGTGGCGGTACAGGTCCTGGGCCGTTACCGCCTGGCCTTGCTGCAGCTGGTCCGGGCGCGGCAGCGGCAGCATGCGGTAGTCGGCGATGGCCTGCGCCTTGTCGGGCGCCGCGTCATAGACCAGGTACAGGCCGGAGGGGGCGCGGTAGGCCTTGGCGTCGGGGCTTGGGGACCGGTAGGCCACGTTCAGGGACTGGCCCGGGGCGAGGCCGGCAAAGCCCGGCTGGGGGCGCAGGCGATACAGGGTGCCGTCCAGTTCCTCGATCGCCAGCCGGCCAGCCAGCGGCCCGGCAGCGGCGCATTCGATGCAGTTGAAATACAGCGACCAGCCTTGCGCCGGCAGGGGATGGCTGTCCAGGTTCCTGACTTCAAGCCGGCCGCCCTTGCCGGCGTCCTGCTGTGCCCAGCGCACTTGCAGGCGCTCGCCGCTGGCATTGGGGGCCGCATGGGCGGCAGGGAAGGCCAGCATCAGCGCCAGGCAAACAACCGAACTTTTTGAAGTCATGGATTCCGCTTGTCTCGTGTGGAGAATCGGTAACGCTAGCATAAAGTTGCCTGACCTGCCATGTCTCTCGCTACAATACGGTTATCGTTAACGGATGGCAGGGATCAAATGAAAAAAGCGGGCGTAACGCTTGCCGATGTGGCTAAAGTAGCTGGCGTATCAGTGATGACCGCTTCGCGCGCGCTCAGCGGCGAAGGCTATGCCTCGGACGAAACCAGGGCCAAGGTGCAGGCGGCAGCCAAGCAGCTCGGTTACACCCCCAATGCGCTGGCGCGCATGATGAAAGGGGGGAAGACCAATGTGATTGGCGTCGTCGTCAACGACCTGTCGTCGGCAGTCGTCAATTGCTTCGTGACCGCCCTGAGCGAGGAAGTGCGCAAGTTCGACATGGACCTGTTCATTTATAACTCGCTGGGAGATATGGGCGGTGGCAAAGGCCGGCGCGTCAGCCAGTTGCTGCATGGCCTGTGGGATGGCCTGGTCTATGTGCTGCCGCGCATGACCGATGATTACCTCGAAACGCTGGAGAAAAGTTCCAGCCCGATCATCCTGGTCAACTATTTCCGGCACGAGACCAGCTTGCCGGTGGTGTGCGGCGATAACGTCAACGGCGCACACGATGCGGTAACGCACCTGCTTGAACTGGGACACCGCCGTATCGGCTTCATTCGCGGCAGTGCGTACACGGGACAGAGCGACGTGCGCGAGCGCGGATATCTCGCAGCGCTGGCCGCTGCCGGGATCAAGGCCGACCCGGCCCTGGTTTACCCGGGCAATTTCAATGAGCAATCGGGCCTGGAAGGCGGCAGGCATCTGCTGCAACTGGCCGAGCCGCCGACCGCCATCTTCGCCGCCAATGATGCGATGGCGCAGGGTGCGATGAATGCCATCCGCGAGAAGAACCTGCGCATTCCGGAAGACTTCTCGATTATCGGATTCGACGACATTCCGGCCGCCTCGATGACGCAGCCACCGCTGACTACCTTGCGGCATCCCTTCGAAGCCATGGCGCAGGCGACCGTGCAGGAATTGGTGCGCCGCATCCGCGGCGAGCCGGGACGCCGCCAGCGCATTGAATTCCCGAGCGAATTCGTGGTGCGCGAGTCGACCGGGCCTGCGCCAGGCGCCGCCGCTTCGGTGCGCGGCCGCAAGCAACGCCCTTGAGAGAACTTGTTAACGCTTTCTGTGGAAAAGCCTGTTAACAAGCGCCAGGGCTGCGCGTTAAGGCCATGATTTGAAATGGAAAAATCGCACTGCGCAAATTAATGGCAGCGCTGGCATAATTGCATAACTTTTAAGGAGACCAAGTTATGCATCAACGCTGGCTGTTCATCCTGGCGCTTTGCAGCGCTCCCCTTGGCGCGGCCGAGCTCAAGGTCGGTGCACCGCTGCCGCGCATCGCGCTGGTGAAAGAGGGCACGCATCACTGGCTGCGCTATATACGTAACGGCGAAGTCAATACGCCGGTCGACATCTGGACGCGCGAGGTGCGCCAGGCGCCTGACGGCATGCAGGTCCGCCAGCGCTGGGATGGCTTCAACAACAGCGTCGTGCTGCTCGACTCCTGGTTCGACAAGGACACCTTCAAGCCGCGCACCCACCAGCGCATCCGCGAGAAAGAGGGCAAGCGCACGGTCGAAGATTACGATTTCGCCGCTTACGAACCGACCTACAATTTCGAGACCGATATCGAATTCCTGCAAGCCTTGCCGCTGGCCGCGGGCTATGAGGCCAGCATCATGTTCTATCACCCCGGCGGCCCGGCGCCGGCGCGCTATACCTGGAAGGTGGTGGGCAGCGAAACGATCCAGGGGCCGCAGGGAGCGGTCGATTGCTGGCTGCTGACGACCGACTACAACCGCCCTGGCACGGTCGCCAAATTCTGGCTGGCCAAGGCCACCCAATTGATGGTGCGCCAGGAAGCGGCTGGGCCGGACGGCAAGGTGATGGTCAAATCGTTGCTGGATTAAAGTTCGCTTAAGGAAGGCTCGCTTGTCCCGGGCACCGATTCGGGCTATCATCGCCGCATGAAATTACGCCGGACTTCCAGGATCGTGGCCGCTGTGGTGGCGCTGTTCAGCATGCTGTTCATGCAGCTTGCGGTGGCGTCCTATGCCTGTCCGACCGCCGGCAACCCGGTTGCCACCGGCGCCCAGTGCGCCGGCATGGACCCGGCCCAGCCCAGCCTGTGCAAGGCAAAGGCGAGCAACATTGCCGCCAAACAGTCGCTGGACAAGCCCGATTTGCCGCCCGTGCTGCCGTTCATCGCTGCCGACCTGGCAGGGACTGTGGTCGCCGACGCCTGGGCGCCGGACTCCAGCGAAGGGGCCGTCGCCCCGCCAAGCCTGACGCGCAGTCTATCTCCGCCGCACTCCATAGAGCATTGCTGCTTCCGTAATTGACCTTCCAGATTGCCTGATGACGTCTCGCGCCAGCCTGCGTGGCCGGCGCGTGGTTTCCATTGCATTCTGGAGGTTTCATGTTTTCCCCATTTATCTGGCGCTGCCTTGCGTTTGGCTGCGCCCTGGCGTTCGCCGCCGAAGCCCCGGCGCTGACGCTGGCGCAGGCGCAGCAACGCGCCGTTGAGCGCTCGCGCCAACTGGCGGCGCAAGGCCATGCTGCCGATGCTGCGCGCGACATGGCTGTCGCGGCGGCGCAATTGCCCGACCCGGTGCTGAAGGCCGGCGTCGACAACCTTCCCGTCAGCGGTGCGGACCGCTACCGCATCGGCGCGGATTCGATGACCATGCGCCGCATCGGCGTCATGCAGGAGCTGACCAGCAGCGACAAGCGCCGCTGGCGGGCCGCCCGCTTCGAGAGCGAAGCGGCGCGCAACAAGGCCGCGGCCGAGGCGCTGGCGGCAAACATCCAGCGCGATACCGCGATCGCCTGGCTAGACCGCTTCCATCTTGAGCGGATGCAAGCGGAACTGGCCCGGCAAGCCGCCCTGGCGCGCGACGAAATCGCGGCAGCGGAAGCGGCTTATCGCGGCGGCCGCGGCAGCCAGGCCGGCCTGCTTGATGCGCGCGCTGCCTTGCTGGCGCTGGAGGACCGCGCGACGGAGCTGGGCCAGCAGGCGCGCAATGCCGCGATTATGCTCGCGCGCTGGACCGGCGAGCCGGTGGACGTGGCGCTCGACGGCAGCGTCGATACCGGCAGCATGGCCCTTGATCCGGCGAACCTGGAGGCGACGTTCGAGCATCACCCACAGGTGGCGGTATTGACCCGCCAGGCCGAACTGGCGCAGGCGGAAGCGGGACTGGCGCGCGCCAACCGCAGTGCCGACTGGACCGTTGAAGTGGCGCTGCAGCAGCGCGGGCCGGGCTATCCGGGCATGGTGTCGTTTGGCGTGTCGGTGCCGCTGCAGTGGGATCGCGGCCGCCGCCAGGAGCGCGAACTGTCGGCCCGGCTGTCCATGGCGGGCCAGGCGCAGGCCGAGCGCGACGAAGCACTGCGGGAGCATGTGGCGGAAATACGCGGCCAGTTGGCCGACTGGCAGGCTGGCCGCGAACGCATCGCGCGCTACGAGAAGGAAGTGCTGCCGCTGGCGAGCGCGCGCACGGAGGCGGTGCTTGCCGCCTACCGGGGCGGCAAAGCCAGCCTGGTGGAGGTAATGGCGGCGCGCCGTTCGGAGAGCGAGCAGCGCCTGCAGGCATTGCAGCTCGAACGCGATAATGCGCGCACCTGGGCGCAACTGACGTACATCCAGCCGGCGAAAGGCCACCCATGAAGAAGAACGCAATAATCGCCGCCATCGTGGCGGCAGGCGCGCTAGGCGCCGTGGGCGCCATCGGTGGCTACCAGTTGGGCAAGCGCCAGGCGGCGCCGGCACAGGCTCCAGTTGTGGAGGGCCGCAAGCCCTTGTACTGGCACGATCCAATGGTGCCTGGACAGAAATTCGACAAGCCGGGCAAGTCGCCGTATATGGACATGGCCCTGGTGCCGGTTTACGCCGACGAGGGCGGCGACGCCGGCACGGTCAGCATCAGCCCGCGCGTGCAGCAAAACCTTGGCGTGCGCACGGCGCTGGTTTCCAGCGCCCCGTTGCCGCTGACCGTATCGGCGGTTGGCAACGTGGCTTTCAACGAGCGCGAAGTGGCGGTTGTCCAGTCCCGCTCGAACGGTTTTGTGGAACGCGTGCTGGTACGCGCGCCGCTGGAAACGGTACGGCGCGGCCAGCCGCTGGCCGAGGTCACCATGCCGGACTGGGTGGCGGCGCAGGAAGAATTCCTGGCCGTGCGCCGCATGCAGGCTGGCGCTGCGCCGGGACTGCTGGATGCGGCGCGCCAGCGCATGCGCCTGGCGGGCATGAGCGAACAGCAGGTGCAACAGGTGGAGGCGGGCGGCCGCGTGCTGGCGCGCCAGGTGCTGGTGGCGCCGCGAGCCGGCGTGGTGACGGAACTGGCCGCGCGCGAAGGCATGACCGTCGCCGCCGGGGCGCCGCTGTACAGCATCAATGGCCTGGAGACGGTATGGGTGAATGCGGAGTTGCCGGAAAATGCGGTGGCGCAGGTATCGGTCGGCTCCGATGTTACGGTACGTGCCGCGGCCTTGCCGGACAAGGAGTTGCACGGCAAGGTGGCGGCGATCCTGCCGCAGGTGGATACGGCAACGCGCACCATTCGCGCACGCATCGAGTTGTCCAATCCGGGCGGGCTGCTGGCGCCGGGCATGTTTGTGACGATGTCGTTTGCGCCGGGCCGGCGGCAGCCCGCATTGCTGGTGCCTTCGGAAGCTGTGATCCGCACCGGCACGCGCAACGTCGTGATGGTGGAAGAGGGGGCTGGCAAGTTCGCCCCGGTGCAGGTGGAGCTGGGCGCCGAGAGCGGTGGGCAGGTGGAGATCCGCGCCGGCTTGCAGGCCGGGCAGAAAGTGGCGGTCTCCGGCCAGTTCCTGGTCGACTCGGAAGCGAGCCTGAAAGGCAGTGGCCAGCGCATGGCCGGCCCTGCGCCGCTGGCGCATCGCGGCGAGGCGACCGTGGAGGCGGTGGATAAGGACGAGATCACCTTGTCGCATGGCCCAATCGCCACGCTCAAGTGGCCCGCCATGACGATGGCCTTCAAGCTGCCGCACGGGGGCTTGCCGCTGCGTGTCGCTGCGGGCGACCGGGTGAACTTCGAGTTCGTGCAGCAGGCGGACGGCAGCTTCCAGGTCACGTCGATGGCGCCGGCTTCCGCGCCAACGCACCAGCACGGGGAGCAGAAATGATCGCGAAGCTGATCCTGTGGTCGATCCGTAACCGCTTCCTCGTGCTGCTGGCGTCCGTGCTGCTGGCGGGATGGGGCGCATGGGCGCTGCAGCGCACGCCGCTGGATGCGATTCCGGACCTGTCGGACGTGCAGGTCATCATTCGCACCAGCTTCCCGGGGCAGGCGCCGCAGATCGTCGAAAACCAGGTCACGTATCCGTTGACCACGCAAATGCTGTCGGTGCCGGGCGCGCGCACGGTGCGCGGCTATTCCTTCTTCGGCGACTCGTTTGTGTACGTACTGTTCGAAGACGGCACCGACCCGTACTGGGCGCGTTCACGCGTGCTGGAGTACCTGAACCAGGTGCAGTCACGGCTGCCGCCGCAGGCGCGAGCTTCGCTTGGGCCGGATGCAACGGGCGTGGGCTGGGTGTTCGAGTATGCGCTGGTCGACCGTAGCGGCAAGCATGACCTGGCGCAGTTGCGAGCTTTGCAGGACTGGTTCCTCAAGTACGAACTGAAGGCGGTGCCGAACGTGGCGGAGGTGGCCAGCCTTGGCGGCATGGTCAAGCAATACCAAGTGCTGCTTGACCCGGCGCGGCTGCGCGCCTTCAATATCACGCACGGCAAGGCGATCGACGCGATCCGCCGCGCCAACCAGGAGACTGGCGGCTCGGTGCTGGAGCTGGCGGAAGCGGAGTATATGGTGCGCGCATCGGGCTACCTGCGGTCGCTGGAAGACTTCCGCCAGATCCCGCTGACGGCCAGCGAGTCCGGCGTGGCGGTGCGGCTGGGCGACGTGGCAACCATCCAGCTCGGTCCGGAAATGCGGCGCGGCATCGCCGATTTGAATGGCGAGGGCGAGGTGGCAGGCGGCGTGATCGTCATGCGTTCCGGTAAAAACGCATTGCAGACGATTGATGCCGTCAAGGCGCGCCTGGCGGCGCTCAAGGCCAGCCTGCCGCCCGGTGTGGAAATCGTGCCGGTGTACGACCGCTCCAACCTGATCCGGCGTGCGGTCAGCAACCTCGAGACCAAGCTGGCGGAGGAATTCGTCGTCGTGGCCCTGGTCTGCGCCGTGTTCCTGTTCCACCTGCGCTCCGCACTGGTGGCCATCGTCTCGCTGCCGCTGGGCGTGCTGGCTGCCTACCTGATCATGCATTACCAGGGCGTCAATGCCAACATCATGTCTTTGGGCGGGATCGCGATTGCCATCGGCGCCATGGTCGATGCGGCGGTGGTGATGATCGAGAATGCGCACAAGCATATCGAAGCATGGCGCCATGCCCATCCTGGCCGCACGCTGGAAGGCGAAGAGCACTGGCAGGTGATCGCCGCGGCGGCTGCGGAAGTGGGACCGGCGCTGTTCTTCTCGCTGCTGATCATCGTGCTGTCCTTTATCCCGGTGTTCACGCTGGAAGCGCAGGAAGGGCGCCTGTTCGCGCCGCTGGCCTTCACCAAGACGTATGCGATGGCGGCGGCAGCGGGGCTGGCGGTGACGCTGATTCCGGTCCTCATGGGCTACCTGATTCGGGGCCGGATTCCCGACGAACATGCGAATCCCCTTAATCGCTGGCTGATTGCGCTGTACCGGCCCTTGCTCGAGCGCGTGCTGCAATGGCCGAAGTCCACGCTGGCCGTCGCGGCTGCGGTGGCGGTGCTGTCGCTCTGGCCGCTGGCGCACATGGGCGGCGAATTCATGCCGCCGCTGGACGAAGGCGATTTGCTGTACATGCCTTCGGCCTTGCCGGGCCTTGGCGCGGGCAAGGTGCAGCAGCTGCTGCAGCAGACCGACCGGATGATCAAGACAGTGCCGGAAGTACAAAGCGTCTTCGGCAAGGCCGGTCGCGCGGAATCGGCCACTGACCCGGCGCCGCTGGAGATGTTCGAGACCACCATCCAGTTCAAGCCGCGCGACCAGTGGCGGCCGGGCATGACGCCGGACAAGCTGGTGGCGGAGCTGGACCGCATCGTCAAGGTGCCGGGCCTGGCCAACATCTGGGTGCCCCCGATCCGCAACCGGATAGACATGCTGGCGACCGGCATCAAAAGCCCGGTCGGCATCAAGGTGTCGGGCGCCAGCCTGCAGGAAATCGACCGTATCGCCGCCGAGATCGAGCGCGTGGTGCGGCCGGTGGCGGGCGTGTCGTCAGCGCTGGCGGAACGCCTGAACGGCGGCCGTTACATCGACGTGGCCATCGACCGCGCGGCAGCGGGGCGCTACGGCCTGAATATCGATGAAGTGCAAAGCATCATCGCCAGCGCGGTGGGCGGCGACAACGTCGGCGAAACCGTCGAAGGCCTGCAGCGCTTTCCCATCAACGTGCGCTACCCGCGCGAACTGCGCGATTCGCTGGAGAGCCTGCGCGCCTTGCCGCTGCTGACGGAGCGTGGTGCCCAGCTGCGTCTTGCCGACGTGGCCACGGTGCGCATCAGCGATGGCCCGCCGATGCTGCGCAGCGAAAATGCGCGGCTCTCGGGCTGGGTGTACGTGGACATCCACGGCCGCGACTTACGCTCTGCAGTGCAGGAAATGCAGCGGGCCGTCGCAGCCGGGGTCAAGCTGCCGCCGGGTTATTCCGTGTCGTGGTCGGGCCAGTTCGAGTACCTGGAGCGCGCAACGGCGCGCCTGCAGGTGGTGGTGCCCGCTACGCTGCTGATTATCTTCGTGCTGCTGTACCTGACGTTCCGCCGCGCCGACGAGGCAGCGCTGATCATGGCCACGCTGCCGTTTGCATTGGCCGGCGGGGTCTGGCTGCTGTGGGGGCTCGGCCATAACCTGTCGGTGGCTACCGGCGTTGGCTTTATCGCCCTGGCCGGCGTGGCGGCCGAATTCGGCGTGATCATGTTGCTCTATCTCAAGCATGCGTGGGAAGCGCGCGAAGCGGCAGGGCGCCACGGCGAGGAAGACCTGCTGGAAGCCATCCGTGAAGGCGCGGTGCTGCGGGTGCGGCCGAAAGCCATGACGGTGACGGTCATCGTGGCTGGCCTGGTGCCGATCATGGTGGGCGCCGGCACGGGATCTGAAATCATGCAGCGCATTGCTGCACCGATGGTGGGGGGAATGTTGTCCGCGCCCCTGCTATCGTTATTTGTTGTACCTGCGGCATACTTGCTGCTTCGGCGGCGCAAACAATCTATGGAGAATTAATATGAAAGCAATCCACGCCACCCTGCAAGCAGCGATCCTGGCGGCAGCCGTCATGGCCGGCGTGCCAGCCATGGCCGACCATGGCGGACACGCCGACCACGACCAGCAGGCGACCAGCGCCGTGGCCGATACCGCCGATGGCGAAATCAAGAAAGTCGACAAGCCATCCGGCAAGCTGACCATCAAGCACGGCGAACTGAAAAACCTCGGCATGGGTGCGATGACGATGGTATTCCGCGTCAAGGATGCCGCCATGCTGGACAAGGTGAAAGCCGGCGACAAGGTGCGCTTCACCGTTGAAAATGCCAATGGCTCCATGACGGTCACCGCCATCGAAGTTGCGAAGTAAAAAAGCATGAACCGATTCGTCAGGACATGGATGCTGTGGCTGCTGATGCTGGTCTTGCCCCTGCAAGCGCTGGCCAGCGTCGCGCAACTGTCTTGCGGAATCGGCGAGCACCAGCCCAGGCAGTCGCTGCGCCATGACGTCAAAGCGGTAAAGAAGGGCGCCAGCGTGCTGCAGGACGTGGGCCACACGGCTTGCGGCGCCTGCGTCACTTGCTGCTGCGCTTCGGCCGCATTGCCGGACCCGAATGTCGCGCCAGCGCCTTGGGACGGCACCGACCCGCACTTTGGCTTGCTGCCGGCTTGCCACGCCAGCCATATCCCCGATGGCCCGGAACGCCCTCCGCGCCGTCACGCTCCCTGAGATTCCAGGATTTTCCACAAGAGGCGCCGCCATGCGCGGCGGAGGATAGGCTGCACGGCATGGTTGCGTGCGGCGGGCAAAGAAAGAGGACTTTATGAAACAGGCATTCTGGTCACGCCGGCTACACAAGTGGCTTGGCGTGCTGGTCGGCATCCAGGCATTGTTCTGGATGGCGAGCGGCGTGTATATGGCCGCAATATCGATCGACATTATCCACGGCGACCACCTGTCGCATGTGGAGCGGCCTGCAATGGCGGCGAAAGCCATTGCGCTGCAGCCGTCGCAGCTGGCGGCGCAATTTCCGGGTATGACAGGTTTCCGCCTGAAGCACTTGCTGGACCGGGAAGTGTATGAGGTGAAGTACGCCGGCGGCATTGGCCTGGCGGACGCGGCCAGCGGCAAGCAACTGGATCCACTGGACCAAGCGCAGGCTTTGAAACTGGCACAACAAGCTTACATGGGCGATGGCAGCGTGAGCGGCATTCAATTACTCCGGCAATTGCCGAAGGAGGTCGCTACGCGCCGCGCGCCATTGTGGCGCATTGATTTTGACGACTCCAATGGCAGCAGCCTGTATGTGTCTCCATCCACAGGGGAAGTGGTGGCGCAGCGTCATTCCTTGTGGCGGGCTTACGACTTCCTTTGGATGCTGCACATCATGGATTACGACAAGCGCACCAACGTCAACAACACGCTGTTGCGCAGCGCTTCCATTGCCGGCACGTTGTTCGCGTTGAGCGGGATCTGGCTGCTGTGGTTCACCGTGCGCAGGAGGGCCGCGAAATGACGCCGTTCCTGCGAAAAATGCATAAGTGGGTCGGGCTGGTCGTTGGGCTGCAGTTCCTGCTCTGGCTGGCGAGCGGCATGGTCATGAGCCTGTTCGACCGGGACGTGGTCGAAGGCATGGCGCATCGGGCGCCGCTGAAGGCGGCTGCGGAGTGGCCGAGGACCGGCCTGGTGGCGCCGGCCGATGTGCTGGCAGCTTCGCGCAAGCCGGTTGAATCGATCGACAGCCGTTGGCTGCTGCAAGTGCCGGCTTACCTGCTGAAAAACGGTGAAGGAAGCTGGCTGGTGGATGCACGCAACGGCGCGCACCTTGCTGTCAGCGCCGCCCAGGCGCTGGAAGTGGCGCGTGCCGATTATGTTGGCGATGGAAAGGCCGGGCAGCCGCAATGGGTTGCGAAGCCGACGCTGGAGATTCGCAAGCATCGCGGGGCAAGCTGGCGTATCGACTTCGATGATGCGGAGGCCACCACGATTTACGTGTCCGCCGTCGATGGCCGCATCCTGGAGCGGCGCAACGCTACGTGGCGCCTGTTCGACATCGCCTGGATGCTGCACATCATGGACTACGGCGGCCGCGAAGATTTCAACAATTCGCTGCTGCTGATGGCTGCGCTGGGTGGCTTGTGGATGGCCCTGTCCGGCATTTGGCTGCTCTGCACCAGCCTGCGCCTGCACGATTTTGTCCCGGCGCGCCTTCTGCCTGCGCGGCAGGTTACGGTGCTTGATGAAGGCGGAAAGCGCATCGGCATCGTCAAGTCCCGCCACGGCGATTCGGTGTTCGACGCACTGGCGCGCGCGGGGATACAGCTGCCGTCCAACTGCGGCGGCGGCCAAAGCTGCGGGCTGTGCGAGGTGCGTGCCTGCCATAACGCGCCGCCTGCATCGTCATCCGACGGCGAGCACATTCCCGACCAGCGCCTGCGCCGCGGCCACCGGCTGGCCTGCGGCATGGCGGTGACCTCCGATCTGGAGATCGCGGTCAGCCATGGTGCGGCACTGATGGTCAGCCGCACGGCAACGGTGGAGCGCGTGCGCGAGATCACGCCGACCCTGCGCGAGGTAATGCTGCGCCCGGACCAGAAAGCGGGCGCCGATTTCCGTCCCGGCAGTTACGTGCAGCTTCACATTCCCCGTGCGCGCGGGCTGTTCGGCCCCCGCAAGTCCTTGCGCCGGTCTTATTCGCTGTCGCTGTCGGTGGCACAGGCTGGCGGCTGCGTGACGCTGTTGGTACGGCACGTCGCCGGCGGTATCGGCTCGTCGTACGTGCACGCGCTGAAAGAGGGGGAGCAAGTCGCGTTCAACGGGCCGTTTGGCGAATTCGCCTTGCGCCGGGGCCGGAACGAAAAAGTCTTCATTGGCGCCGGGGCCGGCATGGCGCCGTTACGGTCGATGATCCGCGCACAACTGGAATCGGGGGCGAAGGAGGCCGTGCGCTTCTGGTATGGGGCGCGTGGTACGGACGAAGTGCCGTATCGTGAAGAATTTGACGAACTGGCGCTGCGCTACCCGCATTTCAGCTGGCATGTGGTGCTGTCTGATAATGGCCGCAGGGTGCACGAGGTGGTACGCGATGAGTTCCTTGCACGGCAGCCGCAGGCCCGCGATTGCGACTTCTATGTTTGCGGGCCGCCCGCAATGCTGCATGCCACGCGCGAAATGCTGAAGGAGCAGGGCGCGCAGCGGGTGTCGTTCGACGACTTCAAGATCTAGCTGTCGTCAAGTGCGGGCGAACTCGATACGCTGCTTGCGCGGGTTCGGCCGCACGATGTGCTCCAGCGGCAGCACGGTGGACTGCTTGATCTTTTTCAGCGCGATGTTCGATTTGACGTTCACCACGCCGGGCAGCAGAAGGATTTCCTTCATCATCAGGTCGGCGAAGGATGCCAGGTCGTGCGATACGACACGCGCCACGTAGTCAGCCTCGCCCGTCACGGAGAAGCACTCCATCACTTCCGGCACATCGCGGATCGCCTTTTCGAAGGCGTCGCCGCGCTTCTCGCCGTGGCGGTCCAGCGTGATATGGACGAAGGCCATCACGTCCAGCCCCACCGTGGTCGGTTCCAGCACGGCCGCATAGTGATCGATGATGCCGGCCTCGCGCAGGCGCTGCACGCGCCGCCCCACCTGCGACACCGATAAATGCAGCACTTCAGCCAGGGCGGTGTTGGTCGCCTCCCCATTGCGCTGAAGCTCGTTCAGCAGGGACAGGTCGTGGCGGTCGACGGTAATCATCATCAGTTCCTTTGTTGGTGCGCAAAATGCGCATATATTGCGTTGCAAGGCGCTCATAATGCGCAAAAAATCCAGAATCAGTGCGTAGTATATCCGTTATCTACACACCTTTCCGGAGACAGCAAATGACCGACTCACTGTGGGACAACCCGATGGGCACCGACGGCTTCGAATTCATCGAATACGCGGCGCCGGACCCAGTCGCAATGGGCAAGACTTTCGAAGCCATGGGCTTTACCGCGGTGGCGCGCCATCGCAGCAAGGATGTGACCCTGTACCGCCAGGGCGAAGTCAACTTCCTGCTGAACGCCGAAAAGGACTCGTTTGCACAGCGCTTCGCCGAACTGCACGGGCCATCGGTCTGCGCCATCGGCTTCCGCGTGAAAGATGCCGCCTATGCCTACAAGCGCGCGCTGCGCCTTGGCGCCTGGGGCTTTGAGAGCAAGGCCGGCCCGATGGAACTGAACCTGCCGGCCATCAAAGGCATCGGCGATTCGCTGATCTACCTGGTGGACCGCTGGCCCGGCAACGGCAATATCAGCATTTACGACGTCGATTTCGAGCCGATTCCGGGTGTCGACCAGAACCCGAAAGGGCATGGCCTGACCTATATCGACCACCTGACGCATAATGTGCACCGTGGCCGCATGGGCGAGTGGGCCGAGTTCTATGAGCGCCTGTTCAACTTCCGCGAAGTGCGCTATTTCGATATCGAAGGCCAGGTCACCGGCGTGAAGTCGAAGGCAATGACCAGCCCTTGCGGCAAGCTGCGCATCCCGATCAATGAGGAAGGCACCGACCGCCCCGGTCAGATCCAGGAATACCTCGATGCGTATCGCGGCGAAGGCATCCAGCACATCGCCATGGGCAGCGACAACCTGTACGCGACCGTGGACAGCCTGCGTGGCGCCGGCGTGAAGCTGCTCGACACCATCGACACTTACTATGAACTGGTCGACCGCCGCATCCCCGGCCACGGCGAGCAGCTGCAGGCCCTGCGCGAGCGCAAGATCCTGATCGACGGCAAGCCGGGCGACCTGCTGCTGCAGATCTTCTCCGAAAACCAGCTTGGCCCGGTGTTCTTCGAGTTCATCCAGCGCAAGGGCAACCAGGGCTTCGGCGAAGGCAACTTCAAAGCCCTATTCGAGTCGATTGAGCTGGACCAGATGCGGCGCGGCGTGCTGACCGCGTAATCAATGCGCCATCAATACTGGCAGCGTCGCCGTTGCCAGTATGGTGCGCGTGGCGCCGCCCAGCATCATCTCGCGGAAGCGGCTATGGCCGTAGGCGCCCATCACCAGCAGGTCGACGTTGAAGTCGGCCGCCAGCGACAGGATGGCCTTGCCGGGATCGGCCGCCTCCGGCCGGCGCAGGACTTCCACGTTCACGCCGTGCCGCGCCAGGTAGAGGGCGATATCGGCTCCTGGCGATTCGCCCAGGGTATCGGCGCTGTTGCCCAGCACTGCCAGCGTGACTTGTTCCGCACCGCGCAACAGGGGCAGGGCGGCGGTGACGGCCTTTGCCGCCTCCACGCTGCCGTTCCATGCCACCATCACGCGCTTGCCGATGGTCGGGAAGCGTCCGGTGCGAGGCACCAGCAGCACCGGGCGGCCGCAATTCAATAGTACGTAATCCGGCAGGTCGGGCAGCAGGCTGCCTTCATTATCGTCGTCGGCGGCGGCTTGGCCCAGCACCACCAGGTCGGCGTAGCGCGCCTGCATGCACAGGCCGGCATATTCGTCGTCGTTGCTGCTGCGCGCCTCGAAAGTCTGGACGCCAAGGCGGTCTGCCATGGCCTTGAATTGTTCCAGCGCCAGTTGCACGCGTTCTTCGGCGCGACGCAGGTAGTCGGCCAGGAATACGCCGCTGCCTTCGTAACTGCGGCCTGCCAGCATGGAGCGCGGCATGCCGGTCATCGCGGCGCCGACCAGGTGGGCTTCCTCGCGCGAGGCGACGGCTGCCGCCAGCGCGATGCGGGCTTCGGCATTGGCCGCGCGGTCGGCATGGACTACGATGGTGCGGTAAGACATGATGTCCTCCTGTGTTGATCTTGGCACAAGTGTGCGCCCGATTGGCGCGCACGATCCATGACTTGGGTCAAGCTCGTCTGATATCATGTCTTTATGTTACGTTCTTGTCTTGCGCCTTCCTGCCTGTTGCTTGCCTTGAGCCCTGCAGCAGTTGCCGGCCAAGGGGAGGTGGTATTTGTCGCCGCGACCAACCACAATATGCCCTTGTCACGTTTCCAGAACGGGGAGATGGTCGAAGGCCTGTTGAAGGACCTTGGCGACGGCATCGCACATCGCATGGGGAGGCAGGCCCGTTATGTCAGCGTTCCCGCCAAGCGGGTTGCCGAATACCTCGCCAGCGGACGGGCCGATGGCGTCTGCTACGTGCTGCCGCGCTGGCTGCCGGGCGCCTTCAACTGGAGCCAGCCACTGATGCCCGATGCAGGCGTGCTGGTGTCCCGGCCCGAAGCGCCCGCCGTTCGGGCCCTGTCGGACCTGGCCAACAAGCCGGTCGGCACGGTGCTGGGGTATTCCTATTCGATGATCGATGCCGCCCTGGGGCGTGCGTTCGTTCGCGAGGATGCGCCTTCGATGGAGCTGAATATTTCGAAGATCCAGCATGGCCGCATGCAATACGCGATCATGGGCCGCATGACGGCGGAATACCTGATGCGCGCAGAGCCCCAGCACAAGCTGCGGATCGATTTCGAGTTCGATCCCTTCAAGGCGCAATGTGCGTTCTCGAAGAAGTCGGCAATTCCGTTCGACGATGTCCAGCGCGCCATCGGCGGCCTGGTCTCCGATGGCAGCCTTGACCGGCTGCTGCACCGCTACCGCTAGCCACGCCTGAAAACCATGTCTCTATTCATACTAACTCCGCCGCGCGACGTCCTGAAGAAATTCCTGCACGTCAGCGAGCCGGGGCGCCGCTTGCTATAATCTGGCCAAATGAATATCCAGCGCTTCCTCGTTATCCTGCTGTTACTAGTGCTGCCGCTCCAGGCGACCCTGGCGGCGACGGATAGCTGCTGCCTGAAAATCAATGTATCGCAGCTCGGCGAGCATGTGGCTGCGGCGGAGGATGCGCCAGGCTCGGACAGTGCCTGCTGCACGCAGTGCGACTTCTGCCATCACTCCCATGCGCCGTTTGTCGCCAACCTGGCCGACGGACGCCAGCAAGTCGATTCGATCGCTCCGGTGCCATCGCCGGAGCCGCCTTTCCATTCCTTCATCCCGGATATTCCTCCGCGTCCCGACAGGCTCCGCTGATTGATCCGGCTGCAGCATGCAGCCGTTCCCCATCAATCACCAAGGAGCAAAATCGTGAAAGCTTTTTGCGTGCCTTTGCTGGCGGCCATTTGCCTGGCCCCCGCATGGGCGCAACCATCATTGACGCTTGCCGAAGCACTGGAACGTGCGCGGCAAAGCAATCCCGAGCTGCGGGCGCTGACGCTGGAAGCCGCAGCCGTCGACGCGGCCGGAAGCCAGGCAGCTTTGCTGCCGAACCCTTCGCTGGACTATTTGCGCGAAGGGAAAACCAGCGAAGGCGGTTCTTCAACCGTCCAGCTATCGATCCCGCTTGAACTGGGCGGCAAGCGCGCCGCGCGCATGGACGCGGCGCAGGCTGGCAGCCGTGCGGCGGCACTGGACCTGGCCGTGGGCCGGGCACGGATCGAGGCGGAAGTGGTCGCCGCTTACCAGCAAACCTGGCTCGCGCAGCAGCACGTCGCCTTGGCAACGCAGGTCAGCGAAACCGGGCGGCGCTCCAGCGAAGCGGCCGCGCGCCGCGTATTGGCGGGCAAGGTGTCGCCGGTGGAAGAGGCGCGTGCGCGCGTGGCCGAAGCCAACTGGCGCATGGAAGGGGTGTCAGCCCAGCGCGAGCTGGACGAGGCGCGCATCAGGCTGGCCAGCCTGCTCGGCGACACCGGCAGCGAGATCGGGTCTCTGGCGGCGCCTGCCACGCCGGCCGAAGCCGGGTTCCCCGCCGGACAGCTTGAAAACCTGATCGATTCTGCGCCTGCCATTGAGCGGGCCGTCGCGGAAGTCGAAGCGGGCAAGGCGTCCCTGCGCATGGAGCGCGCCGCGCGCATGCCGGACGTTTCGCTGATCGTCGGCAGCAAGCGCAGCGAAGGCCCTGAGCGTGACCGCGTCCGCCAGAACATCATCGGCCTGTCCGTTCCGCTGCCGCTGTTTAACCGCAACCAGGGCGCGATCCTGGCGGCGCAACGCCGTGCCGACAAAGCCGGCGTAGAGCTGGAAGCGACTCGCCAGCGCATTCGCACAGAGGCAATGCAGGCCCATGCCCGCATGCAGGCGGCCATGCAGCAGGAGCGCCTGGTGCGCGAGGACGTGCTGCCTGGCGCCCAATACGCCGCCGATGCGGCCATGAAGGGCTTCGAGGCCGGCAAATTCAATTACGTCGAAGTGCTCGATGCCCAGCGCACCTGGGTGCAGGCGCAGGGCCAGCACCTGCGGGCTATCTCGGACTTCTACCGCGCCAGGGCCGACCTGGCAAAGCTGGTCGGCAACCTGGACATCAAGGATTCAAAATGAACAAGCGTCAGAAAAACACCATTGCGGCCATGGTGGCCGCCGCCGCCCTGTTTGCAGGCGCAGTATTGGGCTGGGAGCGCATCGCACCTGCTGCGAAAGCCGGTGCCGAGGCGAGCGAACACCACGATGAACATCCCGCCGTCGCAGCCAATCCTGGCGGCACGCAGCCAATCCCGTTCACCGACGCGCAGGTTGCGGCGGCCGATATCCAGGTGCGTACGGCCGGCGCTGCGCGCCTGGAAACCTTCGTCCGCCTGCCCGGTGAAGTCAAACTGAATGAGGACCGTACCGCCCACGTCACGCCGCGCGTGGACGGCATCGTGCAGGAAGTGCAGGCCAATCTCGGCCAACAGGTGCGCAAGGGCGAGCTGCTGGCGGTACTGGCCAGCGCCGACGTTTCCGAGCAGCGCAGCAGCCTGGCCGCCGCCGAAAAGCGTGCAGGGCTGGCCCACTCGGTCTACGAGGCCGAAAAGAAGCTGTGGGAAGACAAGGTCTCGGCACGCCAGGACTACCTGAAGGCGGAGCAGGAATGGCATGAAGCCAGCATCGCCGTGCAGAACGCGCGCCAGAAGCTGGTGGCCATCGGCGCCAGCGGTTCCGGCAAGGGGCCATTCAACCGCCTGGAAATCCGGGCGCCTTTCGATGGCCTGATCGTCGACAAGCATATTGCCGTGGGCGAGGCGGTCGGCGCCGAAACCAAGGTATTCACGGTCTCCGACCTGCGCCAGGTATGGGCGGAAGTCGTGGTGCCTGCGAAGGACCTGGAGATCGTCAAGGTCGGCACGGAAGCGGTGCTGCACTCGGCCGCCTCGAACGCCGCGGTCAAAGGCAAGGTGAGCTTCGTCAGCGCCCTGATCGGCGAACAGACCCGCGCCGCCCGTGCCCGCGTGGTGCTGGACAACCCTCAGCTGGCATGGCGACCAGGCCTGTTCGTGGATGTCGACGTGATCACCGGTTCGGCCGAGGTGCCGGTCGCGGTGGAAAAGGAAGCGCTGCAAGTGCTGAACGGCGCGCAGGTGGTCTTCCAGCGCGATGGCCAGGCGTTCACGCCGGTGCCGGTCACGGTGGGCCGTTCCGACGGCAAGCTGGTGGAGATCACGTCCGGCCTGCGCAAGGACGCCAGCTATGCCGCCGCCCACAGCTTCACCATCAAGGCGGAGCAGGGCAAGGGCGCTGCCGAGCATGAAGACTAAGGAGCCGCCATGTTAAGCCGAATTATCCAGGCCTGCATCGGCCACCGCTGGATGGTCATGTTCGCCGTACTGGCGATGGCCGTGCTGGGCGCGGTCAATTACAAGAATCTGCCGATCGACGCCGTGCCGGACATCACCAATGTCCAGGTGCAGATCAACACCGCTGCCGCCGGCTACTCGCCGCTGGAAGTGGAGCAGCGCATCACCTTCCCGATCGAGTCGCTGATGGCCGGCCTGCCGCGGCTGGAGCAGACCAGGTCCTTGTCGCGCTACGGCCTGTCGCAGATCACTGTGGTGTTCAAGGATGGCACGGACATCCACTTCGCCCGCCAGCTGATCAGCCAGCGCATCCAGGATGCGCGGTCCCAGCTCCCGGCCGGACTGACGCCGACCATGAGCCCGATTGCCACCGGCTTGTCCGAAATCTACCTGTGGACGGTGGATGCGGCGCCCAATGCACGCAAGCCGGACGGCACGCCTTACACGCCGACCGACCTGCGCGAGATCCAGGACTGGATCATCAAGCCGCAACTACGCAACGTGCCTGGCGTCACCGAAATCAACTCGATCGGCGGCTACGACAAGGAATACCTGGTCGCGCCAACGCCGGCCAAGCTGGCGTCGTATGGCCTGAACCTGTCGGACGTGGTGACAGCGCTGGAGCGTAATAACGGCAACGTTGGTGCCGGCTATATCGAGAAGGAAGGCGAGCAATACCTGCTGCGCGCACCGGGCCAGCTCAAGTCGGTGGCCGACATCGGCAATATCGTGGTCTCCACCATCGACGGCGTGGCTGTGCGCATTGCCGACGTGGCAACCGTGGGCGTCGGCGCCGAACTGCGCACCGGCGCCGCCACCCGCAACGGACGCGAAGTGGTTCTTGGCACCGTTTTCATGCTGATCGGCGAGAACAGCCGCGCGGTGGCGCTGGCGGTGGACAAAAAGATGGTTGAGATCAACCGCAGCCTGCCTGCCGGCGTCTCGGCCACGCCGGTGTACAACCGTACGGTGCTGGTGGAAAAGGCGATCGATACCGTCAAGCGCAACCTGCTGGAAGGCGCGGTGCTGGTGATCGGCGTTCTGTTCCTCTTCCTCGGCAACCTGCGTGCTGCTTTGATCACCGCGATGGTAATCCCGCTGTCGATGCTGTTCACCTTCACCGGCATGGTAGCCAATAATGTCAGCGCCAACCTGCTAAGCCTTGGCGCGCTCGATTTCGGCATCATCGTCGATGGGGCCGTGGTGATCGTGGAAAACTGCGTGCGCCGCCTGGCGCATGCGCAACAGCATGCCGGACGGCCGCTGACACGCGAAGAACGTTTTGCGGAAGTCTTTGCCGCCGCACATGAAGCGCGCAGGCCGCTGCTGTTCGGGCAGTTGATCATCATGATCGTGTACCTGCCGATTTTTGTGCTGTCCGGGATCGAAGGCAAGATGTTCCACCCCATGGCCTTCACCGTGGTGACGGCCTTGCTGGGCGCGATGCTGCTGTCGATTACCTTCGTGCCGGCCGCCGTGGCGCTGTTCATGAACAAATCGGTACGCGAGGAAGAAGGGCGCCTGATGCTGGCGGCCAAGCGCCGTTATGGCGAACTGCTGGACTACGTCATGGCCAACCGCCCGGTAGTGTTTACCGCCGCCGGGCTGGTGCTTGCCCTGTCCGCGTTGCTGGCGACGCGCCTTGGCACCGAGTTCGTACCGAACCTGAACGAAGGCGACTTCGCAGTGCTGACGGTACGCATTCCCGGCACGGGCCTGGGGCAATCGGTGCAGATGCAGCAGCAGATCGAGAAAACGCTGGTGGCAAAATTCCCCGAAATTGCCAACGTCTTCGCCCGCACCGGCACCGCGGAAATCGCTTCGGACCCTATGCCGCCAAGCATTTCGGACGGCTACATCATGCTCAAGCCGGAGCAGGAATGGCCGAAGCCCAAGCGCAGCCGCGAAGAACTGCTGGCCGCCATTCGCGAGACGCTGGAGCAATTGCCGGGCAATAGTTATGAGTTCAGCCAGCCGATCCAGCTTCGCGTGAATGAGCTGATCTCCGGCGTGCGCAGCGACGTGGCGGTGAAGGTGTTCGGCGACGACCTTGACGTGCTGAATGCGAAAGCTGCCGAAATCGGCGCCATCCTTGGCAGGATTCCGGGCGCATCAGGCGTGAAGGTCGAACAGACCACAGGCCTGCCGATGCTGCAGATCCAGGTCGACCGCGAACGGGCAGCGCGCCTTGGCCTGAACATCGCTGAAGTGCAGGAGCTGATCGCTACCGCTACCGCGGGCCGCGAGGCCGGCGCCATGTTCGAAGGCGACCGCCGCTTCGACATCGTGGTGCGTTTGCCGGAAGCGCTGCGCTCGGACATCGAACTGCTGAAACGCCTGCCGGTGCCGCTGCCGAAGAAGGAAGGCGCACGTCCGGCCTACGTCACTCTGGCTGAAATCGCGACCTTTGACACGGCGCCCGGCCCGAACCAGCTAAGCCGGGAGCAGGGCAAGCGCCGCGTGGTGGTGACCGTCAACATGCAGGACCGCGACATCGGCTCCTTCGTCGAAGAAGCGCAGCAGGCGATCCTGAAAGGCGTGAAGCTGCCGGCCGGCTACTGGCTGGCCTGGGGCGGGCAGTTCGAAAACCTGCAGAATGCCGCGCAGCGCCTGAAGGTGGTGGTGCCGGCGTCGCTTGCGCTGGTGTTCGCGCTGCTGTTCTTCATGTTTAACAACGCGCGCGACGGCGCGCTGGTGTTCACCGGCATTCCGTTTGCACTGACAGGCGGCATTTTCGCGCTGTGGATGCGCGGGATTCCGATGTCGATATCGGCAGCTGTCGGCTTTATCGCGCTGTCAGGCGTCGCTGTGCTGAACGGCCTCGTGATGATCTCCTTCATCCGCAGCTTGCGTGAGCAAGGGCAGCCGCTGGCCGATGCGGTGCGCAACGGTGCGCTGGTGCGTTTGCGGCCGGTGCTGATGACGGCCCTGGTGGCATCGCTTGGCTTTGTGCCGATGGCGATTGCGACCGGCACCGGTGCGGAAGTCCAGCGGCCCTTGGCCACCGTGGTGATCGGCGGCGTGCTGTCCTCCACCGCGCTGACGCTGCTGCTGTTGCCCTTGCTGTACCGCCTGGCCTACAGCCGCAAGGAGGAGGTCAGCCCGCTGGCCCCAGCCGCTCTCGCAGGAACTCAATAAAGCGCGCCGTCTTGGCCGGAACCAGCCGGGTTTCGGTCAAGGCATACACCGGCGTGGGCTTGCCATGCCATTGCGGCAGGATGCGTTGCAAGCGTCCTGCCGCAAGGTCGTCTGCCACGACTTCTTCCGGCAACAGGATAACGCCCATGTCGAGTGCAGCAAGGCGCCGGAACATGCCCACGTTGTTGACGGCAAAGCGCCCGCCCACCGCAACTGGCTCGCTGTGTCCCTCGCGCAGCAGGGTCCAGGTGGTGGATTTCGCCAGGCCCAGGCAGGCATGCTGTTCCAGGTCCGCAGGTTCGCGCGGCTCGCCGTGTTGCGCGAGGTATCGCGGCGAAGCATACAGCTTCGGTGTAAGGAGGGCCAGTTGGCGCGCGATCAGCTGCGAGTCCGCCAGTTCACCCATGCGTATCGCCACATCAAATGGTTCGCTGACCAGGTCAACGAGGCGCGGCGTCAGGTCCAGCTCAAAGGTGATGCCGGGATAGCGCTGGGCGAATTCCGCGATCAGGGGCGCCAGGTAGGTCTGTGCGAAATCGACCGGCAGCGAGGCGCGCAGCACGCCGGTCGGCTGGGCCAGCATGCCGCCCAGTTGTTCATGCGCCAGCCGCGCTTCATCGATGATGCGCTTGCAGCGCTCGAAGTAGATCTGGCCCGCTTCGGTCAATTCGATCTTGCGGGTCGTGCGATGCAGCAGCCGCAGGCCGATGGCCTTTTCCAGCGCGGCGATCCGGCGTGAAATCGTTGAATTCGGAATGCCCAGCACTTCGCTGGCACCGCGAAAACCCTTGGCCTTCACCACTTCAACAAACAAGGCCATGTCGTTCAGATATTCCAATGATTGCTCCATCTATGGATCAATGTGCTGCAATTTACCATATTTATCTCATTTCGAAGGTGTTGGATGATGGCGCATCTCCAATCACTCAAGGAATACTGTCGTGAGCAAACTGTTTGAAACCGTCAAAGTGGGACGCTATACGCTGGCCAATCGCCTCGCCATGGGGCCGATGACGCGCAGCCGCGCGCAGTACGACGGTACGCCGGGCGAACTGGCGGCCGAATATTATGCGCAGCGCGCCGACATCGGCCTGATCGTGACCGAAGGCACCCAGCCTTCGGAAGACGGCCAGGGTTATATGGCGACGCCGGGCATTCATACCGATGCCCACATGGCGGGCTGGAAGAAGGTCGCGGATGCCGTCCATGCCAAAGGAGGCCGCCTTTTCATTCAGTTGATGCATGCGGGCCGCATGTCGCATCCGGACAATACGCCGCACCACAGGCAGGGCGTCGCGCCGTCCGCCATTGCGCCGAATACGCCGATGTTCACGCCGACAGGCATGCAGGACATTCCTGCGCCGCGAGCGCTCAGCACCGCCGAGGTGCGCCAGACTGTCGACGATTTCCGCATGGCTGCGCGCCGCGCAATCGAAGCAGGCGCCGACGGCGTTGAGATCCACGGCGCCAATGCCTACCTGGTGCAGCAGTTCTTCGCACCGAGTGCGAACATGCGTGGCGACGAATACGGTGGCTCCATCGCCAACCGCGCGCGCTTTGCGATTGAAGTGGCCAAGGCCATCGCCGGGGAGATCGGCGCCGACCGCACCGCGATCCGCCTGTCGCCCGGCACTACGCTTTGGGGCATCGATGAAGGCGAAGAAGGCCCGGCGCTGTATCGCTACCTGGTGGCGGAACTGGACAAACTTGGCCTGGCCTACCTGCACATCATGCACCAGGGCGACGAAGTACTGCTGGCCGATATCCGCCAGCTTTGGAAGGGCCCGCTCGTGCTGAATCGCCCCGGCCGCCCGCGCGAGCAGATCGGCGCTGACGTCGCATCCGGATTGGCGGAAGTGGAGGCTTACGGACAGATGGTGCTGGCCAATCCGGACTTCGTTACTCGCATTAAAATCAACGCCCCGATCAACCTTTCCGACCGCAACACGTATTTCGGCGGAGGCGCGGCAGGCTACACCGATTATCCAGCCTTAACTAACCATAAGTCGTTGATTCAAATGGAAATGTGATTATTGACGTCGCTTTGGAGAGATTTTAACTGGATTAATTCTCTCCAAATGTCACGAATGTCCATCATATTGTTGTAAACCCTTCAGCAAATAATAAATATATATAAGCAAAACATCTCGAAATGGCGAATACGCAGCTATACTTCCGGCTGAAAAAATTCCCAAGAGAAATAGATGTTGTACAAAAGAATAAGCATGGCCGTGCAATTTGCACTCGGCCTTGGCGCAGCTTTGCCTGCGTTCGCGCAGGTCGATCCTGCATTGGCAAACCAGGAACTGCAGCGCCAGGAACAGCGTGAGCGCGAACGCGCACGCCAGGACGAGGCCAAGCCAGACGTGCGCCTGCAGCGCGAGGTGAAATCGACGCAAGCCGTTTGGCCGGAAAACGAGTCGCCATGCTTCCCGATCCGCCGCGTGTTCCTGGATGGCGAGATGGCCGGCCAGTTCCAATGGGCGCTGAAGGCCGCCGACGGCGCATTGGGCCGCTGCCTGGGCAGTGCCGGCATCAACGTCCTGGTGGGGGAAGTGCAGAACGCGCTGGTCGCGCAGGGCTATGTCACGGCCCGCGTGCTTGCCGCGCCGCAGGACTTGCTGGGTGGTGAGCTGCACCTGAAACTGGTCCCCGGCCGCATTCGCGCGCTGCGCTATCCGGAACAGAAGCCATCGTTCGACAACGCGCTGCCGCTGGCGTCTGGCGAGCTGCTGAACTTGCGCGATATCGAGCAGGGCCTGGAAAACCTGAAACGTGTGCCCGGCGCCCAGGCCGATATCGAGATCGTGCCGGGCGAGCAGCCTGGCGAGAGCGACCTGCAGGTGAAGTGGAAGGGCGGCCGCGCCTATCGCCTCAGCGCTTCGTTGGACGATAGCGGCAGCCGATCGACAGGCACCTACCAGGGCGGCATCACGCTCTCCATCGACAATCCCTTCGGCCTGCAGGACCTGTTCTACCTGACCCTCAATCGCAACCTGCATGGCGACAGCCCGGAAGGCGACTATGGCACCAGCGGCTACGCCCTGCATTACTCGGTGCCGTTCGAATACTGGCTGCTGTCGCTGCAACTGAACGATTACCGTTATCGCCAGACCGTGGCGGGCGCCTTCCATGACTACCTCTATCGCGGCACCAGCAATACCGCCGAATTGAAGCTCTCGCGACTGGTGTACCGCGATGCCACGCGCAAGACCACGCTGTCGCTGAAGACCTACCAGCGCGGCAGCCGCAATTACATCGATGACATGGAAGTGGAAGTCCAGCGGCGCCGCATGGCCGGCTTCGTCGCGGGCATCGCGCACAAGGAATTCATCGGCGCGGCCACGCTGGACAGCAACCTGACCTGGAAGCTGGGCACGAGTTCCTACGGCAGCCTGCCGGCGCAGGAAGAGGCCTTCGATGAAGGCACTGCGCGCCCGCGCATCTTCAATGCCGACGTCACGCTGAACTGGCCGCTGACCAAATCGCTGTCCTACCAAGCCGCCTGGCGCCGCCAGTGGAACCGCACCAAGCTGATTCCGCAAGACCGCTTTTCCATCGGCGGGCGCTACACCGTGCGCGGCTTTGACGGCGAGGCCAGCCTGTCCGCTGAACGCGGCTGGCTGCTGCGCAATGACCTGAGCTGGAGCATTCCGGTCAGCCGCCAGCAGCTTTACTTCGCCTTGGACCACGGCGTTGTCTCCGGCCCGTCCGCGCCGCTGCTGCGCGGCACCCACCTGACCGGCGCCGCCCTTGGCTGGCGCGGCCAGTTCGGTGGCCTGAACGCCGACTTCTTCGCGGGCAAACCGGTCAGCAAACCGGATGCCTTCCGCACCGCCAGCGTTGCCACTGGCTTCAACCTGAACTACGAATTCTGAGCATCATGAATAAACTTCGCTACCGTATCGTTTTCAATAAAGCACGTGGCATGCTGATGGCTGTGGGCGAGAGCGCCCGCAGTTGCGTCAAGGGCGCCGGCCAGACCGGCGCGCTCGATAGTTCGGTACCGGCCGCGTTCGGGCATCCCGCGCTGCGCCGACTGACCTTGCTGTTCGGCGCAGCCTTTGGCGGATTCCTCTGGGCTAGCCACGTGCAGGCGCAGATCATCGCCGATCCAAAGGCGCCAAGTCAGAACCAGGCCATCGTGCTAAAGGCGGCCAACGGCGTGCCGCAGGTGAACGTACGGGAGCCGAGTGCGGCCGGCGTGTCGCGCAACGTCTATTCGCAGTTCGACGTGGCCAAGGGCGGCGCCATCCTCAACAACTCGCGCGTCAACGTGCAGACCGAGTTGGGCGGCTGGGTCGAGGCCAATCCGTGGCTGAAAGCCGGTCCTGCGCGCGTGATCCTCAACGAAGTCAATTCCAGCAACCCCAGCGCACTGCGGGGCTATATCGAAGTGGCGGGCCAGAAGGCCGAAGTAGTGATCGCCAACCCGTCCGGTATTTCGGTGGACGGCGGCGGCTTTATCAACGTCAGCCGCGCGACGCTTTCCACGGGTTCTCCTTTGATGATGGACGGCCGCCTGACCGGCTATGACGTACAGCGCGGCCAGATCGTGATCGACGGTGCGGGCCTGGATGCGAGCAAAACCGACTATACGGCCCTGATCAGCCGGTCGCTGGTGCTGAATGCAGCCCTGTGGGCGCAGCGCCTGAACGTGGTCACCGGTGTGAACAAGGTCGAGGAAGGCGAATCGCCTGCGGTGACCGAAGTGGGCAAGGCAAGCGATGCAGCACCGCAGTTCGCGATCGACGCGTCGCGCCTGGGGGGCATGTATGCCAACCAGATTTTCCTGGTCGGTACCGAAGCGGGTGTCGGCGTGCGCAATGCCGGCGAGATCGGGGCGGCGGCGGGACAACTGGTCGTCACTTCCGAGGGGCGACTCGAAAACACCGGTACGCTGGCGGCATCGAAGGGCATGCAGGTGACGGTGCGCGATGCGGTTGACAACAAGGGCAAGATGCAGGCCGGCGAAGACCTGGCTCTGAAATCGGCTGCAGTACTCAACGGCGGCAACATCAGCGCCGGTGGGCAACTGGTTGCTGCGGTGAGCGGCGATTTTGACAACCGTGGCGGCAGTATCGAGGCACGCCGCGTTGAGCTGGGTAGCGCAAACGGCACCCTGTTGAATGCGGACGGCAAGATTGTGCAAGGCGGCTCGTCGGCGCTGAACGTGACCGTTGGCAGTGCCAATAACTCCGATGGCGTGCTGGGGCAAGCGGCCAGCGCAGCGGATGGCGCGACCGGTGGCGCGGGCGGCGCCGGCAATGGTTCCGGGGGCGGGACTGGCCCGGACAGCGGGACTGGCGCCGGAACCGGCGGCGCAGGTGGTACGACCGGTTCCGGCAATACGGGCGGCGCGGGCACTGGCACCGGCACTGGCGGTGCCGCCATTCCCGAGTTGCCAGCGGGCGAACTCAAATTTGCCGCAATGGACAACCAGCACGGCCTGGTCACCGCCACCGGCGGCATCAGCCTGGATACCACCGCGTTGACCAACCAGCGCGGCCAGGTCAACCTGCGCACGCTGAAAATCGACGGCGGCACCCTGGACAACAGCCAGGGCCAGATCGGCCTGCAACAGGACGCTACATTGCGCCTCTCGGCCCTGAACAACCAGGGCGGCCGCTTGCTGGCAGGCGGCGCCTTCAACGCGTCGCTCGGTGAGTTCGATAACAGCAGCGGCCTGCTGCAAGCGAACAAGCTGTCCATCGACGTCGCGCGTTACCTGAACAACGACAGCGGCACCATGCTCCACCTGGGGACCGGTGATGCCACCATCAACGTCGGCGGCAAGCTCCAGCAAACCGGCGGCAAGCTGGAAACCGCCGGAAACCTGGCCCTTCGCACCGGCGAAATTTCCGGCACCGGCAGCAAACTGAATATCGGCGGCAACTTCGCGTTGACGAGCGGCGCTACCGGAGCGGAACAGGGCGACTGGCGCATCGGCGGCAGTGCACAAATGGATACTGGCGCGCTGACCAATACTTCCGGCGCCATCGCTGCCGCTGGGGATCTCTCGTTGAAAGCGGCTGCGCTGTCCAACCAGCACGGACAGATATCCACTGGCGGCCAGGCAAGCTTGCAGGTGGCCGGGGACGTGGATAACACGTCCGGCCAACTCCAGGCCAACAAAGCCATGACCCTGGCAGCGAGCGGCGCCGTGCGCAACCAGGATGGTTCCATTGAAACCTTGGGCAGCCAAAGCAGCCTGGCTGTGGATGCCGCTGCAATCGACAACAGCACTGGTCGCATCGTCAACGCAGGCAGCGGCCCACTGGCGCTGAAGGCGGCGACCATCAGCAATAGCGGCAATATTGGCGGCAACGGCGCCATGAACATCGATGCCGCAACGGTGGCCAACGCGGCGCAAGGCCGCATGACGGCCGCCGGCGAGGTCACCATAAACGTCAGCTCCCTGCTGAAGAACGAAGGCAGCATCAGTAACGGCGGCAGTTTTACCTTGTCGCAGTCCCAGTCCGCGCTTGTAAACTCCGGCGAGATCCTGGCAAAAGGCCCGCTGAAGATCGAGAACGCCTCGATCGATAACCGTGCCGGCACCATTGCCACCGCCGAAGGCAGCACCAGCCGCATCGACATCGCTTCCGGCTCGCTGCAGAACGACGCCGGTACCATCCGCGCAGACGGCAGCGCTTCGGCGCGCATCGTCGGCGATGCAAGCAATGCTGGCGGATACCTCGGTTCCGGAGGCGCCCTGGAGCTGCGCGCCGGGGGCGGCATCAACAACGATGGCGGCCGGATCGAAAGCCGCGACGAGCTGGTACTCACTGGCGATGCGCTGACCAACCGGGCAGGCAGCATCGTTTCGGCTGGCGCCGGCCAATCCTCGCTCACCATCGGCCGCTACATCACTAACAATGGCCTGATCGGCAGCAACGGCAGCCTGAATGTCAGCGCGGAAAGCCTGGCCAACGGCGCCTCCGGCGCCATCACTGCCATGTCCGACCTGGACCTGAAGGTGCGTTCGGAGCTGACTAACCTGGACGGCCAGATCAGCACCCAGGGCAAGCTGAATTTCGACCAGCAGGGCGCTTCGCTGCGCAACAGCGGTACCATTACGTCAAAAGGCGCGGCAACCCTGAACGCGCGCGAGCTCGATAACCGTGACGGCCAGATCATCACCGCCAGCGGCTCGGGCATCGCGTCCAGCGTTGGCAAGCTGGATAACCGAAGTGGCATCATCAGTTCCGGCGCAGACACCGTGATTAACGCTGCCGGAGCCATCGACAACGGCGCCGGCGAAATCCAGGCCGCGCACGACCTGCAACTGAGTGCCGGCGGCGCGATCACCAACGCAGGCGGCCTGGTTCAGGCAACCGGCGCGGGCAGCACCGTACAATTGAACGCCGATTCGATCGACAACACGACGGGCCGTATCGTCAACGTCGGCACTGGCACAACCAGCCTTGCCGCAAACGGGCATATTGAAAACAGTGGCCAGATCGCCGGCAACGGCAAGCTGGAGCTTTCCGCCGACAGCTTGCGCAACCAGGCGCAAGGTACCGTCAGCGCTGCTGGCGACATGGCGCTCGCTGTACATGCCTCGCTGGATAACGCCGGCACCATCAGCAGCGCCGGAACGCTGCAGGCCAACCAGGCCGGCTTGAACCTGCGCAATAGCGGCACCATGGTTGCTGCGGGCGCGGTGGACCTCACGATCGCCACCCTGAACAACGATGGCGGCAAGCTCGCCACGGCCCAGGGCTCCAACGCCAGCGTGAACCTCAACGCGCAGCGCATCAGCAACCAGGGCGGCACCATCATGTCCGACAATAAAGCGGACCTGCACGTTGCTGGCGACATGGTGAACAACGGTGGCCTGCTGCAAGCTCGATCCGACATGGGAATTGAAGCCGGCGGCACCGTGAAAAACGACGGCGGCAATATCGAAGCTGTCTCCGCCACCAGCAGCTTGCACCTGAAGGCAGGCGACCTGGCCAACGACACGGGCCGCATCGTCAACGTCGGCACCGGCAGCACCACGGTTGAAGCGTCACACGGCATCACGAGCAACGGCACGATCGCAGGTAACGGCGCTCTGGAAATCTCCGCCGCCACGCTCGAGAACAAGGCCAACGGCACCATCGCGTCCGCGCAGGGCATGACCACGACCGTGACCGGCTCCCTGGCGAACGCCGGCACCATCAATAGCGGCGGTACCCTGCAGCTCAACGCCAATGGCGCGACAGTCACCAACAGCAAGCTGATTGTGTCGCAGGGACAGCTCACGCTGCACGCGGGAGACCTGGTCAACGACGGTGGCCAGCTCGCCACCGCCAAGGACTCCGGCGCGGCAATGACCATTGATGCCGCCTCGATCAGTAACCGCAGCGGCGTGATCATGTCCGACGCTGCAGCCACCATCGACAGCACCGGCAAGCTCGATAACACCCAGGGTACCCTGCAATCAGCGAGCTCGCTGGATATCGATGCCGCGGGCGCAATGAGCAATAACGGCGGCGTGGTGGAGGCACTGGCCAGCAATGCCACCCTGGGCCTGCACGCCGGTTCGCTGGCAAACGGCACCGGCCGCATCGTCAATGTGGGCTCCAGCGCTACGACGGTAAGCGTCGACACAACGCTGGACAATGCCGGCCTGATCGCCGGTAACGGCAACCTGGCCATGACGGCTGCCGACCTGGCCAACCGCACGGGCGGCACCATCGCCGCATCTGGCGGAAAGCTGGACCTGACTGTCGGCCACGGCATGGACAACGCGGGCGCCATCAGCAGCCGTACCACCTTCACGCTCAATGCAGCAGGCAAAGCGGTCCGCAACAGCGGCCAGCTTGTCAGCGGCACAGACGCAAGCCTCACAATGGGCGCCTTCACCAATGATGGCGGCCAACTGGTGACCGTCAAGAATGGCAGCGGCAACCTGCGCCTGGACGCAGATAGTGTCAGCAACGCTAGCGGCGCCATCGTCGCCGATGGCAGCGCAAATATCGCTTCACGCGGAACCTTGGGCAACCAGGGCGGCGTAATAGAAACGTCTGCGTCGTCCGGAACGCTGGACATCACCTCTGGCACCATCGACAACGGAACGGGCCGTATCGTCAACGTTGGTACCGGCGCGACGACGCTCACCGCAGGCGGCGCAGTGATCAGCAGCGGCCAGATCGCCGGCAACGGCACGCTCAATATTGTTGCAGCCACGCTGGACAACGCGAGCGCCGGCGGCATCTCTTCCGGCGCCAACCTGAACTTCGGCGTGCGCCAGTCCCTGAACAACGCAGGAAAGTTCAGCAGCGGCGGAATATTGACCTTCGAGCAGGCGGCAGCGCAATTCAGCAACAGCGGCCAAATCGCTGCGGCAGGCGCCATCAATGTCCATGCCGCCAGCATCAATAACAACGGCGGCCAGATTGCAACCGCCACCGCCGGCGGCGCGAACATCGCGCTGGACAGCGTAAGCGCCATGAGCAACCGCAGCGGCGCGATTGCGGCTGCAGGCAACGCAAGCGTGGTATCCGGCGCAGGTTTCGACAATACCCAAGGCCAGGTGCAGGCAGCGGGGAACCTGACGGTCAACGCGAGCGGCGTCCTGACGAACAACAGCGGCGCGCTGGAAGCACTGGGAGCCGGCTCCAGGCTGGACGTGCAGGCGAGCTCGATCAACAACCTGGCGGGCCGAATTGTCAACGCTGGCAACGCGCGTACGAGCATCACGAGCGCGAGCAGTATCATCAACAGCGGAACCATGGCCGGCAACGGCGCACTGGTCCTCAATGCCCAGACCTTGCAGAACCAGGCTGGCGGCGTAGTCTCAGCCGCCACCACGCTGGACTTGCTCGTCCGCCAGCAACTGGACAACCAGGGTGGCACCATCAGCAGTGGCGGCGCGCTGACCTTCAACCAGGCTGGCGCAACGTTCGCCAACAGTGGCCGCATGGGCTCCGGCGGCGAGATGAACATCGTCGCTTCCAGTATCGCCAACGATGGCGGCCAGCTTTACACCGTCAGCGGCACTGGCCGCGGCATCACGCTGCAAGCTAACAGCCTGTCCAACCTCGGTGGCGCAGTTTCCGCCGACGGTCTGCTGCTTGCAACGATCAACGGCGCCGTCGACAACAACGGAGGCACTTTGCATGCCGGCGCCGACCTGACCCTGAACGCAGCCGGCGCACTGAATAACGGTAGCGGCACGATTGAAGCTGCCGGAGCGGCATCGAAGTTGACGGTCAATTCCCAATCGGTGGCCAGCAGCGGCCGGATCGTCAACGCAGGGAGCGGCAATACCGCGATCACCAGCGCTGGCGGCATTACCAACAGCGGCACCATCGCCGGCAACGGCGCGTTGGAGCTGCACGCCAGCACGTTGCTCAACCAGGCCGGCGGCCAACTCGGTTCCGGAACGTCCATGCTGCTGGACGTGAACCAGCAATTGGACAACCAGGGCACCATCGGCAGCGGCGGAACATTGACCTTCGACGAAGCCTCGGCCACCTTCGGCAACAGCGGCCAGGTCGCGGCAAAGGGCAGGGCGCTGATCAATGCGTCCACCTTTACTAATAGCGGCCAGGTGTCCACGGTTGATGGCTACGGCGCCGAACTGGCAATCGCCACGAACGGCTTTAGCAACAGCGGCCAGCTCGTGGCCGACGGCAAAGCCACACTGACCATCGCGGGCGTAGCGAACAATGCTGGCGGTACGATGCAAGCAGGAACCGACCTGCAACTGACATCGGGCAGTGCGCTGCAAAACAATGGCGGCGTGATCGAAGCAGTTGGTGCTGGCAGCACGTTGACCATCAACAGCGATTCCATCGACAACGGCACTGGCCGCATCGCCAACAAAGGCAATGGCAGCACCCAGCTCCTGAGTCGTGGCGCGATCGCGAACAACGGCACGATTGCCGGCATGGGCAACCTGCTGCTGTCGGGCACCACGCTGTGGAATGGCGTTTCCGGCACCATCGCATCGGGCCAGGGCATGGACCTGGCGATCACCCAACAGCTGAACAATCAAGGGAAGGTCAATAGCGGCGGCACGCTGACTTTCAACCAGACCGGCGCAGGCTTCGTGAATAGCGGCCAGGTGCTCTCCGGCGGCAATGCCCTCATCTCTGCGCAGTACGTCAACAACGACGGCGGCACCCTCGGCACCGCAGGCGGTTCCGGCGCCGACTTGATGCTGAACACCCCACAACTGAGCAACGCAGGCGGACGCATCGCCACCGACCGCGATCTCTTTGTATCGGCCGGCACGGTCGGCGCATTGGGCGAAATCTTCGGCGGCCGCGACCTCGCGATCAGCATGAACGGCGACTACGTCCAGAATGTGGGCACGCAGCAAGTTCACTCGAACCGCGACCTGAGCCTGACAGTCACCGGCAACATCACCAACAACGGCACCCTCGGCGCAGAAGGAACGCTCACACTGAGTGGCAACCAGGTGACCAACCAGGCCGGCGCCGTAATCGAAGGCGGCGCCGTCGCCATCCGCGCGGCAGGCGATCTGGCCAACTCCGGTGAAATCAACGGCGAAAGTGCGTTGGACCTGGTTGCTGCCAATATCAGCAACACCAGCGGCATCGTCGGCGGCAACGTGACGGTCCGCACCAGCAACCTGAATAACACGGGTCCCAATGCACTGATCGGCTCTACCGGCAATATGGCGCTGGGCGTGGATGGAACGCTGAACAACGTTCAGGACGGCACGCTGTACAGCTCCGGAAGTATGATTATTGGCGCTACCAACGGCGGCTTGAGCGCGCAGGTGAATAACGTTTCGTCCACCATCGAGGCGAGTGGCGATCTGGCGATGAATACCGTCTCGTTGAGGAACGTGCGGGAAAACGTATCGATTGTGCAGGTCAAGACGGTGGACGAAACCACGCATATGGCGATGCCGAGCTGGTATAGCCCCGGCGGAAATCCCAATCACTACGATCCGCAGTCATCCAATTATCTTCCTTTCGAAGTCTATTTCGTCAACCCAGCCGATATTCTGGAAACCGAAAAATATGTTACGCCCGACGGATACGAGATTACTCGTGCCGTAATCCGAACGCACGCGAACGATTCGGCGTTCTTTAACGCCACCAGTGGATATGGCGGCAAGTGGGCTTCGCGCAACCGGATTTCAATGAGCGATGGCACAAAGGTTATCTACTACTGGGACGGACGGACTATTACTAACCCCGACCAGGGCGGGGTATCTACCGATGCCTACGTGCGACCACCAGATGGGAATCTCGACTGGGGAAATACGAGGGAATACGACTTCTCGAGCGCATATGGCAGCTGCAGTACCAACTGCATCCGCATGGTGACCATTCCAGGATATGACGATCCGCAGCACGTCATCCGCCGTGATACGCAGAGGCATACGGGGACGCAGACGTCCGATCAATTGGAAGAGAAGCGCGTTGCGCATCACACTGTAGTGGAGGACCAGGTCTCAGCCGATTCTGGTAAAGCTGGCCAGATTCTGTCTGGCGGAAATATTCATCTGACCGTCACCGATACACTGGACAACAGCTTTAGCGAAATCAGAGCCGTTGGTACCTGGAGAGTTGATGGCATGCCTGCCATTGTCAGCAGCGGGGCCACACTGTATCGCAGGCACACTTTCGACGGTACGTTTACTACCTACACCGGCTCCAGTACCGTAGCATGGACCAATCCAGAAATCGCGACGATAATCGGTTCGGGCGCCGGGACGATACAGGGTGGCCAGGGCGTATTCATCAACGCCCGCAGCTTCCGTAATGTGGATGTGAGTGCCGGTACAGTTGGCAATATCCGCGATTCTGTGAATGTGATCGGCAGCGGAGCCAATGGCGCCGCTGGCGCCGGCACCAACGCTAGTGCCAGTGGAGGCTACGGCGGCGGAGCCGGTGGCCACTTCTCCGGCAGTGCATTGGGTGCGCATGCCAACGTGGCGGGCAATGCCGGTTCATCTGGTGCCGGCGGCAATCTCTCCGGTGCGGGCCTGGCGGGCAATAGCGGCGCGTCCAACCAACTCCTTGCCGGCGGCTCGGTTTCCGGCGGTGGAGATGGTGGTGGATTGAGCGTTGAAGGATCCGCGCATTCGGTTGCGCCGGAGCGCCAAGGTTCCTTCATCGGCCGCATGTCTAACTTGGCCCAACACAGCAAGTTGGGCGACACCAGCACATCAGCTGGTGCCGCAATTGGCCAATCCGCCGGTGCGGTGCAGGGCGAAAATATCGGCGGCGTGAAAAAAGTGTCGCCGGGCGGCCTGTTCTTGCGCAATCCGAACCCGAATGGCCAATACCTGTTCGAAACGCGCCCGCAATTCGCCAAGGAAGACCAATGGACCAGTAGCGACTACTTGCTCGACAAGCTGGCACTTGATCACGCCACTACCCAGAAACGCCTGGGCGATGGCTTCTTTGAACAGCGACTGGTTCGTGAGCAGCTCTCCGAACTGACCGGACGTGCTCCAAGCGCCGGCCCTGGCGATGACAGCCTGTACAAGCAAATGCTGAACAACGCTGCAAGCTTCGCGCAGCAGTTTGGTTTGCGTCCGGGCGTTTCGCTGAGTCCGGAACAAGTCAGCCATCTGACCAGCGACATCGTCTGGCTGGAAAGCCAGGCCGTGCAACTGCCTGACGGCTCTATCGAAACCGTGCTGGTGCCGAAGGTTTATCTTGCACACGTCGACGCTAACGCGGTCAAGCACAGTGGCGCACTCGTTACCGGCGCCACTGTGACGATCGACGTCAGCGAAACCATCATGAACCAGGGCGGTGTGATCGACAGCGGAAATGGTCGCACATTGCTGCTGGCTGGCGAGGACATTGTCAACCGCGGTGGAACTATCAAGGGCGGTGACGTCGCGCTGCAGGCTGGGCGTGACATCAAGAATGAGACTCTGACCGTAGACAGCAAGTGGTCGTCCAAAGTGAATGGCGGCAGTTACACCTCGCTCTCCAATGAGGCGACAATTAGTGCGACGCGTGGCTTGGTCATGGACGCAGGCCGCAACCTGACCGACCTGGCAGGTACGATCAATGCTGGCGCGAGTGCTTCCATCTTTGCCGGTAACAACATCAGCTTCGACACCGTGAAGACCGGCAGTACCGAATACGGAAAGATTGCCGGAACCACGATCAACAACAGTGCCACGTACAATCAGCTTAGCCGCGTCAATGTCGGCGGAGACTTGCTGATGGCGGCGACGGGCAACTTGAACTTGACCGGTACTCAGGTTTCAATGGATTCAGGCAAGCTGCTCGCAGGCGGCAGTGTGAACATTCGCGCTGTCACTGACGAGGTGAAGACCAATGAACAAGGGCAGCGAGGGAAGAACTGGTCCAGGGATATCCACGAGAATCAAGCGGTGGTTGGCGCACGGGTTTCTTCAGCCAATGACCTGCTGGTTAGCGCCGGCATTAATCAAAGCAGTGACTTGAATGTCATGGGAAGCACCGTTGCGGCGGGCGGCGCGCTGACGCTCAAGGCCAGCAACGATTTGAATATTGTTAGCGTGAGCGAGACGCATTTGTCTGATGTTGCGATGCATAGCGAATCGCGTAGCTTTGCCAAGAAACGCAGCAGCACGGCCACCGACTACAACGCCAGCACGCTGGCAATTGGCAGCACCATCAAAGGCGGTAACGTGGTCGCCACCAGCGGCGGCGACACCTTGGTCAAGGCCAGCACCGTGCTGGCCGACAAAGACCTCAGCATCGACGCCAAAGGTGGCTTGAGCATCGTCAGCGCCGAGGAAACCAGCAAGTCCGCCAGTACAAGGGAAGAGAAGAAATCTGGCTTCAGCGTCAGCTTCTCGTCGGGGAATCTCAGTACTGGCTATGGCAAGTCGAGCACTTCCTCGCAAAGCGCGCAGGAGACGGTAACGCAGCACGCTTCCAGCATTGGCGCCCTGGACGGCAGCGTCAAGCTCAAATCCGGCGAAACGCTGCAAGTGGTCGCCTCCGACATCGCCGCCAAGGAAAACCTGACCCTGATCGGCAAGAATGTCGACCTGGCTGCAGCGCAGAACACCACGCAGAGCCAGTTGGCCACCCAGGGCAAGTCGTCCGGCTTCGGCGTAGGCTTCACGGTCAACCCTGTGGCGGCCTTCAAGGATGCCTACAAGTCCAGCACCGAAAACTCCAAATCCGGCAGCTTCGTCGGCAAGGAATTCGCCAAGGCGGAAGGCGCCGTGGAAGGTGCCTCGGCCGCGCTCTCGGTGGTCAACCTGCAAATGGGCTCCAATAGGTCGAACAGCACGCAAAACCACGCCTCCAGCGAAGCGCGCACCAGCACCCTGATGGCTGGCAAGGACCTGACCATCCTCGCCACCGACGGCTCGATCACCAGCCAGGGCGCCCAGATCAGCGCCGAAGGCAACGCCCTGATCCTGGCCAAGGACAACATCAAGTTCGACGTGGCCCACAACACGGAAAGCAGGTCGCAGGACTCGAAGAAGTCGGGCTTCAGCATCGACACCCGCTCGGTGCAGGTGATTGGTACGCTCAACAACAACGGCAAAGGCAACGGCGACACCGACACCGTGACCGGCACCAAGCTGTCGGTTGGCGGCAGCACTACCATGGCCACGCAGACCGGCGACATCGCGCTGACCGGCGCCAACGTGGTCTCGGAAGGCAACCTGTCGATCAACGCCGCGCGCGACCTGACCATCACCAGTGCGCAGGACACGCTCCATAACGCTAACCAGAGCAACAACAAGGCCATCGGCAAGGTGGTCGTTTCCGACACCGAGCGCTTCTCCGGCTACCACAACGAGAAGCACAAGGACAACAGCGACCAGGTGACCCAGGTGGCGTCCAACGTCTCCAGCCTGAAAGGCGACGTGAACCTGACCGCGGGCCAGAAGTACACCCAGGCCTCGAGCAACGTCCTGGCCGGGAATGACGTCAACATCACCGCCAAGACGATCGACATCACGGCGCTGCAAAACACCGGCAGCCATCAGGAATCGAACAGCGACCTGAAGATCGGCGCCTTCGCCCGCATCAGCTCACCGCTGATTGACTTGGCCAACAACGTGGAAGCGGCGCGCAAATCCGACGGCCGCCTGAAGGCGATGCAGGGCATGGCGGCTGCTGCGCAAGGATACCAGGCCGCTCAAGCGGTGGCTGGCAAAGGCACTTTAATAAAAGGCGAAGTCGGCGTTGGCTTCGCCAGCAGCAGCAACTCCAGCAACAGCAAGGACAGCACCGCGCAGGGCAGCACCATCAATGGCGGCCGCAACGTTACCTTGACGGCTACCGGCGGCGACATTCACGCCGCAGGTGCCACTTTGGCCGCTGGCACTACCCTGGCACTTGATGCGACCAAGGATATTGTATTGGAGGCCAGCCAAAGTACGCTGCATAGCGACGGCAAGAACAAGAGCTCCGGTGTCGAGGCTGGTGTTGGCTTCCAGGTCGGGGCACAGACCGGCGTGTACGTTTACGCCGCGGCCAACATGGGCAAGGGCTACAACAAGAACGACAGCACGATCAACAACAACACCGAACTCAAAGCCGACACGATCAACATCCGCAGCAAAGGCGACACCACGCTGAAAGGTGCAACGGCGACTGCCAACACGATCAACATCGACGTTGGTGGCAAGCTGGCCGTCGAGAGTTTGCAGGATACCAGTGAGTTCGACAGCAAGCAGACCAACGTTGGTGTACGCGTGCAGGCCGCGATCGGCAACGCATGGAGTGCTTCAGGCAACGTGTCCCTGCAAAATGGTAAGGGAAGTTACGCCGGTGTCGGCCAGCAATCGGGCCTGTTCGCAGGTGACGGCGGCTACCACGTCAAGGCCGATACCATCGACCTGAAAGGCGGCGCCATCGCCAGCACGAATAGCGTCACCTCCGAGCTAACGACGAATAAGCTGACCTCATCAAACATTGAAAATAAGATGACCTATTCGGCAAGCTACGTGAGCGTGTCGGGCAGCACGCAACCAGGTGGCGAAAAAGGCGACTCCAGTGCCGAGAGCAATACAGAGCAAGACGATCAGAGTGCCGGTGTCATCCGCGAAGAGGGGCAACTATTCGGTGATCGGAAGAGCGGCAATGTCACGCCTGAGGTCCCAATGTACAGCAAGCATAGCGACAGCTCGACCACCTATGCGACTGTCACCGACGGAAAGATCACTATTGGTGGCATGACGTCCGGGTCAGTAAAAAACTTGGGTATCAGTACTGATGCCGGAGAATCCAGTGATACGCTCGACAAGCTGCCTGACTTCCAAAAGCTTCTGAAGGACCAGCGGGCTATATCTGCCGCAGCAGGTACTTTGATAGCTAACCGTGAAGTGATCGCGAAGCTCGGGAACACGATGGCCGAAGCTGTGACTAAAGCCGTCTGGGGGGGCGCCGGATCGGGTGAATTGCCCAAATTCGACATTAACAAGGCCATCTACGATCCGTTCGCGCACTACTATCCGAAGGTGACTCTTTCGCTGGAGGCTGATTCCGAGCGTGAGCGCTTTGTTGCGCTAGGTATTATTCCTGAAAACAAAGTTCCCCAGATGTCGCACGCGCCCGGCTCTGTGGACATAGATGTGGGCGGCGTCAGATTCAGTACCAACCTGATTTCTGACCCAAATCGTGCGGTGCTGTATACCGCCGAAACAACCTATTTCAGACCCAAGGATACATCGTTAACCGAGAATACAAACGCTGCAGCCATGGCGATTCGCCCGGAGGACATGGAAGCACGAATTACAGCTGGTCAGACAGAGCGATTGGACGCCGCATGGTACGCCACGCGAGTTGTCGGCTACCAAACATGGGACTTCTTTACGGGAGGCTTCGTTTCGAGGCATGATCAGCGGGTGAGTGGCTATACTCGTGGCGAGATCTCGGAGACCAATTTCTACAACGCCACAGCACTGGACGGTGCTGGTACTGTTGGCGGAATGCTGCTTGCAGGAAGGGCTGGAGGGTACGTGCTCAACCGTACAGGGGGAGGGTATCTCAGTAGTGCGGCCGCGGGAGCAACTGGGGGCGCGATATTTGATGGGGTACATCAGGGTACCCAGAATGTCGTCCATGCTATGACTGATGGTCAGTCTGGCAAGAGCGGATTTTCAGCAGAGGAATTTGAAGATTCGCTGGCATATGGAGCGATGTTTGGATATGGCGGGAAGTTCCTCGCTGAATACGGTCAGCACACTATTCAGTTCAAACGCTTTGAACCAGGCGTATTTAATGCGAATCCATTTGAACTGGTGCCACCTCGTACGTCGTCAGGAGGCGTGCCTGCAAGTTCAGAAAATGCGGGGGAATACTGGTTGTTGAGTGCGAGGCCCGAAGTAGTCGGCGAATATTCGCTCTTGAAAGCAAAGCCAGGAGTCGCCGAACGGTCCACGTGGAATGCAAGCCAAGTGATCGGCGGCGGCGAAATCCAGGCGGGCGCTTCGCATTCGGCTAGCAAAGCTTTGACGGGCGAGGCGGAATTCGTAGGCCCAGTAAAACCAGCGAACTGGGATGCCCTGACTGCGCATCAGGACGGACATGCATTGTCAGTACATGGTGGGGGCGTGACGGACGCTGACTTGGTTATGCGGGCACGAACCGGAGTCAAGCCGAACAATGCCAGTGGTCCTATTCCACCGCTTTCGTCAGCGTTTTATTCAGACGAGCTCCTCATCCTCACTGATCAGACAATCCGGCTCAATGGCGGCCTGCGGAATGCAATTGCGCGACAACCCGGAGAACCTGTGGTTCGTGTGGAGGTGCAGGACGTCGGGGAGCTTGGTTATGATCTAGGTTATGGATACCGACGCATAGGCCCGACAGCCAATACCACGGCTAATGCTGCTCCGGGGCCATTGCTCCGTGTAGATGGACTTCGGAGCGCTCAGGGAATTTATGAATATAATTCGACCACCGGAGTCTGGGAGACAATTACTGTCTATCCGGCCCCTCACCAATAAGGAATCAATTGTGACCCGCTTCCCTAACATTACACACATGCTAAAAACTGTATTTAACGTTGAAGACGGACTTTCCGAAGACGTGGCGATACGCATTTATCGTAGGTCTGCAGAGTCGAGAGAAGATTTTGCGGCACTGAAGGGTGAGCTTAGAGAAGCATTTTCTGATCCAAGCGTGTCTTGGAAAATTTTGCTCTCCAACGAGGACTACGAGGTATTCGACACTGATAACGAATACGATGCCAGAGAGTATGCAATGAGAATTTTGTGGGTGCCGATATTTGATAGCCCATTGTCCTGTCCAAATAATTGATAAGGGAGGCAGGCTTCTGCTCACCCCGACATATCGGCAGGCAGCACGCTCAGACAGTCCTTTTTCCTTCAGGATCTCAAGCGCTTGCCTCTTGGCTGCCGGGGTTACCACTTTTGTCCGGCAATCTCCTTCAATCCTTCAATTGCAAGCAGTTGTTCGGCCAGCAGCTTCTTCAGCTTTGCGTTCTCGGACTCTAGGTCTTTGAGCCTGCGCGCTTCTGACACCGTCAGGCCGTTGTACTTGGTTCGCCACCGGAAAAACGTCTGCTCGGTGATGTTGTTCTTCTTGCAGAGATCCCGGATAACCACGCCATCGACGTCGGCCTGGCGCAAAAATCCAATAATCTGTTCTTCAGTAAATCGTTTCTTCATCTAGCACGCCTTCAAGCGAATGATGGCATCCACTACCCATTGCGGTTTGCGTCGATTGCTCTGCGCGGGTTTGAGGCGCCGATGATGGCGGCGAGTATTCTTTGGACGCCGAACAGCGAGCATCAGAGTCGCAAAGAAATGCTAGCAAGCCATCATTTGTGCCGGTTGCAGTATCAGCGCAATCGCAAGAAGCGAATCCATTGCAGAACTTCGAAATCGGAAAGCCGCGATCTTGCCACGGCTAAAGCCTCACAGGACGCGGAGGCGGCAAAGCAGCCTCCAGCATTGGCGCCCTGGACGGCAGCGTCAAGCTCAAATCTGGCGAAACGCTGCAAGTGGTCGCCTCCGACATCGCCGCCAAGGAAAACCTGACCCTGATCGGCAAGAACGTCGACCTGGCTGCAGCGCAGAACACCACGCAAAGCCAGTTGGCCACCCAGGGCAAGTCGTCCGGCTTCGGCGTAGGCTTCACGGTCAACCCCGTGGCGGCCTTCAAGGATGCCTACAAGTCCAGCACTGAAAACTCCAAGTCCGGCAGCTTCGTCGGCAAGGAATTCGCCAAGGCCGAAGGCGCCGTGGAAGGCGCATCGGCCGCGCTCTCGGTGGTCAACCTGCAAATGGGCTCCAATAGGTCGAACAGCACGCAAACCCACACCACCAGCGAAGCGCGCACCAGCACCCTCATGGCTGGCAAGGACCTGACCATCCTCGCCACCGACGGCTCGATCACCAGCCAGGGCGCCCAGATCAGCGCCGAAGGCAACGCCCTGATCCTGGCCAAGGACAACATCAAGCTCGACGTGGCCCACAACACGGAAAGCAGGTCGCAGGACTCGAAGAAGTCGGGCTTCAGCATCGACACCCGCTCGGTGCAGGTGATTGGTACGCTCAACAACAACGGCAAAGGCAACGGCGACACCGACACCGTGACCGGCACCAAGCTGTCGGTCGGTGGCAGCACCACCATGGCCACGCAGACCGGCGACATCGCGCTGATCGGCGCCAACGTGGTCTCGGAAGGCAACCTGTCGATCAACGCTGCGCGCGACCTGACCATCACCAGCGCGCAGGACACGCTCCATAACGCCAACCAGAGCAACAACAAGGCCATCGGCAAGGTGGTCGTTTCGGACACCGAGCGCTTCTCCGGCTACCACAACGAAAAGCACAAGGACAACAGCGACCAGGTGACCCAGGTGGCGTCCAACGTGTCCAGCCTGAAAGGCGACGTGAACCTGACCGCGGGCCAGAAGTACACCCAGGCCTCGAGCAACGTCCTGGCCGGGAATGACGTCAACATCACCGCCAAGACGATCGACATCACGGCGCTGCAAAACACCGGCAGCCACCAGGAATCGAACAGCGACCTGAAGATCGGCGCCTTCGCCCGCATCAGCTCACCATTGATTGACCTGGCCAACAACGTGGAAGCGGCGCGCAAATCCGACGGCCGCCTGAAGGCGATGCAGGGCATGGCGGCTACGGCGAACGCCTACCAGGCCGCCAGCGCAATCAACAGCATGACCGGTGGCGCCGGCAGCGGCGTTCTGGTCAAGGGCGAGGCCGGCATTGGCTTTGCCAGCAGCAGCAACTCCAGCAACAGCAACGACAGCACCGCGCAGGGCAGCACCATCAATGGCGGCCGCAACGTCACCCTGACGGCCACCGGCGGCGACATCCACGCCACTGGCGCCACGCTCAATGCCGGCAAGACCCTGAGCCTGGACGCCAGCCAGAGCACGCTGCACAGCGACGGCAAGAACAAGAGCTCCGGTGTTGAGGCCGGTGTTGGCTTCCAGGTCGGGGCGCAGACCGGCATGTACGTCTACGCCTCAGCCAATATGGGCAAGGGCCATAACAACAACGACAGTACGGTGAACAACAACACCGAGCTTAAAGCCGACACGATCAACATCCACAGCAAAGGCGACACCACGCTGAAAGGTGCGACAGCAACCGCTAACACGATCAACACCGATGTTGGCGGCAAGCTGGCAGTCGAAAGCCTGCAGGACACCAGTGAGTTTGACAGCAAGCAGACCAACGTTGGTGTACGCGTGCAGGTCGCAATTGGCACAGCCTGGAGCGCCTCCGGGAACGTGTCCCAGCAAAACGGCAAGGGCACCTACGCAGGAGTGGGCCAGCAATCGGGCCTGTTCGCAGGCGACGGCGGCTACCACGTCAAGGCCGACACAATTGACCTGAAAGGCGGCGCCATCGCCAGCACGAATGCTGCCGCCTCCGAGTTGACGACCAACAAGCTGACCACGTCCAACATCGAAAACAAGATGACGTACTCGGCCAGCAACGTCAGCATGGCTGGCGGTACTGGTGGCAACAGCGAATTGCTCAAGGATGATGCAGGCAAGATCCTGCCGCTAAGCCAGCAGAATCAGGCATTCGGAACCGCGAAGGACGGCAACGTCGCGCCAGGATTGCCGATGGTGGAGAAAGGCAGCGACAGCTCCACCACCTACGCCACCGTCACCGACGGCAAGATCACCATTGGTGGCGTGACGACCAATTCGGTCAAGGACATGGGCATCAATACTGATGCGAGCAAGGCCAATACCGCTCTCGACAAACTGCCTGATTTGCAGAAGCTGCTGAAAGATCAGCAAGCCATGTCGGCCGCAACGGGTACCGTGATTGCGACTGGCAAGCAGATTGCGGGTGATATCGCGCTCGGTGCGGCGAAGGCCGAAAAGGCAGCGCAAGCGACGCTGAAAGATCCGAAAAGCACTGACGAACAGAAGTTGGCTGCTACCAAAGCAAGCGAAGAGGCTCAAAGAACTCTGAAGGATTGGGGAGCAGGTGGCATTTACAGCAGTGCACTTGACGCAGGTATCGGCATTTTGACTGGAAAAATGGCAGGTCATGGGGGGGGCCAAATAGTAGCCAATGCCATCGGGCCAACGGTCGCAATGACAATAGGTGATATCGGCACTAAATTGGAGAACGAAGCTGCTAGGGACGCGGACAAGTTTGCCGACCTCGCTGCCCAAGAAAAAAATAGCGGAAACGAAGTGGCTGCAGCGGAATATGCCGCCAAGGCAAGTGAAGCGGCTGCAACAGCTGCCAAGTGGGGCGACAACGGTATTTATAGGGTTGGTCTTCACGCTGCTTCCCAAAGCATTTTGGGCGGTCTAGCCAATGGTCGCGCAGGTGCACTTGAAAGCGCCGCCGGAGTTGTCGGCGGCAATCTGGGCCAGCAACTCGGAGAGCAATTGGGCAATGCTGAAGCTGAAAGGCTTGGATTGACTGACGATGCGCGCAGGGCGTTCGTCAACGCTTTCCAGCAAACCGGAGCTGTCCTTGGTGGCATGGTCACAGGTGCCGCCGCAGGGAATGCGACTGGAGACACTGTGGACGTGGGGGCAATGCTGGCGGCGGCACGTGGGGGGCAAGCTGCCGGAACTGTTGATTCTTTCAATAGAACGTTGCACGCATCTGACTATGTGAATGCCAAGCGAATTGCGAAAAAGAGCAGAGGGATCTATACGGAAAAGCAAGTTCTGGATGCTCTTCGAGTGTCAGGTATAACCGATGGCACCAACCTCCTTGTTGAGCCTGGGCGTGCTGAAAGCTTCACCGTGAGAAACGCTAGTGGGCTTATCTATGACAATAATGCCCACGAGGGCTGGCAGCCAATCTCGAGCATACCTGGCGACATGAAACTGGAGGCCATACCGGTATCAAGGGACGGATTCACATTGAAGGAGGTTTTGCCGAGCGCACCTGACGCAGCATTGGTTCGCTTTGTTCAAGAAAACATGGGCGGAAAAAATAGCCCGTATGTATTCGCGAAACAACCAGAGCAGGTAAACCCGCATTTCTTCCCTGCGCCAGAAGCGCCAACGAAGTCCCCATATAAGGAGTACAACCAACCAACTCGCGCAAGCGTTAGCGTTGATGGTGTGACGTACCATCCTTTACGTGCCGAGTGCCCTCTGGGTTGTTTTGATGCGATCGCATGGGGAACAGAGGTGCCCTGGAATCAAGGCACTGGCGATCCGGAAACCCGCGCTTATGGGAACGCTCTAAATGAAAAAATGACGCGGGATGGCATCATGGGCCTCCTAAGCACACTCAACCCATTTGAGCGAGGTTTCGGATTGATCCCGGCTTCAGAGCGTGCTGCCAGCGGGGGAGCGTCAGCAACTGTGCGTGAAATCGGGAGCGCAAGCGGGAAAGGGTTCAGTTATTCAGCTGACGGTTCGGCTTCCGTTTTCATCAACAAGATTGGGACGGCTTCGCCAAGCGAGATTGACGCTATCCTTCAGTCCAACTCAAAATCGCAATGGACTGCAGGTTCAGGGATGAGCTACGGCGCAACAAATGGGGTTGAGCTTTCCGAAGTGTCAAGCACGGCGCGCATTGGGAAATACGCCCAGCAGGGTGATACTATCGGCTCAATTGCAGACAAGGAACTAGCGGCTGCTGAAGCGAAGGTCAACGCCGATTTTCTTGATTATGTTTTGGGACATAATGTTCAAATCGGAATAAAAAGCAGGTCGGGTGGGATTAATGGATCTCATAATTTCGACGCCTTCCATGAATCTGTTGAGGTACTAGGCGCAAGAATTAACAATACAGTAAGGGATGTGCGCTTTCCAGGCCTCGTCGAGTATGAATATCAGTTGCCCAAGTTAGACTCTAAAACCTTGGAACCTACGGGTGAATATCGCACTGGGACTAAAAAAACAGTATATGATCCCAGTGTACTAAGCGATCAGCGGGTTGCAGACATGTCAGCAAGAGCCGCTGTAGAAGGAAAAAGGATGTTGGAAGCGACGCCAGGCGAGCGTGAAGTTATGGTCAAGGTTGATGGATACTACTTTCAAGTGACCAAGGACCACACTGGTAAAATAAATAATGCATTTATTACAATCCCCCCAAGGGCCAAACAATGACTGATACCAAAGCAATAGACTGGCTGGCCAACCTCAAGGTAACGTTTGTCGAAAGAGGTTTGGCAGGCGAAGATTTTTATTATGTAATTAAGACAATGGTGGGTGAGGGGCGGATTTCATTTTTGGAAATGCTATCTTCTGCTGCACAAGGTCATGGTACGCGAGTGCACGAAGGACTGGAGTTTATTCTGGAAGAGGATTTAGATGATCCGGAGGACTTTGACGGAGCCATATTCGTTATTGGTGAGCATGAAAGCTCTATTTTGCCGATTATTGATTTTGTTTGCTTGATTGAGTTGGCGTGCAGAAATTATGCAACGGAGTTTCCGGACGACGAGGGTAGGGTCGTGGCGAATTTGAACCGAATAAAATCAAGATACGCTGACGCCAGTGCATTGAAATGAATTGCCCCTGTCCTGTCCAGATGATCAATAAAGAAAGCCGGCCGAAGGAGTAGTCCGTTTTTTCTGTCCTGTCCAAATGATCAGTAAGGGAAGCGGGCCTACGAGCTGGTCCGTTTTCTCAGAACCGAGGTGCAATTTTCGTTGACGCCGGCTGGTACGTGCCGGTGTCTGCGAGGATCGCGCTTTTTTTCGACCAGTTTTTGTGCAGTTCCCTGTCAGTGCGAGAGGTATGGCTGGCCGCTTCCCCTGCGACTGTGGACAGCACTGTCACTCTTTCAAACTGCGAGCAACATCATCGTCGCAGTGTTCGAAACCTAGTTAGCAAGCCATCCCACGCCTCGAACTATTCCACGCTCACTGGCTTCGATCGATGCGGATTGATCCTTTGCTACGCCTCGTCTGGCGTCGCGCCGTCCAAATGTGCATGCGGCCGAATGCAGCAATACCAATCACCCCTTGGCGGCCTTCAAGGATGCCTACAAGTCCAGCACCGAAAACTCCAAATCCGGCAGTTTCGTCGGCAAGGAATTCGCCAAGGCGGAAGGCGCCGTGGAAGGCGCATCGGCCGCGCTCTCGGTGGTCAACCTGCAAATGGGCTCCAATAGGTCGAACAGCACGCAAAACCACGCCACCAGCGAAGCGCGCACCAGCACCCTCATGGCCGGCAAGGACCTGACCATCCTCGCCACCGACGGCTCGATCACCAGCCAGGGCGCGCAGATCAGCGCCGAAGGCAATGCCCTGATCCTGGCCAAGGACAACATCAAGCTCGACGTGGCACACAACACGGAGAGCAGGTCGCAGGACTCGAAGAAATCGGGCTTCAGCATCGACACCCGCTCGGTGCAGGTGATTGGTACGCTCAACAACAACGGCAAAGGCAACGGCGACACCGACACCGTGACTGGCACCAAGCTGTCGGTTGGCGGCAGCACCACCATGGCCACGCAGACCGGCGACATCGCGCTGACCGGCGCCAACGTGGTCTCGGAAGGCAACCTGTCGATCAACGCCGCGCGCGACCTGACCATCA